>Ga0194120_10000035_pt1 | contig 187511 bp, 182 predicted proteins | sample TA2MahCa65mmetaG_FD_148642 | JGI IMG/M metagenome (GOLD analysis project Ga0194120, IMG submission 148642) | Freshwater microbial communities from Lake Tanganyika, Tanzania - TA2015019 Mahale Deep Cast 65m | ecosystem: Environmental > Aquatic > Freshwater > Lake | place: Tanzania: Lake... | reverse complement strand
AAGACCAAACTGCGGCGGTACTACGGCATCCGACGGAGTCATTTTGTCCTCTACCTGAAGGAGATGGAATTTCGGTTCAACCATCGACGCGAGGATTTGCCGCGTCTGATCGAGCGAATCTTGAAAAGGGCTCGTCCAAAACTAGACTAGCTCCTATATTTTTTAGGAGTGAGACGCCGCCAAGGTATTGAGACATGGATGCGGCGAAACAGGCTCCGAATGTCCGAAAGCGCGAGCGTATTTCAGTTCGATTCAAGGCATGTGCGAGGATAGCACTGGCTATTGCGACGAGTTGGATCAGTGACACCACGTATCTTACTGGGGTCACCGAGGCCATGCATGAGGTGGATCACCGATTCACAGTTGAAGGGCATGTCTGTGGAATTGACGGCCGTCCTGCTTCTGAAGCCAAGGTGATGGTGAAGGACACACGGGTGTCCATCGGCACGGCGGTGTTCACCGACTCGCACGGATATTACAAGGCCGTTCTTCACCTCCACAATGATAATCGCGGGGACCCGATTTTGGTGACCGCATTGGAACAGGAACAGACCGTCAAGGCGCAGTTCGAGCCGACGGATGTCAAGAACGAGCGGCAGGTCACCGTCAATATCGGGTCTGGCTGTGCGCCCCAGCAGGAAGAATCCTCACGTTGGGTTTACTATGGAGCGGGCATTGGTCTTGCTGCGGTGATAGTGGCGGCTGGAGTAGGATTCGTAAAAAGTCGCCAGCGAGTTCAAAAGCGGGGGAAAGGGCAGCGCAAATAGCTCACGCCGTACTTGGTTCGCAAAGGGGGCGGCGCGCCTCGCGATTGTCTGCGGGGATGACGGCACAGCGCAGTCGGGCGATCTGGCGCGGTGGCGCTTTTGCTCCAGGCCGGTGGGCTTGGGTAAAAGCGTCTTTATTTGTTGAGTACTTCAGTGTCACGTTATTAGAAGTTTTGTGCAGAGGCCGTGTACTAGAAAGGAGCGGGTGGATCAATATGAATCGGATGGCATGGTTCAAAATGACAACGTTGGTTGGGCTGTCGACTATGAGCTTGGGGCTTGCCGGGTGTGGAGGGGGCGAAGGGGGAGGGGAGGGGCCCGTTGTGGCACCACCGCCTCCGCCGGCTGAATATGCCGACAAGCATATGCCTGCTGGCTGGTGGGCTGATGAAAAGATCGTGGAAGAGGGGCGGCAGTTATATATCGGCGCAAAGAACCCGGACGTGAATTGCGCTAGCTGCCATGGAAAAGACGGCAAGCCGGTCAAGGCAGGGGCCCGAGACTTTCGCAACACCGAACGCATGAAGCTGTATTCCGATTCGGTTTGGTTCTGGCGTATTTCAGAGGGCGTGCCGAACACCAAGATGAAGGCCTGGAAGAGCAAGTTGCCCGAGGAGGATCGCTGGAAGTTGGTAGCGTTCGAACGGACCTGGGGACTGAAGGGCCAAGAATGGGATGAAGCCAAGAAGGCCTGGGTGCCTGTGGGCAGTGCGGGGGCAGCGGCTCCGGCGGCTGTTCCTGCTCCTGCGGCTGGAGGCGCGGCGGCTCCGGCTGGTGATGTGAAGGGCGCAGCTCCTGCGGCGCCGGCGGCCGGCGGGAAGTAGGATACGGATTCTGGAGGGGGGCGGCGAGACACCATGAGAATGTGGCAACGAAGCTTGCTCATCGTACTTGGCCTGCTGACGGTATGGGGGGCCACGGCCTATGCCCAGGTGCCCAGTGTGCCGGTCGGAGAGTTTCCCTATACAGGAAATCGAACGGCAGTCTGGATCGTCGCCCAACTCCACATCCTGTTTGCTGGATTCATTCTCGGCGCTCCGATCTTTGTCGTGATCTCGGAGTGGTTGGGGTATCGGCGGCAGGATCCACGGTACGACCGGCTGGCCAAGGAAGTCACCAAGGTCACCGTCATCCTCTACAGCATGACTGCGCTGACCGGGGGGCTGTTCATCTTTGTCCTGCTGGCAACCTATCCGCAGTTTACCACGTGGCTCATCAATCACTTTTTCCTGATTTTTGCGGTGATCTATCCCCTCTTGTTCATCGGGGAGACGATCGTACTGTATCTGTATTTCTACAGTTGGGATTCGTGGAAGGGTGAGAAGAAGGGCCGCCACATCGCGCTCGGTGTGTTGCTCAACTTGATTGGCACGATCACGTTGTTTGTGATCGACGGGCCAACGTCCTTCATGAACACGCCGTCCAAGGCGGTAGAGGGCATCTCGTTGGCGGATTTTATCCAAACGGCCTCGCTGTGGGACAAGATTTTTAATTATTCTTGGATGCCGTTGAATCTGCACCGTCTGGTCGGCAACGTCACCTTCGGCGGATTTATCGCCGGCCTGATCGCGGCCTACATGTTCATGGGAGCCAAGAGCGACGAGGAACGTTCCTACTACGATTGGATGGGCTTCGTCGGAAATCTGATCGGGGTAGGCGCGCTGTTGTTCCTGCCGTTCATGGGGTACCTCCTGGCCTACGAGCTCTGCGACTACGATGCCTCCATCTGTCCCTACATGATGGCGGATCAGCTCTCGATGTTTTTCGAGATGCAGGGGGCCATGATCGGGCTGATCTTCTTGGCGAGTAACTATTATATCTGGCTCAGCATGAAGCGCATCGAGGGGGTCGAACGCGTACGGATGTCTGTGCTGAGCATGTTGGTGATGATCGCGCTGCCCTTTGTGATGACCTATACCTGGACGATCTTCCCGGCGCCTGACCCCAAGTCGCTAGGCGTACTGTTGCCGCTGGTACTTGCGCCGGTGGTCTTAGCCAAGGTCATTCCCCCGCTCGGGCGGATTACCGTGTCCTCCCGGGTGTTTATCAAGGTCGGCTTTCTGATGGTGGTGGTCGGCAACGCGATCTGGATGACCCCGCACGGGTTTGTGGCCACCCAGGCGCTGGCAACCGAGCATCTGGAACTGCCTTCCGACTATGGCTTCCTGGCGCTGATGCCGGCGAAGAATAGCGCGGCCTTTACCCTGGTCTTCGTGACGGTCATGAACTACATTCTCTACAACCGTGCCATCAGGCAGGGGACGATCGTCTGGGGCAAGATCGACTTCGCCTCCCAGTTCGTGTTGATCTTCCTGGCGTTCAGCGCGATCTGGACGATGGGCTTAATGGGGGCGGTGCGGTCGTTGCTTCGGAAATACTTCCATACGTATAACCTGCTGCCCGACTTCACGGTGGAATCCTTTACCCCGACCCTGTCCTATGCGGCTTGGTGGATTACCGGGATCACGCTGGTGTTTTATATTGTGGTGAGCTTCGCCATCGTGGTTACCTTGCGGGTGGCGGATCCGAAGAAGGGGCATGCAGCGGAAGCCAAGCCGGTTCCCGCCGGGGCAGAATAGTGAGCCCATTGGTAGCAGCACTCATGTAGGACGAGGCGCGCATGGCAGAACAGCCGAGTTTGATCAAGAGTATAGTCAAAAAGGGCATCGTCGGGATCGTCATTGGGGGCATCCTGGTGGGGGTCGCGATTGCCTTGCATTTCCCGCCTATTTTCCAGGGAATGTTCTTCGGGTACGCCATGCTGGGGGCGGCGGTCTTTATCCTGCTGGACGCGCCCTCGCTGAAGCCAATCGGCGGCGTGAAGGCGGTCATGGCCCTGGTGGTGTTTTATGCCGTCCTGTCCGTCGTCTATATCGGGGGGGCTTCAAACCTTCCCCAGTACGATCCTGAAGACGAAAAGGGGAAGATCGAGAAACTGCTCAAGGCCAAGCGAGCCGCCTCGGAGCAAGGTAAGGCCGAGGAGCTTCTGGCCCGCGCCAAGGCGCTTTCCGAAAAAGCGGATACGATCATGGCTCGGCTCCAGGCGGTGGGTGAGGGAGCGGCAGCGGAGGCTCCGGCCGGGGAGGGCGGGGCGAAGCCTGCCGGAGTGCCGGCAGCAGCGGGCGACCTCGTAGCGCTGGGCAAAGAGCAGTGGAACTTGCAGGAATGCTATAACTGCCACAAGCTGTTCGGCGAGGGCGGCAAGAAGCGCGGGCCTGAGCTCGACAACATCGGCAACCTGCTCAAACCCGAAGAACTTCGCCAGAAGGTGCTGGAACCTCAAAGCTGGATGGCCGAAGGATTCGAGAAAGAGTACGAGAAGAAGAAGATGCCGGATAAATACAAAGAGCTGATGGAGGAGAAGGAGGTCGATGCGCTGGTGGCATTCCTCTCCACGCTAAAGAACCCGGCGGTCAACACACCGAAACCGATCAAGAAGAAGTGACGTGCAGCAGCCTAAGCTGAAGTCCACAGTTCAGTGCACCGACCGGGAGGTCGGGGAAGTGACCAAGGTGATCGTAGATCCGATCACCAAGGAGGTCAGCCACATTGTTGTCGGCAACGGTGCCGGTGAGCCCGGGCGCCAAGTGCCGATGGCGCAAGTTCAGGCGGTCACCGATGGCACTGTCCAGCTACGGACCGCTTCGACGGACCTGGCGCAGTTTCCACTGTTGAAGCGCGACGAGTATGTCACGATCGATGAGGTGGAGATCGCACATCTCGAAGATCATCTCCACGTCGAGCCGGGCGAAGTCCTGATCCCCCTCCCGGAGCTCGAGCGTAACGTGAAGCGGCGGACCTTCTTCGCCAACTTGACCCACGCCATCGGCGCCCTGGTGGCGCTTCCCCTCGCCTTTCCGGTACTCAAGTACCTAATGAAGCCGATGTATGCTCCCCTCGATAATCACTGGATTAAGATCGGCAGCGCCAACAAGATCAAGGCGGAAGACGTCGGGGTCCAATTCAAGTTCAAAAAGAAATTCAAAGAAGCGTTCATGCCCGAGGCGGAAATCGATAAAAATATCTGGGTTCTAAAAGCTTCTCCGGCGGTATTGGAGCAGGTGTACAAGGGGAAGGACCAGATCTTTCTTGATGCCACGGGCAGGGAGGTCTGGATCAACAAGCAATCAGTTCCATACGTCGCCTATTCGGGAAAATGCCCGCACCTGGGGTGTGGCTATAAGTGGCGTGCGCACAAAGTGCTGGGCCAGGTGTTTCTCTGTCCCTGCCATCTCAGCATCTACGATGCCAGCGGGAAGGTGTTGGATGGGCCGGCGCCGCGCCCGCTCGATACGCTTCCGATCCGTGTGACCGGCAACGGCGATATCGAAGTGATTGATATGGAATTCAAGGCCGGCAAGAAGGAACAGGTCCGGATCGTCTAATGAGCGGGCAACCGACGGCACTCGAAAAGATTCTGGCCTTCGTCGACGAGCGTGTCGGCCTCAAGCACCTACAGGCCAAGATGCTCAACGAGCCGGTCCCTGGCGGATCCCGCTGGGCTTACGTGTTCGGCTCGGTGCTGTTGTTTATCTTCATCATGCAAGCCGTGACAGGCATTCTGCTGATGTTCTATTACGTGCCCAGCGCCGACCATGCCTATGCCAGCACCCAATATATTATCCACGAAGTGGACTATGGCTGGTTCCTGTTGAGCTACCATTTCTGGGGCTCTTCCGCGATGGTCGTGATGGTTTTTGCCCACATGTCCCAGGTCTTCTTGTGGGGAGCCTACAAGAAGCCCCGCGAAATGATTTGGCTGGTCGGCTTGGCATTATTCGGGATCGTGATGGGGTTCGGCTTTACCGGCTACCTGCTCCCCTGGGATCAGCGGGCCTACTGGGCTACGACCGTGGGCGTCGAGATCATGGACAAGACCCCGATCGTGGGGGACTTTATGGCTCGATTCCTGAAAGGCGGTCCCACCCCGGGGCAGATGACGCTCAGCCGGTTCTTTGTGATCCACGTGATGATCTTGCCGGCGACCCTGATGGGGTTGGCCGGACTCCATATATTCCTTTTCCGCAAAGCTGGTCCGGCCGGACCATTCCGGGGCAGCGTGGAAGAGTTGAAAGCCAAGACCGATTATTTCTTCCCTCGGCAAATCTGGAAGGATATGGTAGCCATGGGGGCCGTATTCTTCACCATCTGCAGCCTGGCGTTCATTGAGCCGGTGGTATTGTTGGAGGAAGCCACGCCGGATCCAGGCGAGTACCATCCCGAGCCGGAATGGTATTTTCTCTTTTTGTTTCAACTTCTTAGACTGAAGATTTTTTCCGGTGAATTCGGGCAATTCTTGGGGGCGATTGCTATTCCCGGCGCCTTCATGGCTTTGCTTGCGGCGCTTCCCTTCATCGACCGCAGTCCGGAACGGAACATTTTCAAGCGGCCCGTGGCTCTGGTCGGTTGGATTCTTGTCATGGCCGGCATTTTGATGTTTACCGTGTCCGCGATCATCAATCGCGAGTTTTTGGATTAATTCCTATTGGTTTGAATGGCTTCTTGGCTATGACGGAACAGCCAGTCAACATGCCGCCCGTGAAACTGGGTTTGGCCGTGGCTTGGCCGGCCCTGTGGACCGGGATTCCCATTAAAATCGTCGTGGTTCTATTGTTACTGGCCGCAGGGCTCCATCCATGGGAGCCTGTCGGGCTGGCCTTTCTGCTCCTTCTTTCTATTCCGATCGACATCTGGGCTGTCGGCCTGAGTGCCAGGACGGTGTTCCTGGAGCGGCTTCGTATGCAGCCGCCCGAGGGGCTCGGCATGGCCCTGTGGTGGAAGGGGATGGCGCTCAACGTGGTCTACTTCCCCTTGGCCTACATTATTGAAAGCCAAACTATAGCGTTGTCCAAGGCCGTCGCGGGCCACATCATGGAAATTGAACTCATTAAAGCGTGGCCGGTGGCCGAGCGGATCAGCATTGAGCTGACACTTTGGAGTTCGATTGCCACACTGATGCTTATTATGTTGCTCCTGGGCTGGTTGTTCCTATTTGGAAAGTTCGTTGCCAAGCAGACAACGGCTGCACAATCATCGGATGCTTCATACCAGGCTCTGATCCGGCAATGGGATCTGATACGGGTACCCTCCGATCAGCCTCTCCTGCTGACCGCCTTTACCGCGAGCGGCGTGTTGCTGGTGTTCTTATTCTGGGGGTTCATGCCGGTGACGACGCCGCATCCGCATGAGCAGTACAAGAAGGATGAGGTCAAAGCACCACCGGCAATCAAGCCGACGGAAGTCTTGCAAAAGAGCGAGAAGCTGTTGGCGCAGGCAGAGGGAGCAGTGCAGGCGCTGGAAGAACAGAAAGCCAAGGAAGAGGCGGAGCTAAGCAAGAGCCGAAGCAAGAGCAAGGGAAAGTCCCCAGCGAAGGATGCGGCTCAGGGCAAGGCTGAACCAGGCAAGCCGGCCAAGCCTGGGCCCGGGAAGCCCTGACCTCAGTGTCTGACGAGGAGAATGTCATGATGAACCAGGGCGACGATCCGACTGGCGGCACGGCAGGAGAGCAAGGACGAGGAGCCTGGCTTGCCGGGTTGTTGGTGTTCTTAGCGCTTGGTGTGATGCCGTTGGTAGGCCTTGCGCAGGATGTCCCCGCCGCCTCGGCCACTGCCTACCGCGATATTCCTGGATTGGGCAGCCGGAACATGGTCTGGGTAGTCGCCCAGCTGCATCTGTTGCTGGCCGGTTTCGTGCTCGGCGTGCCGATCTTCGCGTGGCTGTGCGAAATCGTCGGATGGAAGACCGGCGAAAAGCGCTACGACAAGCTGGCCAAGGAGTTTACCAAGCTGTTGACCTCCTCTTATGCGACTACGGCGCTCTTCGGGGGAATCTTGTTGTTCCTGCTGATCGGTTTCTACCCGAAGCTGATGAACTACCTGGCTGATGTCTTCTTCCCGTCGTTCATCGTCTACTGTCTGCTCTTCTTAGTAGAGACGGCAACCCTCTACCTCTACTGGTACGGCTGGGATGCCATGCAGGACAGCAAGAAGGGGCTACACCTATTTTTGGGTTTCCTGCTCAATGTTTTTGCCTTCTTTATCATGATCGTGCCAAATTCCTGGGCGACATTCCAGGCGAGCCCGGTGGTGATCTCGGAAGGGACGGACCTTCAACGGGCCTGGGCCGCCACCTGGAATCCGACCTGGTGGCCGGTCAATATTCACCGCCTGATCGCGAATGTGGTGTTGGGCGGATATATTTGCGGCGCCTATGCCGGCATCCGGTACCTCTCGGCAAAAAACGAGGAGGAGCGGGAGCACTACGATTGGATGGGCTACGTCGGAAACTTCATCGGGGTGTTCGGTCTCCTGCCCCTGCCCTTCGCCGGCTACTGGCTGATGAGGGAAATCTACCAGTACAACCAGCAGATGGGTATCACCCTGATGGGCGGGTTTCTCTCCTGGCTGTTTATCCTTCAGGCGATGCTGATTGGCGTCCTATTTCTCGGCTCCAACTATTACTTCTGGCTCGGGATCACCCATCGGATCCCCGGTTCGGAGGTGAAGTATCGGAAGCCGATGATGGCGATGCTGATTATTCTGCTGCTCTGCCTTGGGGTCTGGATGACGCCGCACTCCTTGGTCGCCAGCCTGGAAGAGGCGAGGAAGATGGGCGGGACACACCATCCGCTGCTGGGCGTCTTCGGGGTCATGTCCGCCAAAATGACGGTGGCCAACCTCATGATCTTGGTTACGTTCATGAGTTTCATCATGTACTGGCGCGCCGGAAAAGAGGAGACCGCCACCTGGGCCAAGGTCGCCAGATCCCTGATGGGCGGGGTGCTCGGGGTGGCCGCGATCGTGGTCATCGTACTTGGGGTCTGGGGCTATTTCGTTCCCGCCATCGTGCGTATCAATTACTTCTCCGTCGCTCAGGTGTTGATCGTACTGTTCGTCATGCTCACCATCACACCGCTGACGGCCCTGCTGCTGCGCAGTGCCAAGACCACGACCGAGATGGTGTGGGGAAAAATGCCGCCGCGGGCCGGCTATGCGCTCGTACTGAACGCGGTGATGGTCATCCTATTGATGACGTTGATGGGGTACGCCCGGTCCTCTTCACGGGTCCACTGGCACATCTATGGGGTGATGCGCGACTCGTCCCAGTATGCCTATTCGCCTGCGCTGGGCTATGCCGCTGCTTTTATGTCGCTGAACACGTTCCTCTTCTGTATGCTGGTGGCGTTCATCTTTTGGGTGGCCACCATGGGGGACAAGGCTAAGGCGAATGACGCGGGGGGCAAGGGTCATGGTGCGCAGGGTACCCTGCCGGCGATGGCTGGCGGGGCTCCGGCGCTGGATGAGCGCAAGTAATCCTGGCTGTAGCTGGGCGACAGCCAGGCGGTCGGGGAACTGACACCTTACAACTGAGAAGGGCGCTATGAGCGAAGTTGCGCTGTTACAGGTCATCGGACTCTGTGTCATCGGAACCGGGGTCTCGATCCTCTTGTTCGTCAAGGCCCGATTCGTCCGCGTCGTCGGCTTCGTCATGATCGTGCTCGGACTCTTTTCCATGACGGCGTTGGGTGTGCCCCAAATGGCGTCCTTGCCGCCGGCGGAAGAGAAGTTCGATGTGGCTAATATCAAGACCGCGTCGGACATGGCGGCCATTGGTCAGAAGATCTTCTTTAGCAAGGGCCAATGCGCGCTCTGCCATTCGATCGGGCCGAGCGAGTCGGCCCGCTGTCCGGACCTGAAGGGGATTGGGGCGAAACTGTCACGAGAGTTTATTTTTGAGAGTTTGACGCAACCCCAGGCCTACATTTATTTGGACTACCGACACGAAGGGCCGCCGAAGGAATACCCGGCCCGCATGCCGTATATCAACAAGAACCCGATCGGCTTGTCGAAGAATGAGATTCTATCCGTGATCGCCTTCTTGCAGCAGATGAGCGGGGAGCCGATCACCGTGAGTCCGGAAGAGATCACGCAGACGGCTCAGGCGACAACACCGGTGGCGATCGCGCACGCGCAGTAGCCACAAGACGACATCTGAGGGCCGGAGTGATGCCGGTCCTGGCACAGAGGGGTGGAAGATTATGAAAGGCGGCGTTTTCCTCAAGCCAGCGATCCTGATCGTCGGGGTTTATGTCTTCCTAAAGATAGTGTTGCCGCTGTTTACGGCCCCGCTTCCGGCCAGCTTGATTTTCCTCTATCTGGCCCTGACGACGACCGGGATCGTGATCTTCGCCACGCTCAGCGGCCCTTCCACGGATGCATTCTTTGGGCCCATCGTGCGGTTCCTGACCGGGGAAGGGCAGGGCGGGGCGGCTCAGGGGGCGCGGATCGCCGTGCTGCTGCTGTTTCCCGTGCTGGTCGGCTGGCAAACCTATACCAGTACGGCTCCGAGCGATCAACCGCCCGCTGAGAACCGCACCATCCATCCGGCGCCTCCCGGGGAGTACACAGGGCTCTCGAATCCCGTGCCGAACACTCCGGAAAACGTCATGACCGGGAAGGGGCTCTATGCCGCGTTTTGCTCTCCCTGTCATGGAGGGAATTTTGATGGGAAGGGGCCTGCGTCGAGGGGGTTCAATCCGCCGCCGGCGAATTTCTCCGATCCGACGACTATCGCGATGCTCCAGGAGAGCTACTTGTTCTGGCGCATTAAAAAGGGCGGGGTCGGCCTGCCGATCGAGGGCATGCCCTGGAAGTCGGCCATGCCGCGCTGGGAAGTGGAGTTGCCCGATGAGTGGATTTGGAAGATCATCATGGGGGAATACGACGGGGCGCATCAGAAACCGAGGACTTGGGAATAGTCTCTGAGGAGGGGCGGCGATGGCCGTCTTCCAAGCCGTGCGAGCGAATCAAGAGGAATCTATGAGGACGTTGGGTCAAGTCAAGCCCTGGTGTGCCGGGATCCTGGTTGGAACGGTGCTGGCTGCTGGTTCTCTGGTCCCTTCCTCCGGTTTTGCGCAGGAAAGCGTGTCGGTCCGAGCGGCGCTGGTCAAGGGAGCGCTGCCGGCCGATGATCCTTCTGCGTCGGCCTGGAATAGTACGCCTGCCTCGGAGTTTCCGATGTCTCCGCAGGTCCACTGGCCCAACCGGATTCAGGAAGTGACGGTCAAGTCCGTCAAGGTCCGTGCGCTGCACGATGGACAGCAGATCGCCGTCCTCTTGGAGTATGAAGATCCGAGCCAGGACCCGGACGATGCCGCCGGCTTGGAGTTCATGGTGGGGGACAAGAAAGCCCACTTTGCGCACGGGCAGCCGATGGCGCAGGTGCAGGGCGGCCCGGTGAACATCTGGTACTGGAAAAACAAGGACAACAACGCGCTGGACATGAATGCCCAGGGCTTTGGCAGCTTGAAAGTGCAAGATCAGCAGGACGTCAAGGCCAAGGGGGTCTACCAGAACGGGACCTGGAAAGTCGTCTTCAGCCGGGCCCTCTCCACGCCCGATGTCGAGCACGACACGCAAATCAAGCCGGGCGACTTCATCAATATTGCCTTTGCCATCTGGGACGGAAAGAAGCTGGAGAGTGGGGATTTGAAGGAAAAGGGCTCGCAGAAGGCGGTCTCTTCCTGGTGGTACTTCAGAGCCGATCCTCCGCCGGACTATTCGGCCTATTATTACGTGGCCCTGGCAGTGGGGCTTGCGGCAGGCTTTCAGTTTGTCATCATCAGGAAGTTGAAGAAAGGGGCGACCTCATGAAGGCGGTGGCGCAGGCGACAGACGGCGCGCGCATGGGGACCACGGGCAGCCGGCGAAGGCTTGTCCTGGCGGCGGCAGTGATCGGAATTGCCGCAGCGGTCGGGGGCGCCGGCTGCGCCCTGTTCCAGAGCGAACAGGTCGCCAAAGGCAAGCATCTGTACGAACACTACTGCATGCATTGCCATGGCGAGCACGGGCAGCAGAACGAAGGATACAACTGGAATCAGATGCCCGATCCCAAGCCCAAGGATCTTTCTAATAAGTCCGAAATGTCCACGTTCAAGGATGAGGAGATCTTCAACACGGTCTCCCGCGACATGAAGGATACGACCCCGGAGATCGGCGATAAGATTGGGGACGACGATTTTGCCGTTCCGACCATGCCTACGTTCAAATACACCCTGTCGGAAGAGGAAATTTGGGCCATCGTCGCTTATGTCCGAACTTTGCACGGGATGCAACTGACCTATAATGTCGAGGGTCGGAAAAAGGAACTCACAGATCAATTGCAGGGCGCCCAGCAGAGATTCGACCAAGCCAAGCAGACGTTCGATGCAGCGGAAAAGAAGGCCAGCGACGAGGCGGAAAAGAGCGGCAAAGACGTGGATGATGCCGCAACCGCCAAAGAACAAGAAGCCATGGGGGCGGCCGCCAAGGAACTTGAGGCGGCCAAGACTGCGGTGGCAAATTTCACTGCCCGACCAAAGTTCGCAGCGGTTCCAAGGCCGGACATGACGATGGCTGCCGATGTGGCCGCCAAGCAGGCCGAAGTGGGTAAACGGCTCTACTCGAATAAGTATGGCTGTAACGCGTGCCACCGGGTAGGGGAGGAAGGCGGCGTCGTCGGTCCGGCCCTGGACCGAGCCGGCTTCCGGCTGAACGGCACGTGGGTGGTGCGTTGGATCAAGTACCCCCAGAGCATGAAGCCGGAAACCCGCATGCCGAACCTTGGGATCAGCGATCCGGACGCCAAGGCCATCGCCATGTATTTGGGCACCCTGCAGGCTCCCAAGCCAGAGAAGCCGATCGAGAAGCCGGCCAGCTAGGTCGATTTCTCCTCCGGCCGGATCGATCTAGGGGAATAGAACTCCGGCCCAGACGCCTGCCAAAATCGATCCGCCGATCCATACGTGCTGTGTGAACAAGGCGAACGCGACAGGCTGCGACACGGCGCCTCTCAATAGGCGTACCTGCCGGCTCATGGTCCAGCCAGCCCAGGCCAGCATGACGAAGAACGCCGGACCCAGACCGGTGAGCCATCCTGCAGCCCCGAGCATGAGCAGTGTTCCGGCGAAGAAGCAGGCCACGGCCAGCCAAGTCCGTGGACCGAAATAGATGGCCGAGGACTTCACGCCAATCCGCTCATCGTCGTCGCGATCCTGCAGCGCATAGATCGTGTCATAGCCCAGAGCCCAGCAGATGGTGCCGGCATAGAGGAACCAGACGGGAAAGTCCAGATGGTTTCGCACTGCGGCCCAAGCCATGACCGCGCCCCAGCCAAACGCAATGCCGAGCACGGCTTGCGGAATTTGCACAAATCGCTTGGAAAAGGGGTAGAGGACGGCCAGCAAGAAAGCCATTGGACTTAGCAAGATGGTGAGACGATTGAGAAAATACAAGAGGCCGGCAGAGGCGGACAAGAGCAGGAAGGCTGTGACCAGTGAGGCCTGCATGCTCAACGCCCCGCTGGCCAGAGGACGTGTTTTGGTGCGCGCGACCTGGCGATCGAATGACCGGTCGGCCAGATCGTTGAGCACGACGCCGGCGCTGCGCATCAGAAACGAGCCAACGACGAACACGGCCAGCAGCGTCCGAGAGGGATGTCCCTCGGAGGCCAAGACCAGACTCCACAGGGTTGGCCACAACAGGAGTAAGGTGCCGGATTGGTTTCGAAGCCGGATCAAGTCAGCCAGTGGCTGCCAATTGGTTTGTCCCCCTTGGCACATGGGTGAGGGACGGATCTCCGGGGAGGGGACTGGAACCATGCCGCTGACCTTAACGCAAGCAAGAAAACCCTGTCAATGCGGTGTCTACATCGACTGCATCCGGCCTTTACGGTTGCCTTGCAGCGAGGAATCCGGTATAACCTTTACGTGTGGGCTCTGTCCACCTTCTTGGCCCCCCTTCTCGTGCGCACACTCCGCATGAATCGCGTTACTACCTGGCTTCTTCTCCTTACGGCCCTCACCGGCTGCAGCGGTCTCACGTCGCGCCCCTGGTTCGGCGGCGATAGCCGCGGCTACTGGCTGCCTCTGACCGTCAATCTGCAGCTAGATCCCACAGTGACCAGCGCAGCATTCGACTATACAAATGCCTGCCAGCAACCGGTCACTCTGGCTTTCGGGGAGAGACTCACTCAATCTGTGACCCGCGAAGTTGGGAAGGCCTTCGAGCATGTCATTGACGGGCAAACCAAATTAATTGGCAAAGAGGTTCCGGATGGAACCGTGAAGGTGGATTTGGGGTTAAAGGATCTGCAGCTCTTTATCCCGCGCCATGAGACCAATAGCTATACGGCTGTCGTGGTGCTCGGGGGAACGGCGACATATCTTGATGGAAGCGGCACCGCTCTCTATACGAAAAGCATCAAGACCGAGGCGCGCGGCAATGTGGAAACGGAGCGGGATAGTTGCGAAGTGCGAGGGCTCGACGGCCTGGTGATCCAGGCAGCGGCCACGTTGGCCCAGGGATTCAAGACGCATCTTGGGTCGTCCAGTCAGGTTCGGCAGGCGGCGGTCGACAGAAAACAGAGGGGCGGGCCCAAGACAGCCATCGCAGACGCGCCGATCCAGACTCAGCCCATAGCGCCGACACCTGCGCAACCCAGCGCCTTGTCGTTCCGGGCCATGCTGAGAGATGAAAGTCAGGATAATGTTTTGGAGGGAACGGAACGGGTCACGGTGGATGTCGAGGTTAATAATGCGGGCCCGGATGTCGCCCGAGGCGTAGTCGTTGCGCTGAAGGGCACTCCGGCCCTGATCCAGATGTTGCAGAATCCGATTCCGGTCGGTGACCTGCAACCGGGAGAGAGCAAACATGTCACGGTCAGCGGAAACCTCCCCCAGGTGCCTGCTGTCCAGCAAGCAGAATTAATCGTTTCCGTGGAAGCTCCTGGAGGTTCGACCAGCCCGCTCCGACCGAAGAAGTTCCTGGTCGCCTTGCGTCCAGCAAAACCGGAGAGTGTGGAGGTTTTGTCGGTTGACGTGGATCAAGTTCCCACGCCGGTCCGCGGTTACGAGCGAAAGAAGGCCGTGGCTCTCGCCATCGGAGTGGGAAGCTTCCGCGAGCCAAACATGCCCGGCATAAAATATGCCGCCCGCGACGCAGAGGTTATGGCCAACTATTTTAAGGCCGTCGGGGGGATTCCTGCGAAACGCGTCAAGCTGCTGACGGATGAGCATGCGCTCAAAGACGATCTCGTGGAGGCCTTCGAAGACTGGCTGCCCCAGCAGGCCGAGGCTGGCGGGGTGGTACTTGTGTTCTTTTCAGGCCGGGCGCAGGTGGATCCAGCCACCGGATCAGTGGTCCTGTTGCCCCATGAAGGAAATGTGGGGGCGCCGCTCAAAGGATTTTCCCTGCGTCGTCTTCAGGCCGCTCTAACCAACCTTCCCGTGCAGCATGCCGTCGTGCTGCTCGATGTTACGCTCGCGCTGCCTCCAGGCGTGGTCTTGCCGGATGGCCGAGCCGACGGGATCGATCCCGTCTGGGGCACGCCGGAGGTGTTTGACGGCAAGCTGGTGCAGATGATCGGGGTCAGCCGAAGCCAACTCACGCACCAGTATGAACAAGGCAAGCATGGGCTCTTCACCTATTTTTTGCTCAAGGGATTGGCCGGGGCAGCCGATCGAGACCATAACGGCATCGTTGCAGTCGGGGAACTGTTTGAGTACGCGCAACGGCAAGTCTCCACGACCGCCAAGGCGGATTTTGGAAACGAGCAAGATCCGGCCTGCGTACCCGCTCTGGTGCCCACCGCGAAGGCCTGGAATCTGCCTCTGGCCCGTGTGAAGTAGAGACGCCCGACTCATTGACAGCCTGGTCCCGACCTGAGTAAGATTCCACGTCCTTCCTGCCAGAGCAGCCACATCGAGAGCCGGCGTAGCTCAGTGGTAGAGCAGCTGATTCGTAATCAGCAGGTCGGTGGTTCAATCCCACTCGCCGGCTCCAGACAATCAAGTGCTTCTCCTGCCGCTTCTAGACTTCTATATCAGCCGTATGTCCACAATGGCTTGAGGGTGGAATCCGGGTGGAGCGGAAAATTGACATAGCTTTACCCGGCCGGATTTCTTATAATTCAACCACATCGTGGTAGTGGCAGTGGGGGCCCTTTCAGGTTGTATCCAGCAGTGTGGTGGTGCAATCCAACCGGCCGCTCCAACCTCCCCACTGTCGAATCCGGCTTTACAGAGCTTTTTCCTATCGGGCCTGGCCGGTCTCCAGGTTCATGTGAATAGGTCCGCAGTCAAGGCCGCCTGGAGCGCTGTCATGCTTATGCTACGCCCAACCATGAGCCTGACGGCGTGAAACGGATGGACTTTCCAAGCGAAGGATTCAAGAAACTGGATACGGTAGCTATCCCACATCGCTCCCACGAGAGATTGCGCAGTGCTATTTGAATCGCAAAGTTCATATCATGCCGGCGACCGGCATGTCCTCTGGGTGCTGCTCCTGGCCCTCCTGCAGGTAATCGGTACACATAATTCCGCCCATGCAGAAATGGCGGTTCATCAAGGGCCAGTGCAGACGGTGAGGGAGGAATCGGTCACGGAAGGGGTCAAAACTGTGATCGAGGATGCACGAGCGCTGGTGACCGCTCCGTTGAGAATGACCGGGGAGGATTGGCTCAAGATTGGGGCCGGAGCGGCGGTCGTTGGAGGCTTTGTTGCCGCCGATCGCAGTATCCAGGACTGGGTTGACCGGAACAACAAGAGTGCGACGGGAAAGAAGGTGGCAGATGGCTTTAACACCTTCGGCAACCCGGTGACCATGGCGGGCGTCAACGTCGGCGTCATTGCGATCGGCCTTGCCAACCAGTCCTACGGGGGAGGCAGTTGGATCAAAGAAGCGGGGCTGGTCGGCTTGGAAGCCGAGGGATTTGCGGTCGTGGCGGCACAGTTGCTCAGCAATGCTACGGGCCGTGCTCGCCCTGAGAAACATCAAGGGGCGACGAACTTCCGTCCGTTCTCCGGGAACACCTCATTCGGCTCCTCGCATTCGGCTGCCAGTTTTGCCGTCGCCGCGGTCTTTGCCGATCGGTTCGACCCGGCTATCGGCTGGTTATCCTATGGTGTGGCGACCGCCGTGGCTGCATCACGGATTTACACGGACAAGCATTTTACCTCTGATGTCATCGTCGGCGGTTTGATCGGCTGGGGCATGGGAAAATTTATCAGTCGGCAACATGCGGGGGATCCGGACGACTGGCAGATTCGTCCTCTGTCCTTGGAGCAAGGCGTGGGTACGGGTCTCATGATCGGGAAACGGTTCTGACTCGAGCGGACAACAAATGTCGCATGGCAACGTCGGCATGTCCCCATTGACGCAAGTGTGGCGAAGGTTTTCCTGTGCCTGGCACGGAATGAAGGCGGCGTATCGCGCGGAGCAAAGTTTTCGTATTCAACTGGCGGTCGCCGGCGCCGTCGGCTTGTCAGGGTTGATCGTCGGACTGTCGCAAACGGAATGGTTGTTCATCGTTACGGCGATCGGCATGGTGCTCTCGCTGGAGCTGTTGAATACCATGGTCGAAAAAACGCTCGACCTGCTGCACCCGATGCAGCATGAGAGGGTGAAGTTCATCAAAGATGTGTCCGCTGCCGCGGTGCTTATTTCGGCCTTGACGTCGGTCATCATCGGCCTCATCATATTCATACGTCACGTCGTTTGATGCAGTCGCAGCCTTGACTCTCCAACGGTTGGACGATATTCTGCCGTTACGCAATTAACTGCCATGGCCATCCCTCAACGCAATACACGTCAACAAGCATCCGGTCAGGGCTCACCTGACTCTCGTCAACAGCCGAAGGCTCCCTTGTTGATGCCAAAGACTTTAGCCGGTGCCCTGCTCCGGCTTTATGATGTGCCTGATCCGCGCAGGCCAGACCGTCTTATTCGAGGCTACGACCGGCTCCATGCCTTGCGGACGGCGCGCATGTGCACTGCGGTCGCAGCCGAATTGGGCCATCCTCCTGACCGGCTTCGCCAGTACCAAATCGCCTGCCTACTGCACGATCTGGGGAGGGCGGGTTTGGATCGGAAACAGTTTGGGGCCATCTGGTCCTGGGCTAGGCGCCGTGGGATTCCGACTAGGCCAAGGGAATGGCGGGCAATTCACCCGAATACGGTTTATGGCCGTGAAACGGAAGCATTTTTGGCTCTATATACGGACAAGCTCGAGCGCGCCGGAATTCGGATGGATCGGTGGAGCCAAGCCCAGGTGGAGATGCGCCTCGGTTATGCGCGCCGACTTTCCCGTCGTCTACGCGAGATTAAGCCGAAGTTGCTGGACTTAGGAGTCCAGTGGAAACCCTGGATGGCTCTTGTCATGTTGTACTACTACTATCCAGAGAAGCTAGAAGGGGCCAAGCCCTGGGTGCGTCAACTAGCCGAGGTACTGGTGGCCTGTGAGCAGTTCGAAGCCTATAGCAACCGGCGACGTGGAGAGGACTATTATACTCGCTCACGAGAAACCCTTGCTGAGGCCTTTGGCTATTTGGAGAAGCTACGACTCGAAGGTATTCTCTCAGATCCTGTCGCACAGACATTGCGGAATTTGGCAGCCAGAGGGGCGTTCGACCGGATTCTCGCGGAGGCCAGGGGCTGCGTATTATCGGCACGCGAACGCCGTGTCCTCAAGCGGCTAGCCAAAGGAGTGGCCTGATGCCAGTGAAGACCGTTCCGCTCTGTATCAAGATGCAGGGGGAATCGCAGCTGGAGAATGTGACCGTCCAGGTGGCGCAGGCAGTGGCCGGGTCTGGTCTGCACGCGGGCGTGGTGACGGTCTTCATCAAGCACACCACAGCCGCGGTCTTGATTATCGAAGACGAGCCAGGCATCAGAGCGGATACCAAGGCGGTCTGGGATCGGCTCATTCCGGCCGACCCGGTTTGGCAGCACAATACGCGTAATCCTGGCGAAAACAACGGACACAGCCATCTGCGGGCCCATTTGCAGGGCCCTTCCGTGACGATCCCCTTTGTGGAGGGGGCCATGATGCTGGGCACATGGCAGCAGATCGTGGTGATTGACTTTGATACCCGCTCCCGCACGCGCGACTTGGTCGTGCAGATCATCGGTGAGTAGCGGCTCCGTGATCCTCCGTGTCGCGGCTCTCCTGCCACTGGGCTTTGTTATGATCCTCATCCATGTTGTGCCGACCCCAATCCATGCCGACTGGGCAACCCCCTTGGGGGCCGGGTATGCGGGCGCGGTGGTGCTTTCCCGTCCGGTGGCCCAGCCGGCGACCGACTTGCTGCCAGATGAGCGGGCTACCATATCGGTGTTTGAAAAAGCGGCAAAGTCTGTAGTCTTTATCACCAACACCGCCATCCGTAGGGATCTATTTTCTCTGGACCTGTTCGAAGTTCCTCAAGGCACAGGGTCCGGATTCGTCTGGAGCAAGTCCGGCCATATCGTGACCAATTTCCACGTGGTCTACGGCGCCGACACGATCAATATCATTATGGCGGATCGAACCGACCACAAGGCCAGAGTCGTGGGGCTTGATCCGGACCATGATCTTGCCGTCCTGCAAATCAAAGCTGCTCCGGACTCCCTTGTGCCTATTCCGGTCGGCAGCTCGTCCGAGCTTCGAGTGGGGCAGAAGGTGCTGGCCATCGGGAATCCGTTTGGGCTGGACCATACGTTGACGACCGGCGGGGTCAGCGCATTAGGACGGACGATCAAGTCCATGACGGGGCGGACGATCGATGGGGTGATCCAGACCGATGCGGCGATCAACCCCGGCAATTCAGGCGGTCCTCTGCTGGACAGTGCCGGACGGTTGATCGGGGTCAACACTCAAATCGTCAGCCCCAGCGGCACCTATGCGGGCATTGGATTTGCGGTTCCGGTAGCCACGATCAACCGCATCGTGCCCGAGCTGATCCAATATGGAAAGCTCATTAAACCGGGCCTCGGTGTGACCCTAATCCCTGACACGATCGCAAAACAATGGGGAATCAATGGCCTGGTGATCGGGCGAATCGTCCGGGGTGGGCCTGCAGAGCGGGTTGGTCTGAAGGGGGTTCGTGAGAGTGCCGGGGGGCGGGTAGAACTTGGCGACATCATAACGGCCATAAATGGGAAGCCGGTTGCGACCGTCGACGATCTCCTGAACATCCTGGAGCAACATAAAGTCGGTGATCGGGTGCTGGTCGAGTATCAGAGGGACAGTCGGCGCCAACAAGTGTCCATAATCTTGCAGCAGGTTGAGTAGTTGCGTCGACCCAGCTTTCAGATAAACGGTGCGGTTTCCACCCCTCTGCTCGGATGGGCCCAGGAAGCCGGACAGATCCGAGATCATCCCCCTTATTCCGAGAATATCTTCAGCGTATTCCTATAGGGCCTCTTCAAGTCGGAACGTGATGGGTTTCCCCAAGTCGGATGGCATCCACAAGACGATTCTCCGCCCAGTAATGGTCCTCATCAAGACGGGATCGCTGGAAGAAGCCGCAATGGCCGCCATGTTTCGGTGCGGTGACTCTGATCATGGGGTTGGACTGGATGGCTGGTGTCGTGAAGGTGTTGAACGGGATAAAGGGATCGTCCTGCGAAGCTATGATCAGTGTCGGAACTTGGATATGGCGCAAGACATGCCTGGCTCCGACCCGTTCATAGTAGTCGCCGGCGCCGGAGAACCCCCCATGGAATGCGGTATACCGGTCGTCGAACTCACGCAAGGAGCGGGTTCGGTCGAGGGATGCTAGATCGAACTTTCCGGGAAAGTGCACGGCCTTGCGGCGCACTCGAGCCTTCAGCCGAGTCAAGAAATAGTGCTGATAGAACCAATTGGTGGGCCGCTCCAAGCCCTCCACGCAGGCAGCCGGGTCGATATTCGGACAGACGGCGACGATCCCTTTGAGTGGCGACAGTGCGGCCCCCGCTTCCCCAGCCATCTTCAACACCAGATTGCCACCCATGGAATAGCCTGCCGCCCAAATGTCGTCCAGCCCATCCGTGTCAGCCAGATCGAGGACCACCGCCGCGAAGTCGCTGCTCATTCCGGAATGGTACAGCGTCGGAGTCAGATGTTCTGTCCCGCCGCAGTTCCGTTGGTTGAGGCGGATGACATTTAGGCCGGCATGCCAAGCTTTGTCGGCGATGCCAAGCATATAGTGCGAGTCGCTACAGCCTTCGAAGCCATGGATGAGGATGAGGGTCCTGGCGGAACGACGGGACGGCTGCCAGTGACAGTAGCCGAGAAGCTGAGTGTCCGGGGCGACCGTAAAGAGCCTGGGGTGGCTAGGCATGTCGATCAGCGACGGTGGGCGCCACCACCTGAACCGGGGAAGGACCGTCATCAGGTGTGGGTGAAAACAAAGCGGGTGCGGGTGAAAGTCGGTCCAGGCCATATTGCTCTTGAAGGCGAGTCTATCATGAGATACGAGAGCAAAAGCTAGCCGGTTTCACGGCCGAGAGACTGTGTCTGGTACGAGAGCGTTCTGGCACTGAGCGGCGGCGAATTGGCGGCGTGCCGAAAAAAAGGAGCGGCTCGGATGAGCCGCTCCTCTGACTACAAAGGGACAGATCTTAGAAGCGGTCGCGACCGCCGCTGCGGCCCCCGCCCCCGCCGCCACCGAACCGGCCCCCGCCACCACCCCCGCCAGTGCGGGGTTCCTGGGGCTTTGCCTCGTTCACCGTCAATGTCCGGCCGTCCATTTGGGTGCCGTGCAGCGCCGTAATGGCAGCCTTGGCTTCTTCGGCTGTGGACATTTCCACAAAGCCAAAACCTCTGGACTGCCCAGTGAACTTGTCCGTGATCACACGCGCGGACTCGACTGCGCCGTGGACGGCGAACAGGTCGTTCAACTGAGACTCAGTCGCCGAATAGGGCAGCCCACCGACATAAATCTTCGAACCCATGGGGTTCCTCCTTTGAGAGAGTGATATTGTCTTGGACTCGAGAAAAAAACGACAGGAAGGAACGGGCCGAAGACGCGAACGCTGAGGCGACTTAGGTCTGGCTTCCGATCAAATTCCCGGACAAAACAACATCGGTTGAAGGCCTTACTTACTCCTGCTCCACCACAGGCCCTGCGCAATGAAGTCCGCACACCGTAGCATGTCATGGGTCCAATAGCAACCACTGTCTTTTCAGCTCTTACCGAGTGGCGCCTCGCCGGCTTGGACGAGCGGCTTCTGCGGGTCGGTCGGAGGCCCCATGCTTCCCGCCCTGAGCCATTGGCTGAGCCCGAGCGCCTTGTCCGAGCGCGCGACCGGCTAGTGCCAGCCCTTGCCGGCGGATCTCTTCGATGGGGACGGTCGGCCGATCCTTGATCGATATCCCCAGCCCCCATTGCTCCATCTTGATCTTCCGCTTCGGAGTGCCGCGCTTTGCTTTGAGGAGATGTTTACCGCCGGGCCATGCCATGAAGCCTCCTTAGACTGTCTGTCTTTGTTATGTTGAGCCGATGGTTTCTTCCACTGCCACTTCCGCTGTCAACGATGCAGGTGCTGATGCCCACGATTGTCGGGTGCGACAGGCAGGCTCGGCCCCGACCAGACTAAGTAGGGCGGTTCTTTCATCGCGTTGGCGCTGTCCGGGAACTGCCGTCGGGCATATTGAAATGCGATATCTTGTGCTTCGCGGCACGTGGGCGCTTCGAGGTGGTCTGACAGGGCACGGAGGTCCAGTTTTTCCATCTTGCAGGGAACGGACAGATATAGCTCGCAGGTGAAACTTCCGGCTCCGGAATATTGGGAGCTGACCAATAACTGCGAGCCATCCGCAAAGGTGATAATCGGTTCGACATTCATTTTTCCCATTCGCGAATTATCCTCGTGGACCGTCCCTAAGCTGAGGCAGTATCTTATGGCTGTGGTCTAGAAGCCAATGGCGTTCCAGGCCAGCTCGCCGCCGGCGATTTCGCGAGGGGAGGAACTCGGCCGTAGGAGCAGCGCATACTTGGGGAATCGGTCGCGCAGGGATCAATTCGACGGTGCGGAAGCGCGAAAGATAGGATAGCGGCTGTGGCTCGTACGGTAAGGCAGTCTACCACATCCCTGGTGCAGGAGCCACCGTGCAATAATTTTCATAAGTCTTTGATTTAAGAGTGATTAAGTGAGCGGTGGAGTATTGGCTCGTTCCATTATGGGACCAAGAAGGTCCCAGCCGCGAGTCCCAGCACGCCCAGTAATAAAACCCCATCGAAACCGCAACCACTCTGTCGCGCCACCCATTCAACATAGCATGTTTCGATATTGGTGCTGTACCGTGGGCAAGACGATGTGCTTGTGGATTTATCTGAGTCCCAATCTTCAACTCCAGCGGACCCGGGGGGTCAGCGTTTGCTCCGCTTTCGTTTGGAAGCACTTGCCCCGGCCAGGTAACGGGGGCGGGTCCGGTCGCGTGCCGGTTCATGATGGCCGATTCGATTGGCGGTGATGCCTGGCTCAATGACCTCACCACAGAGAAGGCATCGCCAGCCTGACAAGGACTGGCAGTTGGTCATTTTCCCCGGATCTTCCAAGCGAATCGGGCCCATCAGGCCTTGGCAGCGTGGGCAGGTCATTGGTTGTCTCCTAGGTCTGCAGGGTATAGTGGCTCAGCGGAGAGGCCGTTGAGTCGGAGCGGCGGAAACAGGGGAATCAGACGCGCAAACGCAGTCAGAAAGCGCAAAGGATAAGGTGGTCGGCACGCCTCTCACAATGCCGCAGTCTACCACACTCGAGAGGGCTGAAACCGTGAAAAGGAAAGGGCTGCATCCAGTATGCGTGCAGCCCTGATGGATTGGCTCCCCGGGCAGGACTCGAACCTGCGGCCACCTGATTAACAGTCAGGCGCTCTACCAACTGAGCTACCGGGGAACGCAGTTAACGCCATTGAAAGGATCTTGGTCCTGAAGCTATCGGTAAGGCCCTATATTAACATAGATGCGGGATTGAATCGCCAGGTTTTGTGTCAGTAGCGATTCTCTCCCGTCCAGGGAAACAGCTCACTAGACGTCAAAGGTCCCCGATTCATCCTCATCATCAGACGCGTCCGATGTGCCTTCCGAGAGCCCGGCAAAGTGACGGGCCCAGGTGATGTACAGATTGCCGCTGTCGCGCATGGCGTCGGCGCCCTTGGCGAGCTTGCTTGCCAACTCGGGGTCCTTCCCAGTAGCCTCGATTTCAGCGGCACGGTGCTCCAGAACTTTGGGAAATCGATTAAGCAGGGTCGTGATCTCCCCAAGCAACTCTCTCACCACATTATCTTCGTTTGTCATAGAGCCTCCGCATTCCACGGGCCTCAATAAAAAACCCCACAGCGCTGGCGCCATGGGGTTTCTTGTTCTCTTGGTAGCGCGCGAGTTGTCAGCCTTGGTAGGCTTGCCCCAGGCCTGCGGACTCACCCTTGTGGGACATAAGCGCGCCGCTCGAGCTGACCGCCTGCATCTCGATTGCGTTGTGCTTGGCCGCGTTACAGACGACCACGCAGAGCTCGCAGCCCTTGCAGCGGCTGATGGTCACCTCCGCCACCATCTTAGACACGTTCAGGTCCAGGCAGTTGGCCTCCGGACAGTACATGATGCAAAGACGGCAGCCTTTCTTGGCCACGCACTTCTCTTCAATGACCTGTGCGATATTATACATGCGTCTGGTATCCCCGTTTGTTACGCCGCGGCCATGGCCGCCACTTGCAATTCATACTTGTTCTTCTCAGCCCATTCGACGCCCAGTTCGTAGGCCCGTGTGACCGTGGCGAGGTTCTTGGCCAGCAACATTTCCTTCTTGGCGAATTTTTTCTTGATCGCCTCGTCCAGGGTTGCCGTTCCGCCGGAGGCCACGAACTTCTTGCCGAACCGCTCCTGGAGGGCCAAATCAAGCGCGTTCATGGAGACACATTTGGTGATTCCGGCGACGGACCCGATCATCGTCATGTTCGTGGATAGCTCGGTGCCCGCGACTTCCAGGGCGATCTGCGTCCCGTTGATGTAGAACACGGCCACCTTGAGGTCCTTCAATCGCTGGATATCCTCCTCGGTGAGCAGGGGGGCGTCCGAGTTGATGATAACCAAGCCGCCTTCCTTGATACCCGAATAGAAGGGCATCGTATAGCTCTTGCCCATCGTGACCACCTGGGGGTGAAACACTTCGATCACGTCCGGGAATACCAGTTCGCCCCGGTCGTAGATGCGTTCGATACCGATTCGGCAGTAGCTTTCTGCCGGTGCCATGCGCTTCTCGGCGCCAAAGAACGGATTTGAAATGGCAAACCTGCCGTCCTTCGATGCGGCCATGGCCATGACGTGCGCCGCGGTCACCGCACCTTGCCCACCCAGGCCGGACATCCGAATGTTGAGACGCTTCTTGATCATGTGTGCTCTCCCCTGCGCCGGATACCGTTAGGCCTGGGCTGCCAGTTGTTCCTTGGCTGCAGCCTTCTTTTCCTTTTCTTTGGCGGCGATTTCTGCGAGCAACTGCTTGGCCGGCTCGCTGATATACTCTTTGTAGGCGAAGCGCTCCGTCGGTTTTTCAGAATCCCGCATTTCTTGGAGACCTTCCATGCTGTTCTTGCCGATTTCCAGGATGCAGGGGGTATAGAGCTGCAGATATGTCGGGCCGATTTCTCGGGCGACGTGGACCGCGTTCCGGATGACTTTTTCCACGAGAGACGGCTTGCTGACCGTACAATTCACCACGTAGTGGCAGCCGGACTCGCGGGCGATTTCTGGCAGCCGTACCTTTTCGAACTGCTTGCCGACCGGCGCCATTTTGGCTACGAAGCCCTTCTGCATCAACCCGCTCTCCTGCCCGCCGGTGTTGGCATACAGCTCGTTGTCGAAGCAAATCGTGGTGAATTTTTCCTGACGAAACCAGGCTTGCAGGGTCATGTCCAAACCGATGTCCACCGTGGCTCCGTCGCCGGCCAGCACCACCACATCCTTGATCCGGCCTGGGAACCGCACCGTCAACGCCCGCTTGAGACCGGAGGCGATGGCGTTCTGGTTGCCGAAGAGCGAGTGGATGTTGTGCACGGCCACGTGGGGGAACACCAGGCTGGTGCAACCGGTGGACCCCACCATGACGGTGTCTTCCGGGTTGGGTAGGGAGGCCAGAATGTACCGGAACGCCATGGATTCAGGGCAACCGGCGCAGAGCGAATGCTCCTCGATCAGCTCCTTGGACGTCCCGATGTCTTTCCATCCTCGGGAGTCGTTCCCATAGGTGGCCCGATTGACCAAGTCTTGGTATTCGGGCGGCATGATCTCGTAGAACTCCGGCGCAATTTTTATCCGCTCTTTGCTCATGGAAGCCTCCTCTCAAGGCTGCTGGCTATCGTCGGTGACTGTGCGCGAACCGTTGAGCTGCTATGGCTCAGCTTCCACGACCGGCGAGGGCCGCGTTGCGGATGCCGAGCGCGTTCTTGATCTCCGATACGATGATCTCCGGGGGCATCGTCATCCCGCCGCCCACGCGAGGGCCGGAAACCACGCGATCACTATCCGGGATGCTGGCCTTGATTTCGCGGGCCATCCAGCCCACCACGTTAAACTCCGGCACGATGATATGCTTGGCGTTCTTGGTGGCCTCGCGGATTTCCTGCCAGGGCCAGGGCCGCAGAGACTTGATCTTGACCAAGCCCACCCGGATGCCTTCGTCGGCCAACAGGCGGATGGCTTCGCGTCCCTGCGACACAGCGGTGCCGGAGGAGACGATGAGAACGTCGGCGTCGGTGTTCTCGGTTTCGATCAGCCCATCGATCCAGGCGATCGTGTGCTTGCGCGACCGTTCCACCGCAGCCCAGACTTCCTGCTGCCAGGAGGCGTGGGTGGCATAGCTAATGTAGTTGCTCTTCATCACGAAGGGGTCCCGCATCATCCGGACCGGAGGACATTCCATGTCCATGCAGGGCACCGGTGAGCGGTATGGGTCATAGGGGGGCAGGCACATGTCCACCGGCGTAAGATTGACCACGTCCTTGGTGTGCGTCACGAAGAACCCGTCGCAGCAAAGGGCCAGCGGCAGGTGCACGTCCGGCTCCTCCGCAACCATGTAGCCCCTGAGAATCCAGTCGTAGAAGTCCTGGGCGGTTTCGGCGTGCCAGACCAGCATCCCGGTCTGGAGCAGGTATGAGATTTCCAACGTGTCGGGCTGGATGGAGAGCGGGGAGTTGATGCCGCGGCAGGTCACGATCATCTGGATCGGGAGCCTGGCTCCGGCCCACATGGGGAAGTTCTCCATCGCCCGCATCGTGCCGGGCCCCGCGGTGGTCGTAAACACCCGAGCGCCGCCGAAGGCTGCGCCGGCGCACTGCGACATCACGGCGAACTCGCTCTCGCCGCGGAAGTACTCCTTCACATACCCTTCCGCGAACAGTTCGCCGCACAGGGCGGCGGCCTCGCTCTGCGGCGTGATCGGATAGGCGATCATCAAGTCCACGTTCGCACGCCGGACGGCTTCCTTGATCACTTCACTGCCCGTGAAAAAGGACGGGGTGCGGGGCGCCTCGAACATCATCTTCCGGGCATCCGTGATGACCTGCCCCTTTTTATTTGTCGTCCCGATCGGTGAATGATTGTCCATGGACCCGGCCTCCTTATCAGTAGGCCCCGCAGCTTGCTGCGCGGCGGTAACGGCTCAGGAACTGCTCCGCTTCAGTTTGAAGACCCGCTCTTGGATATCGTTTGCGAAACCTTCACGGTCCCTTTGAGCTTGCGCACCCACTCGGCCAGTTTCATGATTTTTTCCACGGAGGCGTCGCGGAACGACAGCATGGCATCCTCGTGCCCCGCCTGGGCGCACATGGCAACGGTATAACAAGACGTGCCGCCGCGGATGATCTTCAGCGACAGGTTGGCCTGGTGACAATGCACGCCCACAAACATGCAGCAGTCGATCTTGTTGTGCCAGATGGTTAGATTCGGGTGGTTGGGGTTGATTTCGACTTCAGGGTTGATCTTGGGGTACTTGGGCCGGTAGTCGGGCATCGGGATGAGCATGGCGCGCTGTTGGGGCGTGACACACTCCTTGAGGGTTTCGTACAGATGCCGGATTGCCGTGGCCTTTTTCGCGGCCTTTTCGTTCCAAGCCCACAGGACCAAAGGACCAGGGAAAATGGTGGGGACTTTAGCCATCAAGAACTGGCGGGCCGCTTCTTCGTAAGCCTTCTCCTCCGGCACGATGACGCCGTGGATATGGGACTCGCCAGGATTCGGCAGCCTGATGCCCATGGATGCCGCAGCCGGCGGCAGGAAATGTTCGGGACCTGGCATTACACGGTATTGGTTCATGCGACTTCAGCTCCTATCGCGGCTCCGTCTTCGACGGATCGGCGTCAGCAAGTGACAAATTCTGAAGCAAAAAGAGGCCCCCGCCCATCTTTGCCGGCCTCGTGCCATTCTCCGGGAACGGCGATCTTTACATGCTTACAAGGCCTCGGAGTCCACCGATGCTTCATATATATGCTTTTTCGTCTATTTTCCGCAAGCTCGCAGAAGGCCCACCCTCTTGAGATTAAGGTCCATAACGGCCAGACTCTATGGGTCTTTTGAACTAACCCGCGTCGACGATCAAATGTCAGATTTGACGCCAGCTTTGAGCACCTGAGTATAGCTGTTTTTTTACGCGGTTGTCAACGAACGGACAGGCCATCGGATGGACTATTGGAGGCCGGAACAGCCTTCTTCAGAGCCCAGGGCGCAGGCTCGTTCCAGGTCATCCTTCGCCAGGCGCCCCTGGAGCAGGCGCCGGTAGAGCTGCGCTCGTTGAGTAAACAGGGCTGGGTTGGTCGGGTCCACCCGGATGACTTTGCCGAGGTCCTCTACCGCCCGATCCAGTTCCCCCAGCTCCGTGTAGATCTGGCTGCGCAGCAGCAGCGCTTCTTTCTGTTGGGCCAGCCAACTCGGCGGCAGGTCCGGCTGGAGGACCTGAGCCAATGTGCCCAGGGCCTGCCGCCACTGCTTGGCTGCGACCTGTCTCCTGGCGTTGGTGGTGAGCAATACGATCAGCCGCTGCCGAGCGACATCGAAGAAGGGGTCCATCTGCAAGACCCGGGAGTATTCCTTGGCTGCCTCATCCGGCTTGCGCTGCCAAGTAAACACATCGCCTCGCCCCAGGATCGCCCAAGTGCTGGTAGGATCGAGTGCCGCAGCGCGGTCGAAGTCTTGTAAGGCCTGAACGACATAGCCGTTTAAGTCGGCCGTGGGGCCGGCTTTTGAAAAGGTCACGGCGGCGATCCGCAAATAGGTCTGTCCGCGAATGATGTAGGCGTCCACATAGCGGTCGTCGGCGGCCATGGCTTGCGTGGCCAGGTCGATTTTTTCGGGGAGGCTGTGGGTTTCAAAGGCCGCCCGCCCAAGCCTGACCGCCTCGCGCCGATTCTTGGGGATGACCCTGATGTTGTTGGGTTGCGGGGGGGTGGTTCGCAGCTGTTTTTTCAAATTCTCGAGCTGATTTTTGAGCTGACTGTTCTCCGTTTGGAGCTGCTGATGGTGCTGGGCCAACAGTTCGTCGGATTTCATCCGCTTGACCGCCTCCGTCAACATGTCCACGCGTATGGTGCAGCGAATCTTCACGTAGAACGTCAGCCGGCCGTTCTCCAAGGTTTGCCGTTTCTCCAAAAATTCGGTTTCGGTCACGGCGGATGAGATCGTGCGCACGCTGAGTTGGTTGAGATGCGAAGTGGCGCCGTCGGTATGGGTTTCGACGTCCGTTGAGGCGGCTTCGACGTAGACACCGGCTTCTTCCACGGCCTTACGTTTGGCCCGCATCAGCACGGCCTCTTCGGCCCCGGTCAACGTGTCGGCATCGCCCATGACATAGCTGGCTTCCGCGACGATGACCTTGGTCGGCTGGGCCGGGGTTAGTTGGGCCAAGGCCGAAGCGGTGGGAAGAGCGAGGGCGATCGCGAAGGCGATTGTCACGTTGGGAGTGCCCATGAAGCGGACCTGCGTGTTCATGCCCGTCTTGAGAACGGGCAACTCCAGCGGTTATGGCTTGGAAGCGGTCCCGTCTTTCGGAAACACCTGCATGAACGGGTGGACTTCGAACCGTGCGAAGACGCCGTGGACGACGTAGGGATCCTCCCGGATAAAGGCCTCGGCCTCCGCCAGAGACTCCGCCTCGATGACGATGAGGCTTCCGGCTTGGTCGGTGAGGGGGCCGGCCAGCACGACTCGTCCTTGGGCATCCAGGACGTCCATGCGGGCCAAGTGGGCAGGCCGGTGCACCTTCCGTTTGGCTGCACCCTCAGGCCCGTCGAAGCCAAGAATGACGAATTTCATCCGCTCTGCCGCATGTCTCGTGGCGAGGTTGCGCCCCGGTCAGGAAGGCGCCTACGATTCGTCCGACTCCAGCGGCCGGCGGTCGGCATACCCGCTGTGCACTTCGTGCCACCAGCGGATTTCGGCCTCCCCAAGCTTCCAGCAAAGGTAGACGATCCGTCCGTCCAGCAGGTGCGGGAAGTCGCAGAGACCGATGTCGAGGTCTTTCACATGGACGCCCAGTTCCTGCACGGCCTGGAGGTGTTCGCTGATCTGTTCAAGCGCGGCGATGTAGTGGGGGCCGGCGAAGCTGCCCCCGCCGTATGAGGCCTGCGCGCTGGCCTTTTTGATTTCATCTTTGATGCGGATCAACACGGCCTTGGCCGCTTGAACCGCGGTCAAGTGTTCGCGAAGCTGGGGAAGCAGGCGGGTGGCCTCGGCCAGGGTAAACAGGCGTTCCAAATTCTGTCCTTCTTCGCGCGCCGCCATGGGGAAGACCTTTAGCACAATCCAGCGCCCCGCGCAACGACGAGGGCCTCGACACGAAGGGCTGGCTTGCCTATTTCTGGCTTGATGAAAAGAAAATAGCTATTGACAATGGGCGGCCTCGCCGATACTATATCGACACGATCCAAGCTTCCCTAAATTCGAGCATTCAACCATACGCTTCCGCCACAGTCTCAGTCGAGCTTCCCAGGGCTGCTCTCGACATACCAGATTTTGCCAGTTGTTGATTGTGACTGTCTGATGATTTGGGGTGTGTTGTCCCCCGCAGGTGGAACCACCGCGCTGTCAACCATGGAGATCCAGGGCGCCAAGTTTTAGTCCTTTCGCGGACCATCTCTCTCCGCATACGCCCCATTCACCGCTCAACCGTTGATCCATGCTTCAAGATTCGCTCTGTCGCACCATGTCATACCCACAGCCCCATTGCGGCGCTGTGAGGGGGTTTGTTCCATGTTAAGGGAGAAGACTATGTATCTTGCCGAGCTCAAGCAGAAGTCCATTGCCGACCTCAATGAGGTGGCGCGAGATCTGAAGATCGAGGGCGCTGCCAACCTGCGCAAGCAGGAACTGATCTTCGCCATCCTGCAGGCGCAGACAGAAAAGAACGGGGTCATTTTCGGCGAGGGCGTCCTGGAGACGCTGCCGGACGGCTTCGGATTCTTGCGGGCACCGGACTCCAATTATCTGCCGGGCCCGGACGACATCTATATATCCCCCTCTCAAATCCGTCGGTTCAACCTGCGGACCGGGGACATCGTGTCCGGCCAAATCCGGCCCCCCAAGGAAAGCGAGCGGTACTTTGCCCTCCTCAAGGTGGAGAAGGTCAACTGCGAAGATCCGGAGGTGTCGCGGGACAAGATTCTGTTCGATAACCTGACCCCGCTGTACCCGGAAGAGCGGCTCATTCTGGAGTACGATCAAGGCGAGCATTGCACGCGGGTCATGGATCTGATCACCCCGATCGGCAAGGGCCAGCGCGGGCTGATCGTGGCCGCCCCGCGAACCGGCAAAACGATGTTGCTCCAGGCAATTGCGCGGGCCATTCTGAAAAACCACTCTGAAGTCACGCTGATCGTGTTGTTGATCGACGAGCGTCCGGAAGAGGTGACGGACTGGCAGCGGCAGGTGAAGGCGGAAGTCATCAGTTCGACCTTCGACGAGCCGGCCCAGCGCCATGCCCAGGTGGCAGAGATGGTGTTGGAGAAGGCCAAGCGGTTGGTCGAACACAAGAAAGATGTGGTGATTCTGCTCGACAGCATCACGAGGCTGGCACGGGCGTATAATACGATCGCGCCGCCGAGCGGCAAGGTCCTCTCGGGAGGGTTGGACTCCAACGCCCTTCAGCGCCCCAAACGGTTTTTCGGCGCGGCCCGCAACATCGAGAACGGCGGGAGTCTGACAATTATGGCGACGGCGCTTGTGGATACCGGTAGCCGCATGGACGACGTGATTTTCGAAGAGTTCAAGGGGACCGGCAACATGGAAGTGCATCTGGATCGCCGCCTGGCAGACAAGCGGGTGTTCCCGGCGATCGATATCAGCCAGTCCGGCACCAGGAAGGAAGAGTTGTTGGTGGATCGGGACCGGCTCAACAAGATGTGGATACTCAGAAAGGTGCTGAGTCCGCTGGGCACGATGGAAGCCATGGAGTTTTTAATCGACAAGATCGGCGGAACCAAGAACAACCAGGAGTTTCTGCAGTCGATGAACCGCTGACGGACGCGCCGCGGACGCATCGGTTGTTGAGGAAACGGGCGTGCATCGAAGGCGAAGGGATCGAGCGAAGGAGCTATCATGAAGAAAGGCATTCATCCGGAGTACGTGGAAGTCACCGTCCATTGCGCCTGCGGGGCCCAGTTCAAGACCCGCTCGACCGTGGGCGACCTGAAGGTGGACATCTGTTCGCGCTGCCATCCGTTTTTCACGGGCACGCAGAAAATCGTGGACACCGAAGGACGTGTGGAACGATTCAAGAAGAAGTACACGAAGAAGAAGTAGGGGCCGCGAACTGTGGTGCAAAGAATCCTGCTCCGAGGAGGGGCGGGGTTTTTTGTTTTTTGGCCTAGAATTGTAAGCAGTCACCGGAAACGTTATGGCTGAGGCGCAGACAGCAGAAACGCAGGTCGCGCCCCTGATCGCCAAGTGGGAGGGGGTCGCGCAGCGCTACGACGAGCTGACCAGACAGCTCACGGACCCGTCCGTCCACAGTCAGCCGGCGCTGATCCACAAGCTCAACAAGGAGCGGCGAGAGATCGAGTCCCTCGCGCACCTTTACGGCGACTACCAGGCGTTGGTCAAACAACTCGACGAGGCCACCCACTTGGCCCAGGATCCCGCCACGGAGGGGGAGATGCAGCGGATGGCGGCCGAAGAGGCCGAAAGCCTTCAGGCCCGCTGCCGCGAATTGGAGGCCCAGGCGTTGGAGCAGTTGGTGCCCAAGGACCCGCGCGACGAAAAGAATACCTTCGTGGAAATTCGGGCCGGGACCGGAGGGGACGAGGCGGCGCTTTTTGCCGGGGACCTGTTTCGGATGTATGTGAAGTATGCGGAGCGAAAGAAGCTGCGCGTCGAAGTGATGGAGTCGAGCGAGACCGGGATCGGCGGATACAAGGACGTGGTGATGCTGGTCGAGGGCAAGGGCGCCTACAGCCACTTCAAGCATGAAAGCGGGGTGCATCGCGTCCAGCGGGTTCCGGCCACAGAGGCCAGCGGGCGCATCCATACCTCCACGGTGACGGTGGCCGTGATGCCCGAGGTGGACGAGGTGGAGGTGCAGATCGATCCCAAAGATCTGCGGATCGACACCTTCTGTTCGTCGGGGGCCGGCGGCCAGAGCGTGAACACGACCTATTCGGCGGTGCGCATCACTCACATCCCGACCGGAGTGGTGGTCTCGTGTCAGGACGAACGGTCGCAGCTGAAGAATCGGACGAAGGCCATGCGCACGTTGCGGGCGCGCATCGTGGAGGCCGAGCGGGAGAAGCAGGAGGCGGAGATCGCCCAAAGCCGGAAGGCTCAGGTCGGGACCGGGGAGCGGAGCGAGAAGATCCGGACGTACAACTTTCCGCAAAACCGGGTGACCGATCACCGCATCGGGCTGACCTTGCACAAGCTGGAGCAGGTGCTGGCGGGCGAGTTGGACGAAATCGTGGAAGGCCTCCGGGCAGAGTATGCCCGGGCGGCCACGGAAGCATCCTGATGCCGACGCTGACCCAAGAACCGACGACCTATGGAGCTCTGGTTCGGGAAGGGCAGGTCCTCCTGTCGAACGCGGGCATCGCCAATGCGGCGCAGGAAACGCGGTGGTTGCTCGAGCGGGCGCTGGAGACCACCGGGCTCCGCCTTAGGTTGGAGAGCGACCGCACAGTCTCGGAGGAGAGCCGCAGTCTGGCCTGGTCTCTCCTGACGCGGCGCATGTCCGGAGAGCCGCTCCAGTACCTGCTTGGGACCCAGGAATTTTGCGGGTTGGACTTCGAGGTGACGCCGGCGGTCCTGATTCCCAGGCCGGAAACCGAGTTATTGGTTGGCGAGGTGCGTGAGATCGCGGGCAGGGAAGCCCTTCCGCTCATCGCCGACATCGGCACCGGATCCGGGTGTATTGCGGTCGCACTCGCCCTTGCCCTGCCTGAGGTGAGGGTCTATGCCACGGACCTGTCGGCCGCTGCGCTCGATGTCGCCCGGAGAAATGCCAATCGGCATGGAATGGCGGAACGGGTCCGGTTCCTGGAAGGAGATCTTCTGGCGCCGCTGGCTGGTCTTGGATTGGAATGCCGGCTAGCCGCGGTCGTCTCCAATCCTCCCTACATTCCCGCCGGCGATCTAGCGGGAATCCAACGGGAGGTCCGGCGGGAGCCCCAAGCGGCGCTGGACGGAGGGCCGGACGGACTGGCCTTCTATCGCCGGTTGCTACGCGAAGCCAAACCGTACCTGGCGCCGGGCGGAACGCTTGCGCTTGAAGTGGGCCAGGGCCAGGCGGAGTCCGTGTGTCGCATGGCTGAAGAGTCGGGCGGATACCAATTGATGCAGGTTCGTCAGGATGCGGCAGGCATCGAGCGAGTCGTCAGCGCACAGTTCAAAGGTTAAGGCTAAGGTTGAGCAAGGAAGCAAGAGTTCTTCTGGGTGAACGCGAAGGCGAATCCTGAGCCTTAGCCTTAGCCTCAACCTAGAAGTTACGATATGGATCGCATCGTTATCACCGGTCAGCAGCCCTTGCGGGGGAGCGTCAAGGTCAGCGGGGCCAAGAACGCCGCCCTGCCGATTCTTGCCTCGGTCATTCTGGGCGGCGGTGAATGCACCCTCACGAACGTCCCGCGCGTCATGGACGTGTTCACGATGGGCAAACTGCTGGGCATGCTCGGGGCGACGGTGCAGGCCGACGGCAACCGGGTGTCTATGAAGATGGACGCGCTGCGGTCATCCGAGGCGCCATACGATTTAGTGAGGACCATGCGCGCGTCGGTGGTCGTGCTGGGCCCGTTGCTGGCCCGCTGGGGGGAGGCCACGGTCTCGCTCCCCGGGGGCTGCGCGATCGGCTCCCGGCCGGTGAATCTGCACCTGGCGGGTTTCGAGAAAATGGGCGCGACCGTGACGGTCGAGCACGGCTATATCAAGGCGAAAGCGCCGCGCCTGAAGGGCGCGCGGATCTGCCTGGATTTCCCGACGGTAACGGGCACGGAAAATCTGATGATGGCCGCCTGTCTGGCCGACGGGACGACGGTCATCGAAAATGCGGCCAAAGAGCCGGAGATCGTGGACCTCGCGGCCTTTCTGGTCAAGCGCGGCGCGCGGATCGCCGGCGCCGGCAGCGACCTGATTACGATCGAAGGGGTCAAGGCCTTGCGCGGCGCCGACCATGATGTGATCCCGGACCGCATCGAAGCCGGCACCTATCTGGCCGCCGGGGCGATTACCGGTGGGGACGTCTCGGTGGAGGACTGCCGGCCGCAGCACCTGGAGGCGGTGACCGCGAAGCTGCGCGAGGCGGGCGCCGAAGTGGTGGAGGGCAAGGAGTCGGTGCGGCTCAAGGCTCCGGCGCGCCCCAAGAGCGTGGATGTGAGGACCTACCCCTATCCGGGGTTCGCCACCGACATGCAGGCGCAGATGATGGCGCTCATGTGCGTGGCGCAAGGCACCAGCGTGATCACCGAAACCGTGTTCGAGAGCCGCTTCATCCACGTGCCGGAGTTACAGCGCATGGGGGCGGAGATCAAGGTGGACGGCAGCCACGCGGTCGTGACCGGCACAGCCAGGCTCACCGGCGCGCCGGTAATGGCCTCGGATCTGCGCGCCAGCGCCGGCCTGATCGTCGCGGGACTGGCGGCGGAGGGCGAAACGGACATCGCCCGGGTCTATCACCTGGATCGGGGCTACGAACGGATCGAAGAAAAACTTCGGGGATTGGGCGCGAGAATCGTGCGGGTCAAGGACGGATCGGCCGGGGTGGCAAGCGGAGCAGGGGCATGATCACGGTCGCGCTGGCCAAAGGGACGTTGCTTGCGCCCGCGCTCGAGTTGTTCCGGCGGGCCGGGTACGCCAAGAACGGAATTTCGGCGGAAAGTCGGCGCCTGGTCTTTACGGACGAGAACCGGGGCGTGACCTTCCTGATCGTGCGGCCGACCGACATCCCGACCTACGTCGAATATGGGGCGGCGGATGCGGGCGTGGTCGGAAAAGACGTCCTGCTGGAGCAGGAGAAAGACGTCTACGAACCGCTGGATCTGAAGATCGGCGGCTGCCGGATTTCGGTGGCGGCGTTGCGGGGGTGTGAGCAGCGGGATCGGCTCTCGGCCAAGGTGCGCGTGGCGACCAAGTATCCACACATCACGGAGCGGTACTTCAACCAAAAGGGCGTGCCGGTCGAGATCATTAAGCTGTACGGGTCCATCGAACTGGCGCCGATGGTCGGCCTGGCGGACCGGATCGTGGATCTGGTGTCCACCGGCAAGACGCTCAAGGCCCACGATCTGGTGGAGGTGGACGTCATCGCGCGGTCCACCGCGAGACTGATCGTGAACCGGGCGAGCCTAAAGATGAAGCACGGGAGTCTCACGGATTTGATCGAACGATTGAAGCGCGGGCGTCCGCGCCGTGCCCGGTAGGACCGGGACAGGGCCGAGCGAAGGGGGATGACGATGAAAGTGATCGCCAGCACGGATCGAGCGTTCAAGGGAGCGCTCAAGCGGGTAACGTCACGGTCCAACCTCCAAGGGGGGGGCGTCGAGAATTCCGTCCGAACCATCCTGAAGGCGGTCGAACGGGGCGGAGACAGCGCCGTGTCCCGCTACACGAAGAAATTCGACCGAGTCTCCCTCAAAGCGGCGCAGTTCCGGATCAGTCCCGAGCAAGTCAAAGAAGCCTACTATCAGATTCGCAAGGAAGAGGGGGACGCGCTGCGCTACGCCGCCCAGCGCATCATGGCGTTTCACGAGCGGCAGCGGACGAAGACCTGGATGTACCAGGACGGCGGGGCGACGCTGGGACAAGTGGTCATGCCGCTGGATTCCGTGGGGCTGTACGTGCCCGGCGGCAAGGCGGCCTATCCCTCCTCGGTGCTCATGAGCGCGATTCCCGCCAAGGTGGCCGGGGTCAAGCGGGTGGTCATGTGCACGCCGATGCCCAAGAGCGGCATCAGCCCCTATCTGCTCGTGGCGGCGGATATTGCGGGCGTGGACGAAATCTACCGGATCGGCGGGGTCCAGGCCATTGCGGCCATGGCGCACGGGACGAAAACCATCGCGCGGGTGGATAAGATCATCGGCCCCGGCAACCACTATGTGGCGACCGCCAAGCGCTTGATGTACGGGACCGTGGCGATCGATATGGTGGCGGGGCCCAGCGAACTCCTGGTCGTGGCGGACGAGACGGCGACCCCGGCGCATGTAGCGGCGGACCTGCTGGCCGAAGCCGAGCATGACGAGGAGGCCCAGGTTTACCTGGTGACCACCTCGGAGCGGCTGGCCAAGGAGGTCGTCCGGCAGTTGGGCGAACAGCGCAAGCGCTGCTCGCGCGACAAGATCCTGGCTAAGTCCCTGGCCAAGCACGGGGCGGCCTTCGTGGTGAAGACGATGGAGGAGGCGATCGAGCTGGCCAACGAGATTGCGCCGGAGCATCTAACGCTGGCGGTGGATCAGCCGTTCGATTATTTGGAGAAGGTCCGGCACGCGGGGGCCCTGTTCCTGGGCCGGTACACGCCGCCGGCGGTGGCGGACTATGTCGCCGGCCCCAATCATATTCTGCCCACGGGCGGGACGGCCCGGTTCTTCTCGGCTCTGTCCTTCGACGACTATGTGAAGAAGAGCAACATCATCGCCTATACCAAAGAAGAGCTGACGAAGGTGAAGGACCATATCGCGCGCATTTCACAGATGGAAGGGCTGGACGCGCACGCCAAGTCCGTGGAGAGCCGGTACTCATGAAGAAGACACAGGCGCGGCGCGCGACGATCACGCGCGCGACGAAAGAGACGAACATCCGGGTGGATTGGACACTGGACGGCACCGGCCTGAGCCGGATCAAAACCCCGATCCCGTTCCTGGACCACATGCTCGACCTGCTGGGGCGGCACGGGTTCTTCGATCTGACCGTGCACGCCAAGGGCGACACGCACATCGACGACCACCACACGGTCGAGGACGTCGGCATCGTGCTGGGCGACGCGCTCAAACAGGCGTTGGGCGACAAAAAAGGCATCCGGCGGTATGGCTTCGCCTCGGTCCCGCTGGACGAGACGCTGGCGCAGGTCACGGTGGACCTCAGCGGCCGGCCGTACCTCGTCTACAACGCCAAGTTGCCGAACCGGCGCATTAAAGAGTTCGACCTCTATCTGTTCGAGGATTTTTTCCAGGCCTTCGTCACGCACGGGGCCTTCAATCTGCACGTGAACGTGCTGTATGGGCGGAATCCGCACCACATTGTGGAGGCGACTTTCAAGGCGCTGGCGAAAGCGCTCGATCAGGCGACGGGCCTCGACGGTCGGGTGAAGGGCGTGCTCTCGACTAAGGGGAAATTGTGAAATAGCTCTCAGCAGTAAGCTCTCAGCTTTCAGTTTCAGGAAGCTGACGGCTCACGGCTGATAGCTGAAGGCTATTCCAATGATTGCCATCGTTGATTACGGCATGGGCAACCTCCGCAGCGTCCAAAAGGCGTTCGAAGCGGTGGGGCATGAGGCGGTCGTCACGCGCGACGCGCGCGTGATCGGGGATGCGTCGCACGTCGTGCTCCCGGGCGTGGGGGCGTTCGGCGATTGCATGGCCAATCTGGACCGCTATGGCCTGATCGACCCGGTCCGCCGGGCCGTCCAGTCGGGCAAACCGTTCCTGGGAATCTGCCTCGGCCTCCAGTTGCTCTTTACGGAGAGCGAAGAGTTCGGCCGCCACCAGGGATTGAACCTGATACCGGGCAAAGTCCGGCGGTTTCCGTCCGGGCTGAGCGAGGCAGCCGGGACCGGGACGGCGCACCTAAAGGTTCCGCACATGGGGTGGAATGAGGTGCGGGTAACGCAAGCGGCACCGCCGCTGAAGGGGATTGAGGCGGGCGCGTACCTCTATTTCGTCCATTCCTATTACGTCGAGCCGCAGGATGCCACGATGGTCTCCACCATGACGGACTATGGGCTGTCGTTTGTCTCGAGCATCTGGCGGGACAACGTCTTTGCCTGTCAATTTCACCCGGAAAAGAGTCAGTCGATCGGGCTGCGCATGATTCGGAACTTCGCCGAGTGGCAATAATGTCGAAGGAGACCGCGCCCATAGGCCGGCAGCGGCTGAACCACGGGGGGCCTGCCATGGCCTCGCTGGCGCTGGGGTTGCTCCTCGGCATGTCCTGGTTCGCCCTGGAAGGTTGCGGGCCGACCAAAGTCACGACGAACAGCGCTCCGGACATCGAGAAGTACCGGATCAAGACGATTGCGGTGCTGCCCTTCGAGGCCCTGGCCACGCCGCAAACGACCGAGCGGCGGGATCCGGAGATCATCGGCCCTCAGGGCGTGCTCCGTTCGGACATCTCCCTGGGGATTCCGCCGACGGTCGAACGGCAAAACCAGCCGACCGCTACGGTGCCGGCGGTGGCGGCCGAGCGGGTCACGCAAATCGTCTACGGGAAGCTGCGGCAGTGGGGCGGGATTTTGACGCTCACCCCGTCGGAAACGAGACAGGCATCGGCTGCATTGGGGCCCCAGGCGGCCAACCTTCCCCAACCGCAGCTCGTCAGACAACTGGCGGAGCAGATGAAGGCCGATGCGGTGCTGGTCGGCCGGGTGCTCATCTATCAAGAACGGGGCGGGAGCAAGTGGGGCGGCGATCCGGCGGTCGTGGGATTTGAGTTGAAGCTGGTGGGGGCCGACGGCAAGGTCCTCTGGGTCGGCAGCTATTTCGAGCGGCAACGGCCCTTGACCGAAGACTTCGCCGGCTTTCTGGATCGCGGCGGCCTCTTCGTCACGGCGGACGAGCTGGCCGCTTATGGGGCCGAGCATGTGCTCAAAGAGTTTCCCTTCGGGACGCGGGTCCACTGAAGGCTGACGTCTGAACAATACATGCTGAGATGGAGAACCATCTCCGTTCAGTGGGCATTATTTAACGTGCATGATTGTAAAGCATGCTGATCATTCCCGCCATTGACCTGAAGGATGGGCGGTGCGTGCGTCTCCGGCAAGGAGATTTGCAGGCGGAGACCGTCTATTCCGACGATCCTTCTTCCATGGCGGTGCAGTGGGAACGGCGCGGCGCCCAAATGCTGCACCTGGTGGATCTGAACGGCGCGGTCGAGGGCCAGCCCAAGAACATGGCCGGCATCGAGGCCATCGTGAAAGCCGTCTCCATTCCGGTGCAAGTCGGGGGCGGCGTAAGGGACCTGGAGATCATCCGGCGCTACCTGGACGGAGGGGTCCGCCGCGTGGTGCTGGGCACCGCCGCGCTCAGGGATCGGGGCCTGTTAGAGCGAGCCTGTGCCCTCTATCCGGCGCGCATCCTGGTCGGCCTCGATGCGCGCAACGGCCAGGTGGCGGTGCAAGGCTGGACCAGCCAGTCCGAGACGCTGGCCACCGACTTACTGAAGAGCCTGGCGGAGTTTGCCCTGGCCGGGGTGATTTACACGGACATTGCGCGGGACGGCATGTTGCAGGGGCCAAACCTGGCGGCGCTCCGGGAGATCGTGGCTCGGTCTTCGATGCCGGTCATCGCGTCCGGCGGGATCACGAAGGCCGAGGATATCCAAGCGATCAAGTCCCTGGGCCCGCGCATCGAAGGGGCGATCGTGGGCAAGGCGCTGTACGACGGGAAATTGGACCTCAAGGCCGCCCTGGCCGCCGCCGCCGCGTAATGCTGAATGATAATCGATGAATGATAAGTGATGCATGACGGGCGGAATCTTCCGTTCAGCATTCATCACTCATCATTCGGCACTGGAACGCAATGTTGACCAAGCGCATCATACCCTGCCTTGATGTGAAGGACGGTCGCGTGGTCAAAGGCGTCTCGTTCGTCAATCTTCGGGATGCGGGCGATCCGGTGGAAGTGGCCAGGGCCTATGATCGGGAGGGGGCCGACGAACTCTGCTTTCTGGACATCACGGCTTCCTATGAGAACCGCAAGACGATTCTGGATATCGTGAGCCGGACCGCCGACCAGGTGTTCATGCCCTTGACCGTGGGGGGAGGGGTCAGGACGCTGGACGATATCCGGGCCCTCCTCCAAGCCGGCACGGACAAGGTCAGCATCAATACCGCCGCAGTCGAGCGGCCGGAGTTCGTGAAAGAGGCGGCCGAGCGGTTCGGCACCCAATGCATCGTGGTCGCCATCGACGCGAAGAAGCGCGCCATCGGTTCCGGCTGGGAAGTCTTCACGCACGGAGGACGCAGACCGACCGGTCTGGATGCCGTCGAATGGGCGCGCCGAATGGAGGGCTACGGGGCGGGCGAAATTCTGCTGACCAGCATGGATCAAGACGGCAGGCAAAACGGCTATGATCTGGAGCTGACCGCATCGGTCTCCGACGCGGTCTCGATTCCCGTGATCGCGTCCGGCGGTGTGGGCCAGCTCGATCATCTGTACGACGGCTTCGTGAAGGGCAAGGCGGACGCGGTGCTGGCCGCCTCCATTTTTCACTACCGCCAGCATACGATTCCGGAAGCCAAGGCCTATCTCAGGCAAAAGGGCATCGCCATCAGATGACGGACTTCAGCCGGGTGAAATTCGACGAACAGGGCTTGGTCCCCACGGTCGTCCAGGACTGGCGGGACGGGTCCGTGCTCATGCTGGCCTTCATGAACCGGGAGGCCTTGCAGAAGACGATCGAGACCAAGTCCGTCCACTTTTGGAGCAGGTCGCGGAAGAAACTGTGGGAGAAGGGCGAGACCTCCGGCAACAAGCTGGCCCTCAAGGACCTCTTCGTGGATTGCGACGGCGATACGCTGCTGATCAAGGCGGAGCCGACTGGCCCGACCTGTCACACGGGCGAGAAGGCCTGCTTCTTCTCGCGTCTGGAGGGAAACGGGGAGAAGACGCAGGAGGCCTGGGGCGGGATCGTCGAGCGGCTCTATCAGACGATTCAAGACCGTAAGAAGCAACCATCGAACGACTCCTATACCTCGACGCTTTTGCAAGGCGGGATCGACAAGGTACTCAAGAAGGTGGTCGAGGAGGCGGGTGAGGTCGTCCTGGCAGCCAAGGGCGGGAAGAAGGAGGAGATCGTCTACGAAACCGCCGACCTCCTGTTCCATACGCTGGTCGCGCTCGGGTACCACGATATCACTCCGGAGGAGATCTATCGGGAGCTGGCCGGCCGATACGGGAAGTCCGGGCTCAGGAAGGGCAAGGACAAGGGAAAATCATGAGCGATTGCCTGTTCTGCAAGATCGCCGCGAAGACCATCCCGGCCAAGCTGGTCCATGAAGACGACCAAACGGTCGCCTTCGACGACATTAACCCACAGGCGCCGACCCACGTGCTGGTCATTCCCAAACGGCACGCAGCCTCGATCGCCGAGCTGAACGAGGCCGACGCGGGCCTGCTCGGGCATCTGCTGCTCGTCGGCAACCAGGTCGCCAAGCAGAAGGGGATCGCCGAGGGCGGCTACCGGCTGGTTGTGAACACGGGCAGGAACGGCGGCCAGACGGTGTTCCATCTACATCTCCACCTGCTCGGCGGCCGGCCCATGCACTGGCCTCCTGGGTGAAGTTGACGGGATGGGGCGGCCTGGTTGCTCCCCCGTGCTCGCGCAACGCGCGGCCTCAGAAGGAAAAGAGTAGGGGCGGCCTGCTCGGTCCTCTGTGCTCGCAGAGGCCGCACGATCAGAATGTGCTCCCTCGATGCGCGCAATGGAGGCACAAGCAGGCTGCCCCGGAAGAGAGGGGCGGGGTACGCGCTTGGTGCGCGCAGTTAGGGGATCAACCAGTCCACCCCTTGAGAAAACGTTTTAGCCGCGACTAAAAAAGAGAGAGTGACGGGGCCATGCCGCTTCCAAGCCTGGCCCTTTGTTTTTGGGCTCCCTGCCCTCGACTGGTTGACACCATCTGCAGCAAGACCGATCTCAATTCGGGCCGCAGTGCGAGGCAGCGAGGCAGATTGACGTCCGCTCTGGTTGATGCTAGCATTATGCTATCACACTGAGGAGAGGGGAGCCATGGCGCAAGTCCTTGTTCGGCAGCTCGACGACAAAGTGGTGGAGCGGTTGAAACGCCGGGCCATGGAGCATGGCCGGTCCTTGCAGTCCGAAGTGAAAACGATTCTGGAAGAGGCGGCGCCGGACTACGAGGCGGCATGGCAGCGGATCGAACGGTTCCGAAACCGGCTGAAACGGTCGGGTCGTCGATTCAGTGACAGCACCGAATTAATCCGCGAGGATCGCGATCGGTGACTCGCTATGTGGTGGATGCAAGCGTCGCGATCAAATGGTTCATTCCTGAACGGCTCTCGGAGGCGGCGGGACGGCTCCATCAGGCCCAACACAGCTTGTTGGTACCGGCCTTCTTTTGGCTCGAAATTGGGAACGTCCTCGCTAAGAAGATTCGACGCGGAGAACTCACCAGAGCAGAAGGCGACTTCATCCTGAAAGAGCTTCGCCAGGTGCCGTTGCAGCGGCATGCCGATGAGCGCCTCTTCCGCCCTGCCTACGCACTCGCGCTTCAGATGCAACGCAGCCTGTACGATTGCCTCTATCTGGCCTTGGCCGAAGTTATCGATGGGCGCATGGTCACGGCGGATCGCAAATTCTACACGGCGCTCATGGCTGGCGACCCGGGGCGGCGGGTGCTCTGGATCGAGGATCTGCCGCAGGTGACATGAGAAGGCTTGCTGGCGAACGGCTGGGGGACGGGGCAGCCAGGCCACTTGAAAAGCGGAAGTTCAGCCGTGACTAAAAAAAGAGAGCGACGGGGCCAGGCCGCTTCCAAGCCTGGCCCTTTGTTTTTGGGCTCCCTGCCCTCGACTGGTTGACACCATCTGCAGCAAGACGTAGCCTATTGCCGACCTGAAAGACGGCCGTTTCAGTACAAGGAAAGACCGGAAACATTCTGCAGATTCCGAAGAGTAGAAACGGAGCGACCAGTGGCAACCCCTGACTTCCAAAGCTTCTTTAGGCCATTGCTTGATTTTGCTGCGGATGGGAAAGAGCATTCAATGCAGGAGGCCCGTGACGCAATTGCAAAAAGCATGGTTCTGCCAGAAGCGGACATGAAGGAAATGCTTCCTAGCGGGATTCAGACGAAATTCGACAATCGCGTTGCTTGGGCTAAAAGTTACTTTGTTCAGGCAAAGGTGCTTGAGTCCCCTCGCCGTGGGCATTTTTGTATCACTCAGCGAGGACTCGACCTTCACAAGCTTGGGCACAAGCGCATTGATGTGAAAATTCTAAACCAGTACCCAGAGTTTGTTGAATTTCATAAGACCAAGATGCCTAGAGAAGAGGAGCCGGAGTCGCCTGCGGAAACCCCAGAGGAAACTCTTCAGAAATCGTATGAAAGTATTCGAAGTGACCTGGCGGGACAAATTGTTGAGCGGATCGTAGCTAATTCGCCTCAGTTCTTTGAACGGCTTGTCATCGATCTCATGGTGGCTATGGGTTATGGCGGTTCACGTGTAGATGCTGGTAAATCTGTGGGAGGGACCGGGGACGAAGGGATTGATGGCATTATTAAAGAAGACCGCCTTGGGCTAGACTTGGTATACCTTCAAGCCAAGCGCTGGGGTGGCACAGTGGGGCGACCAGAAGTCCAGAAATTTGTTGGAGCCCTTCACGGTAAAAGGGCTAAGAAGGGTGTGTTCATTACAACTGGTAGATTTTCAGATGATGCTAGAACATATGTGGAAACTATAGACCCCAAGGTAATTTTAATTGATGGACGGATGCTCGCTGAATTGATGATCGATCAGGGCTTGGGAACAACCACGACCGCAACCTACCAGATAAAGCGGATTGACTCCGACTACTTTTCAGAGGAATAAAATGGATCGTTTGTATCGGGACATTTTAAGCATTGATATTGTTTATTGTTGGGCAAATAAGCGAGAGGCCGCATGAAATTAGAAGAAGCCAGGCAGAGGATAGAGGCGGCGATTGAGCAGTATGGGCAGCATGCGGCCAACGCGATCGAGCTGGTGATCAACGAGGTGCGGTCGGACCAGGGCGCGGAGGCGGTGAACGGGCTGATCGATGAATTCGACCTGGAACTGCAGTACAACATCGCTCCGCTGGACTCGGACTTCTCCAACAGCTGACCTTTCTGCTCTTTTCCGATGAGGGATAAGGCTCAAGGCGCCTTTTCCCTCCACCCCCTCTACCCCCTCTCTCTGAACTACGACCGGCTTATCCATACCGTCTCGCCTCCAAGGGGACAGCCTCGTTGCCCTTTACTGCGCGCATCGAGCGAGCACTTTCCGAAGTGCGGGCTCTGCGAGCACAAGGACGATGAGGCTACCTCCTTTTTCCCATTTCCCCTCATTGACTTCATCTTTTCCCGTCTGTTACATTGACCGGTCGATAGCTCAGGAATTTCAAGCCCTTCCGATGCGGTTCACGACAACTGGCAGCACAGGAGCGTACCCGGCGTGAGCCTCGGTCTCATCCCCCAGGACATCATCGAACAGGTCAAAGACCGCATCGATATCCTCGACGTGGTGTCCGGCTACGTGACCCTGTCCAAGGCCGGCCAGCACTTCAAGGGGCTCTGCCCGTTCCACAGCGAAAAGACCCCCTCCTTCACGGTCAGTTCCTCCCGGCAGATCTTCCACTGTTTCGGCTGCGGGGCGGGCGGGAACGTCTTCGGTTTCCTGATGAAAATCGAGGGGACGAGTTTCCCCGAGACGGTGCGCGAGCTGGCCCGCAAGGCCGGCATCGAGGTGCCGGCGGCGCCGAGCGGGCGTCCCTCGCCGGATGCGGGTAGCCGCGAGAAGCTGGAGCGGTTGAACGAGACGGCGCAGGCCTGGTTCATGCGCAATCTGCACGAGGGCGAGGGCGGCGCGGCGGCGCGGGCCTACCTGGACGAGCGGGGCATGGGACAGGCGACGCTGCACACGTTCGGCTTCGGCTATGCGCCCCAGGCCTGGGACGGCCTGTTGAAACATTTGCTGAAAGAAGGCTTTACGCTGCCGGACCTGGTGGCCGGCGGCCTGGTCACCCAGAAGGAGAGTGGGGGCAGGAACCCCAAGGATGTGTCGGGCTACTACGACAAGTTCCGCCAGCGGGTGATGTTTCCGATCTGCGACCTGCGCAAGAAGGTAATCGGCTTCGGCGGCCGCATTCTGGGCGAGGGGATGCCGAAGTATTTGAATTCGCCGGAGACCCCGCTCTTCAACAAGGGCCGGGCGCTCTACCTGCTGGAGAAGGCGCGCGAGTCGGCGGGCAAGCTGGACCGGCTGGTCATCGTCGAGGGCTATTTCGACGCGATCGCCTTGCACCAGGCGGGGATTACGAACGTGGTGGCGACGCTCGGCACGGCCCTGACGCCCGATCATGTGCGGACGATCCGGCGCTACGTGACGAAGGTGGTGCTGCTGTTCGATCCGGACGAAGCCGGCGTGCGGGCGGCCCTACGGACGCTGGACCTGTTCGTGGACAGCGGGATCGGCGTGACGGTGGTGTCGTTGCCGGACGGGGACGACCCGGACACGTTCATCCGCAAGCAGGGCCCTGAGGTCTTCGCGCGGCTGCAAGAGCAGGCGCCGAGCCTGCTGGACTTTTCCGTCGCGCACAGCCTGGAGAAGGCCGGCTCGAGCTCGATCGAGGACCGCATCCGGAGCGTGGACGAAATCCTGCGCATCCTCCAGAAGACGAGCCACCGCCTGGCCAAGGAGGAATGTCTCAAGCTGGTGGCCGAGCGGCTGGGGATCAACCAGTCGCGCCTGATCGAGCGTTACCCGGAATTGCTCGCGCGCGAGGAACGCAAGGGAGCGCGCAAGCCGGAGCCGCCGGTTCCGCCCCCGCCGCCGGGACCATTTAAGGGGTCGCCGGAGGAGCGGGACCTGGCGTTTCTGCTGCTCCAGGGACGGCTGCGCGCCGAGCATATGCAAGCCCTGGACGCCGCCGCCTTCAGCGTGCCCGCCTGCCGACGCCTGGCCGAATTGGGGCTGAAGCATCGCGGCAAGGATGGGCGGGTGCTCGTGCGGGCGGTGCTGGACGAGGCGATGGCCGACGAGACCTGCGCCCCCCTGGCCACCCAACTCTCCCTGATGGAGCAGCAGTACGACGACGAAGAGGCCCATATCCGCGGGTGCCTGGAGCTGCTCGGCCGCAAACAGCGCGAGGCGTCCGAGCGCGACTTGATTGCCAGACTCCGCGCGGCGGAGCGGGAGGGGCGGCTGGAGGACTGGCGCACCTTGAACGCCCAACTGAAAGACATGCACGTGCAAAAGGCCGCGGTGCGGCCGGAAGTCGCCCCATGAGGGCGTCGCATCGTAAGGGAGTCACAATGGCGAAAGAGCAATTGCTTGGCGAAGTAAAGAAGCTGATCTCGCTCGGGAAGTCCAAAGGGTTCCTGACCTACGAGGAGCTGAACAGCAAGCTGCCCTCGGACATGGTGTCCTCCGAGCAGCTGGGGAACCTCATGACCATTTTCGGCGAGATGGACATCGAAATTGTCGACGCCGCCGACGCCGACCGGCATCAGAAGGCCTCGGACAACGAGGATTCGGGTGACGAGGCCGAGGAGCCGGAGGAGGCGGAAGAGACCGAGAAGGAAATCGATCTCACCCCCGGAGTCCTTAGCCGGATCGACGACCCGGTGCGCCTGTATTTGAAGGAAATGGGCAGCGTCGCGCTCTTGAGCCGGGAAGGCGAAATCGAGATCGCCAAGCGCATCGAGGAGGGGAAGAAAGACATCGCGTCCGCGGTCTTCGGGATGCCGATGTCGATCCAGTTCGTGCTCTCGCTGCGGGAGAAGCTCAAGGCGGGCAAGATCAATATCCGCGAGCTGGTGCCGGTCATCGACGAGGAGTTCGAAGAAGACGAGGAGGTGATCGAGCGCGACGATCAGGAACTGCGCGACAAGACCCTCGAGGCCCTGAACAAGGTCCGCAAGGTCTCCCTGACGCTGATGAGCCTCTACGAAAAAAGCCGAAAGACGGGCGGCGACCACGGCAAGCAGCAGAAGATCAAGCTCCAGATCAAGGACATCCGCGCGCAGGTGGTCGAGAAGATGGAGTCCGTGAACCTGCACGCGGCCATTAAAGACCGGATGGTGCAACGTGTGCGGGAGATCGGGCAGGAGTTCCGCGCGGCGGAGCGGGAGCTCGCGCACTGCCAGCGGAAGATTGGTGTGTCCGGGGAAGCGGGCCAGGAATTGCTACGCAAGCTGAGTCGGGGCCGCCGCGATTTCCTGGCCGTGAAGCGGAAGACCGGCTTGTCCGAGGACCAACTCCACGAACTCAAGAAGATGCACCAGACTGCCCGGAGCCGCATCCGGCAGCTGGAGACGGAAGAGGCGCTGGTCACGGCGGACGAGATCAAGGAGGCCGTGCGGCATCTCGACATCGCGGCCGAGAAGGTGAAACGCGGGAAGGCGGAGCTGGTCGAGGCGAACCTCCGCCTGGTCGTGAGCATCGCCAAGAAGTACACCAACCGCGGCTTGCAGTTCCTCGACCTGATCCAGGAGGGCAACATCGGCCTGATGAAGGCCGTGGACAAGTTCGAGTACAAGCGCGGCTACAAATTCAGCACCTACGCCACCTGGTGGATTCGCCAGGCCATCACGCGAGCGATCGCCGACCAGGCCCGGACGATCCGGATTCCGGTCCACATGATCGAGACGATCAACAAGCTGATCCGGACCTCGAGGCATCTGGTCCAGAAGCTGGGGCGCGAACCGACGCCGGAGGAAATCGCCGAGCGGATGGACCTGCCGCTCGACAAGGTCCGCAAGATCCTCAAGATCGCCCGGGAGCCGATCTCGCTCGAAACGCCGATCGGGGAGGAGGAAGACAGCCATCTGGGAGACTTCATCGAGGACAAGAAGGCGATCTCTCCGTTGGAGGCGGCGATCCGCTACGATCTGCAGCGCCAGATCAACAGCGCGCTGGAGACCCTCACCCCGCGCGAAGAAAAAGTGTTGCGGAAGCGCTTCGGGATCGGCGAGAGCACGGACCATACGCTGGAAGAAGTCGGCCAGGACTTCGAGGTCACCCGCGAGCGTATTCGGCAGATCGAGGCCAAGGCCTTGCGCAAGTTGCGCCATCCGAGCCGGAGCAAGAAACTGAAGAGCTTCGTGGAGAATCTCTAGCCGGCGATCCCTGGGAGGCTTGAAGGAGCAGTCGTTCTTTCAGGATGGTCAAAAAGCCGCCCAGCGAGGCCGCAGCGAGCGAGACGCTGAAGCGTACTCTTTGCCATACGTTAAAGCGGCGCGCGACGCGATAAGGACGCTGGGGGGATTTTTCACCATCCTGTTTGGGCCCATAGCTCAGTTGGTCAGAGCGGCGGACTCATAATCCGTTGGTCCCAGGTTCGAGGCCTGGTGGGCCCACCATACCAGCCTTCGGTTGAGCCGCGCGCTATTCATTGCTTTAGCGAATTTGATGCGCGCGGAGAAAACCCTCCAGTGATCCTCGTCTTGAGGTGCGCTTGCGTGGCGGCCACTTTTGAATAGGGTGGCCGCTAACACCTCCAATGATTTTTTTCCTGGTTTTCTGCTTGGCGTGCGAACCACCCGCTTCGATCATGTGCGCGCGGAGAAGTTTTGTGCCTCCCGTGTTATCTTCCTTCATCCCTTCGGTCGAGCCGGCGGCTCTTAATCGTTTTATCGAAGTAGGTGCCGCCGGAGAAGAACCTCCAGAATTTCTGTCTCCCATTGTTCAGGCTGACGGGAGAGAGCCCGCCAGTAAACTCTTTGCCGATTGGGCGAAGGCGATAGAATTACCGCGACACGTCCAATAGTTCGTGCACTTTGCGGATCAGCGTTGTGGGAGACACCGGCTTATGGAGCAGGTGGGCTCTCCATTCCGGCTTCCCCTGCTGAAAGAGCACGTCGTCCGTGTAGCCGCTCATGTAGAGCACCTTTGTTTCGGGGTGTGCGCGGACAAGGCGGTCCGCCAACTCGGGTCCGTTCATCTGGGGCATCACGACATCGGTCAGGAGCAGGTGAATCGGTTCCTTGTGCCGGGCGCTGAGCGTGAGCGCCTCGGCGCCATGGCTGGCTTCCATGACATGATAGCCGGCTTCTTCCAGGCACCGGCGTGCCAACGACCGGACCGTCTCCATGTCGTCCACCAGCAGAATGGTCTCCGAGCTCGTGCCGGGCACTCCCTCCGATTCCGGCTCCGTCGGCGCATGCGCGGCCTCCGTCACCCGCGGCAGATAGATCGAAAAGGTCGTGCCCTGTCCCGGAGCGCTCCGGACATCAATGTGGCCGCCGCTCTGCGCCACCACGCTGTGGGTGGTGGCGAGCCCCAGTCCCGTTCCCTTGTCCTGAGCCTTCGTGGTGAAGAAGGGCTCGAAAATATGCGACAGGGTGTCCGCATCCATGCCGGTTCCCGTGTCCCGCACCGTCAGCACCGCGTAGATGCCTGGCTGGATCGTACTGTGCGAGCCGTTACGGGGCTCGTGCAGTTCGACGGTGGCGGTCGAGATGGTCAGCGTTCCGCCTTGCGGCATGGCGTCTCTGGCGTTGATGGCCAGGTTCATGATGACTTGCTCGATCTGCCCTTTGTCGGCTCGTATGCACCCCAGGCTTGGGTCCAGCGTGGCGACCAGCTCGATCTGTTCTCCGAGGAGGCGCGCGAGCATGCTGCGCATGGCCGCCACCCGACTATTGAGATCGAGCGCTTGTAGGTCGATAGTCTGGCGCCGGCTGAATGCCATCAATTGCTGGGTCAGGGCGGCCGCCCGTTCGCCGGCCTTGGAGATTTCCAGGACATAGTGATAGAGCGGACTGGCTGGGTCCAGTTTGGCCGTGAGCACCTCGCTGTACCCGTTCAGCACCATCAGGAGATTGTTGAAGTCGTGGGCGATGCCGCCTGCCAGACGTCCGACTGCTTCCATCTTCTGCGCCTGGCGCAGGTGTTCCTCACTGCGCCGCAGCGCGTCCTCCACTCTTTTTCGTTCCAGTTCTGCGGACGCGCGAGCGGCAAAGACCTTCAGCAAGGCCGGCGCGAGTTCGTCTTCCGGCATGGGGGCCGTGTGGAGGACCGCGAGCAGGCCGATCGTCCTCCCCGTTCTGTCGGTGAGCCCTGAGGCGAGATAACTTTCCGCCCCTAAATCCGCGAGCAATCCGGCCTGGGGAAATTTCGCGCGGACTGCACGGGGATAGAACCACTGACCGGACTCCGTGCCCTCTCCGCAGGGGGTGCCGGCGATGGCGTACTCGAAATTATCGAGGAAGGTGGTGCCTCCCCAGACGGCGATGGTCCGCACGCGAGTGCGGGCCTCGTCCACGAACTCTCCCACGAGCGCATACCGGACCTCCAACGCCGCGGCGAGCTGTTGGACCAGCGAATGGAAAAATTGATCGCCGACGGTGCCGGCGGTGCCTTCAAGCAGCGAACGGAATGCCTGCTCCGACCGCTTGCGCGCGGTGATGTCGGTAAATGTGGCGACGGCGCCGAGGATGCGACCCTGTTCGACGATGGGATGGGCCCTATACTCGGCCGAGAAGGAGGTCTTGTCCCGCCGCCACAAGACTTCATCGGTCAAGTGGCACCGCTGTCCCTTCTGCCATGCGTGGGCGATGGGGCAGTCTTCGATGGGATACGGCGAGCCGTCGTGGCGGGTATGGTGAATCAGTTCATGCATGTTCCGCCCGAGCGTGTCCGCCGGCGCCTGTCCGATCATGGCCGCCGCGGCCCGGTTGATGAACGTGCAGCGTCCCTGCGTATCGACGCCGAAAATGCCTTCGCCGGTGGAGTCCAGGAGCAAGAGGCGATCCTGCGCGATCTTGTTGCGTTCTTCCTCGACCTGCTTGCGCGCAGAGATGTCGGCGACGAAGGCACTGAACCGGTAGGTGGGCCCGATCTTGATCGGCAAGATCGAGAGCTCGACGGGGAAGGTGGTTCCGTCGCGACGCAAGGCGGTGATTTCGAGCCGTTGGTTGAGGGCTCGCCCTTCCCCGGTGGCGAGGAAACGTCGCAGGCCCTGCTTATGCGCGTCCCGATAATCGGGTGGAATGATCGTCTCGGCGATATCGCGTCCGATGGCTTCTTGGGCCGTCCAGCCGAAGATACGCTCTGCCTGCCGGTTCCAGTCGGTGATGCGGCCCGATTCGTCCATCTCGACGACGGCATCCAGTGCATTGTCGAGGATGCCGGTGAGACGCGTTTGGGCTTGGTGAAGATGTTGGACGGCCGTCTTGCGCTGTGTCAGGAGCCAGGCCGCGACCCAGACGGCGCCGATGGCCATCGTCCGGTTAACAAGAGCAATGTCCGGCGAGGCGCCGGGCGGAGAGCGCAGGGCGCCCACGATGATCAGGACCGTGCCGAGGGTTGCCATCACGATGGGAAGGCGCGGGCTCATTACCCTGGGAGTCAACAGCAGCGGGATTAGGTACAGTGTTCCGATCGACATGCCGATAGGCATCCACAGGTCGAGCAGAAAGATTCCGGCCGTGGCGACGAAGATGGCTGACAGGGCGACGCGTCGGTTATTATCTGCAGTAGGGGGCATGGACGAGTCTGCTTTTCCCATTACACGTTACCCGTAAGCCGCACCAAGAGCCGGTTCGGCGGGTCTTCCAGGCCCTATGCTGCCGCTCTGCAGATTCACCTAGGGCCTCGACCCCGGAAGACCATCATAGCACAGCAGGTGTCAAGTCAAGGCACGCGGGGGTTGAGCCGTGGATCGTCGGAACAGAGATGCAGAGGGGACCGCCACTGTTGACAAGAAATCGGCATCTTGATAGTGAGGGACTGGAATAATGCCTGCCGAGGGCGACGCAGGCGCCGAAGGAAGCAGAGGCCGGTCAGTTGCAAAGGCCGATCGCGCCAATTCTTTCAAAGGAGCAACACTGTGGTGGGATCCGAGGTGAAGCCGATTCGGTTGTTGATCGTGGACGACCAGCCGATTGTGCTGGCAGGGCTGCGGACATTGCTGGAACTGTCGAGTCACCTGCAGGTCGTCGGCGAAGCCGAGACCGTGACCGCCGCGATCGAGGAAACCGGCCGTCTGGCTCCGGATGTGGTGGTGCTGGATCTGCGGCTTTCGGATGGCAGCGGCGTGGAAGCGTGCCGGGAGATTCGAAGTCTCTATCCAGCCGTGCGCGTCTTGGTCTTGACGTCCTGCATGGATGATGAAGCCGTCCTGGCAGCCATGATGGGGGGGGCGCACGGGTACCTTCTGAAGTCGGCCCGCATGGATGAATTGCGCCGGGCCATCGAACGAGTGGCAGCCGGGGAGAAGGTTCTTGATCCGGCTCTGACCCAGACTGCGATCTCACGCATGAAAGCAACTCCTTCCGGTCCTGGCTTGTCGGCGCAGGAAGGGCGCATTCTGGCTCTTTTGGCGAAGGGTCGCACGAACAAGGAGATTGCCGCGGTCCTCGGCCTGAGCGAGAAGACGGTGAAGAATTATTTGAGTCATATTTTCCAGAAGCTGAACGTGACGCGCCGCTCGCAAGCGGTCGCCTTGTTCACCCGTCGCCTGCCGGGCTAGCCGACCCCCTCCTCCGTGACCTCCCCAGCTCAGTGCCGAACGAGGGCGTTTTTTGAGAAGTTATTAGTCCCTACTGCCTAGGGCCATAATACATCTCGTTCCCATTCACCCTGCTTCCGATAAATCCAAACAAGTAGTGGTTGGTTTCTTCAGCCCTCGAAAGCTCTTCTGTCGGCGTCGGCCGAACGGTCTTCCAAGTTCGTGCATGATCCGGCAAGTGAGATGTCTGCCGTGGCGTGTGTCACCGCATCCGCACAATGCCGGCGGAGCTGCACAGAGGCCAGAGAAGTCCTTCCTCGGCCTTCTTCCTTATCCCCCTAAGGAACGACGGCCGGGGCGGCTTCCCTCTTCCCCACTCCCAATTCTATTCGGCCTATAGCGGGAGTGGGGAACAGGTGGCCGCATGGGACAACGTGCTTGTACTCATTGAGTGCGTAGGGTCATGAGCCGATAAGACAACCGTTGCGAGCACTAAAGAGTGCTTGGATTTCTGTCGGCCTGGCCTTAGCCGATCGCGAGGAGCATGCAATGCGATCTGAATCGAACCTGTTTTGGACGATGCCGCTGGCCTCGGGCGGGCTGGGGTGCATCGCGCTGTTACAGCAAAGCGGATCGTGGTGGACGAAGGGCCTCTGGGGGGCGCTGCTGGTGGGTGTCGGCGCGGCCACTGGATGGTATCTGTCGACCCGCCATGCCTCGGCGATCCGCCACGTCTTGGAACAGCAGCAATCGAAATTGCAGACGGAGCATCAGGCCGCCCACAGGAAACTCTGCGAGAGCATTCAGCAACTCAATGCGCACGTGGTGCCGGTATGGGCCAGGCAGATCGAAGTTTCGAGGCAAAAGATGGATGAAGCATTCGTGGCCTTGACCGCACGGTTCTCCGGGATCGTGAGCCGGCTTAACGAGGCGATGAGCGCGTCCCATCGGGCCGCGGGAATCGGGACGAAGGGAGCTTCCCGGAACGGACTCGTCACGGTCCTGGCGAGCAGCGAGGAGCGGTTGAACACGATCGTCGGCGCGCTGACGGAGGCGCAACAGGACAAGCGCGATCTGCTCAACGAAACTCGAAAGCTGGTGCAATTCATCGAGGAACTCAAGCAGATGGCGTCGGAGGTGACGAGCATCGCCGACCAGACAAATCTCCTGGCCTTGAACGCGGCGATTGAATCGGCGCGCGCCGGCGAGGCCGGACGGGGGTTCGCGGTGGTGGCGGACGAGGTCCGCAAGTTGTCGACCCGCGCCGGCGAGAATGGGAAGCGGATGAACGACAAGGTGGAAATGATCAATCGAGCCATTGCCTCGTCGTCGTCGATGGTGGAAGTCTCGACGGAGCGAGATGCCAAATCCCTCGGGTTCTCGATGGCGAAAATCCGCGAAGTCCTCGAGGAATTCGGCACGGTCGCCAAAGGGCTGGAGGAATCGTCGGGCATTCTCCAGAAGGAAAGCGAACACATCACGGCCGAGGTCTCCGAGGCGCTGGTGCAACTGCAAGCCCAGGATCGTGTAAACCAGATTTTGATGCATATCCAGACCAATATCGACCAATTGTGCGCGCGACTCGGCAACCTGAACGATGGCCTAGAGGCCGACGATATTGCGGCCATCGCGGCGGCACTTAGGAATTCCTACACCATGGCGGACGAGCGTGAGGCCAATAGCGGCCAACTGACACGGCAATCGCAGCCGTCGGAGATCACATTTTTCTAGGGGTGCAACATGGGTAAAACGGTGTTGATCGTCGACGACTCGGCTTCCTTGCGGCAGGTCGTCAGTATCGCCCTTAGGGGCGCGGGCTATGAGGTGCTCGAGGGGTGCGACGGGAAGGATGCGCTTACGAAACTCGACGGGCAAAAGGTGCATCTCATCATCAGCGACGTGAACATGCCGAACATGGACGGCATCGCCTTCGTGAAGGAAGTGAAGAAGCTGCCCGACTACAAGTTCACCCCGATCATCATGCTCACGACCGAGTCGCAAGAAGCAAAAAAGCAGGAGGGGCAGGCGGCCGGAGCCAAGGCGTGGGTGGTAAAGCCCTTTAAGCCCGAGCAGATGGTCACGGCGGTGTCCAAGCTTATTCTGCCGTGACAGGCCGTGTTCCCGGAGGAAGCGCGAATGCAGGTCCATGTGGAGAAGGCCGGCGGTGCGAGCCGAGTGTCTCTCAACGGTGAGATGACGATTTATTCGGCGAGCGACCTCAAGTCGACTCTGTTGGGAGTCCTGGCCGACTGTACGGAGCTGGAGATCGCGGCATCGAACGTGACCGAGGTGGACACGACCGGAGCGCAACTCCTGCTGCTGGCGAAATTCGAGGCCGTCCGTTCGGGGAAAGCCCTGCGTCTCACGGCGCCGAGTCCCGCCGTTCGGGACGTGCTGGAGTGCTACCGTCTATCGGCTTACTTTGAAGATCCGCGGTCGTGTCCACTCATGCAGGCCGCAGCCGCCGTATAACCCAATTGAGGATTCGGGGGGGCAGGGAGATGGATCTCGATCCCGCAGTCCAGACCTTCGTGGCTGAAAGCCGTGAATTGCTTGAAGCTATGGAGGAGGCCCTCCTGCGGCTGGAAGCCGATTCCTCGGAGCGGGACGGGCTCAACGCCGTGTTTCGGGCTGCGCATACTATTAAGGGGTCGGCCGGCCTGTTTGGGTTCGACGGCATCGTCAGCTTTGCTCACAAGGTCGAGCATCTGCTGGATCGGCTGCGCGAAGGGGCGCTAGGCATCGATGCGGACTGTATCGCCTTGCTCCTGGCCTGTTGCGATCACATCGGAGTCTTAATCGAGGACGCCGTCAGTGGCCGGCCTCTGGACGCGGAGCTTGCCCGAAAATGGCGCGCGCTGATCGATCAGTTGGAAGGGTACCTCGGTCCCGCTTCCATGGCCGAGCCGAATTCCCTCACGCCCAAGACATCCGACGCGGCGGCTCTGCAGGCGAGTCAGTCGCATGAACCGCACTCGTCCGCCGACGACTGGCATATCTCACTGCGGTTCGGCCGCGAGGTCTTGCGCAATGGAATGGACCCGCTGGCATTTATTCGCTATCTCGGAACGTTGGGGGACATCGTCCATTTGACCACGATCACGGAGGCGCTGCCGCGGGCGGACGAGATGGACCCGGAGGCCTGTTATCTGGGGTTCGAAGTGACGCTCAGGAGCCAGGCCGACAAGGCGGCGATCGAGAACGTGTTCGAGTTTGTCCGGGGGGATTGCGCTATCCGCATCCTGCCTCCGAAGAGCAAGCTCTCGGAGTATCTCCGCCTGATCGAGGAACTGCCGGAAGACACCTCGCGTCTTGGAGAGCTCTTGGTCAAGAGCGGAGCCCTGACACAGGCGGAGCTGGAGCGGGGACTGAGCCAGCAACAACGGGAAGTGGCACAGGGGGCCGCCGCCTCGGCCGTCGGCCCTCCGCCTCGTCCCTTAGGCGAGATTCTCGTGCAGGACGCGGCGATCAGTCCGGCCTTGGTGACGGCCGCGCTGGAGAAGCAGCAACAGGCCAAGGATCACAAGGCGCAGGAGAGCCGCTTCATTCGCGTGGAGGCCGACAAGTTGGACCAGCTGATCAACCTGGTGGGCGAACTGGTCATCGCCGGGGCGGGCACGCATCTGTTGGCGCAACGGGCGGGATTGGGCGATGTGCTCGAATCGGCATCGACCCTCTCGCGCCTGCTCGAAGAGGTCCGCAACAATGCCTTGGGTCTTCGGATGGTGCAGATCGGGGCGACGTTTCAGCGTTTCCAGCGTGTGGTGCGCGACGTGAGTCGCGAATTGGGCAAAGACATCGAGCTCGTCATTACCGGGGGCGACACCGAGATGGACAAGTCGGTGGTGGAGCGCATCGGGGACCCGCTGACGCATCTGGTCCGCAATGCCATGGATCACGGCATCGAGTCGCGTGAGGCGCGACTGGCCAAAGGAAAATCGCCCAAGGCCCGGGTCACCCTCAATGCGTATCATGACTCGGGCAGCATCGTGATCGAAGTGTCGGACGATGGGGGCGGGCTGAATCGGGACAAGATCCTGAAGAAAGCCCGAGAGCGGGGCCTGATCGGCGAATCCCAGCATCTGACGGACGCGGATGTCTATCGACTGATCTTCGAAGCAGGGTTCTCCACGGCCGACCAGGTCTCGAACCTCTCGGGACGTGGAGTGGGAATGGATGTCGTGAAGCGCAACATCGAAGCGCTGCGCGGCACCATCGAGTTGGTCAGCCATGAATCGCTCGGCACGACGGTGCGCATCCGCCTCCCTCTGACCCTAGCCATCATCGACGGGTTTTTGGTCGGCGTCGATCAGAACCGGTATGTGATTCCGCTCGATATGGTGTTGGAGTGCGTGGAGCTGCCGGAGGCGGAGCGGCAGGCCCGCACGGACGAGGGGCATATCAATCTTCGCGGTCAGGTGCTGCCCTACCTGCGGGTTCGGACGCTCTTCGACCTCCAGGGCCAAACGGGGTCGCGGGAGAACATCGTCGTGGTGCGGTACGGCGGACACAAGATCGGGTTGGTGGTCGATACCCTCCTGGGGGAATTTCAGACGGTGATCAAGCCGCTGGGCACGCTCTTTAGCCGGCTCAAAGGGTTCAGCGGGTTCACGATTCTCGGCACCGGGGAGGTTGCGCTGATCCTCGATGTGCCGAGCTTGATCCGGTTCGTGACGAACAGGGAGGTTCAAGCCGGTGTCCATGCGCCGCCGGCGGCCACGGCGCATGCGAGCGTCGGCTTGGCAGCGGCCTAAACCAATGTCAAGGAGGAGGGTGTGCGATGTTACAGGAGATGAAACTCGGGATGCGATTGGGGCTGGGCTTCGCGGTGGTGCTGGTGCTCCTGGTGGTCGCGAACGGCTTCGGCATCTACAATCTGAATAGCTTCAAGGACGTGACGAATATAATCGTCAACCAGGTATTCCCCAAGATTGCGTTGGTGAACGATACGATCAAGAACACGCTGGACAACGGGCGGCAGGTTCGCAATATGGCGATGTCTTCCAATCAAGCGGAGATCGAGGACTACTTCAAGAAGATGGAGGCCAACCGGCAGAAGAACGGGGAGAACCTCGAGAAGCTGGACAAGCTGTTGACGATTCCCAAAGGCCGGGAGTTGTTCAAGGCCATTGCGGAGAAGCGCGCAGTCCTGGGCGTCAAGTATGCCGCAATGCAGCAGCTGGTGAAGTCGTCCGACCAGCAGGCGTTGAAAGTTTTTATCAAACAGGAATTCGGCCCGGCCAACAACGCGTTCTGGGAGTCGCTTGAAAATATGGCCAAGTTCCAAGCGGACCTCATGGACAAAGAGGCCAAGCAGATGGAGGCCGCCTATGTGAGCGCCAGGAACATGCTCGTAGGTCTGGCGATCGTGGCGCTCCTTATGGGGACGATCGTTGCAATCTGGATCACGCGTTCGGTCATGGCACAGTTGGGCGGCGAGCCGGCCTATGCGGCCGATTGCGTCAAACGCATCGCCGAGGGCGATCTGACGTTGGATATCCGGACGCAGGACAAGGACAAGGGGAGCTTGCTCTACGCGTTAAAGGCGATGGTGAACAGCCTGACACAGGTCATCGCCCAAGTCCGCCACTCGGCGGATGCGCTCGCCGGCGCCTCCGAAGAGGTCAGCGCCACGGCCCAGTCGTTGAGTCAGGGGTCGAGCGAGCAAGCCTCTAGCGTGGAGGAGTCGTCGGCCTCGATCGAGCAGATGACCGCCTCGATCAATCAGAACAGTGAGCATGCCAAAGTGACCAACGGCATGGCGACGCAGGCGGCGAAGGAGGCGACGGACGGCGGGCAGGCGGTTCAGGAGACCGTCCAGGCGATGAAGCAAATCGCGAGCAAGATCGGCATCATCGACGACATCGCCTATCAGACTAATCTGCTGGCGTTGAACGCGGCGATCGAGGCGGCCCGCGCGGGCACGCATGGCAAGGGATTCGCCGTAGTGGCTGCCGAGGTGCGCAAGCTGGCGGAACGCAGCCAGGTGGCGGCGCAGGAGATCGGCGGGCTGGCCGGCGACAGCGTCGGCATGGCGGAGAAAGCCGGGAAATTGCTGGCCGAGATGGTGCCGGCGATCCAAAAGACTTCCGATCTGGTGCAGGAGATTGCCTCGGCCTCGACCGAGCAGGCGTCCGGCGTGTCCCAAATCAATACGGCCATGACCCAGCTCAACCAGACGACGCAGCAGAATGCCTCGGCCTCGGAGGAATTGGCGGCCACGGCCGAAGAAATGAGCGGGCAGGCGCAGCAGCTCCAGCAGGCGATCGCGTTCTTCAAGGTCGCAGGCAAGGAGTCGTCGCGCGGGCCGGTCTCCGTGATCAAGGTGAAGTCGAAACCAGTCGGCAGTCCCAATGCGCAGGCGAAGACTCCGAAGCCCGCGGGCGCTTCCGAGGGCGAACCGGCGGTTGCAGCGGGACAGCCCGATGCCTCGCAGTTCGTGCGGTTTTAGGAGGTGACCATGGGAACCGTGATGCAGCCGGAGCGGGCGGAAGAGACCGAGCTCGCGGGCGAAGAACAGCAGCAATACCTGACGTTTCACTTGGGAAAAGAAACCTTCGCCATCGGGATACTGGGGGTGAAGGAAATCATCGAGTACGGAGCGTTGACCGGGGTGCCGATGATGCCCGGCTGCGTGCGGGGCGTGATCAACCTCCGGGGGCGGGTGGTTCCCGTGGTGGATCTCTCGGTGCGGTTCGGGCGGGCGTTGACGGAACCGGGCCGGCGGACCTGCATCGTCATTGTGGAAGTGGTGGCGAAGGGCGATCACCGGGACATCGGCATCATCGTCGATGCCGTCAATCAGGTGATCGAAATCCCCGTGGCGGACATCGAACCGACGCCGTCGTTCGGGGCCAATCTGCGCTGCGAATTCATTCACGGCATGGGCAAGGTGGAAGGCCGGTTTGTCATCATCCTGAACATCGCCTCCGTCTTGTCTATCGAGGAGATCGCGCAACTCGGGCAGCGACAGGACCCCGGTCTGGCGGCGTCTCGCGAGGCGGCGGCCGCTGCCTAGGCTTCGCGGATTCGATCGAGCCGCCGGCGAGCGTGAGAGCCGGGGCGCAAGGAGACCCACGGTGCGGAGGGATCCGCAGCCGGATCGGGGAGAGCGCCATGGATGCCTGCACGATTACGGACCAGGAATTCAGGAATTTTCAGGAATTCGTCCGTCAGATGGCCGGGATCAGCCTGTCTCCAGCCAAGAAGGCCTTGGTGTCGGGGCGATTGATGAAGCGGCTGCGCCACTATCACTTGGCCACGTACAAGGATTACTTCCAGTTCATCATGAGCGGGCTGGAACCGTCGGAGTTGCAGACGGCGCTCGATCTGCTGACGACCAACGAGACCTATTTTTTTCGCGAACCGCAGCACTTCGACTTTCTCTCCGACACCATCCTGCCGGCCCATAGGCCGGGACAGCCGTTCCGGGTCTGGAGCGCGGCCTGCTCCAGCGGGGAAGAGCCGTATACGATTGCCATGGTGCTGGCCGACCGGCTTGGCGCGGGAACTTGGGACGTGCTGGCGTCGGACATCAGTGCGCGGGTCTTGGACAAGGCGCGGTCCGGTCATTACAGCATGGACCGCGCCGAAAAGATCCCGCCGCGGTACCTCAACGCCTACTGTCTCAAAGGGATCGGGGCCCAGGCGGGAACGTTTCTCCTGGACAAGCCTGTGCGGAGCCGCGTCCAATTCATGTCGATCAATCTGAACGCCGCGCTGCCGCCACTCGGGCCGTTCGACGTGATCTTTCTTCGCAACGTGATGATCTACTTCGCGCTGGACACCAAGCGTCAAGTGGTGGACCGGCTGTTGGGCGTCCTCAAGCCGGGCGGCTATTTGATCGTTAGCCATTCGGAGACTTTGCACGGGATCACTGACCGCCTGAAGATGCTGCGGTCGTCCGTGTACCGCAAGTCGTAAGCCATGCCGGCGCCTTCCGAGTACACCGAGATTTTTCTTCAGCCGGGCGAGTTTCATTTCGGCGCTGCGGAGACGCGGATTCGGACGCTGCTGGGGTCTTGTGTGGCGATCACGATGTGGCATCCGATCCGGCGGCTCGGCGGTATGTGCCATTACCTGCTGCCTACTCGACAGGAAGGCGTGTCGCAGGACTTGGACGGCCGATACGGGGATGAGGCGATCTTGTTGTTTCTGCGAGCCATCGACGAACGGGAGACGGCGCCTCGTGATTACCAGGTCAAGGTATTCGGGGGCGGCAATATGTTCCCGGCGCTCGCGAAAGGGAAGGCCATGGAGGTCGGGGTGCGCAATATCGCCCTGGCCACCGAGGTGTTGGGGCAGATGGGGTGTTCGGTGGTGGCCCAGCATGTGGGGGACATCGGACATCGCACGATTATCTTCGATGTGTGGAGCGGCGACGTCTGGGTCAAGCATCAACGTCACATGGGGGTCGCCGAACTCGGGGTCAAAGGCTAGGGGCTCTGATGGGGAAGAAGATCAGCGTTCTCGTGGTGGACGACTCGGCCACCGTCCGTCAAGTGGTGTCGGGCATTCTGTCCAAGGACCCAGAAATTCGGGTGATGGCCGTGGCGTCCGATCCCCTCTTTGCCATGGAACACATGAAGAAGGAATGGCCTGACGTCATCACGCTCGACGTGGAAATGCCGCGGATGGACGGCATCTCCTTCCTGAAGCACCTGATGGCGACTCGCCCGGTGCCGGTGGTGGTGTGCTCCTCTCTTACAGCATCGGGGGCCGAGACCACCATGCAAGCGTTGGCCGCCGGCGCGATCAGTATCGTCACCAAACCGAAGCTCGGCGTGAAGCAGTTTTTGGAGGACTCGTCGGCTAACTTGGTCGATGCGGTCAAGGCGGCGGCTCAGGCCAATATGAAGTGTGTGCGAGCCAGCGCAGCCTCGGTCGCCACGCCGCAGCAGAAGCTCACCGCAGACGCGATTTTGCCGGCCGGTTCGCATGCGATGGCCCAGACGACGGAGCGAATTGTGGCTATCGGGACCTCGACCGGCGGCACGCAAGCCCTGGAATCGGTGCTCACGGCCTTGCCCCGTGTTTCGCCGGGCATGGTGATCGTACAACACATGCCGGAGAAATTTACCGCGGCGTTCGCCGAGCGATTGAACAGCGTCTGTGCCGTCGAGGTGGTGGAAGCCAAGCACAACGATCGGGTCATTCCCGGCCGGGCGTTGGTGGCGCCGGGCGGCCGCCACATGCTGCTCAAGCGCAGCGGGGCGCAGTATTATGTCGAGGTCATCGACGGTCCGCTGGTCAATCGTCATCGCCCCTCCGTGGACGTCCTGTTTCGCTCGGTGGCCAAATTTGCCGGGCCGAACGCCCTGGGAATCATTATGACCGGCATGGGCGACGACGGGGCTGTCGGGCTCCTCGAGATGCGCCAGGCCGGTGCGCGGACGATCGGCCAAGACGAGGCGACTTGCGTGGTCTACGGTATGCCGAAGGAAGCGGTAAAGCGCGGCGCAGTCCAGCATCTCGTACCGTTGAACCTCATCCCCACCGAGGTCGGAGCGTTCGGCTGACCGGGTCGGAACCGGACCTGCAACTTGCCGGGGCGCTCCGTCTCTTGAAACGGCGCGAAGGCTTGTGTTACGGTACTCTCTGCCGTCGGTGCCAGTTCTGCGTCCATCCTTCAGGTCGGCAATGAGGCGCAGTTGAATCCGCAGCTTCAGCCGCTTATCGATCTTCAGGCCCTCGACCTCCGCATGGCGGAGATCAAGGAACAGCAGCGCAAGTCCCCCGAACTGATTCAGGCCGCCGAAGCCCCCCTCAAAGACGCGCTGAATCTCCAGCAAGAGGCCAAGGCCACCCTTGAGGCCCTGACCAAGGAACGCAAGGATCGCGAACGCGATCTCGATGCGCACGAGTCCCAAACCGAAAAGATGAAAACCCGCCTCTCCGAACTCAAGACGAACAAGGAGTACCAGGCCCATCTGTTCGAGATCGAGATGGCCAACAAGAAGAAGGGCGAGATCGAGGAGCAGATTTTGGTGCTGATGGAAAAGATCGAGGCCAAGCAGAAAGACGTGAAAGACATTCAGATCAAGGCCGCCGAGGCGGAACGTGTGTTCGCCAAGGAACAGCAACGGCTCCACTCCCTTGCCGCCGAACTGGGGGCGGAATTGGCCCAGTTGGAACAGAGGCAGACGGCAGTGGCCGCCGCCGTGGATAAGACGCTGATGGAGCGATATCGGAAGCTCAAGGCCATGCGGAAGGATCTGGCTCTCGTGCCGGTGCGCGACGGCATCTGCTCCGGGTGCCGCTTGCAGCTTCCCCCGCAGCTCATTGCCGAGGTTAAACGGAAAGAGGACTTACTGGCCTGCTCCTACTGCCACCGCATTCTGTATTGGGAAGGGGAGGTGATCGCAACGGCCCAGGCCGCTCCCTCCGCGCTGGAAAAGGAGGAGTACGATGTAGGGGAAACGGTTTAGGTTCCGCTCGCTGCTCCCAGGACCGTCCGCGTCGTCTTGAAGTGTAGTTTCGCCACCGTTCCCAGTCGCTCCTGCCCCAGTTTCTTCACGACCATCCGCCCGGCCAGCTCGACTTGCGATGACGCTCCCTTCGGCAGGGGCAGTCCTATGTCGTCCGCCAGTCGTTTGAGCCGGAGGAGAAATTCGGCACGGGCCAGGATCGACGCCGCCGCCACCGCCAGGTCCGATTCGGCCTTGGTGCGCTGGATCAAACGAATACGCTTGCCCTTGTCCTGCAAGGCGTTTAGAACGAACCGCTCGTCCCCAAACTGGTCGGCGATCGCCAGCTCGCAGGGCACCTGTTCCAGCAGGTTCTCCAGCGCGCGGGCGTGACCCCAGGCCAGGAGCCGGTTCAGATTGTTGATTTTCTTGTACAGCTCGTTGTACCGCTCCGGGCCGATCGCCACGATGCTGTGCCGGCACAGCAGCTTGATGTCCGGGGCCATCTCGAGGATGCGGCCGTCGGAGATGCGCTTGCTGTCCCGCACTTCCATCAGACGCAGGTCCGGCTCCAATTCCGGCGTGACGTGAACGGCGGCGATGACGAGGGGGCCGAAATAGTCCCCCTTGCCTGACTCGTCGATTCCGATCCGGGATTGGCCTGCGGTCTGGTGTTCGGTTGTCACCGGAAATGCCTATCCATGCGAGATGGGTGGGTTGCCGGGCGGACTGTAACAGAGGCCTCGATGGCGGTCAATCGGCTTGGGCCGCTTGCGCGCGGGCTGTTGAGGGCTTATACTGCACGAGCGTGCTGGAGTGGACCGGGTGGTCGCTCGCCGGTTTGCCGGCGGGAGGAAAGTCCGGACTCCACAGGGCAGGGTGCTGGGTAACCCCCAGGCGGAGCGATCCGACACCGGCGCCACAGAAAACAAACCGCCGATGGCCCGAAAGGGCTCAGGTAAGGGTGAAACGGTGGGGTAAGAGCCCACCGCGTCTGTGGTGACACAGACGGCAGGGTAAGCGTCGCCCGGAGCAAGACCAAATAGGAGGACGCCCGACCGCGAGGTCGGATCGGCTGGCCCGGCCGAGGTCCTCGGGTAGGTCGCCCGAAGCCCGGGGTAACCCGGGCTCCAGAGAAATGATCATCCCCGTGTCTGCGTCAAGCCGAAACGGGACAGAATCCGGCTTATAGGTCTTCTCCAGCGCGCCTTTTTTAGAGCCCGCCGCAAGTCTCCTTCGGTAATCTTGCCGGCACAGGCTTCGACCTGGTCGATCAGGACGACCGGGATCCTCGTTCCATAGCGGCGGGCCAGGTCCGCATCGTTGTTGATATCCACTTTGGTGAGGCTAAACGGGGCCTCCTCCTGCAGGCGACGGGCGATCTTCAAGACCACCTCGCAGAGATGGCAATCGGGGCGCGAAAGAATCGTGATCTCCAGCATCGGGCCTGCCCGCTCCTTGGCCGGTACCGTACCTGATTTGCTGGTGTAGCTCAAGGTGCCGGAGGGCGTAACCTGAAACTGGGACAGTGAATAGCCGGTCCAGGACCTATGGCTGAGTGCAGTGGGAGGGGGATTCTTATTGACTTGAAAGCTTCCCGAATGGTAGCATAACAAACTCTTTTGCCTTGTTTTTCAGAGAGATTCGAGCAATTTGCCGAGTCGGGATAAAGGGCGGCCCGGCTTACGTTCAAAAGACAGGATCTTCCGCGGGACTGTCGACTCAGTCGTCCGCGAGAGGGAGTGGGGTATATGAAGCTGACAGGCGCAGAGATCTTCTTGGAATGCCTCAAGCGCGAAGGAGTAAAGACCCTCTTTGCCTTGCCGGGCGGCGTCGTGCTGAAGATCTTCGATATTCTGCACCAGCAGAAGGACGTCAACGTCATCCTCACACGCCACGAGCAGGGTGCCGGCCATATGGCCGAGGGCTATGCCAAGGCGACGGGCAAGGCCGGTGTCTGTCTGGTCACCTCCGGGCCGGGCATGACCAACGTGATCACTGCGCTGGCCGATGCCTATATGGATTCGGTGCCCTTGGTCTGCTTCTCCGGTCAGGTGCCGACCAGTTTGATCGGCAATGACGCCTTTCAGGAGGCGGACAACATCGGCTTGAGTCGTCCTTGCACGAAGTATAATTTCCTCGTGAAGGATGTGAACGATCTGGCCGTGACCATCAAGGAAGCCTTCTATGTGGCCACGACCGGCCGGCCCGGGCCCGTGCTCGTGGACATTCCGAAAGACGTGTCCATGAACAGGACGGATTTCAAGTATCCGGGGTCCGTGTCGATCCGAGGCTACAATCCGACCTACGACGGCAACAAGTGGCAGATCAAGCAGGCGGCCGAGGCCATCATGAAGGCGCGGAAGCCGATTCTGTACGTCGGCGGCGGGGTGATTTTCTCCGGCGCCTCCGAAGAGCTGTTGGAGTTGGCTGAACTGACCCACATTCCCGTGGACATGACCCTCATGGCCTTGGGGGCGTTTCCGGGAGAGCATCCGCTGTCGATGGGGATGCTGGGCATGCACGGCACCTACTGGGCCAACATGGCCATGCACTATTCCGATCTGGTGATCGCGGTCGGCGCGCGGTTCGACGACCGGGTGACCGGCAAGGTGTCGGAGTTCTGTCCTCAGGCCAAGGTGATCCACATCGATATCGATCCCACGTCCATCCGCAAGAATGTGAACGTGGATATCCCGATCGTCGGGGACTGCAAGTCCGTCCTGCGGGAGTTGGTCCAGATTCTGCGGGCCACGGTCAACGGGGATCAAAAGGATTTGCGGAAACCCTGGCTTGACCAGATCCGCGAGTGGCAGCGGGCGCACCCGTTGGCGTATGAGCAGGATCCGAACGGAGACATCAAGCCCCAGCACCTGATCAAGCGCATCTACGAACTGACGAAAGACCGGGACCCGATCGTGGCGACGGACGTCGGGCAACACCAGATGTGGTCGGCTCAGTACTTCAAGCTGGCCAAGCCGAACCGGTGGTTGACCTCCGGCGGACTGGGAACCATGGGATTCGGCTTTCCGGCCGCCATGGGCGCCCAAGCGGCGTTTCCGGGCAAGCTGGTGCTGTGCATTGCGGGCGACGGCAGTTTCCAGATGAACACCCAGGAATTGGCCACGGCGGTGGTGAGCAAGCTTCCGGTGAAGGTCTTTATCGTGAACAACCGGTTCCACGGGATGGTCCGTCAGTGGCAGGATCTGTTCTACGAGGGCCGCTATGCTGCCAGCTATCTGGACAAAACTCCCGACTTCGTCAAGCTGGCGGAGGCTTACGGGGCCGTGGGGCTGCGCGCGAGCAAGATGTCCGAGGTGGATGACGTGATCCGCGAAGCCATGGCCGTGGACAAGCCGGTCCTGATCGACGTGCCCGTGTACCAGTATGAGAATTGCTATCCGATGATTCCGGCCGGAGGCTGCAATCACGAAATGATCCTGACCGATCCGCCGGAGTTGAAGAAGAAGCAGTCGGCCGGCGCGAAAGTGGCCGGCGAAGACAAGGACACGGTGCTGACCGCGTAGCGGTTGCTGGATACACTATGGACCATATTATTTCCGTCATCGTCGAGAACAAGTTCGGGGTCCTGTCGCGGGTGGCGGGCCTGTTCAGCGGGCGCGGTTTCAACATCGAGAGTCTCTCGGTGGCCCCCACGCTGGACCCCTCCATGTCCATGATGACGATCGTGACCACGGGCGACGATCGGATCATCGAGCAGATCGTCAAGCAGCTGAACAAGCTTATCGACGTGATCAAGGTCGTGGACCTCAACGAGAGCGAGTTCGTCGAGCGCGAAACGGCGCTCATCAAGGTTCACACCAAGCCGGAAGATCGGGCGGAAGCCCTGCGGATCGCGGATATTTTTCGCGCCAGCGTGGTCGACTCCACGCCGACCACCTACACGATCGAGATCACCGGCGACACGAACAAGATCGAAGCGATCATCAACTTGCTGCAGCCGCTCGGCATCAAGGAGTTGGCCAGGACCGGACGGGTGGCGATCGCGCGGGAACCGGTCCGTCCGGCGGCGACACAGCCGAAGCGCGTCGCCAAAGACTAACGTCCGCATCGTTGAACCGACATCTTAGGCGGTCGGCACCCTGTGCCGGCGGCCCTTACCCGGGAGCCAGTGATGAAAATTTATTACGACCAGGACGCCGATCTACAGCAGATTAAGGGCAAGAAGGTGGCGATCATCGGCTACGGCAGCCAAGGCCATGCCCACGCCAATAATTTGAAAGACAGCGGGATGGACGTCGTGGTGGGTCTGCGCGAAGGGGGCTCGTGGCGAAAAGCGGAAGCGAGCGGTCTCAAGGTCATGCCGGTCGCCGACGCAGTGAAGAGCGCGGACGTGGTCATGGTGCTGGCGCCGGATGAAGCGCAAGCCGCAATCTATCGCCAGGACATCGCCCCGCATCTAAAGAACGGAGCCTATTTGGCGTTCGGACATGGCTTCAACATCCATTTCGGCCAGATCGTGCCTCCGGCCGGGGTCAACGTGTTCATGGTGGCGCCCAAAGGGCCTGGCCACTTGGTCCGCTCGGAGTATACGAAGGGTAGCGGCGTTCCCTGTCTGCTTGCCATTCACCAAGATCCCAGCGGAAACACCCGGGCCGTGGGCTTGGCCTATGCCAGCGCCATCGGAGGCGGACGGGCCGGCGTGATCGAGACGAATTTCCGGGAAGAGACCGAAACCGACTTGTTCGGCGAACAGGTGGTCTTGTGCGGCGGCCTGACCGCGCTCATCCAGGCCGGCTACGAGACGTTGGTGGAAGCCGGGTATTCTCCCGAGATGGCCTATTTCGAATGTCTTCACGAGGTCAAACTCATCGTGGATCTGATCTATGAAGGCGGCATCGCCAACATGCGCTACTCGATCAGCACCACGGCCAAGTATGGAGACGTGACGCGGGGCCCCCGGATCGTCACCGAGGAGACCAAGAAGGAAATGAAGAAGGTCCTGGAAGAGATCCAGAGCGGGCGGTTTGCCCGGGAGTGGGTGCTGGAAAACCAGGCCAACCGCCCGGTCTACAACGCCTTGCTTGCGAAGGGCGAGGCCCATCCGATCGAAGCGGTCGGCGGCAAGCTCCGGGCCATGATGCCCTGGCTCAAGAAGGGCAAGCTGGTCGATAAAAATAAGAACTGAGGAGGCATTCATTCGTCAGCATTCAGCTTGGAAAGAACGGCTGCTGAAAGCTGAGAGCTGAAGGCTGAGAGCTGGAAGATGGCGGATCGCGCAGTCGGTATCCCGATCGTCAAGGAAGGTCTCCCGTTCGTCCTGGGCGCCGGCGCTCCGGCCGTCCTTGCGGCGGGTCTCGGATGGACCGGCCTGGCGCTGGCCTTGGGCGCGGTGGCGCTGTTTATCGCTTGGTTTTTCCGGAATCCCAAACGGGTGGCGCCCCCTACGCTCCATGCGGTCGTGGCGCCTGGCGACGGGAAGGTCATTGCGGTGACCGAGGAGTACGAGCCTCGGTTTCTGAAAGACCAGGGAATCCGGATCAGCATTTTTTTGAACATTTTCAATGTGCACGTCAACCGGATTCCCTGCCAGGGCATGGTGGAAGATGTGGCCTACCAACCGGGAACCTTCGTTCCGGCCGATCGCCCGGATGCGACGCTGCGGAACGAGCAGAATGCGTTGATGATCCGGACTGCGCAAGGGGCGAAGGTGCTCTGCGTGCAGGTGGCGGGGCTGATCGCGCGCCGGATCGTCTGCTGGGTGGCGCCAGGCGACCGTGTGGTCTGCGGGGAACGGTATGGGTTGATCCGGTTCGGATCGCGCATGGATATGTTTCTGCCGGCTGGCACGAAGGTGCGGGTCAAGGTCGGCATGCATGTAAAGGGGGGCGAGACGATTCTCGCCGAATTAGGGTAGGATAGGGAAACCGTGATGCGGGGGCCCTTCATGAAGGATAAGGACAACAAGCCGGTGGCCAAGGAATCGAAGCGCAAACGGGCGGTGTATCTGATCCCGAATCTCCTGACGACCGGGAATCTGTTCAGCGGCCTGTTCGCGATCCTGGCCGTCTTTGACGAGCATTATCTGGCGGCGGCGATCGCCATCCTGGTGGCGCTGATCTTCGACATGTTGGATGGAAAGTCCGCGCGGTGGACGAACAGCACCAGCCAGTTTGGAGTGGAGTATGACTCCCTGGCCGATCTGGTTGCGTTTGGCGTGGCGCCCGGCCTGTTGATGTACGGCTGGGGGCTGAAAGCTCAAGGTATGCTGGGCGCGGCGGTCATGTTCGCGTTTGTCGCGTGCGGCGCCTTGCGGTTGGCCCGATTCAATGTGATGGCGTCCACCAGCGAAAGCAAGTACTTTACCGGCTTGCCGATTCCGGCCGCAGCCAGCGTGGTCGCGACATTGGTGATTTTCGACCACCACGTCGTCGGGCTGCCGGTGGAGAACAAGCCGCTGCTGGTCCTCGTCATGACACTCATGCTGGCGTTCTTGATGGTCAGCACGGTCAAGTACCGGAGTTTCAAGGATTTGAAATTCAGGCCGGGCCACCATTTCAACTACCTGGTCTGGGCAATCCTGGGGATCATGCTCGTGATCGCCTGGCCGCAGTTGATGCTGTTTCTGGTGTTTGCCGCCTATGCGGGGCTGGGGCCGATCGAAAAGGCGGTCAGCCTGGTGGCTCGGGCGTTCGGCAAGAAGAGCGGCCAGGAACAGCCTGCGTTGGAGTCGAAAGAGTCGTAGCAGAGCGGCGTCGAAGAGGAGTAGTAGGCGACGGCACAGATTCGAGAGAGCCGGCGGGTGGTGCGAGCCGGTACTGTCGGTCGCTGAACTCACCTCTGAGCCGAGCCCGTGAAGTCGTTCCGATGGTAATGGGCTCCGTTTGACCCACGAAACGGGTCCAATGAAGGGTGTCGGAGTTTCCACCGGAAACTCCGTCGCTGAAGCAGGGTGGTACCACGGAGCGCGATGAGCCTTCGTCCCTGGGCTATGGGGGGGAAGGCTTTTTTTATTGGAGGAGGGTAGGGCCATGACGCGCATGATCCGAATCTTTGACACCACCTTGCGGGATGGAGAACAGTCGCCAGGGGCGAGCATGAACCTGGAAGAGAAGCTCATGATCGCCAAGCAACTGGCCCGCCTGGGGGTGGATATCGTCGAGGCGGGTTTTGCCTACAGCTCGCCCGGTGATTTCGAGGCGGTCCGGCAAGTCGCCCAGGAAGTGGAAGGCCCCACGATTTGCAGTTTGGCTCGGGCGAGGCCGGAAGACATCGACCGGGCCTGGGAAGCGCTGAAGGGCGCGCCGAAGGTGCGCATCCATACATTCCTCTCCGCCTCGGACATTCATCTGAAGCACCAATTCCGGATGAGTCGCGAGGAAGCCTTGAAGCGCGCGGTTGAGATGGTACAGCGGGCGCGAGGCCATGTCGAAGACGTGGAGTTCTCGCCGATGGACGCCAGCCGTTCGGACCCGACCTATCTCTATGAGGTGATCGAGGCGGTCATCGCCGCCGGAGCCGGCACGGTCAACATTCCCGATACGGTGGGCTACACAAGTCCGCAGGAGTTTGGCCGGCTGATCCGCGGGATCCGAGAGAAGGTGAAGAACAGTGACCGGGCGGTCATTTCGGTCCACTGCCACAATGATTTGGGGCTGGCCGTGGCCAACTCCCTGGCGGCCGTTCTGGAAGGGGCCGGACAGGTGGAGTGCACCATCAACGGGATCGGCGAGCGGGCAGGCAACGCCTCGCTGGAAGAGATCGCGATGGGGCTGCGCACCCGCAAGGACTTCTACGGGGCCGATACCAACATCCGGACGGAAGAAATCATCAAGACCAGCCGCCTCGTGAGCAAGATTACGGGGATGGCGGTGCAGCCGAACAAGGCCATCGTGGGCGCCAACGCCTTTGCCCACACCTCCGGCATCCACCAGGATGGCCTCCTCAAAGAGAAGAGCACCTATGAGATCATGCGTCCCGAGTCGGTGGGGTTGACCCAGAGCAAGCTCATCATGGGGAAGCTGTCCGGCCGGCATGCGTTCCGGCAGAAACTCGAGGAGCTGGGGTACAAGCTGTCCGACGAGGAGGTCAATCACGCCTTCACGCGGTTCAAACGGCTGGCGGATCAGAAGAAGGAAGTCTACGAAGAGGACTTGGAAGCCATCGTCTCGGACGAGGTGTCGAAGATTCCGGAGCGCTACGTGCTCAAGTCGCTCTATGTCGAGAGCGGCACGAGCAAGACTCCCACGGCGACGGTCGAACTGGAGATCGATGGGAAGCCGGTGAAACAGACCGGGACCGGCGATGGGCCGGTGGATGCGGCCTATCGCACCATCGCCGCTATGACCCAAACCAAGAGTTGCCTGCTGGGGTACTCGGTGGAGGCGATCACCGGCGGAACCGATTCGCAGGGCGAGGTGTCCGTGCGGCTGCAGGAAGACGGGAAGACGGCCAGCGGACACGGATCCGATACCGACATCATCGTGGCCTCCGCGCGGGCCTATCTCAACGGGTTGAATAAACTGGCGTTCTGGGCTTCGAAGCACTTTGATCCAGGACAGAAGGCCGGCTTGATTTACCAATAATGCAGCGGTACAGTGGCGCCCATTCTGTTGATGGGCTGGTTGAATGGGGAGTGACAGTATGAAGGCGCAGATCGTGGTCTTGGCTGGTGACGGTGTAGGAAAAGAAATCGTGCCTGAAGCGGTCAAACTGCTTCAAGCGGCCGCGGAAAAGTTTGGCCATACGTTGACCTTCGTGCCGGCCCATGTCGGCGGCTCGGCGATCGACGCGGTCGGCGTGCCCTTGCCCGACGAGACCCTGGCTCTGGCCAAGTCGAGCGATGCGGTGTTGCTGGGTGCCGTCGGAGGGCCGAAGTGGGAGGGGTTGGACTACAAGATCCGTCCTGAGCGTGCGCTGCTCGGGCTCCGCGAACAGTTGGGGCTGTTCGCGAATCTCCGTCCGGCCAAGTTGTACCCCATGCTGAGCGACGCCTCTACGTTGAAGCGCGAGGTCATCGAGGGCATTGATCTGCTGGTCGTGCGCGAACTGACCGGCGGGATCTATTTCGGGAAACCGAAAGGCATCGAGAAGACCCCGGACGGTGAACGGGGCATCAATACGGAAGTCTATACGACCCAGGAGATCCAGCGTATCGCCAAGGTCGCATTCGAGGCGGCCCGGAAGCGGCGGCGCAAGGTCACCTCCGTGGACAAGGCCAATGTGCTGGAATCCTCGGAACTGTGGCGCCGGGTGGTGATCGAGGTTCACCGGGGCTATCCGGACGTGGAACTGAGCCATATGTACGTGGATAACTGCGCGATGCAGCTGATCCGGAACCCCAAGCAATTCGACGTGCTGGTGACCAGCAACTTGTTCGGGGATATCCTGAGCGACGAGGCGGCCATGTTGACCGGTTCCATCGGCATGCTGCCCTCGGCGAGCATCGGCGTGAAGGCGGGGATGTACGAGCCGATCCATGGGAGCGCGCCCGACATTGCCGGGAAAAACGTGGCGAATCCGATCGCCACGATCGCCTCCGCCGCCATGCTCCTGTCGAATCAACTCCGTCTGGACAAGGAGGCGGAAGCCATCGAGCGGGCGATCCAGAAGACGCTGGAGCAGGGCTATCGGACCAAGGATATCCAGAGCCCCGGAACCAAACTGGTCGGGACGGTCGAGATGGGCGATGCCATCCTGAAGAATTTTCGGCAAGGCTGAGGCGTAGCTGTCCGATGCTTGCATGCGCCAAATCCGGGACGATCGGAACGGTGGCCGGCACAGGGGAGCCGGGCCATTCGGGTGACGGGAGGGCTGCCACCCTGGCCGCCCTAAACGAGCCCAAGAGCCTCACGGTGGCCAAGGGCTGCTTGTACATTGCCGACAGCGAGAATCATGTCATCCGGAAAGTCGACTTGGCGAGCGGGCTGATCAGCACCGTGGCCGGATGTCCCTCCGACATCGCGCCGGTTCCTGTGGACACAGTGGCAGCCGACGAGTCGTTCGATGACGATCCGCTCGGCGGACCCAGCCAGGCCGTGCCGGAAAAATTCGCCCAGCTCGGCGACCTGAGCGGGACCGTGCGGTTTGTGGTGGGGGCTGCGCCCAAAACCGGCAGGTTCGAAGGCGATGGGGGGGCCGCGACGAAGGCCACGCTGAACTTCCCCTCCGCGGTGGCGCTGGATCGGCAAGGCAACCTCTACATTGCCGACACGATGAACCACCGAGTGCGGCGCGTGGATGCGGCAACCGGCATTATTATCAGCGTGGCTGGCACGGGCCAGCATCGCTGCTCCGGGGACGGAGGCCCGGCCACCGCCGCCAGTTTGAACGAGCCCTCGGCGCTGGTGGTGGACGATCAGGGCAACTTGTTCATTGCGGACCAGAGTAATAACCGGGTGCGCCGGGTGGATGGGCAGACCGGGGTGATCACGACGGTCGCCGGCACGGGGCAAGCGGCCTACACAGGAGATGGAGGGCCGGCCACGGAGTCGGGCTTGGCCGGGCCGAGTGGTCTGGCCCTGGGTCCTGATGGTATGCTCTACGTGGCCGATACTTTCAACGGGCGGATCCGTATGGTCGATCTGTCCACCGGCCTGATCGCGACGGTCGCCGGAGATGGGGGCGAGTACCGGTATCAGGGGCATCCCCAGGAGTTTTCGACGAGCCTCTCCCGCCCCTACGGGATTGCCCTGGATCGGGAGGGACATATCCTGGTGACGGATTCGGACAGTCACCTGATCCGGCGATGGGATCGGCGGAAGAAGATCATCACGCTCGTTGCGGGAAACGGTCAGGCCAGGTTTCATGGGGACGGAGGGCCGCCGCAAGAGAGCAGCCTCAACTATCCCTTCGGTGTGGCGGTGGACGAAACGGGCAACGTCTATGTCGCCGATACGTTCAATCATCGAGTCCGGATGATTGCGGTTTAGCCTGGTGCTGAAAAAGGGACCTGCCGGATGTTGAAGAAGAAAGCGGCTTATCAGGTGGCAGTGGTCGGCGCGACCGGAGCGGTCGGGGCCGAAATGATCCAGGTGTTGGAGGAACGCAAGTTTCCGGTGGAAACGTTGCATCCGCTGGCCTCGTCCCGTACAGCCGGCGGCACGGTGTCGTTCCGCGGTTCGGACGTGACGGTCAAGGAACTGACGAAGGATTCTTTTGCGGGCATCGACATTGCCCTCTTCTCGGCCGGCAGCGACGTCAGCAAGGAATATGCGCCGATCGCGGCCAAAGCCGGCGTGGTGGTAATCGACAACAGCGCCGCCTGGCGGATGGACAAGGACGTGCCGCTCGTGGTGCCGGAGGTGAATCCTCACGATCTGGCCAAGCACGAGGGCATCATCGCGAACCCGAATTGCTCCACGATCCAGATGGTCGTGGCGTTGAAGCCGTTGCACGACGAAGCGCGGATCCAGCGCATTGTCGTGACCACGTTTCAGTCCGTGTCCGGGACCGGCAAGGAAGCTATGGAGGAACTGATGGAGGAGTCCAAGGCGCTCCTCAGCTTCGGGCAGCCGGAACCGAAGGTCTATCCTTATCAAATCGCGTTCAACTGCTTGCCTCATATTGACGAATTTTTGCCGACGGGCTATACGAAGGAAGAGATGAAGATGCTCCATGAGACTAGAAAGATCATGGGGGATGCGACCATCCGGGTCACGGCCACCACGGTCCGGGTTCCGGTCTATATCGGTCATTCGGAGGCGGTCAATATCGAGACGGAGCGAAAACTCACGGCCAACGAGGCGCGGGCGATCCTCTCGACCGCGCCGGGGGTCCAGCTCTACGACGATCCGGCCCATGTCCTGTACCCGATGCCGCTGATCGCAGCCGGGCAGGACGATGTCTACGTCGGCCGTATCCGGGAGGACGAGTCCATTCCCAACGGGCTGAATCTGTGGGTGGTGGCGGATAATCTCAGAAAAGGAGCGGCTTTGAACGCCGTTCAGATTGCCGAACTGCTGGTGCGATAACCATGCAAGAGTGGAACGGTCTCGGCAAATGGCTGCTGGTGGCCGGCGGCCTGCTTGCGCTGCTCGGAGCGTTCCTGCTGGTATTGGGGAAGTGGTCCACGGAAGGAAGCCCTGGCTGGCTGAGCTGGGTCGGCAAACTCCCCGGCGACATTCTCATCAAGCGGGGTCACGTCACCTTCTATTTTCCCCTGGCCACCAGCCTGCTGCTCAGCCTGCTGGTCAGTCTTGTGCTCTACCTCCTTTCCAAACGATGATGGCCCGGTCCCTCAGTGTCCTGCTCGGGTGCGTGGGTCTCGTCACGGCCGCGCCTGCCTTCGGGCAGACGGAGGATACCATCCGTGTGTTGCTTGCCCAGGATGCCTCACGGATCCAGGTCTCCGCCGAACAACGCTTGTCGGTGCAGAGCGTCGGCGGTCATGAGCGTGTCTTTACGGACTCCGTCGTCATTGCCGCATCACACGATGGGACATGGAGCCTCAACGGCGAGGTGTTTTCTGGCACCGCGCTGACGCTCTTAGGCAACGGCGCGGGGCTGACGTTGAGGGTGGGGCAGGGAATCGAATCCACCGCACCCCCCCTCGTCGTGGACGGAACCTTGCGGATTTTACGCGGGAAGGGCCCTGGCGGCCTGGCCGTCGTGAATCACGTGGATGTGGAGGAATATGTCAAGGGCGTGGTCCCGGCCGAGATGAGCGCCGCCTGGCATCCCGAAGCGCTGAAGGTACAGGCCATCGTGGCCAGGACCTATGTCCTTTACCAGCGTCAGGCAAACAAGGAACGGGAGTACGACGTAGTTGCGAGCACGCTGGACCAGGTGTATCGGGGTCGCCAGGGGGTGGATCGGCGGGTCCAGGATGCCGTGGAATCCACCAAGAGCCTGGCGTTGACCTATCAAAACGAGCCGATCCTGGCTGCGTTTTCATCGACGGCGGCAGGACCGACCGAGGACGCGATGAATGTGTGGTCCAAGGACTTGCCTTATTTAAAGGGTGTCGAATGTCCGTTCGATGCCAATTCGCCCTACTACCAATGGCGCGCTGAGTTCAAGCTGCAAGACTTGGAGGACAAGCTCGGCCGCCAGGGCCTCGCGATCGGTACGATCGCGAACCTGACGCCCTTGACCTACAGTGCCGCGGGGCGAGTGGCTAAATTGCGCATCCTGCACTCCCAGGGCGAGTTGGTGCTGCGGGGCGAGGATCTGCGACGGCTCGTGGGCTATGGGGTGATCCAAAGCACTCAATTTGAAGTCGAGTCCATCGGCAAGACCGTGGTCCTCTCCGGGCGGGGTGCCGGCCACGCGGTCGGGCTTTGCCAATGGGGGGCGAAGGAGATGGCCGATCTGGGGTATCGGTTCGACACGATTCTGCGGTACTATTTCCCAGGCACAGAACTCAAGACCGTGCGCACTGCGGCGCCGCTCGCCTGGTCCAAGCCCTAACTTCCGCTGATGCAGCTCGCCGAATTCGATTGTCCCTTCGACCCGTCCCTCATTGCCGAGCGGCCCGTCGAACCGCGGGATCAGGCCCGTCTGCTGGTCGCGCCCAAATCAGGCGGTCCGTTGACCCATAAGAAGGTGGCCGATCTGCCGGACCTGTTGGCGGAGGGAGATCTCCTGGTCGTCAATGACAGCAAGGTCATGGCCGCCAGGTTGACCGGACGGAAGCGGCCGGGGGGCGGGAAAGTCGAGCTACTTCTGGTCAGACCGCTCGGCCCCGATACCTGGGAGGCTTTGGTCAAGGGACGGATGAAGCAAGGGCAGGTGATTGACCTGGATGCCCGGACGAACGTGACCGTTCTTGCGCAGGGTCCGACAGGCAGTACGGTACAGTTCTCGTCCGCGCAGACAGCTGCCGATGTCATGAATCTGCTCGGCCAAATGCCGTTGCCTCCCTATATCAAACGGGAACCGGTCGAGCAGGATCGCACCTGGTACCAGACGATTTTTGCCCGGCCGGAGGGTTCGATCGCCGCTCCGACGGCGAGCCTGCACTTTACGGAAGGGCTCCGCGCCGCCCTGCGCGGGCGGGGGATTGGGCTCGCCACGGTGACGTTGCACGTCGGGCCGGGTACGTTCAGGCCGGTGACGTCCGACCGGATCGAAGACCATGTCATGTATCCGGAGCGCTTCGAGGTGCCGGAGGCCACGGTCGAGGCGATCAGACGAGCCAAGGCGGCCGGCAAGCGGGTGGTGGCCGTGGGAACAACCGTCGTGCGGACACTTGAAGCATCTGCTGCCGAAGCAGGCACAGTCCGGCCCATAATCGGCGACACGGCGCTCTTTATTACCCCCGGGTACCGGTTTCGCGTGGTGGACGCGTTGATGACCAACTTTCATCTGCCCCGCACGACGCTGGTCATGCTGGTCGCGGCCTTCATGGGGCTGGAGCCGTTGCGGGCGGCGTATGAGGAAGCGGTCAAGGAAAAGTATCGGTTCTACTCGTACGGCGACGCGATGCTGGTGCCCTAGTTCCTTGAGTTTTTTCTGAAACCAGCCTAGACTTTTCATGTCCAAGGAAGAATTGCGCCAGTGTCGCAAATCCGTCATTTGATTAGGCTTCCCATGACAAAACCGACCGCCCTTGTGTTCGTCTCTCTCTGGTTCATTCTCACCAGCTGTGCAACCATGACGGTGGATCAAAGTGGCGGCGTTGTCATTGATAACATTTCAGCGGGCAGTCCTGCTCAACTTCAACTACAACGAGGCGATGTCATCCATGAGATAAACCGTCAAGCGATCAAGAACGTGCAGGATTATGAACGAGTATTGTCGAGTATGAATCCAGATGCGAGCCAGGTGCTTATCATGCTCTCAAGAAACGGAAACCTATTGTTTGTTGCTGTGCAGAGGTTCCACGCCCAGAGTCTCGTAGTGCGGGATCAGTCTTCCCAGATGGCCCAGGCACCGGCCGTATCTCCACAGGTCACTTCCGTGTCATCGGCTCCCCCATCACCTGCCGTTCTCACCAGCGACGTGGATCGCCTGTCGCTGACCGATCCACGGGGCGTTCAGGTCTTGGGCAAGGCTCCGCCGGATTATGTCGCCGGGACCTTCGGCAAGTCCTGGGCGGTCGTGATCGGGATTGATGATTACGAGAAAGCGCCGCGGCTCAAGTATGCGGTCGCCGATGCTAAGGCGATGGCGGCGGTGCTTCGGCAGCAAGGCTTTCAAGTGTCGGAGCTGTACAACCGCCAGGCGACGAAGGCCGCCGTCGAAGGCGAATTGAGCGACAAACTCGTCGACCAAGTGGGTCAACAGGATCGCGTGGTGATCTTCTATGCCGGCCATGGCGAGACCAAGACCGCGTCGGGCGGTAAGACCATGGGTTATCTCCTGCCGGTCGAAGGTCAGCCTGATGCGTTGGGCCGGACCGGCGTGAGCATGGGCCGGATCAAGGAACTGGCCGACGCGCTGCCGTCCAAGCAAGTGCTCTTTCTCGTGGATGTCTGCTACGGCGGGATCGCTGGGAACCAGTTCCGGAGCACCTTGCCACCCATGACAGTGGCCTATCTCAAGCAAATCACCCGCGAACGCGGGCGGCAGTTGATCACCGCCGGGGGGCCGGATCAGCAGGCGCTCGAAAGCCCCGAATGGGGCCACAGCGTCTTCACCTATTATCTGCTGGAGGGATTGGGCAAAGGCTTGGCCGATCTCAACGACGACGGGATCATTCCCGCCTCGGAACTTTACAGCTATCTCGATAGTCGCGTCTTTTCCGCCGCCCAACTGAAGGGCCACACCCAGCGGCCGGAACTCTGGTCGTTGGCAGCGGAAAAAGGCGAGTTCGTGTTTATTCCTTCCAAGGGCCGCTAACGCACCACGGCGATACTTTTTCAGCAGCCGAAAAGCCCGCGTTGTTCGTGGCGGTTCGTCGCGAAATCGTGCAGACGCGTCGTGAGACCGGCAAGCACAGCTGCGAGGGAGGGAGGCGTCCTCAGGGCAGGACGTTGACCGACTGAGCGGCGAGCACGCCGGTCACAGCAGCGTATCCACGATTGCAGCAGAAGCGTTCACGGATAACGCGGGCTAGAGCAGTTCCTTGTGAATTTCGATCGGGATGCGGGCTTTCAAGGATTGTGTATAGGCCACCAGCGCCCGCTGTTGTTTTTGGAATAAAAAGTCCTGCAGAATGCGATCGTTGGCCGAAGAGCCGGTCTTCGGGTCGGACTGTGGCTGCCGGGCCATCAGAGCTTGCGCTTCCGCAATCTCGAAGGGCGTCAAGGCGACCGAGTCACGGATCACCATCTTGGCTTTGGCGCTGAGCAGTTCCACCGAATACAGGGATTCGAACAGGGGCGGGGTAAGCCGGTTGGCCGCTAGCAGGCGCCGGTAGAGTTCAGGATCGAATTGGCCGTTTCGTTGAAAGTCTCCCCGCCGCATAATGTCGTCCCGCAGCTCCTCGGGGCTGATGCGCAGCCCCAAGTCTTGCGCAGCCAGCGTCCAGAGCTTGTTCTCGACCAGCCCGTCAATGACGTACTGCTTGATTTCTTCTTCTTTCAGTTCGCCCTTGATGTTCTCTTTGTAATAGCGATAGGTGTTTTCGTAGTTGCGCCGAAATTCGTCCCGGCTGATGGTCTGATCGCCGACCGAGGCGACAGCATTGGAACTCTGTTCTCCAAACCCCCACCAACCCATGGTAATGACAAAGGCGAGGGCCAGGGCGCCCATGATAGATTTCAGCAACCAGGGGTATTTGTGCGCGCTGTCCCGCATCAATTTAATCATGACATGCTCCTGCCCGTGAGAGAATGAAAACAGGGCGGGATTTTACCGGGCTTTGCTGTCAGAAGGCAAGGGACGGATAATATAGTGGCGCATTTGTGATACAGAGCCGGATTTGTTATACTTGTCCGATAATTACGAGGAGGGGACTTGTCGGAAGAAGGTCGGGCCAGAAGCCCTTTGGGCGAAGGAGTCTATCCCAAAGCGCATGTGCTCAACCGACTCATTGCCAAGTCTCTGGATCTGATCCTTGTCGCTGCCGCCGACCGGTTGGTGCCTCCCGTAGGATGGCTGGCCGGGTTGGCCTATGTGTTGATTGCGGATGGATTTGCCGGGGGCCGCAGCGTGGGCAAGCGGTTGATCGGCATGCAGACCGTGATCCCCGGCACCAGGGATGTGGCCGGATTCAAGGAGTCGATCATCAGGAACTTGCCGTTGGCTGTAGCCTATTTGCTGTTCCCGCTGCCGTACGTCGGGTGGCTTTTGACCCTCGGAATTATCGGCTTTGAAACCTTGTTACTGATCGGCAACGACCGGGGCCTGCGCTTGGGGGATGAGATTGCCCGCACGCAGGTGTTGGATGCCGGTCAGCTCGATCCGCAGGACTGACGCTGTTCACAAGCAGGGCGGGGAATGGTCCCGCCGTGACGCCCGCGTGGGGCGTAAAGGAGAACAGAGTGGGGATCACGGGCGACTTCCTAGGCTGGTTCTCGAACGACCTGGCGATTGACCTGGGAACGGCGACGACTCTGGTCTATGTGCACGGCAAGGGAATCGTCTTGAACGAACCCTCGGTCGTGGCTGTCGAGAAGAAAAGCGAAAAGGTGCTCGCGGTCGGCGCCGAAGCCAAGAAGATGCTGGGGCGCACCCCCGGCAACATCACTGCCATCCGGCCCATGAAGGAAGGGGTGATCGCGGATTTCGAAATGGCCGAGCGGATGCTGAAGTACTTCATCACAAAGGCGCACAACCGAAGCACCTTCGTGCGGCCCCGCATTGTGATCGGGGTGCCCTCACGTATCACCCAGGTGGAGCAGCGGGCCGTGCGGGACTCGGCCGAGTTGGCGGGAGCCCGGGAAGTCTATCTGATCGAAGAGCCGGTGGCGGCTGCGATCGGGGCGGGGCTGCCGATTACCGAGCCGTCCGGGAATATGGTCGTGGACGTAGGCGGCGGCACGACCGATATTGCCGTGATCTCGCTCGGTGGAATCGTCTATAGCGAGTCCGTAAAAGTCGCCGGCGACCGGATGGACGATGCGATTATGAACTACATCAAGAAGAAATATAACCTTCTCATCGGCGAGCATATGGCCGAGCGCATCAAGGTGGAAATCGGCTCGGCGTACCCGTTTGAGGAGCGGAAAACGATGACAATCAAAGGGCGGGATTTGATCTCGGGCATCCCACGCACATTGGTGGTGGATGACGCCGAGGTCCGGGAGGCCCTCCAGGAACCGATCGGCACGATCGTCAACGCCATCAAGGTGGCGCTGGAGAACACTCCCCCAGAGCTGGCCGGCGACATCATTGACCGGGGCATTGTGCTGACCGGAGGCGGGTCCTTGCTCAAGGGCATGGATACGCGGTTTCGAGAGGAAACCAATCTGCCGATCATTACGGTGGATGATCCCCTGACATCCGTGGTGCTGGGGGTGGGGAAAATCCTTGATGAACTGGAACTCCTGCGCAAAGTCTCGGTGATGTCGCAGTGTAGCAGCTCCCGCTAGGGCTTCCCGCCCCGCGCGGAGGGCCATGTTTCGCACGACATCCGGAACCAGACGGGTCATGCTGCTCCTGTGCGTGCTGCTGCTCTCGCTCGTCTTCGTCCTCCCCAAACAAAGTCGGAGTCTCCTGCAGGGTATCGGGCAACCCCTCGCGCAACTCCTGTCGCTTCCCATGACCGCTTTAGCCGCGCTGGACCGAGGGGTGCAAGAGGCTTGGTACGGGTACCTCGCCTTGCACCAGGTTTCTGAGGAGAACCGGCGGCTGCAGCGCGAACTCCAAGCCTTGCGGGGCCGGAACAACGAGTTGCGCGAACTGGGGGTGGCCGGCCAGCGCCTGGCCGCCGTGCTGGGGCTGAAGGAACGGTTGAAGGCCAAGACGCTTGCGGCTCAGGTCATCGGCTGGGATGCCACCAACTGGTATCGGGCCATCGTGTTGGACAAGGGTTCGCGGGATGGCGTCAAGGTGGAAATGGGCGTGATGGCGCCGGATGGGGCGGTCGGGCGGGTGGTCAAGGTAATGCCGTTCACCGCCATGGTCCTGTTGATTACGGATCCGAACAACGCGGTGACCGGCTTGATCCAGCGCACGAGGGATGAAGGAATCGTGGAAGGTACTCCTGAGGGCCGAGCGAGAATGAAGTACATTCCGTTGCTGGCCACTCTCCAAAGCGGCGATGTCATCGTCACGTCCGGGCTTACCGGCGGATTTCCCAGGGGCGTGCCCCTGGGCACGATCACCCGGATCGACAAGGCCGAGGGCGAGTTGTTTCAATCGGCGGAGATTGTGCCGGAGGTCGATTTGCACAAGTTGGAGGAGGTGCTGGTGATTACGGATCCCCTGCCCGTGGGCGATGGCCTTGAGCCTCCCGCGGCTCGGCCCGGTCCTGTCTCTTCGGAGGGTCGCCCGTGAAGCCGGCGCTCTATGCAGCGTTGGTGTTGGGACTGGTTCCTCTGCAGACGAGCCTGGTGCACTATCTCAGCTTCGTGGGCGTGCGCCCGGACTTGTGCCTGGTCGCCGCCGGCTTGATTGGGTTTCTCGCAGGTCCCGTCGAGGGGGCGCTGGTCGGGATCGCGCTGGGATTCACGCAAGATCTCTTTTCCGCCGGCGCTCTGTGGCTTAACTTGATCACCAAGGGATCAGTCGGGCTTCTGGCCGGGCTGGCCGGTCGACAAGTCACGAACGCCACGCTGGCGACGCTCGTGATAACCATGGTGAGCCTCTCCGCGCTTGAGAATCTGGTGTTTCTATTCGTGGTCCGGGGGGGAGGGGACCTCGGCGATCGGCTGTCCGCTCTGCCGTCGATCCTGCTCCCGGAGACCCTATTGAACGCGGCTCTCGGCGCGGCTCTGTACTGGCTGCTCCCCGTCCGCCCGTCGGGGGAGCAGGAGATGGGGCGGCGGCCGATCGGAATGGTGGGCTGAGCATGTCATGGAACGTGCGGTCGGGGCGAAAGGCGCCTAAATTCAAGATCGGTCGGGAGGGTTGATGCCGTCATTCGGCACGCAGCAGGAAGAGTTGCGCGAGATTCAGCGGCGCTTGACGATCCTGAAAATCGCGCTGCTGGCGATCGTCGGGTTGTTGGCCCTCCGTCTCTGGGACCTGCAAGTCCGAGACGGGGCCTACTATCGGGACCTGTCGGAGAACAACCGCACCCGCACGGTCATCTTGGAACCGGCGCGCGGGTTGATCTACGACCGACGGGGCGTGCTGTTGGCCAACAATGTCCCCAGCTTCGGCCTCTACGTCACGTTGGAGGATGTCAAGGATCGCAAAGCGCTTATCCAGGGGCTGGTCGGCTTGATCGGCTTGGACGAAACGGTCCTGAAGAAAAAAATCTCCGAGCGGGGCAGCAAGCTGTTGCCCCGGAAGCTCAAAGACGGGTTGTCGCTGAGGGAAGCCGCCTTGATCGAGTCCCATCGCCTGGATCTGCCAGGAGTGATGATCCAGGCCGACTCCCAGCGCAATTACCCGAACGGGCCGGTCCTGGCGCACGTGCTCGGTTATGTCGGGCAAGTCTCGGCGGAGCAGCTCGAGAAGAGCCAGTCCCAGGAGTTGCACCAAGGCAGTATGGTGGGCCAGTATGGCGTGGAGAAGGCCTACGACCGGTTTCTCAGGGGACGGGCCGGGCAAAAGGTGATCGAAGTCGATGCCCTGGGTCATGAGAAGCGAACCGTGTCGGTGGACAAGCCGGCGGCCGGAGACGATCTGTATCTGAGCATCGATCTCCGCCTGCAACGGCTGGCGGAGGAGTTGCTGGGGGAGGAAGCCGGCGCCATTGTGGCGTTGGACCCCACCAACGGGGCGGTCCTCGCGTTGGCAAGCCGTCCGTCGTTCGATCCCAACGTGCTCTCGCGTGAGTTGACCGCGAAGCAATGGGACGCGATCGTTCAGGACGATTCCCATCCGCTCACGAACCGTGCGACGCAGGGGCAGTATCCTCCGGGGTCCACCTTTAAAATCGTGATGGCGACGGCTGCGCTGGAATCGCATACCATCACGCCGTCCACGAAGATACGTTGTGTAGGCGGCTTTCCCTTCGGCCGACGGGTGTATAAGGACTGGAAGGCGGGCGGCCATGGGTTCATGGACGTTACCCAGGCCTTGGTAGAGTCCTGTGACGTGTTCTTTTATACGGTGGGCCAACGGATGGGCATTGACATGATCGCCGATTTTGCGGATCAATTCGGCCTTGGACAAGAAACCGGGGTCGAGTTGCCGTCCGAGCGGACCGGGATCGTGCCTTCCACGGTTTGGAAAGCGAAAGCGAAGGGCCAGCCCTGGCTGCCCGGTGAGACGATTTCGGCCGCGATCGGGCAGGGGTATGTGACCGTGACGCCGATGCAGATGGCGCATTTGATGGCCACGGTGGCGAATGACGGGGTGTCCTTTCGCCCTCGGATTGTTCGGGCGGTCATGGAGCGAGCGAGCGGCCTGGTGCACGAGATCCCGACCGTTCCGCATGGGCAACTGGCGGTGGCACCGGAGACGTTGGCCTTGATCAAAGAGGCCTTGGCCGGCGTGGTCACAAGAGGCACGGCGACGCGTGCGCGTTCGGCGTTGGTCAGTATCGCGGGCAAAACGGGCACGGCTCAGACGGCGGCGCTAAGGACCGGGCCCCAAGAGGATATTCCAAAGAGGTTTCGCGACCATGCCTGGTTCGTGTCGTATGCTCCCGTCGACGCCCCGCGCATCGCCGTCGCAGTGCTGGTGGAGCATATGGGGCATGGCGGGTCGGCTGCCGCGCCCCTGGCCAAGCAGATCATCGAAGCCTTCGTGCGGCACGAACGGGCGGAGCCCAAACTCGCCGAACGGACGGGCGTGGGGAAACCGGAAGGCTTGGAGCTGGCGATGCAGGGGGCCCGATGATCGACCGCGTGATGGACAACCGTGAGCTGGACAGTTTCGACTGGCAGTTCCTGGCGGTCACGGCCGCCATCCTCTCGCTGGGTGTGCTCTCCATTTACAGCGTGACGCATGCCCAAGCGGGAGCGGGCCTGCCGCTCTATATTAAACAGGTGCTCTGGATACTCGTCGGATGCGCCGCCTTTCTGGCCATGCTCATGGTCGATTACCACAAGATTGCCCGCTGGTCCTACGTCCTCTATGCCCTCATCCTGATTCTGCTCGTGGTGGTGCTGATGGCCGGCAAGACGAGCCGCGGGGCGCAGCGGTGGATTCCGATGGGCCCGTTTGCGTTTCAACCGTCCGAGTTTGCGAAGCTGGTGCTGATCTTGGTGTTGGCGACGTACTACGCCCATGCTCCGCGGGAGGGATGGATCCAGCGCGTGGTCTTGCCGGGGTTGCTGATGATGCCCGGGCTCCTGCTGATTCTCAAGCAGCCGGACTTGGGCAGCGGGTTGAGCTTTCTGGCGATCTATGCGGCGTTGTTGCTGGTGGTGGGGATGCGGTCCAAAGCCATGGGCATCCTGCTGCTGTTTGCGGTGATGCTGTTCCCCTTTGCCTGGGAATTGGTGTGGGGCGCCCTGCACGATTACCAGCGCGAACGGATCATGACCTTCCTGGATCCGGCCTACGACACCGGCGGCAAAGGCTACCATGCCTTGCAATCGCGCATTGCCATCGGCTCCGGCGAACTCCTCGGCAAGGGGTTGTATGGCGGGACGCAGAGCCAGCTCAAGTTCCTGCCGGAAGGGCATACGGACTTTGTGTTTGCGGTGTTCGCGGAGGAGTGGGGGTTCCTGGGTACGCTGCTTGTGCTGGCCCTCTTCCTCGGACTCCTTATGTTATCGCTGGAAATCGCCTTGAAGGCGAAAGACGTCCTGGGGGCTCTCTTGGCGGCCGGTATCGTCGGAATGCTCGGCTTCTGTCTGATGGTAAACATAGGGATGACCGCCGGCCTCCTGCCGATCGTCGGGATTCCCTTGCCCCTGATGAGTTATGGCGGCAGCGCGGTCGTCACGACGATGGCCGCTCTGGGATTGCTGCTGAATATCAAGCGACGGCGTCTGACGCTGTTTTATTGACGCCGACACACATGGTCGTCAGCCCTTGTGGCCAAGGCCTGACGAACGACGAATCACAGAGCAAGCGACAGGGCGTGGAGTCCGTGCGCCGGCGCGTACAGGCTCTCAGGCCGGCCGCTTGCCCAGGAATATGAAGGAGATGTTATGGGATTGGAAATTGCCATCAGTATGACCCGGGAGGAAACACGAGCGGCCGTCCTGGACAATCGCGTCGTGACGGAGCTGTATGTCGATCGGGCCAAGCACAAGGATTTTGTCGGCAACATTTACAAGGGCAAGGTGGTCAAAGTCTTGCCGGGCATGCAGGCGGCCTTCGTCGATATCGGCCTGGAAAAAGCGGCGTTCATGCACGTGTCGGACCTGTCGGGCGAAGCGGAGCCGGGCGATACGCTGGTCGATAACGAAGAGGACGACAAGGGGCCCGAGTTGCCGAGGCCCCGTCGTCAGGGGTCCAAGCCGATCGAGCAATTGCTGAACGAGGGCCAGGAACTCATGGTTCAGATTTCAAAGGGCCCGATCGGAACCAAGGGGCCGCGCGTCACCACCTACGTCTCGTTGCCTGGCCGGTATCTGGTCTTCATGCCCAACGTGGAGCACATCGGCGTCTCGCGTCGCATTCCGAAAGACGAGGAACGGGCGCGGCTGAAGGAAATCATGAAGCGCATCCGCCATCCCGGCAGCGGCTATATCGTGCGGACGGTCAGCGAAGGGGTCAAGGAGGAAGAACTGCGCTCGGACGTGGAGTTCCTGAACGTGCTCTGGCAGGACGTGTTGAAAAAGCGGGAACAGGTGCCGGCCCCTTGCGCGCTTCATACGGACTTGACCTTGACCTTCCGGGTGGTTCGCGACCTGTTCACCAAGAAAGTGGACCGGCTGTTGATCGATTCCCGGTCCGAGTACGAGGCGGTGAAGAATTTCGTCCACCGGTTCATGCCGGAGCAGACCTCCCGCATCCACTATTACGACAAGGAGGAAAGTCTCTTCGACTATCTGGGCATCGAGATGGAGATCGCTCGGGCCATGAATCGCAAGGTCTGGCTGAAGTCCGGCGGCCACATCGTGGTGGACCACACGGAGGCGATGACGGTCATCGACGTCAATACGGGCCGGTTCGTCGGCAAGCGCGACCAGGAAGAAACGATCCTCAAAAACAACCTGGAGGCGGTCAAGGAGATCGCCTATCAGATCAAGCTGCGCGGTATCGGGGGGATCATTATCATCGACTTCATCGACATGGAGCGGGAGAAGAACCGCGACAAGGTCTACCAGGCGCTGGTCGAGGCCATGGGAAGCGACAAGGCTCGCACCAGGATTTCCAGGATCTCCGACCTCGGGCTGATCGAGATCTCGCGGGAGCGCGTCCGAGAGGACCTGCTGCGGGCGATGTCCGAGCCCTGCCATTACTGCGAAGGACGCGGGTATACCAAGTCTCCCACGTCGGTGGCCTATGAGATCTTCCGCGAGGTCCGGCGCATCGGGAAGGCGCCTGAAACGCAAACGATCGTCATCGGCGCCCATCCCGCGGTCGTCGATCTGTTGTTCGATGAGGAGCGTCAGGGTCTCGAAGAGCTGGAGCGGCAGGTCGACGGCAAGATTATCGTGAAGCCGGATCTCGGGCTGCATCTCGAGCAGTACGACATCGCCGTGCTCTGACGGAACCATTCGGAGGCCACTATGTCGATTCCGGCCGATCTCCGGTCCTGGCTGGCGTTGCGCGCGATCGAAGGGCTGGGTGATGCGGGCTTGTGTCGGCTTGTGCAGGTATTGGGTTCGGCGGAGGCGGTCTGTCGGGCGCCCGTTGAGGCGCTCATGGAGTCGGGCGGCGTGCGCCGCTCGGTGGCGGAGGCGATCGGCCGCGGCCCCGATCTGGAGAATCAACGGACGATCGATCGAGAGCTGAACGCGCTCGAGCGACTTCAGTGCAGCGTCGTCACGTATCTGGATCCCGAGTATCCAGCGCGACTCCGCATGATTCCTGACCCGCCGCCGCTCTTGTATGTCAGAGGGACCATCGAAGAGCGTGATCAGCATGCGGTGGCCGTCGTGGGGTCGCGCCGCGTTTCTGCGGCGGGCCGCGCCGTCACCGAGGAGCTGAGCCGTGATTTGGCGGGGGCCGGCTTCACGATCGTCAGCGGGCTGGCGCGCGGAGTGGATGCCGCCGCGCATCGCGGCGCGATGGAGGCCAAGGGCCGGACCGTGGCGGTGTTGGGGTGCGGAATCGACCGGACCTATCCGCCCGAGCATGGAGCGTTGCGAGATCGCATCGAAGCGTGCGGGGCCGTCGTGTCGGAGCTGCCCCTGGGGGCGTTTCCCCACAGTTACCATTTCCCGCGCCGGAATCGCATCATCAGCGGAATGTGTCTCGGTGTGGTCGTGACGGAAGCGGCAGCGCAGAGCGGTTCGTTGATCACGGCGCGGCTGGCGGGGGAGCAGGGACGCGAGGTGTTTGCGGTTCCCGGATTCATCAAGGCGGACAATAGCCGTGGCCCCAACGGCCTGATCAAGCAGGGGGCCAAGCTGGTTGAAGGAGCCATGGACGTCATCGAGGAGCTGCTCCCTCAGCTGGAGCCTCCGGTTCGGGACCGCATCCAGGCGCGTATTCCGACTCCATCGGCCACCAGCGGAGGGGTGCCATCGGACCGGAATGAGGCCAGGGTCTATGCCTTGCTGTCTGCGGAGCCTACGCACTTGGATGAGGTAATCGTCAAGGCGGCGATGCCCGCTGCCGATGTGACCAGCCTGCTCCTAGCCATGGAATTGAAAGGGGCGGTGCGCCAATTGCCAGGCCAGTCCTACATCAGGTTATAATCAGCACACTTGCAAACCTGTTCGGGAACGGGTATATCACGGCCCCTGCTCGAAGGGGTGTTGCTCAAGACCTCGCAATGCGGCAATCGAGACGAGAGGAAACATGGCCAAATCGTTGATCATCGTGGAGTCGCCCGCCAAGGCCAGGACCATTACAAAATACCTGGGTCGCGGTTATACGGTGATGGCGTCGATCGGCCACGTCAAAGATCTGCCCACCAGCAAGCTGGGCGTGGATCTCGAGCATGACTTTACGCCGCAGTATGTGACGATCAAAGGCAAGGCCAAGGTCCTGGCCGAGATCAAGAAGAAGGCGCTGGAGTCGGACAAGGTATTTCTGGCGCCGGACCCGGATCGCGAGGGAGAAGCCATCGCCTGGCATATCGCGGAGGAAATCCAGGGCAAGTCCAAAGGGAAAGGGCCGGAGGTCTTCCGGGTCCTGTTCAACGAAATCACCGAATCGGCCATCAAGCGCGCCCTGCAATCCCCCGGTCAGATCGATCTGAAGCTGGTGAACGCCCAGCAGGCCCGCCGGGTGCTGGACCGCATCGTCGGCTATCAGGGCAGCCAGCTACTCTGGACCAAGGTGCGGCGCGGCCTCAGCATGGGCCGCGTGCAGTCGGTCGCAGTGAAATTGATTTGCGATCGGGAGGCGGAGCGGGAGGCGTTCCGCACGGAGGAGTACTGGTCCATCACGGCTACGCTGGCCGGAGCGAATCCGCCTCCATTCGAGGCCAAGCTGCACAGTGTCAACGGTCAGGAGGCGGTCATAGACTCTGCCGCCGAAGCCGAACGGGTCGTCGGGGCGGTGCAGGGAAAGCCCTTTGTCGTCCAGGCCATCGAGCGGAAGGAGAAGCGTCGTCATCCGGTGGCGCCGTTCATCACGAGCCGGCTTCAGCAGGAAGCCTCGCGCAAGCTCCGGTTCACCCCGAAAAAGACCATGGCGCTGGCCCAGCAGCTCTACGAGGGTCTCGAAATCGGAAAAGAAGGTCCGGTGGGGCTCATCACCTATATGCGCACCGACTCGCCGCGCATTGGAGCCGAAGCCGCCGAGGAAGCCCGGCAGGTGATCCGCGAACGCTTCGGCGGCGATTATCTACCCGCGACACCGAATGTCTACAAGACCCAAAAGGCCGCGCAAGAGGCGCATGAAGCGATCCGTCCCACGTCGGCGCATCGGGATCCCGAGTCCATCAAGCAGTTTCTGGAGCGGGATCAGTACATGCTCTACAAGTTGATCTGGAACCGGTTCATTGCCTCCCAGATGGTCCCGGCTATTTTAGAAGTGACCCGCGTGGACTGTGTGCCCCAGGGCATCCGGGACCAGTACCTGTTCCGGGCGAACGGTATGGTCGTCAAATTCCCCGGGCATCAGGCTGTGTATCAAGAAGGGGTTGATGCGGAGGTTGTGCCGCAGAGCAAGACCGCCGACCAGGAGCGAGAAGAAGAATCCGATCGACGTTTGCCGGTGCTGCAAGAAGGGGAGGTGGTGCGCCTGGTGGGCCAGGAAGGGCAAGTGGCGCAAGGGCTGCTGCCGAAGCAACACTTCACGCAGCCGCCGCCGCGCTACAATGAGGCCCTGTTGATCCGGGAATTGGAAGAGCGGGGCATCGGACGGCCCTCCACGTATGCGAGCATCATTTCGACGATTCAGGACCGTAAGTATGTCGATAAGCTGGAGGGCCGCTTGGCGCCCACCGAAACCGGGCGGACGGTGAACAGCTTCCTGGTGAAGGGGTTCCCCGACATCCTGAATACCGACTTTACCTCCCTGATGGAAAAAGAGCTGGACGAGGTCGAAGAGGGAGGAAAGTTCTGGGTCAAAGCGGTGCGCGACTTTTACGGCCCGTTCAGCAAGGATATGGAGAAGGCCAAGGATATCCCCGGTCCCAAGGATACGGTGGAGCCGCCGACCAACATTCCCTGTGAGAAGTGCGGCCGCATGATGGAAATCAAGTGGGGCCGCAACGGCAAGTTCCTGGCATGTCCGGGGTATAAAGAGGATCCGCCTTGTCGGAATACGCAAAACTTTGAGAAGCTTGCCGACGGCACGGTTAAGATCGTGGCCAAGCAGGACATGACGACGGATGAAAAATGCGAGAAATGTGGATCGCCGATGGTGATCAAGTCGGGCCGGTTCGGCCGGTTTATGGCCTGCTCCGCCTATCCGGCCTGCAAGACGACCAAGCCCATTCCGCTCGGCGTCAAATGTCCCCAGGACGGAGGCGACTTGGCCCAGAAACGGAGCAAGAAGGGCCGCACATTTTATGCCTGCTCCAACTATCCCAAATGTGAATTTGCGATCTGGGACCGCCCCATCAACAAGCCCTGCCCGAACTGCCAGGCTCCCTTCCTCGTCGAGAAAACCAGCAAGCAGGCCGGCATCACGGTGCAGTGCCGGAACGAAGACTGCGGCTACCGCGAAGCCAGCTGATCCCCGTTTACGATCCCCCCTACTTTTTCGACTACCTGGCTGGGCGGCCTTCGACGGTACGAGAGGATGATTTTGAGAGCCCCTCTCATTGAATTTGATAACGATTGTCGTTTGTACGTATCGTACCCCGTATCGTACCCATTGACGAGGGCCGGTTTGGCGGTCCATACTTTTAACTTATGGGCCTGGGTTTCGGGCAGTGCAGCCCCCACGGAATGAAAGGAGGCCGGTATGAAAGCCAAAGAAGGTGTTATCGACCTGTTGAACAAGGTGCTCACGTCGGACCTGACCGCCATCAACCAATACTTCGTCCACGCCAAGATGTGCGAAAACTGGGGCTATGAACGGCTCCACCACCACGTGCGGGACCGCAGCATCGACGAGATGAAGGATGCGGATGAGCTCATCGGGCATATCCTCTACCTCGAAGGGGTGCCCAACGTGCAGCGACTGGGGACCGTGCACGTGGGAGAGACGGTCCCGGAGCAGTTCAAGCTGGACCTGAAAGCGGAGCATGAAATGCTCAAGATGTTGAGCGACGGGGTGGCCCATTGCACCAAGGTGGGGGATTTCACGACCCGCCACATGCTCGAAGACATGGCCAAGGATGTGGATGAGCACATCGACTGGATCGAGACGCAGATGGAAACGATCAAACAAGTCGGATTGGAGAATTATCTCAGCGAGCAAATCAAGAAAGAAGGCAGTTAGCGTCTGTGCCTGGCATGCCGGCCACGGAAGAATCGAAGGAACGACGATGAAAGCGAAAGAAGGTGTGCTCGATTATCTGAACAAGATTCTGACCTGCGAGCTGACCGCGATTCACCAATATTTCCTCCACGCAGAGCTGTGCGAGCACTGGGGGTTTGAGCGGCTGGAGCATGCGGTCCGGTCCCGTAGCATCGGCGAGATGCGGCATGCAGAAGCCCTGATCAAGCATATTCTGTATCTCGAAGGGCTTCCGGACATGCAGCGGTTGGAGGCGGTTCATGTCGGCAAGACCGTCCCGGAGCAGCTTACGTTGGACCTTGCGGTGGAAGTCGAAGATATCGCGCTGCTTCGGGCCGCGATCGCTCATTGTGCAACCGTGGGGGACTTTACGACCAGACATCTGCTGGAGCATATGCTCAAAGACTCGGAAGAGCATATCGATTGGATCGAAACCCAGTTGGAGACCATCAAGCAAGTCGGCGCCGAAAAGTACCTCAGCGAGCAGATCCACAAAGAAAGCCAAGAGGCCTGAAAGGACCCCGCCACGTCCGGCCGAACAGTCGTCTGCTCCTCTTTGCCTTGCTTACCTTTCTGCATTGCTGTTACGCGATCCAGCCGAAGTGCGGGATGTCTCCATCGACAGCGCCGTTTGCGTGATGGCGTAGCCGCAGGCCGCGCAGGCCCAATAGACTCCGGTAGAAATTAAACAGCACCGTTGACAGCGCGGACAGGTCAGAATCGTCATGTCTTGCTCCTTTTCAGGTCGTCTCGGGACGCGACCGTACCCGGTCTGTACTCACTTAGCTCACGTCCTGACAAAAGGGTGGGCGGGGGGCCTCGGAGGATAGAAGGCGCCCCGCCCGGAGAGCGGGCGGCACAGCCCGATCCCCAATCGTTCAGCGATCGGTCTGCCTGATCGGCTCGCCGGAAACGGTTTCCAACGGAAGCCGCACAAACAGCTCCACTAAATCCGGATCGAGTTGCGAGCCGGCGATGAGTCTGAGCAGGCGGAGGGCGGAGGCGCTGTCCATCGCCCGGTGGCCGGCGCGTCCCGACGTCATGGCGTCGAATGTGTCGGCGACGGCCAGGATGCGCGAGGCGAACGGAATGTACGTGTCTCTGACTCCGTAGGGGTAGCCCGTCCCGTCCCACCGTTCGTGATGGTGGGCAATCCAGACCGAGGCCACGCGCAGGAAGGGGATGGCTTCGAGCAACTCGGCGCCGGCGCGGGGATGGGACTGGACGAGGACATATTCATCGGCTGTGAGCGGCCCGCGCTTCCGCACAATCGCGCAGGGGATCGTCAGTTTGCCGAGGTCGTGCAGCAACGCGGCGTAGCCCAGGTCGGTCACATCCGGGTCGGACAAGCCGGCCGCTTTGCCCAGCAGGGTCGCATAGCGAACCGTCCGCTGGCCGTGCGCCAGGATGTCCGGGTCGTTCACGCGGATGAGCCGGCTGAGAGCCAGCAGCACCTCCGAGGGCCGGCACTCGGCGCAGACGGCAAATAACAGGTCGGATGTCCAGGTCGACAAGGCCTGGGGTGAGCTGTGCGTGTAAAGCATCCTCGTCCTCCGGTGACAATGCATAGAAACAACAGAGCCCACAGCCGCGGGGGCGGCTGTGGGCTCTGGACGGTGTGTCGCTGGCCTTGGTTTCGATCGTGAAACGCTAGTCGGTCATCAATCGACGCTCTTTCGCGCCATGAGCGGCTGCTTCAGAAACCACATTTCGTAGAGCGGAACGGCCATTGATATGAGAAAAGTTGCGGCCATGAGTATATCGCCCGTCAGCAGCGTCAGCACAAAGAACGGCGAGGCATAGGTAATCAACCAGGGCGAAACGAGGTCCAGTCCCACGCCGGCGAAGGCCGCCCAGGTCGTCCAGGCTTTTATGCGGTCACTGACCCCTGTCAGGTAGAGCACATGCACGAGGATGATAAAGGTGACCGGTACGGTGAACAGGTGAAAGTGGGTGACTTCGGCCAGCTCTCGGAAGGACATCGGCTCCCCGAAGGTGGCGTCTGAGCCTCGATAGTGGTCGGCTATACCTTGCGGGGACAAGCTCGTCATGCTGTGGGCCCAGTAGAAGCTGAAGACAAAGGCAACCAGCGTGAAGAGGAGGAACAACGTATAAATGAGCCGGATGTGACGGTCTGTGTCGCGCAGGCGAAAACGTGCGTTGAAGTTGCGCATGTCGGTCCAGGTTCCTCTCAGCGTCCGAAAATTAGATCTAAGAAATCCTTCTCCTGACGCCGAACTGCCACCTGGTCGCTGCCCTTTCCGATTGGCTTCAGGTAAAACTCGTCGATCAGGACCAGCACCCGTTTGACCCCGGCACTCATGGACCGGACCGACATGGTGGCCCCGGATATATTGATGATGTCCTTATTGATCCGGAGCGGATCGAGGCATGTCTTGCCCCGGTACTGGGAGTTGAACCGCTTCCGGCTGACCTCGCTGCCGCGAGCGTCCCGAAACACCAACAGCTCGACATTCGTGACCTCGCCGAGAGGATCCACGCCAACCATGTAGGTCATATGTTTGTATTTGCCGATGGTATTGGTGACTACCGCGTACCCGTCCACCTTATTCCCGGTCTCTCCGATATAGATATCGAATTCTTCCTCGGGGAACTTCCAGCCGATGCGCGCCTCGACCACGCTCTTCTGATCCGGGTTCACCGTGACGTGTTCTTTCCGGATCCGCTCGGACTTCGGCAGCATCAGCTTCAGGGCCTCCTCCTCATTCATGAACTCCTCGCCCCATTTACTCATTTCGTCCTCGGTCAGATACCGCCGCAGCTCATGGTCCCAGATCCGCTCGGCGGCCCAGGCTGGGGCCAAAGCGGACAGGCACAGCAGTCCGGCTACGAGTCCGAGCACCCGATCTCTCACGCGAGCGTGCATCCGCGCTCCTTCAGTGTTTTGGTGAGACGTTGCATGAGTCTGGCGATGTCTTCGTCGGACGGCTCAGCCTGATCCCACCCATACAGGCGCGAGCCGCCGCGGAATTTCCACCGTTCGCGAACCTCGGCCAGGCTGACCTTGGTCACGTCGTCCATTTTGCGGAGCGTGACCGACACCTTTGTGCGGTCTCTGGCGTTGGCGATATCACGCCCCAATACGCCGTACGTTCGAGCCACGGGCACATCGGTCCAGCCGGTCTCGATAAAGCCTTTAACCTTGTCTTTGATGGCAATGGGACGCTCCTTCAGGGTTTCCAAAGACACATCCCACAGGGTATCGTAGGGACACACGAGATAATGTTCCTGGACACCCGCCAGCGAGGCGCAGCCGGAGATCAGTGATGCAACGAACAGTATGGAGGCACTCCGCATCATCATGTTATCCGTTGTAGCCGGGGGGCCGGCCAGTGACTGGCCGGCCCCCTCCAGTTCCTTTAGAAATACGTAGCCGCCATGGCCATGAACCCGCTTCCGTCCACCCGGTTTCCCCTGGCGGTGGACGTGGGGATGTTGGACGCGTTGTTGTTGATGCTCGTGTTCAGCTGACTGTTCCACTGGTAGTCAAGCTTGAACACCGTGTCCTCGATCGGACGGAAGTTCAAGCCGATCGTCAGGCGTTGAAGCTCCCGGGCGTTGCCGGGGCAGTTGGCGGCGGCGCTGATGCCGGCCAAACAGGCGTTCCTGGTAATGTCGGTCGTGTCGGTGTCGATTTGTTCCCAGCGCACGACCGCGGTGAAGGTTGAGGCGTCCGTGAAATGGTTGGGCGCCAGCTTCTTGAGGAAATCCGGCAGGAAGTGGTAATTGCCCTGCACATAATAGCCGGACATGCCGGAGGGACCGACGTTGCTTCCGAGCTGATTCCCCGAGATCCGAACCCAGTGAGACTCGCCGATGAGTTCCCAGGGGCCTTTCTGGAGCGTCCAATCGATGGCGAACATGTCGACATAGCTGGAGAAGTTATTGACGCCGCTATTGTTTCTGTTGCCGAGGAGTCCATGGTAGCCGGACCCAGCCACTTCGATGCCGAGCATCGGGCTGTAGGCTAAACGGCCGACAATCGCTTTGTCGTCATGCGGAGAGCGGGCATTGCTGCCACGGGCGTTGCGCGTGCCGTTCAAGTCCGTGATTACCGTGCCGGGAGCAGCCAGGGTGCCGTTACTGGTGTTCTGGAGCCCGTTGATCACGTAGATTTCGTAGTCCAGCTTGGACATGCTGCTGGGATAGAATGTGCCGTAGAACCCTGCGCCGCTCTCGCTCCAAGTCGAAGGCATGATCATCCTGGCCACCATCGGCCGGTCCGTCAGGTCGTTCAGCGGCGAGTCGTGCAAGAGGTTGAACTTGCCCATCGGGACCAGGAGGATGCCGGCCCGCAGGTTCACCGCTTCGTTAATCAGGTAGTCGATCTGGGCGAACTCCAGTTTGATTTCGCCGTCGGCTTGATTATTATTCGTTCCGCCTCGCTCGAACTCGATTTCCGTCGCGAACTTGATCCGATCCGTGATGTCCGAGTAAATAAACGGGATCATGCGGACCTGATTGAACGTGTTCCGGCTCCGGTTGTCCAGATTGGAACGGGACAGGGCGTTGAATTGGATGTCTCCGTAGCCGCCGACCGTGGCCTTCGGCGCGGTCAAGAAGGGCTTGGCATAGAGCAAGCGGCCTGACCCGGTCGAGCCGAAGGACAGCGGTACCGCTTCCTCGCCGGCTCGCTCACGGGCGATTTCCGGGATCGAGCCCACACCCGTCGGTTTCGAGCCGCTGAGAAGTGGAGAAGCGGGTTCCTTCATCCGCTCCTTTTCCCGCTCTTTAGCTTCAAGGTCCTGCATTTCCTTCAGTTGCTGCTCCAGTTTCTTGATGCGATCTTCTAGGGCCTTGTCCTCTGCCTGTGCCGGCTTGATCGGCATCAACGAACAGAAAGCCAGAGCCCCGAGCAATACCCAGGTCCTCATCTTGGTGCTCCCTTGTGAACAATAGGTGGTAGATGTGGCTCGGGACTCTTTGGTCTCTGACCGTTGGTTGTCGTGACGTTTATCCGATCATGCCGATAGGCACCTCCTTGGTATAAACTGGTTGTCGGTGACTCGCTTAGGTGGGCGAGTGATGCCCAGCCTTCAATCGATGAAAACGGGATCAGGACGATTCGTTTGCACCGTTTGCATTTCAGTTCGATTCCGCGATCTCGTAACTTTGCAATCAGTTGCCCGCATTCACAGCGGGTTTCCGCCGTTTCTGCGTGTCGATTCTGGTCGGTTTTTGTCAGCATGGTTCTTTGAGAATCAGATTGATCAATGATTGTTTCGGACTTCCTTGTTTTTCGGTCTAATTGAGAACGATTATTGATATCTTAATCAATAGATTCCTGTCAAGCGCTATTTTTACGTTCCTATCGGGGCAGGGGCGATGGGTTTTGGGGTTGGCACGGGCAGGGCATACAATTTCGTAGTCGCTGGCTTATAATGATTTGCATGAGCGGCCGGAGCAACAGACTCATCGGAATGCTGGGTCTTCTGACGGTTGGCTGGTCCCTATGGAGTGGGTGTGCCGTCTCTACTGAATCGGCGAAAGAATATGCCGGGGTACAGACGCCGATCATATTCGGCCGTGCCACGACGGTCCTCATGGCTCAGTCCGGGCGTCGCTATCAACCGAAGGTTAGGTTTTTCGAACTCGTCCGGAAGGAAACAGGGCAGCGCTATCGTGTGGATTTGCAGTCGGCGGACAAACTGTTTGCACTCGAACTGCCGACCGGCCAGTATAGCCTGAGCCGGGTCCAGGTTAGTGAAGGGCCGTTTTTGTCGATGGCTGATCTGAATATCACGTTTGACGTGGGGGCCGAGCCCATGGTGTATGTGGGGACGTGGCGGTTCGGCATCGATTCCCCTCGTTATGAACGTATGGTGTTGCTGTCGGTTGTGCAAGATGAAGAGGGGCAAGCCGCGGCTGTGGCGCCGGTATTGACACAGTATCCTGACTTGGCCGGACGTCCCGTCGCTACGTCCTTGCCCAACCCCCTGTCATCAGAGTCCCGCCTGCACGAAGTCATGCCCTATCCCAACTATCCTCGTTATTATCGTCGGCATTGGTGGTAGGGGCCGGCGTGAACCCAGCTCGCACAGCCGCGTGGATCCGCCGCATGAGGTGTGGATTGGTTCTAGTCCTGTGCGCCATGGCCGGATGTGCGCACAGCGACACAACCGCCTCTCCCGTCGTACTCAAGCGGGCCCAAATGCTGATGGGCACGCTGGTGCAGATCACCGCGGTGGCGCCGTCGGAAGCGGAGGCCCAAGCCGCCGCCACGGCGGGATTTCAAGAGATTCGGCGCTTGGAGGACTTGCTCAGCACCTGGATTCCCACGAGCGAGTTGTCGCGCGTCAATGAGGCCGCCGGTCGTGAACCGGTACGGGTCAGTCCGGACACTCTGCTGATCCTCCAGCAATCCCTCGACATGGCCCGGCTCACGAATGGAGGCTTCAATATTGTGGTTGGACCGGCCATCCAGGCGTGGAGCATCACTGAGCTGCAGCGAGTGCCGTCCGATCGGGAACTGGAGGCGCTGCGCCCGCTGGTCGATCTTGCGCAACTGCAGTTGGATCAGAAGGGCTCCACGGCATTCTTGGCCAGGCCGGGGATGCGCGTGGACGTGGGTGGGATCGGAAAAGGGTTTGCCGCCGATCGGGCGGTCGCTGTGATGCAACGTGTCGGCGCCACCGCCGGCGTTGTGGCCTTGTCAGGGGACATCAAGACGTTCGGCCGGATGCCCAACGGGCATCCCTTTGCGTTCGGCATACAGCATCCCCGCAAAGAAGGGGCGTTGCTGGCCCGGTTGGATCTTCAGGACGAAGCCATTTCCACTGCCGGGGACTACGAACGGTTCTTCGAGCGTGCAGGTATCCGATACCATCATATCCTCGATCCCAAGACATTAGAGCCGGCCCGCGAATGCCAGAGTGTCACGATCGTGGCGACGGAAGGCACCTTCGCCGATGGGTTGGATACGGGCATTTTCGTCATGGGGCCGGAGGCAGGAATGGCACTGATCGAACGCTTGCCGGGAGTGGAAGGGGTGATTGTAGACAGTGAGGGACGGATCCTGGTGTCCTCCGGCCTCAAGGGCCGGCTGAAACTGGAACCGAACCAGCCCTGATTCAGGGGGACCGCCTATTAGTTAGTGGAGGCGGTAGTTGATGGGGACTTGCACGACGACCTGGGGGCGCCCCAATGGCGCCGGCAAGGTCAGTGGAGCGGATTGTTTCAAGACGTCCATGGCAGCTTCATCCAGGATGGAGTGCCCCGAACTCTCCGAGACCTTCAATTCAACCAGCTGCCCGTCCTCGCCGATGACGGCCCGGAGCACCACCCGACCTTCCCACCGGTTTGCGCGGGCGACATGCGGGTAGTGTTTGAGCTGTTCCACCCGTGTTCGAAGCAACTGCCCCAGCCACCCATAGTCGGATTTGGTCTGGGTTCCCTGAGTCGGTTGAGCTTGGGGGCCTGGCTGGATTGGAGGTATCAATGAGGCCACAGTTGCGGGAGGCGTCTGTGGCGCCGGGATGTCCTGAACCTGCGCCTGAGGATCGATAGGGAGGGATTGTGTCTGGATTGCCTTCTGAGTTTGGGTTGCGGGGGCGCTGGCTACGACAGGAGGCGCTGCGATGTGAGTTGAGGGAGCTGTCGTCGGATGTGCGACAGGCGGAGCGACAGGTTCCGATGACGCCGGCTCCTTCGGTGTGATGGCTTCACGGATCACCGGTGCCGGTTCGGCAGGCTTGGCCACCGGCGCCGGTTGTGCGCTCTGCTGTCGGATGGGCGTAACCGGTCGTGTGGGCGGGGCGTCGGCTTCGACAGGCCGGGCCTGTGTCGGGGGCATCGGCTTGCGTGGTCGGGCTGTGGTCGGTTGAGCCTGACTGGGCGTTTCAGCAAGCGTCCGGGCCTCGATCTTGGAGACGACCCATCGAAACGGCTCCGGTTGGGGGGCCAAACGCATGTCTGCGATAAGGATGATCGCGGCGCCGATGGCAAGCCCATGGAGGAGCAGACTGACGGCCCAACTCCACGCCCGGGCCTGGACTTCCCATGAACGGGGTAAGGGCAGAGCGTTCACGAGCGAACCACCTCCAGGCTGACTTGTTGGAATCCCAATCCACGAACGTCGTCCACCAATTGGACAAATCGCTCCAACAACGTGACGCGGTCGGCGCGCACGACGACCAGGGCTTCGCGCGGGTGGGGAAGCAATGCGTCTTTGAGCCCATCCTGCGTGATGGGCCGGTCGTTCATGTACAGGCGACCGTCCGCGGTGAGCGTAATCACCAGCGGAACCTCTTTCCGGTCCCCCACCTCCTTGGCCTTGGCGAGGTCTACGGGGATCTGGCCGGTCGTAATGAAGGTCGCCGTGGTGAGCACGATCACCAGCAACACCAGCATGACGTCCACAAGGGGGATGACGTTGATCTGGTCCAGTTCACGATCCATGTCGCACCTTGTACTGGGTGACCAGCTCGGTTACCCGGCGGCGGAGGACGTTGTTCATGACCACGCAGGGGATCGCGACGAGCAGGCCGGCGGCGGTGGCCTTGAGAGCCAGGCTGAGGCCGATCATGATCGTGCTGACCGCCATGGTGCCCGAGGTGCCCATCGTGTGAAACGTAAGCATGATGCCCAGAACCGTGCCCAGCAGGCCAATATAGGGGGCATTGGCCGCTACCGTGCCGATGATGACCAGGCGTTTCGTCAGGGCCAGCTCGAAGACCTGAAGGTTCGGGTATTGGGCCGGATCGATGCGGCGGTAGAAGAGCCAGCGCTCGACCGCGACCGCAACGGCCCAGAGGCTCAAGGCCAGCAACAGGCCGATCACGCCGTAGTCCACCGTTTCTTTCAGGGCATCCATCCAAGCGCTCCTATAGGTGCTCCAACGTTCGTTAAGCTATCACAAGTCTTGCAAATGAGTCCATGCAGCAGCAGAGGGTGTCTGGCGCAGACCAGGCTAGGTGGGCGTGGGGTGGCCCTGTTCGAACAGGACGGTGTGCGAGGCCAAGACGTGTATGTTCACGCGCGTGCCGATGGGGTAGATACTGGTCGAGGTTTCGCTGCTGTGCAAAATGTCTCCCGAAGCCAGTTGGACAGTGTAGAGATTCTCCGATCCCCGAAATTGCCGGGCCGTGATGCGGGCGGTACCTTGTTCGGACGGGGCAATGTGCACGTCATCCGGACGGATCATGACCACCACCTTGGTGCCTGCCGCGAATTTCTGTTGATTCGGGAAGAGGCCGATCTCGGTGGTCACCGTGCCGTTCTCGATCAAGCCCGGAATGAAGTCGGCCTGGCCGACGAAGTCCGCGACGAAGGGACTGGCGGGGGTATGGTAAATGGCCTCCGGGGAATCGAACTGCTCCAAGCGTCCATCGCGTAGCACGGCGATCCGGTCGGCCATGGCGAAGGCTTCTTCGTGGTCGTGGGTGACGAGGACCGCCGTTGTGTTGGTCTGCAACAGCAGGTCGTATAATTCCTCCCGCATCTTGCCGGTCATGTCCGGGTCGAGGTTGCTGAAAGGTTCGTCGAGCAGCAGGACCGTCGGCTTCTGCGCCAACGCCCGAGCGAGGGCCACCCGCTGCTGCTGCCCCCCGGACAGCTCGTGGGGGTACCGTCGTTCCAACCCCGTCAACCCGATCAAGGCCAGCATGGTGGAGACCCGCGCGCCCCGTTCCTCCTTTGGTAGGTCGCGGAGCCCGAAGGCGATGTTGTCCAGCACGCGCAGGTGGGGGAACAATGCGTAGTCCTGGAAGACCATGCCCACGCGGCGCCGCTCGGTGGCCATGAGCGACTCCGGCGAGGACACGAGGCGGCTTTCCAAGTACACCTCTCCCGCCGTGATGGGTTCGAACCCGGCGATGACCCTCAACGTGGTGGTCTTGCCGCATCCGGACGGGCCGAGTAGGCAGAGAATCTCCCCCTCACGAATGGCGAGGGAGATATCGGAAATCGCCGGCCGGCCCCGTTCGTAGGCGCAGGTGACGTGGCGCAGTTCCAGCACCGTTGGGCAAGATGGTGCCTCCGGGAGCCGCGCTCCGGAGATCGCATCATGGCGCTGACGTTGACCGAGCGACATTAAGATACCCGTGGAAAGAGCGCGTCTAATAGTCTGCAAGTCATCCAGTAAAAAATCCGAGGAGTGCGAGAGCTCAGCTTCCGTCCAACCTTTCGACTTTGCGACCTTCTAACCTTCAAAATTATTATTACGCCGCGCGCCAATCTTTCGAAACCAGCAGCAGAATCGCCGGGATGGTCATAGCCACGATCAAGAGGGCCGAGGGGGCGGCCAATTGATAGTATTCTTCGCTGGCTTCGAGCCACACCCGCACGGCCAGGGTATCATAGCCCACCGGGCGGAGGAGCAGGGTTGCCGGCAGCTCCTTCATACATTGCAGAAACATCAAGACCCAGGCGGCGATGACACCGCCTCGGATGAGGGGCAGGGTCACCGCCCGAAGCGTGCGGACCGGTCCGCAGCCGAGGCTTCGCGCCGCCTCTTCCAGATTCGGCGTGACTTGTTGCAATGCCGGCTCGATGGTCTGGAGGCCGGCCGGAAGAAAGTGGAGGACGTAGGCGGCGATCAGCACCAGTATCGTGCCGTACCAGAACGGAGCTAGGTGGGAAACCAGGACCAGCAAGGCCAGGGCGCCAACCGGGCCGGGCAAGACGTAGCCGGCGTAGACCGCTTGGGCACAGAGGATGTGGAGCTTGGATGGACGCCGGCTTGCCGCGTAGGCCAGGGGCATGCCGATGACGATCGCTAGTGTGGCGGCCGATGCGGACAGCAGGAGGCTGTTTGCGATGAATCCCAGAAACCTGGCGTCCAGCGCTCCGTCCGCCAGGGCCGCGAGGCTCCACTGGATGAGGAGCCAGGCCGGTAGGCCAAACGATGCGCCGAACACGGCGGCCGCATACGTGGTCGAGAGCCACGCGCCTAACGGGTGCAGCGCTTTGCGGGCCGGCGCGCGATAGCGGCCGGTGGTCTGGTAGAACCGACTTTGTTGACGGAACCACCGTTCGGCGATAAGCAAGAGCAACGCGAGCCCGACCAGGAGCAGGCTTAGCGAAGCGGCGGCGGCGCGATCGTAGCGCCCGCTCACCTGTTGGTACACGGCATAGGTGAAGGTCTGGAATCGGAGCAGCGACACGGCCCCGAAGTCGGAGACCACGTACAGCACCACCAACGACAAGCCGGCCACGATGGCCGGGCGCATCAACGGCAAGGTAACGCGGAGCCAGGTCTGGAGACGGGAGACGCCGCAGGCCTGCGCGACCTCCTCAAACGTCACGTTGCAGTTCATGAGGGCTCCCCGGCTGAGCAGATAGACGAAGGGAAAGGTGTCCAGGGTCATGACCAGCGTGGCGCCGGAGAGGCTGTGGGGCGGGAAGATTCTGGCATCGGGCCCTGCCCAGACTTGCCAGGCCTGCTCGACCGGGCCTCCGATTCCGAGCAGATACGTGTAGATGTAGGCCAAGACGTAAGTCGGCATGGCCAGCGGCAGCACCAGCGCCCATTCCCAGAACCGCCTGGCGGGAAATTCGTAGCGGACGACGAGCCAGGCCAGAGAGACGCCCAGTAGAAGGGTGCCGGCCGACACGCTCAGAGCCAGGGACCCGGTGTTGACCAGCAATTCTGGAATCCTGGTGTTCCACAAGCGGGTCCAGACGGTGGCGCCGGCGGTCAGGGCTTGATAGGCAACAAAGGCCAGGGGCAGGCAGATGAGGCCGGCAACGGTCAGCGTAAAAATTGAAAGGGAGGTGGGGAGGGCATGGCGAACTGTGGTGACCATGCAGCGTTAGCGAAGACCTGCCTGTTCGATCAGCGTCATGGCCGGTTCCCGCAATTCGCCCAAGCGTGACAGAGGAACCGACGCGATGCGGAAGGATTCCCGTTTCGGGAGGGCCGGATCGACAGGGACTTCAGGATGGAGGGGGTACTCCTTGTTCAAATCCGCAAACAGCTTCTGTCCTTCGCGTGACACCAGAAATTCCACCAGCAACTTCGCTGCGTCCAGATGGCGGCTTTGTTTCATGATCCCGACTCCGGCGACGTTCATAATCGCCCCCATGCCCTTGTCCTGCTGATCCAGCATGTGGATGGCAATGGGGGCGCCGGGATGGTCGGCCAGGTATCGGTAGAGGTAATAGTGGTTCACCAGGCCCAGGGCCACCTCTCCCTTCGCGAGAGCATCCACGATTTGGGAACTCTTGCCGTAGACGAACGAGCCGGCGTTGGTTTTGAGCCCGAGCAGGAACTGCTGGGTCCGCTCGTCTCCCTGAGCCGCCTTGATCACCGAGACCCCGGCTTGCAGATATTCGCTTCCCGCGTTGGGGATGGCGATCTTGCCTTTCCAGCGGGAGTCCGCCAGGTCCAGCACCGACCGGACATCGCCAGGCTTGACCAGGTTGGTGTTGTAGACCAGGGTCCAGAAGCGTCCGGACAGCCCGATCCAGCTGCCGTCTGCGGCCCTGAAGGCCGGCGGAATGGCTAGCTCGACTTCTTTCATGTGCAGGGCCTGCAAGAGCCCCAACTCCCGGGCCCGCTCCAGACTACCGGCATCGTTGGTGATCAGAAGATCGGCGGGGGTGCGGTCTCCCTCGGCTTGCAGCCGGTTCACTAATTCTGTGGCACCTGAGGAAAGGAGTTCCACTTGGATGCCGGTCTTGGCCTGGAAGGCATCCAGGACCGGCTTGATGAGTTTCTCGGCCCGTCCTGAATAGACGATCAGTTTGTCGGCGGCAGCGCTCTCGCAGATGAGTCCCGGGAGACCGCTGAACAGCAGGGCTGCGAAGCCGCTCAGGAGCGCCAGGGAACCCCGACGACCAAAACGATGGTATGAGGTGCAGGCAGAGGACCGTCGGTGCGACTTCATCGCTAATCCAATACGATAGAGTGAAAATGAAATTGATTCACCATCTCAAGACGGTAACAAAAAAAACCGGCTTAGTCAATGACGGCAATTTGTGCAGACGCCGTACAACTCCAGCTTATGGGTTTTGATGGTGAACCCGTTTCGCCTGGCGACCTCCTCTTGCAGCCGTTCGATGTCGCAGTTTTCAAATTCGACGATCTTGCCGCAATCCGTGCAAATCAAGTGGTCGTGGTGTCCTTTGTGCGAGATATTGTCGTATTGCGTTTGCGTGCCGAAGTGGCGCGCCTGCGCCAGGCCTGCCTCACAAAACAGATTTAAGGTCCGATAGATGGTCGCCAGCCCGATGTGAGGGTCTTTCTTGGCCAACATGCGGTACATTTGCTCCGCCGTGATGTGCTCCATTTTGAGGAACACGGAAAGAATTTGTTCGCGCTGGCGGGTCAACTTCAGTTGGTGCTTGGCCAGGTGATCCCTGAGGAGACCGATCTCTTTGAGGTCCTTGTGCATAGGCGTCACGCGGTGGTTATTAAAAACTAAACCGGCCAACGGGTCAAGCGGGAGTTTCCGCAGCCTGTGCCGGCGATTGCCGGCTCGTTGACGGGCTCACCCACCGCAGACTATAGTTCGGCTCGGGCGCCTGTGGCCGGGCCTCTTGGGTCATTCGGTCACAGGATAGACGCCGCCAAGCGGGGAAGCGTATGCGACAAGCGCATCAGATGACGATTGACCGGACGCTGCTGGTCTATCTGCTGCATCTGGCCGAGCCGCACGGCTTGATGAGCGACGTGAAACTCCAGCAGTTGGCGTTTCTCTGCGAGTTGCAATTGTTCGGCAAGGGGCTCAAGGGCCTGCACTTCGAGTTTTTCCGCTTCGCCTACGGCGCGTTCAGCAAGGACCTGGACAACGACCTGCTCTCGCTCAGACGCAAGGAGCGGGTCGAGAATTTCAGCCTGACCGACAAGGCCGAACCGGTCCTCCAGATTCTGAAGGACGCGGTGGCCGGGGTGGAAACGAACGAACGGGTCATCGAGATTATCGATGCCGTAGCGGGCACCTACGTGCCGCAAGACAGCGGCGCGATCACCCAGTCGGTGGAGGCCGTCGAAATTTCCGTGCCGGAGCAGCCCGAGTTCAAGCTGGCGATCCGGGATATTTCCTTCCACACAACCCTGCTGGTTCCGTCCCGCATCGAAGTCCAGGGGACGTTCGCGCTTCCATCGCCGGTGTTGGCCAAGCTCAACGCGGCGCTGGGCTACTGAAGAGAGTGATGAGTGCAGAAAGCAAAAGCGGAGGGGCAGCGGTCCTCACTGCATCGTTCCTCATTCAGCCTGACAGCCGGTATAGCTCTCCGTATTTCTTTTCCAGATAGGCTAAAAACGGCTCGGGGCTCAGCGGGCCCCCGGTGATGCGCCGGATCAGATGGTCGGCGGTGAAGGCGCGGCCCCACCGGTGGACCTTCTGGTTGAGCCACTGCTTGAGCACGGTGAGCCGGCCCGCGCGAATCTCCTCCTCCAGCCCCTGGATGTCCCGCCGGGCTTGCTCGTACAACTGCACGGAGTAGAGGTTTCCCAAGGCATAGGTCGGGAAGTAGCCGATTGCGCCCAACGACCAGTGGACGTCCTGCAGCACCCCGTCGGCGTCCGTCGGCGGGACGAGGCCCAGATAGGCGCGCATCTTGTCGTTCCACGCGGCCGGCAGGTCCTCCACGGCGATCCGGCCCTCGATCAGATCCCGCTCGATCTCGAACCGCAGCATGATGTGGAGGTTGTAGGTCAGCTCGTCGGCCTCCACCCGGATGAGCGAGGGCGTCACGCGGTTGATGGCCATATAGAACCGATCCAATTCCACGGCCTGCAATTGCTCGGGGAAGAGCTGTTGCAGGAGCGGGTAGAAGCAGCGCCAGAATGAACGGGAGCGGCCCACGCAATTTTCCCAGAGCCGGGACTGGCTTTCGTGGATGCCGAGGGAGAGGGCCTCGCCCAGCGGGGTGCCATAGCGCTCCTGGTCCAGCCCCTGATCGTAGAGGCCGTGCCCCCCTTCGTGGATGCAGCTGAACAGGCAGGCGGAAAACTCCGTTTCGTAGACCCGCGTGGTCACGCGCACGTCGGTCGGGTGGAAGGAGGTGGTGAAGGGATGGGCCGACAGGTCCAGGCGGCCCCGGTCGAAGTCGTAGCCCATAGCGGTCAGCACGAGCTTGCCGAACTCCACCTGGCGGGTTTGGTCGTAGGCCTGGAAGAGCAGGGCATCGTCGACGGCCGTGCGGCTCTGCGTCACCCGATTGAGCAGCGGGACCAGCCTGGCTTTCAGGGTCGCAAAGAGCGGGGTCAGCTCGGCCACGGTGGAGCCGGGCTCGTAGGTGTCCAGCAGCGCATCGTAAGGCGAGTCTCGGTAGCCCAGGTACCGGGTCTCTTCCAATTTGAGCGCGACGATGGTGCGGAGGTTCGGCAGGAACCGTTTGAAGGAATTCTGAGCCCGCGCTTCCGCCCAGACTTGCTGGGCCAGCGAACATTCCCGACCCAGCCGCTTGACGAACTCAGAGGGGAGCTTCCTGGCTCGGCTGAAGTCACGCCAGGTTTCCCGCAACAATGCGCGGGAGGGTTCGTCCCAGGCGTCGCCCAACTGGTCCCTGGCCTGCCCGGTCGACGGGTCTACCCAACGCATGAGCAGCGCTTCGACCTCCGGCGAGACCAGTTTGTCATGAGCCAACCCTTGCAGCGTGGCCAGCTGATCGGCCCGGGCCTGGCCCCCACCCGCGGGCATGTAGGTCTCCTGGTCCCAGGACAGGAGCGAGGCGGCGCTGTTGAGGTGTTGGACCTCGCGGAGCCGTACGATGAGAGGTTCCAATGTCGCCAGCGTGTACAAAGGTCTGTCTCCCGGTCGGATGTGACGAGCGGGTATGATACGCGGCGTCCGTGAGCTGTTGCAATCGGGCGACGATCGCCGCGTGCCCGATGCCTCGAGAGGGAGAGGGCAGGGTCGGGCCGCCGCGGTAAAATCGCTTGACGCGGCACCGGGGGCTTGTTATAGCCCCTAACCCATGCAGAAATCTTCTGAAGCGGCGGCCCATGCCGCGCTGATTTCGGCCGCGGTCCTGTGGGGCGGGTCGATCGTCGCCCAGAAGATGGCGTTGACCTCCTTCTCGGCGGTCGAGGCGTCGGTTCTGCGCGATCTCGGAGGGTTGGCGATCCTCCTGCCCTTGTGGTGGTGGCAGAAAGGGAGGCTGGCTCGGCTCAGCCGTCGCGACTTCGGGATGCTCGCGCTCCTCGGCCTAGGCGTCCTGGGCAATCACTTGTTGATTCTCTTCGGCCTCCGGTTCATCGGCGGGGCAGCGGCCGGTGTCATTATCGGCTCCAGCCCCGTGGTGACCGCGCTCCTGTCCTCGGTGTTGATCAAGGATGTGCCGTTGCGTTCCGTCTGGGGCGGCGCCCTGCTGTCCTTTGCCGGCGTGGGTTTGGTGTCGGCCGCCGGGTTCAGTTCCGTCGGGGATCAGCCTTTGGTCGGCGGAATCCTGGTGTTTCTCGGTGTGGCGAGTTGGGCACTCTACAGCATCGGTAGCCGAACCGTCATGGAACGTCTGTCGGCCTTGACGGTCAATTGGACGACTTTGTTGGTGGCGACGCTGTTGCAGATGCCCTTATTGTGGGTGGACCGCAAGATGATGGAGGCCGGCGTGGCCTCCGTCTCATCGGCCGATTGGCTGGCCCTCGGCTATTTGGTGGTGTTTGCCACGGCGGTCGCCCAACAGGCCTGGCTCTTCGGCGTGAAGGGGATTGGACCATCGAGAGCCTCCGTGCTCGGCAACCTGACCCCCGTGGCCGCTGTGGGCTTGTCCGCGCTTATCCTGAACGAAGCGGTCGGGATGGTCGAACTCATCGGCATCGGATTGATCCTGGCCGGCGTCTGGCTCGTCAACCGGCAGACGGCCAAGTTAGCCGCGGAGTAACGAGGATGCTGTGAGCCGCGAATGTCGGAAGCAGTTGATTTTACGATACCCTGTGCTACTATCACACTCCGCATAAGATACCGCTCAGAAAGGCCGGGCCCCTATGCTGAGAATGTTGGCGCGCTTATTGGCGGTGCTGAACTCCGAGACGCATCCGGGGCAAATTTCTTTGGGGTTCTGCTTCGCCATGGTGGCGGGGTTGACGCCTTTCCTCAGCTTGCACAATCTCCTGGTGCTCCTGCTGGTGCTTGCGATCCGGGTCAACCTCTCCGCATTTCTGCTGGGGTTGACCGTTTTCTCAGGCCTGGCCTTCGGGCTGGACCCGCTTTTTCACCGGATCGGGCTCTCCGTCCTGACCCAGGATACTCTCGAAGGGCTCTGGACCGCTTTGTACAACTCCACATTCTGGCGGCTCGAACATTTCAACAATTCCATCGTGATGGGTAGCCTGCTCTTCTCGCTTGTGTCGTTCGCGCCGCTCTATGTTCTCTCGAACTTCGCCATCCGCCGGTATCGGGCTCATGTTCTCGCCTGGGTGGAAAAGACCCGCGTCATGCAGTTTCTGAAGGCCAGCCGCTTCTACGGCCTGTACCAGTCCTTTTCCGGCATGGGAGGCGGTCTATGACGGAGGAGAAGGCTCCCCAGCCGGCCTACGAGCTTAAAGGCCGGAAGAAGCCAGAGAAGGAAGGCTGGATCCGTTGGTGGGGGCTTGGCGTTTTTGTCGGCCTGACGGGCTTGCTCGCGCTCCTCTGGCTCTTCCTGGTCGATCCCTTCGTCAAGCGGATGATTGAACAGACGGGAACGAAGCTGGTAGGCGCCAAGGTGGAACTCGGGGCCGCTCATGTGACCCTCTCGCCGTTGGGATTGACGCTGAGCCGCCTGCAAGTGACCAACCCCGATGAGCCGATGAGCAATGCCGTAGAGGCGGCGCGTATCGCCATGTCGCTGGACGGGCTGAATCTGTTCCGACGGAAGGTGATCATCGAGGAAATGGCCGTGGAGGGGCTGCGCTTCGGCACGCCCAGGCAGTCCTCTGGCGCGGTGGCCCCCTCGCGGGAGCCGAGTGCCGTCGCCAAACTGGCGGCAAAAGTTCCCATGCCGTCCTTCGAGGTGCCGAACATCAAGACGGTCATGGCCACGGCCGACCTCCAGTCGGTCAAGCTGGTGGAAGCCCTGCAAGCCGACATCAAGAAGGAGCAGGAGAACTGGAAGAGGCGGCTGGCGGAGCTGCCGGACCAAAACAAGCTGAACGACTACAAGACCCGTATAGAAAAACTGAAGTCTTCCACCAAGGGAGGCCTGGGCGGGATGCTGGGCGCGACCGGCGAGGTGGCGGCGATCCAGAAGGACCTTGCCCAGGATCTGGATCGAATCAAGAGCGCCAAGACCGATTTCGACCGGCAACTGGCCGATCTCAAGCAGCGGGTGGACCAGGCGATCAAGTCGCCGCAGGAGGACATTCAGCGCCTCCAGGGGCAATACAGCCTGTCGCCCCAGGGCCTGGCCAACATGAGCGGGATGTTGTTGGGAGGGAAGGGCGGGGACTGGGTGCGGACCGGGCTGACGTGGTACGGCAAAATGCAGCCGATGCTCGCGCAGGCGCAAGTCCAATCGAAGGGGCCGGAAGTGGTGAAGCCGATTCGCGGGAAGGGAGTGGAGGTTCGGTTCAAGGAACGAGCGCCCCTGCCCGATTTCCTGATCCGCGCGGCCACCGTGTCGGCGCAGTTGGAGGTGGGGGACCTGAAGGGCAGGATCGAGAACATCACGCCGGACCAACAGACTCTCGGCAAGCCGCTCACCTTCGCCTTTGCCGGGGACAAGTTGCAAGGCGTCCAGTCTATCCGACTCGACGGGGCGATGAACCGCGTGCGGCCGGCTCAGCCGAAGGATCACGCGCAGGTGCGGGTCCAGGGCTATCAGGTGCAGTCGATGACCCTCTCCGACAGCGCCGACTGGCCTGTGACGCTGGGGAAGGCCGTGGCCGATGCGGATCTGCAGGTGACGGTGGGCGGCCAGGCGTTGGCGGGCCAGGCGACCATCGGGCTCCAGTCGGTGAAGCTGGCGGCGGGCAAGCCGGATGCAGCCAATCCCGTGATCAAGGCAATCGGGGGAGCCTTGTCCACCGTCACTGCGTTCATGGTGAAGGCCGACATGACCGGCACAGTGGAGCAGTATGACATACATCTCACCTCCGACCTGGATCGCATCCTGAAGGACGCGGTGGGGAGGCAAGTGCAGGCGCTGGCGGACCAGTTCAAAAAGGACCTGGAGGCGGCGGTCATGGCCAAAGTCGGCGGGCCGCTGAACGAACTCAAGAGTAGTATCGGCGGGCTGGGGGGCATCGGAAACGAGCTGACGTCGCGTCTGACGCAAGGCTCCCTCGGTTCGACGCTGCCGGCGAATCCCGCGGAGAAGCTGTTGCCCGGAGGCCTGAAGCTCCCGTTTTAATCTCCGGCGCCGCCGTTCGGCATGTGGCGCTGCCCGCCCCGAGGGGACACAACACAGAGGGTTATGGCGATCACGGACCACATGCTCGATCTCCTCGTCACCTACGGGTTTCAAGTGCTGGGAGCCTTGGCGATCCTGAGCCTCGGGCTTGTACTGGGTCGGTGGGTCGGCAACGCCCTCCAACGTCTGCTCCAGCAGCAGGATATGGAGCCGCCGGTCCGGATGCTGCTCGTCCGGATCGTCCGGGGGCTCGTCCTCTTGTTCGTCCTCCTGACCGCCCTGGAGCGACTGGGAGTTCAGATCGGTCCTTTCCTGGCCGGCATCGGCGTGGTGGGGTTGGGCGTCGGCATCGCCATGCAAGGGGTGCTCAGCGACGTGATCGCCGGGCTGACGATCATTTTTACGAAGCCTTACCGGGTGGGCGAATACGTCGAATTGATCGGCGTGGAGGGACAGGTCTCCGCAATCAGCATCGTATCGACTATTCTGGATCTTGCGGACCGGTCCCGCGTCGTGATTCCCAACCGCAAGGTCATCGGGGAGGTACTGCATAATTTCGGCGACGTGCGGCAAATGAGGCTGACGGTGGGGGTGGCGCACGGAGCCGATCTGAACAAGGCGCTGGCGGTGGCGCGTGATCTCGTCCTGGCCAATCCCCCCGTGTTGAAGGAGCCGGCGCCCTTGGTGGGGATTGCGGTGTTGGCCGATTCCGCCGTGACCGTCTCGATTCAGTCCTGGGTCAAGGTGGCGGACTATTTGTGGGCCCAGGCGGAGCTGTACCGCGCGATCGTCGAGGAATTCCGCGCCCAGCGGATCGACATCCCCTTCCCGCAACAGGAAGTGCGCTTACTCGGTTCCTCTTAAGCGCCAAGGGCGGAATGAAGCGGATGCACAATCTCGGCATTGGCGGGCGGGCATGAACGATCTGACGAACACGGCGCAACCACGCATCCTCATCGTGGATGATTCGGATATGGACCGCCTCCTCCTGCGCACGTTTCTGGAGAGGGCGGGCTATCGCGAGGTGCAGGCCGTGGGGTCGGCCCGCGAAGCCTTTCATCTTCTGGGCATGCCTCGGCCGGAGCCGGAACGGATCCAGCCCGATATAATCTTGATGGATTGGAGCTTGGGCGAGATGAACGGCATTGAAGCCTGCCGGCGGATCAAGGCGGTGGAGCGGCTGGCCGGCATCCCCATCGTCATGGTCACGGCCAACACGGATGGGCAGGTGCTCAAAGAGGCGTTCGAAGCCGGGGTGGCCGACTATGTCACCAAGCCGACCAGGGAAGTGGAGTTTCTGGCGCGAATCCGTGGCATCGAGAGCGTGAAGCGGGAACAGGATGCGCGGAAGGCGCATGAGCGGGACCTGCAAGACCTGGCGCTGCGTCTCGAGGCGAGCAACCTGATGTTGCTCCGCGAGGCCTCGTTGGACAGCCTGACGGCTGTCCCGAACCGGCGTCGCTTCGAGGATGCGCTGGAACAGGAATGGCGGCGGGCCATGCGGGATCGGACCCCGACCTCCTTGATCCTGGTTGACCTGGATGCCTTCACGGCTTACAACGACACCTATGGGGTGCCTGCCGGCGATCAATGTTTGAAACGGGTGGCCGGGCTGCTCAGCAGGCAAGTCCGGCGCTCGGGCGATTTGGTCGCCCGGTGGGAAGGAGACGCGTTTGCGATCCTTCTCCCGGCGACCCATGCCGAAGGGGCTCGGTACGTGGCGGAAACGCTCCGAGCCGGGGTGGAGGCTATGGAGTCGCCTGTCTCCCAGCCTGAAGGTCCGGCCCGGGTGACCGCCGGTTTTGGGGTGGCCACGGCCGTGCCGAGGCGTGCGACCGATCCGGAACCGCTCATCCGGGGGGCGCAACAGGCATTGGCGCAAGCTCAGGGGGAGGGGCCGAATCAGGTCCGAGCCGGATTTGTGACGCATAAAGGCAGCTGATCACCGTTCGGGGGGACGGGGACTCCCGAAGCCCCCGTGTTTCGAAAGGGCATCCGGACGGGACACCACGTTTGGCTGCCTCTGCGCAAGGTTGGAGGGACAATGCCCAATGCGACAAGCTCAGGCGCGAGCGAGCCGATCCGAATCCTGATCGTCGACGATGCGGAGGAGAGCCGTCTCCTGCTCCAGTCGATTTTGACGGGTGCGCGATATCACGGTGTGCAGGCGGTCGAGTCCGCTCGTGCCGCGTTCAAGGTGTTGGGGATGCCCCGGCCGGCTCCCAATCACCCGTTGCCCGATCTGATCCTCCTGGACCACATCATGTCGGACATCGACGGGGTGGAGGCCTGCCGCAAGATCAAGGCGGTCGAAGCCTTGAGGGATATCCCGATTATCATGGTGACGGTCGCGACAGGAGAGAAGACGCTAAGGCAGGCGTTTACCGCCGGAGTCGTGGACTACATTATGAAACCCATCCGCAAGGTCGAGTTCTTGGCGCGGGTGTCCGCCGGCCTGACCCTCAAACGCGAGCTTGAGGCGCGCAAGGCCCGCGAGCGGGAGCTGGTGGAGGTGACCCAGAGACTGGAGGCCGCCAACAAAATGTTGTTGAGCCGCTCGGCCCTGGATGGCCTTACGGTCATCCCGAATCGCCGGCGTTTCGATGAAGTACTGGAGCATGAATGGAAGTGGGCCATGCGAACAGGCCGAACCCTGTCCGTGGTGCTGATCGACGTGGACGACTTCAAGCCCTACAACGACACGTACGGTCATCAAGCCGGCGATCTCTGTTTGAAGCGTGTGGCCGGGGTTCTCAGCCAGGGCATCAAGCGTCCCGGCGATCTGGTGGCCAGGTATGGAGGGGAAGAGTTTGCCGTCGTCTTGCCTGGGACGGAGGTCAAAGGGGCGATGGAGATGGCGGAATCGTTCCGCGAGCAAATCGAAGCCTGTGCCATGCCGCATGCCCGGTCTCGATCCAGCCGGGTTGTGACGATCAGTGCCGGCGTGGCAGCGAGCTTGCCGGCGCGGGGGGACAAACCCGCGGGGTTGATCGAAGCGGCCGATCGGGCTCTGTACCGGGCCAAGCACGAGGGACGGAATCGGGTGAAAGCCTCCGGGCGAGACTGATCCCGCCGCCGGCGCCGAGCCGCCGTCGAAAAGGATGCGATATGCAGCAGGTGCCTCTCCCGCAGAATGAAGCGGCCCGGCTCGAGGATCTGGCCCGCTATGAAATTCTCGATACCCCCCCCCGAAGAGGACTTCGACGAACTGACCAAACTTGCGGCGACGATTTGCGGCGCCCCGGTCGCCGCGATCGGTCTGATCGACGCCAGACGGCAGTGGTTCAAGTCCTCGGTGGGGCTGGACCGGTCCGAAACCTCCCGCGAGCTTTCCTTTTGTACCCACACCATTCTTCAACGGGACCTATTGGTCGTGCCTGACGCCGGTCAGGATGAGCGGTTCAAAGACCACCCCTTCGTCACCGCCGATCCCCGGATTCGGTTTTATGCCGGGGTCCCGCTTATGACGCCCAAAGGGCATGCCATCGGCACTCTTTGCGTCATCGATCGGCAGCCGCGGCAGCTCAGCCAGGAGCAATCGGAAGCCTTGCGGCTGCTGAGTCGCCAGGTGGTCAGGAAATTGGAGGTGCGGCGTCAGGTAGCGGCGCTCCAAACCTCTCGGGCATTCGTCGGGAATCTAATCGCCAGTTCGTTGGACATGATTGTGGCGGTGGACAAGAACCGACACATCATCGAGTTCAATCCGGCCGCCGAGGCGGCGTTCGGATATCGTCGGGAAGAAGTGCTGGGGCAATCGGTGAGCCTCCTCTATGCCGAGGCCGGGGAGGGGAAAGCGGTCAACGCGAGGGTAGTCGGACAAGAGCGTCACGTGCAGGAAATTCTCAACAAACGCAAGAACGGGGAGCTGTTTCCCTGTCTCTTGTCGGCCTCGGTCGTCCGCAGCCCCGAAGGCGAGGTGGTCGGGGTGATGGGCGTCTCGCGCGACATTACCGAGCAGAAGCTCGCGGAGGAACGGCTGCGCGAGTCGGAGCAACGCTACCGGAGTTTTCTGGAAACGGCCACCGACGTTATCTTTACGATCTCCCCGGCGGGCGTCATTACATCCCTGAATTCGGCCTTCGACCGATACACCGGGTTTCCTCGCGAAGACTGGATCGGGAAACCGTACCTGGCGCTTCTGCACCCCGAGGACGCGGACCTGTCTCGGCGGCGTTTTCAACAGATTCTGACCGGGCAATCGCTCGCGCCCATCGAGATGCGCGTCCGCACGCAATCGGGCGAATATATCACCGGCGAGTTCACAATCACTCCGCAGATGCAGGACGGCCGCGTGGTGGAGGTGCTGGGGATTGCGCGGGACGTGACAGAACGGAAGCAGGCGGAAGCCGCCTTGCGGGACAGCGAGCGGCGGTTCCGTGACCTGTTCGAAAATACCACGGACCTCATCCATCTGGCGACCCCGGACGGGCGGATCGTCTACGCGAATCCGCCCTGGCGTCGCGCACTGGGGTATGACGACACCGATCTGGCCCGCCACTCGGTCATGGATGTGATTCACCCGGACAGCCGGGACAAATTCCGGGCGGTCCTGGATGGCCTGTTCCGGGGGGTGAACGCCGAGCGGTTCGAAACCGCGTTCATTACGAAAACCGGCGAGAAGGTATTCGTAGAGGGCAGCGCAACCGGCCGGTACGACGACCAGGGCGGGCTCATGCTCGCACGCGGCGTCTTTCGGGACGTCACTGAACGAAAGCGGGCGGAAGAGGCCTTGCGCGGCAGCGAAGTGCGGTACCGGCAGCTGGTGGACCTTGCGACGGATATCATCTATCGTACCGATCCCGTCGGGCGGTTTGTATTCGTGAACCCGACGGCCTCCCGCATCATGCAGTATTCGGAGCAAGAGCTCATCGGGCGGCGGTTCATCGATTTGATCCGGTCGGACACCCGCGCGGCCGCCGAGCGGTTCTACGGCCGGCAGTTCATCCGGAAGATCCCCAGCACGTATTATGAGTTTCCCGCAGTACGCAAGGACGGGACCGAAATCTGGATCGGACAGAACGTGCAAATTCTGAAAGAGGCGGGACAGGTAATTGGGTTCCAGGCGGCGGCGCGCGATATCACCGAGCGCAAGCAGGCGGAAGCCGCGCTGCACAAGGCCAAAGAGGCGGCCGAGTCGGCCAACCGGGCCAAAAGCGAGTTCCTGGCCAGCATGAGCCACGAGATCCGCACACCCATGAATGCGATCATCGGCATCGCCGACCTGCTCCTGGAAACGCCGCTGACCCGGGAGCAGGCGGAATATGTCAGGATTTTCCAGCGCGCGGGGGGGCAATCTTCTGGAATTGATCAACGACATCCTCGATCTGTCCAAGGTAGAAGCCGGGCATCTGGAGATGGAGCGGGTCGGCTTCGACCTCCGCGAGTTGGTTGAGAAAACCGTCGAGATGGTGGCGATCCGCGCGCAAGAAAAAGGATTGGCGTTGACATGGCAGATCAGCCCCCGCATTCCGTCCGCGCTCGAAGGCGACCCGCGCCGTCTGCGGCAGGTGCTGCTCAACCTGATGGGAAACGCGATTAAATTTACGGACCGAGGCACCGTCAAATTGTTGGTCGAACCCGACGTGGATGCGCAGGCGCCGGGCCGGTTGACGTTCTCGGTGTCGGACACGGGGATCGGCATCGACGCGGACAAAGTAGGCGTAATTTTCGAGCGGTTCACCCAGGCGGATACCTCGACCACCAGGCAATATGGGGGAACAGGACTGGGGCTGGCCATTGCCAAGCGCTTGGTGGAGTTAATGGGGGGGCGCATCTGGGTCGACAGCGAGGTCGGCCGAGGCAGCACATTTTATTTCACGGCCGGCTTCGGGGTGCAGGCCAGGCCGAGCCAGCCTGCGTCGGCGGCGCCGGTGGAGTTGAACGGGCTTCGAATCCTGTTGATGGACGACCGGGACACCGATCGGATGATCATGAAGGAAAGTTGCTCCGCGTGGGGGGCATCGGTCACGGAAGCAGCCAGCGGGGAGGCCGGACTGCGCGAGTTTGAACGGGCCAGAGCCGAGGGCCTGCCGTACCAACTGGTCCTGTTGGATCGTTGCCTAGGGAGCCAAGACAGGTTTCAAGTGGCGGAGCGCCTTCAGCAGGTCGGCGGCACCATGGTGCTCATGCTCAGTTCGGACAATCGTAGCGGGGACATCACCCGTGCTCGGCAGGTCGGCCTCGCCGGCTATCTGGTCAAGCCGATCAAACGGGCCGATCTGATGCACGCCATTTCCGCCGTGTTGAGTCAGAGCAAGGCGGCGCCGGGGGGCCAGTCCGAAGAGGTGCCGCCGCTGCGCATTCTGCTGGTCGAAGACTCGCCGGACAATCGTCTGCTCATTCTGTCGTATTTGAAGACATTCCCCTATGCCATTGATATCGCCGAACACGGCCAGGCCGCCGTGGACAAGTTTCAGCGGAGTCGCTACGATCTGGTCCTCATGGATGTCCAGATGCCGGTGATGGACGGCCATACCGCCACGAGGGCGATCCGGCGGTGGGAGCAGAAACATGGCCGGACGGCCACCCCCATTGTCGCCTTGACGGCGAATGCGCTTCCGGAAGAGATTCGGAAAAGCATGGAGGCGGGCTGCACGGCCCACCTCATCAAGCCCATCAAGAAAGCGACGCTGCTGACGGCGATCAACGAACACACCGGGAGTGTGACAAGATGACGTCTGGGGCGAACGGAGCACCGCGGGGCAAAATCATCATTCACGGGGATCCGGACTTGCAGGAGTTGATTCCCGGCTTTCTGGAGAATCGGCGAAAGGATGTGGCCACGCTCATCGCCGCCGTCGAACAGGGAGATTTCAAAACGATTCAAACGTTGGGCCATCGGATGAAAGGGGACGGCGGCGGGTACGGTTTCGACGGCCTGAGCGCCATCGGATTGGCGTTGGAGCAGGCGGCCCACGAGCGAAACCATGCGGCCGTTCGAATCCGGATCGATGAGCTGTCCTCCTACTTGAGTCGCGTGGAAGTCGTTTACGAGGCTTCGTAACCCCGGTCCGGCAAATGCAGGCTTGAGGGACAGTATGCACGTATTGCTGGTCGATGATGACGAAGATTTACGGCGGCTGTTCGAAAAGTTGCTCGGTGCGCGCGGGCATGACGTCACGGCTTGTTGCGACGCCGAATCCGCCTGGGTGGCCTACCAGCGGGACCGGCACCCGCTGGTGTTGCTGGACTGGCAGTTGCCCGGGATAGACGGACTGGAACTCTGCCGGCGGATCCGAGCCATGCCCGAGGGGGCGCACAGCGTGATTGTCATGATCACGGCGCGGGATCAACCGGACGATGTGCACGCCGTTTTGCAGGCCGGGGCCAACGATTACGTGGCGAAGCCGGTACCTCCGGCTTTGCTGAAAGTCCGGTTGACCATCGCCGAGGAACTGGTCCGGGATCGGGCGCAACGGCGGCTGGCGGAGGCCGGGAGGCCGAGCGAGGCGAGGCCGGAAGCCCCGCGGACCGTCCGGTTCGCCGGCGAGGCGTCCTTCGAAGACCTGGTGGGGGCGAGCCCGGCGATCAACCTGGTCTACCAGAAGATTCGCGATGTCGCGAAGGCGGACGTCACCGTGCTGATCGAGGGCGAGACCGGGACCGGGAAAGAGCTGGTGGCGCGCGCCATTCACGCATGCAGCCGGCGGGCCGACCACCCCTTCATCGCGGTGAATTGTGCGGGGTTGACCGAGTCGTTGTTGGGCAGCCAGCTCTTTGGCCACCGGCGAGGGGCGTTTACCGGAGCCTCCGAGTCCCAGCAGGGGTTTTTTGAGGCGGCGTCGGGCGGGACGATCTTTCTGGATGAGATCGGCGACATTCCCGGTCCGGTGCAGACCGCCTTGTTGCGGGTGCTGCAGGAAAAAGAGGTGACCCGGATCGGGGAGACCAGCCCCCGCAAGGTCGATGTGCGTGTTCTGGCGGCGACCCATCACAATTTGAGCCAGGACGTCGTCGCCGGCCGGTTCCGCGCGGACCTCCTGTACCGCTTGCGGGTCGCGCGGATTCAGCTCCCCCCGCTGCGAGAGCGGCGGGAGGACATTCCGCTGCTGGTGGCGTCGTTTCTCGTGCCGTGCCGCGGGGCGACCGGGCAGGGGGTGCGGGATGTGAGCAATCAGGCCATGCATCGTCTCACGGAGTACCAATGGCCCGGTAACGTGCGCGAGTTGAAAAGCGCGATAGAGAGCGCGGCAGTATATTGCCGGGGGGGAGTCCTCGAGACGGCCGATCTTCCCCCGGAGATCGCCCAAGCTGACGGCCCGCCTTCCCTCTCAGGGACCTCTTCCGGGGACGAACGGGAACGGATCATTGCCGCGTTGGCCGAAGCCAATGGAAATCGGACGGTGGCGGCCCGTCTCCTGGGCGTCAGTCGGGCCACCTTTTACCGCCGCCTGGCCGACTTCGATATTCTTTCGAATCTGTAACGGCAAGCGACTGCGCCGATTCTAGTGGCGCGCGACCGGCCTTGATCGGGTCAAAGGAGGAACAGCATGCTCAAAGAGTTCAAAGCCTTCGCCATGCGCGGTAATGTCCTCGATATGGCCATCGGAATCGTCGTCGGCGGGGCCTTCAGCAAGATCGTCTCCTCCATGGTGAGCGATATCCTGATGCCGCCCCTCGGCCTGCTAGTGGGCAAAGTGGACTTCTCGAGCCTGTTCATCAACCTCTCGGGCCAGCCGCAGCCCTCTCTGGCCGCGGCCAAGGCAGCCGGGGCGCCCACCATCAACTACGGGGTATTTTTGCAAACGGTCCTGGACTTCATTATCGTGGCCTTTACGATCTTTCTCCTGGTTCGCCAGGTGAACCGGTTGAAGGCTCAACCGGAGGCGCCGCCCGCGCCGGCGACGAAGGAGTGTCTCTATTGCCTGTCGGCTATTCCTTCGAGGGCGACGCGATGCGCCCATTGCACGGCCGAGCAGAAGTAGTGCGCGAGGCCGCGATCCCCTAACCGAGAAAGGAGCAAGGCATGCGAACGACGAAGGCCTTCCTGGCGGTCATGATGATCGGTGTTGGTTTGCTGCTCTGGGGCTGGCTCCCTGTCCCGACGGCGGCTGAGACGGGAGTCCAGAAGGGAATGGAGAGTATGCAGAAAGGGGTCGATGCGGCTCAGCAGAAGACGCAGGCGGCAGCGGAAGCGCCTGGCAAGGCCGCGGCGAAGATTCAGGAGAAGAAGTCCAAGGTCAAAGCCAAAGTCGAGGACACACAGGCGCAAGCGGCGACCAAGGTGCAAGCCGGTAAGGATGCGGTGAAGGCTAAGGCCGATGCGGTCCAGGCAAGCAAGGACAACGTGCAGGCGGCGGCGCAAGAAAAAGTCGAAGCCGCCAAAGCGGCGAAGGAGAAGACCGGGGCGGCCGCAGACGCGGTCAAGAAAGAAGGCGAGGCGCTGAAGGAAGGGGCCGATGCCCTGAAGAAAGGCTTGTCCGGATTCTAGCATGCTGTTGAAAAACTATTTGGCACCACTTGGACACCACTGGCTCGATAGATTGAGATGGCATGAGACTTCCCGCAGGATGGTCAAAAAGGCCGTCCAGCGAGGCCGCAGCGAGCGAAGAGGCGATGCGAGAGCGAGGCTGGCGGACTGTTTCAACAGCCTGCTAGAAGCGTCCGAGCGATGACCGCCGGCGACCGGCAGGCGCGCCTCCCGGTCGCCGATTTTTTGTGTCCGTCCGTTCGATTGAGGTATGATGCGCCTCCATGAGCGACGCCGAAGAGCTGTTGAAAACCAAAATCGAGGAAGTCACCCGCGCGAACCAGGAATTTTATGAGGCGTTCGAAAGCCTGGACGTAGCGCGGATGGACCGGATTTGGGCCCAGCAGGAGTACGTCACCTGCATTCATCCCGGTTGGACCCTGCGGGCCGGCTGGCCCGCGGTGCGGGACTCCTGGGTGCTGATCTTCAACAACACCTTCGCCATGACCTTCGAACTGACCGAGATCCAGATTCAGGTGGCGGGGGACGTGGCCTGGGTGGTCTGCACCGAGCAGATCACGAGCCGGCAGGGAGAGCAGTCGCAGGGCAGCCGGGTGCTTGCGACCAATTTGTATGAGAAGACTGGAGACCGGTGGCAGATCATCCACCACCACGGATCTCCCGTGATGGAATGACCTTACTCGGCCGTGAGCGTGGTGCTCCATTCGGCCAGCACGGCATCGCGCTCGTCCATGGTCATGGCCGCGTACTTATGAAACATGGCGGGGCCTTTTCTGCGCCGCCAGGTGACGAAGCTGAGAAAGTGCTCCTTGCAGAGGCCTCCGGTTCCCGCCGGCGCATAGACCCGGAACGTGCAATTGCCAACCGAACAAGTTTCGTTATTCATCACTGGGTTCCCATCGGATACAGCCAACAGATGCGGTGCAGTATGCCGAACCCATCGTGGAGAATGCAACCGCTCGGTGGGGCCGCGCGTAACGGCGTCCTGCGCGTTCGTGAGGGAATCCCATGATAACGTCGGTCTCGGGCAGATGTCGGGTCGCGATCGGGCTCATCCTGCTGTCGGTTGGTCAGGGCTGTGTGTCGGACTCTCGCCCGGGGCTGCCTCCGTCCGGTCCCTTTTCCGAACAGCCAATGCCGACCGAGGCCCCGTTACCTCAAGGAGTGGCGGTCGGCGACGTCACCGACCGCTCCGCGGTGATCTGGGTCAGGACCGATGGACCCGCTCGCGTACAGGTGGTCTGGTCGCCGGATCGACAACCTGAGATTTTGAGCCAGTCTGCTGTCGCCACGACCGTCGGTGAACGGGATTTTACGCTCGCCGTCCCGGCGGGCGGACTGGCGCCGACCACTGCCTACCGGTATCGGGTCTTGGTCGCCCGCATCGACGGCCGTTCGTTCCAGGAGTCGGCTCGCGAGGCAGGGCAGGGACGCTTCAGGACCGCCGCGGCGCCGGACGTCGCGGAGCCGGTCACCTTTCTCTGGAGCGGCGATCTAGGGGGGCAGCAGCGTTGTCGTCGGGAGCGGTTTGGGTACCCTATTTTCGATGCCATGCTCGGCAGGAACCCCTCGTTTTTTATATTCCTCGGAGACACCATATACGGAGACGATCGCTGCCCTGCGCCGCCGAACGAACCGGGCGGGGATTTCCTCGCTGCGACGTTGGATGACTATCGGGGCAAGCACCGGTATCAGCGGGGGGATTGGTTCCTCCAGCGCTTCCTCGCCTCGGTGCCGGTCTACGTGATCTGGGATGACCACGAGGTGCGCAATAACTTTTCGGGACCCTCGGAGCCTCTGATGCCCACCGGCCGCCAGGCCTTGCTCGAGTATTGGCCCATCGGCACGCCTCCGGAAGACCCGACTCGCCTCTATCGTAAAGTTCGTCACGGGGCGGATCTGGAACTGTTCATCCTGGACACCCGGCAATATCGCAGCAAAAACTCAGAGCCCGATGGGCCGGGCAAGACGATGCTCGGAGCGGCCCAGCGGGAATGGCTGATAAAGGGATTATCGGAATCCACGGCTACCTGGAAAATCATTGCAACCAGCGTCCCGCTTTCCAATCCCAAGGGCGGCAGCAAGCAGGCGCCGGGCAACGACAGCTGGGCCAGAGGGGCGGATGGCACTGGGTTCCAGACGGAACTCCAGGCGATCGTCCAGGCCATCCTGGACCGACGCGTCACGAACCTCGTCTGGCTGGCCGGGGACGTACATTTCGCCCAAGCCAATGTCTATGACCCTAACGGGGATGGGAAGCCGGACTTTCATGAATTTATCTGTGGGCCGCTCTCGGCGGCGCCCGGAAAGCCGACCCAACCCAATCGGGACTTGAGCCCCTCCACGCTGTTTACCGAAGGCGACTTCCAGAATTTCTGCCACGTGACCGTCAACGGATCAACGCTCCTCCTCGAAGTGTTCGATCAGACGGGACGGTCCCATTTTTCTCATCGTCTACAGGCAGTCGGTCCCTGAGCCCTTGCAATAGCCGGCTCACTCCGGGTACCGTAACCGGTAGCCGGCTTATCGGTAGCGGCGGTGCAGGTCGGCCTGAGTGACAACGGGGCCTCTGGTTAAGGAAGGAGATTGGTTGTATGAGCAGTGTGACGACGGCGGCAGGAGTCTTTGAGGCGGTGCAACAGGCGGCAGTGGACGCGACGGGTCCGGATGAAAAGGCGTTGCAGCTCGATTACGATGCCCTCAAGAAAAACATCCAGGCGGCGCTGGGCGACCGCAAGGTGGCCCTCCTGCACATCAACAAGTATCTGCCGGAAGGCTACGAGGAACAGGGGCGCTTCAACCTCGCGGTCCTGACGGCGGGAAACGTCCTCTACGACATGGTCATCGGCGACTCCTACTTCCGCTACGACGTCGTCTCGGCCCGCGACCTGGACAAGGTGCAGTTGATCGATGCGGTCTGGGATAACCGGGAGAAGCGGCAGGAGGAGCCGTTCCTGAGCCTCCGGCTCATGCACGGGGAAGAAGCCCATCTGCTGCTGGCGCTGGACGACGAGGCGCGCAAGAGCCTGCTGGCCTTTGCCTCGGCGGTCTCGGCGGCGCGTAATCCGGAGCGGTAACGATCCGAATCTCAGGACGCTTGGCGATGCGGTATTCCCGATGGTCGACTACTCTGCGAGCAGTGACCTGGCTTGCCGTGGCGGTGACGCTCGGCCTTTCCGCCGATCTGGTTGAGGATACCCTCTTCGAGATCGATGAAGCATCCGCCGCCGAAGGGGCGATACAGGACGAAGCCGCCGCAGATGTAGCCGTTCCGGCTCCGCGCCTCCTCGGATCGACGTCGCCGGACCATCCCCTCCTGCCGCTTAGCCATGAGACGGCCTTCCTGGGCCCGATCGGACTTCCACTGGATAACCTCTTGCTCGGGTTGGCCCTGATCCATGGCCCTCCCTGGGCGTCTCCCCGTCGATCGGTTTCAATCTCTCTGCCGCTCCGCATCTGAGACGATCCTCCCGTTTCAACGCTATCCGTCCGCCATTGTGAACCATCCAATGCGCTCTCGCCATGAAGGCCGGGAGCGGGAGCCGTCTATGCGGGAAATGTCCTGTGCCTTACGCTGTCTTGCTGCGGTTGCCTGTCTGTGGCTCGGGGGCAGCCTCCAGCAGGCAGAGGCCCAGACGACCGAGGGGCACTTCATTGTCCGGAGCGACGTGACGGGAGTCCTCCACACCAAGCCCAAGACGATTCTGGAGCTGTTGCCTCGGCATGTACCGGACCATTTCAGCGACGAGGACATCCAGGAGTTCGAGCGGCGCGTGCGGAACCTGGCCATCTTCGATGCGGTGCAAGTCTCGGTTATCGATCAAGTATTGGTCGTGGTCGTTCGAGAAAAGTTCACGTTGGCCCCGATCGTGAACTTCTCTACCGGGAAAACCAATCAGGACGTCGATGTGACGGCGGGCGCCGGTGAATACAACATCGGCGGGGACGCCACCAAACTGGCGGCCATCTTCCGGTACAACCAGCGGCGTCCGAACTTCGAGCTGGCGATGGCGCAGCACAGTTTCCATCCGACCCGCTGGGCGAAGGAAGCCAACCTCTTTCTCGCCAGCTCCGCGTTTCGTTTTCAAGACTCATCGGCCGGGTGGCACCGTGATCGGCTCGGCGGCGAAGTCGAATGGAAGAGCCCCTATCAGTACGGCTCTCCATTGCGCTATGAAATGGTGCTCCGAGTCTACCGCGAGTACCTCACGGATGCCTCCGCTCAGGCACCGCCCAGCGGGTATTTCATCGGCGTCGCTCCCGAGCTGATTTGGGATCGGTATCATTGGCATGACTTGGTGCCCAGCGGCTATCGTCTGACCCTGGAACTCAGGCCCGGGTATTTCCTCGGACCGAATCAGAATCGCCACGAAGGGCGGCTCCGGTATCTCCAGGGGGTGCCGCTCGGTCGGCAGACGGTCTTGATGCTCAATGGCGTGGCAGAGGCCGTCAATTCCGGAAACGTCAATCATAGTCTCCTCATCGGCAGCCAGGCCGGCGTCAGGGGCTTGGCCGATAATTTGTATCGCAACCGCGCCCAGAGTTACCTCAACACGGAACTGCGCCACGCCGTGCCGATCGGACCGCGCTGGGCCGTCCAAGGCGTCGTCTTTTCCGATCTCGGCCTGTTTCAGGGGATGAATCAGGATGGGAACGTTCGTGGCTGGACCGGCGCGGCCAATATCGGCGGCGGGATCAGGATCATCCCCACCTGGTTGACGACCACCTTGCTCCGGGTGGACGTGGCCCGGCTACTCGCTCCGACCGACGCCTGGTTGGTGCAGACCGCCATTGCACAATATTTCTAGACGGTCGGCATCGAAAATCGGTGTCGCAAAAGAAGCCGGATGGCTAGGCGCGAGAATAAAAGGGCAGGGGGTGAATCGTGGCCTCGTGCCGCTGGCCGTCGAATTCGACGGCCAGGGCCGTGCCTGGTTGGGTGAAGTCCCGCAAGGGGAAGCCCAGCGCGATCGGAAGGCCGAGCGTCGGCGACAGGGATGCGCTGGAGACCCAGCCCACTTCCCGGTCGCCGCTAAAGAGTTTGGCCCCGTGGGGCGGGACAGCAGAGCCGGTAAGGGCCAGGCCGACCAGGCGGCGGCGGACGCTGCCGTAGGTGTCCATCCGGGCCACGACTTCCTGTCCGGGATAGCAGCCTTTGCTGAGGCTGAACGCGATCCCTTCCAGGTTGGCTTCCGGCGGGACGATCTCTTCCGTAAGGTCCTTGCCAACCCTGGCCAGGCCGGCTTCCAGGCGCAAGGATTCGCGGGCCTGGGTGCCGAACAAGCTGAGGCCCATCGGCGCGCCGGCTTTCATAAGACTGTTCCAGGCTGGGGCCAGACCGTCAACCGGCAGCAGCACTTCGATGTCCATCTCTCCCGTCTCTTCGGTCCGAATCAGCAGGGCCTGGCGGCCGTCAATCTCGTGTCCGATGAAATCCAGGGACTTCAGGCCGGACACATCCAGGCCGAAGGCCGCCTTGATGAGGTCGGCGGCGCGTGGGCCGCTGACGAGCAGATGTCCCCAGGGCTCCGCACAGTTCTCCATCTTGGCCTTGGTGCCGTAGAGGAGAAACTTTCTGAAAGCTTGGAAGGTCGCGTCGCCGATCTCGCCGACATCTTCCAGCATGAGCGCATCGGCCATGGCATAGACGCGGAAATAGGTCAGCATCTTGCCTTTATGGTTCAGAAAACTGGAGTAGAGGCCGTGGCCTTGCGTGAGAGGGAGGATGTCGTTGCTGATGACGCTTTGCAGCCATTTGACCCGGTCGTCTCCGGTCACCCGCAGCTTGCCGCGCTGCGACAGGTCGGCCAGGCCGACTCCTTGGCGGACCGATCGGTGCTCGGCTTCCGGGTTGCCGTAATGGGCGGGCATCTCCCAGCCGGCGGCTTCGGCCATGACGGCGCCGGCGGCGAGGTGCTGGTCATGCAGACGGGAGTGTTTCATGCTTCAAGACGAGAGTTTTCAGTAGTCAGTTTTCCGTTTGGGTCACAGCCTTCATGTACCGATAACAGATGACTGATTACTGGCCGCGATCACTTCTTCCACCAACTCTCTCGTGCGTGCCGAAAACTCGTTCCGCGAGACGACTTTGGTCGCGCCCAATTCTTTTGCGCGCCGCCAGGTGTCCACCTCTTCATGGTTGGCGAAGGCAAGGATCGGGAGGGGAGACTGAGTTGAGCGGTGTTTCAGTCCTTCCAAGGCGCGGAAGGCATCCAGCCGATCGTCGTTCATATTGATGACCAGCGCCGCCGCCGTGTCGGCTTTCGCGGCGACATCCTCCTCTGTCCGCGCTCGCTCCAACGTATACTCGCCGCCACGCAGCGCGTCCCGCAGCTTCGCATAAAAGAAGATATCGTTAACCGCCACCAGCACTGTCTTGCCGTTGCGCTCCGCCGTCTGATCCATGTCGGGGATTCTTTCCTGCTGATGGCCGTGGCCGGTTGCCTCGAGCTGTCCGTTCAATTCAGCATGCCAATGAGCCGGCCCAGCGCCCGCTTGGCCAGCGCATAGTCGGGATTGAGGGTCAGCGCCTGCTTGTAGGCATCGATCGCCTTGTCCCACAAGCCCTTCCGTTCAAAGACGCGCCCCAGGTTCAGGTGGGGGAAGGCCGGGCTTTCGTAGCGTCTGGCCTGCAAGGCCCGTTCGAACCAGGGGATGGCCTCGTCGAACTGGCCTTTTTCGATCAAATAGGCCCCGATGTCGTTGTAGGGGTTGCCGAACTCCGGGTCCATCTCGATGGCCCGGTGACATTCGGCGATCGCCTCGTCCAGCTTGCCCATGAAGCTGTAGGTCCAACCGAGGAACGTATAGGCTTCGGCGGTCGGGTGGCGGTCGAGGGACCGTTTGTAGAGGCGGACGGCTTCCTCCAACTCGCCTTTCATCTGGTGCTCATAGGCTTGCTGGAAATAATGCCAGGCGTCTTTCTTGTCTTCCTCGCGCCCTTCGCCTTGCAATAGAAAGTCTTGCAGATCCATAGCTTTCAACAAAGAGCTGATGGCCTATGGCAGATAGCCAATGGCGAGGACCAGGAGTCGATCCCGCCGGCATTTTCTCGCCATATGCTACCAGCTATAAGCTCCCTCTACTCCTGCTTCAGTTTCTTTTTGATCAACTCGGCCCCGTAGCGGCCCGACAACAACATGGACCCGAAGGCCGGGCCCATGCGGGGCGTGCCGTAGACGGCGGCCACGGCCAGCCCGATCACGAAACAGTTCGGGTAAACCTCGCCGGTCCGGTCCATGACTTCCTGCTCGGAGCGGGAGACCCACATGGCGCCGTTTCCCGGCACCGGCTTGTACAAGCCCCGCTTGTGCAACAGGTCCACCACGATGGCATCATGTCCGGTCGCGTCCACAACGATCTTGCTCTCCAGGGCGATGGGGTCCACATGGACCACGTCGTGGCCCGCCGTTTCGGCCGTCGTATTGTTCACGACCACGCCTTCCAGGATGCCGTCGCGGCGCAGGATCAGGTCCACGACTCGGGTCAGGTTCAGGACCTTGGCGCCGGCCTTGTAGGCGGAGGCGATCAAGGCGCCCGTGGCGTGCGGCGGGTCCACCAGATACATGCCCTCGCATTCGTTGACCGGTTTGCAAGGCACGCCGATCTCTTCCAGGATGTCCTGGGCCGGCGCGCAGATCGTGGCCTTGTTCATGAGGTAGCCGCCGGACCAGAAGCCGCCGCCGAGCGACAGGCTCTGCTCGACGATCAACGTGCGGAACCCCATGGCGGCCAGGTCTTTCGCGCAAATCAACCCGGACGGCCCGGCGCCGACGATGATCACGTCGCTCTCGATGAGCTGATCGAACTCTTTATAGTAGGCCCGCGCGATCTGGCGGGTGATGTCTCTTTCCCTCAGTGGCGCTGGTTTGGGCTTATTCATAGTCGCTGCCTTTTAGTTGATATTCAATGCGAACGCGTAGCTCTTGTCCACGATGATGATCGGCTTCCTCAATTCACCACTCTCAATTCTCCATTCTCCACTCGATCAACGATATATTTCCGCGCCTGTTTTTTTGAACTCGTCCGCTTTTTCTTTCATGCCGAACTGAATGGCCTGCTGCTCGTCCAACTGCTTCTTGGCTGCATAGTCCCGGACATCCTGCGTGATCTTCATTGAGCAGAAGTGCGGGCCGCACATCGAGCAGAAATGCGAGACTTTCGCCGCGTTGTCCGGCAGCGTGGCGTCGTGAAACGCGATGGCCGTGTCCGGGTCGAGCGACAGGTGGAACTGGTCTTCCCAACGGAACTCGAACCGGGCCTTGGAGAGGGCGTTGTCGCGCACCTGGGCGCCCGGATGCCCCTTGGCCAGGTCGGCGGCGTGGGCGGCGATCTTGTAGGTGATCACCCCGGCCTTGACGTCCTCCTTGGTCGGAAGGCCCAAGTGTTCTTTGGGCGTGACGTAGCAAAGCATGGCACAGCCGTACCAGCCGATCATCGCGGCGCCGATGCCCGAGGTGATGTGGTCGTAGCCGGGGGCGATGTCCGTCGTCAGCGGGCCCAGCGTATAGAAGGGGGCTTCCTGGCAGGCGGCCAACTGCTTCTCCATGTTGACCTGGATCATGTGCATCGGCACGTGGCCCGGGCCTTCGATCATGACCTGGACGTCGTGGTTCCAGGCGATCTTGGTCAGTTCGCCCAGCGTCTCCAGTTCGGCGAACTGGGCCTCGTCGTTGGCGTCGGCGATGGAGCCGGGCCGCAAGCCGTCGCCCAGGCTGAAGGCCACGTCGTAGGCCTTCATGATCTCGCAGATCTCCTCGAAGTGGGTGTAGGCGAAGTTTTCTTCGTGGTGGGAGAGGCACCACTTGGCGTGGATGGACCCGCCCCGCGAGACGATGCCCGTCATCCGGTTGGCCGTCAGCGGCACGTATTGAAGTCGGACGCCGGCGTGGATCGTGAAATAATCCACTCCCTGCTCGGCCTGCTCGATCAGCGTGTCCCGGTAGATCTCCCAGGTCAGATCCTCGGCCTTGCCGCCCACCTTCTCCAGCGCCTGGTAGATCGGCACGGTGCCGATCGGCACCGGCGAATTGCGGAGAATCCATTCGCGGGTTTCGTGGATGTTTTTGCCGGTGGAGAGGTCCATGACCGTGTCGGCGCCCCAACGGATCGACCAGACCATCTTCTCGACTTCCTCCTCGATCGAGGAGGCCACCGCCGAGTTGCCGATGTTGGCGTTGATCTTCACTAGGAAGTTCCGGCCGATGATCATCGGCTCGCTCTCCGGATGATTGATGTTGTTGGGGATGATCGCGCGGCCGCGCGCCACTTCGTCGCGGACGAATTCCGGGGTAATGCGGGAGGGGATGCTGGCGCCCCAGGCCTGGCCAGGATGCTGAAGCGCTCCGCCGCCGTGGCCGTTCCTGTGTCCGTTCCCGTTCCCCTGGACCTGCGCTTGCTCGATCGCAGCCTCCCGCAGCTGGTTTTCCCGGATAGCGATGAATTCCATTTCTGGCGTGATGCTGCCCTGGCGCGCATAGTGCATCTGGGTCACGTTCCGGCCCGGCTTGGCCCGCAGGGGCTTACGAATGTGTTGGAAGCGCAGCTCCGCCAGCCTGGGGTCGGCAGCCCGGAGGCGGCCGTACTCCGAGGACACGTGGGGCAGTTCCTGGACGTCGTTCCGGCCCAGGATCCAGTCCCGGCGCAGGGGAGCGAGGCCGGCGCGGACGTCGATCGTCACGGTCGGGTCGGTGTAGGGGCCGGAGGTGTCGTAGACAGTTACGGGCCGGTTGGGCGTCGGCGCCCCGCCGTTGGCCGCCTTGGTGGGCGTCAGGCTGATCTCGCGCATGGGCACGCGAACCCCCTTCGTTCCCTCCACGTAGACTTTCCGCGAGCCGGGGAAGGATTGGGTGCTGAACAGCGGGTTCTGCCCATTCCCCGAACCGTTACCGGAACCCTGTGAGCTGGTCTTGGGGCTGCTCATATCGCGTCCTTTCTCCGGAGGTCTCGTCCAACAAAAAAGCCGCACCGGGAGAGGGTGCGGCTAGATAGGCCGTAATCGACCGACTGTTGCCGCTTCCCTACGCTGGTATTATCCAGGTCAGGTTCTGAGGGTCGTCCGCTGGGTCGGACTCTCAGCCTCGGAGCCGTTCGTCTGGCTCCTGATGCTCCCCTAGCTGTGGCGAGATCGTACACCTCGGTTTTCGAGCTTGTCAATCGGCCGTTAGGCCTAGTGCTGCCGAGTCGGATCGGCCCGTTGTTGCTCCGTGGAAGGCGTTGATTGTCCTCGATGGCCTAGCGTAGAATGTACAACTTGTCGTGAGGGGCAGTCCCATGTGCGCGCCGATGCAGCGCCCGCGACAGGAGAGCAGGGGAAAACAGTGAAAGCTGTCGAAACCGTTATTCGGCCGATCACCGACTATCAGGCGTTGACGCCGGACGAGCTGTTTGCGCGCACAGCAGCGGCTAAACGGGCGTTGGGCGACCAGGTCATGATCCTGGGCCATAACTATCAACGCGACGAAGTCATCGAACATGCCGACTTCCGTGGGGACTCCTTGCTGCTGGCCAAGCTGGCTGCGGAGCGCTCGGAGCGGCCCTATATTGTCTTTTGCGGCGTCCACTTCATGGCGGAGACGGCGGATATCCTCAGCCGTTCGAAGCAGACCGTGATCCTGCCCGATCTCGCCGCCGGCTGTTCCATGGCCGACATGGCGGCCATCGAGCAAGTGGATCAATGTTGGGAATCGCTCGGCCGGCTGCTGCCCGTGGAGGAATCGGTCACGCCGGTCGTCTACGTGAACTCCGCGGCGGTGCTCAAGGCCTTCTGCGGCGAGCACGGCGGCATTACCTGCACCTCCTCCAACGCCTGGGCCGTCATGCAGTGGGCCTGGGCCAGGCGCGAGAAAATTCTGTTTTTCCCCGATGAACACCTGGGGCGCAACACGGCGAACAAGATGGGCATGCCGCGGGAGGAGATGATCGTCTGGGACCCGTTCCAGCCGAGAGGCGGGAACAGCGTCGAGGCGATCCGCAAGGCCAGGCTGATCCTCTGGAAAGGCCACTGCAGCGTGCACCAGATGTTCCAGCCGGCCCACGTGGATTATTTTCGCAAACAGTATCCCGGTATCAAGGTTATCGTGCATCCGGAATGCCACGAAACCGTCGTGGATAAGGCCGACTTGGTGGGTTCCACGGAGTTCATCATCAAGACCGTCAGCGCTGCCCCCGCCGGCACCGCCTGGGCGGTCGGGACCGAGCTGAATCTGGTCAACCGGTTGAAGCGGAAACAGCAGGACAAGCGGGTGTTTTTCCTTTCTTCCACGGTCTGCCAGTGCGCCACCATGTTTCGCATCGATGCTCCCCACCTCTGCTGGGCCATGGAGAACTTGGCCGACGGGCACGTTGTGAACCAGATCGTCGTGCCGGAGGACGACAAGGCCTGGGCCAAGGTCGCGCTGGACCGGATGATGGCGGTAAGTTAGATAGTAGGTTAAGGTTGAGGTTTAGGTTGAGTTTGAGTTTGGCTAAGAGAGACTGAACCTTATCTTAACCTCAGCCTCAGCCTGAACCTCCCCAAAACTACATGGACTATAAAGCCACACTCAACCTGCCCCAGACCGACTTTCCGATGAAGGCGAACCTGCCGCAGCGGGAGCCGGAGCTGTTGGCGCAGTGGGAGCAGGAGCGCCTCTACGAGCGGATTCAGGAGGCAGGCAAAGACCGGCCGCTCTATGTGCTGCACGACGGCCCGCCTTACGCGAACGGCCGCATCCACATCGGCCACGCGCTGAACAAGATCCTCAAGGACCTCATCGTCAAGTCCAAGACCATGGCCGGGTTCCGCGTGCCCTATGTGCCGGGATGGGATTGCCACGGATTGCCGATCGAACATCAGGTGCTCAAGGAGCTGGGCGACAAGAAAAAGGGCCTCGATGTGCCCGTCATCCGCAAACTGTGCCGCGAGTATGCAGAGAAATACGTCAACCTCCAGCGAGAGGAGTTCCGACGTCTGGGCGTGCTGGGGGACTGGGACCATCCCTACCTCACGATGACTCCGGCCTATGAGGCGACCATCCTGCGCGAGTTCGGGAAGTTCGTCGCCAAGGGCGGCGTCTATAAAGGCCTCAAGCCAGTCCTCTGGTGCACCGTGGATCAAACCGCGCTGGCCGAGGCGGAGGTCGAGTACGAGGACCATACCTCGCCATCCGTTTATGTGAAGTTTCCGTTGGCGGCGTCCCCCAACGTACTGGGCAAGAAAAACCAGCTGGGCGTTGCGTTGCCTGCGGACATTAAAACGGTTTCCGTCGTGATCTGGACGACGACGCCCTGGACATTGCCGGCGAACCAGGCCGTCTGTCTGCATCCGGACATCGACTATGCGTTCGTGAAAGTCGGGGATGAAGTGCTGGTCATCGCCGAAAAACTGGTGGATGGCGTCGCGAAAGCCTGCGCTTTTCCCCCGTACTCGGTCCTTTGGACACGGAAAGGGAGGCAGGGCTTCGAGGGATTGGAAACGCAACGGCCCCTGACCGACGGACTCTCGCCGATGTTGCTCGGGGACTTTGTGACACTGGAGCAGGGAACCGGTTGTGTGCATATCGCACCGGGCCATGGCATGGAAGACTACCTGCTGGTGCTGGAACATAATCAGCACGCGACGCCCGGTGAGCGGCTGGAGATTCTGGCGCCGGTGGACGACGCGGGGCGATTCAAGGAGTCGGTCAAGGAATTTGCCGGGCAACAGGTGCTGAAGGCCAATCCGGCGATCGTCGAGCGGTTGAAGACCAACGGCAAGTTGCTTGGCGCGGGGAGCCTCGCTCATTCGTATCCCCATTGCTGGCGTTGCAAGACCCCGGTGATCTTCCGCGCGACCGAACAGTGGTTCGTCTCGATGGAGACCCATGCGCTGCGTCAGCGGGCGCTCGAGCAGATCAGAGACAAGGTCCGATGGATTCCCGCTTGGGGGAAGGATCGCATCAACGGGATGATCGAGAACCGGCCGGACTGGTGCCTGTCGCGCCAGCGGGTCTGGGGCGTGCCGATCCCCGGTTTCACCTGTGCCGCGTGCAAAAAGGTGCTGGCCGATCCCAACGTGATCGAACATGTGGCTTCGTTGGTCGAGCGGCAGGGAGCGGACTGCTGGTTTGAAAAATCCGCGGCTGAGCTGATGCCTGTTGGAACGGCCTGCCGATGCGGCGGGACGGTCTTCGAGAAAGAGAAAGACATTCTAGACGTCTGGTTCGAGTCGGGCGTCAGCTATGCGGCGGTTCTCAAGCCGCGGCACTGGTGGCCCGCCGCCCTGTATTTGGAGGGCTCCGACCAACACCGGGGCTGGTTTCACAGTGCGCTGCTGGCCGGAGTGACCACGGACGGACGGGCTCCGTACGACGCAGTGTTGACGCATGGCTTTGTCCTCGACGGGGCGGGGAGAAAGATGTCCAAGTCGGCCGGCAACGTCGTGGCGCCGCAGGACGTGATCAAACAGTCGGGCGCGGAAATTCTCCGTCTCTGGGTGGCCGCCCAGGACTATCGCGAAGACCTGCGGATTTCGCCGGAAATTTTGAACCATCTCGTCGAGGCCTACCGGAAGATTCGCAACACCTGCCGATTCCTCTTGAGCAATTTGTATGATTTTGACCCGGCGGTGCACCGTGTGTCCTACGATCGGCTGCCTGAATTGGACCGCTGGGCACTGATGCGGCTGGGCGAGTTGATCCCGCGAGTCACCAAGGGCTATGAAGAGTTCGAGTTCCACACGATCTTCCATGCGGTGAACAACTTTTGCTCGGTGGACCTGAGCGCGGTCTACCTGGATATCCTGAAGGATCGGCTGTACACCCTTCACAAAGATTCTCCCTTGCGTCGTGGTTCCCAGACTGTCCTGTTTGAGATACTGACGGCGCTGACGAAGCTGATGGCGCCGGTGCTGAGTTTTACGGCGGAAGAGATTTGGCGGATGCTGCCGGCGAGCGCACAGAAAAGCGTCGGAGGTTCGAGTGTCCACCTGACGTCGTTTCCAACGGCCGATCCTCGCTGGGCCAATGAAGCGCTGGCTCAACGGTGGGAGCGGCTACTGGAGGTCAGGGTTGCCGCGCAATCAGCCTTGGAAGCGCAACGTCGCGACAAAGTCATCGGCTCGTCGCTTGAGGCGAAGGTGGTAATCAAAGCCAACCAGGAACGATACAACTTCCTGAAGCCATACGAGCAGGCTTTGCCCGGCCTCTTGATCGTGTCGCAGGTGGAACTGGAAGAGGCGCACAATCTGCCCCAGACACCGGACTTCCTCGTCGTCGTGCAGAAGGCCGAGGGCAAGAAGTGCGCGCGTTGCTGGAACTATCGGGCCTCGGTGGGGTCGATGGCCGAGCATCCGACGATCTGCGACCGTTGTGTCGAGGCGATCCGATGACGGGCGGCGCGACCCGCTATGTGATCCTGGCGATCGTGGGGCTTGGCACCATCATCGTGGACCAGCTCACGAAGATCCACATCATGCAGACCATGCGGCTGCACGAATCCATTCCGATCATCCCGAACCTTTTCAGCCTGACCTACATCCGCAATCCGGGGGCCGCCTTCGGGATTCTCGCCTCCAGCGGGATACTGTTCCGCATGGTCTTCTTCGGTGTCATGTCCCTGTTTGCCCTGGGGCTGCTCCTGACGATCTTCTTCCGGCTGCCGCAGGGGGATCGGCTGGGGCAGGTCTTTATCTCGGGGATACTCGGGGGGGCGGTGGGCAACCTGCTGGACCGGCTGCGCTTCGGCGAAGTGATCGACTTCCTGGATTTTTACATTGACGTCTACCACTGGCCGGCCTTCAACGTTGCGGATGCGGCGATCAGCGTCGGCGTCTGCTTCTTGATCGTGCACTTCGCGTTCGAGAAAAAAGAACCGAATACCGCTCTACAGCAAGATCCGTCCTGATCCCGCCGGCTAGGCCGGCAGCTCGAGAATAAAGCCCCCCTGCTCGATGAACTGCCGCTGCTGTTCCGCCGAGAACATGACGAGGGGCTCGCTGTGGCAGAATCGGCACTCGCGGGTCGTGATCGTGGCCTCGGCTTCACCGATCTTGGCGAGATACTCCCTGGCCAGCCTCAGGGCCGTTTCCTCATCGGTCGTCATCACGTCGAAGTGCAGCCTGCCTTGCTGCCCGTTCACCCAGGTATCGAATACCTGCACCGTGTCGATTGTCGATTTCGCCATGTGCGCCTCCCGTTTGTCCTCGACCCGGGTCATCCCAGGACCAACAGCACCACGATGCCCAACACCACCCGATAGTAAGCGAAGACGCGCAGGCTGTGTTGCTTGACGAAGGCCAGAAATGCGGCGATCACGCCCCAGGCGACAAAGAACGCGACCAGCAGCCCCAGGACCAGGGCCAGGGTATCCTGGCCGTTCAGCAGATCGCGGGACTTGAACATCTTGTAGCCGGTGGCGGCGATCATGGTCGGCAGGGCGAGGAAAAACGAATATTCGGTGGCCACCTTCCTGTCCATTCCGGTCAGCAGACCGCCGACGATGGTGGCGCCGGATCGGGATACGCCGGGAATCAGCGAGACGCATTGCGCCAGGCCGACCCAGAGGGCCGCTCTCGCGCCGACATGTTCCAAACGGTTGATCTGCGGTCGCGTTTTGAAGGCTTCAACCGCCAGAATGACAAGTCCCCCGACGATCAGCGAAGCGGCCACGGTATAGGGGGAAAACAGATAGGTTTCAATCCAGTGGTGGGCCAGGAGTCCGAGGGCGGCAGCCGGGAGAAAGGCCAGGCTGAGCCCCGTGAGGAACCAGAGGTTCGGGTGGGTGTCGGCCGATCGCCACAGGATATAGCCCCATCCCTCTTCCATATTCCGGTCCGACGAATCGCGGGAGGCTCGGACCAGATCACGGAACGAGGCTTGCTCTTCGAATGCACAGGCGATCATGTGGGCGAGCTTGCGCCGTTCGTAGGCGATGATGGCCAGGATCGAGCCGAGCTGGATGGAAATCTCCACGCTGATGGCGACGGCGCCGGTAAAGCCGAGTCCGTATCCGACCAGGATCAAATGACCGGTGGATGAGACCGGCAGAAACTCGGTCAAGCCCTCCACCACGCCCAATGCTACCGCCAACCCAGGTCCCCATTCCGTCATGTGTGGCATTCCCTTAGGGTGATCCGATTGAGGACGGCGCATGATCACAGACTGGGTCCGGGGAGTCAAGAGCGGATGAGGCGAGGGGCCGGTTGTGGCAGGGGCTGCGGGATGTGGCCAACCCCTCGGACCTATTGACAAACCGGGCCTGATGGACTACACATCACAAGCGCCATTGTCGCGAGGGAACCCCAAAGAAATCGAGTGTTCTGGAGAGACCGGCGCGGAACGCCTGGCGCTCAGGAGAGGGAGGACGGAATGAGGAAGTCGCTCATGCTTGGTGCGGCCCTTATGGTCGCGGTCGGATCAGGCGGCTGTGTGTCCAGCGGTAAGTACCAGCAGGCGGTTGCGGAAACGGAAACCGCCAGAGCTGAACTAGAGCGGGTCCGGCAGCAAAAGAACGCGCTGGAGCAGCAGGTCAAGACCCTCAAGGACAGCAACGGCAAGATCATCGCGGAGGCCGAATTGGCCCAGGCGGAATTGCAACGGATCAAAGACAGCCGGGACAAGGAGCGGGAAGGCGTCGAAGGCCGCGTCCGGGACCAGGAGCAAAAAATCAAAGAGCTGTTGACCCAGCACAAGACGTTGCGTCAGGACTACGACGAGGCCAAGCAGCGTAACGAAACTCTGACCGCTGCGGTGAATCGATACCAGAAAGAGCTCAAGGACCGGCAGATCGGCACGCCAGGCGCCCTGGCTCTTCCCAAGGCCCCCATGATGCCGGTTCCCCCGGCTCCCCCGACCGCCGCGCCGAAGATGCCGGCTCCGCCGGCCAGGGCTCCGGTGGCTGCGACGCCGACACCCGCGCCGGCTCCACAATCGGCGGCGCTGGCTCCGGTGAACGTCAATACGGCCTCGTCTAACGACATGGTCCTGTTCCTGGGTTTGACCAAGGAAGTCGCCGAGCGGATCGTCTCCAATCGTCCCTATAAAGTCCGCGGCGAACTGGTAGCCAAGAATGTCTTGCCGAAGGCCACGTACGACGTGATCAAGGACCGGATCACGGTCGCGCCCTGAACGAGTGGTCCTGCCACGACCGATGACCATGCCGGCGGTAACCTTTTGCCTCCTTGCGGCGACTGCCTTCGTGTAAAGAACCCCGACTCTCCTGCTGATATTTTGATGGTGTGACAGGCCATTCGCGCAGGTTGGGCGGATGGCCTGTTGTGTTTCTGCCTGTGGCCCCCTAGAATAAACCAGGCTGTCCCTCGTTGCGTCGGCCGAAAGAGGAACGTCGTGCGGAACACCGTCTGGATTCTCAGCGTGCTGCTGGTGGGCCTGGCCGTCGGGGGCTACGTCTTTTTCAGCGGGGAGCGCAAGGTGCCGATCCGGTACCGGACCGCTCCGCTGGAACGGGGCACGGTGGTGTCGGCGGTCTCCGCCACCGGCACGATCAATCCGGTCGTGTCGGTCCAGGTCGGCAGTCAGGTGTCGGGCATGATCCTGAGCCTGCACGCAGATTACAATTCGATCGTCAAGGCGGGAGATGTCGTGGCCCGCATCGATCCCTCGCCGTTCAAGGCCCGGCGGGACCAGGCTGCGGCGAACCTGGAGATCACGAAAGCCAGCGCCGCCAAGGCCAGGACGGATCTCGCGCAGCGGAAGCGCGAGCTGGACCGTCTGAAAACGTTGATCGACCGGCAGTTCGTTTCGCAAAACGACGTTGATGTGGCAGTGACGGCCTATCAAGGCGCCCAGGCGCAATTGGATGTCGCCGATGCGCAGGTGAAGCAGGCCGAGGCGACCTTGAGCTCGGCCGACTTGGACCTCAAGTACACGGTCATCCGCTCGCCGGTCAACGGCATTGTCATCGCCCGCAACGTGGAAGTGGGGCAGACGGTGGCCGCCAGCTTCGCGACCCCGAACTTGTTTTTAATCGCCCTCGATTTGACCCAGATGCAAGTGGACACCAACGTCAGCGAATCGGACATCGGTGGTATCGCCGAAGGCAAGGAGGCGACGTTCACGGTGGATGCCTATCCGGGCGAGCGGTTCCGCGGCCAGGTGCGTCAGGTCCGGAATGCGCCCATCAGCGTGCAGAACGTGGTGACCTACAACGTCGTGATCGGGGTGGACAACAAAGATCTGCGGCTCAAGCCGGGCATGACGGCAAACGTCTCGATCGTCGTGGCCCGGAAGGACAATGTGTTGACCGCGCCCAATGCGGCGCTGCGGTTCACTCCGCCCAGGGCCGAGCGAGGCGAGGGCAAGCCTGCCGGGGGCGGCGAGCCAGGCGCAGCCCCGGCCCGTGCGGCTTCCGCCAAGGGACGCGGGCCGGCGGAGAAAAAAATATGGAGGATCGGGGCGACCGGCGATCCGGAAGCCCTGGCCATCCAATCCGGCATTTCCGACGGCAACGTGACCGAGATCGTCGACAGCGAGCTGAAGGACGGGGATCAGGTGATCATCGGCATCGAAACGCCCCGCGGGGCCAAGAGGCAGGACTCCCTCCCGCCGGGCTTCGGTTCGGGACAGCCACGTCGGCCGGGCGGGCGCGATAGGGGATTGTAGGGGAGACCGGGGCGGCCTCTGTGCTCGCGCATCGCGCACGATGAAGCGGTGCTCGCTGGACGCGCGCAGTTGAGGCCAGCCCCGGCCTCCCCTTTGTATTGTTAGAGAGCAGACAGACGCTGAGGATGAGATGGGCGCGCTGATTCATTGCCAAGACCTGTGGAAGGTGTACCGCCTGGGCGATATCGGGGTGCAGGCGCTCCGCGGGGTGAGTCTCTCGATCGAGCGGGGCGGATTCGTGGCGATCATGGGCGCCTCTGGATCCGGCAAGTCCACGCTCATGAACATCCTCGGCTGTCTGGACCAGCCCACGCGCGGAACCTATCTGTTGGATGGGCTCGACATCGGCAAAGCCGGACGGGATGAACTGGCCGAGATCCGCAATCTGAAGATCGGGTTCGTCTTCCAGAGTTTCAATCTCATTCCCAGAACCAGCGCCTTGGAAAACGCCCAGCTGCCGCTGTTTTACCGCGGGGTGCCCCTGCGCCAGCAGCGGGAACGGGCGGCGGCCGCGTTGGCCCGTGTGGGGCTGAGCGGGCGCGAGCACCATGCCCCGGCCCAACTGTCCGGCGGCCAGCAGCAGCGGGTGGCCATCGCGCGGGCGCTGGTCTCGCAACCGTCGATCCTGCTCGCGGACGAGCCGACCGGGAACCTCGATACGGAATCCAGCCGCGAGATCATGGGTATTTTGGACTCCCTCAACCGGGACGACGGGATCACGATCATTTTGGTCACGCACGAACAGGACATTGCGCACTATGCGGCGCGGCAAATCGTGGTCAAGGACGGGCAGATCCAGAGCGACCGGAGCGGCGAGCCGGCCCCCATAGGAGGCCATTGAGCGATGGGGGCCTTTATCTGGCTGACCGTCTTGACCGCCTTTCGCATCCTGTTTCGGAACCGGATGCGAGCCGGGCTGACGATGCTGGGGATCATTATCGGGGTCGGGGCGGTGATCGCCATGGTGAGCATCGGGCATGGGGCGAAGGCCGTGGTGCAGGCGCAGGTGGCCAGCATGGGGACCAACGTCATCATCGTGCTGCCGGGCGCCACCACGGTCGGCGGGGTGCGGGGTAGTCAGGGAAGCGGTGTGACCCTGACCCTCTCGGATGCGCTGGAATTGAAGAAGCGTGTCCCGCTCCTGAGCGAAACGGGCTGGTCCAAGCGAGACGTGATGCAGATCGTCTATGGAAACAAGAACTGGAACACCCCCGTCAACGGCATTTCCCCGAGTTATCTGACGATCCGGGACTGGTCCTATTCCAGCGGAGGCCCCTTTACCCAGGCCGATATGGAGGCAGGGGCCCGCGTGGCCCTGATCGGTCAGACCGTGGTCGAAAATCTGTACGACGTGGGCGAGGAGCCGGTGGGCTCCGTCATCAGGATCAAGAACGTGCCCTTCCGGGTGATCGGCGTGCTGGCGCCCAAGGGGCAGTCGGCCCAGGGGTCGGACCAGGACGATATCATTTTCATCCCCTTCAGCACGGCGGAGCGCAAGGTTCTCGGCACCCAGTTTCTCGGCTCGGTCGGCGCCCTGTTCGCCTCCACCGACCATCCGGATGACTTACCGGCGGCGGTGGAAGGTATTCGCGAGGTCCTGCGAGCGCGACACCGTCTTCAGCCGGAGCAGCAGGACGATTTTACGATCCGCACCCAGGTGGATATCGGTCTGGTGCAGGAAGGGACCAGCCAGACCCTCACGCTCATGATGTTTTCCGTGGCTTCGATTTCGCTGCTGGTGGGCGGGATCGGGATCATGAACATCCTGCTGGTGTCGGTGACCGAGCGGACGAGGGAAATCGGCGTGCGGATGGCGGTGGGCGCCAAGCGGCGGCACATCCTGATGCAGTTTCTGATCGAGGCCATGACCCTGAGCCTGGTCGGGGGCCTGCTCGGCATCGTGTTCGGCGTGATCGGCGCGCAGATCACGACGGTGGTGGCCGGCTGGCCGACGATCATTTCGGCCGAATCCATCCTGGTCGCGTTCTTCTTCTCCCTGGCCGTCGGCCTCTTCTTCGGCCTCTATCCCGCCAATAAGGCCTCCCGGCTGAATCCGATCGAAGCGTTGAGATACGAATAATCGGTGGCTGACGAAGGGCGAATTGCTCCGAGAGGTGCGGAAGCGAACGGGCATGCTATGAAGCAAGATTCAGCGAGACAGGACGCGGAGTGACACGTCCATGCGGGGATTGGTGGAGTCTTGTTCCTTGTAAAGGTGAATCTCCACGATTCGGTTGTCGTTGAGGCCGAGGGCTTCGCAGAGAGCATCCTGGGCGATCTTAAGCCCTCCGTCCACGTCGCGACGGAGCGGGGAGACGAAATGGAAGCGGATGGAGAGGGCCAGAGGGCCGGATCCGAGGCTTTGGCGCAATGAAGCTTTGTGGGGGGATTGGGCCAGGGCTAGGAGGACAAGCTGGGCCACCTGGCCCTTGTAGCCTCGTCCCATGGCCGAGAGGACGCGCCGACCGTTGACCGTGGCATATTGATGGTTGATGCTCGGAGGAACGGGCAGGGTGACCGAGAGACTGGACTCTGAAACGGTGGCTTGGCCGAGCGGTTGGGCGACGCGCAGCAGGACCGGCCTCGATCTGCGTCTCGATGTCGGGAACGAGGCCGACAGGATGGCGTATGCCAGTTGGGACGGATCAGCGGAGCTGGATTGTGTTTGCCGATAGGAGGTGAGGCGCAACGGAACGGCGGTTCGGCGGGATGCAGGTTTTCGTGACGCGCGTGGCACCTTAGTTCGATGACAGCAAATCGTAAATCTTATTAAGGTTCTGCTCGTTCTTGTCTTCCGTCTGGCTCAGATACCGGCGCCAAGTGGAGGGATTCCACGCTTCCATGTGGTTGTAGAGTCCCACCAGGGTGATTTCCAGATCGTCTTCCACCGGCACGAGTTTGCGGAAGCGGCCGGGGATCAGCACGCGGCCTGCCTTGTCCACGTCGGACGTGCCGATCTCCGAGACGACGAAGTGCATGAACAGCCGTTGCTGGTCGTCGTCCAGCTTGTCCTTGGTCTTGTCCAGGAGTTTGGCCCACTCGGCCGAGGAATAAATCAGCACCGAGTGCTCGCCCTTGAGAAAGACCACTCCGTTCCCCTGGGCCTGTACCAGCTCCCTGATAGGAGAGGGGATGATAAAGCGGCCTTTTTCATCCAGCTTGCAGAGGTACTCACCCGCAAACATCTGTGCGCTCCCTTGTCGACATGTGATTAAGCCCTGCCGGTCCGTCGAGGCGCCGATGTGGCACGTCCTTGCAGCCACTGTTCCAGATCGGTGCGCGCAAACCGCCATTCCTTGCCGAGCTTGAAGGCCGGCATGTGGCGGTCTTGGATGTACCGATACAGAGTCCTGGGCGTGATCTTAAGGTACCGGCAGGTTTCTTCCGCCGTAAGCAGTTCGTTCTTGGCCGGTTTGGATGATGGTGCCATGGCGCCTTGTGCCGATCCAGCATGGGAGTCAACGGTCTCACAAGGTGCCAGTATAGACAAGGTCGGAAAATTGTCAAGCAATCGGCCAAGTCAGTACATGTCAGTCTATGTCAGTGGTTGACGATGCCTCCCCCTCCGCCCCTGCCTCGTCCAGTGCCGCCTCCACATCGTCGCCGACGTCTTCGCCCATCTCCTCACCCATTTTCTTCATGAAGCGGGCCATGCTTTTGGGGTCGTTATCGTCCAGGCCGCCGAGGTGGCTTGGGTCCGCCAAAGATTCCAGCCTGGCCTCCTCCGACTTGGGCGAGGCGAACCGGGACAGGACCCGTTCCAGTTTGGCGCTGTGACAGTAGTTGCAGGCGAGGGGCGGGGGGTGGCTGATGCTCAGAACCAGCAGGCTGCTCCGCTTGTCACAGTCCTGGCATCGGTATTCATAGATCGGCATGATTCTCCTCACACGCGGGGAGCTTATAGCTAATGGCCGATGGCGAATTGTCCCGAATTGGCGCTGCCTGTTGGTTTATAGCATCAGCCAACAGCTATACGCCATAGGCTCTTGGAGTCAGATCGTCCGTGCCAGAGTGCAGACGTAGACATCGGCTGCGCCGGCCTTCCTCAAGGCCTTGGCACATTCGTTGACGGTCGTGCCGGTGGTGAAGACGTCGTCGATCAGGAGAATCCGTTTCTCGCGCACGTCGTTGGGCCGCTGCACGGCGAAAGCCCGGCGGAGGTTTTTCAGTCGCGCCGACCGGCTCAGGTCCGTTTGGGGGACGGTCGGGCGCAACCGGATCAGATTGTCGAACGACAGAGGGCGCCGGAGGGTCCGGTTCAGCCGGTCGGCCAGCAGGAGGGCTTGGTTGAATTCGCGCTCGCGCAAGCGGGAGGGATGGATCGGCACCGGTATCACGAGATCGAGATGTTCCGGCATGGACGAGGTGTGCCAAAGGTTGCCTAATGCCTCAGCCAGCGCTACCTTGCCGCGATACTTGAAGAGACGGAGCGCGTCCCGGAGCGGCGGGGTATAGGGATAGAGGGACCAGGCTTTGGTGTATGCCGGTGGCTTCTTTCGGCACGAACCGCAGATGTGGTCAGGGCTGAAGGTCAGCGCCATGGGGGAGGCGAAGGGGCGGCCGCAGCGGGGGCACACAGGCCCGTCGATCGGACTGATGTCGGCCCAGCAGGATCGGCAAAAGAAGGGGACCGGGTCACCAGAGAGAGCGGCGCCACAGCCTGCGCACTCCACCGGCAGCACGATGTTCAGGAGACGCCTGAAAGCTTCGGTCAGGCCTTGCATCGAGTCTCCACCAAGAGAAGATTCGTCCGCGGTGCAGGCAACCCTCTCGATCGCCTCGTCTTCTTGTAGGCATTGACGCCGGCGCTGTCAAGTCCGAGGGCCACGTCCTTGTGAGCCACGGCGGGTTGTGGTATACGAGTGACGCATTGGTGCCGATGCCATATGCCGATGAAACCAGTAGGGGCGTGGTCAAGCTCGACCATATTTATAAGCAGTATGCGCAAGGGCGTGCGATTGTGACGGCGCTTCGGGACGTATGTCTGGAGGTCGGTCCCGGTGAGTTTTGTGCACTCATGGGCCCTAGCGGCTGCGGCAAGAGCACGTTGCTCAATCTGATCGGCGGGCTGGATCACCCGACGGAGGGGACTCTGGCGCTCGACGGACGCTCCACCGCTGATTTCTCGGACGCGGACTGGACCAAGCTGAGACGGGAATGCATCGGCTTGGTGTTTCAGGCGTTTCATTTACTGCCCGGTCTCAGCGCCGCGGAGAATGTGGCGCTCCCCTTGTTGTTAAGCGGCCATGGCGGACGTCGAACGGGCCAGCGGGTTGTCGACTGTCTCGATGCCGTGGGCATGCGCAGGCGGGCGCATCATCGGCCCGGCGAGCTGTCCGGAGGCGAGCAGCAGCGGGTCGCGATCGCGAGGGCGCTGGTCCATCAGCCGAAACTGTTGCTGGCGGACGAGCCGACTGGCAACTTGGACTCCACGCAGGGCGCCGAGATCATCGCCCTCCTCCGTTCCCTGCCCCGGCGATTCGGCACGACTGTGATCGTGGCGACGCACAGCCGAGAGGCGGCGCAGCAGGCGGATACCGTGCATGGTCTTCGGGACGGTTGTCTTGAGTCGGGAGCGGGGAGCGCAACGCTGTGACGAAGGCCTATCAGGCGGACCTGTCGACGACCATCGCGGGCGTGCGGTTTGCCGGCTGCATCATGAACGCGGCTGGGGCGCGCTGCGTGACGCAGAACGAGCTGGAATCCTTGGGCCGCTCGCGGGCCTGCGCCATCGTAACCAAGTCCATGACGCTGGAGCCTCGCCAAGGGAACCCCGAACCTCGGTATTATGGATTTCCGAGCGGCTCCATCAATTCGATGGGCCTGCCCAATCTGGGGTACCGCGCCTATGCGAAGCTGATTCCCGATCTCAAGCGGTTCGGGAAACCGGTGATCGCGAGCGTGGCGGGCCTGTGCGAAGAAGATTTTGTCTCGATCGCCACGCTCATCAACGAGAGCCGGCCGGACCTGGTCGAAGTAAACCTCTCCTGCCCGAACATTCCTGGAAAGCCTCAGATAGGCTATGACGCGGAAGCCTCGGAACGGGTGCTGGCTCGGGTGCGGAAGATCCTGACCGTGCCTATGGGCGTCAAGTTGCCCCCCTATTTCGATCCGGTCCACCAGGAACAGATGCTGCCGGTGTTGGAACGCACCGGGGTGCAATTTCTCTCACTGATCAATTCGGTCGGGAACGGGTTGGTAGTGGACCCGGTCAGTGAGGCAGTCGTGATCAAACCGAAGGGGGGATTCGGAGGGCTGGGCGGGCCGCTGATCAAGCCGGTGGCCCTGGCCAACGTCCGGGCCTTTTGGAAACTGTTCGGCGGTCGGCTGCCCATTATTGGGACCGGCGGTGTCGTCACCGGCACGGATATTTTCGAACATGTCCTGTGCGGGGCGTCTGCCGTTCAGGTCGGGACGGTGCTGATGGAGGAAGGGCTCGGAGCCTTCGAACGGCTGGAGCAGGAACTGGCTGCTGTCCTGAAGCAGAAAGGCTATGGGTCTCTGGAAGTGTGCCGGGGGAAGTTGAAGGAACTCTAGGGCTAGCGAGAGCCGAAGCTCTTCGGCAACAAGCCCTGAATCAGCGCTTGTCGCAACAGCTGCGCGACATTGCGGACCTTCAAGCGGCGCATCAGATTGAACCGGTGGACCTCGACGGTCCTCACGCTGATCCCTAGGTGCTCGGCCACTTCGCGGTTGGTCAGGCCCTGCGCAACCAAGCGAAGAATTTCTTTTTGACGCGGTGTCAACGTCCGACCGGCTTTGGCTGAGGATCGGACTTTCGGCTTGCTCGTCTTTTTCGCTGCCCTGCGCATGACACCCTCGTTTCTTAAGTAAGAATTTTCCTACAGACGCAACGATTTCAATTTAGCAAATCTGTTGGGCTCATGCAAGAGCCGAGAATGAATTAAATAGGACACTCCGAGCCGGGAATCATATAGCAACCAATGTCTTCATGCGTTTTCATCAATTGCGTACAAGCCCCATATGGTTACAGTAATCTCCGTTTCTCCATGGGCTCCTTCGTAGCTTCACCAGGTTCTTCATGGGAACCCAACCTAAAGATGCTGGCAGCATGTTGAGGGCGGTGTGCTGGATCGCGAGTCGACAGGCGTTCGAGCGGCCGGTTCGATCGATCCTGACGGTCGCAGGCATCGCGCTCGGGGTCTCGGTGGCGATTGCGATCCCGACGGCCAACGAGGAAGTTCTGAAATCGTTTCAGGACACGGTCACTGCCGTCGCCGGGCGGGCCACCCTCCAAGTGTCCGGGGGGGAGTTAGGTCTGGACGAAGGCGTAATCCCGATTCTCCTCGCTCATCCGGCCGTCACGTCGGCCAGCCCGGTCCTGTCGCAGGGGGGAAGGCTTGTGGCCGGCGCCCATCGCGGACAACCACTGATGGTGATGGGCCTGGACTTGCTGGATGCGCCCGATCTGAAGGGGATCACGGTGCGGACCGACTCAGAGTTGGGGGAAGCGGCCGAACGGATCGACGCGCTGCTGGCTCCGGACGCGATCTTTATCGGGCGGCGGCTGGCCGACGACTGGGCGTTGCACACCGGTTCGCCCCTCGATCTGCTGGTGGGAACCCGGGTCCATCACCTTGTGGTCAGGGGGGTGGTCGAATCGTCGAGCGGCGGTGTTTCGGCCTGGAGCCAAATGGCGGTCATGGACATTGCCTCGGCACAGGTCCAGTTCGGACTCGTCGGCCGGTTGGACCGCATCGATCTGGTCACCGATCCGGGCAAGCCGGTGGCGGAGGTGGCCCGAAACATCCAAGCGATGTTGCCTCCGTCCCTGACGGTGAGCCGTCCTGCCAGGCGGAACGAGCAAGTGGAACGGATGGTCCGGGCGTTTCAGCTCAATTTGGCGACGTTGAGCGCGGTGGGGCTGCTCGTCGGGCTCCTCATTGTCTACAACACCGTGTCCTTTACGGTGGTTCGTAAACGGCGAGAGATCGGCATTCTGCGCGCCGTCGGGATGTCGAGGCAAGGAGTGGTGGGGTTGTTCCTGGTCCAGGCGGCGTTGATGGGGCTGATGGGCGGTGTGTTGGGAAGCGGATTGGGTGTGGTGCTGGCGCGTGGGCTGGTGGCGATCCTGTCGAGGACGGTCACGGACCTTTACGCACCGGTGTCGGGGGCGGGCGATGCCCTGTTGATTGTGTCGCCTGCGCGATTATGTCAGGGGCTGCTGGTGGGTTTGCTGGTTTCAATGGCGGGAGCCTTCTTGCCGAGCCTGGAGGCGGGGCGGACGGTTCCCTCCAGGGCCTTGGCCCCAGGTTCGTATGAAGTCGAGCAGCATCTCCGCGCGGGCCGGCTGGCGTGGGTTGGGGTGGGGGGGCTCTTGCTGGCTTTGTTGCTGGGGCTTCCTGGCCCGATCGACGGACTTCCGCTGTTCGGTTATGCCTCCGCCTTCTGCCTCCTGCTCAGCCTCTCCTGTTTTTCCCCGGGGATCGTCGGCCTGATCGGATGGCTGCTGATGCGTCGGGTCATTAATGGCGGTGCGGCTCAAGTCCGGAGCGGATGGATCGCGCGGATCGGGGCGATCGGCCGACTCGCGATCGGGCAGGTGGCGCAGGCTCCGGGACGCAGTGCGGTGACGATCTCGGCCCTCATGGTGGCGATTGCCATCATGGTGGGAGTCGGGACCATGGTCCGGAGTTTCCGCTCGACGGTCGAAATCTGGATCAACCAAACGGTGATGGCCGATCTGATCGTGGCGCCTGCCTCCTGGCTGGACGCCGATGAGGCAGGGATGCCGGCCAAACGTCTGCCCTTGTCATGGGCCGAGAGATTGGCGGCGGTGCCTGGTGTGGTCGCCGTGGATCCCTATCGGCAGGTACGAATGGAAATCCAAGGCCGACCGGCTTCGTTGGTGGCCCGTGACTTGCGGCTGCATGGGGAGCGGAGCCGCTATCTTTTCCTGGCCGGCGACCCGGTGGAAACGCTCAACCGAACTGTGTCCGGTCAGGGCGTGATCTTGTCGGAAGTGCTGGCCCGCACCTTGACGGTTGGAACCGGCGATGTACTCCGAATGATGACACCGACGGGCGAGCGATCCTTCCCTATCCTGGGGGTCTTCTATGACTATGCCACGGATGGCGGCAAGGTGGTGATGGACGGAGCCCTCTATCGGCGGTTCTGGCCGGACGACACGGCGACGGTCTTCGCCCTGTATCTCGATCGGCGGCAGGATGCTGCGCTTGTTCGCCAACGGGTGCAGAACCAGGCGGCAGGGCTTGCGGAGGAAGACAGCGCGATCGCCGTGATTCCGAACGCCGAGCTGAAGGCGGACATTCTGGCGATCTTCGATCGGACGTTCCGGGTCACCTATGCGCTGGAGCTCATCGTCGTGATCATCGCGTTGCTGGGCATTGTCAATACACTGCTGACATCGGTGCTGGAACGGCAGAAAGAACTGGCGACGCTGCGGGCGATCGGCGCAGGCAGACGGCAGGTCGAAGGGCTGATTCTCGGGGAGTCCTGCTATCTGGCGCTGCTGGGCGCTCTGCTCGGGCTGATTGGAGGCGGGCTCCTCTCGGTGTTGCTGATCAACGTGATTAATACCCAGTCGTTCGGATGGACGATTCAATGGACCCTTCCGGTCGGTCTCCTCGTGGAAGCGGTCGGATTGGCCCTGGTCGTGGCGTTGTTGGCCGGCTATGCGCCGGCCCGTTGGGCCGGCCGACAATCGCTGGTCGAGGGGTTGCGGTATGAGTAGTCAGACAGGGATGGCCTGGAAATCCTCACCGGGCCAGGAACATGGGAAGCGGGGTTGCCGGCGGTGTGCGCTGTGCTAAGGCAGGCGGCTGGTCCCCGACGGGCGTCAGGTAGTTCGTTTCAACTTCGAACCCCAGATCGGAGATCATGCGCCAGGCTTCCGGGGCAGGCTGTCCCGGCGTCGTGAGATAGCCGCCGACGAAGAGGGAGTCGGCCGGGTAGAGGGCGAGCGGTTGGAGCGTCCGCAAGTTGAACTCTCGCCCGCCCGCGACGCGGATCTCCGTTTTCGGGTGGAGGAACCGGAACAGGCACAGCACTTTCAGACAGCGCTGGGGGGTGAGAGTCTGAGTCCCGGCCAGGGGCGTGCCGGGGACCGGGTGCAACGTATTGAGAGGAATGGAGTCCGGCTTCACCTCGCGCAGCGCGAACGCCAGATCCACGATGTCCTCGTCCCGTTCCCCCATGCCGATAATTCCGCCCGAACAGATTTCTAGCCCCGCGTGCCGGGCGGCATCGATAGTCGTCAACCGATCCCGATAGCTGTGCGTCGTGCAGATGGCCTCGTGGTAGGCCTCGCTCGTATTCAGGTTGTGATTGATCCGGTCGACGCCGGCGGTTTTGAGAGTCTGGGCCTGTTCCTTGTTCAGGAGCCCCAGGGAGCAGCAGACCTGGATGGGAATTTCACGCTTGATGTCCCGCACGGCGTCGGCGATCGCGGCGATTTCGCGATCCAACGGGCTTCGCCCGCTGATGACCACGCAATACCGCTGGGCCTTGGCCTGGGCGGCCCGCCTGGCGCCCTCCACCATTTCCTGTTTGGGGAGGAGGCCGTACTGTTCGATGTCGGCTGTGGAGACGGCGGACTGGGAGCAATAGTGGCAGTCTTCCTGGCAGGCGCCGCTTTTGGCGTTCAGCAGCATCTGCAACCGGACTTTTCGGCCGAAGTACCGTTCGCGCACGAGGAAAGCCGCATCCAGCAGGTCCAGTAGACGTTCGTCCGGGGTAGCCAGTACGGCCAAGCATTCGTCACGGGTGAGGGCTTCGTCGCGCAACGCTTTCTCGGCCAGTAGATGAAAGTCAGACATGGTTCCTCTCCGCATGGTCAACGCCGGACCCGTCTCGGTCGTCGGTTCCGGGCAAGAATTCGATCGGAATGCGCCGGCTACACGGTCTCAAACGGCGACGTGAGGCCTCGGTAGGACATGGCGCGGGATTCTATCTCATGGCCCTCGCGGGGAAACGCCGTCGCGGACGCGTCCACCCAAGGCAGCGCTGTATAGGTATTCCATTGGCCGCAGCGGCTGCAGCGTCCGGACCAGTCGGATGATTCGTGACGGCAGGAGCTGCAGAGATAGGGGACCACCACGCGTTTCTTGAATCCCAGGGCTTTTTTCAATTCCTCGACCGCGTGGTCCATCTGTTGCTTCCGCAGGTAGAGGTTCGCCATGATCTTGTGAAAGTCGGCCATTTGATCCTGGGGTCCCTCCAGGGTCGAGAGGAGGTCGAACGCCTCATCGATCATCTCCAGCCGATAATATAATTTCCCGAGATAAAACCGCAAAGCCGGATTCTGGGGATCGCGCTGGCAGGCTTCCTGATAGACCCGAATGATCTCGCCCGGTTCGCCGATCTCCAGATACAGCTCTTCCAGTCGGTGCAGGATGATGAGGTTTCCGGTTTTCACGTACACTTTCTCCAGGATTTCGGCGGCATTCCTGGTCTTGCCCTCACGGACGAGAATTTCGCCGAGGCCGATGTAAGCCGGCAGGAAGGTCTTGTCCCGTTTGATGGCGGCGCGAAACGAGTGGCGGGCCTTCTCGGGGTGGCCGCGCTCCAGCCATTGCCGGCCTACCTCGTAGGTCATGCCGACCAAAAGTCTGGTTTCGGCCCGCTGATCCTGTTCCGAGAGATGGGCTTTCACCAGCTGCTGTTGAATCTCCAGCGCGTCGCTCCACTGTTCGAGGCGAATGTAGAGGTCCCGCTTGCGCATGAGCGCGCTGAGGTGTCCCGGGTCGAGCTTGAGGATGTCGTGCAGAACCTGCAGGGCTTCCTCGAATCGCTTGGCCCCTTCCATGTCCATGGCGAGTGCGAGGAGGACCTCCGCGTTGCGTTCGTCGATGCTGCGCGCCTTGCGATGCAGGCGGATGGCCTCCGGATAGTTACGTTCTGTCCGGTAGAGGTTGCCCAGCCAGAGCAGGGAGTCGGCGTGGTTGGGGTCGAGCGCCAGCGTTTTTTCAAACAGGCCGATGGCTTCGGCGGTGCGTTTCGACAGGAAGGCGTGCATGCCTTCCCGATGCAGGGCGTCCACTTTCTCCTCGCGTCGGCGCAGGCGCGAGGTTTTCCAGCTCAGAATCAAATGTTTGGTCTCCCGGACCCCGACCATCAGGGTGACGATCAGGGAGCCGGCCGCCATGGACAGGAGCATCAGGGTGATCGGATTGAGGTCCAGGGCCTCCGTCGGACTGATCCTAATGGTGACGAAGCCGGGATTGAGCTCTTGGAAGTACCCGTAGATCAGGGCGGCGCTGATGATGAAGAAGACTGTCAAGAGGAGCCGGAACATGCGCTATCCTTGTTTGCGCACGCGGCGCGTGCGTGGCTTAGCCGTCGGCAGGGGGCTGACCGCCGGCGTCTGGAGCGTGGCAGGCAGTCGAACCTGCCTGGCGTCAGCCCACAAATGCTCCAGTCCGTAGTGCGCGCGGATGTCGGAGCGAAAGATGTGGGCCACGACATCCCCGAAATCGATCAGAATCCACTGTGACGTCGACGCGCCTTCCATGCTGAGCGGAGGGTGGCGTCGGTCGGACAAGGACTGGTCAATGTGATCCGCGATGGCTCGTACGTGGCGCTCCGTCTCCCCTGAGCAGAGAATCAAGTAGTCGGCCACGGAAGTCAGCTTGGCGACATCAAGGACAAGGACGTCGTCGGCCTTCTTCTCGAGGGCGGCTTGAGCAATGGCGAGAGCGTTAGCCTTCGACTCTGGTGCGATCTGATGCCTCCTGATACAGTCGGTGTTGAATTATATAGGATTCCACCGAGGCGGGCAACAGGTTTGACAGGGGCAGGCGCGCTCGAAGCCGGCGCCGAATGTCCGTGGCGGAGGCCTCGCAGGGTGGCAGGGCGAGGAGGATGAGGCTGGTTCCCCCAGTCAGGGGAAAATCGAGACGGTCCTGGCCTTGGGAATCGATGTGTGCGAGGGCGATAGGGTCGAGGGGGGGGAGTACCGGCAGGGTCCGCAGCGCGGCAAAACGGCAGAGGGGACGCGACACGACGACGAAATGGCAGAGGCTCAGCAGGCTCGGGGCATCTTTCCAGGTGTGGAGTTCGAGAAACGCATCGAGCCCGATTAGGAAGAAGAGCTCGGCTCCGGGGCCGTACTGTTCCTTCAGGGTGCGGACGGTTTCGATGCTGTAGGACTTGGCGGGACGCCGGATCTCCAGCTCTGACGCCTCCAGAAAAGACTCGCCGGCGATGGCCAGTCGGACCATCTCGAGACGGTGGACGGCCGGCGCCAGGGTGCCCAGGGGTTTATGCGGCGGATCGCCCGAGGGAATGAGCAGCACGCGGTCCAGGTCCAGCCGGTCCCGCACCTGCGTGGCCACGGCGACATGGCAGCGGTGAACCGGATCGAACGTTCCGCCGAACAAACCGATCTTCATAGGGCGTGAAGCGTGAACCGTGAACCGGGAAACGCAAGCGGATATCTAGCCAAAGTTACGTCAAGCGCAAATTGCCCAATCACTCGATCACCACTCACAATATTACGAGATTGTCCCTGTGAATCACTTCGCCATACTCCTGCCGGCCGAGCGTCTTTTGTATCTCGGCGGTTTTCAGGCCCTTGATCTGGTCCAGCGTCTCGGCGGAAAAATTCACCAACCCCTTGGCAAACTCTTTGCCGTGACGGGTGAGACACGTAACCGCGTCGCCCTGGCCGAACTCGCCTGCCACAGCGAGGATGCCCGACGCCAGGAGGCTTTTCCCTCGGCGCACGAGGGCCTCTTCAGCCCCCTCGTCCACCGTGATCTGGCCTTTGCCCCGCAGGGTGAAGGCGATCCAGTGCTTCCGGTTGGTCAGACGGCGATGCCGGGGCAGGAAAAAGGTCCCGCCGGGCCCGCCTCGCAAGGTCGTGCCGAGCAACCCTGGCTTGTCCCCGTTGAGGATCAGCGTCGGTACGCCGTATTCCGCCACCTTCTTGGCCGCCTGGATCTTGGTGGCCATGCCGCCGGTCCCTTCGAAGCTGCTGGAAACCCCGGCGCGACGTTCCACTTCCTTGGTGATGTCCGTCACGAGGGGAATCAGGGTCGCGGAGGCGTTCCGACGCGGGTCTTCCGAGAACAGTCCATCCACATCGGACAGAATGACCAGAAGATCGGCGTCCACGAGGTGCGCCACCTGGGCCGCCAGGGAGTCGTTGTCGCCGAAGCGGATCTCGTCCACAGCCACCGTGTCGTTCTCGTTGATGATCGGAATCACCTCGAAGTCAATCAGAGTGGTCAGGGTGTGTCGGGCGTTCAGGAACCGTCGCCGGTCCGTCAGGTCCTGGTGCGTGAGCAACACCTGGGCGACCCGCTGCTGCAACGGTTCAAAGGCCTTTTCATAGGCCCACATCAGCCGGCTTTGGCCCACGGCGGCGGCGGCCTGTTTCACGGGCAAACTCTTGGGGCGGGTGGTCAGCCCCAACTTTTGGAGTCCCGACACGATGGCGCCCGACGAAACCAGGAGCGCCTCGCGTCCGTCCGCCTTGATCGCCGCGATCTCGCCGGCCAGGCGTTCGATGCGCTCCGGCCGCAGCCCGACGCCCTGGGACGCGACGAGGCTGCTCCCGATCTTGACGACAATGCGTTTGGCCCGCTTTAGGAGATGGTCGCGCATGGTGCTCTCAGAGATTCGACCTGCTGCCCGACATACGTGATCAAGGCTTCGAGACCCTCCCGGGTTGCCGCCGAAATCGCAAAGAAGGGGATCTTGCGCCGTTTGCAGGAGGTCTGGAGCCGACGCAGGTGCTGCTCATTGCCTTTGATGTCGAGTTTCGTGCCGACGACCGCGAAGGGTTTGGAGGGCAACCGCTCGTCGTAGGCCGCAAGTTCCTTGCGGAGGATCGCCAGGCTGGCGACGGGATCCTCCGTGGCCCATTCGGAGACGTCGATCAAGTGGAGCAGAAACGTGGTGCGCTCGATGTGCCGCAGGAACTGGAGCCCCAACCCCTTGCCTGCATGGGCCCCTTCGATGAGGCCGGGAATGTCGGCCACCACGAAGCTGCGGTCGTCCTTCCAGGCCACGACGCCGAGGTTGGGGGTCAGCGTGGTAAAGGGATAATCCGCGATCTTGGGGTGTGCCGCCGTAATCGAGGCGATCAGGGTGGACTTGCCGGCGTTAGGAAACCCCACTAGCCCGACATCGGCCAGAAGCTTCAGTTCAAGCGAGAGCCAGCGTTCCTCGCCGGGGGTCCCCAGGTCAAATCGGGTGGGAACCCGGTTGGTAGAGGTCGCGAAGTGTTGGTTGCCACGGCCGCCCCTGCCCCCGCGGGCGATGACCTGTCTCTGGCCGTCGGCCGTTAAATCGGCCAGGATCTCGCCGGTGGCCTCGTCCGCGACGATGGTCCCGATCGGGACGGTGATTGTCACGTCGTCCGCCGTGCGGCCGTGGCAGTTTGACCCTCCCCCCGGCCCGCCGGCCTTGGCCTCATACAGTTGCTGATAGCGGAGGTCCAACAGTGTAGTCAGGCGCTGCGAGGCGATCATGACGATGCTGCCTCCGTTGCCCCCGTCTCCTCCGTCCGGTCCGCCTTGGGGGACATACTTCTCCCGCCGGAAACTACAAACCCCGTTCCCGCCGCGGCCGGCTTTGACGAAAATCCTGACTTGATCGACGAACAACATGGTGTTCCAGTCCTTCGCAATGGCAATGCATGAGGCGCGGGCACCGCGACAGTGTTCGTTCCCGGTCTGCCGGCGCACCCGCGTGCCTGGATGATCAAACTGGAAAAAAAGAAGGGGACGAGAGCGGAGTGGTCAGATGAGGCGTCGCGAGCGAACCCGCGGCTTAGGTGGGCGGGTAGACGCTGACCTTCTGACGGGCGCGACCGCCTTCGAACTTGACGACGCCGGTGACTTTGGCGAACAGGGTATGGTCCCGACCCAGGCCGACATTGAAGCCGGGAAAGAACTTGGTGCCTCGCTGCCGGATGATGATGCTCCCGGCCTTGATCAGTTCCCCGCCGTAAGCCTTGACCCCAAGATACTGGGGGTTGCTGTCACGACCGTTCCTGGATGATCCGCCGCCTTTATTTGTTGCCATGGCTTCTTCCCCGTGCCTTCCCTTATGCCGTCTCGATTCCGGTGATGCGGACCTCGGTGAAACATTGCCGGTGGCCCTTGGTGCGCCGATAGTTCTTGCGCCGCTTCTTCTTGAACACCATCATGGAACGGGTCCGGCCCTGTGCGATAATCTTGGCTGTGACGCGGCCCCGCTCGACCCACGGCTTACCGACCAACAAGCCCGTGTCGCCCTGGATCAAGCGCACCTGCGTGAGTTCGACGGTGCCCCCGACGTCGCCGGCGAGTTTTTCGACCTTCAAGATTTCGCCGGGTTGGACCCGATACTGCTTCCCCCCGGTCTCCACGATTGCGTACATGACTCGTCTCCTTACGTGTACAAGACCTTGCTTTGTAACATAGAGGTTTTGGAGGTGTCAAGCGATGATCGTGCCGCACGACCGTCGAAGGCGATTGAAGCGCACCTAAGCTGCAATTCGGCCTGGCCTGGCTTCGTTGACAGGCCCAGGACCCGCTGCTATAGTGCGCCGACGACGTGCCGAAGCCGCAAAATGCCATCTGAACGCTGAACGGGGTGGGCGGTCGTGCTGCAACCGAGCGAAAAAATCTGGATGGACGGGGCCTTCGTGAACTGGGCGGACGCCTCCATCCACGTGTTGACCCACTCGCTCCATTATGGACTTGCGGCGTTCGAAGGGATCCGCTGCTACAAAGGACGGCAGGGGTCGTCGATCTTCCGCCTCAAAGAGCACGTGGACCGGCTGTACGAGTCGGCTCATATCGCGATGATGAAGATTCCCTACGACAACAAGCAGCTATTCGACGCGATCGTGGAAACAGTGCGGATCAATCGGCTTGACGCCTGCTACATCCGTCCCTTGGTCTTCATCGGGTATGGAGCGATGGGAGTCTATCCCGGCGACAACCCGATCCGCGTGGCGATCGCTGCCTGGCGCTGGGGTTCGTATCTGGGTGAGGACGCGCTGGCCAAGGGCATCAGGGCCAAGGTGTCCTCGTTCACGCGCCATCACGTCAACGTCACCATGACCAGGGCCAAGGTTTCCGGCTACTATGTCAATTCCATCCTCGCCAAGCAGGAAGCCAAGACGGACGGGTATGACGAAGCCGTCCTGCTCGATCCGGACGGGTATGTGGCGGAAGGCACGGGCGAAAACATTTTCCTGGTCCGCAACGGGGTGCTGAAGACGACGCCGCTCACGTCGATCCTGGAGGGTGTGACGCGCAATTCGATCATGCAGTTGGCTCGCGAACGAAACATCCCCGTGGTCGAGGAACGCTTTACCCGCGACGCCATGTACGTGGCCGATGAGATTTTCCTGACCGGCACGGCGGCGGAAGTCACGCCGGTCCGGGAAATGGATGGGCGCCGGATCGGAGCCGGTGTGCCTGGCCCGATTACCAAAGACTTGCAGAAAACCTTCTTCGAAATCGTCCGCGGCGAAGAAACCGCCCACGCCTCCTGGCGGACGCCCGTCTAAATTCGTTTTCAAACGTCAGCATTCAGCTGTCAGCAATCGGAAGCGAGGGGTGGACTTCGTCCGCTCCCCCGAACTTGCTCCTGGCCGACTGCTGAAAGTTGAGGGCTGTTTTACGGCGCGGTCGGAGCGGCGGGTGCGGCTTCGCCGCCTGTCGGAGCCTGCGACGAATCCTTGGGCTTGGCGTCCTGCGCGGGGGCGGCAGTCGTGGTGTTTTTCTTGTTGAGGTCGATGACGGTGGAGGAGAAGGTTCGTTCCTTCGACAGCACAGCGAGGCTGAGCGAGGTCAGCATGAAGATGATCGCGGCGGCGACGGTTACTTTGCTGAGGAACGTCCCCGGCCCGCGACTGCCGAACACCGTCTGGCTCGATCCGCCGAACGCGGCCCCGATCTCGGCCCCCTTCCCGGCTTGCAGCAGGATGGCGCCGATCATCAGGAAGCAGACGATCACATGCAGGATCACGGCCAGGGTGTACATAGGACTCCTTTTTTCCCCATCGCAGCGCGGTGCTAGCCTTGTCGGGCCCGCGCGGAGGTGATGATTGTAGCAAACGACTGAGGGTCCAGACAAGCCCCTCCCACCAGAGCCCCGTCGATTTCAGGCGCAGCCAGGAACTGCCCGGCATTCTCCGGCGTCACGCTGCCGCCGTAGAGAATGCGAACCGGCTCGGCGTCCCGGGCGTTCCATCGTTCGGCCAAGACCTTGCGCAGCGTGCGATGGACGGCCGTCGCCTGGTCGGCGGACGCAGCCTGTCCGGTGCCGATCGCCCAGACCGGCTCGTAGGCGATGGCGACGGCGGCCAGGCTTTCGCCTGCCACCCCCTCCAGTCCCCGAAGAAGCTGATGGGTCACGATCCGGTCGGTTTGTCCCGCCTCCCGCTCCGTCAGCGTCTCCCCTATGCATAGGATTGGGCGCAACACGTGCCTGAGCGCGGCCTGCACCTTCTTGTTGATCCCCTCGTCCTGCTCGCCGAAGATGCGCCGGCGCTCGGAATGGCCCAGGATCACGTAACGACAGCCGAGTTCCTTCAACATCGGCGCCGAGACCTCGCCGGTGAAGGCGCCCTTGTCTTCCCAGAACAGGTTTTGCGCGCCCAGCGCGAAGGGAAAGGCGGGTAACTCGGCTTGCGCCGCTGCCTGGAGAGCCGTAAAGGGAGGGGCCAACACGACTTCCACATCGTCGGTGGCCTGGGCCAGCGCGGATAAGCGATACACGAAGGCCACCGCTTCGGAGGCGGTCTTGTGCAGCTTCCAGTTGCCCACGATCAGGCGTTTGCGCACGATCTCCTCGTGGAAGGGCGTAGGTGTGTCGGATGCCAGAGCGGCGGGCTAGTCGGCACGCTCCGGCAATGCGGTGAGGCCCGGCAACTCTTTGCCTTCCAACAACTGCAGCGCCGCGCCGCCGCCGGTGGAGATGAACGACATGCTCTCGGATTCGCCGGCCCGGTGGACCGCCAGGGCCGTGTCGCCGCCGCCCACAATCGTCAAGGCATAGGCGTTGGCCACGGCGTGCGCCATCGACAGAGTGCCGCGGGCGAAGGCATCGGTTTCGAACATGCCCATCGGGCCGTTCCAGAGAATCGTCTTCGCGTTCTGGACCGCTTCGCTGAACAGTTTCACCGAGGCGGGGCCGATGTCCAGCCCGCACCAGTTCTTGGGGATCTCTTGCACGGGGACCAGCTTGGTCTCGGCGCCCGGCTCCAGGCTGGCCGCCACGACGCAGTCTACCGGAAGGTAGAACTTGACGCCCCGCGAGAAGGCATGTTCCTGTACGCCGCGGGCGAAGTCCAGCATGTCGTTCTCGACCAGCGAGTTGCCGATCTCGTAGCCCATGGCCTTGATGAAGGTGAAGGCCATGCCGCCGCCGATGATGACCTTGTCCACGCGCTTGCCGAGGTTCTCGATCACGCCGATCTTGCCGGACACTTTGGCTCCGCCCAGGATCGCCACAAAGGGCCGCATCGGATTGGCCACCGCGCCTTCCAGGTATTCGATTTCCTTTTTCAGGAGGTAGCCGGCCGCAGATTCCTTGATGAACTTCGTAATGCCGACCGTCGACGCATGGGCGCGATGAGCGGCGCCGAAGGCGTCGTTGATGAAGACGTCGCCCAGCGAAGACAAGGCTTTGGAAAACGCCACGTCGTTGGTTTCTTCCCCCGGGTTGAACCGCAGGTTTTCCAGGAGCAGGACATCCCCCGGCTTCATCTTGGCGACCATCTTCTCGACCTCCGGACCGATGCAATCCGGAGCGAAGAGGACGTCCTTGCCGAGGAGCCGCTGCAACCGCTTGACGACCGGGGCCAAGCTGTAGCGAGGGTCCGGTTTGGCTTTGGGCCGGCCCAAGTGAGAGCAGAGGATCACTTTAGCGCCTTCGTCTACGGCATGGTTGATCGTCGGTAGGGTGGAGCGGATGCGCGTGTCGTCGGTGATCTGGTGCGAGTCGTCGAGCGGGACGTTGAAGTCGGCGCGGATGATCACCCGCTTGTTGTGCAGAACCAGGTCGTCGATCGTCTGTTTGTGCAGGTTCATGGCGTGCGGTGCATCCTTGCGTGGGGCGCGGCCCCTCAGCCCTTTGCGGCCACGAATTTGATGAGATCCCGCACGCGGCAGGAATAGGCCCATTCGTTGTCGTACCAGGCGATCACCTTCACCATGCGATGGTCCATGATGGTGGTCAAGGGCGCGTCGAAGGTGGCCGAGTGGGGATCGCCGTTCTGGTCCGTGGATACGATCGGCGCCTCGGAATATTTCAAGATGCCCTTCAAGGGCCCTCCCGCCGCCGTCCGGAACGCGGCGTTCACCGAGGCCAGGTCGCAGTCCTTCTCGGTCTCCACGGTCAGGTCCACGACCGACACGTTGGGCGTGGGGACGCGGATCGCCATGCCGTCCAGCTTGCCCTTGAGTTGCGGCAGGACCAGGTGCAGTGCCTTGGCCGCGCCGGTGCTGGTCGGGATCATCGAGAGCGCCGCGGCCCGCGCGCGCCGCAGGTCCTTGTGGGGCAGGTCCAGGAGCTGCTGATCGTTGGTATAGGAATGGATCGTGGTCATGATCCCGTGTTTGATGCCGAAGTTCTCCAGCAGCACCTTCGCCACGGGGGCGAGGCAATTGGTCGTGCAGGAGGCATTCGAGATGACCTGGTGTTTGGCCGGATCGTAGGTGGTCTCGTTCACCCCCAGCACCACGGTCACGTCCGCGTCCTTGGCGGGCGCCGAGATGATCACCCGCTTGGCGCCGGCGGACAGGTGCTTGCCCGCGCCCTCGCGGTCCGTGAAACGGCCGGTGGACTCCACGACCAGGTCCACGTTCAAGGCTTTCCAGGGCAGTTCCTTCGGATCCTTGACCGCCAGAATCTTGATCGGCTTGCCGTTCACCACCAGTTCGCCGTCGTTGGCTTGGACGTCCGCATCCAGCGTGCCGTGCACCGAATCGTATTTGAGCAGGTAGGCGAGAGTCTTGGCGTCCGTCAGGTCGTTGATCGCGACGAATTCCAATTGCGGGTCGCCCAGCGAGGCGCGAAACACGTTCCGCCCGATCCGGCCGAACCCGTTGATTCCAATGCGAATAGCCATGGTGTGTTCCGCTGCTCCTTGAAAGAAAAATGCCGGCCGAATTCCGACCGGCAGGAGGGGTGAATGTTACTCAGGCGGGCAGCCGAAGTCAAGCCGTTTCAGGCTGCTGAAAATGTCCCCCAACTTTGTTCTCGGGCGCTCGAACCCCTCAACAAATAGCAAAGCTGGAGGCAAAGTACCTATCCGCTCGCATGTGATCGAAGCGAGCGGATCAAGCGAAGCTTGGTATGTACCTCCTCGGGGTCCTCGTGCCCTGCGGCCTCGCCATGGGTAGAAAGGCACGTCTTGGCGTGCCTGGGGTTGGGTGGGTGTGAAGGGGCCATTTTGAGCAGCCTGTAGGGCGATGAACTTGGGGCGCGGCCTGCGGCAAGTTGTGCCCTGCCCCTCCAGTGATCGACGGCTCAGGCTCCTGCCCAGTCTTCGCGGGGGAGGAGGGGAGAGAAAATGCAATGAGAAAGAGAGCTAGATGGTTAAGATTTCCCGTGGACGCATGACCGTCACGCCTAACTTGTCTGAAATGATTTTTCTTTTTCGCAATAATTCCGAGTCATTGGTCAAAAAACATCGCGTTTATTGAGTTTGTGCGCCATCAGATGGCAGGCATCCCCTCGCTTGCTTTCATAGCTGTGTCCAAGTAGCTGCGCGTTTGGCCAAATCGTTTCCACTAGATCGTCGATGTCTTTATCCTCAACACGATGCAAGCCTGGGTTGCCAGGGATAAAGTCCAGTCCAGTGCCTACGTTGGGATCTTCTTGAATTAAGCCCTCGCCCTCCAATTTTATTACTAGCCGCATTACTTCCCCTGTCTTATCTTCAAAATCAGTGGTGCCTGCATAGTAGAGCTTGAAATATCCCAATTTTGTCAGATCGATGAGCCGATTAAAAAGGTCTGCGCCTGTGCGATTTGTAGCTTTATCGAGTAGGAGGTTTGTGTCGAGCGTGAGGGTTCTCGGTGAGCTAGGCATGTCCATCAAGAAAAATAAGAGAAATGAAATGTCGAGGGCGGCCTGATACGGATCAAATTTTCATGGCTTCTTTCACTTCATCCAGCGTCTTCTGAGCGACCTTGGCGGCGCGGTGACTGCCTTCCTGCGCGATCTCTTCTACTTGATCCGGCTTGGCGGTCAGCTTGGCCCGGTTCTCCCAGATCGGCACGAGCCGTTCCACCATTGCGTCGGCGACAAGTTTCTTGCAGTCGATGCAGCCGATGGCCGCCGTGCGGCATTCGGTATTGATGCGGTCCTGCACCGCTTTGGCCGAATAGATTTTGTGGAAGTCGTAGACGGGGCAGATGTCGGGATTGCCCTTGTCCGTGCGCTTGACCCGCGCCGGGTCCGTCACCATGGTCTTGAGCTTCTGACGGACCACCGGCTCCGCGTCGGAGAGGTTGATGGTGTTCCCGTAGCTCTTGCTCATTTTTCGCCCGTCGGTGCCGAGGACTTTGGGAAACTTGGTCAGGTGTTCCATCGGCTCCGGAAACACCGGCTTGTAGAGGCTGTTGAAGCGTCGCGCGATCTCGCGGGTCAGCTCCAGGTGCGGGAGCTGGTCTTTGCCCACGGGAACGAAGTCCGGCTTGTAGATCAGGATATCCGCGGCCTGGAGCACCGGATAGCCGAGGAAGCCGTAGGTGGAGAGGTCCTTCTCCTTGATCTCGTCCTGCTTCTCCTTGTAGGTGGGGTTCCGTTCCAGCCAGGGAATCGGCACCATCATCGAGAACAGCAGGTGCAGGATCGCGTGCTCGGGGATGCGCGACTGGATGAAGACGGTGGCGCGCTGTGGATCGATGCCGGCGGCGAGCCAGTCGATGAGCAGCTCGCGCGAGAATTCCTTGATGCGGCTGGTGTCGGCATAGTTGGTGGAGAGGGCGTGCCAGTCGGCGACGAAAAAGAAGCAGTCGTACTGCTCTTGCAGCGTCTTCCAGTTGTCCAATGCGCCGAGCCAATTGCCCAGGTGGAGGAGCCCGCTGGGCTGCATGCCGCTCAACACTCGTTTTTTTGCGTGGTGGGTCGTCATCGTGCTCCTGTTATTCGAGCTGGATCAGTTTGCCCTGCTTGACCTGAATGACAAAAATCCGCCGCTCCAGCGTGCCGCCGGGACCGAAGGACGCCAGCCCGCCCAGCGACGGCAGGTCCTGGCCTTTCAAGAGTTGCTCGCGCAGGCCTTTCCCGTTCGTGGCCCCTCTGCGGATGGCCTCCAGGGCCAGCCGCGCCGCGTCATAGGCCTGGGCGGCGAACAGGGTCGGATTGTTCTGGTACTTCCGCCGGTACTGCTCCACGAAGTCACGCATCCCCTGGTCCTGGCTCTCTTGAAACCAGCCGTCCACGAAGACGCTGCCGTCGATCGAGCGGTCCGCCAGGCGCAGCAAGTCCGGCGTATTCCAGGCATTGCTGCCCAGCAGCGGGACCTTGATGTCGTAGAAGCGCAGTTGCGGGGCCAGCAGGGACGCCTGACCGGCGCTGCCCGGCAGGAAGAGGGCGTCGAAGCCGGCCGTGTAGGTGATTTTGGTGGCGCCTTTGCTCGTCTGGCTCGTCGTGGCGGTCCCGTGTCGTTTTAGGTCTTCGGCTTTCAGATGCTTGATCTGCGGGCCGAAGTCCGTGGCGTTTTCCGGATAGGATTCGACGGCGATGATCTCGCCGCCGCGCTGACGGACTTCCTGGCCGAACAGGCGGGCCAATTCCTGTCCGTACGCGGTCTCCGGGTGGAGGATGCAAATGCGTTTGTATCCCAGTCGTCCGACCGCATAGTCCGCCAGGCGGCGGGCTTGCTGCGGGTAGGTAAGTGCGGTTGTGAACAGATAGGTCCCGAGGCGACGTACGTCGGACGTCGTCGCCGCGGGGGTCAGAAAGGGCGTGTCGGTTTCTTCGGCCACGGCGGCGGCCGTCGGCAGGTGGCGCGAGAGGAGGGGGCCGATCACCGCTTGCGGGCGATATTCCGAGACCAACTCGAGCAGTTCCGCGCGGAGCGTCGCCTTTTCCAGACCGGCGGTGTCCTTGACGACGAGCCCGACGGAGGTCACCCCCGCCTCCTTGGCTTTCTCGATAGCCAGCCGGATGCCGTTCAACGCCTCGGTTCCAAAGGGACTCAGGCGGCCCGAAGTCGGGACTGCCGCCGCCAGTATGTATTGGCTGGTCTTGAGCTTCGTCTTGTGCGCGCGCAATTGCTCCGCGGCGGACTGCGCATACTCGTGGGAAGGAAAATGCGTGAGGAAGAGGCGTAGGTTACGCTCGGCCAAGTGCTCTTCCCCCCGCGCCTGGTGCATCTCGACCAGGCGAATCAACACGAGGTCGCCGGGAAATGTCGTCGGATACGCGTCACGCAGAAGCACTAGCGCCGTGCGATCGGCTTGTTCTTGTACGAGGCGCCTGATGCGTTCGCGCGCCTCGGCTGGGCGTTCGGAGGGGCCGATGGACATCTCCTCCAACCAGGTTTGAATGGCCCGAACGTAATCCCTCTTGAGGGCCTGAACTTCCCCGATCGCCTTGAGGACGTCGCGCTTGGTCTCGATGTCCTCGGCCTGCGCGCGCACGTCGGACAGGAGGGAGAGCGCTTGGTCCGTCTTGCCCAGGCGGGCCTGCACGGTGCCGAACAGCATGCGGCTTCGGACGGCCACCGCGGCATTCGGGAATTCGGTCAGGAGGCGGTCTAAGTAATCGGCCGCCGCGGCATAGTCTTTCTTGTCGTTGAGCGCGCTGGCCATGAAGAAATAGACCTGAGCCAGCGAGTCGCCCTTGGCCGAGGCCAGGAGCGGTTTGAGGGTTTCGATGGCCTCGTCGTCTTGTTGGGCGTCGAGCAGGGCTTTGGTTTTTGCTAGGGGCCCGTCATCCGGCTTCTGCGGAGGAGCGTTCTTGATCTGGGGGGGCGGCGGAGCGTCGGCGTCGGCGCCGTAAAGGGTCGGGGGGTGGCTCAGCGAGGCGAGCATCAGAATGGACAGCGACAGGCCGGCGGCCAGACCACGCACAGCGTGGGCACGGACCAAGGGGCACTTGGAGGAAAAGGAGGGCTGCTGTGAAGAGATTGAAACGACCATCGGCTCCCGACATTGCGCATGCTCGTACCTAAGGACTTTTGTACTATAGGGGTCGGGTGCGGGGCTGTCAAGGCGCGACGAAGCGTATCATGTTGTTTTCACTGCTGTTCGTGCGTATAGTCTGAAAATGTCTAAAAGGGTGGTCTAATGGAAAGACTGGATGGATTAGTCGATCGCTACCTCGCCGATTTGCGGGTCGAAGCGGGATTGGCCGGCAACACCCTCGAAGCCTACCGGCGCGATCTGCAAAAGCTGCAAGATTTTTTAGCCGCCCGTGCGATCCGTGATCCGGCTGGCGCGACCCGTCCGGTCATGTCCGAATTCCTCGCGCATTTGCGGCGCACGAATCTCTCGCCTGCGTCCACCGCCAGATGTATGGCCGCGTTGCGGGGTTTCTTCCGGTTCCTGTGCCGCGAGCGGTTGGTCCACGAGAATCCCCTGCTGAACCTCAAAACTCCACGCCCCTGGGCGAGGCTGCCCAAGGTGCTCTCGCAAGCCGAAGTCTCCAAGTTGCTGGAGCTCCCGGCGGAGACGCAGCCGGAGGGCAAGCGCGATGCGGCGATGGTGGAATTATTGTACGCGACGGGATTGCGGGTTTCGGAATTGGTGAATCTGGAAGTGGCCCATCTGAATATGGGCGTCGGGTATGTGCTGGCGTCAGGCAAGGGGGCGAAGCAAAGGGTTGTGCCGATCGGCGAAGTAGCCAGGCAGAGGCTGGAGGCCTATTTGGAGCAGGCCCGTTCGGCCTTGGTCAAGGGCCGTCCGGCGCGGCACCTGTTCGTGACCCGGCGCGGCGGCAAACTCACGCGCCAGGGGTTTTGGAAAGCCCTCCGGGCGCGGGCGCGCCGCGCCGGGATTGCCAAGCCTATCTCACCGCACATGCTCCGGCACTCCTTCGCGACCCACTTGTTGGATCGCGGGGCCGATCTGCGCTCGGTCCAGACGATGCTGGGCCACGCCCGGATCACTACGACCCAGATTTATACGCACGTCGAGCGCGAGCGTTTGAAGCGTGTGCACACGAATTTGTTTCCGCGAAAACAACGGCGCGGCGCCAAGACACAACGCTGAATGCGAAATTCTGAATGATGAACGGATGACGGGACATTCAGCGCAACTCCGCGGCCAGGTCGTTCATCATTTATACTTCATCGTTGCTTATGGCGCGGTTGACAACCAGCGGCAGACTTGATAACATCCGAAAACTCTCGCGCAACTGCTCGGCAAGCTTGAGAATTCGGGCGGATAGCTCAGTTGGGAGAGCGCTGCCCTTACAAGGCAGAGGTCACAGGTTCGATCCCTGTTCCGCCTACCAAACCTGTGACGCGGTCAGAGAGTGGGCATCTCACGGAGTCGAATGGTAGTATCGAGGTGCCTGGACGCATAATTTTATCTGCACATCATCTTTCCGAACTATGGGGCCGTCGTTCAGCCTGGTTTAGGACGCCAGATTGTCAATCTGGAGGTCGCGGGTTCAAATCCCGTCGGCCCCGCCATGTTCTCAGTGTGCTGTCGTGGGATTATGAAACCGCGACCGGGGGTTCCGAAGGGGGCGCGACCCCTTCGTGGGGAGCCTACGAGGGGGCTGGCCCCCTCTGTAAGAGCCGGCGAAGCGGGGCTGCCTGAGCCGGCGAGGGAGCGCGGTTCAAATCCCGTCGGCCCCGCCAATTTTCCCCAATGGGTTGAGTGGTATCGGTGATTGTAAGCCCTGCATGATGCGGGAGGAGATGTACTAGCCTGATGATGTCTCAGACCGGTCCTCTTGGGCTCGTCGGTTCGCTTGGGACGGTATCGAAAGTCGTTCTGCTGGTGCTCTTCCTCTTCTCCGTCGTTTCCTGGACCATTATCCTGCTCAAATCGCGGACCTTCCGCGCCGGAGACCGGGACGACCGGCGCTTCATGAACGCCTTCGCCAAGACGAAGGACCAGGAGGAGCTGCGCCGGCAGGCGCACCGGTTGCCGGCCAGTCCGACCGCCATGCTCTTTCTGGGCGCCACGGATCGACTGCAAGAGGAGGCCCGGGATGGCCGAGGAGGACTGACGGCAGGCTCCGCCGAGCCGATCGAGGCGCCGTCGCCTGCGGATCGCCAATATATGGATCGAGTCGTGGCGCATCTGGTGCAAGACCAGATTGCCAAGCAGGAGACGTACCTGCCGTTCCTGGCCACGACCGGTAACATCACGCCGTTCATCGGGTTGTTGGGCACCGTGATGGGGATTATCGACGCCTTCGGAGAAATCGGCAAGCAGGGGACCGCCAGCATCTCGGCGGTGGCTCCCGGCGTGGCGGAAGCCTTGGTCGCCACCGCCGCCGGTCTTTTTACGGCGATTCCGGCGGTCATCGCCTACAATTACTTCCTGAATCGGATCCGCAAGTCCGCCTTCCGGGCGGAAGCGTTCAGCATCGAATTGGTGCACCAGCTGCAGACCAAGCTCAAGGCTGCGGGGGTGCGCGGGTGATCTTCGAGAGCCGGCGCCGCCGGTTCATGGCGGAGATCAACGTGGTCCCGCTCGTGGACGTGGTGCTCGTGCTGCTGATCATTTTCATGGTCACGGCGCCGATGCTCTACCGCGGCATGGACATCAAGCTCCCGACCTCCGCCAGCAATACGATCAAGCCAGAGGAACGGCTCGTGCTCACGATCGAACGGGATCAGAAGCTCTATCTCGACAAGGACCGGGTCTCTCCGGCTCAGCTGGAGTCCCGTCTGCGGGCGGCGAAGCAGCGGAACCGCGAAGTGTCGGTGTTCCTGCGGGCCGACAGCGAGGTGCCTTACGGCATCGTCGTGCAAGTGATGGATGGGGTCAAGCAGGCGGGGATCGACAAACTGGGCATGGTCACGGACCCGGTCGGGCCGGAGCGTGTGACGGATGGACTCGTGAAGGAGTCGGGCAGGCCGTGAGCGTCGAGGAGGGCGCGCGCGCATCCGAGGGTGCGCGACGACGGACATGACGGCGGACGCCTGTTCAGATTCGGCGCTCTGGTGGCAAGGGACGGCGCCGCAGCCGTCGCGTCTGGGCGCGATGCTGGCCCTGTCGCTGCTGCTGCATCTGGCGGTGCTGATTGTTGCCGGCGGACTCAGGTTGCCGACTAAAATGGACCGGCCGATGGCTTCGTACCAGGTTTCGCTGGTCACCTTGCCTCCAGCGCCGGTGCTGTCCCCGGTGCAACGGACTGTGGAGGCGGAGGTTCCGGTTGCCCCGCCGCCGGCGCCCGCCGCGCCGCCGCCGGCTCCGGTGCCCCAAGTGGTCAAACCGACGGTCACGCCGTCCGTCGCGGTGCCCACACCGCCGCCGGCGCCTGCGCCCTCCAAGTCGGAGGCACAGCTCAAGGATCTCTTGCGCGGGATCAAGTTGCCGCCGCAGGCGCCCGCATTGGGAGATGTAGCGCCTGCGCCGAAATCGGCGCCCGTTCAGCGGGTGCAACCGGCCAAGACCGACGCGTCGCAGCAGAAGTTCAAGCGGGAGATCGACGACCTACTGAAAAACGTTGCGGTACCCGAGTCCCAGCCGCCGGCCGTCGGGCCCGTCATGCCCAAGGAGAACCAGGCCAAGCAGACCTTAACGCAGCAGGTGCAAAATCTGGAGCCGCAGACGTTAAAACCCGCTCCGGAAGAAGCGATTCTGAAGCGGCCGGCGCCGATACCGCAGGCCAAGGCGGCGGCAAAGATTCCCGCCACCAAGATGCAGGTGCTCGGTGTCGCAACGGGATTCAACTGGTATCTCGCGCAAGTTCAGCGGTTGATCAGCGCGCAGTGGGTCGCGCCGCCCGTGGACCTGGCCGGTAAGACCTACAAGGTCGTGATCAAGTTCCGGCTGGACCAGTCCGGGGGCGTGAGCGCCGTGGCGGTCGAAACGTCGTCCGGCAACGGCTACTTCGACGATGCGGCCACCCGCGCGGTGCTGAAGGCCGACCCGTTGCCGCCGTTCCCGAAGGATTTGGCCGAGTCGTCTTTGGACGCGCATTTCAGTTTCGTGGTGGGCGAGGAGGTTGGGTAGGCGGATGCGATACCTGCTGATAACGATGCTGTTCCTGGGGGCCGGGTTCTGGGCGATCCTGGAATCCGGCGCGGCGGATGTGTTTCTGGAGGCGACGCGGCCGGACTTTCAGAAAATTCCGATCGCCGTGCTCGGGTTCCGCGACGGACAGCTGCCGGACAATCCCGGGTCGAGGCTGACGCAAGTGCTCAAGGACGACCTCCGCCGCTCGCTGATTTTTTCGGTGACGGATCAGGCGAAGCTGGGTCTGACGCTGGACGGGGCCTACGGGGCCCAAAACGTGCTGTTCAAGCAGGCGGCGGACAATGGGATTGCAGTGTTGGTGTGGGGGCAGGTTGCGGCCCGCCAACCGGATTTGGTGCTGGATGGGCTGATCTACGACGGCGTCAAGCAGGAAGCCATCGCCAGCAAACGCTATGTCGGAGCGCCGCCGGTGTTGCGCCAGATGGCGCACCGGCTGGCCGATGAACTGGTCTACCGCTATACGGGAGAGCCGGGGATTGCCAAGACCAAGATCGCGTTCGTGTCGGAGCAGGGGGGCAGCCGCGAACTCTACGTCATGGACTACGACGGATACGGTCCGCGTCAGGTGACGGCCGATGGGTTCCTGAGCCTCATGCCGCGCTGGTCGCCGGATCGGCGGCACCTCGTCTTTACCACCTACCGGAGCCGGACCAAACAGGATATCGACGCGATCGAACTGGCTACGGGGAAACGGGCGACCCTGGTGTCCATGCCCGGGCTGAACATCACCCCGGCCTTCTCGCCGGACGGGACGGATCTGGTCTTTGCCTCCAGCAACGAAGGAAATGCCGAGATCTACAAGATGAGTTTGGGCACTAAGACACTGACCCGGTTGACGGTCAACAACGGCGGAGACTTATCGCCAGCCTGGGCGCCGTCCGGCCGTGAACTGGCCTTTGTATCCGACCGAGGCGGCAGCCCGCAGATCTATTTGATGAGCGCCGACGGCTCCAACGTGCGCCGTCTGACCTTCGAAGGGGACCACAATGCCGCCCCGGCCTGGTCCCCGCGCGGCAATTGGATCGCCTACGTTTGCCGCGGCCAGGACCGGCAGTATAAGCTGTGCCTGATCAGTCCGGACGGGCAGAAGCGGATTCAGATCACGTCCGGCCAGGGAGTGGACGACTCGCCTTCCTGGTCGCCGGACGGACGGCACCTAGTGTTCAGCTCAACCGCGGAAGGGAAGAGCCACATCTACATGATCAACAGCGACGGAACCGATCTCGAGCGGCTGACGTCCGGCGGCGTCCACCACAGCGCGCCGGCCTGGTCGCCGGCGTAGAGGATGGGGGATCGGCTCATGCCAAAGAAGCAGAGACGGTGTTAACCTCAGGAGGAGACAGACATATGCATACATGCATGCGAACCGTGACGGTGGTGGGTTGGCTGGGGCTGGTGGCATTGGTCGGTGCCGGCTGCAGCAAGTCCATCCAAGCGGATGCCGGTTCCAAATCGTTCGAGCCGGCGCCCAGCCAGGCGAAGCCGGGTGGGGCCGGTTCCGGTGCCGGACAGGAGGCGCCCGTCAGTCAGTTCGGCTCGCTGCCCGGCGACAACAATGGAAAGCCTGCAGGGAAGGGATCCGGGGAAGAACGGGTGTCGGAAGGGGTTGCCGTCGCCAAGGCGGAGCCTTCCGGATCGTCCAGGCAACAGGAGATGCAGCAGGAGCAGGTGGCGACGGCCGCGGCAGGACTTGACGACGTGTACTTTGCCTACGATTCGTGGAAACTGAGCGAGGACGGCCAGCGCGCGCTGTCCAAGGCCGCGGAGTGGCTCAAGGCCAACGGTTCGCAGAAGCTGGCCGTCGAAGGTCATTGCGACGAGCGCGGCACCCAGGCGTACAATCTGGTCCTGGGACAGAAGCGGGCCAAAGCGGTCCGTAATTACTTGGTCGAACTCGGCGTGGCCGGCAATCGCATCACGGTCGTGTCGTATGGCAAGGACCGGCCATTCTGCAGGGAGTCCAATGAGTCTTGTTATCAGCAAAACCGGCGCGGCCATTTGGTCGTCAGCGACAAGTAATCGGCGCGCCCAGTCCGCGCCACGCGCGGCTGGGGTCCGGCGGTGAGGAAACCGGTCCAGAGCAGACGGTTCCGGTCTGGTCGGGCGGGCAGGGCCGCTGTGGCCTGCGCCGGCCTGTGCTTGTTGCTGACCGGCTGCCTCGCGCAGAAGGCCGAGCTGCTCCAGGTCAGCCAGGACTTGGACAAGAAGATTTCTCGGCTGGATCAGCGAGAAAAAGACATCGAGGCGGCGATCAAGAAGCTCGACGAGCAGATCGCCCAGGCTGGCACCCTTATCAATGAGGCCCGGGCGAGGGCCCTCAGCGCGATCCGTGAAATCCGCGAGGAGGATCAGCCGAAAATCCAGGGCAAGATCGACGAGAACGATCACAAAGTCAAAGCTCTGGAAGCGCGGGTAGAAGACCGGGCCGCCAAGATCGAGCAATTGATCGCCAAACGAACCGCCGAATTGGAAAAACGCGACGCCGAATCGGAGAATCGCGCCGCTGCGTTGGAAAAGACCGTGCACGATCAAACGGTGGCGCTGGCTGCCATGGCCAAGACGGTCGATGGGCGGCTGGAAGAGCACGACAAGGCGGCAGCGCAGGCGCAGGCGCAGGCCCGCGCGCTGAGCGAGCAGATCACTCAGTTGAACCGGGCCTTGACCGATTTTCGACAGGCACTGTCAGGATTGGGCGACAAGCTGGTCCACCAGGAGCAACGGACCAACGACCTGTCGGCCAGGCTCCAAGCCGATGCCAAGGCCACGAACGACCATTTGGACAAGGTGACCAAGAGCGTGGGCACCGTGGCCAAAACGCTGGAGGCGGTCGGCGCCAAATTCGTGGCGCAGGAAGAGGCGCAGGATCGCCGCTTGAACGACATGGCCAAGTCGCTTGCCAGACTCCAAGGGAAAAGCGTCAAGGCGAAACCGGACGGCAAGGCAAGTCACCCGGCGACCGGCCAGGCTCCCGTTGGTGCGGAACCCAAATCCGAGCCTCAGCCGGCCCCGGTGATGTCCGAGGCGGACGCAGGGGCATCGCAACCCGCGCAAGTTGCATCGGCTGACGAACCGGCCAATGCCGGGGCGGCGGCAACTTCGGCTGCAGCCGAAGACAGCGCTGAATCGGTCGCCGGATCGCCGTCCGGCGAGGCGTCTCCGACAAGTGACGGAGACCGGACCGGCGGTGCCAAAGCGGCCTATGACCGGTCGTTCCAGCGGTTCAAGCAAAAAGATTTTGACGGGGCACTGGAACAGTTTTCGGAATTTCTGACCCAGTACCCGACGAACAAGTTGGCGCCGAACGCCCAATACTGGATCGGAGAATGTTACTTCGGCAAGAATGAATACGTCCGGGCCATTGCCGCCTATGAACAAGTGAAAGCCATCGATCCGGCCAGCGAGAAAGTGCCCGCCGCGCTGTTCAAGAAGGGGTTGGCCTACCTCGCGCTCAAGGATCGCAAGAAAGCGTCGGTGGCATTGACGCAAGTGGTCGAGGTGTTTCCCAAGAGTCCTGAAGCGGGCAAGGCCCGCGAACGGTTAGTCCAACTCAACCAAGGCCGATAACATTATGCGAATGTGTCATGTGCCGTCCGGACAAGCCATGAGATTTCTGGCCGTCATGGCCTGGGGCGGAATCCTCCTCGCCGGCTGTGCCAGCCATGCCGACTTCGTGAAGACCCAGGAGCAGGTCCGGGCCGTCGCCAAATTGCAAGAGCAGGACCGGCAACGCGACGAAGAGATCCAGAAACGGCTCCAGGCTCTGGAGGCGAAAGGCGGCAAGACTCCATCGGCGGACCAGGCGGTCAAGGGGCTGCCGAAGGACGTAGAGGCGCTCCGGCAGCAGCTGGAAGAACTGACGGACCGGTTGAACGACCTGGACCGCCGGGTCGCCCGGCTGCAAGACGGCCAGTACGCCGCACCGGCCCCGGCCAAGCCGGATGTCATGCCCGCTGCGCCGTCCGGCGAACCGTCCAGACAGTCCAAGCCGGCCAAGTTGCCGGAGGCGCCGGCGGTTTTGCCGGGCACCCCGGACATATCACCCACCAGCGCGTTCAATTTGGCGCAGAACGACTATCTCAACGGGCGGTATGAGTTGGCCATCCGGGGCTTCGAGCGGTTCTTGAAAGATTTTCCCTCGACATCGAAAACACCCGATGCCCATTATTTCATCGGTGAATCGTACTACAGCCTGAAAGACTACCCGCGTGCGATGCAAGCCTTCGACCTAGTCGTCCAGGAATATCCGAAGAGCGAAAAAGTGCCTCCCGCGCTGTTCAAGCTGGGGCTCTCGTCGGCGGAGACCGGCGATCCTTTGAAGGCGCGCAGTTACCTGAAGCGGGTGCTGGAAGAATTTTCAACCTCCAACGAAGCCAAGCTGGCCAAGAACAAACTGGCCGAAATCCGATGATTCGCCCCCTACAGTCCATCCCGCCGCCGCGGTGCCGTCCGGCTCGCGCTGCAAGCCGTGCGTCCGCCGACTGCCGCGATTTTGGCAGTCAGAGGAGGCGGAACCGGTGAATCTCGCGAGCCGCACCGGCAAGATCCAGGTGCTGCCCGGCGACGTGGTCAGCAAGATCGCTGCCGGCGAAGTGGTGGAACGGCCGGCCTCCGTCGTGCGGGAGTTGGTGGATAATAGCCTGGATGCCGGCGCGACGAAAATTACGGTGGAGGTGCGGGACGGCGGGCGTGCGCTGATCAAGGTGACCGACGACGGGGAGGGAATGGGCCAGGAGGACGCTCCGCTGGCTCTTGAACGCCATGCGACCAGCAAGGTTCGCTCGGAGCAAGATCTCTGGTCCATCCACACCCTGGGGTTTCGGGGAGAGGCCTTGCCCAGCATCGCCTCCGTGTCCCGGCTGACGTTGATCACGGCTCGGCGGGATGAGCCGGTCGGCACCAGATTGGTCCTCACGGGCGGGGTAACGGAGCAGCGGGAAGAGGTGGCCGCGTCCCCCGGCACCCAAATCGAGGCGGCAGATCTGTTTTTCAACACGCCGGCAAGAAAAAAGTTCTTGAAGGCTACGCCGACGGAGTTCTCGCACATCTGCCAGGTGATACAACAAGCGGCGTTGGCCTGGCCGAAGGTTCGATTCCGGTTACTCCACAACGGGCAGGAGGTGCTGGACTATCCGGCCGCTTCCTCCCTGCGCGACAGGCTGCTGCAACTCTACGGTCAGCGCTGGCTGGAGCAGGTGGTGGACGTGCGGGGCGAGGGGCCCGGCCTGCGCCTGACCGGCGTGACCGTGCACGGAGCTCAGGCGCGCGCCGGACGCACCCCGCAGGAGCTGTTCGTCAATCGGCGCGCCGTCAAGAGTCCGACCATGGCCCATGCGATTGCCGAGGGGTATGGCTCCTTCCTGGCCAAGGGCCGATATCCTCAATATGTCTTGTTCCTGGAGGTGGAGCCGGCGCGGGTGGATGTGAACGTGCATCCGGCAAAGCGCGAGGTGCGGTTTGCCGATCAAGACCTGGTCCATCAAACAGTTCGGCGTGCGGTCCGGACGGCTCTAGGCGGCAGTCCGCAGGGCATCCAGCTTGACGGGCAGTCCCAGCAGACGACCGACCGGGCCGCGGGCGGATATGCCGGCTGGCCTGGAACGTCCGCCGGGTGGCAGACTCAGCCGTCCCTGTTCAGGCGAAGGGATGGTCTGCAGACGGAGGCAGGCCGGGCGAACCCAGCCGGACAGAATGTCGCCCCTTTCTTGTCGGGAGCCGAGCAACTGGCTGTCCCGGGCATCGGGGAGGCCTCGCCCGGCTATCGGCTCGAGGCGGCGAGCGAGGTCATTCCGCTGGGCCAGGTCGGCCGAACTTATTTGGTCGCCCAGGTCGGCACGGAGCTGCAGGTGATCGATCAGCATACGGCGCATGAGCGGGTATTATTCGAACGTTTGTGGCGCGCCTGGCTGGAACAGCGCGTGCCGTCCCAGCCCTTGCTCATTTCGGAGCCGATCGAGGTGCCGCTTCAGGGCGCCACGCTGCTCACGCGCCACCTGCCGGATTTGGACAAGTTAGGGCTTTCCATCGAGCCCTTCGGGGCCGGAGCCTTCGTGGTGCGATCGGTCCCGGCCCAGCTGGCGCATTTGGACTACGTAGCGCTCGTGCAGGACTTGGTCGAGGACCTGTCGGAATGGAACGCCGCCTTGTCGCTGGAGGCCAAAGTGCGGCCCATCCTGGCGACGCTGGCCTGTCACAGCGCGGTGCGGGCCGGCCGGGCGATGGCATTGTCCGAGAGCAAACAGCTGATCGAAGACTGGGTGCGCGAGGGGTTGCCGATGACCTGCCCGCACGGGCGACGGGTGGCGCTCCGGTTACCTGCAGAGGAGTTGGGTAAAATCTTTGGCCGCGCCTAACGAGACAATTCTCAATGTTGAATTGTTAATTTTCAATTGAAAACAGGCTATGACTTCCATTCAACATCCACCATTGAACATTGAGTCTTCTCTGAAGGCAAAGCCTCTCGTCGCCCTGGTCGGGCCGACCGCTGTGGGCAAGAGCCGGGTCGGAATTCTGTTGGCCAAGGCATTGGACACCGAGGTCCTCACGGCCGATTCGCGCCAGGTCTTTCGCGGTATGGATATCGGGATGGACAAACCGACGGTGGCGGAGCGGCAGGGGGTGCCGCACCGGCTGATCGATTTGGTCGAGCCGGACCAGCCGTTCAACGTGGGTCTCTATCGCCGGCACGCGCTGGAGGAAATCAGGCGTCTGCATAGTGTGGGGAAGCTCCCTTTGCTCGTCGGTGGCACCGGTCTCTATGTGCGCGCGCTGCTGCGGGGTCTGTGGGACGGACCGGCGGCCGATTGGGCTTTGCGGGGCAGGCTGGATGCCGAGGCGCTCGATCGGGGGATCGGGGCGCTCTACGAGGAACTGTCCCGCGTGGACCCGGCCTCGGCGAAGCGGCTGCATCCGCACGATCAGGTGAAGATCATCCGGGCGCTGGAGGTCTACCGGTTGTCCGGACGTCCGCTCTCCGAGGCCATTCACGAGCATGCTTTCGGCGAGTCGCCGTTCTCGACGCTTGTGATCGGCCTGATGCGGGACCGAGAAGCGCTCTATCGAAGGATTGACGCCAGGGTGGATGAGCAATTGGCCAAGGGGCTGCTGGAGGAAACACGTGGCCTCCTGGCTAAGGGGTATGACCGGCAGCTCGGGTCTATGAAGGGCCTGGGGTACCGGCAGATGGCCGGAAATCTGGCCGGCGAATATCCCTATGACGAGGCGGTGCGCCTGCTCAAGCGGGACACACGCCATTTCGCCAAACGGCAACTGACCTGGTTCCGCAAAGAGCCGGGGCTGATCTGGTTGAGGATCGACGAACGGGATACGTTCGAAGACGTGACGGCCCGCATCGTCGAGTTGGTCCACCGGTTCCTGGCCGACCCGCCCGCGGTCACGAGCAAAGAGGCCCACAATACGGTCGCGGCAACCTAGGAGGAGAGCACAGAGTGGCACGCAAGCAGGCAGCACAAGCGAGAGCGAGCATCGGCATTATCGGCGGCAGCGGGCTGTACGAAATGGACGGGTTGGAGCAAGTACGCGAGGTGAAGGTCAAAACGCCGTTCGGCAAGCCCTCCGACGCCATCATCATCGGCCGGATCGACGGGCGCTCCGTGGCCTTTCTCTCCCGCCATGGACGGGGGCACCGTATCAGCCCGAGCGAGATCAACTACCGTGCCAACATCTATGCCATGAAGTCGCTGGGGGTCACCCGGGTGATCGCTGTCAGCGCGGTGGGGAGCATGAAGGAATCGGTGCGGCCGGGCGACGTGCTGCTGCCGGATCAGTTCATCGACTTCACGAAACGCCGCATCGGCACCTTTTTCGATCGGGGCATCGTGGCCCACGTGGCCTTCGCCGATCCGATCTGCCTGCATCTCTCGGGCGCGCTGGCCGAGGCCGCCCACGGGGCCGGCGCCGCCGTGCACCGCGGGGGGACCTATCTCTGCATCGAAGGGCCCCAGTTTTCCACGCGAGGCGAGTCCTTCCTCTACCGGCAGTGGGGCGTGGACGTGATCGGGATGACCAACTTGCCCGAAGCCAAGCTGGCCCGGGAAGCCGAGATCTGCTACGCCACGCTGGCGCTGCCGACCGACTATGATTGCTGGCATTCCAGCGAGGAATCCGTGACGGTCGAGGCGATCCTGGCGACCCTCCACAAGAACGTGGCGATGGCCAAGCGCATCCTGCGCGCCACGCTGCCGGTTGCCGAGGAGCCGCGTACCTGCGCTTGCGGGACGGCCTTGGAATACGCCGTGTTGACGGCGCCGGACAAGATCACCAAGGAGGCGCGCAAGCGCCTGCGCGTATTGCTGGCCCGGCGCTATGCGCCGGCGAAAGGAGGCCGCTGAGATGGGCAAGCTGTTGGTCGTCGGATCGGTCGCGCTGGATACGGTCCGGACTCCGTTCGGCGAAGGCACCGAGGTGTTGGGCGGGTCGGCGACCTATTTTGCGACTGCGGCCAGTTATTTCACCGGCGTGGATCTCATCGCCGTGGTGGGGGAGGATTTTCCGGAGGCCCACCTGAAGTTCCTCAAGAGCCGCGGCATCGACCTGGCGGGATTGGAACGGCGGCCGGGCCAGACCTTTCGCTGGAAGGGCGAGTACACGCATCAGCTGAACGAAGCCCATACGCTGGACACCAAGCTGAACGTCTTCGAAACGTTCCGGCCCAAGATTCCTGAGGCGTACCGGTCGCCGGACTTGCTATTTCTCGGCAATATCGACCCGGAACTCCAGTTGGACGTCCTGCAACAGGTCACGCGGCCCAAACTGGTGGCCTGCGATACGATGAATTTTTGGATCAACGGCAAGCGGGAGGCGCTCTGGCGCACGTTGGCCCAGGTGGACGTGCTGGTGATCAACGACGGCGAGGCCAGGGCGTTGGGCGAGTCGCCGAATTTGGTCCAAGTGGCGCAAAAGATTCTGGCCAAGGGGCCCAAACACCTGATCATCAAGCGGGGGGAGTATGGGGTCCTGTGCTTCAACCAAAAGCAGATGTTCGGAGCCCCCGCCTATCCGCTCGAACAGGTCCGCGATCCGACCGGGGCAGGGGACACGTTTGCGGGAGGCTTCATGGGGTACCTGGCCGCGACGGGCAACTTGTCCGAGGACGCCATCCGGCAGGCGATTATCTTCGGCAGCGTGATGGCTTCCTTTACGGTCGAGGCCTTCAGCCTTGACCGATTGCGCGCGCTGGATTACAAAGAGATCGAGGCCCGGTTCCGGGAATTCAAGCGGCTCACCCATTTTGACGATCTGCCGTGAGGGCGCCATTGTTTCAGCGTGTATGCAGAACCCTTCTGACCTGCCTCCTCTGCTGGATGAGCGGATGGCTGGGTTGCGGCTCGGAGGAAGCGGTCAAGCGGGCCGACGGCTATTACAAAGAAGGGATAGCCAATCTGGAGAGCGATCGCCAGAAGGCGTTTGTCTCGTTCCAAAAGGCGATCCAGGAAAATCCCCTGCACCGGGACGCACATTACTCCATCGGGCATATCTACGCCGAACAGCGGAAATATCCGCAGGCCGAGGAGGAGTTCCGGACGGTGCTGCGGATCACGCCGGAGAACTCGGAGGCCTATACCTACCTAGGCACGGTCCTGGCCAGCCAGGACCGCTGGCAGGAGGCGATCAGCGCCTATCGCCGCGCGTTGAGCAATCCCTTGTACGCGACGCCGGACGTGGCCTGGTACAATCTGGGACTGGCCCTGGCCCATGAAGGCGATATGCCGGGGGCGGCGCAGGCCTTCGAAGACGCCCTGCTGGTGACGCCTCCGAACGTCCCCACGGCGCAGGTGCATTTGGAATTGGGGCGGGCATACTATCGTCTCGGCTATGATATGAAGGCCCGCGAGTCGTTGCTACGCGTGGCCACGTTGGATAAGGGCGGACGGTTCGCCGCCGAAGCGAACCAATTACTGGAGCGGCTCAGGCCATAGCCGACGACGGAGTCATATGGAATCGATCGGGGATTTTTTCAGACAAGTTCGCGAAACCAAGGGGTTGACGCTCGACGATGTCGCCTCGAAGACCCGCATTCATCCTGAATTCCTGATGGCGCTCGAAGAGGGCAATTATGCCCGGTTGCCGGATCAGGTCTTTGCCAAGGGGTTCGTCCGATCCTATGCCCGGTCCCTGGGACTGGACGAGGAGGAGGCCATGCGGCGGTTCGCCGATTCCGCGGGATCCTTCTACAGCAAGCAGTCGGAGCTCGAGCTGCTGCGGGTGCGGCAGGTGGCGGATGAGCGTCAGCGGCAGGCGAACCGCAAGGTGATCTTTGCCGCCGCCGCCGTGGCGGTGCTGGCGCTGATCCTGTTGCTCGGACGCGAGCAGTCCACCATGACCAGGCACCGACCGGCCGTCGAGGCTGAACCGCCTGCCGCCCCCGCGGGCCCTGCGGGGCCGGCGACGGGCGCGCTCCGCGGCCAATCCGAGCGCAAGCCCTCCGACAGCGCACCGGTTCGCCGGGGGCCGGAGCGGACCGAGGCCGGGCCCCCTGCCGCGACCGAGCCGAAGCCCCAGGAGGCGGCGCCCGTGCTCGGCGCGCCGACCGTGTCCCAGGAGGCGTCGTTGTCCCTACCGACGGTGCCGACCTCGCCCCTGGCCGGATTGCCGGGCCAGACTGAGCCGGCACGATCGGGGGCGCTGGTCCTGGATTTGGAGGCGCTGGAGCTCAGTTGGGTCGTGGTGCAAATAGACGGGGCTAGCCCCCACGAGGCCTTGATGCGCCCCGGCGACCGGGTGCAATGGAAGGCGTCCGACCGGTTTACCCTGACTCTGGGCAACGCCGGCGGCGTCCGCGGCTCACTCAACGGCAAACCACTGGATCCCTTCGGCCCTCGCGGCCGCGTGGCCCGGGATATCGTGCTCAAACGACCGTGAAGCGTGAAGCGCGAGATGATTCGACGCGGCATGCACGACGGTTCTCATGACGGTTGACGATCCTGTCTCCTCTCCCGTTCGGCAGGCGGTCGAGTTCCTCCATGCCCGCTTATCCGGTCGGCCCTCCGTCGGCATCATCCTCGGGTCCGGATTGGGGGCCTATGCCGACCAGGCGAAGGTCTTGGCCGCAATTCCGTATCAGGAGATACCTGGCTTCCCTCGTTGTGCGGTCGAAGGCCATGCGGGTCGTCTGGTCCTCACGGAGCGCGGCGGAATCTGCGTCGTCATTCTGCAAGGCCGGGCCCATCGCTACGAGGGCTATGCGCTCGATGCGGTCACCTGCCCCGTACGGGTACTGGCAGCTTTGGGTGTGCAGACGCTGATCGTAACCTGCGCAGCCGGGGCGTTGGACGATGCGCCTCCCGGCACATGCATGTTGATCGAGGACCATCTTAATCTCATGGGCGATAATCCTCTGCAGGGGGCGGCTCCCGGCGGGGGAGGGTTCGGCGGGTTTGTCGAAATGGCGGGGGCCTATGACCGGGCCTTGCTGGCCATGGCCGAGCGTGTCGCCCTGGCTTCCGGCTTGTCGATCAGGCGGGGCGTGTTGGCGGCGGTGACCGGGCCGACCTACGAAACGGCAGCGGAGGCGGCGATGCTCGGGCGGTTGGGGGCTCAGGCGGTCAGCATGTCCACCGTCCCCGAAGTCATCGTCGCGCGAGCGTTGGGCCTGCGGGTCCTGGGGCTGGCGCTGATTACCAACCGGGCCGGAGCCCCGTTGGACCGCCAGATTGGGCACCGTCAGGTGGTGGCCATGGCGACCAGGAAGGCAGCGGCCGTCGGAACCTGGCTGGATGGGGTCCTGGACGGGTTGTAGCACGGTCCTCATCAGACTGCTATCGCTTGACAACCAGGGGACGCATTGCTATATTTCGCCCGTTTTGCCGGGGGCCACAGTCTTCATTCGGACTTGTGGGTGATTCAACAAAAGGAGGAGTCGAGATGCGGTATGTGTCGAAGTCTCTGGGTCTGTTGACTGCTCTGATGTTTGTCGCCGCCACGGCGGCTGTGGCCGAGGAGCGGGATCCGCTGAAGCCTCGGGTACCGGCGGATCAAATCGCCGAAGCGAAGGGCTTGAAGAATCCGGTGGCGAACACGCCGGAAAATATCGCCAAGGGGAAGGCACTGTTCGAGGGCAAGGGCACTTGCTTCAACTGCCATGGCAAGGAGGGCAAGGGCGATGGCCCGGCCGGCGCGATCCTGAACCCGAGCCCGCGGAACTTCACGAACTGCAAGTTCCACAAGAAGCGGAAAGACGGGGAGCTCTTCTGGGTGATCAAGAATGGGAGCGCGGGAACCGGCATGGTGCCTTTGATCCCGGCCGCGATCAACGAAGAAGAAGCCTGGACGATCATCAATTACGAGCGGAGCTTCTGCAAGAAAGACGCTGAATAAGTTTTTCGGCGGGGCGTGAGTAGAAGGGCGGAGGGGATCCCCTCCGCCCTTTTTTATTCAGGACGCTGAAAAATACCGCCAGCTTTGTTCTCGCTCGCTCGGCCTCTCATCGTTTTGCTTCAATATGCCTCAAGGCCTCGCTCGCTGCGGCCGAACCTGTGGAAGGGGCGCGCCTTGGCGCGCCTGGGGTGGGCGGGTGAGATGGTGGTCTTTTTGAGCATCCTGTTGGGCGGATACTATCGTGGTCCCCAAGGGCGTTAGGGACGAGCGGCGGTTCTGGCCAATGGCAGCGATGCAGCCTTGCTGGTCGGCGTCAGGGTGGGGAAGACGGACGGACGTTGATCCTGCTTGAATTGGGACTTGGCTGTGGATGGAACCGTCTGGCGCACGAAGGCCGCCAATTCGCCCAGCGTGACCTCGCCGTCATGGTTGGCATCGGCGTCGCCTTTCAGCCCACGCAGCAAATAATAGGTGAACAGGCCGTGCTTGATCTGGTCCGGTTCGAGGCCGGACTGCAGGCCGGTGGTGCCGATCAGGCGTACTAACGTCCCGCCTCCGACATCCCATTGGGGCGCCTTGGCGTCCTTGCCGAGCCGCAACAGAGCCCCGTCGAAAATCAATACCACCTGCTGGGCGTTCAGCTTGGCCAGGGCGGCCTGCAGATCCTTGAGCGGATAGAGTCTGGCGCGGGATGTCGTACTGCCTTCATAGGGGAGCAGGAAGGTCTCGCCGGTGGGCGACACGAGGGCCTGGCCGGCAAAGTAGACGATCACGATGGAGTCCGGCGTCAGCCGAGGCGGCAGCCAATCCAGAATGGCTTCCTCGATATCCGGCCGCAGGGCCTTGCGGTCTTGTAAGACCCGAACATTGGCGGCCGGCACCCCGCCGATCGTCTTGAAATACGAGGCGACCAGCTCGGCGTCCTGCGCGGCGAATTTTCTGGTCGGGACCAGCGGATCCCGGTAATCGCTGATTCCGACCGCGAGCAGGTGGGTCTGGGGCCGTTGGAAGCCTGCTACCGCGCCGGGCACCTGGTCCACATTGGTAAAAATCACTCCGGCGCCGGCGGTCGCGGCGGCTCCTGCTGCGACGCCCGCGCCTCCCGAGCGCAAGGTGGTCGTGAAGGACTGGGGCGGGGGGCCGACGCCGGTTGCGTCCGCGACTAAAACCTGCAACTGGGCCTGCTGCGCCGGCAGCGAGGGAGGAATCGTCGCCACGAATTCGATCGAGCGGGACTCGCCCGGCTGAAGGGGGCCGGCCGGCAGGGTTGTGGCCGGAAACTGTCCGAGTAAGACCGGAGTTCCGGTCAAGGTGACCGCCACGTCTCGCGTCGGCACCCGTCCCGCATTAACCAGGTCCACCCGCACCTTCACCCGCTCTCCGCCTTCCAGGACGGCGTTGCTGTTCTCGTCCAGGACCGTGGCTTTAAAAGACAGGCCTGTGGGCATCGCTGGAGGGGCGCCCGGCGCAGCCGGAGCAGAAGCCGGCATCGCTTCCGGCGCGGCTATCGGTTGCGCGTCCGGCGCAGCCGCAACGGAGTACTGACCGTCCGGGTCCAGAATGGTCCGCGCATGCTTGATGAACTGGATCGCGAGAGACACGGAGGCGTCGTGAACCAGGGAATCGGAGTTGACGTAGAGGCAGCGGTGCTGGGTCGGCTCCAGGAAAAGTCTTTCTTGCCGGCGGATCGGGAAGTTCTTCTCCGACACAACTTTGCCGGTCGCATCGCGGAAGACCGTGCCCAATTCCAAGGTCAAATCGGCCGGCAAGCGGTCATACACCCCATCGGTTTGAATTTCCAAGCCGGACTGCAACAGCCCGATGCGTACCTCCAAATCCGGCTTGGTTCCGGCTGGAGTGGTTTTGGCGTCGAAGTACACCGCTTTGAAGGTCTGATGGGCGGCCTGGAGGAAGGTGGACTCCAAATCTTCCCCCACCCGCAATTCCTGGGGCGAGTTGCAGGCATTGGTGTATTGCAGCCGGCTTTTTGTCAAGACCGGGTCGAACTCCAACTTGACCGTATAGGGCAAGGGGGGGCCCAGGCTGGGAATGGTGGAGCGGGTGAAGGCTTTGGTGATTTTTTCGCATCCGGCGGCGGCCAGGGCCAGGCAGGGAAGCAGGGCCAACACAACCCACGAGGCGATAGGGCAAAGCCGGTCGGACTGCTGGGACGTAGGCATCGGGTCACCGTACCGAAACCTAGGCCGAAATGCAACAGGAGATCATGAAGGTGGAGACGCTTGCCAGTCCCCTCCGTCTCGTCTATTCTAGCGGCGACTCATCTAGGCGTACTGGCGGGAAGGTACTTATCCGCCTGCATCTGATCGAAGCCAGCGCTCAAGCAGGGCTTGGTATGTTGGTCCTGGGCCTGTTGAATTTGCGGGATGCGGCGGCGGCGCTGCTCCAGGATGGAACCATTCTGGCGGCGGCCGAGGAAGAACGGTTCGTCCGCACCAAGCATGTGACGGCGCTGCCCCTCCGGGCCATCCGCTACTGTTTGCAGGAAGCCGGCGCCGGGCTGAATGATATCGACGCAATCGCCGTGCCCTGGAAGTACTGGGTCGTGGGGCGCCGCGCCTCGCTGGCCCTCGGTTCCATGGTCCGTTCGCCTGCGTTGTTTCGGGTCAAAGGCCGACGGAGCGCTGAACGACTCAGTCAGGAATGGACGGAGCAGCTCTTCCTCACATCCAAGCTCCAAACTGCATTCGGACCCTTCCGGACGAAGCCGGTTTTCCTGGACCATCATCTCTGCCATGCAGCCAGCACGTTTCTTGTCTCGCCCTTCGAACGGGCGGCGATCCTGGTCGTGGACGGGGCGTCCGAAGCCCATACCTCGATGCTGGGATTGGGCGAGGGGCGGGAGATCACCGTCCTGAAGCGCACCAACCTGCCCCACTCGCTCGGCCAGTTCTATGCCGCGATCACGGCCTATCTCGGATTCACGCCGGACCAGGACGAATACATCGTCATGGGCCTGGCCGCTTACGGGGAGCCTCGCTATGCCGAGCCGCTGCGCCGGAAGATTCTCACGCTCGCGCCGGAGGGAGAGTTCCACCTAAATACGAAACTGCTGGATTTTCACTTGGCTCGGGTCGGACTCTTTGTGCCCGAGCTGCTCAATCTTCTGGGGCCGAACCGGAAGTCCGACGAAGAGATGATCCAGCGTCATCGCGATATCGCCGCTAGCGCCCAACTGGTGCTGGAGGAAACCTTGCTGCACCTGGCCCGGCACCTCAAACAGGCGACCGGAGCGGAGAACTTGTGTCTGGCCGGGGGCGTGGCCTTCAACTGCGTGGCCAACAGCCGCCTCCGGCAGGAGGCCGGCTTCCGGCAGGTCTATGTGCAGCCGGCGGCAGGCGATGCAGGCGCGGCGCTTGGCTCCGCCCTCTGGCTTGCGACCCGCCGCGGCGACCTGCGGCAGCGGGAGGTCATGACCAGTTCCTACCTTGGCCCTCAGTTCGACGAGGTGGCCTGTCGGCAGGCGGTGGAACGAGCCGGGTTGTCCGCTCAAGTCTTGGCCGAGGAGGCCCTCTGCGAGAAGGTGGCGGCGGAACTGGCCCATGGCCGGCTGGTCTTCTGGTTCCAGGGTCGAATGGAATGGGGGCCTCGGGCCCTGGGCAATCGCAGCCTCCTGGCCGATCCCCGCCGGGAAGACATACGTGAACTCATCAACAGCAAGGTGAAGCTCAGGCAGCCCTTCCGGCCCTTCGCCCCCTCGGTGCTGGAAGAACGGGCGGCAGACTATTTTGAATTGACCGAGCCTTCTCCCTTCATGCTGTTCACCCACAAGGCCAGACCTTCGGCGAAGGGCGTGATCCCAGCTGTGATCCATGTGGACGGGACGTCACGTATCCAGACCGTGGATCGTGAGGCCAACCCCTGCTTTCGCAGGTTGATCGAGGCCTTTGCCAAAAAAACTGGCGTGCCGGTGCTCCTAAACACCTCCTTCAATGTGAACGAACCCATCGTCTGCACCCCGGACGAGGCGGTGCAGTGCTTTCTCCGGACCGAGGTAGACTGGCTGGTAATGGGGAACCTTCTCGTGAAGCGTGAAGCGTGAAGCGTGAAGCGCAGGACGAGGCGCGCGATGTGCGTCGCCCCTCATGCCTTACCCCTCACGTCACCTCTTCTGCCCTCGATGCCCTCCTAGCGTTTTTCCTCCTGAACCTGGCGCTGCAACCGTTGGTCGAGCCGGATTTCGGCTGGCACCTGCGGACCGGTCTCGATCTCTTGCAGAACGGCTGGCGGATGCCGGCCACCGATCCCTATTCCCATACGATGCCCGACTGGCCCTGGGTGGACCATGCCTGGCTGACGGACGGGATGCTCGGGTTGCTCTATCGGGGGCTGGGTCCTGTCGGCCCGCTGGCCGTGATTGCTCTGTTTGCGGCGGTGACACTGGGGGCCTTCTGGATGATCGCCGGTCAGGCGCAGGCAGGCCGGACGTGCAAGCTGCTGGCCCTCTCCGGCTCCCTCTGGGTGGCGTTGCCGTTCCTGGGCGCGAGAACCCAACTGGTCTCGCTGATGGGGCTGGCCCTGCTGCTCCGCTGGTTCGGTCTGTATCGGGCAGGGAGGCTGGCCCATCTCTGGCTGGTGCCGGTGCTGTTCCTCCTCTGGGCCAACCTGCACGGAGGGTTCACAGCCGGGCTGTTCGTCCTGGGGTTGCTGCTCGCGACCTCAACACTAGTGCGTTTGGCCAAAGATCGCCGGCTGCCCTTCACCGATCGTCTGGATGAGCCGGCGCTGACCTGGCAACAGATCGGCCATGTGGGGCTGGTGCTGCTGCTGGCTGTCTGCGCCACGATCCTGAATCCCTATGGCTGGCATCTCTATGGGGAAATCATCGCCTCGCTGAACGATACCTTTATGATCCAGACCCTGGACGAGTGGCATCCGGTCTCGCTGGAGAAGCAAGCGGGCCTGACGTATGTGGTCTACCTGGGTGCGTTGGGGCTGGCGGTCCTGGACGGTTATCGCCGGCGTGAGCCGGTCCGCTGGACGATCCTGTTCGTCTTTCTGGTCCTGTCCTTGCGCCACTGGCGCAACGTCCTGTTCTTTCTCTTGCTGAGCGTGCCCCTCTGGGCCGAACTGTTGGATGGGGCTTGGGGGAAACTTTGTGCGCGGCTTCGGTTGAGCCTGGCTTGGCAGAAGCGGTGGCTGTTTACAGCGACCCTGGTCATGGCTCTATGGGTCGGGTCGCTCGGAGCCGACCATCTCCGGCACGTCGTCCAGTCAGGCTTGGCGCCACAGGAGTATTTTCGACATACCGAATATCCGATTGAGGCGGTCGAGTGGATCAAGGGACATCGAACACAGCTCGGCCAGCGCATGTACAACGACTACGGATTCGGCGGGTTTCTCCTCTGGTGGCTACCGGGGGAGAAGATTTTCATCGACGGGCGCATGCCGGCCTTCCGGATCGGCGACCGCTGGATCTTCAAAGATTACATGGCACTGGCGAATGGGAGCCAGTCTGATCTGTCGGTGCTGGAGAAATATCGTGTGGACTGGGCCATCGTGTCGGTCGGCACGCCGCTTAGCCAGACGCTGGCGAAACAGCTTACCTGGCGCGAGGTCTATCTGGACGCCAAGGTGGCGATTTATGTGAAGCAGCAGGAGTGAGAGTTTTGGCTGCCTCAGGTGCAAGGATAGGCTTCGCCCTGAGGGGAGGAGAGAAGTGGGCGGGACAGGTCGTTGAGGGACCTGTCCCGCTTAAATTTCGACAACGAATTGGGAGTATCAAAGATTGGCTGGGATTGTAGTGGCGACTATTCTTAACTTATGCCGCCCGATGGAACGAAGCCCATGTTCATCCGTTGCCCTAAAGCTGAGATAGCCAGACCATGGCTGCTTAGCCCATGCTTTTATCGCGAAGTATCTACATTCATTGGTAGACATTACGCTACCGTTGGGATATCTAGCATCTAGTCCGCCGTGTTCATCTCTCCTCATGTCGGAAAGATTCTCGTAGGCACCTTGCAAATCCGTGAGCACTATCACGTCTAGTGAGACATTGGAATTGTCACTGTTTACACATCTAACGTTGACATTGGAAATTTTAAAGGAGCTAGTCTAGTTTTGGACGAGCCCTTTTCAAGATTCGCTCGATCAGACGCGGCAAATCCTCGCGTCGATGGTTGAACCGAAATTCCATCTCCTTCAGGTAGAGGACAAAATGACTCCGTCGGATGCCGTAGTACCGCCGCAGTTTGGTCTT
>Ga0194120_10000034_pt1 | contig 198041 bp, 236 predicted proteins | sample TA2MahCa65mmetaG_FD_148642 | JGI IMG/M metagenome (GOLD analysis project Ga0194120, IMG submission 148642) | Freshwater microbial communities from Lake Tanganyika, Tanzania - TA2015019 Mahale Deep Cast 65m | ecosystem: Environmental > Aquatic > Freshwater > Lake | place: Tanzania: Lake... | reverse complement strand
CGCAGGTCACCAGGCCGATCCAAGGTCAGGTCACGTACCGTCTCCACTGCACACCGTATGAAGGTGCAAGCTGGACCGATCGCACTGCGATCGTGAATATCATTCCGGTGTTCAAGGAGAAATAGTCGTAGGAGGGGAGGTTGTCAACGCGCTCACTGCGGCCTCACGGCTGTTGTGGGGCGTCGATGTATTCCGCAGTGCTCTCGCGCATTGTGAAGGTTTTGTGAAGATGTCCTAACTATTTTTGAAACAAAACAACAGCGTGACGTCCGACATGTGTCGATGGAGCGCTGCGATGTTTATGCACAGGGCGTACGCTGAGGATACAATGAATCATTGTACGATACAGGTATTATGCGATTGTCCATGTCAGCCATAGGGGCCTTACTCGCTGCCTTATTCGTCGCGGTGCCGTCAGTGTCTTTCGCTGCATCGCAGGTGTTCGCCACGCCCGGCAATCACTCGTTTACCGTCCCTTCGTACACTGGCACACTCACCGTCGAAGTCTGGGGCGGCGGCGGCGGTGCCTCCGGCGGTCCCTATTTCCATAATTATAGCGAAGGTGGAGCTGGCGGGGCATCGTCATTCGGTGGTTTGGGGGCGACGGGCGGCGGCGGGGGTGTCGCCTCGTCTCGTCAGGGATTCTGGTGGATGCTCTATGTGCCCGCTACCGGCGGTGCGGGCGGGCAGGGGTCTGGCGGTACCACAAACATGACCGGCGGTACCGGCGTCAGCGGCGGCGGCGGAGGTGCCGGCGCCAGTGGCGGCGCAGGAGGGGCAGCCGACGGTTCCGCTGGCTCGTTGCCGGGCGGCGGAGGCGGCGGGGCTGGTGACGCCGGAGGAGGCGGCGGCGGCGGGTATGCCGCCTACTCGTACGCATCGGGAGCGCTTACGGTCGGCAGTCAGATTCCGGTCGTGGTCGGCGCAGGCGGTGCGGGTGCTGAAGCGGGCTGCTGCACAGGCGGCAGCGGTGCGGCCGGGACGGTCAAGATAACCTGGACTGATGTCGCGGCTCCGGCGTCAGAGGCGGCTCCCGCATGCGATGCGACGGCCAACCCGACCACCAAGACCACCGGCACGTCCGGCTCCCAGACATTTTCTACGATCGGCAATGCATCGTTCACGGTTCCGCAATATGACGGCACGATGAAAGTAGAGGTCTGGGGCGGCGGCGGCGGCGCGTCCGGCGGTGTCTATTTTCACAACGTCGCGCCCGGCGCAGGGGGTGGCGAGTCGTCTGCATACGGCCTTGCGGGTACGGGCGGCGGCGGCGGGGTCAATGCCAGCCATCAAGGATTTTGGTGGATGATTTATGTACCAGCAACTGGTGGCACTGGGGGTGCCGGATCAGGAGGCCAGACGAATCTTGACGGTGCCGCCGGCGGTGACGGTTTCGGCGGCGCCAGTCCGCAGGGAGGGGAAGGCGGAGTTGCCGGGAGTATTGCCGGAAAGACGCCGGGCGGCGGTGGCGGCGGAGATTGGGGTGAAGTAGGTGGCGGTGGCGGTGGCGGGTATTCGGCAAGCTCCTTTACGTCGGAGCAGCTCGCACCAGGTACCCCTATTCCGCTCTCTGTCGGCGGCGGCGGCGCTGCGGGGTCTGCCAATGGCTATACCGGCGGCGTCGGTGCGACGGGCGCGGTCAAGTTTACCTGGACCGCTACCGGTCAGACACTCTCGCTGTGCAGTGCCGGATACGAACTCAAGAACGGGAAATGCGTTTCCACTGCGGTCTGTGCCACGTGCCCTCCGGGCCAGACGCTCAAGACTATCCCAGGAGATAAGGTTGCGCCGACGGGGACTACGGGCAGCGGCACTTCTGGCTCGCAAACGTATTCGACGCCGGGCAATCACACGTTCACGGTTCCGAACAACTACGGCAGTCTCAAGGTGGAAGTATGGGGGGGAGGTGGCGGTGCTACCTCTGGTAACATCGGTGCTAACGGCGCCGCGGGCAGCGGATCATCTTGGAGAGGGACAGTTTTTGCCGGAGGAGGCGAGGGAGGCCACGGCACCAATCCTTTTGGCGGTGGTGCAGGTGGGACTGCTTCCGGGGGAAGTGTAAATACAGTTGGAAATCCAGGCATGATTTATGGTTCAAACGGAATAGGTGGATCGGGCGGAGATGCCCCTAATGGAGGATCTGGTGGCGCAGGAAGATCGGGTGGTGTCGGTAATCCTGGTGGTGCGCCAGGTGGAGGAGGTGGCGGAGGGAGTGGTAGTTCAGGTGGCGGTTCCGGCGGTTATTCTACTTATACATACGCGGCAAATAATCTCGCCCCCGGCACATCCATAGCAGTTGTTGTAGGCGCGGGAGGTTCTGGTGTTGATCAGGTGGCTAACGGTGCTCCGGGTATGGTCAAAATCACCTGGACCGCCGCAAACGCCGTCACCTCCACCACCTGCCCCTCCGGTTACACTCTCCAAGGCTCCGAATGCGTCGCGCCCGACACCACAGAATGCGTCCCCGACACCGCCTGCCCCATCGGTTTCCACTTTGACGAGATCGCTCAGCAGTGCACACTTGATGAACCAGTCACCTGCACCGGCGGCGCGACACTTACTGGCGGCGTCTGCACCTGTCCTGCCGCAACACACTGGGATACCGCACAGAACATGTGCGTCCCCGACAATCAATGCCCTGCAGGCCAGCATTGGAACGGCTCGCAGTGCGTCGCCGACAATTGCCCCGCAGGCCAGCACTGGGATGTCGCGGCAGGTGCCTGCGTCCCGAACAACTGCCCCGCAGGCCAGCACTGGAACGGCACGCAGTGCGTCGCCAACAACTGCCCCGCAGGCCAGCACTGGGATGTCGCGGCAGGTGCCTGCGTCCCGAACAACTGCCCTGCAGGCCAGCATTGGAACGGCTCGCAGTGCGTCGCCGACAATTGCCCCGCAGGCCAGCACTGGAACGGCTCGCAGTGCGTCGCCGACAACTGCCCCGCAGGCCAGGTCTGGAACGGCACCGGCTGTGCCTGTCCCGCCGGCACCGTCTGGTACCAGTCTCGATGCCAGATCGGCATGTGCATCCCCGGACTTGAATGCGGTGTCGACGGCAACCTCTACCGCAAAGACTTGCAATGCGAGACGACGCTTGAACGGGCCTGCCGCTGGGGCTGCACCAACGCAGCATGCAACCCGCCGCCAGAGCCGCAGGTCATCACCTGGAGGGTGTCTCCTGCTGTCGTGGGGAAGGGCAAGACCTCAGGCGTCTACTGGAACGTCATGAACGTCGAGTCCTGCACCATCACCGGCACCAACGGCGACAGCTGGACCAACGGCACAGGCGGTGTTTCCTCTGGCACGCAGGTCACCAGGCCGATCCAAGGTCAGGTCACGTACCGTCTCCACTGCACACCGTATGAAGGTGCAAGCTGGACCGATCGCACTGCGATCGTGAATATCATTCCGGTGTTTCAGGAGAAGTAGCGAGAAAAGCTTGCTCACAAACTGACAGGGGCCTTGCGGCATCTGTGGAACGGACCGAATGCATTCATGCAATACTGACTGTGTTCAGTCGTCTGAAACACCAGGAAAATTCGCCGCAGAGAACTAGGCCCCGGTCAGTGTTCGGGCTTGCATTTCGGACTCAGATAGGGCATACTCCCGATGTTCCTTTCCTTCACGAATATGACAGCGGAAACCAAAGCAAAGCGCCCGTCTCGGGCAAAGAAGAGCGAAGGCTCACACCGCCTGCGCATCCGCGTCTCTGCCTACGAGCATGCTGTGCTTGATGCTTCTGTTAAGCAGATCATCGACACCGCTGCCCGCTACAATGCGGAGGTTGTCGGCCCGGTTCCGCTCCCTATCGACATCAAGAAGTACACGGTGAACCGCTCCACGTTCATCGACAAGGACTCTCGCGAGCAGTTTGAGATGCGCGTGCACAAGCGCATGATCGACATCGTCAATCCTGCCGCCAAGGTCATCGAAGCACTCACCAATATCGATCTTCCCTCGGGTGTTTCAATCGACGTGAAGATGCTCTAATCGGGCATACCATTTCGCAAGAAGGCGCCGCGAGGCGCCTTTTGTCTTCATTGTCCACGCCAAGAGAATGCGGTGTCCACAGCCTCTATCTCGGTATTCGCGTGGTATGACGGTACTATCAATGCTATATGATACGTTCGTTCTCACTCACAGGATTCCTCGGGGTCATGCTCGTGATGATGTTTTTATTGCCGTACGTGACACACGCTCAGGGTGCCGGTCCTGATTCGGGACTTCGAGCAACGATCAAAGCAGCTATCATGGCTGATCCGCGCGCAGCAGATCTGCCCGATGCGCAGATCGAGGCGATGGTGGATTCGCTTGAGGTAGAGGCACAGGCGAAAGGCATGACCGCAGAGGATATCCTCTGGCGTCCCGTTGAGACGCCCCCGGCGCAGACTGCTGAAGCATTGGGACTGCCCGGGGTACCATTTCTCAATGTATGCGGGAACGAAACATCTATCCTGTGCCGCCTCAACCACGCGTTTGGGTTGGATGGTACGAACCTGATGATTCCACTCGTTCTCGGTATCACCGCGGCGCTTCTGATGCTCGTCATTGCGGTACTTATCTTGCATCATAAGCATGAGCAGGTGACAGTGAATCCGCCGCCCCCTTTGTTCTAGTCCGAACATGAGCTGCGGCCGCATGACAATCGTGACATGCGCGCGGTCGCCAGCATGCTTTCTGCGGCGCGATGTTCGAGACGTATGTGATGGCTTGCCGTAAAGGCAGGGGCGCAGGTAGTCTGCGGGTTGCATTTCTGTTCGATACCGGGTATAGTGCCCCGCGACGCTATGTCCCGTTTGCGAAAGCGGGGACCACTAGTTCGGACTCCCTGAAGGGTGCCCGCACTAGGCGGGCGTTTTTCATTCAACAAATACTTATGAAATTTTTCCTTGGAACCAAGGGCCGCATGACGCAGATCTTCGACGAGAAGGGTGCCGTGCAGCCTGCCACGATTGTCACGGCCGGTCCGTTGACGGTTACGCAGGTCAAGACTGCCGATAAGGACGGCTACAGCGCCGTGCAGGTTGGCTCCGGTACGCGCCGCGAAACGAACGTCTCGAAGGCAGTGCGCGGCCACCTCAAGGATCTCGGGGTGTTCCGCCACTTGCGCGAGTTCAAGACCGATCAGACGCTTAGTCGTGGCGATACGCTCGACATCTCAGTGTTCGTTCCGGGCGATGTGGTCGAAGTGTCGGCTGTCTCGAAAGGTAAGGGGTTCCAGGGTGTCGTGAAGCGTCATGGCTTTGCAGGTGGTCCGCGCAGTCATGGTCAGAAGAACAAGGAGCGCGCTCCGGGTTCGATCGGTGGCGGCGGTGGCCGCGCAGGCGGGCGCGTCGTCAAGGGTATGCGCATGGCAGGCCGCATGGGTAATGACCGTGTCACGGTGAAGAACCTCCGCGTGCTGGCAGTCGATCCGGCTTCGAACACACTGCTTATTTCTGGTGCTATTCCGGGTCGCCCGGGCACTGTCGTCGAGATTCGCGGCTAATTTTCCTATAGCGTATGGCAACTACTACCAACGACACGAAGAAGACCACCAAGACGGCATTCGCTGGTGAAGGAACGGTCTACAACACGCAGGGCAAGAAGGCTGGCACGATCAAGCTCCCGGAGAACATCTTCGGTGTCGCCTGGAACGATGCGCTCATCCATCAGGTGGTGACCGCCATGCAGGCGAACGCCCGCACACCAGTCGCGCACACCAAGACTCGCGGCGATGTCGCCGGCGGCGGCAAGAAGCCATGGCGCCAGAAGGGTACCGGCCGCTCCCGTCACGGCTCCTCGCGCTCTCCGATCTGGAAAGGCGGCGGCGTGACCCACGGCCCGCGCAACGACAAAAACTACAGCCAGACCATCCCGAAGAAGATGCGCGCGAAGGCCCTCATGATTGCACTCTCGCGCAAGCTCGCCGACGGCCAGCTCATCTTCGTCGATAAGCTCGCATTCGATGCGCCGAAGACCGCGGTCGCAAAGAAGACACTAGTCAACCTCGGTTCGGTCTCGGGTTTCGAGAAGCTTGGCATGAAGGGTGCGCGCAAGAACCTTGCGCTCGTTGCGATGCCTGATCCGTCGGCTGCTGCCACGAAGAGCTTCGCGAACATCGCCTGTGTCACGAGCGAGGCTATCCGCAACCTTAATCCCGTCGACGTCCTCCAGCACAAGTTCGTCATCATCGAGAATCCGGAAGCTGCGATCGCGGTACTCGCCACTCGTGGCGTGAAGAAGACGGCGGTCAAGAAGGCATAATCACACGCATATGGCACTTTTCTCAAAGAACACCAAGAAGGAGGAGAAGACGACGGCAGCTGTCTCGACTGCGACCGTGTCGGTCGCTACGACCACTCTCCTGAAGAAGCCGCGTATCACCGAAAAGGCGACTGCTGCTGCGCTTGAGAGCGTCTACATCTTCGACGTCGCAGAGAACGCCACCAAGCGCGACATCATCAAGGCGGTCGTCTCTCTCTACAAGGTCACCCCGCGCAAGGTCGCTATCGTCTCCGTCCCGACCAAGACCGTCCGCAACATGCGCTCTGGGATTCGCGGCACCAAGGGCGGCGGCAAGAAGGCCTACGTCTACCTCACGCAGGGCGAAACCATCAGCATTCACTAAGTAATCGCGTATGAGCATCAAGAAACTCAAGCCCCGTACCGCAGGCACCCGCGCCGCATCGCGCCTCGTCTACCGAGAAGTGCTCTCCGGCCACAAGCCGACGAAGTCGCTCATCAAGGGCGCCAAGAGCCGCGGCGGCCGCAACAGCCAGGGCCGCGTGACCATGCGCCACCAGGGCGGCGGGCACAAGCGCAACTACCGCCTCGTCGACTTCAAGCTCGACAAGAAGAACATCCCGGCGCGAATCGACTCGATCGAGTACGATCCGTTCCGCTCTGCCTTCATCGGGCTCGCGGTCTACCGCGATGGCGAGAAGCGCTACGTGGTGCTTCCGGCGAAGGTCGCGGTGGGGGACACGTTCATCGTGTCCGAGACCGCTCCGATCGCACCGGCCAACCGCCTCCCCTTAGGCAAGATCCCGGTCGGTACCTTCGTCTACAACGTCGAGATCAAGCCTGGCAACGGCGGCAAGATCGCGCGTTCGGCTGGTAACTACGCCGAGATCGTCGCGCAGGATGCCGGGTACGTGCATCTCAAGATGCCGTCGAGCGAGATCCGCCGCGTCATCGACACCGCCTGGGCGACCGTTGGCGAAGCATCGAACTCCGAGCACCGTCTCGTTTCCTACGGCAAGGCTGGCCGCTCTCGCTGGAAGGGTATCAAGCCTACGGTGCGCGGTACCGCAATGAACCCGGTTGATCACCCGCATGGCGGCGGTGAAGGCCGCCAGGGCCGAGGGCTGCGACGCGCCAAGAGCATGTGGGGCAAGCCTACGGGCAAGGGCCAGAAGACGCGTCGCCCGAAGAAGTATTCGAATGTCTTCATTGTCTCCCGCCGCAAGGTTGGTAAGCGAAAGTAAGCATCTCCTCGAAACGACCCGCCGCAAGGCGGGTCGTTTCCTGCCTAGCTTCATGCCGGTGCTACAATGTGTGAGTGGACTTTCTGCGCTCGATACTTGCGTCGGTGATGCTGGTCGTCAACAGCGTGTTCGGTATGCAGATCTCATCGACTGTTGCGCCGCTGCCGCCTGTTGACCCTGCAATGGCTGCGATAGAGCAGCGCATTCGTGATGAGTTGCCGGGCAGGGGAGGCGACAAGACGACTGCAAGAAAGGGTTCATCGGAACCTGCTCCGACAACCCCGACACCAGATGCTCGCACTCCGCTTGTCGCAGGACAAGACAGCAGCACATGCGTCGTGAGCGCGAGTGATCCTGGCATGTCGGCTGAGCTCCAAAGGCTTGATGCTGAGATCGATCGCATATCTGCGCAGGCTGGACCCGGTGCGCTGGAAGAAAGTCTGGCACTGATGCGGAAAGCTGATGAGCTGGAATCACGGCGCGCAGCTGTCGCTGCATCATTGGCCAAGAAAGAAGCCGCGTCTATCGCTAGCCCGATACGCAAGCGCATATTCGACGCGTATTGCGGCGCCTCTATCGTGCGCGCCAGTCAGTCGAGTACGCTCGCGAGCCAGACGCTCCATGACCAGATGGCTCCACTTAGTTTCAGTCGCCTTGCCTGCAGTCTCGACAAGAATGAGTACCACGGCCCGCAGGTTCCGGTCGCGCTGTATTACATGGGCCTCAAGCTGTCGCAGGCGGGCAACTTCGACGACGCCTACGCATACTATCGATGCGCCGCAGAGAACTACCTGCACCTCTTCTCGATGTATCGCGTTGCTCAGGTCTATAAGCATGGCAGTGCTGAGCTGGCGCAGGGGGATACGGTAAAGAATGCGGTCCAGCCTGATGCGGGGAAAGCCTACTTCTGGCTCGCCGCGATCGCACATGCGGAAAGCCTGCAGAAGCTCGGGGTGTTGGATACCGGTCGGACGATCGGATGGAATATCATCGCCATGATCGATGATCTGCAAAACACCGGCGTGTTGTCTAGTGGAGAGATGAAGCGGATAGAGCAAGAAGCGATTTCATTCGTGGGGGAGACCTATCCGTCAGTTTTGCAGACGTCAGGTTCCGTATATTCGCACAGCATGGATGCAGTCATCATCGAGCTCGAGAAGGCGGGCGGTCGCTGATGCCGCTGCCCAGCCTGTCTGCCAGTAGACAGGTGCCAGGTCGGCAAGCGAAGGTAAGAGAACGACCCGCCGACAGGCGGGTCGTTCGCGCTTTTTGCCTCGTAGCGGCCTCGTTGTTTTACAAACTTGCAGAAATACAGTATTTCTGCAATACTGTGCACATGAAAACGACAATAAAAGTGCAAGATCGCGGGGTCATCACGCTCCCGAAGCGCATGCGGGAGCGGGCCGGCTTTTCGGCGGGTGCGATGGTCGATATCGAGGAGCGTGACGGCGAGATCGTCATGCGGCCGGTGTCGACGCTGGGCCCCGAACTGCTCGCCGATCTCAAGAGTGCGCTTGAGGATTTGCGGACAGGGCGAGCGTCGCCTGCGTTTGAGTCGATCGGGGATTTTAAGAAGTATATGGCTGCGCGGCGCGGAGATAAGAAACGCTCAGTCCGCTGAGCTATGCGATTTCAGCTTTCGGTACAGGCACAGGATCAGTATGAAGAACTGCCGGACGCGCTTCGCAAGGCAGCTGATAAGCAGTTTGCCTACCTGATTGCAGACATCCGCCACCCGTCGCTTCATGCGAAAAAATACGACGAAACGGCCGGCTTGTGGCAGGCACGCATCAATCAATCCTGGCGCTTCTATTTTCTCATCGGCAAAGGTCTCTACTACATCGTCAGCATCAGGAAGCATCCGAAGTAAACGCGACGGGAATCGCAAGCGTGTGCGCTACAAAGAACCGGCCGAAAGGCAGGCCGTCAGCTTTAGTTCACGATGACATCTTTGAATCGTTCGTGAATGACGGAAATCTTCTTTTCGAGCGCGTCGGGCAGATCGACGCCCATCTTCTCGGCAAGGATGAAAACGACCAGCACGACATCCGCCATTTCGGCAGCGAGCTTTTCGTGGCTATGCTGCGCCAATTTGTCGGCACGCTGATGGCCGGCCTCCGCCATGACTGCCTCGCACAGTTCGCCGTATTCCTCGCCGAGTTTGGCAAGCTGCGCGTAGGTTCGCTCCAGCGATGTATTCTTGCCTCCGTCTAGAACTTGAAAGCGTCGCTCTTGAAGCTGGGCGAACGTGGTGATGTCCCGCATTTCCATACGCTGTCATCGTAGCATGGGGGCTGGAGAGGACGCCTGAGGAGCATGTCACGCTATCTTATTACGCCACGAAAAAAGTCGGCCGCAACAGGAGGTCTCGAAAATCAAGGAAAGACGGGAAGAAAACACCAGTGCTTGACGAAACGCCCTGTCTCGTATACATTTGGCCCACTCCCGCTTGAGCGGGTTTTCAATTGCAAACAACAACTTACTATGACGCGCTCACTGAAGAAGGGTCCGTACGTGGACGAGAAGCTCGCGAAGAAGGTCGGTGCCAGGAAGCCTGGTGCGGGCGCTATCAAGACGTGGGCGCGCGCTTCCCAGATTGCTCCGGAGTTCGTGGGCTTCACATTCCAGGTGCACACGGGCAATAAGTTCGAAGATGTGCTTGTGACCGAAGACATGGTCGGGCACCGTTTGGGCGAGTTCGCTCCGACGACCAAGTTCGTCCGCCATGGCGGTAAGATGCAGAAGGAAATCGAGCAGGCAAAGAAGACTGCCGAGATCGCTGCTGCGAAGGCCGCTAAGACCGCCGGCGATGCAAAGAAGAAATAGTAGCTGCGTATGAAGGCCCTCCTTAAGAACTACCACCAGGCACCGCGCAAGGTCCGCCTCATCGCCGACTTGATCCGCGGCAAGTCCGTCACCGCTGCACAGGCGGCTCTCCTCTACCACGACAAGAAGGCCGCCCCCGCTATGAAGAAGTTGCTTGATTCGGCTGTTGCCAACGCACGTCAGACGGGCGTTTCGGAGAAGGATCTCTACGTGAAGACCATCTCCGTCGACAAGGGGATCGTCATGCGTCGCTACCGCCCGTTCGCGCGCGGCCGCGCTGGCCGCCTTGCCAAGATCACCAGCATCGTCAAGATCGAGCTGGGTTCGCACGGTGCTCTGGTGAAGGCCGCGAAGGCCGATGCGACGGAAGCCCCGAAGAAAGTGGCCGCAAAGAAGCCTGCTGCCAAGAAAGTTGCCACGAAGGCGACAAAGCCCGCTGCAACCCCTAAACGCTAGTGGCTATACCCTAACCCCTACCCTTATGACTCACATCGTTCACCCATTCGCACATCGCCTCGGCGTCATCCGTGACTGGAAGAGCCGTTGGTTCGCCAAGACCCCGGCCGAGTACCGCGAGGCCGTCTGCGTCGACGCGATGATCCGCCGTTTCCTCAAGAAGCGCCTGCGCGGCAGCTACGTTACGGGCGTCGAGATCGAACGCAACGACAAGCAGGTGCGCGTCATCATCAAGACCTCACGGCCAGGCATGGTCATCGGCCGCGGCGGCGAAGGTTCGGTCAAGCTCACCAAGGAGATCGAAGAGGCTATCCGCAAGGTGAAGGGTACTGGCCCACGCGCAGTGCGCCTCGATATCGAGGAAGTCCGCAGTCCTGAATCGCAGGCCGCTATCGTCGCATACATGGTCGCCGAAGGCTTGGAGAAGCGCCAGACATTCCGTCGCGTGCTCAAGCAGACCGCAGAGAAGGTGATGGCGAACCGCGATGTCCAGGGTGTGCGCATCGCGATGTCGGGCCGTCTCGGCGGCGCCGAAATGTCGCGCCAGGAGGAGATAAAGCGCGGCCGTATCCCGCTGCAGACCCTGCGCGCCGATATCGACTTCGCTCGCGAGGTCGCATATCTCCCGTACGGCGTTATCGGCATCAAGGTCTGGATCTATCGCGGCGACATCTTCGATAAGAAAGAGAATCGCACCGCATAATCACGCGTATGTTGGCACCAAAGAAGACAAAGCATCGTAAGTGGCAGACTGGCCGCAAGCACCCGGAGAAGCAGCTCGCTCCGGCAACCCGCGGCATCACGGTCGCGTTCGGAAGTTTTGGCCTAAAGGCCACCACGACCGCACGTATTACGTCGAATCAGATCGAGTCGGCGCGCCGCGCTCTTTCGCGTGCATCCGGGAAGGGTGCCAAGATCTGGATTCGCGTGTTTCCTGACCGCCCGTTCACCAAGAAGCCGGCAGAAGTGCGCATGGGTTCCGGTAAGGGTGATCCGCAGGGTTTCGTCGCCGATGTCCGCCCAGGCCGCGTCTTGTTCGAGGTGGATGGTATCGCAGAGGCAGTCGCCCGTGAGGCGCTGCGCAAGGCTGGCACCAAGCTTCCGGTCAAGGTTCGTATCGTCGCACGTCAATAAACACTCGTATGGCAGACTTCAAGAAACAGTCAATCGAAGATATCCGCGCATCCGTGACCGCACTGCGCGAGCAGCTTCGCGCGTCCCGTTTCGGCGGCGCCGGCTCTCGTGCGCGTAATGTGCGCGAGGGTCGCGCTACCCGCAAGGAGATCGCGCGTGCGCTTACCGAGCTTCGTGCGCGAGGGGTTGCTCTGGAGACGAAATAAAGGTAGGATGCCGTGACTTTTAAACTTCTATGAACGCAACCATTGAACAGAATAAGGCGGGTAAGACGCTCGAAGGCGTCGTCGTAAAGGCCGCGATGACAGACACTGCGACGGTGGCCGTGGAGCGCTACGTCAAGCACCCGAAGTACAAGAAGTACCAGCGCCGCACCAAGAACTATCTCGTCCACAATCCGGGCAATGAGGCTCAGGTGGGTGACAAGGTGACCATCCGCGAGACCAAGCCGATGTCAAAGCTCAAGCGCTTCGTGATTGTCAAATAGTACGCCTATGATACAGGACCGTTCCATTGTAAAGATTGCAGATAATTCCGGCGGCCAGGTCGGGCGCGTATTCAAGATCCTTGGCGGCTCGAAAAAGCGCTATGCAGAGCTCGGCGACGAGGTCGTCATCTCGGTGCAGGTGGCGCAGCCGCGCAAGGCCGTGAAGAAGAAGGACATCTACCGCGCGGTCGTCGTGCGCCAGACCAAGAGCTTCCGCCGCAAGGATGGTTCGTACATCCGCTTTGATGAGAACGCGGTAGTGCTTGTCGAGAAAGGGAAGAAGGAGCCGAAGGCGAACCGCGTGTTCGGCCCTATCCCGCGCGAGGTCGTCGCTCGGGGCTATCAGAAGATCGGTTCGCTTGCGCCGGAAGTTGTCTAATTCATTTTGCGTATGAAGCTCAAGAAAGGAGATAAGGTAGTGGTGATCGCCGGCAAGGATATCGGCAAGACAGGTGCCATAACTCGCGTGCTGCCGAAGGAGAACAAGGTGCTCATCGACGGTGTGAATGTCGTCAAGCGCCATCGCAAGCCGACCGCCGCAAACCGCAGCGGGCAGATCATCGAGAAGCCGCTTCCGATCCATGCATCAAACGTCGCCGCCCTTGACCCGAAGACCGGCAAGCCGTCGCGCATCAAGATAGTGCGTGGCAAGGACGGCTCCCGCGAGCGCGTTGCCGTGAAGAGCGGCGCATCGCTCAAGTAATGCCCTCAAGTAAGTAATGCCTATGAAGACCACAGCAATCCAAGAAAGCACCTATAAGGCGATGCAGAAGCCATTCGGCTTCACGAGCATCATGCAGACCCCCAAGGTCACGCAGGTCACCGTCTCGTGCGGTGTCGGCCGCGTCCGTGGCGACAAGAAGCGCCTTGAGGTCATCGTCGACCGCATCCGCAAGATCACCGGTCAACAGCCGGCAGAGCGCCGCGCCAAGAAGTCCATTGCGCAGTTCAAGACTCGCACTGGCGACTTGGTAGGCTACCAGGTGACGCTTCGCGGCCAGCGCGCCGACGATTTCCTCAACAAGCTCATCCACATCGTGCTTCCGCGCGTGAAGGATTTCCGCGGTCTTAATGCTTCGGCAATCGATGAGATGGGGAACATGTCGATCGGATTCCGCGAGCACACTGTCTTCCCGGAGACCTCTGACGAAGACGCGCGCGATGTCTTCGGTCTCGCGATTACCATCACGACGACCGCCAAGGACAAGGAGCAGGCAGAGGCGTTCTTGCGCCACATCGGCTTGCCGCTGAAGAAGTAATTTCTTCGATTCTCCCTCGCGAAGCGGCGGCCCTTACGGGCCGCCGCTTTTACCATATACAATCGACATGTCACAATCTCGTGTCTTACTACCACCCTTGAGGATTTTGTTTGTTTAATGTAATGATTACTCGTGTATAGTGTTACATATGGAAACGCAGTCACCTCTTCTGCCGAAAGTAGATCATAAACACATAGGCATTCAGGCCTTAAGGGTTCTTGAGGCTAATAATATCTCCGAACCAGTTGTGGATGTGGGCGCTATCGCTAAGCAGGTCGGATATGAGATTGTTGAAAAGGTGATGCCACCTCAATTTTCTGACGTCGCAGGTTTCCACGATCAGGACACTAAAAAGATTTACCTCAATAAAAATGATCCTCCAGCAAGAAAATTATTCACAGTCGCCCACGAATTAGGACACATTTTCCTTGAACACCCTAATTACAGTGTACTGTATCGGCTGCCGAAGAAAGATACAAAATATTCACTTGAAGAAAGTCAGGCAAATAGCTTTGCAGCTCAACTATTGATGCCGGACTTTATGGTGCGAAAGTACCTACAGAAGTATAGTCTCTCGCGCTCTGACTACGAGACAATGGCGGATATTTTCGGGGTTCCGCTATCGGCTATGCGGCACACTCTCGATTATTTAAAAGTCTAGCTTATGGGCGAGTGGCAAGACATAAAGCCCTCAGATGTACTGTCCGCGTTTCAGGATGTTGATAAAGGTACTTCAGAGGATGGGTTTGAAGATACTTACGGTGAGTTACAGGAAGAGAGTACAAAAACTCGAATTACGGCAGATGATGAGAATGCTGATATCCTGAGAATACGGAAGATCTGGGCTTACGTGGTCCTGATCCTAATTGTCACAATTGTGATATTCGACATGTTCCTTGTTTGGCAATATGGCACTGAACAGTGGTCTTTTTCTGATCCAACAGTCGTGATTGTAGTAATCACAGACAATTTCTTAAAGATTTTTGGTCTTGGATTTCTCATAACGCGGGAAACATTTACGAAGATATTTAAACAGCCTCTTTGATTGACTTTGGCTGTTTTTCGCGTATATTGAGCGGGCCTCAACAGGGGGCTTCGTATTTCGGCCTTGATTCTAGCTGCCAGATAGGCAGGGAATATCGCGAGAACGAGCCACGAGAGGGAACGCCCTAACCGGCAGCCGCAAGGCACGGTGCCAGCGTCCCGCAACTCCCTTCAGGCATTAACTCATACACGTCATATGGCGAAAACCTCAATGGTCGTCAAGTCGCAGCGCACGCCGAAGTTCAGTTCTCGGATCGTTCGCCGCTGCTTCAAGTGCGGCCGCCCGCGCGCATTCATGCGTGATTTCAACCTGTGCCGCATCTGCTTCCGCGAGGAGGCGCTCGAGGGGCACATCCCGGGTATTAAGAAGTCTTCTTGGTAATTGCGTATGTTGATCACCGACCCAGTGGGAGATTTCATCATCCGTCTCAAGAATGCCGGCGCTGTCGGCAAGGAGACGGTGTCTGTCCCATTCTCTCAGTTCAAGATGGCGATTGCCGAAAAGCTCAAGGAAACCGGCTATATTGCCGATATCGACAAGAAGGGGAAGAAGGTCAAGAAGACCCTCGATGTCGTCCTTAAGTACAAGAATGACGGCACGCACGCCATCACCGACGTCAAGCGCATCTCAAAGCCTGGTCGCCGCCTCTACAAGGGCAGCCGCGAGATCAATCCGGTTCGCTATGGCCACGGTTCTCTTATCCTCTCGACCCCGCAGGGCGTCATGACCGACAAGGAGGCTCGCAAGGCCAAGGTCGGCGGCGAGGCCCTGTTCGAAATCTGGTAATCTTATGTCACGTATCGGCAAGCGCGCAGTCACCGTTCCGGCAGGCACCGATGTCACCATCGGCGCGGCTGAGATCACGGTCAAGGGCAAGGGCGGCACCCTCACACGCACCCTGCACCCGGCTGTCACCATCACCAAGGAGGGGGATGCCATCACGGTCACTCCGAACGGCAAGAATCGTCTCGCACGCGCTCTTTGGGGCACGTACGCGGCGCATATCCGCAACATGGTCAACGGCGTCAACGCGCCGTTCACCAAGAAGCTTGAAGTCCAGGGTATCGGCTACCGCGTTGAGCTCGCAGGCACTAAGCTCAAGTTCGCGCTCGGATTTTCGCATCCCGTAGAGCTGATGATTCCGCGGGGCCTCACTGCAACGGTGGAGAAGAACGTCATCACCATCGCAGGGGCAGACAAGGAAGCAGTCGGACAGTTCGCGGCGGTCGTCCGCGCACAGAAGAAGCCGGAGCCGTACAAGGGCAAGGGCATCCGTTATGAGGGCGAGGTCGTTCGCATGAAGGCGGGCAAGAAGGCCGGCGCATAATCTAAGAATCTATGGCAACTCTCACAGCACGAGAACAACGAAATCGCCGCCACGCTCGCGTCCGCGCGCGTGTCGAGGGGACGGCCGAGATGCCGCGCCTCGCAGTCTACAAGTCGAACACGCGTCTTACCGCGCAGATCATCGACGACACGAAGGGGAGCACCATCGTCGCCGTTTCGTCTGCTGCCGAAAAGGGTAAGACGCCGCGCGAGCGGGCCGAGGCAGCAGCCAAGACTTTGGCAAAGCTCGCAGCAGGGAAGGGTGTCACCAAGGTCGTGTTCGACCGTGGCGGCTTCCTCTACGCAGGAACTATCAAGGCGTTCGCCGATGCGGCGCGCGAAGCAGGTCTCACTTTCTAACAGCATATGAACACAACAGCACCAGCAACCAACACAGCACCGCGCGGCCCTCGCCCGGGTGCTCCGCGCCCCGGTGGCGCACCGCAGGGTGGTCGTGGCCCGCGCCAGGGGGGTCCGCGTCCGGGTGGTCGGCCGGGTTCTGGCCGCGGCGGCCCGCGCCGTGACGGCCAGGGCGCCGAGCGCTCTGAGTTCGCCCAGAAGCTGATCGGCATCCGTCGCGTGGCTCGCGTCATGGCAGGTGGCCGTCGCTTCAACTTCTCAGTGGGTATCGTCATCGGCGACAAGAAGGGTCGCGTGGGCGTGGGCCTCGGCAAGGCGATCGACACGCAGCTGGCGATCGAGAAGGCGACCCGCTCCGCAAAGCGCAATATGATTACGGTCGACCTTACGAAGAATCGCAGCATCAAGCACGAAGTTGGCTCAAAGTACTGCGCATCGGTCGTTGAGATCAAGCCGTCGGCAGGCCGCGGACTCGTGGCAGGCTCGTCGGTCCGTACTGTTCTTGAGCTCGCCGGCGTCACCGACGTCACAGGCAAGCTTCTCTCGCGCAGCAAGAATTCCGTCAACAACGCCAGAGCCGCACTCGATGCGCTCAAGCAGGTATCCGTCAAGATAAAGCAATAATATGGCAACCGCACTGCATACACTCGTCCGCACCGGAGCGCGCGCAAAGACGCGCGTGGGTCGTGGCGGCCGCCGCGGCAAGACCGCAGGTCGTGGCACCAAGGGTCAGAACGCCCGTGCCGGCCGCAAGAAGCGCCCAGAAATGCGCGACATCATCAAGAAGCTTCCGAAGCGTCGCGGTTATGGAAAGAATCGCGGGCGCACGGTCGTCGGCTCTACCCCGGCTTCGGCCGCCATCTCGCTTTCGCGCCTGGAGAAGCACTTCGAAGCGGGTGCCACGATTACTCCGAAGACACTTGCTGCCGCTGGGCTCGTCTCGGGCCGCGGCCGTCAGTTTCCGGCCATCAAGATCGTCTCGACCGGCACCATCACCAAGAAGCTCGCTATTACGGGCTGTGGCGTCTCGGCAACGGCTCGCGTCGCGATCGAGAAGGCTGGCGGCTCGGTGGCGTAGTTCTCTAGCATTCCGCCTCTCGCAAGAGGGCAACAGGAGCCGAAACTCGCAAGAGTGGCGCTCATTACCATGGCGCGATACACTGCGCGCACTAGCCTAATCCGACATTCCACATCCGCGTATGGTCGAATCATTCTTCCGCAAGCTGTCGCTCGTAGTGACCGACGAGACCCTGCGCGCACGCCTTTTGTTCGTCGCGGGTGCCTTGGTTGTCTCGCGTGCGCTTGCCGCCATCCCCGTGCCAGGTATCAATGCACAGGAGCTTGCGGCGTTCCTTTCGAACAATCAGTTCTTCGGCCTCCTCAATATCTTCTCGGGCGGCGGGTTCTCGAACCTCTCGATCGTGATGCTCGGCGTCTCTCCCTACATCACCGCTTCGATCGTCATGCAGCTCATGACAGTGCTCATTCCGCGCCTCAAGGAGATCTACCAGGAGGAAGGGGACTCCGGGCGTATGCGCTTCATGCAGTACTCGCGCTACCTCACCATCCCGTTGGCGTTCATTCAGGGGTTCGGCTTTACGCTGCTCTTGCAGCAGAACGGCATCATCGCCGATCTCTCGGTGCTTGAGTTTGCGACGAACGTGATGGTCATAGCAGCAGGCTCGATGCTCCTGATGTGGATCGGTGAACTCATGTCTGAGTTCGGCGTCGGCAACGGCGTCTCGCTCCTCATCTTCGCGGGTATCGTCGCGTCCTTGCCGAGCCAGGCCGCGCAGTTCTTCTTCGCGTTCGACATATCCATGCTGCCGGCGTACCTCGGTTTCCTTGCGGCTGGTGCCGCCATCATCGCTGGCGTGGTGTTCATCACCGAGGCGGAGCGCCCCATTCCTGTGACCTACGCCCGCCGCGTTCGCGGCTCGAAAGTCCTCGGCGGCGTCTCCACCTATCTGCCGCTGCGCGTGAACCAGGCTGGCGTGATGCCGATCATCTTCGCGCTGTCGATCCTGCTCTTCCCGCAGATGATCGCGACATTCCTCGCCAAGAGCTCGATCGCCGTCGTCGCCACCGTCGCTTCCGCGATCCAGGGCTTCCTGGCCGATCAGCTCATCTACGGCGTTTCGTACTTCTTCCTGGTGTTCGTCTTCACGTACTTCTACACGGCGATCACCTTCGAACCGACGCAGATTGCGAAGAACCTCCAGAAGAGCGGCGCGTTCATTCCGGGTGTGCGCCCCGGCCCGCAGACTGCCGAGTACTTGGGCAACGTGATTACGCGCATTACGCTCGTGGGTGCTTTGTTCCTCAGCGTGCTCGCGGTCTTGCCTATAATCCTGCAGTCGGTCACCGGCATTACGGCGGTCACCATCGGCGGCACCGCGCTCCTCATCGTCGTCTCGGTGGTTCTCGATATCGTCAAGAAGCTGGATGCGCAGACTTCAATCCGCGAGTACTAATCATCTCGCCAGAATCGGCAGAAGCGGCGGCCCTGTGGGATGGCGGCTACGCCTATCTCATGGGGCCGCCGCTTCGCTATCTGTGCTATGATGCCCGCCATATATGGAGGACAAGGGGAAGCGGGTGGTGGTTATTGCCGGGCCGGGCGGCAGCGGCAAGGATGCGCTCGCGCGAGCACTGGTCAAGCGCTACAGCAACCTTACGATGCTCGTTAGTGCGACAACGCGTCCCCGGCGCCCCACCGAGATTGAAGGCGTGAACTACTACTTCATGACGAACGAACGGTTCCAGGAAGAACTGGCGGCAGGCAATATCCTTGAGCATTACCATCGCGCAGAGACAGATACGTACTACGGCACCTACAAGCCCGATATCGAAAAGCGGCTGGAAAGCGGCAAGATAGTGGTGTGCCAGATACAGTTCGTCGGAGCGCAGTACCTCAAGGAGCACTACGGCGCGACGACGTTCTTCATCATCCCGGCGTCGCTCGAGAACCTGGAGCGACGCATCCGTGCACGCGCACCCATTAGCGATGTCGAGTGGGAAGAGCGTAAGCGTTTTACACAGCATGAGCTGGCCGAAGAAGCGCCGTGGTATGACTACCGCATCCGCAACGACGATGGCAAGCTTGACGAAGCAGTCGACAACGTGGCCGAGATCCTGCAGCGTGAGGGTTATCAGCTAGAATGAGCGCATGAGCGCCAAGATCGTCGTCATCGCTGGTCCGTCAGGCTCTGGCAAGAACACTCTCATCAGCCGCCTTATGGCGCGCCAACCGCGCATTGGTAAGCTGGTCACGGTGACGACCCGCCAGCCGCGCGATGGCGAACAAGAGGGGAAGGATTATTTCTTCTACACGCAGCAGCAGTTCGACGATGCGGTCTTGCGTGGCGAGATCGTGGGGCAGCGCTTTGTGCCCACGCTTGGCGGCATTCACTATGGTATCCACCTGCCAACCTTAAAGAAGGAGGTCGAGAAGTACCGTATTCTCTTTGCCCCGGTCGACATTACTGGCATGCGTTGGCTTACCGAGAACTATCGCATCATAAGCTTCTTCATCATGCCGGAGTCCCTGGAGGCGTTTCGAGCGCGCATCAAGGCGCGCAGTCGTATGCCCGAGCAGGAGTTTGAGCAGCGCATGCGTATCACCGAGCAGGAGGTGCATTTTCACGCGTCGGAATACCAGCACCGCATCGTCAACGGTGATGGCATGCTGGCGCAGACAGAGGAGCAGATAGTGGAAATACTCGCTCAAGAGGGCTATACTCTCTGAGAATATGTCCCCGCTTTCTCTTCTTTTCTTCGGTATCCAAGGGGCGGGTAAGGGCACGCAGGTCCAGAAACTCAAAGATTTTCTAGGTCAGCAGTCGGACCGACCCATCATTCATGTCGACGTCGGCGCGGAACTGCGCGAACTGCGTGATACCGGCTCGTACACCGGCAAGCTTACAGGGGCGGTCCTTGATGCCGGCAGGCGTATGCCGGATTTCATGCCCATCCACTTGTTGACCCGCAGGCTAGTCCATAGCTTCACCGGCGAGGAGCATATCCTCGCCGACGGTATTGCTCGCGGCAACGACCAGACGCGCGCCTTTGACGATGCGATGGTGTTCTACGGACGCATTGATTACCAGATCATCTCGATAGAGCTTTCGGAAGCATCGGTCTTGGAACGCCTGAGGCTGCGTCACCGCAACGACGATACCGAAGAGGGGATCCGTAACCGCCTGGCCTGGTACAAGACAGATGTCTTGCCGCAGATAGAACTCCTTCGCGGGCGTGGACGCACCATCCACAGTATCGACGGCGAACCAGATGTCGAGACAGTGCATCAGAGCGTCTTGCGCGCACTCAAATTTGTATGACCCGCACACTAACATTGCCGTTGCTGAATATGAAGACGTACTGCCAGCATGATTCTTTTCTTACCAAGAGCTGTGTATCGCTATGCGCCGGGTTGGTTGGCGCAGGGAATGACGGCAGTGTTAGTGTGCGGGTATGATTGCACGAAACCAAGAAGAGATAGATATCTTGCGTGAGGGTGGCAAACGCCTCGCACGGCATGTGCGCCGCATGTGCGAGATGATAGCGCCGGGCGTGACTGGGCACGACATCGAGATGGCTGTTGCTGGCTGGGTAGAGGCCGAGGGCGACAAGCTCGCATTTAAGGGCTATCCATCGGGCAAGCGTGGTGAGAAGTTTCCGGGCGGCCTTTGTTTTTCGGTGAATGATGTGGTGGTGCATGGCTACGGATTTGGGAATGACTACGTGATACAAGAGGGGGACCTGGTCACGGTTGACTTTGGCATCATCCACAAAGGACTCTACACCGACCATGCGCGCACGGTGATTGCCGGCACCCCGAAGAGCGACGAAGACGTGCGCTTGGTGCGCGGCACCGAAGAAGCGCTTGCAGCGGGCATTCGTGCGGCGCAGTTGGGCAAGCATACGGGCGACATCGGCCATGCGGTCGAACTTGTTGCCAAGAAATACGGCTTTGGCTTTCCCAAGAACTTGGCAGGACATGGCGTGGGCCGCAAAGTGCACGAAGACCCGCACGTGCCGAACTACGGCCATGCCGGCACAGGCGAACCGCTGGTGGAAAACCTGGTCATCGCCATTGAACCGATGATGACGTTGGGCACCGGCGATCTCTTTGTCGACAAGGACGCGTTTTCGTGCCGCACGAAGGATGGCTCGCGCAGTGCCCACGCTGAAGACACGATCATCATCACGACCAACGGTCCCGAGATTATCACGCGTGAGTAGTCATGACTGAGCAAGGACGAAAGACGATAAAATTTCGTCAACATCTTGTGCCTGCCGTGTTAGCAGGTACGAAATACGCCACGTGGAGACTGTTTGACGACAAGGATATTTCGGAAGGTGACAGCATCGACTTGATCAATTGGAATACAGGAGAGAAGTGTGGCGAGGCAGATGTCGTGCATGTACACGAGACGTCATTACAGCATCTAACGGATAAGGACTACGAAGGGCAAGTGCGATACGCAAGCGATGAAGAGATGTATGCGACTCTGCGTACGTATTACGGCGACGGCGTTGGGCCTGATATGGCCGTCAAGGTCATCCGATTCAAGGTGAAGTAGCATTGCAGCACGATGCTATACTTTTTTCATGTCTCCTGTAAGCGCGGAGCGGCCGCGCGTCGTGTCGCAGCGATTCCGAACGCCGGAAGAAGAACTCGCGTACTTGCGCGAGCGTGTGGCGCGGCAACAGGAAGCGCTTGAGGCCACCGGCAACACGTTCGAGCGGGACCGTATCGCGCGGCGCGAGCTTAAAAGCTACGCCGATGTGCCGCCTGCGGCCGTCTTGCACGAGGAATACGTGATGCCTGAAGCCGAGACGATCACACGACTCCTCAATATGACGCCGGAAACACACGACAAGCAGATCGATCACTTGCTGGCGATGGTGGCGCAGAACGGCATCCGTAATGCGCTTACCGTGGCGAGCAGGGCGAAGAACCCGCATCTCGAAGACGACTTTCATCGTTCCCTGGTGCGCTATCTTGCAGAAGGTCTCCCGGATGTCGGCACGCTGCCGGAGCGCACCCGTCGGGCACTCGGACTCGTCTTATTTGAGATAGAGCCGCAAGCGCATGCCGGCGAAGGGAATGACGCACAGCGAGAAGTGGCGCTTGAGCGCCTGCTTTCCTCGTCTGAGCAGTTGTATGCAGGCCTCATGGCGCTCACTGAAGAGGGCGAAGGATTCTCGCTTGAGATCGCGGTGCCCGAGGGTACCGAGGAGGCTTCATTGTATCTGGCAGTGCCGCACGAGAAGAAAGGCTTGGCGGAGCGGCTGCTTGCGTCCGTCTTCCCGAATGCACGTGTGAGCGAAAGCCGAGGCGACTACAACATCTTCAACTACGATGGCGAACACGCTGCCGCCTACGCACAGCTCGCCGCTCCGCCGGCATTGCCCATCAAGACGCCGGATATGTTCGACCATGATCCGCTTAATGTCCTGCTTGCCGCTTTTGCCAAGATAGCCAAACACGGCGAGGGCGCGGCAGTGCAGATAATCGTCTCCTCGGAGGGCGATCGCTACAACAAGCATTTTCAGAAGATGCTACGTCAGTTTGAGAAGGGCAAGGGCCGCGGTGAAGCGTTCTCAGTTCCGGAAACGCTGCTGGGCGATGTGGTGCACGACATGACGAACTCGATCTTCTTTCCGGACCAGGCGAAGAAAGATGCGGAGAAATCATCTGCGGTCGACCAGGCGGCCGTAGAAGAAGTGGGACGCAAGCTCAAGAGTCGCATCGCGCCTGTCTCGGTGCGGATCGTCGCTTCGGCGCCGACATATGCCCGTGCGCACACGCTCGTCGAGAACCTCAAGGCGCCGTTCAGTCAATACGACAATCCGAGAGGGAATCGGTTCGCATTCAAGGACGTGTCGACCTGGTGGGGATTCCATGACTTTCTCCGTGCGTTCACATATCGGGAGTTCGATGCCTCGATCGCAATGCCGCTCTCGCTCGCGGAGCTCACCTCGGTCTTTCATTTCACTGCGGAGCGCGTTACGACATCGCGCGAACTCAAGAAATCGCACAGCAAGCAGGCGCCGGCGCCGGTCGAGCTGGCGCAAGACGGCATCGTGATCGGCCTCAATCATTACGGTGCCACTGAGACTCGAGTACACTTCGGTGCGGCGGATCGCCTGCGCCATTGCTATGTGATAGGACAGACCGGTACCGGTAAGACCTCGTTCATCAAGAACATGATCCGGCAGGATATCGAGCGCGGAGACGGTGTAGCGTTCATCGATCCGCACGGCAGCGACATCGAGGAAGTGCTCGCATTCGTCCCGCCGGAGCGCGCCGGCGACGTCATCTACTTCGATCCGGCATACACGGCGCGTCCGATGGGGCTCAACCTGCTTGAGTACGACACCAGCCATCCTGAGATGAAGACGTATGTGGTCGATGCCGTGTACGACATCTTCCGCAAGCTCTACAGCGACATTCCCGATGCCTTTGGCCCGATGTTCGAGCAGTACTATCGCAACGCCGCACAGCTTGTCGTCGAGGACCCCGCGTCTGGCTCTACCTTGATGGAGATCACGCGCGTCTTGGCCGATGCATCGTTCCGCAGCCTTAAGCTCGCGCGCTGCAAGAACCCAGTGGTGGTACAGTTTTGGCGAAAGATCGCCGAGCAGGCAGGGGGAGAGTCGAGTCTTGAGAACATTGTGCCCTACGTCTCCAGCAAGACCGATGTCTTCTTGAGTAACGACATTATGCGCCCCATTGTCGCGCAGCAGGAGTCGGCGTTTGATTTCCGGCAGATTATGGATACCAAGAAGATCTTTCTCGCGAATCTCTCGAAGGGTCGCCTGGGCGACCGAAACGCCCAGCTCTTAGGTCTCGTGATCGTCTCGAAATTCGTATCGGCGACGTTCTCGCGCATCGATGCCCGCGGCGAGGTGCCACCATTCTATCTCTATATCGACGAGTTCCAGAATTTCGCCACACCGTCCATCGCCACCATCCTCTCAGAGGCGCGCAAATACAAGCTCTCGCTCACAATCGCACATCAGTTCATTGCTCAGCTCGACGACGACATCCGCGATGCGGTCATCGGCAACGTCGGCACCAAGCTTGCCATGCGTCTCGGCACCACTGACGCGGAATTCTTGGAGAAGCAGTTCGCCCCCACGTTCAGCGCGCACGACCTTGAGTACTTGCCGAACTTCAACGCCGTCGCATCACTCTTGGTGAATGACATTCCTGCGCGGCCCTTTACGCTACAGTCAGAACCGCCACGTCCGGTCGACTTCGCGCGCGTTGACGCCCTCAAAGAGTTGTCGTACCAGACCTACGGCCGTGCACGCGAGGAGGTTGAGGCCGAGGTGCGTCGCAAGTTCGGCATTACAGGATAGCCGACCATTCGTGGGAATGGGTCTATATGGCGTATGTACGGGCTTTTGCCTGCTCTTTTTCTCTACACGGAGCCGTGGTACACTCGCCGGCATATGTCACATCCCAAGAAAGAACGCAGTTTCGTCATTATCAAGCCTGATGGCGTCCAGCGTGGACTCATCGGCGAGATTATCAAGCGCTTCGAGCGCACCGGACTCAAGCTCATCGGCCTAAAGCTCGCCGTCCCCGACAGCGACCGCATCTGGAAGCACTACAACAAGGACGATGCGTGGTTCACCAAGAAAGGTACGAATATTGTGAAGGAGCGCGAGGCGGCGGGGCTGCCGGTAGACAAGGAGGCGATCGAGTACGGCAAGGACATCATCCGTGCACTTGAGCGCTACATGACCTCTGGCCCGGCCATCATGATGGCGTGGGAAGGGAACCAGGCGGTGGCGGTGGTCACGAAGATCACCGGTTCGACTGAGCCTGCGACGTCGGATGTCGGCACTATCCGCGGCGACCTCACGATAGATTCGTACGCCATTTCTGCCGTCGACGACCGCGCAGTGCGCAATCTCATTCACTGTTCCGACACGCCGGAGAATGCCGAAGCTGAAATTTCGTTGTGGTTCTCGCCACAAGAGCTTATCGGGTACCGGCTCGTGCAGGACGAGATCCTCTACGACGTCAACCTCGACGGCATTCTTGAGTAAAGGCAGCAGCTATATTCTACAAAAGACGGTCCTATGGGATTCTATAGGACCGTCTTTTACATGAGCGCCTCTTCCAGAGGCTCTCCTTTTGTTTCCTGCTGCGCTATCCACTAGCGTGCTCGTCGCCGGGTGGTACTGTAAGGGTAGCGGTACGCGCATTGACCTGCTTGGTGTAGAAAAGGGATGGCGAATCGTTGCATGCAATGCGCATGCATACTGAGCCGACCCACCTGGGCTCAAGTCCAGGCTCGCCGCGCGACCGCCGCAAGCATCCGCCATCGTGGCGGATTTTTGCGTTTTCGCACGAAGAGCATCTTTCTAGACTTTGCATAGAAAAGTGCGGTCGTCTGAAATTATGCAAAATGCGAGATATGTGCGAATGGAGTAGGACCCACGATAGGGTACAATACGCGCGTGACCGCCACGATAACGTTCTACGGAGGCACCGGGACGGTAACCGGCACCAATTTCTTACTCGATATCGGCGACAAGCGCATCCTTGTGGACTGTGGCGCGTTCGAACGCGAGCATATGTGCGACCCAGCAAATATCGCACCGTTCGCCTATGACCCGCGATCGATCGACGCGCTCGTGGTGACGCATGCGCACCAAGACCACATCGGTCGCATCCCGCGTCTCGTCAAGGCAGGGTTCCGCGGGCCGATTTTCTCCACGGCGGCGACGAAAGACCTCTCGGCGGTCATGCTCGATGACGCACTCTCCATCATCCGTGACGAGGCCGAGCGAAATCGCTGTGAGATTCTCTACGATGAGCATGACCTCCAGCAGACCATGCAGCAGTGGCAGGGGCACGGGTATCACGAGCCGTTTCAGCTTGGCTCAGTCTCCGTCGAGTTTCTTGATGCAGGGCATGTACTCGGTTCAGCGGTCGTACGGATCATCCGGCAGGACAGGACGATCCTCTTTACGGGCGATATCGGCAATGTGCCGGAGCCTTTGCTGAGGCCAACTGAAAGTGCTACAGGCGCACACTACATCGTGATGGAGAGCGTGTATGGAGACCGCGTCCACGAAGGCCGGGAACAGCGCCTTGCACAGCTACGCGGGGCAATCGAAGGCGCACGACAGCGCAAGGGGACGCTCCTCATTCCGTCATTCTCGCTTGAGCGCACACAGGTCCTCCTTTACGAACTCAACCGCATGGTCGAAGACGGTTCAATGGAGCCGCTGTCTATCTACCTCGACGCACCGCTGGCAATCCGAGTGACCGAGGTGTTCCGCCGGTACTTCGACTACATGAACACCGAGGTGCTGAAGCGTTCAGGTGAGGGGGACGACCCCTTCGTCTTTCCGGGGCTATCCGTCGTCCACGATACGAGGCAGTCATATGCGATCCATGCAGCACCGGATCCCAAGGTCATCATTGCGGGTGCGGGCATGTCGGCGGGCGGCCGTATCCGCGCGCACGAGAAGCAGTACCTGCCCGACAAGAAGGCCGGAGTCCTCTTTGTGGGCTACCAGGCGCCAGGATCGTTGGGGAGGCGCATACAAGATGGCGCGAAAGCAGTTGATATCGATGGCGACAAGGTTCGTGTACATGCTCATATCGATACGCTCACCGGCTATTCTGGGCATGCCGATCGCGATCAGCTCATGGATTTTGTCGAGTCGGCAGGCGATTCGCTTGAGCGCGTTTTCGTGACGATGGGCGAGCCGAAAGCATCGAATTTTCTCGCGCAGCGCCTACGCGACTTCATGGATGTGAATGCTGTCGTGCCTGATGCGGGGGCGACGTTCACGATAGAACTCTGATGTGAAGCAGGGCGTGCGGACGTGCTACAATAGTGCAATACAAGTATGACTCGACAGCTGCACCCCAACCACACTGCAGTGCCGAAGAATTTCTGCCGCTTGCCAAGCGGCTACGGTGTCGTAAAGATCGGCGTTTCCGGCACCGCAGATCTCGGACTTGCCGGCATGGATGCATTTGAGAAGGCGAAAGAACTCGGGCGTGAGATCTCGCGGCAGGGTGCCATCATCACAACCGGCGCGACCACAGGATTCCCGATGTACGCTGCAATGGGCGCTAAGGATGAGTGTGGGTTCTCTGTCGGTCTTTCGCCAGCCTCGACCGAGCGAGAGCATGTGGAATCGTACAAGCTCCCGCTGGATTTCATGGACGTGATCATTTACACGGGCTTCGGCTACGCGGGACGCGATCTCATGTTCGTGCGTTCGGCGGATGCGATGGTCATCGGGCCGGGCCGTATCGGTACCTACAACGAGTTCTCGGTGGCGTTCGAGGATCGCCGTCCGATCGGCATCTTGGAGGGCAGCTGGGAGACTGACGAGATCATCAAGCGTATCGTCGATAGTGCCAACCGGCCGAACGACCGCCTCTTTTTCGAGAGCGACCCGAAACGTCTCGTGGCGCGGCTGATAAAACTGGTGCTGGAGGAAAAACAGGAGACAAACATGGTGTATAGGAACCCGGATGGGGTGGCGGGGAAGGAGGCCGAATACATCCTCTAGTCCCTAGATCAGAAAGCCCCGCATATGCGGGGCTTTCTGATATGCGGCGGGTTTTATGCCTGGGTCTGCTTAGCGACTCGCGCAAATACCTCTGGGTAATCCTTTGCGAGTGCCGCGAGAGACTTGCGGTCAAGCGCGATGTTTGCCTTCTTGAGGCCGCCGATCAGCTTCGAGTAGGAAAGGCCCTCCGGGCGTGCGGCCGCATTGATGCGGAGCGACCAGACGTTACGCGCGATGCGCTTCTTGGTCTTGCGATCGCGGAATGCGTGCGTACCGGCGTGGAAGATGGCCTCCTTAGCGATACGCTCCTTGGTCGAACGGCCGAAGCGATAGCCTTTGACCTGCTTCAGGACATTGCGACGGCGCTTGAGCGCGGTTGTTCCTCGTTTGACGCGTGCCATAGTGTATTAGTTAGGAAGGTAACGGCTGCGTTCGGCGGCAGTCATCTCGACCATGTGCGTGCGCTTGCGGCGCATGTGGCCAGAACCGGATTCCTTGGCATTGAAATGGCAATGACCGGCGACACGGGCGATGATCTTGCCCTTCTTGGTCACGCGCAGGCGCTTGGTGAATGATTTATTCGTCTTCATGGTCTGTTTCGGTTTCCGGCACCGCTTCCGGTGCCGAGGTCGGCGTTTCTTGGCTTAAGACTGGCGCTTTTGGGGCCGGTCCCTTGCGGGAAGGGTCACGCTCGATGACGACCGAGAGGCCCTTCGGGCTCTTCTTGATCTCGTCGGCGATTTTATACGATTCTGGCACAATTGCAAGGAAACGCTCAAGCCGTTCCTTGAGGAAATCGAATTCCATGTACTTGTAGCGCCCCCAGAGGAAGAGGTCGACCTTGACGCGGTGGCCCTCTTTGAGCCACCCAGCGACCTTGTTTGCCTTGATGCGCATATCGTTGTCTGAGGTGCCGATCTTGACCTGCGCCTCTTTCGTTTCGGTGACTTTCGCTGCTCGAGCCTTCACCTCCTTGTCCTTCTTTTTCTGCTCAAACTTGAACTTGCCGTAATCGGCGATGCGGGCGACCGGGGGCTTGGCGTTGGGGGAGACCTCGATGAGATCGAGGCCGAGCGCCTGCGCTTGCTTCAGTGCTTCGCGCGTAGGCATGACGCCGAGGTTTTCACCCTCGGCTCCGATGACGCGCACTTCGGACGCGGTCAGACTTTCGTTCATGCGGATACGCTCTTTCTCCGCCTGGTTGGTGTACTTCGTGAATCCCATTGCGCGCGAACTATACCACACAAGAACGGGGCGTGCCACCCGGGTGCGGTGACTACTGCCCGACCAACCACGCGCGCACCCTGTCGAACCAGCTGCCCAACCATCCGCGCGTCGCCGGGGGCGACACGAACCCGGGATGTTCAAAGCCGTCCGCGAACGTGTCGCTGCCGCCGCGCACGGGCGCAATCGTCAAAGACGGGCTTTGTTCGGCGGGAGTACCAACGACACGCTCGTCGGCGAGACCGCCGGCATGTCCCGACAACTCTTTCTGATATGCGGGCGTGTTTGGTTGGGCTGCCGGCGCCTCAGCGAAGACTGATGGCAGTTGCCATTGCGGGGTTGCCGACCATGAGATGGTGGGTGAATCAGATGGCTGCGCATAGAGCTGCGAGAACGGCTGTATGCTTGCCGGGGTATTCCCCAAGATGTAGCCGGTTACTTCCGCACGTAGTGGCCATCCCTGCGGGGCGTGCAGGAAAGATTTGATGGTTTCCGGTGTCGCAGAGGTGGAAGATGATGTGGGGGTACTGCTCGGTTCGCATGTGGCCGCAAGCGTGCCGGTGGCGTTTGCTGGGGTGTTGGCCATGGCTCGCCGGTAACCAGGCGGGCAATCAAAGTTCGTCGGCTGACATTGCGTACCGATGAAGGTGAAGCCTTGGTCGCAGACGCCCGGCTGGTTCGGCGTGTAGGGGCGGAAGTCATCGGGGTAGGGAGACTGCGCACCGGTCTGAGGCATGCCGCTTTGTGGCATTCCTCCGCCGCCACCCATCCCGCTGCCTCCCATACCTCCACCACCCATCCCTCCGCCGGGGGATGCGGGAAGCATGCCGTTGCCACCAGATGCCGAACACACCCCGCATTGGTTCACTGGCGGTCGCGCGCCCGCGATCTGGATGTGGCCGGCATCACAGAACCCACTGCCGGTGCAGCCAGTCGTAGGATTCGCGTTCGTGACAGGGGAGAGGCCGTATTGCGAGGAATTTTCGCGCATCCAGCGCAGTGACTGCTGGCTTGCATCGAAATCGGCAGCCATACCATATTGATGATATGAGCCACATGGGCCGACTTTCGTACTGCCTGCTGGCAGGTTCGCTTGTGCCTGTGGCGAGCGATACCCGTCGCGGATCGTCGGGATGCCGTTCGGGTTCGCTTGCATGAGCTTCTTCACGTTCTCTGCGAACTCTGCGTTCAGGCACGATATCTGCGCATTTTGTGTGGCGTGCTGCTGCAGCCAGGCCTTGGCGGAGCCTGCGTCCTGACCGGCGTATTTGTTCTTCGGATCCCAGCACTCGGCGCTTTGCGGAATACCCGCGGCTGTCGCCTCGGCGCGCGAAGAACCGATCGGCACTGTACCGCCTTGACAGCTTGCTGCATGTACATGTGACGCAGGGGCGCCTGCCAACAGGCAGGCAAGAAGGGCGATGGCAGCACGCCGCCTATGTGCAAGAGTGTGCATTGTGGTTAGTCGCCACCGCCTTCTTGTGGGCCAAGGACATCGGCAGTGTAGATGAGTTGTGGCTCGGGCAGATGAAGCAGCATCTCCTGTTGTGATCGTATGAGGCCGATGAGCGTTACGAGCATACGAAGCTGCTGGCGGATTCTGTTGAACGCAGCGCGGATACCGCCAGAGCTCGACGTGGCGGTATCTGACAGCGGGCTAGGCTGTCCGAAGGTCTGCTGCGCAGCGATCCAGCGGCCGAAGGTAATCGTATTGGTGGCGACGACAACTGGCATACCGGCCGGCATATGCACCGGCGTCCGGCCGTTGTACTCAATGCCAGCGATCGAGGTTGTGCCTATTATCGGGGTCGTGGTCGTTGCGGCGGTGTTCGACGTAGTCGAGGTTGATGTTGTTGCATTCACAAGCTCAGCGAGACGATCGATGATTGATTGATTATTCGGGACGGACGAAGTGCCGCTTTGTACACCAGTCTGAACACCGCTCCCCTGGGTGGCGGTTCCGTAGTTTGTGCCAGAAGACGGGTAGCCGCTGCCGCCGCTTGAGCCGTACGGCTGTTGCTGCTGTGGTTGCTGTTGCATGGGGTACTGCTGCATGCCGCCGAGCGGTTGTTGGCTCTGCATGGGGTAGCATTGGCTGTTATAGAAGACGTATCCATACGGACAGGGGCCTTGTGCGGTATTGCCGTACTGCTGTCCGTAGCCAAGTGGTGAGACCTGCGCTCCGTAAGGGCGTTGCTGGGCGCTCGGCGTAGCACCGGTGCCGGGGGTGCCGGGGGTCCCGCCAGCGACGCCGCCGCGCGGCTCGATATGATTGCATTCGCCAGCGACGTATCGGCGGTGCAGCTGGTTGTAGAGGCCGAGATTGTATCGCGGCGCATTCTGTTCGACCCACTGATAGGTAGCGCCCGAACATTCATTCTTGCCATAGTTGAAGTCGACCGCGATGCCGTGCGTGTGCGGTGCACGTGAACAGTCGCCGCCGTAGCCGTTGGGGTTCACAGCGAGCTGTCCTTCGCAGGTGCGGTATGCCGAGATGATACGCAGTGTCGACGGTCCCGCTTTCATCATGGTTGCGAGACGTACGGCGAAGTCATCATTGAGCTTCATGATGCCGTCTCGTTTCGGGTTTGAGAGGCCGATCGAGCTGCCTGGGCCGGGATCGTAGCGCGTAATAAGAAACTGCTTTGCTTCTTCTGCCTGCTGTGAGATGCCGACGCCGTTGGGATCGTAGCACACACCTGCTTTCAGTGTGCCATTCTGAACGACCGCATCATCTTTTGTCGAGAGTCGTTGTCCCGCGCTGCATGTCGCGCCGCCACCAGCTGTACTTGGCGTCGCACCGCCTGTGGCGGCCAGCGCGGGAGAAGGAGCGAGCGTGCACGCGAGTGCAGTGATAAAGCAACCGAGGATGCGGCGCATATGTGCAGTATACCGGAGCATACCGTGCAGAATGCCCCTTCGTGTGGACACTACTGCGCGGCTTGTGTCGTGTCACCCGCGCAGGTGCTTAGCGCCCATAAACCGCGGCCCGCGAAGCGGGCCGCCTGCTCCGCCTCCTTGAACTGTTTCTGATATTTATACGGCTGATCGTAGGTATATTCGTGTGCGAATCCGGCGGCAATCATGTGCTCATTGAAAAGAGAGCCGTCGGGCAAGAATGTGTAGGCGAGGAGGCGGCCGTATTTGTCGTACGTGTCCTGTGACGGGTCAGTTTCGAGCGAGACCGACTGGCCAGCGAGCACGCGATGAGCTTCGACCGATGCTTCCTTGCCGAAGCACTGCACCGGCCGTCGCGGGTCAACCGTTTCGGGTGTATTAATGCCGATAAGTCGCACTGTTACGCGCTCGCTGTCCTTCAGTACCTCTATAGTGTCGCCGTCGACCACTTTGGCGACGGGGTAGAGTGCAGGCCCTCCCGAGGAAGTGGTGCCAGAAGAATGATTGCCTGGCGCCCCCAGCGTACCCATGTAGATGAAGTACACGGCGAGGACTGCCGTGATGAGCCGTATGAGCTGCCGCGGATGCATGGGGGAAGTATACAAAACAAAAATCCGTCCTGATCGGGACGGATTTTTGTACTTGTGGAGGTGGCGGGTCTCGAACCCGCGTCCAGAAAATGATCTATAAGCGATTCTACGAGACGTAGAGTGTCTTATTTGAATTTAGGAATCGCAACTTAAAGACAATCAGAAACATTGCGACGCCGAGTCTCTTTCTTTGAGTTACTGCACGGAACGATGCAGCAACCGGATCCGAAGTTATGACATGCTGACCTAGCCTATCGGATGTCGGCTAGCGCATGGTTCTTAGGCCGCGAAGGCGTAAGAAGGCTGCAGGTCTGCCACCTGAATCGGTGACAAGACTGCCCGTGCTACTTTGTTCGCACTTAGGGTTTGAACGCTTGGTAAGGCGGTACGTTCGCCGCCGTCTCGCACACAGACAGACTGAATTTCCTGTCGAAGCCAGTCACCCCCGAAGAATAGATAGTAGAGATTAGATGAATCCTACCTTCTAATTTCTATTGTCCAATTTCTAACGTCTAGCACCGACTCTTCGTGAGTGGCTGGGTGTTGGTGATTGAACAGCGGAAGATGAGGGAGAGCTGTGGCTCTCCACTCGTATGAACACATTAACTCTGTGGCTTTGAGCGTTCGTCGATGAAGTGCGTTAGCAGGACCGCTCGTTTCCAATCGTCGCTTCCATGTTCATTGTCTTCTAATTTACCAATGGCTCGCAGTTCATCGTTGAGTTCTTCGCGATTGAGGTCGCGCAGACGCATGTTCTCGTTAAAGAGAATCTCCCCCTCTTCATCCGTGAGGAAGGTGAGTGGATTTATAAGACGATTGTTCATTATCGCCTCCAATGATGCCTCCTCATGATGAGGAACCTCATCTTTCGCCGTTCAATCTATTCGTTTTTCAAGGTACGCCGCATGGACCGCTCGGTCTCGCGCTTTGCGATGGTATCACGCTTGTCGGCTTTCTTCTTGCCGCGGGCGATGCCCACCGCAAGCTTCATGTACCGGGCTTTATTATACAGTGAAATTGGCACAGCCGTCAACCCTTGCTGGTCTTCTGCGGAGGCGATGCGCGCGAGTTCCTTCTTATTGAGCAGCAGCCGCCGAGGGCGCTCGGGGTCGTAGCCTTTTGGTGCATTGGCTTCTTGCCAGGCAGGAATGGTCGCCCCTACCAAAAAAGCCTCACCGCCACGCACCACCACGCGCGCGCCGCGCAAGGAACCCTGCTTGGCGCGCAGCGACCGCGCCTCATAGCCGAACAATTCCAAGCCCGCCTCGAATTCTTCGAGGATTTCAAAGTCGAACCGGGCGCGAGGGTTCTCTATCAGGGCCATACGCACCACTATACCTTGCGGTGCGCTGCGAGGGGAGTATCGTTCACGGTAGGAACATTGACTGTTCTCGGATTCTCTTTAGAGGGGGCAGACATGGCGAAGATCGTCGGAGATAGATCGGTACTCGCCGGGCTTCTGCACGGCGATGCGAGTTCACAGCGACCACGGCGCTATATCATCGTCGGGCCATCGGGCGGCAAGGCGGGCTATCTCGCGGCGCTCATCCAAGAAGCTCTCGCAGCTCGCGGTGTTGCTGCAGACATGTTCGATATCGCTGTCGGTACGTCGGCAGGATTCCTGAATCTCGTCGGCTACTGCGCCGGGCAGGCGGCGACCACGCCGCTCATCTACCGGCATCTGGCGCGCACGCGCTGGGTGCTGCCGAGCGGTTCGCTGCAGCACATCACGTTCTATGATTACCTGCACGACATCCTTGTCGGCGGCATCATCGACGGCGTGCAGCTCGATGTGGAGGCGTTTGGCAAGTGCCGGGCGCTCAAGCTTGCAGCAGTGTCCACCTTGCGTGGCGAGATCCGCTATCACGAAGTCGACGAGACGAACGTGTTCAAGGCGATCCATGCGGCAGCGGCGATCATGCCGTTCTCGTTTGGCGTCTCGATGGGCGATCATGTCGCGATCGATGGGGCGTATGCGCACGCGCATTGCCAGTTCGCACGGATAGTGCACGAGGCGATGCGAAACGGCGGACCCGGCGCGGAGGTGTGCGTGCTTCTGCTCGGGAATCGGCCTGGTGTCGACTACCTGCGGTGGGCAGAGACATACGCGCACATGCTAGGCGTCATGGCCACGCTGTGGTGGTCACCACGGCTCTTGCGAAGCGCGCTGCTCATTGACCGGAAGGTCGCACAGTCGGAGAAGCTCTTCCAAAGGCCGGAGCGCAAACGCACGCGGCTGTGTGCGATCGTGCCCGATCTTGAAGAGGAAGTGACGCCGGTTGAGTGGCGAGAAAGCGTTCTCCTCGAGAAGGGGGAGAGACTGCTTGCGTCGCTGGGGCCGCAGCTGGATGCGCTGTAAATATATCGGCAATAGATGGCGCGCGGACGAATGTCCGCGCGCTTTTCGTGTCTCTGTGCGTCGCTGTGCCAAATATGTATAATGCGCCCCATGACCAGTCCTCCTCAAGACAAGAAACAGCGCCGCAGCACCCCTAAGTCGTCCGGCCAGCCGCCGCAGGGCGTGAGCATCTGGCTGCAGCTTTCTATCGCGCTTGCGGTATTTCTCCTGCTGTCGGCAGCATATTCGCTCGGGCGTGAGTATATTGCCGCGCAGCCCGAGGAGGTGCCGATTTCGCAGATTGCGGCCGATATCGCCACCGGCACCGTCAAGGCGATCGTTGTGGAGGGGGACAAGGTAACGGCCACCTACTACGGCGACATCGAGAAGATTTCGCAAAAGGAGGCCGAAGGATCGCTTACGGAGACGCTGGCTCACTATGCGGTGCCAGCCGACGCGCTCGCCAAGGTCGCCATAGATGTGAAGGATCCGGGCGGTGTGCGCTACTGGTTCCTTACGCTCGCTCCCTTACTGATCCCGGTTTTGCTCTTGTTCGGCGTCATCTGGTATCTCTCACGGCAAATGCGCGGTGCGGGCATGCAGGCGCTGACATTCGGCCGCTCGATGGCGCGACTCATCCGCCCTGAGGACGATGGGCAGAAAGTCACGTTCGTCGATGTTGCGGGCGCCAAAGAGGCGAAAGAAGAGCTGACCGAGATCGTCGACTTCCTCAAGAATCCGAAGAAGTTCATACAGATTGGCGCACGTATCCCCAAGGGCGTGCTTTTGATGGGTGCGCCGGGAACCGGCAAAACCTTGCTTGCGCGTGCGGTTGCGGGCGAAGCGGGAGTACCGTTCTTCTCAATCTCCGGATCGGAATTCGTCGAGATGTTCGTGGGCGTCGGCGCCTCGCGCGTGCGCGACCTGTTCGACCACGCGAAGAAGGAATCGCCGGCGATCGTCTTCATCGACGAGATCGACGCCGTGGGCCGTTTGCGCGGTTCGGGCACGGGCGGCGGTAACGACGAACGTGAGCAGACCCTCAACCAGATCCTCGTCGAGATGGACGGCTTCGAGCCGTCGGAAAAGGTGATCGTCATGGCGGCCACCAACCGCCCCGACGTGCTCGACCCAGCCTTGCTGCGCCCTGGCCGCTTTGACCGCCGCGTCACCATCGACCTACCTGACCGCAAGGACCGCGAAGAGATCCTCACGACCCACACCCGCAAGAAGCCGATGGGGCCAGACGTCAACCTTACCGTCATCGCGGAGCGCACCCCCGGATTTTCTGGCGCCGACCTCGCTAACATCATGAACGAAGCGGCTATCCTTGCTGCACGCGAGGAGCGCACGGAGATTACGCAGTACGATTTGCTGCGCTCGATCGAGAAAGTGATGCTTGGCCCTGAGCGCCGTTCGCATGTGCTTAACAAGCGCGAGAAGGAGATCACTGCCTACCACGAAGCAGGGCACGCGATCATCGCCAGTGTCTTGCCATATGCCGATCCGGTCCATAAGGTGTCTATCATCTCGCGCGGTCGCGCCGCCGGGTACACGCTCAAGCTGCCGCTCGAAGACAGCAAGATGCAGTCTCGCAAGGAATTCCTCGACGATATTGCCGTTTCTCTCGGAGGATACCTGGCCGAAGAGATGGTCTTCGGGGACATCACTACCGGCGCTTCCAACGACCTGCAGGTCTTGACCGGCCTTGCACGCGACATGGTCACGCGCTACGGCATGTCCGAAAGAATGGGTCCGATGGCGTTCGATGTCGCGCCGGGGCGTACGATGTTCGGCACAGGCATCGAACCGGGAGAGCAGTCTCAGGAGACTGCGGCAGCGGTCGATGCGGAGGTGAAGAAAATAGTCGACGGCGCGCGCAAGGTCGCGACCGAGACCATCAAGACGCATCGCAAAGCACTCGACGCGATCGCCGAGCGACTCATCGAAGTGGAGACGATAGAGCGCGAGGAGTTCGAGCAAATCCTCATCACTCACGGCATCACGCCGAAGAAGAAGCGGGATATCGAGCATCAGCCGCTGGCCTGACGGCAGACTGCCAGAATCGCGGTACAATGGCCCCATCGGTATGAATGAATCGATAGAGGGGACGCGACGGGAGAAGCCAGTCATCAAGGACGAATGGTTCACCGACCCGCGCGTGAGCGAGGCGGCCGAGGCGTTGCGTACTGCGCAAGCGGCGGTGGAAGCGCTAGAGGCAGGCGAAAGTAGAGATGCAGGGACAATCGATGCCGCGCGAGAGCGTGCACAACACGCCCGAGAACACATGGCACGCGTGTGGGAGGAAGTCTCGGCGGATAAGTGGCAGGCAGAAGAAGTTCCACCGACAGATCCTGTCGAAGCTGCTCGTGTGATGTATCAGGCGAAGCGTGCTGAATATGACGCATTGAAGGAAGAAAAAGGTGCCGACGATCCGGAGGTGCTTGCTTTGAAGAAAGTGCTGCCGGGGCTTGTCGCAAAGATATCGGCTGCAAAACGCAAAGCAAGAAAAGCTGAAGAAGGGGCGGATGAGCCCGCGGGTGCGGACACGGGGCGCACTCCCGATGTGGCTGCTGCGCCAGCGCCCGAGCTTGACGTACCGTCTGCGCAGACGTCGGGAACGGAGTTGGTTCCCGTGGGAGACGAAGAAGTCGTTGACGCCGATGCGGGCGACCTGGCCGATGTGCACGCTCGGCTGTCAGAAGAGCTCGCCGGGGTGCACCGTGCGCTTGCGAGCATCGAGCGTGCGGCTGGTGTTCGTGGCGAAGCGGATCCGGCGGCAGAATCAGAGGCTAGGCAGTTTCTTGCACGGCGAGAACAGCTGACGGCCGCGCTCGCACGTATCGCAGCGCGTGCAGCAGGTATGGCCGAACAGGGTGATGAGCAGCCGCGCAAACGCGCAGCTCGCCCGCGTGCGAGCGCTGCCGCATCCCCTGAGGCTATTGCAACCGGCTCAGCGAACACCGGCAAGCTCGATGAGATGGCAGACGACCAGACAGGGCTTGCACCACACCCACAGAATGTGGCAGAGGAGAGACAGCAAGCCGTCCGGAGGCGTCGAGCCGAAAAATCCGCTGAGAAGGGCGCGGAACGGCAGGATAGGCACGAGGGCGCGGCTCAACAAGAGGCAGGACAGGAGCAGCGCTCGGCGCCGGAGCAGCCTGTTCGCGTTGGCCTCTTTTCAGATTATGGCGACAGGATGTCGCTCTACTTCGAGAGCAGGCGTCTTGGGAAGGACGCGCGAGAGCTTGAACGCAAGGGTAAGCGGCTCGCTACGCTTGAAGAGGAGCTTGCTGCGCTGACGGGCGAACTGGATGCCGATGATGAAGAGCTGCAGGGTATTAGGCGACGGCACAAGCTTCCCGATCGCGCTGCGTTGTGGCGTGCCAAGGACGAAGAGGTGCTGAAACGGAAAGAAGATCGGTTGCGTGCGCAGATCGATGAAGTGCGGCGCGATGTGGAGCTGCTTCAGAAGCGTGTCGAGGCACACGAGAAAGCCGGTGTCGAGATCGTCGAGCGTGCTGCAAAGCGGGCCGATGCTATCATCGCGCCGCAACAAGTGCAGTTTACGGAAATGACGAAGCGGGTGGACGATGCGAACGATGCACTGGCACGGTATCGGGGGATGCTGGAGACTACTGAACGCGAGATCGCGGAGATGACTGATCGCCAGAACAATGTAACCGGTGTCAGTGCGAAAAAGGAACTTGCCTATCTGTTGCAACATCATGCAATGCTGCACAAGCGCCTGCAGCACCATGTCGATACGTGGTCGGTGCGCGTTGCCCGGCTGACGGCAGAGCGGGATCGGCTGGGAGGTCGCATCGCAGAGCGTGCGAGCGTCGTCGAAGGTATGAAGCAGACGCTCGAGGCGGCAGCGCGCGGAGGGTCGTCCGCCGAGCAGGCTGCAGCGGCTGCAGCGCACGAGGCGCCGCGCCCGCGCTCTCCAGAGCTTGAGCGTGGCGATGCGGGGGAATTCATGCGTGTGTGGAACGGCAGATATGGCGAATCGCTACCATTGGATGCAGGTGACTTGTCGAATCTTATCTCGTCGGATCCGACATATCGCGAGATCGAGACAGCTGCGCGCTTGCGGCTGGGATGGAAGCGCGGCTTCGTATGGAAGCTACCGATCCTCTCGTGGCTGTGGAGCTTCCGTACGAATCGCATGCTTCGCCAGATGCGACATGATTTCTTGAAGCAGCCGCGCTAACAGCTATATGACACAGGACGATACTATGTTTGATGAGGAAGCCTTTGAAGCAGAGATCGCGCAGGCCGAAGCGGCGCTCGTCGAGAGCGTCGGTGCGGCCGAAGAGGGGATAAGTGCGCTAGAAGCGGCCCTCGACGCTTCGGACGGCGAGCTTCGTGATGTGTTGGAGAGTACGTACAAAGCGCTTGAGGCGCTCGACGCAGTGCACAGGGAGGACGCGTGATGCATACGAAAAGGGAATGCCGCGGCGCACAAGGCGTCGCGGCTATTCTCACGAGAACATCATATGGAGCAGGGACATCCTGACCCACAGACCGTTCTGTGCTTGCTGAAAGTAGGCTGCATGCGACGTGTCGTCGACATCCGCACTCAACTCGTCGTTGCGCGGCAGTGGGTGCATGATGAACGCGTCGGCGCGCATGCGCCCCGCGAGCGCGGCGTCGATGCGGTATTCCCGCTGGAGTCGAACGAATGCATCGTGTGACAGCCCGGGAATCCTCTCGCGTTGCACGCGCGTCGTGTAGATGACGTCCACTGTCGGCACGACGTCGGCAAGACGATCCGTTTCCTCGTAGCGCACATCATGTCGATCGAGGTAGTTGAGGATGTCGCGTCCGATGCGCAGGGTTCCCGGCGCGACGAACGTGATGTGGACATCCTTGAACTTGCCGAGCAGATAAGCGAGCGATCGTACCGTACGACCATGCGTGAGGTCGCCGCACATCGCAATGCGCAAGCCGTCTATCTTCCCGCGGCGCTGTCGTATCGTGTAGAGGTCAAGCAGCGCCTGTGTCGGATGCTGTCCTTTGCCGCAGCCTGCGCTGATGACCGGGATGCTCGACTGTGTCGCTGCGCGTTCCGCAGCGTCGTCGTCCTTATGGCGCAGGATAATGACATCGCCGTAGGAGCTGATGATCCGGATGCTGTCCCCAAGGCTTTCTCCCTTGATCGCAGACGAGAATTCGGCGGCGTTCTCGGTGCCGATGATGCTGCCGCCCAGGCGCAGTACCGCCGATTCGAACGACAGACGCGTCCGCGTGCTCGGCTCATAGAAGAGCGAGATCACGATCTTGTCCTTGAGGGCGTAGCTTCGCTGGCCAGCGTGCAGCTTGTCGGCAAGCGCGAAGAGCTTTTCAAGCTTTGCCCGCGTAAACTGCTGTGACCTGATGCAGTGAGGGAGTCTCGAATTCGGCTCGTTCATGAGAGCTTCCTTTCTGGCAATGAACCCACGAGAGCATAGCGCAAATCCGTCAGAATGCGAGCGTTCACGGAGTGTCGGCGATGCGGAGGTGTGACGTTCGGCGGCGTGTTGCTGAAAAGTAGTCCGCCTCCAGCGAGCCACGTGCTTTTGCTATACTCTCTGGATGAAAAAACAGCCGGATGTCACAAAGAAAGCGCTTGCGCTGCATAAGAAGCTACAGGGGAAGATACGCGTCGTGCCAGCGGCTCCCGTGCGCAATCGCGATGACCTTTCGCTCGTGTATACGCCAGGTGTGGCGGCGGTCGCCACCAAGGTCGCCCATGATCCAGCCGCGGCGCGGCAGTTTACGGGGAAGGGCAGGATGGTCGCCGTCGTCTCCGATGGCTCAGCGGTGCTGGGCCTCGGCAACATCGGCCCTTTGGGAGCGCTGCCAGTCATGGAAGGCAAGGCGGCGATCTTCAAGGCGTTCGCCGATGTGGATGCAGTGCCGATCGTGCTCGACACACAGGATCCCGAAGAGATCATCGTCACGGTTCGGCGCATCGCGCCGGGATTCGGCGGCATCAATCTGGAAGATATTGCCGCGCCGCACTGCTTCGAGATCGAGCGGCGGCTCATCGAAGCACTGGATATTCCGGTCATGCATGACGATCAGCATGGCACCGCAATCGTCGTCCTTGCAGGTCTTATCAACGCGCTCAAGGTCGTCGGTAAACGCATGGCAACGGCACGTATCGTGATTACCGGCGCCGGTGCCGCCGGTACGGCAATCGCGAAGCTCATCCACTTGGCAGGTGCCTCCGATGTGACAGTGCTCGATAGCAAGGGGATCATCTGCGCGGAGCGTATGGACCTTACGGATCATAAGAAAGAGCTGGCTGCGTTTACAAAATGCATGGCCCCGGGCGGTTTGCGAGAGGCACTCATAGGGGCCGACGTGCTCATTGGAGTCTCAGGACCAGGACTTGCGACCGCCGCCGACATCCGGCTCATGGCGCCGAAGCCGATCGTGTTTGCGATGGCGAATCCTGTGCCCGAGATCATGCCGGAGGAGGCGAAAAAGGGAGGGGCCGCTGTCATTGCGACCGGGCGTTCCGACTATCCGAACCAGATCAACAACTCACTCGCGTTTCCTGGTGTCTTCCGCGGCGCGCTCGATAGGGGGGTGACGCGTATCACCGACGACATGAAGCTCAAGGCGGCGTATGCGATAGCAAAGCTGGTGCCAAAGCCGACTCCGGCCAAGATCGTTCCCGATATGTTCGACAAACGGGTCGCCAAGGCGGTCGCGAAGGTGGTCAGATAGGGTATACTTCGAGTATGACCATGGATGCGATGCAGCTGGCCTCTATCAGACGACAGGCCGAATGGCACGCTAACGAGCTGCGACATGCCGAGCAGGAGTTCCACACAGCCGAGTTGGCCGTCATAACGGCAAAGCGCAAGCTGGACGAGGCGAAGAAGAAAGTTGATTCGAAGAAATACGACCTTGAGCGCTACAAACAGGAAGTGCAGGACGCCGAGGCCGAGTTCCACCGCACGGAGCGGTAGCGTAGCGCCCGCCTAGGGTGCGCGCTATAATCGCGGCACCCGCCCTTAGCTCAGTGGTAGAGCGGTCGTCTTATACACGATTGGTCCCTGGTTCGAGTCCAGGAGGGCGGACATACATAGTGGCCATATGACAACAGGTAAGAAAGACTCCTCGAGAGAATTTGTCATTCAGGATATCCATGGGTTTTAGGTCGTTCGCGATGACCTTTTTGAGGGCGGCACGAAGCGGCGGGCGTTCGAACGGATGATCGATGTTATCCAAGAAAAAGAATTGGTGTATGCAGCCGATTATTACGGACATGCAGCGTATGCCATCGGACTTGTCGCGCAAGAATCAGGAAAGACAGTCACGCTGTTCTATTTCTCACCGAAAGACGAGACGTACATTTTCAAAAGGGCGACGAGTTTGCCGAACGTGAAGTATGAGATAGTCGAGGGGCATCAACGCAGGTGGAAGTGAGCGAGACGGCCAAGAAATATGCCAACGAGCATGGAGCGTATTTCTTGCCAATCGGGCTCGACTTTCCTGAGCTCGGTAGGGAGTTGGAGGAGGTGGTGCGATCGGCGCATCTGCAAGGTCCTGAAATCTGGTGTATGGGCGGATCGGGCGCGTTAGGCAGGGCGTTGCAGCGGGTGTATCCGGACATTCCGGTGAATATCGTGAGTGTCGGGACAAAAAATTTCAATGGAGGAAGCAATGCTGTCTATGATGCGCCGGAAGAGCTGCACCAAGAAGCAGAGCACAAGCCGCCATACCCCTCTGCACCACACTACGATGCGAAGACATGGAGATTCGTGATTGGTCACGCGAAGCCAGGCGCCGTCATTTGGAATGTCGCCTAGGTAGCGTATCGAGAATGGGCCTTCCGTCTATCGCGCGGCTTTCGGTAGCGATTCGCACACTAAGCCGTCCTTGTCGCCGTCGAGGCGGTAGACATCCATGTTCTGGCCGAGTGCTTTGCAGCGGTCGTAGACCTGCTGCGCCTCCGGCTGCGTGCGGAAGTCGGGGCAGTTGTAGTCTTTTTCGCTTGCATTGCAGTATGCGTCGACGCTCGCCGGCAGCAGATTGCCGCTCTCGTCGCGCTCGATCTTCGCCGCGCTGAATGATCCGGTCTTGGCGAGCGTGCCGAGGTCGTAATCGGTCTGTGCGACCTCCATGCCGAGCGCACCCAAGAGGAGTGCGATGATGACGCCGATGACGACCTTCGCCCACGTTCCTTTCACGAAAAAGAGCGCGATCGCTGCAATGATGATAAGCGCGCCGATGATCCACATCCGTGCCGTGTGCGAGTTCCGTAGGTTTTCCATATGGTCGCATGATACCCCGTGGCGTGCCTCCTTGAGGCACGGGCTGTGTATTGCGATGTTGCACCACAAGAGGGTCATGCGACAATGATGACCATGAAGACGTACATCGCAGGCGTATTCGCCATTATCAGTATGCTCGTCGTACCCGCCGCCACGTACGCGCAAACGAGCGAAGCGCAGGTCATTAGCGCGCTTGAAGCGCAGACGCAGGCCTTGCTCGCAAAGGTGGCACAGCTGCAGGCGCAGCTAGGGGTACAGGACGGCGGCTCTAACACGAGCGGGTTCGGCACCGCCGCCGCGACGAACGTCTCGGCCACCGGTGCCGGAGTCGGCACATATGGCACGACCGGCGGCACGGTCGATTCGAGCGCGTGTCCCAACATTGGCCGCTCGCTCAAGAAGGGTGCCTCCGGTGACGATGTGCGCCGTTTGCAGCAGTTCCTCGCGGAGGATCCGACCGTGTACCCGGAGGCGATGGTCACTGGCTATTACGGCGCACTCACCGAGGCGGCCGTGCGGCGCTGGCAGGCGAAGTATCAAGTCGTTTCGAGCGGCACGCCAGAGACCACCGGCTACGGCGTCGTTGGTCCGCGCACCGCTGCCGCGATCGCACTTCTGTGTTCGACGCGTGCGGGAGGCAGTGCCAATAGCAATCCGTCTGTAGGGGGGTACATCCAGGTATCGCCCATCTCGGGTGCAGCCCCGCTTACCACGAACGTCACGGCGACAGTGAATACTGCCGGCTCGTGTGCGGGCGCGACCTACACACTCGACTTCGGTGACCGCACCACGGTGCAAAATATCCCGGTCTCGACTGGCAATTGTAGGGAGGTCGCGCAGACGTTCCAGCATACGTACCAGTATGGCGGCGTGTACCAGATTGTCTTATCGGCAGGCGGGCATCGCACCACGGCGACCGTACAGGTGTCGGGGCCGCTGCCTCCGTCGAATCCGACCACTCCTACGACACCGCAGGTCTCGTCGTTCAGCGTGTCGCCAAATGCAGGCGTCGCGCCGCTGCAGTCGGTCTTCTACACGTGGATACCGGCGGCGCGGCCGGCGAGTGCAGGGTCGTATCAGATCAACTTCGGTGATGGTGCCGTAGTGCAGCCGCCGTTCTGCAGCCAGACCGATACATGCCAAACGCCGGGGCAGAGCGCGCACATATATGCCAATCCTGGCACGTACACCGCACAGCTGATCCACTCCTCGCTCGGCGTCGTTGGTAGTGCCACGATTACAGTGTCGTCGCCTACACCTGCCGCCACGACTACGCCGACGACCACGCCTGCGGTCACTGGCAGCTATGGCATCATCTCGATCATGCCGCTGACGTCGACCACAGGGGATGCGGGCGTCACGACGGCGTTCTCCGTTCCCGTGTGCGCGCCGTACCAACTCGATTGGGGCGATGGCACGCCCATCTCCACTATCATAGCGTCGTGCACGCCCAACAGCAGTCTTGGGGTGACACTGGAGGCATCGCATGCGTACACGGCGGCCGGATCATACACCGTTGCGCTGCGTGACGGGACGGGAGCGGTCCGTTCTAGTGCCGGAGTTTCCATTTCTCTCTAGAGACGACGAGAAATACATAGACAGAAAGTGCGCGGCCGGAGGCCGCGCGCTTTCTCATTCGCTATGCAACTCACCGCGTGCGCGTGCCGCTCGCTCGGCAAGTGCCGCATGCGTCGCAAGTGTCGGATCCGCCACGACTAGCGCTTCCGCTTCATCGCGCGCGGCGCGGATGAGCTTCACGTTCTTGAGCGCTTCCATGCCGAGATCGGAGATGCCCCATTGCTGTCGGCCGTAGAGGTCGCCCGCGCCGCGGCTCTCGAGGTCTGCCTCGGCCAAGGCGAAGCCGTCGTCTGATTTTGCGAGCGTGCGCAGTCGTTTGAGCGATATCTGGCCGGTGGTCTCGGCAAGGAGAAAGCATGTCGGCGGATGTTCGGAGCGTTGGATGCGGCCGCGTAACTGGTGCAGCTGCGCCAAGCCGAAGCGCTCGGCGCCTTCGATGAGCATGATGGTTGCATTCGGTACGTTGACGCCGACTTCGACAACCGACGTCGCGACGAGGATCTGTACCTGGCCCGATGCGAATTCCTGCATCACCGCGTCCTTCTCTGCTGGCTTCATGCCGCCGTGCAAAAGGCCGATCTCAAACTCGGGGAAGACGTCTTTCGCTAGCCGCGCGGCCTCGGCCTTCGCGGATTTCGCCATGAGCGCATTCATCTTGGTCGGATCCGGCTCGTCGATGCGCGGGCAGATGACGTATCCTTGGCGGCCGCTTGTGACGGTGGCGCGCATCGCCTCGTAGGCGCGGTCGCGTTCTTTCGGACTGATGACTTCTGTCGTGAGTTTCGCGCGTCCGACCGGCTTTTCGTCGAGGATGGAGATATCAAGGTCGCCGTAGAGGGTCAACGCCAATGTGCGCGGTATCGGCGTCGCAGTCATAGAGAGAAAGTGAGGCGCGACAGCGGATTTCTTAGCGAGCGCGCGGCGCTGCTTCGTACCGAAACGATGCTGTTCGTCGACGATCGCGTAGGCGAGATGCTGGAACTCGACCGACTTCTGTATGAGCGCGTGCGTGCCGACGACCATAGCGATCTCGCCGCTCTTCACCCATTTCAGGAGCTGTGCGCGCGAGATTGTCGTCGGCTTGTCCTTAGAAACCTTTGAAGGGAATTTTTTGCAGCCGCTGCCAGTCATCAGGGCGATGTTGATGGGGAGGTGCTTATAGAACTGCACGAACGACTCGAAGTGCTGCTGCGCCAGTATTTCCGTCGGCGCCATGTACGCGACCTGCAGCGTTCCGCTTTCCCTAGCGGGTGGCCGCGAGGTCACAATCGCGTACGCGGTTGCCGCGGCAACCGCCGTCTTGCCGCTGCCGACATCGCCTTCGAGCAACCGTGCCATCGGGTGCGGCCGACCAAAGTCTTTCAAAATGTCGGCGACCGCACGTACCTGTGCGCCGGTCGGCTTGAACGGCAGCGAATCCAGGAACGCATCGGTGGCACGTGAAGCATCCTTCACGGGGAATGCTGCTTGTGCATCGTTCTCGGCGCGGTCTTGCGCCTTCGCCGCCTGTACCGCGAGCATCTCCTCAAAGGCGAAGCGTTTGCGCGCGACCTGCGCATGTTTCTCATCTTGCGGCGTATGGATCCACACGAGTGCGGTGGCGAGGTCGGGGAGATGGTAGCGCTCGCGCACGTCGGCAGGGATAGGGTCGCCGAGCGTCTCGTGTACGCGTGCGGCGAACACGCGTTCGATATGGTGACGGAACCATAGCGACGTGATGCCGCGCGTTTCCGGATAGACTGCAAACAGTTGCGGCGCCATATCGCCGTCGTCGCTCTTGAACAGAGGAGCGATTGCCGTTGTCGGGTCAGCTGGCTCGACGTGCGGATTCGCCAGGTACACTTTGCCGTCTTTCCCTGCGACCGTACCGACCGCCTTCACGAACATACCTTCCGAGAATTTCTTGGCGAGGTAGGGCTGGTGGAACCACATGATCTTCACCGAACCCGATGCGTCCTTAAGGGTCGCCTCGCCGACGGGGATCTTGCGTGTCCACGACTTGCGCGTCTCAAGCTTGTGAATGGTGCCCATGAGCGTGACGGAGGCGCCGGGGGAAAGGTTGCGCACTGTAGATTCGCCGCCGCCTACGTCGTAGCGAGCGGGGAAGTGCCGCAGCAGATCCTCGATTGTGTGGAGTCCGAGGCGCTTCAAAGCCGCCAGCTGCGCGGGCGCAAGGCGGAACTGCGTCTCAAGCCGGTCGTGGGCATGCATGGGCGGATTATATACTCGCGATTTAGGCGCGGCATATGCCTGTTGTCGGCATAGTTATGCACACCCCTGCGGGGTGCGGCTTGCACGAAAGGAAGTCATGGATACTATAGTGTGGTTCGCGTTATTCAGGCTAGTTTTTCGTGCAACGACTATGACGTTTGACGATGATACGAAGGATGAAGAATTTGGTGGGTCGCTGTCCGACGATGCACTCGACGGGCTCGGCGATGATGATGCTTCGGACGACGAAGACAGCAGCGCTGGTGGCGGATTCGACGATTTCGGCGGGAGTACCGATGAAGAAATGTAATCGATAGAGAACGAACAAGGCCCGGGATCCTCCCGGGCCTTGTACTTTTTACGCAGCGCCGTACCATGAGTGCATGCACATCGTTCTCCGGTATCTCGGCACTGTCGCGGCGGTTATCCTCACCGTCTATCTCGTGCCCGGCCTTCATATGGCAGCGGGCTGGCAGACGGCGCTTCTGGTCGCCTTGGTCTGGTCGGTCATCACGATGGTCATCCGACCGGTGCTTTCGATACTCACGTTGCCGATCACCATCCTCACGCTCGGCCTGTTTTCATTCGTACTCAATGCGCTCTTGTTCTGGGCAATGACGCTCATCGTGCCGGGCTTCTCGATTGCCGGTTTCTGGGCCGCGCTTCTTGGCGCGATCGTCTTGTCGCTCTTCAACTGGCTCATCAGTTGGATTCTGTAATATGAAGAGGTATCTCGTTATCGCTGCCATAGCAGCGGCGGTCATTCTCGGTGTCGTGTTTGCGGGATGGCAGCGCGCGCCGCAGGCGCGCGCAAGCGAGGTCGTCATGCTTGCAGATGGTGATGCATATACACTCACGACGAGTTACGTCACGAAGGAGATCGGCGGCAGGGAGCAGCGCATGATGGCCTACAATGGCTCGATCCCTGGGCCGACGATACGCGTGAAGCAGGGTTCGACGATTACCATCACGCTTAAGAACGACACCGACCGACCGGCGGCGCTGCATAGCCACGGCCTGCGCCTCGACAACCGCTTCGACGGCGCGCCACCTCTGACGCAGCAGGAGATCCCGCCGGGCGGGTCGTTCGAGTACACGCTCACGTTCCCCGATGCTGGTATCTACTGGTACCACCCGCATGCCGAGGAGGTCGTGCAGCAGCTTCTTGGGCAGTACGGCGCGTTCGTCGTCGAGCCGTCAGATGCGGCGTACTTCCCCTCGGTCGACCGCGAGGAGGTGCTGTTCCTCTCTGATCTGCCGGTAGAGAACGGGAAGATTGCGATCGAAGCCGACGGCAAGGGCCGTGCCCTGATGGGGCACTACGGCAACACGATGCTGGTCAACGGTTCGGACGACTTTACGCTGGAAGCGAAGAAAGGCGAGGTCATGCGTCTCTATGTCGTCAATGCATCGAATGCGCGGCCGTATCGCGTGGCGATTCCTGATGCGCGGATGAAGCTTGTCGGTGGCGACAGTGGCGCATACGAACGTGCGACGTTCGTCGGATCCATCGTCCTCGGACCGTCCGAACGAGCGATCATGGACGTGCTCTTCTCGACGTCGACTGAGATTCTCAACGAGACGCCTGCGGGTACAGCAGTGCTCGGTAAGATCAGTGTCGACGAGTCGGAAGTGGCATCGGCGCGCGAGGTCGCATTCGACGCATCGTGGGCGAATGCTGCAACGAGCGAGGGCATCGCGCCGTTTCGGGCGTACTTCGGCAAGTCACCCGACAAGACGATCTCACTCGGCGTTGAGATGGCGATGGGCGGTATGGGAAGCATGGGCGGCAGTATGGACGGCCACGGCATGCATATGATGCCCGACGGCACCATGATGGACGGCTCGGGCGCCACGATGAACATGCAGCAAAGCCCTGACGGTATCGAGTGGGAAGACACTGGCGGCATGATGAGCACGCTTACGAGCGATGCGGTGCAGTGGCACATCACTGACACGGCGACCGGGAAGAAAGACATGGATATCGACTGGACGTTCGCGAAAGACACGCCGGTGAAGATTCGCATCGTCAACAGCGCACAGGGTATGCATCCGATGCAGCACCCGATTCACTTCCACGGGCAGCGCTTCCTGGTCGTCGCGCGTGATGGCGTGCCGCAGAGCAACCTGGCGTGGAAAGACACGGCGCTCGTGAAGGCAGGGGAGACGGTCGACATCATCCTCGACCCGTCGAACCCAGGTGAGTGGATGGCACACTGCCACATTGCTGAGCACTTGGCCGCCGGCATGATGTTCCACTTCCGCGTCGAATAAGGGGAAGCGACCGGGTTACGATGCGCACCGGCCCACATTGCATGCGGGCCGGGGGCGTACTACGCTTGCGGCATGAACCGCTACATCGTCATTTCACTCGTCATACTCGCGTTTCTCGGGGGTATCTACTTCACACAGCTGCGCGAGGCCGTACCGATACCGCGCCTCGTCACTGACACGGCGACCACGACGCCTGAGCAGGCGACGACGACCGCGCAGGCGCCGCAATCTCCTGCCGCAAAGCCGACTGCCGGTACAACAGCGACGCCGAAGGCTCCCGCGCCGAAGGGGACGCAGACCTACAAGAGCTTGGTGACGCAGATGGGCAACTATCGCTGCGATGTGGAACAGGTGAGCGGCAGCTCTCGCACCGACGCGGTCGTGTACGTCTCGGACGGGAAGATGCATGTGGAGCTGCGTCCAGTGGGGGCGGCGGGTACGATCGCGGTATACGACGGCCGCTATCTCTACTCCTGGACGGAGGGTATGGCCAGTGGCATCAAGACGCAGCCGTCGTCCTTGTCGCAGCTGCCATTCATCCTGCCGGCGAACCTCAACACGCGCACGACGCTGAGCTCGGGCGGCTCGTCGTTCACCTGGAATTGCCGCACGTGGACGCGCGATGCGGCGCTCTTCTCGGCGCCGGCGTACGTGACATTCAAAAGCCAGTAGCAGGGCAGAGTGTGCGATACTGGTGGACATGGATCCTGCCACGCTCGTCCTGCCTGCATTCATCGCCGGGCTGTTCACATTCCTCGCACCGTGCACCCTGCCGATGGTGCCGGCGTACCTGGGCTTCTTGAGCGGCATCTCGGCGCAGGAAGCGGCTGCCGCTCACAGTCGCCGGCTGCGCCGCCGCATCTTCCTCGGCGGACTCTCGTTCGTGCTGGGTTTCAGCGCGGTCTTCATCGCGCTCGGTGTCTTTGCTGGCTCTGTCGGCATGCTCTTTCCCGGTGCGCGCGAATGGATTACGCGCGCAGGTGGCGTGCTCGTCATCCTCTTCGGACTCATGATGCTCGGTGTTTTCAATCTGTCGTACTTATCACGTGAGCACCGGCTGCGGTTTGCGGTCGGAAAGGGTAGCGGCATGAAGCGGGCATTCCTCCTCGGTGCGGCGTTCGGTACAGGGTGGACGCCCTGTATCGGGCCGGTGCTGGGCGCGATACTCACGCTCGCAGCCTCAAGCGCCGGCGCCGTCGACGGCGCGCTGCTTCTGGGGGTCTTTGCGTTCGGCCTCTCCATCCCGTTCCTTGTTGCGGCGCTCGCGCTGGGGCAGGCCGAAGCGTTCATACAACGTGCCACGCCGTACCTCGGCATCGTCACACGCGTCAGCGGCGCGCTCATCGTACTGCTCGGACTCGTGCTCCTCTTCGATGCCGCATCCGTATTCAACGCGTATCTATACAGCATGTTCTCATTCCTGAACTACGGCGCGCTGTTGCGCTTCTTCTAGGAAGCGGTTGCCGGTGACAAGCGTGTGACGTGGATATGTCCGTTTGTTGCTAAGCGGTGGAGCTATACTGTGCGCATAACAACGTAGCTTCATGAACAGCCATAGTATGGTATCTACCACGAATGAGTATCGGATGGCGCGCATCGTCGCGGCCGCTCTGCTCGCTACTGTCCTTTTCGCAGGGGGCGTAGCGTATGCGCAAACCGACACAGGCACCGCGCCAGCAGACAACGCAGGCACGCCGTCGCCCGCGCCTGGCACGCCGCCAACGCCGGGTCAGAAGCCGCCGGTGCGTCCGGCGCTGAAAGAGAAGGCAAATGCGATTCGCCAAGAAACCAAGGAGCGCATCGACACAGCACAGCAGAACTTCCAAGATAAGCGTGAGACGATCAAAGAGAATTTTCAGGAGAAGCGCGATGCTGTGCAGGAGAACATGCAGGACAAGCGCGCGAACCTCAAGGAGGCCGTAATGGAGAAGCGCGATGCGCTACAGGGAGCGATACAGACAAGGCGCGAGGATATCAAGGCGGCGCTTGCCGACAAGCGTGAAGCGTTCAAGGAGCAGGCACAGGAGCGCCGCGACGCGCTCAAGAAGAAGCTTGGCGAGCGCAAGAGCGAGAATATCGAGAAGTCCTTCTCGAGCATGGTCGATAAGCTCGACGCTGCGATCGATCGACTGAATGATCTGGCGACGAAGCTCGACGGCATCATCGATCGCGCCGCAGCACAGGGTGCTGACACGGCCGCTGCGCAGGCTGCGCTCGATACGGCAACGATGAAGATAGCGGACGCGGCCACGGCACTGGAGGCAGCCAAGTCGCAGTACGCGTCGATGGCGACGAGCAGTAACCCGAAAGCGGCGTTCGAGGCGGTGCGCACGTCGGCGCAAGGTGTCGCCGAAAAGGTGCGTGTTGCGCGCCAGGCGTTGATGGACGTCGTGCCGCTCGTGCGCGCGCTTCGTCCAGCGACGACCACCGCACCGACAATCTAGCCCTTAGGAGACTATTCTCACCACTATGGAACCACAAGACACCATGACATATCAGCCGGCACCCGCGCCTGCCCAGCCACAGATGCCGCCACAACCCGCACCGCGTTCTTCGGGCGTGTGGCTCGCGCTTGTCGGCATCGCCGTCATCGTCGTGCTCGGCGTCGTGTACTGGATAATGATGCAGCCTGCGCCGGGGCCTACGCAGCCGTCTGCGAACGAGCAAGCCGCCGCAGCCATCACGGCCGAGGCGAACATCGTGGCACAAGAGCTTGATGCGCTTTCGACCGGTGGGCTTGATGCCGAGCTTGATCAGATTGATGCGGAGCTGGCGCAATAAGCAGTCAGCATGAGCAGAGCGCCCCGCCTTACGGCGGGGCGCTCCCGTTTTTTATCGCGTTCTCCCCGTGCTTCGCTTGAGCGGCGTGCGCTTCCATTGCACACTGCGTCTATGGCACGTACCACCGCACGTTCGCAGTCGCATACCGGGTTCTACCTGCTTCTGTTCGTCGCGCTCGGCCTCATGCTGTTCACGGTGTTGCCGCTTCTGCAGGTGTTCCTCATGGCGTTCATCGTGTCTGTCGTGACGGCGCCCTTGTACGACAGGCTCGCACGCGCAACCGGCAGGCCTGCGCTCTCGTCGGCGTTGTGCGTCGCTATCCTTTTGGTCGGCGTCATTATCCCGCTGTACGGGTTCGTCGCGCTCGCACTCGGGCAGGTGACTACCCTGGCCCCTGTGGTGCAGAGCTATGTCTCGATGCACTCGACAGAGACGATCGTGCGCGGGCTGCCGTTCGGAGAGCTCCTGACGCCGGATAGCGATACCGCGGCGTTCGCCAAGTCTTCGGTGGGAGCAGTCATGCAATATATTCAGTCGCTCCTGGTGCCGCTTGCGGCAACGACGCTCAGCGCGACGATACAGCTTGTGCTGTTCGTGTTCACGCTGCTGTTCATGTATCCGAGCAAGGACGCGCTCCTCGCGTATATCAAGGACATCGTGCCACTTGCGGACGATGAGTCTGCCGAGTTCGTCGACGACCTCGTCGCTTCGGCAAAGACGACTATCCAGAGCAGCTTTGCGGCCGCATTCGCGCAGGCTCTGGCGAGCTTCGTCGCGTATATAGTGATCGGCGTCCCGGCACCGGCGTTCTGGTTCTTTGCGGTGTTCCTTGTCTCGCTCTTGCCGCTTGGTTCCGGCATCATCAACGTGCCGATCGCGCTGGCTCTTCTCATCACCGGCCGCCCGGTCGAAGCACTCCTGCTCTTGGCGTGGCAGATACTGGTTGTCTCGAATGTCGACAACGTGGTGCGCATGGCGATGCTCCGGCGCAACGCCGTGCAGCTGCCTGCGCTGCTAACCTTGGCCGCAATCTTAGGCGGCCTCGCTACGTTCGGCTTCCTCGGCATCATCTACGGTCCGCTGATCGCTGTGATGTTCGTCTTCATGTTGGAGCTGTACAAGAAGAAGCGGGGGTAGGGACGGAAGGATGTTCGCGCAGGGGATGAAAAGGGAAAAGCGCGGCGAAGCCGCGCTTTTCGTGTCAGTCAATCACACTGTGTCGAATGTCGGCGGTTCGATGTCCAGCGGACGGATGCCGAGGTTATGCGCCATGCGTGCGCACAGTTCGGGCACATCGTTTTCCGAAATCACCGTGTGGTCGAAGCCGAAATCTCGCGGACTGCGTTCCGTGCCGTTGACTTCAGGCACGAATCCTAGTCCGTGACGCGAAACGATCCGTGCCGTGGTCCGGTAGCCTTCGGTCAGGTAGACCTTGGCCATCTCCGCAGCGGGATCGAATTCGATCGTAACCTCATAAGAGAGAGGCAGGTCGCCGGCATCTTCTCCAGGACGATTCCCGTCGAGCGTGAGCATGCCGCGAATCAGGTGCTGCAGCGGATATTCTCGTCGCTCCACCGACTCAACATCGAACAACGTCCGTTCCTTATAGCCATCAGACGCATGCACCACGACCATCGGCAACGAGACGTTGAGGGCTAAGTGGGTGCAGAATGACGAGAAGTCAGGAACTCGGGGGAGCGTTGCAATCAGTTTCTTCATCTCACAACCTCTTTTGCAATGACGCCACTGCGGCGCCTGCTGCCGGCACAGTACCACATGAATGGTATGTGTAAAGGAGGGGTCACTTGCTCTGGCCGTGATGCTTCTGCATATCGGCGACCGACTTCCTAATGAGCCTTGTGAGGGTCGGCACATGGATGTCCGAGAGACGCTTGATGTAGATGCATGAGCCGCCGCTTATCTTGTGCGTGCCGAGCTTCTCTAGGAGCGGCCCGTAGTCCTTGAAGCCGGGCATGATGTAGATCGTGAGATTCTGCGCGCGCGGGGAGAAGGCGGTGAGTGGCCAGTCGCCCTCCTGTGTCGAGCGTTCCGATTTGTAGTGGTAGCTGCCGTAACCGACAATACTACTGCCCCACATGGCCGGCTTCATGCCGGTCGCCTCGGCGAACATCTTCAAGAGCGCCATCGCATCGGCGCGCTTCTGTTCGTCGGTAACGCTGGCGATGAACGCGCGCGGGCTGGCGGCGGTCTTTTTTGTTTTGAGTTCGGCCATGGGAGGAATTATAGCGTGGGAGGGGGAACCTTTTCTGTAAGACGACGAGAGGGAGGGATTCGGTCAGGCGTTCCGCTTGCGCCGTCGCGCAAGCGGCCGCACGACCCTGGCTCGCGGCCTCGTCTGCTGACTCGGCATCGCTCCGCCTTTTGACCAATTTTTCTTACGAGCTTGCGAGTTAGAAAAATGGAAATGCCCTTTGGGTACGAATCCCCCACGCGAAGCGCGCACCACAGGAGTACTTCCATTTCACTAATGCCGGAGTACCGGCAAAGTGAAATTGGTCGCAGGCGCTTCGCTCCTCACCGCAGATAGAAACTTCGGAATCCGAAAGGAGCCGCGGCGAATTGGAACGGGGCGGGAGCGGAAAAATGGGGGGATTTGGCTCTTGTTTCAAATCCAAAAGCAATATGAATATCAAACCAAAATATTTTCTCTACGCGCGTAAGAGTACCGAGGACGATGATCGGCAAGTCATGTCCATTGAGGCGCAGCTTTTTGAACTTCGAGAGATCGCGCGTAAAGAAAATCTTGAAATTCTTGAGGAATTTCAAGAGTCGAAAAGCGCAAAGAGTCCCGGTCGCGAAGTGTTCGGCAAAATGATGATGCGCGTCGAGGGTATGCAGGGTGTCGGTATCCTTGCGTGGCATCCTGACCGATTGGCGCGCAATAGTATCGACGGTGGGCGCATCATCTATGCGGTAGACACTTCGCGGATCGTTTCTTTGCGTTTTCCGACATTTTGGTTTGAGCCGACACCGCAGGGCCTCTTTATGTTGCAAGTGGCGTTCGGCCAGTCGAAATATTACAGCGATAATCTCAAACAGAACGTCGAGCGAGGATTCCGCCAAAAACTGCGCCGGGGTGAATGGCTCAATCTGGCCCCGTTCGGGTATGTGAACAATGCGCGCACACACAATATCGAGCCGCACCCGACCGAGGCGAAGATCGTACAGCGGGCGTATGCGGAGTATGCCACTGGCGCGCATTCGCTCGTGTCTTTGGCGCAATTTTTGGCGGACTTGGGCGTGGTGACGTGCAACGGCACGCCACTTGCCAAAGTTTCCATCAAACGATTGCTGACACATCGTGCGTATCTCGGCTTTGTGAAGCATGGCGACGAATGGTTTGATGGAAACTTTGAGCCGATCATTTCTCCCGCATTGTTTGAAGCCGTGCAGAAGGTCGTGGCGGGCAAGGAGCGGCCGCGCACGCGCCGCGTGAAGCACGACTTTCCGCTTGTCGGGCTATTCCGCTGTGCCGAGTGCGGCGGCATGATTTCCGCGCAGTGGGCGGTCAATCGTTGGGGTACGAAATATCGCTACTATCGCTGTTCCAAAAAGCGCGGCCGTTGCTCGCAACCGTATGTGCGCGAGGCCGACCTTGCCGACAAGCTACGGGCACAGCTTCAAACAATCTCGCTTTGCGACCGATATACCGATTGGATGCTTGGAGAGATTGAGAAATCGGAGCGCGAGGAAAAATCGGCGTCGCAAAGCGAGGTTCAAAATCTTTCGCAATATATCAAAGCGGACGAGGAGCGCATGGAGCGGCTGGTTTCCGCGTATTTGGAAGGCGATGTACCGAAAGAGATATATCTGCGCCGCAAGGACGCTCTCATGCGCTCCCTCGCCGCTTTGCGGCAAAAGGAGAAAGATTTTGCACGCGGAAGAAATGCTTGGGTCGAACCCTTGCGGGAATGGATTTTAGATACGAAACAAGCCGCCTTTTTATCCTCATCCGGCAATTTCTCCGAAATTGCCTCCTTCGTCAAAAAAGTCGGAACGAACCCTACGGTTCATGCCAAATCCGCCCACTTCGCCGTGTCCGCCCCGTCTGATTTCGCCGCTTCGCGGCGGCATTTTCTGCCCGCCCACTCATCCGCCGCGCCTTCGGCGCGGCTTCTTTCGGATTCCGAAGTTTCTCTATGCGGAGAGGGAGGGATTCGAACCCTCGGAACCCTTTTGAGGCTCAACGCATTAGCAGTGCGCTCCATTCGACCACTCTGGCACCTCTCCGTACCGGCGTATCGTACTTCATAGAGGGTGCCTTTTCAAATGGACACCGAGAGGGGTTCATGCCCGGGCAAGGGCAATGAGGGTGACAGCCGCGCCGCTTCGCAGAAGCGGCGCGGCTGCGTGCGTGATGGTGGCGCCGGTCGTGACGACGTCATCTATAAGGATGGCGTGCGTACTGGAGAGGTCGGCACTGTCGGCCTCGGGGGAGAGGGCGAAGGCGCCGGCCACGTTGGCGAGGCGCTTGGGCCGCGCAAGCTTTGCTTGCGCGGCCGTGTCGCGCGTGCGCACCAGTAGCTTCGGTGCCAGGCGCGCGCGGGTGCCGTCCTGCAGCTCGGGTGGCAGCTGTGCCAAGACCCGCACTATCTGATTGAAGCCGCGTTCGCGTTCGCGCGTCTTGTAGAGGGGGACCGGGGCGATGAGGATGGGGCGCGTCGACCACGCGCGGATGTTCGCAATCTCCTCGGCGAGGAAGTCCGCAAGAAGCTGCGCGGCGAGCTCGGCCGCGTGCGCGCTGTTCTCGTACTTGAGCGAGCGGATCAGGTCGGAGACGGCAGGCTCGTCGTAGCGGGCGAGCGTGAGCACCGTGCGTTCGCCGCAGTGGACCGGATGCGGGTCAAGCGGAATGTCGGCGAGGCTGCGTCCGTTCGTGCGCGCTGTCCGCTCGTGCGGCGGCATGATCGTATCCAAGAGCGCGTCCGACGCGCGCGCGATGACTGCCCATGCGCGGAAAAGGTTCATGAAGCACAGTGTATACTGCCTGCATGACAGAAGACCTTGTGCAGAAGAAGTGCGTGGCATGCGAAGGCGGCATGCCGCCGTTGAATGAAGTGGAGGCACGCGTACTTCTGGCGCAGGTGCCGGGGTGGGAGCTTTCGGCAGATGCGAAAAATATCGCGCGGCGCTATACGTTTCCCAATTTCGCACAGGCGCTCGCATTTGCGAACCGTGTCGGCGCCCTCGCGGAGGCAGAGGGTCATCATCCTGATCTCTCGCTCGGATGGGGATACGTGCTCGTCACACTCACGACGCACGCGATCGGCGGATTATCCGAAAACGACTTCATCGTCGCCGCAAAGATAGACGCGAACGAGTGATATACTTCTTATCATGGCGTTCTCTATCGCAGACGCTTTCAAGCGCATCATACCGGGCGGGGGCGGCGATGGCGGCAGCGTGATCGGCATCGATATCGGTACGAGCTCCGCGAAGATCGTGCAGTTGCGCGCATCGCGCGGCTCTGCCATCCTCGAAACGTACGGCGAGATCGCACTGGGTCCGTATGGCAACCAGTCGGTCGGCAAGGTCGTGCGGCTCCTCCCCGATAAGCTCTCGCTCGCACTCTCCGACCTCATGCGCGAGGCGAACGTGACCTCGCGTTCGGCAGGCATCTCCATTCCGTTCGCGTCGTCTCTGGTCACGATCCTCGATCTGCCGAAAGTCGACACCGAGTCGCTCAAGCGCATGATTCCCATTGAGGCGCGTAAGTACATTCCGGTGCAGATCTCGGAAGTATCGCTCGATTGGACGGTCATCCCGCAGGAAGAGGGGCAGGGTAGCGCATTCGACCAGCTACAGGAGGTGAGCGCCATGCGCGCCAAAGGGCAGGAAGTGCTCTTGGTCGCCATCCAGAATGCGATCCTGAACCAGTATCAGTCTCTGGCGACGGAGGCTGGCATCACCGTTGCGTTCTACGAGATAGAGATCTTCAGCGCGATCCGCTCCGCGCTGGGCCACGGCATCGCGCCGGTGTTAGTCGTCGATATCGGTGCATCGACCACCAAGATGTACGTCGTCGAGCGCGGTGTAGTGCGCCTCACGCACCTGGTGACCGTCGGCGGCCAGCAGATGACGGAGATGCTTGAGCGCGCACTCGGGTGGGAGTTCGAGAAAGCGGAACGCGTGAAGCGCGAGCGCGGCTTGTTAGATTCCAGCGTGTACAGCACCGACGAGAACATGAAGATAAAAGAAGGCATGTTATCAACACTTTCTCGTATCTTCTCCGAGGCCAATCGCGTACTATTGAGCTACGGGCAGCGATACAATAAGAATGTCGCCAAGGTAGTATTTACCGGTGGCGGCGCATCGCTACCCGGCCTTGTAGACGTTGCGCGGACATCGCTGAACGCGGAAGTCGAAGTGGCGAATCCGTTTGCACACACCGAGGCGCCGGCGTTCCTCGACGCAACCTTGCGCGAGATCGGTCCGGGGTTCTCGGTTGCGGTCGGACTCGCGCTGCGAAAGCTCAAACATCAATAATTTTCCATGGAATCCGGCATTCAGTCGTCGTTCATACCGCAAGAAGCCGAGGTCGTTGTCTCGAACAACGACCGCTATGCCGGTTCGACGGACGGCTTGTCCGACCTGTTCACGTTGTTTGCGGTCGTGCTGTTCGTCGCGTCTTTGGTGCTGGCGGGCGGCGTATTCCTCTACGAGCAATTCCTGTCCACACAGACATCGCAGAAGATAGAAGACCTGGCGCGTGCGAAAGCAGCGTTCGACCCCGCACTCGTGCAGCGCCTGATCCGTCTCGACGACCGTATGCGCACGGCGCAACAGCTTCTCGAGGCGCATCCTGCGCCGTCTGTCCTCCTTGAGGCGCTCAACCAGTCGACCTTGACGACCGTGTCGTTCGGGTCGTTCGGGTATGATGCGGCGGACGCGAAGAACATCACCGTGACGATGTCGGGACTTGCGCGCAGTATCAACTCGGTCGCGCTGCAGGACGACGTCTTCAGCAAGAACGACGTCCTGACGAATCCTATCTTCACCGGCATCGCGCGACAGGCCGATGGCGTGCATTTCAACGTGAAGACCGACGTCAATCATACGGCGCTGAAATATTCGAAGCTCGTCGTCCCAGCGGCACCCGCGTCTGATCAGGGCGCGACGCAGCAGGGCTTGCCGGTATCCAATTCGCCGTTCAACCGCGAGATGCAGCCTGCCCAATAAAGACCATGTTCCGCAACATCATCTCCATCGCCATGCTGGTCCTGTCCGTAGGGCTTTTCATCGTGTACACCAAGCCAACGTACGACAGCACGCTTGCATTACAGGCGCAGGTAGCATCGTACGACGCAGCGCTCGCCAAGGCGACCGAACTGCAACAGCGCAAGCAAGAGCTTCTGTCGCGGTTCAATGCCATGAATCCGAACGACCTCGACCGCCTGCAGAAGCTCCTGCCTGATCATGTCGACAACGTGCGGCTCATCCTCGACTTCGACAACTTTGCTAAGCAACACGGCATGGCGCTCGAGAACGTCGACGTCGCGATTCCTGGCGCAGAGGACACCAAACGTGGCACCATCCCGGCAGGGTCTGTCAGTGGTTCGAAGCACGAGGTGGTCGTCGTGCGCTTCTCTACACGTGGCACGTACTCGATGCTGCAGGAATTCCTCCGCGGCATCCAGTCGAACCTGCGCCTGCTCGATGTCATTTCGCTGTCGATGAGTCCTGGCAGTCTCGGCGGGCAAGGCGTGATCGACGGCGAACCGGTATATTCGTTCAATGTCGCACTGAAGACCTATTGGCTCAAATGACGTATGCGCGCACTCTTTGCAAATAAATTCCTCTTGCTCATCCTCGCGGCGGTCGTCGCGGTCGGCTTGTGGATAGGGCTATCATCGCCGTCGACCTCCGACGAAACGCTCTTGTCGAGCGAAAATGTGACCGGCACCGCGGACACTGATCCGGCGGGTCAGGAGGTCGTCGAGACCCTCCTTGCGCTGCGAGTGATCACGCTCGACGTGTCCATCTTCAGCGATCCGGCATTTGCTTCGTTGCGTGATACATCAACCGATATTGTCCAAGAGCCGGTCGGCAGACCGAATCCCTTTGCGCCGCTCGACGGCGTCGTGGTACAACCGCCAGCGCCCATCCAAGCGCCGCCGGAGTCAACGACGCCTGTCGTCCCTAAGACACCTCCTCCTGGCGGCACTGCCCCAAAGGTCGTACCGTCTTCGCGCTAGCTGAAGCCTATGCCTCCTGCACCTGCTATCGCGCCTGACCAGGGAGCGCCAACGGACGCGCGCGTGCCGGTGCGCGCGCTCGGTGACGAAAAGGTGCCGTTCGACGTGCTCAAATACATCCCGGAAGAATCGGCAAAACACTACCGATTCGCGCCGCTTGCCGTGCGCGACGGCGTGCTTGAAGTCGGGCTTGTCGATCCCGATAACCTGCAGGCGGTCGATGCGCTCAACTTCATCACGCGCGCGACCGGCATGCCGTTCACGATCGCAAGGCTCAGCGAACCAGACTTCGAGAAAGTCATCGCCATGTATCGCGGCCTCACGGGCGAGGTCGATGAGGCAGTGAGCGATCTCGAGTCTGAGCACAAGGAAGACAAGACAGCGCTCACTGATGAGGATCTGCGCCCGCTTGACCTCGCTACCTCGGTGATCGATGCGGCAGGGAAGGAAGGGGGCGTTGTCGGCGGCGCCATCCAGGAGGATGCGCCGACCGTGAAGATCGTCTCGACCATCCTGCGCTACGCGATCGACGGCAAGGCGTCCGACATTCATATTGAGCCGTCGAATTCCGGCGTGCGCGTGCGTTATCGTGTCGACGGCGAGTTGCACACCTCGGTCATTCTGCCGTCTAAAACCCACCGCGCGCTCGTCGCGCGTATCAAGGTACTCTCCTCGATCCGTCTTGACGAGCAGCGCAAACCGCAGGACGGCCGCTTTTCGGCGACGTTCGATAACCGCTCCATCGACTTCCGTGTGTCCACGTTCCCGTCGTATTACGGCGAGAAGGTCGTGATGCGTATCCTCGACCGCGATGCGGGCTTCATCCCGATCAAGGACCTGGGCATGACGCCTCGCAATCTCGAGATCATCAAGCGATCCGTCGAAAAACCGCACGGCTTGATCCTCATCTCCGGCCCTACTGGAAGCGGTAAGTCGACGACCCTCTATTCGATGCTGGGGGAGGTCGACCGCGAGCACAAGAACGTACTTTCGCTAGAAGACCCGATCGAATACTTCATCGATGGCGTCACGCAGTCACAGATGCGGCCGGAGATCGGCTACAACTTCGCTACCGGTCTGCGCACCACACTGCGCCAGGACCCGGACGTCATCATGGTGGGCGAGATCCGCGATTCGGAGACCGCTAAGCTCGCCATCCAGGCCGCGCTCACCGGTCACCTGGTGCTCTCGACCATCCACACCAACGATGCGGTCGGCACTATTCCACGTCTCATAGACATGGGCGTCGAGCCATACCTCATCCCGCCGGTTCTCATCCTCTCCATCGCGCAGCGTCTCGTGCGCAAGCTCTGTGACGATGCGGCAGTGCCGACGCCACTGTCTGCATCTGCGCGCCTCTCGATCGAGCAGCAGCAAGCGTCACTGCCGGAACAGTATCGGTTTCCTATCCCTGAATCGATCTACGAGGCCGGTCCGTCACCGACCTGTCCGACGGGTATGCGCGGCCGCCAGGCTGTGTTCGAGCTCCTGGAGATGACACCAGCGATCGAAGAGATCATTCTCGATAACCCCGTCGACTCGAAGATCTGGGCCGCGGCGCGCTCGCAAGGCATGCTTACCATGCAGGAAGATGCCATGCTGAAGGCGTTCAGTAAGCAGATTCCGTATGCGGAGGTGAACTCGCTCAGTTCGTTGGCGCTCGCCGACGAGGTGACGCCGGAGGAGGGTGCGGCACCGGTGCCGGAGCCTGCCGACGCCGCTGCTCCGCAGACACCTGAGTCGCCGCAGGTGCCGCGTATTACAATATGATGATGACCGATATGACCGATATTCCAAAAGGAACAGTCTTGCTCGTGGATGACGATTCATTCCTCGCCGACATGTATACGGCCCATCTGACACAGCAGGGCTTTTCAGTGCATGAGAGCCTTGGTGCCGCAGCTGGGTTGGAGGCGCTGCGCGGCGGCTTCGTGCCCGACGTGATCGTGTTCGACATCATGATGCCGGACATGGACGGATTCGCATTCATCGACACAGTGAAGCAGGAAGGGCTTGCACCGCAGGCGCGGCTGATCGCGCTTACGAACGATCCGCTCGACGGCAAGAAAGAGCGGCTTGAGGCATTGGGTGCGCTACACCTCGTGAAGGCGACCACCGAACCGTCTGATCTCGTCGCTGCAATCGTTGGCGGGATATCGGGGGGAGACAAAGGTACTGCAGGAGTCGTAGACACCGTATGACCGAACCGCAGGTATCCGGTAAGGTCCTATTCATCGACGACGACAAATTTCTCGTCGAGATGTACAGCATGAAGTTTCATAGCCTGGGCTATGACGTGCAGACTGCTTTGTCCGTCGACGATGGGCTCGCTATCTTGCGCGGCGGTTTTCCAGCCGATGCTGTCTTGTTCGATATCGCCATGGGTGCGAAGGACGGCTTCGCATTCCTCGCTGAACTCAGCAAGGAGGGGCTTGCGAAAGCCGCGCTCAAGGTGGCGTTCACCAACCAAAGCGACGACATGGAACGGCAGAAGGCGGTCGAGCTCGGTGCTGATCTCTATCTCATCAAGGCGAGCGTGATACCGTCGGAGGTTGTCAACATCGTGGCAGAGGCGCTTTCGCACCGCAGTAAGGCATAATGTGGGTACAGGCCAATAACATATAGCTTGTAGCGAAACACTGACCATCTCCTGTCGTATGACTGCCGCCAGCTATCAACTATCAGTCCCTAGCTTCTGATCATGGATTACGACGCGACGATGAAGAAGTATATTGCGGTCTTGGCGCACGAGGGCGCATCGGATCTGCATCTTTCCGTAAACGCGCACCCGACCATCCGTGTGTCCGGTTTGCTCGTGCCCATGCTCAAGGAACCGCTCTTGTCTGCCGAAGACACGCTCGGGTTCGTGAAAGTGCTTGCGACTAAAGCGCAGGTCGACAACTTCCTGGTCACGCAGGAGCTCGACTTCGCCTACGAAAGCGCCGACGGCATCCGTTTCCGCGGCAATGCGTTCTTCCAGCGTGGTACCATCGGCGTCGCGCTACGCCTTATCCCGAAGAAGATCCTCACTCTGCAGGAGTTGAACCTGCCCGACGTGCTGGCATCGTTCGCGCGCAAGGCGCAGGGCTTCTTCCTGGTGGTAGGGCCGGTGGGCCAGGGCAAGACGACCACCCTCGCCAGTCTTATAGAAATCATCAACACTGAGCGCATGGAGCACATCATCACAATCGAAGACCCGATCGAGTACGTGTTCGAGCAGAAGCAATCCCTGATCGATCAGCGCGAGGTACGTATCGACACGAAAGACTTTGCCGTGGCGCTGCAGTCGGCGCTGCGCCAGGATGTCGATGTCATCCTTGTGGGCGAGATGCGTGGGCCAGAAACCATGTCTGCCGCCGTGACCGCTGCCGAGACGGGTCACTTGGTCTTCTCGACGTTGCATACGAACAATGTGGCACAGACCATCGAACGCATCATCGATACGTTCCCGGCCGCCCAACAGGATCAGATCCGTATACAGCTCGCGGCTTCTTTGGCGGGCATCTTCTCACAGCGTCTGGTGCCGCGCGTGTCCGGCGGTCTGATCCCGGTGTATGAGCTGCTGATCAACAACAAGGCGGTCGCCAATCTCATCCGCGAGAAGCGCACGCACGAGATCGACACGGTCATTGAGACCGGTTCGACCGAGGGTATGATCGACATGAACCGGTCGCTCGCGGAACTGGTCGCGCGCGGCGAGATCACCGTCGAGACGGCGTACCAGTATTCCTTGAACCCGAACATCCTGCAGCGCCTGCTGTAATGCTCAATCATGGCAACATTCGCCTACACTGCGGTCGATAACGACGCGAAGGAACGCAAGGGAACCGTCGATGCCATCAACATGGAGGTGGCGATTTCCGCCTTGCAGCGCCGCGGACTCATCATCACCAAGATCGACCCTGTAGATGAGAAGAAGAACATGCTCAACGCGCGGTTCTCGTTTTTCGACCGCGTGAAGAACGAGGATGTCGTGATGATTTCGCGCCAGATGACCACGCTCTTCGAGGCGCAGGTCTCTGCATTGCGAGCGTTCCGCCTGCTTGCCGCTGAGGCGCGTACGCCGCTTCTGGCAGACAAGCTCACTGCAATCTCGAACGACATCCAGAGCGGCAGCCAGATCTCGGTCGCCTTGTCACGCCACCCCGACGTCTTTTCGTCGTTCTACGTGAACATGGTGCGCGCAGGTGAGGAGTCCGGCAAGCTTGACGAGATATTTACGTATCTGGCAGGGTATCTTGAGCGCAACTACGAGATCACCCAGAAAGCCCGCAATGCCTTGATCTACCCAGGATTCATCATGGGCACCTTCATCCTTGTCATGACCCTCATGATGACCTTGGTCATCCCGAACCTTGCTTCCATGCTCGAAGGGGTCGGGCAGGACATCCCGATCTACACGAAGATCGTCATCGGGATCAGTACTTTCCTGACCAAATACATCGTACTCATCATCATGCTCTTGGTCGTCGGCGTAGTCGCGCTCGTACGTTATGCACAGACCGAAGTAGGGCGCGATACGCTCTCCCGTGCCAAGCTCCAGGCGCCTGTGTCGGGCAATATCTATCGCAAGATGTATCTCTCACGTGTCGCCGACAACCTCTCGACCATGCTCAAGAGCGGCATTCAGATGTTGCGCGCACTTGAGATCGCTGGGAGCGTGGTCGGGGACACGACGTACGAAAAAGCGCTTGCCGCTTCGGCCATAGACGTGAAAGGCGGCTTGCCGCTCTCGGAGGCGATGCGCAAGCATAAGGTCATTCCAGGTATCATGGTCGCGATGATCAAGATCGGCGAGGAGACCGGCAACACGGGGTCCATCCTCGAGACGATTGCGCGGTTCTACCGCCGCGAAGTCGACAACGCGGTCGATACCATGGTCGACCTCATCGAGCCGGTCATGATCGTCGCGCTCGCGCTGGGCGTCGCGATACTCCTCTCTGCCGTCCTGGTGCCGATTTACAACATGGCATCGAGTTTCTAGCAAGCTTTGTGCTATCCACAGGCGGTTGGTTGTTGCAAAAAAGCCCGGCGTATAATGCCTCTATCGCTACCTAGGCGGCGAGAAGCACGCGAGGGGCTATTTATAAGGACTTCTTTATTCAGACACGAACAAAAATACTATGAGTATTTCGTCAAAGCGCGGCTTCACCCTCATCGAGCTCCTCGTGGTGATCGCGATTATCGGCCTCCTCGCTTCCGTCGTCATTGCATCGATCAACTCGGCTCGTCAAAAGAGTCGCGACGCGCGCCGCATCGCGGACGTCAAGTCCATCCAGCTGGCGCTCGAGATGTTCTTCGATGCGCGCGGGACCTATCCGTCGTCGACAGCACAGCTGCAAACCGGCGGCTTCATGGGTGGCATCCCTGTCGATCCTTCCACGGGCGCTGCGTACTCGTACGCTGGTAACGACACGAACAGCAATGCCGGCAACTGCGAAAGCTACCACCTTGGTGCAACGCTTGAGAACACGACACACTCGGCGCTGACGGGAGATGATGACACTGCAGCGGCGACCGCATGCACCGGTTCGACCGACTTCGCAGGCACCGACCCTGTCTACGCAGTCAAACCGTAATCAGGTCTTTGTGTTTCGCAGCAAAAGCGCCCGTTCGGGCGCTTTTGCGTTTTCTCCCCACTGATGGCTGGTATATGGGTATGCTATGCATGTACGACACAGTACAATGCGGCGTATACGCCATGGAACAAGGAGATCTTGCGGTGCGAATACGGGCAGGGATGCGAGGCTTTACGGTCATCGAGCTGCTGGTCGTTGTCGCGATCATAGGCCTGCTGTCTTCCGTCATAGCCGTATCGGTGTCCGGGTATCGCTCCCGCGGGCGCGATACGCGTCGCCTGGAGGATGTACAACAGCTTCGTCAGGCGCTTGAGCTGTACAATTCGACGAGCGGGTAGTACCCGACGTCGCTATCGCTCTTGGTGCCTGATTACATAGATGGCTTGCCGGTAGACCCGACGAGCGGAAACGGCTATGCCTACGCGGCTTTGCGCAGTGCGCCGGGCGGCCCCGCGACCCCGTGTGCGAGCTATCATCTTGGTGCGCGCCTAGAGAACCAAGGCAGTTACTTTGCCAAGGCGTTGAATACCGACAACGACTTCACGCCGGTCGGCAGTAACGTCTGTACCAGCGGCGGGTGGGCAGGGAATGCCGACATCGCCGCAACCTTGAGTGATTTCGCGGGGACAGACCCAATCTACGATATCAAGCCGTAGTGCGCGACTATCCCCACCAGCCGGTGATTCTCGTGCCTCGGGCTGCGGCGCGTGGGGGTACAATGCAGTACATGATACGTACATCGTTTACGGGGTTTCGGGCACGTGCACGGTCAGCGACCTCAGGGTTTACCATCATCGAGTTGCTTGTCGTGATCGCCATCATCGGCCTCTTGGCGTCTGTCGTCATGGCATCGTTGACCAACTCTCAGGCGAAGGGCCGCGATGCGCGCCGCTTGCAAGACCTGCGCAGCATGGCGAACGCCATCGGCGCGAGCGCGTACAGCAACACATATGCGTTTGCAGGGTGTGTTGGAGCTGATGCGAGCGTGCTCACCTGTACGACACCGGTCCTCTCGTATCGCGACCCGTTGCCGTCGGCAGGAACGGCGTGTACAAGCGCCTCGACCGGGCCGTGCCAATACTCTGTCAGCCGTGCGGCGGGTGCTGCAGGCGCGACGAATGACGACTACCAGATCTGCACGTACCTTGAGGTCGGCGTGAAGGGTCTTTCTGCCGGGCGCGTAAGCATCGGTAGCGACAGGGGGTCGACGCCCCTTGCGGGCTGTAATTAGGCATGATGCCATTCCTCGCGTCTCTCTTCGGAGCCATAGTCGGCAGCTTTCTCAATGTTGTCGCGTTGCGGCACGGCGCCCGCGGGCTGGGCGGCCGCAGCGCATGCTACTCATGTGCGCGGCAGTTGCGCTGGTTCGAACTCGTACCGGTGGTCTCGTGGATCGCCTTGCGCGGACGCTGCCGGACCTGCGGCAGCTCGATTTCGATCCAGTACCCGCTCGTGGAAGCGACGACCGCCGGGACATTCGCGCTAATCGCTGCAACGCCGCTTCCTCCGGCTTTGCAGCTGGCAGCGTTGCTGGTCGCGGTGTTTTCCATACTCATCGCCGCGTACGACATCCGCCATACGATCATCCCTGACCAATGGGTAGTCTTGTTCTCCCTCTCGGCGCTCTTGTATGCGTGGATAGCCGGTGCTGCAGTGCTGCCGGTGATGATGTTGCTCGCGGGGCCTGTCATCGCACTGCCGTTCTACGTGCTCTGGCGCGTATCGCAGGGTAGGTGGATGGGGCTGGGCGACGCGAAACTGACGCTCGGGATCGGGTGGTTCCTCGGCCTGCTTGATGGTGTACGAGCGATCTTCTTGAGCTTCATGCTCGGCGCGACGATCAGCATATTCGTTCTGCTGTGGCTACCTCGTCTTATCCACGCGCTGCGACGGGGGAGGGCCAGAGTCTCAGCGCCTGCGTATACAATGAAAAGCGAAGTACCGTTCGGACCGTTCCTCCTGGCTGCGATGTGGATAGTATGGCTGGCAGGCGCGTACGGGTATGCGGTGCCGATTCTGAATATATGACGCTGCATATAGAAAGCAGAAGGCAGAAAGCAGGAAAACATACGGGCCTCCTGTCTTCCTGGCTTCTATTGCCCGTAGCCAATGGGCGCACAGGGTTTACGCTCATCGAACTCTTGGCGACGATGGGCATCATGACCCTGATTTCGGGCATGATATTGGCGAACCACAACATGTTCGGTGGCAACGTGCTCTTGCAGAACCTGGCGTACGACGTTGCACTGACCATCCGTGAGGCACAGGTATACGGCATCTCGGTCCGCCGCTTCGGCACGGGTACCGAGAGCTTTCAATCGGGGTATGGCGTCCATTTCGAAACAGGGAACAACGCCGGCACGTTTCTCATCTTCGCCGATACGTCCGACGACGGCATTTATGGGTCAGGGGAACTGTTGCGCACAATAACGATGAAGAGCGGCTACCACATACAGCAGCTCTGCACGACGAACGGTTCCGGCACTCAGTTCTGTGGCAACACGAGCCTCGATATTCTGTTCAAGCGTCCTGAACCCGATGCATGGATCGGTGCCAATACTGTGACCTGTTGCTATGCAAGCGCCAAGATCGTTGTCGCGTCTCAACGTGGCGACACGATGAGTGTCGAAGTATACGCAAACGGCCAAATATCGATCCAGCAGACCATCACAAAGCCATGACGCACGACACGCACAGACGACATGCTCGCGCCCGTACCCAGGGCGGCTTCACGCTTATTGAGATGTTGGTCTCGGTGGGGCTCTTCTCTGTCGTAATGGTCGTTTCGGTCGGTGCACTCCTGTCGCTTACGGCTGCGAACAAAAAAGCGCAGGCGCTGCAGTCGGTCATGAACAACCTCAACATCGCGGTTGATGGTATGGTGCGTTCGGCGCGCATGGGCACGGTGTATCATTGCGGCATTGCTGGTGCCGTTGCGCCGTTGTCTGCCGTAGACTGTGCGGGGGGAGATACCGCATTCGCATTCCTGCCATATGGCAGCTCTGCGTTCGATGAACCTGTCATTTACAGCTACGATGCAGTCAACAAGAGGATCAACCGCACTGACCAGAACGGAGTCACGCTTCCTATCACGGCGCCTGAAGTCGAGATTTCCGAATTGCGGTTTTATGTCGTTGGCGGAGACAATTCGTTCCCTGGGAACGAGTATGTGCAGCCGAAAGCAGTCATCGTCATCAAGGGAAATGCTGGCCACGAGACGCTCAAATCGTATACGACATTCCACGTGCAGGCGACTGCCGTACAGCGCCAGTTGGACATCTAGCATATGCAGCAACGATCTTCACGCTCGGGCTTTACCCTCATCGAGACGATGGTCGCGATCACTATCCTCATGATCGCTGTGATAGCGCCGATGACACTCACTGTGCGGGCCTTGCAGAGCGCTTTCTACGCGCGCGATCAGATCGTCGCGTCGAACCTGGCACAGGAAGCGATCGAATCGATCCGTTCCGTACGCGACGGTAATGTGCTGATCAATGCATTCGGCGGTTCGGTGAACCTGCTTGAGGGGATTCCAGATACCACCGGCCAGTCGTTTCGTATCGATGCACAGGACAATGCTATGGTTCTCTGTTCGACTGATCCAGGCGGCCAGTGCATACCATTACAGACCAACGGCGAGATTTTCGGCTATGGCAGCGGCTGGGCGCCGACCAGGTTCTACCGCACCGTGACCGCACAGTTCGTGAATGGTAATCCAGACGAAGTCCGGATTGCCGTTACGGTGCGATGGCAGACCGGGCGCTTCCAAGAACGTTCCTTTACCATCTCCGAAAATCTGTACCGCTGGATTGAAGACGGCAGCGCCGCAGCAACGCCATGACGACTATGATGTGCAAGCGCCCACAACATGATCAACGCGGATTCACGCTTCTGATGTCGGCCTTGGTCGCGTCGGTTGTGTTGTCGATAGGCGTTGCTATCTTCAGTATCGTAGAGAAAGAGGTGAAGCTGTCATCAATCGGGCGTGATTCGCAGTTTGCGTTCTACGTTGCCGACTCCGCAGCCGACTGCGCTCTGTACTGGGAGGTGCGACATACATGGTTCGGCTCCACGACGCCGCCTGCAGACATCGCGTGCGATGGGCAGACGGTGCCGGTCACGGTGACGGAAACACAGGATGCATTCGGCGACTGGGAGTCATCGACATTCTCATACGAATATACGCCCGGAGGACTCTGTGCGCAGGTATTTGTCGTCAAGTACCTCGACGGCAATATCTTGCGGACTACCGTGCATGCCGATGGGTTCAGTGTCGCGTGCGGCGTGATCAATACGAGTAATAGGGCGTTGCAGCGCTCCGTCGAACTCAATTTCTAGCAGCGTGTCCCGGGGCCGCCTCTGCGGTATGATGCCTGCATGCCACGCGTGCCACACGACATCCGCGAGCGCTACGAACAGCTGAAGACAGCCATCAACCGGTACCGCACGGCGTACCACGTGTATGACCGCGAGGAGATAAGCCCTGAAGCGCTCGACTCGCTCAAGCACGAACTCACCGAGATAGAGGCGCAGTATCCCGCCCTGGTCACGCCCGACAGTCCCTCGCAGCGTGTGGCCGGGAAGCCCTTGCCGCAGTTTCAGAAGGTGCGGCACCAGGTGCCGCAGTGGTCGTTCAACGACGCCTTCTCACCCGAAGAGATACGCGAGTTCGACGCGCGTGTGAAGCGCCAACTCACTGCTTCTGGAGAAACAGTTTCTCCAACCTATCTATGTGAACTCAAGATAGACGGCCTCAAGATCGTGTTCACCTACGAGAAAGGGATACTGACCACGGCGGCGACGCGCGGCGACGGCGAAGTGGGCGAGGACGTGACCGCGAATGTCCGAACTATCGAGTCGGTACCGCTTAAGCTTTCGCGTTCAGTCGACATCGTGGTGGAAGGGGAGGTATGGATGAGCACGAAGAACCTCGATGCGCTCAATCGAGCACAGGAAGCCGCCGGGAAGCCTCTGTATGCAAACCCGCGCAATGTTGCGGCCGGTTCCATCCGCCAGCTTGATCCGCGCATCACCGCATCCCGTAAGCTTGATGTGTTCATCTATGATGTCGCCGCGACGTCGGAGCCGTTTCCGCCGACCCAGGAGGAGGAGATAACGTATCTGCGCGAACTCGGGTTCAAGGTGAACACGATATACAAGCGCGCGAAAGATATAGAGGCCGTCGTCGCATTCTGGGAAGAGTGGAACAAGAAGGGGCGGCATCAGGAGTATTGGATCGACGGCGTCGTCGTGAAAGTGAATGATCGCACGCAGCAGGAGGCGCTCGGCTATACGGGCAAAGGGCCCCGCTACGCCATCGCGTTCAAATTCCCAGCCGAAGAAGTGACGACTGTCCTGGAAGACATCGTGCTCCAGGTCGGTCGTACCGGCGTGCTTACGCCGGTCGCGCACCTCAAGCCGGTCGCGGTCGCCGGCACCATCGTCTCCCGTGCCACGCTCCACAACGAAGACGAGATCAAGCGACTCGACGTGCGTGTGGGTGACACCGTCATCCTGCGCAAAGCGGGCGATGTCATTCCCGACATCGTGTCGGTCGTGCCCGAGCTGCGTCCCAAGAACACGAAGCCGTATCAGTGGCCTACACACGTGGCTGCGTGCGGTGGCGATGGTTCTATCGAGCGTATCCCTGGACAGGCGGCGTGGCGATGCGTGAACCCCGAGTCTATCGAGCGGCGCAAGCGCGCGTTCGCGTACTTCATCTCGAAGAAGGCGTTCGATATCGACGGCTTGGGTGCGAAGACCGCAGAACTTCTCATAGAAGAGGGTGTCATCAGCACCTTCGATGAGGTGTTTGAGCTGCAGGAGGGCGATTTCCTCCCGCTGCCTGGGTTTGCCGAACTCTCTGCCAAGAATGCGGCGGCCGCGATAGCGGCCGCCGCAAGAGACGTCCCGCTCCACCGCGTCCTTACCGCGCTCTCCATCCCGCAGGTGGGCGAGGAGACCGCACGCGATTTGGCGGAGTATTTTGGCTCGCTCGCCAAGCTGCGCAAGGCGAGCGAGGACGACCTGGCGCTGATTCCCGGCGTGGGTCCCATCGTTGCTCGCTCCGTGCATAGATGGTTTGCACAAGCCGAAAACGACGCGATGATCGATCGGCTCCTCAAGCACATCACCATCCAAGCGCCCGAAAAGAAAGACAGGGCAGCGCTCCCGCTTGCGGGGCAGTCGTTCGTCTTTACCGGCGGCATGGAGAGCATGAGCCGCGAGGAAGCGGGAGAGAAGGTCCGCGCACTGGGCGGCACCGTCTCCGGTTCCGTCTCAAAAAAGACGACCTATGTCGTCGCGGGCGAGGAAGCCGGCTCCAAGCTCGACAAAGCTCGCGAGCTCGGTGTGACCATTCTGACAGAGCAGGAATTTATTGACAAAATATAATTTATTTGTTTTAGTATCCTGACTCAGGATAGTGGGGGAGAAACTATGTTCTATTCGGTAACGCTCGTTGCTCTTGGCGCAACCCTCGGAGCAGTCCTTGGGTTCGTTTCTGCCTGCGATGCTCTCGCGCATGGCGAAAGCAGAGATGAAATAATAATGAGCACGCACCCCGCGTGGGGTTCCGTCGTGGGCGCTGTCCTCGCAGGTGCGTATCTGACATGAGGTTGTTCAGGAGTTATTGGCCCCGCATGGCGACATGCGGGGCCGCTTCTTTTTGTGTATGATGGGGCCCATGTCAGACATCAAGGTAGATGTGAAGGCGCTTGCCGAGCTGGTACGCATGGAGGTGGGAGAAGCGGAGCTTGCGAAGCTGCAAGAGGAGATTCCGGCCATCATCGGCTTTGTCGAGATGATTGCGGCGGTCGATACCTCGGGTGTCTCGGAGGACACCTCGCTGCGTAACGTCACTCGCCCCGATGAGAACCCGCACGAGGCAGGCCTGTACACCGACGACCTCTTGGCCGGTGCGCCGGCGCGCGAGGGGAATCGCATCGCGGTAAAGCAGGTAATCTCCCGTAAGAAGTAATATGGATATCTCAAAGCTCACCATTGCCGAGGCTCGTCGTGCGCTTGATGCCAAGGAATACACCGCGCGCCAGCTTGTTGAGGCGCATATTGCAGCCGCGAAGGAGAAAAACCCCGAGCTCAATGCCTACCTTGAAATCTGGGAAGAGCAGGCACTTGCCGAAGCAGATGCAGCGGACGCAGTAATTGCTGCCGGGCAGCAGAAAGCGCTCACCGGCATCCCACTCGCCATCAAGGACAACCTGCTCATCAAGGGTCGTATCGCCAGCTCCGCATCGAAGATGCTTGAGAAGTATGTGGCTACCTACGACGCGACAGTCAGCAAGAAGCTGCGCGATGCGGGTGCTATTTTCATCGGTCGCGCAAATATGGATGAATTCGCCATGGGCGGCTCAACCGAGAACTCTGCGTTTGGCCCGACCAAGAATCCGCTCGATACCTCGCGCGTGCCTGGCGGCTCCTCCGGCGGTTCTGCGGCGGCAGTCGCTGCCGACATCGCCATCGCCAGCATCGGTTCGGACACTGGCGGCTCTATCCGGCAGCCGGCGGCGTTGACTGGCATCGTCGGTCTCAAGACCACCTACGGCGCTGTCTCGCGCTTCGGCGTGATGGCCATGGGCTCTTCGCTCGATCAGATAGGCCCGTTCACGAAGACGGTCGCCGACGCGCGCACGATGTTCTCTGTCATTGGAGGCTACGACCCTAACGACAGTACGTCGCTCCCCAATGCGCCCACGAGCAATAAGAAGCCAAAGGTCATCGGCGTACCACGCTCGTTCCTTAAAGAGGGAGTCGACGCTGATGTGCTTGCCGCGTTTGAGAAGACACTCGAGGGCCTAAAGGCAAAGGGCTACGAGGTGCGCGATATCGAAATGCCAAATCTCAAGTACGCGCTTGCTGTCTACTACATCATTGTACCGGCCGAGGTGTCGACCAACCTCTCGCGCTACGACGGCATCCGCTACGGCCTCTCGATGCCGGGTGACGATATAAAGGAGGTGTATCGGAAGACGCGTGGCGCTGGCTTTGGCCCCGAAACGCGCCGCCGCATACTTGTGGGCGCATTCGTGCTATCGGCAGGCTATGCCGATGCCTACTACCGCAAGGCACGCGCAGTGCGTTCAATGATTCGCAACGATTTCATAAAGGCATTTGAGAGTGTCGACGTTATCGCCACGCCAACCTCGCCATCACCTGCATGGAAGTTTGGTGCCAAGGAAGATCCACTTGCCATGTACGCTGCCGACATGTTCACCGTTCCGGTGAACCTCGCCGGCGTGCCGGGCATCTCGGTGCCAAGCGGCACCGTGGAGCGCGACGGCACGACGCTTCCGGTCGGCTTCCAGCTCATCGGCCCGCATCGCGGAGAAGAGGTGCTGTTCCAGGTCGGAGAAGACGTGGAGCGACTCTAAGCTTTCGGAGCACTCCCTTCTTCTCGCACGTCATTGCATCACCATCAATAATGTACGACCGCGCACTATTGATGGTGATGGGCGGTTCTCTTGATGCGGGGAAGTCCTTGCGCACAAAGGCGCGATATAATGGGCGGCATGGAACCAACCGTCACGATAGGTGGCGCCGCGAATCAGACTATCCTTACGCTCGGCGAAGCACTGTTTCGTTGGGTACCGGCAGTGCTTGCATCGGTAAGCGGGGTGGGCGCACCGGAGGGTGGCGTCGCGTGGACGGGGGGTACGGCGATGACGTCTCCGGTGACGACCGATCAGTTCGTCACGTATGTGAAGCACGCGCCTGCTTCGGCGCAGACGAGCGGGGCCTTTGATCTCTGGGCGCAGTTCGTCGTCCTTTCGCTTTCCATGTCGTTCGTGCTCGCAGCGATCATTGTGTATTCCCTTGCACGGCTTGCTCAGATCCGTCGGGCGGAAGAGCGAAAATTCTCCGCCGCTGCGCATCCGGTTGCGGCGGGCGACGTATCTCGCGTCGTTCTGCGCTGGAGGCGCATCCAAGAACAAGTGGGTACCGATAACGATCAGGGTTGGCGACTAGCGATCCTTGAGGCGGATATCCTCTTGAACGAGCTGCTCGACACGCTTGGCTACAAAGGCGAGACGATGGCAGACAAGATGCGTGCCGTCGAACGGGCCGACTTCAGGACGATCGACCTGGCATGGGAGGCACACCGCGCGCGCAATCGCATCGCACACGAGGGTTCAGCGCACCTGCTGAACGAGCGTGAGGCTCGTCGCATCATCGGCATGTACGAACAAGTGTTCCGCGAGTTCAAGTTTTTGGACTAATAACGGTTGTGTGATACACTCCCGCCCAGCGGGGTGGAGCAGTAGTAGCTCGCGAGGCTCATAACCTCGAGGTCGCGGGTGCAATTCCCGCCCCCGCAACACGCAATACGAAAACCGCCCGTCCTGGGCGGTTTTCGTATTGCGTGTTGCGGGGGAGCGAAGCGCCTGCGCGCTTCGTATCGGGAATTGCAAGCCGCAGCGATGTGCGAGTTTTGCGACGCATAGCAAGAAAAGGCGAGCACCGCGAGGCGGGGTCGCGGAAATTTTGCGTACTGCTTGCCTTCAGCTCTCGTTCCAGATGGCGATTGCCAGTTGCGTGACGACGAAGACGCCGAGGATGCCTAGGGCGACGAAGAATCCTTTCGCTTCGCCACGATTAAATAATGCACCGAATCGGTAGATAAGGTACACGAACGACACGGTCAGACCGATGGAACTGGCTACCATGGCGTACTGCTTGATCATGGGACTATTCTATACGGCGCATGTCATGGGCGCTACAAAAATATTGAGTTTTGCCGTATACTACCGGCCACGGACCCGCGGTCCGTCAATGTCGGGGTAGCTCAGTTGGTTAGAGCGTAGCATTCATAACGCTAAGGTCGTGGGATCATTCCCCACCCCCGACACAAAAGGGAAGGGCCGACAGGTGAGCGAACATGGCGTTGTGTGAAATGGTAGTAGTAATGTACTGTTGTGCTATGATTGTGGTGTGGAAAAGATGCAAGCGCTCAATCAGGATTTCTTCAAGATATGGACGGCGAATATGGCATATGTTCTTGGGTTCTTTGCAGCGGATGGGAATATGCTTCATACGAAGCGAGGCGGCTATTACATAAGTTTTCATATTACTGACCGGATTGTCCTCCAGAAGATGAGAACCGCCATGGGGTCGACACACAAGATTGCGGTTCGGCAAGATAAACGGCCTAACTATAAGACTGGTTATAGGCTTCAAATTGGAAGCAGGGAAATGTACGCGGATTTGCTCGGGCTTGGTTTTACTCCGAACAAAAGCAAGACTTTGCGAATGCCTGCAGTTCCGCGCGAACACTTTGGTGATTTCGTGCGGGGTTATTTCGATGGCGATGGATGTGTCTATTTCAAGAAGTTGAAAGTGACTGACCGCAAGAAGGAGAAATGGATCTTCTCATCACGATTTACTGCCGGGTCGCGGACATTCCTTGACCCTCTCCTGGGGGAGCTCCATGCGCATGGGGTCAATGGTGGGTTTATCGTCAAGAAGAAGGTAAGCGGATTTGAGCTGGTTCTTAGTCATCGAGACAGTCTTGCGCTTTATAGGCTTATGTACGATACTATGGCGGCTACAAGTATCTATCTGCCTCGGAAACGCAACAAATTCCTTACAGCAATAGAGACATTGTATGCAGACATGCGCCCGTAGCTCAGCTGGTTAGAGCGCTGCCCTGTCACGGCAGAGGTCGCCGGTTCAAATCCGGTCGGGCGCGCAAATAACTGTAGATCGGTTCAAAAATGACTGTCCATCGGGCGGTCATTTTTGTTATAATAATTTGCATGAGTGAGCCAACTATTATTCCAGAGAACGGTTTCTATGTTCATTACAAGCACGATCCGAGTGCCGCGCCTCATGACCATATGTACGAAGTAGTCGGGCTAGCTCGAAATACTGAAGAAAAAAATTACAGCGTACTGTACCGCCCACTGTATGAGAATGATTGGTTTGCCCCGGTAATATACCAATCGCGGCCACTCAATATTTTTATGGAAACTGTCGAAAAGGAAGGTATAGCCACCCCTCGTTTCAAAAAGATTATTGATCCGCAACTAATCCAAGATCTCACGGTTATTAGAGACAAGATGTACCCGAAAAGTCTGGAATGAAAACACACCCTTGATTCTCCCGAACCTTAATTCCAACAGCGTCCAGTACGGTTCGCAAATAACCGCAGATGGGTTCAAGCCAAGACCTCGAAAAGAGGTCTCGTTTTGTTACGATGGATAGATGGAGAAAGAAGAACTTCTTAGCAAACTCCGGACATGCGCTGCAAAGGACACCTCTGCTGATCCTGGTGGTTGGACAGTTGATAATCCGCTTTGGGGGCATTGTGCTGTCGCGTCGCTGCTGGCACAAGAAGTATTCGGCGGTGAATTAGTTAGAGGTTCACTGAAAGACGTCGAGAAGTACGCTCATCTTCGATCTCATTACTGGAATCGACTTCCAGACGGCCAGGAATTCGATTTCACAAGCGAACAGTATCCTGATGTGTCATGTAAGGACCTAGTAGGTGAAATCCGATCAAGGGAATCAGTGCTCGAGCATCCTGACACGCAAACGAGATTCGCAGTATTCAAGGAGCGATTCAATCAAGCTTGCGTAGATAGACGCAGCTCTGGGCCGCTTTGATGTTGGTTCCAGCAGCGTTCCCGAGGGCGCGCATTAAGGGACGAAAGGAGGTGAGAGCCTCCTTTTTCGTGCATCAGTAGAGCTGCAGAGTTCTGGCTTCCACGACTTTGCCGCGATTTCGAGTCGAGAATGACTTTCGGAGCACAGGTTCTCTTTTTGGGCCGTTTATGGCAGTATGCTTCGTGGACGAAGGGTCCCATGAAGGAGAACACTCATGCAGACACTGACACATCCCCGAAGCGGGACAGCGATCGAAGGGGTTCGGCTGCCTCCGGGTAGCGCGATCCGCGGGGATGATATGTATGATTCGAGCGATGGCACGTGGCGCACAGCCGACTCGGCTGCTGGCGGCAAAGTTCCCAGGGGAGACCACGTTATCTGGGTGCGCCAACCTGGCCCGCTTTCCGACAATGCCCGCGAACTCCTCGGCTATCTCAATTTGAGGCCGTGGGGTGAGAAGACCTGTATCGGCGAGCGCAACGGCGCTTTTTACGTCATTCCGAGTCCGGCCTTCAACTGGGACGGCCGGCTCGATATCGAGGCGAAGCGCGTTGCACATGCCGAATGCGTCCAGGAACTCGTGGATCACGGCTGCCTCGCGTTCAGCGAGGTGGAGGCGACCAACTGGATGTCCGACTATGCGACCGTGTGGCGCGGACACAAGAATTGCATCTACGCGCTCACTGACGAGGGCATGCAGAAGGGCAAGGAGATCCTCGCCCAATAGCCGATCCCGGCGTTAATGGCCACCTAGTAGCGAAAGCGAACGGTGGCCTTTTCATTACGTTACTTCGTTTAACTTAGGCTTTGAATCGAGTGATCGCGCGTGAATACGTAAGGGCGCCACACAGTATGTGGCGCCCTATTTACTCTGCGTTACAGGTTCTTCGGCACTGCGAATCGATACTTGTTCGTTGCCGTTTTTTCGCCACCACACGCTGTGTAGAGAGCGTTCGCTGCCTCGCGCTCCGGCTTCGACGTGAGCTGTACCCGCACCAATCCCTCGTTGCTTGCCATAGAGAGAATGCGATCCATGAGTTCGCGGGCAAGCCCATGGCGTCGGCAGTCGGCATCCACGACGAGGCCGTCGATATATCCGACGTGGCCGCTCAGTATGTGACGGCGCGTGAGTGTTGCCATGCAGATAATGCGCGGGCCGTCCTTGCCGACTAGAAGCATCGAGTGTTCGCAGGTATTGCGGATATATTCGATGGGCACGAGCTTTTCTGACTTGCTGAGCTGCGTATAGAGCGCCCGAATATCGTGCACCACCGCATCGGTAAGCTGTGACGGGGCTAGGGTTTCCCGCTCAATCATACGTTCCTCGCGATGGTTGCTGTCATTCCCGCCTGCAGCGTACGTGGGCGGATTGTGACCGTCAAGCATGAGCATGTACGTGGCTAGCGCTGCTTCAGGAGGTCGCGGATTTCGGTGAGGAGTTTGTCGGTCGAGTTGGGTTCTGCGGGAGCGGCTGCCTGCTCCTTCTTAAACTTCGCCAACAGCTTGTTTACTGGGGCAACCACGAAGAAGTAGATGGAGCCGGCGGCGATCAGGAACGCGATGAGCGCGTTGAGGAACGAGCCATACATGAACTTACTGCCGTTGATAGTGAACATGAGGCCCGAGAAATCCGGCGCCGCGACGAGAGCAGCTATGAGTGGCGTGAGTAAATCCTTTACGAGCGAATTGACCACGGTGCCAAAGGCAGCGCCGATGACGACGCCCACTGCAAGGTCGACGACGTTGCCGCGGAGGATAAAGTCACGAAATCCAGCAATCATAAGAAAAGATGATTACGGCCCTGCTAATGAAATTAGTATACGATGCGTCCCTGGCCCGTTCAACGCGCCGAGGATGGTATCATGGCGCTCATGGAGGTGTCGGTCAGGCGTCTCAAGCGGTATTGGAAGGACATGGGGCCAGGCCTTGTGACTGGTGCCGCCGATGACGATCCGGAGGGTGTTGCGGCGTACAGCCAGACAGGCGCGCAGTTCGGCTTTCAGTACCTGTGGCTCGCGCTTGTCACGTTTCCCCTGATGTCGGTGGTGCAGGAGATGTGCGCGCGCATAGGCCTCGTCACAGGGCGTGGGCTTGCCGAGAACATTCGCAGGGAATACTCGAAGCCTGCACTATGGACCGTCGTCGCGCTCTTGGTGTTCGCGAACACACTCAACATCGGTGCGGACCTAGTGGCGATGGCCGATGCCGCGAAGCTTCTCGTGCCTGCCGTACCTGTGGCGCCGGTTGTCGTATTCTTCGCATTGGTGAGTCTCGTGCTGCAGGTATTCATTCCGTACAGCGTCTACGCGCAGCACCTCAAATACCTCACGTTCGCGCTCTTCGCCTATATCATCACGGCGTTCCTCATCGGACTCGATTGGCCGGCGGTGTTGCGCGGCGCATTCATCCCAAGCATCCCTCTCTCCGGTGAGGCGATCATCGTGTTATGTGCAGTCCTCGGGACCACCATCTCGCCCTATCTGTTCTTCTGGCAGGCCTCGCAGGAGGTGGAGGAGGAGATTGATCATGGCAGGGCGACGATCGAGGACCGTGAGGGAGCCTCTGCCGTCGATATCCAGAAGATGCGGGTCGATGTGTGGAGCGGCATGTTCGTCTCAAACGTCGTCATGTTCTTTATCATCGCAGTATGCGCCGGGACCCTGTATGCGCATGGCGTCACCGATATCCGCAACGCAGCCGACGCGGCCGCAGCACTCAAGCCGTTTGCCGGACGCTGGGCGGAATTGCTGTTCGCGGCAGGTATCATCGGCACCGGGTTCCTCGGCGTACCGGTCCTTGCCGGAGCGAGCGCATATGCTGTTGCTGAGACGATGCACTGGCACGAAGGCCTCTACAATACCCTGCGCGAGGCGTACGGCTTTTACGGCGTCATCGCCTGTTCGATGCTGGTGGCGCTCTTCATCGGCACGTTCGGCATCGACCCCATGAAAGCGCTCCTGTACTCCGCGGTATTCAATGGCCTCGTCGCGCCCGTCATGATCTTCTTCATCGTGCACCTTTCGAGCGATATGGCCATCATGGGAGACTGGGTGAGCGGACCCGTCACGCGCGTTTCGGGGTGGCTCATCGTCGCGACCATGGCACTCGTCGGCGTAGCAAGTATCTGGGTTATGCTCGCCTGAGTATGACGGAGCAGTCGGTCGGCATCATCGTGCTGCGCGAAGCGCCTGCGGGCGTGCAGGTGTGCCTGGTGGAGCATGCGGCGGGGCACTGGGGGCTTCCCAAGGGACATGCTGAAGCGGGCGAAACGCGAGAGCAGACTGCGCGCAGAGAATTGAGCGAGGAAACGGGCATCGCAGACATTCATATCGAGCCTGGTACCGTGTTTACCGAACAGTATGCATTTGAGCGCGATGGAGAGCGGGTGAAAAAGGAGGTCGTGTACCTGCTCGGGTATACCGACACCGAAGCGATCGCACCGGTACCGGCGTTTTCCGGAGAAATACCCCACGTCGGCTGGTTTTCGTTGCCCGAGGCGCACGAGCGAGCGACCTTTCCCGAGACAAAGTCGCTCATCGAGGCGGTCGAGGCATATCTGCTGCACAGGGCTTAATATCTGCGCAAGGCTGTGCTATTATCTGCCGTGCCGCAGTTCCTGCGGCGCGAACGAAGAGCTAGCCACTGTAAATTTGCTGCGCAAATTTCATCGGCTTCGCTCGGGGGTCGTGAATGCAAGCATTCACACACCCCTCGCTCGCCGATGTAGCTCAGTTGGTAGAGCACGTCCTTGGTAAGGACGAGGTCACCGGTTCAATCCCGGTCATCGGCTCCAAGATTACACGCGTGGCGATACCGCCACCCGCAGTGTGGTGTGGTATATCCGCCACGCGACGATAAGGCTCACCCAGTAGAGCAGCATAAAGAGCAGAAGCACGGTCGCGGCGGGAAGCGCCGTCAAAAGGAATCCCGCAAAGAGCGGTGCGACGGTGTTAAGCGCGCGATCCATGACAGCATCGAGTCCCGCCACTTGGCCGCGAATAGCACTCGGCACGTGTTCGGTCATGATGACCGACTGCCCGAGATTGAGCACTTCGCCGATAGTGTAGACGGCTGCCAGTATCCAAAACAGCGATAGCGTATGCGTCAGTGCCATCGCGACGCCGGTTGTTCCCAAGATCGCAAACTGCACCAGCGATATGCGATACGCCCCGAAACGATCGACGATCTTGCCAGCAAACGGCAAGAGAAAGAACGCGACGATGCCCATAGTGGCGAAGATACTCCCTGTCGCGAGATCGCTTTTTGCGATGTCATACACAACAAGCGGCCAGAGGAACGATTTGATGCCCCAATTGATGCCGAAGCTGGTGTTGAGCGAAAGATAGAATTGCAGCGGCGGTTTTGAGATGATAAAGGCGAACACCTGCACCAGCGATTTCGTGCCGGCGTGTTTCTCGGCATGGGGGCGGTCTGCGGGCAAGAAGGCATAGGCGATGACGAACGTAAGGGCGGAGATGGCAGCGAGTGCGTAGAACGGCGCCGAGAGATCAAAGGCCTGCGCGAGCCATCCGCCAAGCAGTGCTCCGAAGCTTCCCGCGATCGACTGTGCCGAGTACAGGTAGCCGAAGAGTGCGCCTTTATTCGATGCCGTGTCGATGACATCTTGGATGTATGCAGAGAGGATGGGGCCTGCAGCGACTGCCGAGAACGCCCACGCGAGCTTCACGCCAAATGCAGCGAACGCTCCCTGTATACTTGCGTACCAGAGCGGATAGAGGATTGCTACCGAAAGGCCGATGAGTATGAATGGCCGGCGGCCGGCGCGATCGGAAACAGTACCGAGGAAGTACGAGAGTATGGCGAAAAAGATGCTTCCCACTGCAAAGACGACGCCAGCAGTTGCAGGATTGCCCACAATATTCAGTACGTACCGCGCTTCGATCGGGGCGAGAATGCTGCTCGCGAAGACGGTGAGTGACGAGATTGCCGTAAGGATAATCAGCAGTCGCGTGTTTGTCATGTATGCCAGAATAGCACCCGCAGACCATGCTTCCATAGGACCGTCCTATGGAAGCATGGAAATGGGGGCGTGGTAGTGGTGCAACCAAGGGTCTCGGCTCAAGATAGGAAAAGCGCCCTGGCGCTTTTCCCTTGGAGCCGGATATAATGATGCTTATTACCGTTCTTTCATTATATACAGAACAGGAAAACATATGGCTGCAACGAAAGGTAAGAAGGGTTCGGTGAAGAAGGCAAGTGCGCCGGCGGTGGCCGCCGCGAAGCCGATTAAGGAAGTGTACTCGAAGTCGGCACTTATCAACGTGATCGCTGAACAGAACGATATCCCGCGCAAGGTGGCGGTCGGCGTCTTGGCGACGTTGGAGAATGTCATGCTCGGTTCGGTACATCCGAAGGGGGTTGGCGAGTTCACGCTGCCAGGCATCCTCAAGGTGACGCTGCGCAAAGTGCCTGCACGTAAAGCGGGCACCTTGATTCGCAACCCTTCGACTGGCGAGATGATGAAGGCTGCGGCAAAGCCGGCAAGCGTTCGCGTTAAGATCCGCGCGCTTTCCAAGCTGAAGACCGCGGCTCTGTAATCCTCATAGCGCGTCGTGCTGCAGAGGACCGTCCTTTGTTCTGTACAAAGGACGGTCCTATATGGTCTATGGATCGAAAAAGGAGGGTGCGACCACTGGTGGTCGCACCTTTCATTCGCGGCCCTCTTTGAGACGGATATGGTGCACGATGTTGACGTGATCACGCAGGTCCTCGCTATGTAGTTCGGGAACCTGCTCTCTGATCTGACCTGCAGCGAAGGCGATGTACGCCGCTTCGTGACGGTCAACGAATCTGCTGGTCGTGGTCACGAAGCCGCTCGTGCCATGCCCCGATCCTTGTGCGTCGAACATACGGCAATACTCTGCCCGTATCGTATCGTGACACCCCCCCGTGAGGACGGTGTCTCCGAAGCGGATTGCGGCAGAGGAGATTTCCTCGGGTTCTTGTGTAGACATGCCGATACTCCTCCTGTCATCGTTATCTCATATCGCTAGAAGAAGTACAATCAGGACTCTTTCATTTCGGAGAGGTGCTGACGCGGTATACTGTAGGCATGGCAACGAAGTACTGCGAAAGCTGCATGATGCCACTCGGCAAGGATCCGGGTGTCCGCGAGAGCGACAAGTACTGTAGTCTTTGCTACCAGGGCGGCAAATTCTGCTACGAAGGCAATGACGTGAAGGAGTTTCAGCATATTTGCTACGAGGGTATGGTAAAACGAGGCATGAATCCGCTTGTTGCACGTGTGTATGCCTGGATGGTGCGCTTTGCACCGCGGTGGCGTTCGCGCTAGGCTGCTGCTATGGGAATCATCGGGCAACTTGCAGACATCGCACAGCAGGCGTTCGTGCAGCTGCTGCAATTCTTCCTCTCGATTGTCACGTTTGTGCTTGTTGCGCTGCAGGGAATCCTCGGGCTGTTCCATTGAGATTGAGAATACTTTGTAGTATATTTCTTCCGTTAGTTGTGGAAGGACTTGGATTATAGTAGGCCGACTTAGCTCAGCTGGTAGAGCAACCCCTTCGTAAGGGGTAGGTCCCCGGTTCAAATCCGGGAGTCGGCTCCGAGAGAACGAAGTGAATGGGGGTGAGGGTACGTGGCCGGCGCGGAGCGTCGGCCATGCGATATCTCGAGTTATCCACAGGTAGTCGGCTTGCACTATTTGTACAGATTGGTATCGTATATTCAGGCAGTCATCCCATTCGGACACATTTGTGGATTCGTTCCACGGTGTCCTATCGGACCTGCATTTTACATTGTTCATTCAATACTCTTTTCGTTCCTTCTTTTTTCTTCCGAGCGCTTGTCATTTCGACAGGCGCTCTTGTTCATTTGCTATACTGCCGACCATGGCAGACCCGAAGGCGCGCATTGCAGAGATAGAGACGCTCATGGCAGAGCCAACATTTTGGTCGGATAAGGACGCTGCGCAGGCGGTGTTGAAGGAGTATCAAGATCTCAAGTCGGGCGCGGCAGAGGGCGCAGGCTACGACAAGAGCGATGCGATCGTTACCGTCATCTCAGGTGCTGGCGGCGACGATGCCGAGGATTTCTCACGCATCCTGTTTGACATGTACGGCAAGTACGCCGCAAGTCGTGGCTGGAAGAGCGCGATGATAGACGCGAACCAGAATTCCATGGGCGGCTACCGCAGCGTCTCGTTCGAAGTGTCGGGTGCGGGCGCTTATGGTGCGCTCAAGCATGAGGCAGGCGTGCACCGTCTGGTGCGTATGTCGCCGTTTAATTCGGCAGGCAAACGACAAACCAGCTTTTCGCTCGTCGAGGTGTTGCCGCGTCTCCCCGACACGGGCGATCTGCATATTCCCGATAGCGACCTCGACATCTCGTTTGCACGCTCGGGCGGTGCCGGCGGGCAGAACGTGAACAAGGTAGAGACGGCAGTGCGCCTCACACACAAGCCCACTGGCATATCGGTCCATGTGACGACCCAACGCAGCCAGAATGCCAACCGCGAAAAGGCGCTCGAGCTCATCCGCGGCAAGCTGTTTGCGATGAAGGAAGAGGCGGCAAAGCGCGAAGCGCGCGGGCTTTCTGCCGGGGCATCCACGAAAATCGAGTGGGGGAGCCAGATCCGCTCCTACGTGCTGCATCCGTACCAACTGGTAAAGGACCACCGTACCGATCACGAGCGCCGCGATATCGAGCGCGTCCTTGACGGCGACATCCAATCGTTTATCGACGCTGCAAGGCAGGTAGACACCGCTGCGGATGGGGTATAATGGAACCCGTTGTTACGTGTATGATCTATTTCGACAAAGTAACCAAGGTCTACACAGCCGGCGGGCCTGCCGCCGTCGCCGACATCACACTCGGTATCGATCCGGGCGAATTCGTCTCCATCGTGGGTCACTCGGGCGCGGGCAAGTCGACGCTCCTCAAGATGCTTTTCGCGGAAGTCGAGCCGACCGAGGGCGCGGTCTTCTTCGGTTCGCGCGAGGTCAACAAGCTCCCTGAACTCGAATTACTGAAGCTGCGTCGCAACATCGGCACTATCTTTCAGGATTTCCGTCTGCTGCCGACGAAGAATATCTTTGAGAATATTGCGTTCGCGCTCGAGGTAGCCGGCCGCAGCGACGAGGATATCCAGGCCGATGTCCCGCACGTACTCGATCTCGTCGGCCTCTCCGACAAGATGTGGAACTTCCCGCACGAGCTTTCCGGCGGCGAGCAGCAGCGCGTAGCGATTGCACGTGCGATAGTCAATCAGCCCGAAGTCCTGATCGCCGACGAGCCGACGGGGAACCTTGATCCGATCAACACGCACGATGTCGTCGAGATCCTGAAGAAGATCAACGACCTCGGCACGACCGTGCTTCTGACCACTCATAACAAGACGGTCGTCGATTCCGTGGGTCGTCGTGTCATCACGATGGACCAGGGTCGTATCGTGCGGGACGATAAGCAAGGTAAGTATGTCCTATAATCATTAGCACGGCATATGAGTACCTGGGTCAGCATCAAACGAGTCGCGCGATACGGATTCATCGGGTTTGTACGTAACGGCTTCGTCTCGCTGTCGGCGGTCGCCATCATGACGATCACGCTCTTCGTCGTCGCGACCCTTGTTGTCGCCGGTGCTGGGATGAAGGCAGTCCTGACCGAACTCACCAACAAGGTCGACATCACTGTCTACTTCGCGACGACGGCGCAAGAGGATCAGATGGCCGCGGTGCGGGAGCAGCTGCAGGCCCTGCCGCAGGTCGCCGAGGTGCGCTATGTGTCGCGCGAAGAAGCGCTCTCGCGCTTCACCGAGCGTCACAAGAACGACCAGCTCACCATGCAGGCCTTACAGGGGCTTGGCGAGAATCCGCTTGGCGCTTCGCTTGAGGTGCGTGCAAAGGATCCGAGCCAGTATGAGACGATCTCGAAGTATCTCGATGCGCAGCAGGCGAGCGGCCAGGGCGCGGGTGCCGCGATTGTTCGGATCAACTTCGCGCAAAACAAGACTACCATCGAGCGTCTCGCGGGTATCATCGCGACGTCGCGCACCATCGGACTGGCGATCGCGATCATTCTCGGTGCTTCTTCGGTCCTCATCGCATTCAATACGGTCCGTCTCGCCATCTTCACGGCACGTGACGAGATCGGCGTCATGAATCTCGTGGGTGCCGGACACTGGTTCGTGCGCGGGCCGTTCATGATTACCGGCGTACTCTACGGCATCGTCTCGGGTCTCATCGTGCTTGCGGTCCTGTATCCGCTGACGGCATGGCTTGGTCCTGGCTCGGAGCGGTTCCTCGGGACATTCAATGTTTTCGACTACTACGTGAGCGCGTTGCCGTTCCTTGCGTTCATCGTGATAGGCGGCGGCGTCGCACTTGGGGCCTTCTCAAGCTATCTGGCGGTCCGTCGATACTTACACACCTAATTTCCTGTTCATGAGCGTGCGCGCACACGGTGGCCATAAGTTCATCTTCGTTGTCGGCGGGGTTATGTCAGGCGTCGGTAAGGGTATAGCCACCGCATCGATCGGCAAGATCCTCGCGGCGCGGGGCATATCGGTCAACCTGGCGAAGGTCGATCCGTATCTCAATGTCGATGCCGGTACGATGAATCCTACCGAGCACGGTGAAGTGTTCGTGCTCGATTCGGGCCTGGAGACCGACCAGGACATGGGCAACTACGAGCGTTTCCTCAACCGCGACTTGGGCGCAGACGACTACATGACCAGCGGCATGGTCTATAAGGCGGTCATCGAGAAAGAGCGCAATCTCGGCTACGGTGGCAAGTGCGTCGAGGCGGTGCCGCACGTACGCGACGCCATCATCGAGCGTTTCGAACACGCAGCGAAGGTCGCCGGGTCCGAGGTCACTGTCGTCGAGATCGGCGGCACCATCGGAGATTTCTCGAACGCACTTTTCATCGACGCGGCGCGCGTGATGCATCTGCGCCACAAGGGGGATGTCATCTTCGTGATGGTGTCATATCTGCCGGTGCCGGGCACCCTGGGCGAGATGAAGACGCGCCCCACGCAGCATGCGGTGGCTGCCTTGAATTCCTACGGCGTGCAGCCCGATGTCATCATCGCCCGCTCTACGCACGCCCTCGACCAGAAGCGCAAGGAGAAGCTTGCGGTGCAGTGCAACGTTCCTGCCGATGCCATCATCTCCGCACCTGATGTCGATTCCATCTACGATGTTCCGCTCAACTTCGAGCGCGACCAGCTCTCCGGCGTCCTGCTGGACCTCTTGGGGGTAGAAGAGCGTGGCGCAGCAGACCTGACGGAGTGGAAGAAGTTTGCGGCGCATGCGTACAATGGCAAGAAGTCGGTCAAGATCGGCATTGTCGGCAAATATTTCGATACGGGCGATTTCGTGTTGTCCGATGCGTATCTCTCAGTCATCGAGGCTATCAAGTTCTCGGCATTCCATGCAGGCGTGAAGCCGAAGATAGAGTGGCTCAACGCCAAGGACTATGAGAAAGATCCAGCGAAGGTATCGGAGCTTTCGGATTACGATGGCATTCTCGTGCCAGGCGGCTTCGGCGAGACGGGCATCGAGGGGAAGATCAATGCGATCCGGTACGCTCGCGAGCAGAAGATACCGTACTTCGGCCTATGCTATGGCATGCAGCTGATGACCGTCGAATATGCACGCAACGTGGCGGGCCTTGCCGGTGCGCACACGACAGAGATCGACCAGCACGCCAAGCACCCGATCATCCTCATCCTGCCTGAGCAGAAAGAGAAGCTCGCGAAGAAGGATTATGGCGGTTCGATGCGTCTGGGCGCGTATCCGTGCGAGCTGAAAGAGGGGACGATCGCGCGAGATGCTTACGGCGCGGCAGACATTTCGGAGCGCCACCGTCACCGCTACGAGGTAAATCCCGACTACATCACGCAGCTCACCGATGCTGGCCTTGTCTTCTCGGGCACCTCTCCCGACGGTATGCTTTGCGAGATCGCCGAGTTGCCGCAGAGCGTACACCCGTTCATGCTCGGCACGCAGTTTCACCCCGAGCTCAAGGCTCGCCCGCTTGCGCCGCATCCGCTGTTTGATGCGTTCGTAAAAGCGGCGCTCGCTCAGCAAAAGGCGCGGTAGTATCGCATGGCATCGTTGCGCTTCGTATCAGCAAATATCTGGCTCTCGAGGACGATCGATTTGGTGCAGAAGTTTCTCGCCGATAACGAGGCAGATGTTGTGTGCGTGCAGGAGCTTCGACAGCGTGACGTGCCGCTCATTGCAGGGTTTCTTGGTGGCGCACAACACATGTTCGTACCGATGGCACTGTATCCGTTTGATGATGGGCCAGATGTCATCGGCGTCGGTATCTTTTCTCGCGTACCGATGGTGCGGTCATGGGCGCGCTATTACAATGGCAACCCTGCGCGTATCGTGGAGATGAATCCACGTGCGGGAGTGGAGGAAAAGCACGAGACGATAGCAGGCGTGCTTGCGCTGTGCGACATTGAAAAAGACAATGCTACATTCCGCATTGCAACCACACACTTCACCTGGGCGCCGGATGGTCTACCCGATGCGTTCCAGCGCACAGACGTGGCAGCGATGCTGCATGCGCTCGATAATGAGGGCGAACTTATCCTCTGCGGCGACTTCAATGCGCCACGTACGAACCGCGATGGTACGCCGGGCGAGATATTTTCTACCATCGCCTCTCGCTATACCGACAATGTCCCTGCCGAGTACACCACCTCAATCGATGGCGCGATTCACCGCGCGGGGCAGTTGCCGTACATGGTCGACGGTCTCTTTTCGACCCCGAGCTACGCAGTCTCCGACGTCGCTCTCCACTCCGGCGTCTCCGACCATATGGCTATCACGGCAACGGTATCGCGCGCTTGAAAAAGAAAAGCCAGTGCGCGCCGAAGACGGGCGAACTGGCTTAGAAAAGCGCTCCGGAAAGCGCTGATGTTTACCGGGGTGTTCCGATCTTGTAGGAATTTCCGGCCTCGGAGACGATGGCGAAGATTGCAGAAATACTGTCGTCTTTCGCGCCTGCCAAGAAGAGATCGGGGAAGCCCGGGATCTTTTCAGGCAATGGCTGCTGCGTTTTCTCGATCGTTGCTGCAAGTGTGCGTGCTCCTGCCAGGATCTCTTCATTGAACTCCATTGGGTAGGCTCCTTGCTGACGAAGGGTGTCTGTCATATTTTTAACCCTGAATAGGTAATTTGTCAATCTCTGCGAAAAACGTGTGCAATTCGCTTCGGAGCGCCGCCAGGTCGCTCTCGCGGTGCATCTCGTGTACTTCCTGCTTTTCGTCGCGCTTCGCCTTGCCATAATCAATGACGAACCAGTTGCCGTCATGGTCGAACATCATATTGCGCAAACGAATATCGTTATGCGTGATTCCTCGCTCGTGCAAGAGTTCAAGGTACCTTGAAAGCTCTTCATATACTGCGGTCCGATCGAACTGCCGCGCTGCTATCACCAGTTCGGCGGCTTCATCCGGCTTCTCCAGGAGCTGCGATAAACTCTTTCCCTCGACCTTTTCCATGCCGTACGAATGCCCCTCGGTAGGGTGGGTCCGAAGGAAGTATGGTTTCGGAGACCTGACACGACCATACTCGAGATTACTGACTGATCGCAGGAATCCGAATTCCGCACGAATATGATTGTTTTCGTTGTATCGATCCTGGTTCGTGATGAATTTGACGCAGATGCGCGGATGTCCGAGCACCTCGTACACCTCAGCGGTCGCGCCGTTCCCTTGGAACAGCGTCGTCTTGCCGAAAGACGATACGACGTTTCGATCGAATTCTTTCACCTCCGCAACGAGTTCCTCGTCCAATCCTTCCGCCACCTCCATGGAAAACAATGCGTCTTCCCGTTGCTGCTTGAACTGTGCGAATCGCTTGAAGAATGCGCGCAGTGAGTCGCCCGTTGGGTTGCCGTCATCCAGATTGTCGTATGCGTCCTCCCACCGGCTGGCTAGTTCACCGGCATTGGCGCGACGTAACTGCTCTATATCGCGCAAAAAAGACTGTTCGAGGATATCGATCGTCGGAACTTCTTCCTGCACCGTCGCCTCAGCAGACGGTGTGACAGGCCGTACCGATCCGCGTTCTATTTTTTTTGGACCCTCGAAAGGCATCGTAGGCATTGTAACGCACCTCTCTCGTGTTGAATACCGGGCCATTTTCAGGTATTCTACGCAGCACGTTGCGGCCCCGCCGCGCGTACCATTGCCAGATCGTCTAATGGTAGGACTACTGCCTCTGGAGCAGTGTATCTTGGTTCGAATCCAAGTCTGGCAGCCAACTTGAGATAGGTTCGGACTCCGAGGAGCATCAAAATTATGAAATTAAAGAACGATCGATACAAAAAAGCACGAGGCGTGTATACCCGTCTTTTAGAAATAAATTGTCAAAAATGCGACTCAAATATTTGCCTTTACCAGAAAGATGGACCAGGCAATCTTCGCCGTATGTACATAGACCGCATAATTGAACCGAGAGTGTCGATTGCAAGAAAAGACCTGACTTGCTCCAAGGGCCATTTGATAGGAGTAAAGATTATCTACGAAAAAGAAAATCGCCCAGCCTTTAGGTTGTTTGTTGATTCAGTTTTGAAAAAGATCGTAAAAGCAAATAAATAGTCATTCCGAGGAGCGTCAAAGTGGTAGACTATAAAGTGTCAGGAAAGCCTTGTGGGGCTTGATGGGTAAATTTACGAGACCGAAGAGGCCAGCACGTGAAAACGCATCATCTGGAGTTTAGAGAGGTAGATCGTGTGCGCTTTGAGGAAGTGAGAAGCGGCCTCAAGGGTATCGAGACGCGCGCCGCGACCGATAAGTATCGGGCGATGGAAGAAGGGGACGTCATCACGTGTACCTGCGGACAGGATTCGTTTTCGAAAAGAATCGTACGCAAATGGCACTGGCGTACCATTGAGGCCATGCTCGCCGAAGTGCCGCTGCAGCGAATCATGCCAGACGTCCATTCGCTCGAGCAGGCACGGGCGCGATATGCCACGTACCCGGGCTATCCGGAGAAGATAGCAACCTACGGCATCGTAGGGTTCGAGCTTGCGTAGTGCGCAGTGAGCGTCGTGGACAAGGAGTGTCGCAGTTGCTCCACTGCACGCGCCGGTTCGATGGTGTACAGTGTGTATATATTCCTCACAACCCCACTGTATGCAAAAGATTACTCCGTTCCTCTGGTTCGATCGTAACTGTGAAGAGGCGATGGACTTTTACGTCTCGGTATTCAGTGCGAATCCTGCGCCGTCTGGGCAGCGCGGCGAATCGAAGATCGTGAGCATCAAGCGCTATCCCGAGGGCATCACCGAAGGGCCGATGGCCGGTTTCGATGGCAAAGTGCTCACTGGCGTGTTCCTCCTGAACGGACAGCGGTTCATGGCACTCGATGGCGGGCCCGTCTTTCAGCCGTCCTTAGCGACATCGTTCCTCGTCGAATGTGAGACACAGGAGGAGATTGATTATTTCTGGGAGAAGCTCGGTGAGGGCGGCGACCCGTCGGCGCAACAGTGCGGCTGGCTCAAGGACAAGTACGGCTTCTCGTGGCAGGTCGTGCCGGACATGGCAAAGTGGTTCGACCAGGGCGAGGACAAAGAAGGTGCAGCGCGCGCCATGCAGGCGATGCTCGCAATGAAGAAGATTATCATCGCAGACCTTGAAAAAGCCTATCGTGGTGCGTGAGCGTAGCGTGCAAAGGTTCATGCTATAAGGAAAAGATATGCAGCGATATCGACGTGCGTTGTTGGCGGTCCTATTCATCGTGATTCTCGCCGCGAGCTATTGGGTTACGCGCAGGTTCCTGGTGCCCGACCTCACGGTGCCGCTGTCGTCCGATACCGTGTCCTTGTCACCACGCATCGATGCGCTGCCGAAAGAGGAGATAGACGATGCGGAGCGTGCAGACCTCCTGTTCGTGCGGGAGGAAGAGAAGCTGGCGCGCGATATCTATACGCAGCTTGCCGCGCGCTGGCAGCTGCGCATATTCGACAATATCGCGCAGAGCGAACAGGCGCACACCGACGCGGTCCGTGCGCTCTTAGAGCGCTACGAAATCGCTGATCCCGCTGCGGTGACGATCGTCGGGGAGTTCGCCGATACGGAGCTTGCCGCGCTCTATGCGCAGCTCATTGCCCAGGGTGGCGAATCCGAAGTGGCGGCTCTGAAAGTCGGCGCTTTGGTGGAGGAATTCGACATCGCTGACCTGACGGCGCGCATCGCGCAGACCGACAACGAGGACATCCGGTTCGTATATGAGAACTTACTGCGCGGCTCGCGCAATCACTTGCGCTTGTTCGCGGCGCAGCTTACGGCACGCGGCCAGACCTATGCGCCGCAGTACATATCGACGGCGGAGTATGGAGCCATCATATCGAGTCAGCGCGAAGTCGGCGGCCGGGGGCGCTAAACTACCGCACTGGGTGGACGGACGGTATACTGGTCGGCATATGACCAAAACGTTCGGATCGAGCATCGTGCTGGGAGTTCTGGGGGGTGTACTGTTGTGGGTGCCGGCGACCGCGCAAGCGGCATCGCATATCAGATTCGATGGTATTGAGGGCGAGGCAAGGGCGATAGTGCCCGCATCAGAGACAGGGGAGATCCAAGGTACTGCCGCGCCGGCACAGAAGCCGCAGGAGGCTGGCATGGCACCGGGCGGGGAGCCGGATCCGGCAGGTGGTCCTGTCCCGCGTATCGGCGAGGGGGGTGCTGGTGCCAGCACGGTGCCGACCGAGGCTGGTACGCCGCCCGCCGGGACAGGAACGCTCGTTGAGCCGATTCCTGCAACGACTGCTGCCGATGTAGATGCACCGAGCGAGCCGGTCGCGGTGAGTGCGGCGGCGCTGCGCGAGCTTTCTCCCGAACAGCGCGAGCTGCTCGTCGGGAGCGCGCCGCAGGATCCCGAGGCGATCGCGACACCGGAAGATCTGCGCAGTTTCGTCGCGGCGACCATTGAGCAGCATCCGCAGATCAGTGCCGTGCATGTGGAGGAGGCGAAAGTGCTTGTGCGCTACGAGACACCGGCAAAGCTCTTTGGCTTCATTCCGCTCACGGTGACCGAGACTATCGAGGTAATGCCAGGGAAGGGCGACGAGGAATACGCGGTGTCGGTGCACAAGCCGTGGTACAGCTTTCTTTTGAGCGAGACGGCGCCGGGCGCGGCTGTGACGGCGCTTGCCAAGGGCAAAAAGAAGCCGAAGCCGTCGGAGCCGATACCGATTGAGTCGTTTAGCTTTGGGTCATCAAACGCTGGGCGAGTCATCAAGCTCATTGCCGATGGCATTGGGCAGGCAAACGATGCGTTTGAGCGCGAGGCCGACCAGGCGGCGGATCGGTAATATATAAAAAGGAGGCAGGGGGCCGCCGCGTAGCGGCGGCCCCCGTCTTGTATACTGTAGGCCATGCTTTCGTTCATACAAAAGAAACTCGACGCGATCACTATGTATCGCGTTGTCATTTACGGACTCTCTGCCATCGCGGCTGTCGCATTCGCGCTCTCGCTACTAGGCATGCTCTACATCGCGCCGGCACTGCTGGCGCTCTCTCTATTCCTTATCGTTGGCACGGCAATAGTTACCCACGAGCTGTGCGTCTCGGCTACCAAAGCACCAGGCAATATGGAGTCGTCGCTCATCACGGCGCTCATCCTCTTTCTCATCATCACGCCAGCGGGCAGCGCACGCGAAGCCGTCACTGTTGCTGCGATTACCGCACTCGCCATTCTCCTCAAGTACGTTATCGTCTATCGCCACCGGCATCTCTTTAATCCAGCAGCGCTCGTCTTGGTGTTTGCGGGGCTCGCAGGGTTCATTGGCGCCGAGTGGTGGGTCGGTTCGCGGTACCTGTTGCCCGTTGTCGCAGTAGTTGGCGCGCTCATCGCGATGAAGACCCGTCGCGAGCGCTTGGTGCTCGCATACATTGGCATCAGTACTGTGCTCGTGCTTGCCTACGCAGCGGCCACTGGAGCACCGTTTCTGGAGGCTCTCATGCGGCACTTCCTCTCATGGCCGACTGTTTTCTTTGCATCGGTCATGCTCACCGAGCCATTGTCGCTGCCATCGACCCGGCGCTTGCAGTACACCTATGCAGCCATTGCGGCCGCGGCAGGCAGCATCCCATTCTCTCTTGGCATGCTGCACAGCACGCCCGAGCTCGCGCTCCTTGCGGCCAACCTGTTTACGTTCTTCGTCGATGCACCCGAGCGCAGCGATCTGTCGTTTGTGGGTCGCACCGAAGTGGGCAAGGACACTTTTGAATATCACTTTCGTCCAGCGCACCCGCTTTCGTTTACGCCGGGGCAGTACATGGAGTGGACGCTCCCGCACGAAGTGCCCGACGAGCGCGGTATCCGCCGGTACTTCACTATCGCAGCAGCACCCTCGGGCGAGACTGTCTCATTTGCGGTGCGGCACCTGCCACAGCAGAGCAGCTGGAAGAAGTCTCTCGCCGATCTCTCGCCTGGTGCGGTCATGCACGCTACGCAGCTTTCTGGCGACTTTACGCTTCGGCACGATACGCCGCGGCATGTGTGGATTGCTGGCGGCATCGGTATCACACCGTACATGAGCATGCTGCGCGATGCGCTCGCGCACGGCCGCAAGATTGAGGCGACGCTGTTGTATTGCAATAAGACCGAGAACGATATCGCGTTTACTCAAGACCTTGCACGTGCGGGCGACGCGGGAGTTGCGGTTGTGCATGTGCTGGCCGAGAAGCCAGCAAGCGATATACCGTGCGAGGTTGGCTTTGTCACCAAAGATGTTATTGAGCGCCGCGTGCAGGGTTGGCAAGAGGCAACGTTCTACCTCTCGGGCCCGCCGGGCATGGTCGCCTCGTACGAGACGCTGCTTTCTGGCATGGGCATCCCCGAGAACCGCATCGTCACCGACTACTTCCCGGGCCTCGCCTAGCATGGTCGACGAACCCGCACATGTGTACCAGTTTGACGCGCTGGGTACGCGCTGGCGCCTTTCGGTGTGGGATGCGGTGTCGGCCGACAGCTTTGCACAGCTTGCGCACGAGTGCGTGGGCATGGCGCGCGAGTTCGACGATGCGTACTCGCGTTTCAAACCCGACTCGCTGGTGAGTCGGCTTGCACAGACCAAAGGTGAACACGAAGTGCCGGCAGATTTGGTGGCAATGTTGCGGCTGTACGAAGAGCTCTCCGATGCGACAGGAGGGAAGATAAACCCGTGCATTGGTTTTGCACTTTCCGACACAGGGTATGATGCGCAGTACTCGCTGCGCGAAGCCGAAGAGATTCGCGACGTACCACCGCTGCGCGAAGCGCTCACCATCGTGGACGATCGGCATGTGCGCCTGCATTGTGCGGTGTTGCTCGATGTCGGGGCACTCGGCAAAGGGTATTTGGTCGACCGCTTGTACGAGCGTTTGATTGCCGCGGGGCTTGCGCGATTCATGGTAGACGGCTCGGGCGACATTCGCTACCACGCTGCCGACAACACGCCGATTGTGTGCGGCCTTGAGCATCCGCTCAATGTGACCCTTGCCATCGGCACGCTCTCGCTACCATCGGGTGCATTGTGCGCCTCGGCAACAAACAGACGACGATGGGGAAATCGGCATCACTATATCGATCCGCACACCAAAGAATCGCCCGAGCAAGTGGTGGCAACATGGGCATGGGCAGAAACAGCAGCGCTTGCCGACGGGCTCTCCTCGGCGTTGTTTTTTGTCCCGCCTGCGCAGCTGTCGCGCTTTAGCTTTGAATATCTTGTGCTCGACGCGCAGCTACACGCACACAGCTCGGCAGGATTTGCTGCCGAGCTGTTCACGTAGCGTGTATGTGTTGTTTGAACGCAGCTATAAACATTCAGCTACGAGGCGCGGGGAATGCGGGCGAGGAGTCGTACTAGTGCGTACGGTGACGAGCACGCAGGGGCCCCGCAACGACGTAGATGGATGTTTTAGCGCGTTCTAGATGCGGGCTTCTGCCTTGATGTCGGCAAGCGCATCCATAAAGCCGCCGGGGGTGAGCGACGAACCGTTGACGACCGAGAGCTTGATGTCGTCGAGCTTCTTGCCGACGACGAGCTGCGTGTAGCCGCCCGAGAACTTCTTTTGGTTATTTACGCTGCCCGGGTTCGTGGCATCACCCTTAAAGGTTGTGGCGGTAACGACATCGCCCTTGAGCGTGACCGACACATGCACCGTCTCGTTGCCAGCAGGCGACTGGTAGACGCCATCGGCAGAGAATGTGCCGTCTTTGTATGTGCTGGTTACCGGCGCGGTGGCTGGCGTGGGCTGTGTGGGCGTGTCGGTCACATTGCCTGGTGTGCCAACCGGGAAGGTGCCGCCTGCAGGATCAGCCGGTGGAAGGTTGGTGGTCTGCTCCTGCGGCGTGTTGGTGGCAACCGGCGCTGGCTCGGCAGTGGGCTTCCAATAAAGGCTGGCGCCGAGTCCGAGCAGGGCGACGACGACAGCGATGATGATGATCTGCATGGTGCGATGCTTTACTTTGTAAACTAGTGTAAGTCTGCCGATTGTATCACACCTGCGTTCCGCAAAAATCCATAAAGAGAAAGCCGCCCCATGGGGGCGGCCTCAATGATTGTGTAGCGCCCGTTAGTGCGCGCTACGATGATCCTTCTTCTGTTGCTTTTTCTTGAACACCGGCGGTCGGCGCGGGGGCACTGGCGTGTCCTGCGCGGCCGGCGTCGCTGCGGGGGCGGCGGTCTGTGCGGGCACGGCCGCTTGCGGCGGCGTCGCAAACGGCGCGGGCTCGACCCTCTCCACTGCAGCGGGCGTCGCGACAGAGGGTGTGATGCTGACGGTGCGAGGCTGCGAGCTGTAGAAGCTCATAAAGTAAGCCAACGCCGCTGAGGCGGCTCCGATGACGAGCACGGGCACAATCGGATTTCCGGCACGTGCAGGCACAGAATCTTGTTCAAAGGACATTCTTTTTCCTTTCGGAACCGCTGGGAATCAGCGGCAGGCAACAATATAGCACACATATGCGCGCATGGCAAATGTAAAAAGGCGGAAATTATCAAAGAAGGTAGAAAGTTTGGCACGTTTTTAACAATCGCAAGTCAAAGGCCGTTCGACATTTCAGCAACAATCATTTCTCAGCTACACAATTACTTTATTCATCGACTCATCAATAACAACGACCTAAGCGCAGTACGTCGCGCGGTTGCCTACTTAGATGACCTTTCTTTTGATACCATCCCGATTCTTTCTGTAGGCAGCTGTTTTTTGCAGGCCTCGCGACCGACATACCCGTCAAAATCAACATGAGGCGTCTCGAGGATCCGGAAATGCGCCCGAAGAGCGATACCGTCAACCTTATTGACGCGTGGTCCTAAACGACTAGATACGAGCTCGGAGCCGCGTGTATGTGGCTACATCAAAAATATGGGAAAATATGGGGACAAAAATATGAATATGGGGACAGTAACCGTTGCCTAGCTTTTCTTGACATCCAACCCATCTCCTGATACTATTAGCGGGTCAAACATTCTCCATATTGGTGTTCTGTCTTGTAGATACAAGACCTGCCGGAAGTAACGTTATCGGCCCGAATCCCTCTCGAGACCGTAAGACGATACATTTTAGGGGTTCAGTAGGGGCCGTACGCGCGAAAGCGCAGAGACTGCGCGACACGAGCGCTCACCAATTCAGTTGTTTCTATCGCTCGTTCGCATCCGTTGCTTGTCGCAGCGTACGCCCTACACCCACATCATTTCGCCCAATTTCGGGCACATACACATCATGGGTACATACTCACGTTCTTCAGGCAGGGATTCTGGGCGCTCGGGCGGGCGTTCTTCGTCATATGGCGGTCAGCGCTCACAGGGAGGTAATCGCGGCGGATACGCCGGCGGTTCGCGTGGCGGCTATGCGCCGCAGCGCAGCTACGGCCGTCGCCGTGGCGGCAACCAGGGTCAGTACATCGACCCGGCTCGCTTCATCAATAAGAATGTCGCACCAGAGGTGCAGCAGGTCTTCGTGCCGAAGCACAACTTTGCCGACTTTGAGATCCAGGACTCGCTCAAGAGCAACATCCTCGGTCGCGGCTACCAGACCCCGACCCCTATCCAGGACCGCACTATCCCGCACACGCTCTCGGGGAAGGACGTGGTGGGCATCGCCAACACCGGCACCGGCAAGACGGCGGCATTCCTCATTCCGCTCATCCACAAGGTGCTCAGCAATCGCGCAGAGCGTGTGCTCGTCGTCGTTCCGACGCGTGAGCTCGCCATCCAGATTGAAGATGAGTTTTGGCAGTTTGCCGATCAGCTTCGCATCGGCGCGGTGTCGTGCGTGGGTGGCGCACCTATCTATCGCCAGCTCAATATATTGCGCCGCGACCCGCATTTCGTCATCGGCACGCCGGGCCGCATCATCGACCTCATCAAGCGTGGCGCCATCGACCTCGGTCGCTTCAATACGGTCGTGCTCGACGAGGCAGACCGCATGCTCGACATGGGATTCATCGACGACATCAAGGACATGCTCGCGCTTATGCCCGACAAGCGCCACACGCTCTTCTTCTCGGCGACCTTGTCGCGCGAGATCGAGGCGCTCATTGGCAAGTTCCTCACCGATCCGGTGCACATCTCTGTCTCGACCGGCGATTCTTCTAAGAACGTCGAGCAGGACATCGTGCGTATCGATCGCGGCATGAACAAGATCGACGTGCTCGACCAGCTCTTGAGCAAGCCGGAGTTTGCCAAGGTGCTCGTCTTTGGCAAGACCAAGCAGGGCGTCGAGACGATTGCGCAGAACCTGATGCGCCGCGGCCACAAGGCCGAGTCTATCCATGGCGACAAGAACCAGCGCAGCCGCCAGCAGGCACTCAATCTGTTCAAGGATGAGCGCGTGAACATTCTCGTGGCGACCGACGTCGCGGCACGCGGCATCGACGTCCCGGGCGTGACGCACGTCATCAACTACGACATCCCGATGACCTATGCCGACTACGTGCACCGCATCGGCCGCACGGGCCGAGCCGGCAAACGCGGCAAGGCTCTCACCTTCATCGACTAGCTAGCAATTTTTACTCGCTCACAGTACGCGTATGTCAAAGAACTTCATGCAAAACGGAAAGTGGATAGACAGTCCGCGTGCGGCGACCATTGTGGTGTGCGCGTGCGGGGGCAAGTACATCAAGACGCGCGAGGCACAGACCACGTGCCTGCCGTGTGCGGCGCGTGCTAAGGCTGTGCGGGTGTAATCGGTGGGAAATAGCGAGAGCGGGCGGGGCCGAAGGCCCCGCCCGTTTGCGTTACGGGGTAGGATATAGTGACGAGAACTTGCATGTATTTCGTCTATATCCTCGAATGCGCCGACGGGTCGCTCTATACTGGCATCACCACCGACGTTGCCCGGCGTTTTGCCGAGCACCAGGCGGGCACGGCAAGCCACTATACGAGCGCGCGCGGCGCGGTGCGCATATGCTACAGCGAGTCGCAGCCCACGCGCTCGGCCGCACTCATCCGCGAAGCGGCGATTAAACGTCTCTCTCGGGAGAAAAAGCAGGAGCTCATATCCCTTGCTTCTTCATGAAAAGGTCGGGTATGCTCCCGGCATGATGAAGGTGCGCGTCATAGCCGAAACCGACGAGCTGCTGGTGCTCAACAAGCCAGCAGGGCTTATTACGCATGGCGACGGCCGCACCGTCGAGCCATCACTTGCGCAGTGGATTGCCGAGCGCTACCCAAGCATGGCAGCTGTGGGCGAGCCGTGGGTCTCGCCGCAGGGGGAGAGTGTGCCAGTGAGCGGACTGGTGCACCGGCTCGACCGCACCACAAGCGGCGTACTCCTGGCCGCTAAGACGGATGAGGCATTTGCGGCGTTGCGTCAGGCGTTCAAAGAGCGTCGCGTCGAGAAGACGTATCGCGTGTTCGTATACGGGCATATGGAACTAGGCGCCGGACGCATCGTCTCTGAGATCGCGCGCACGACCGAGCCGCCGAAACGATGGTATGCGAAACCGTGTGATGAAACTGATGTACGTGCTGCGATAACCGAGTGGCGCGTACTCGAACGGATGAGCGATCTGGGAACAGGCGAGCCGGTCGCATATCTCGAAGCGCGACCGTTCACCGGGAGGACGCACCAGATCCGTGTGCATCTCGCGTCGATCGGGCATCCGATCATTGCCGACCATCTGTATGCCGAGGGCCGTCCTGCGCTCTTGGGCTTCGCGCGCCCGGCGTTGCATGCGAACGCTGTCTCGCTGGAGCTGGGAGGAGTGCGGCGCGACTTTACTGCGCCCCTGCCGCCTGACATGGTGCACGCGCTTCAGGCGGCGGATACGGTTCTATTGACATGATATATTTTAGATGCAAAATGCAAATCGGACAGATAGAATAGATATGGTCCGTACGAAAGGAAATGACCCATGAATCTTCAGGAGAAGGGTTCCGGCATGCTGAAGCCGGACTTCGAGTCGGCGATGGCGCGCGAGCGGTTCGTGCCGCTGCTGTTGATCCCGTATCATATCGGCGCCATCAGCGCACTGCAGCACCTCGCCTTCCATGAAGACGACTCAATCCTGCTGGATGCGCGGCATCACGATGGTCTCGTCTATCCCGCGCTGTATTTCAACTGGCGTCCGAGCGATGAGAACGTTCTCGGCGAAGGCGACGCGCTGCGGCAGATGGCGGATCGCCTTACTGGCCAGCGAGTGCCGACGGGCGAGGGCCGGGTGGTTGCCGGCCGCCTTGAGACGGAGCGGCTCTGCGAAGACCTGAAGCTCCTGCGGGAGCATGGCATGTTTCTCCGCTGCTGGATTCAGTCGCCCCGATTGCTTTTGAGGACGGCGGATGATCCGACGGGCAAGCACGCCGGCATTAGAGTCGCACCTGGCGTTCGCGAGTACCAACTGGAGCGGATTCCGATGGAGTTCCGCGAACGCATGGCGCTGCGTGCGCACTAAGACATGGCCGCCCCGATGGGGCGGCCGCATTCGTGGTCCTTGCATTGTGCGTAGTGCAGGCACGTGGCATACTCGCAGCCGGACGTAGCAGAGTAAGAAAGGATACATATATGAAGTGGCAACCACCACGACACGGGGCTTCGCGCTCGGAGATGAACGATATCCACGCGCATGGCATGAAGACGGGCGACGACCTGCGCATGCACTGGGCGATAGGTGCGATCCTTGCCAAGGGCGATGGCGCCCGTCCGCCGTTTGATGTCGGGGACACCGTGCGATTCGCCGAAAAGGCGCCGGATATCGTCGACGCCGCATCGGGCGGCCGAGGCATCCAGAAGCAGCGGGGCGATTACGCTGCCTTCGCTGTGTTCTACGAAATGTATCAGGGCCGCTGGGTCTGGACAGTCATGTTTGGCAACGGTGAAGAACGGTTTCTCGCCAGCTATTTCGTGAAAGTGGATAGGGCAGTAGCGGCCTGACCGAGCGAAGGTGAAGAAGAGAAGATCGGGGCAGCGCGACGGAGTCGCGCTGCCTTTTTCAGTGCGCCATACGCGGCAGCGCGCCGATGCTGCCTATACGTTCTACTGTTATCCACAGTGCCGCATGGACAACGTAAGGATCCCGTATCTCATACGTCATACTAAACAGGTAGCAAGGGATTTCAACGGGAAAGGGATCTCTCTTGGGTCGTCTACTGGCGCACTCCTATCCTTTCCGCAAAAGAACTACTGGTCGCCGCAGATCCTCGCGGGCCAGCATTATCAGTTCTCATCATAGCTCTATGAAAAACGCATATGCTTCAACGGCAGTGCGCGCGCTGTGTGCGTTCGTGGCATGTACGGTACTGACGATACTCGTGTATGCAGTCTCGCCCCAGTTCGCGCATGCACAGGTGCTCACGCGCCAGCTCGAATTCGGCATGACGGGCACGGACGTATCCGCACTGCAGACCTTCCTCGCGACTGACCCGAGCATCTATCCGCAAGGACTCGTAACCGGGTACTTCGGAACATTGACACGAACGGCCGTGGCGAACTTCCAGAGTCGCAACGGACTTCCGGCGGTCGGGCGCGTCGGGCCGCTCACGCTCGCCGTACTCAACACGCAGATCACAGGCGGCACTCTCGGCGGTTCGTTGCAGGCGCCTGCCATCTCAAGCGTCGGCATTACCAGTACCCGTGATTCCGCGACCGTGAACTGGGGTACCAACGAACTGGCACGAGGGGTGCTCTACTACAGCTCGTCTCCGCTCGTCACCTTTGAGCGCACGAATTCCGTCGATGTAAGCGGCAACACCGCCCAGACGGATACCGCGCCACGCGTAGCGCAGAGCGTGCGTGTCTCCGGTCTCCAGCCGAACACGACGTACTACTACCTGGTCTACGCTACGGATCAAGACGGACTCGTGAGTGTCACGTGGCCTAACACGTTCCGCACCGCTAACTAGGTATGGGGGTACCTCCTGCTTATAAGCCATGAAAGGTCGCTGGGCGCCGGCGACCTTTTTGTGTTGTGTACCTGCGCCGCCGGATACGGTTTTTTTATGAAAAAGGATATCGAAGACAAGCGAGTCCGCGACGACTCTGCTATAGTGGCGCCATGCGATATACGCCCGAGATCCATCGCGCTGTGCGCTTCGCCATCAAGACGCACGAGGTATACCAGAAGCAGAAGCGCAAAGGGAAAGATGTCCCGTACATCACGCATCCGTTGGTGGTAGGCCTCATAGTAGCGCGCGCTGGCGGCAGCGAGGAAGAGGTCATCGCCGGCATCTTGCACGATACGATCGAAGACAGTACTCCCGCTAAGCGTGTTACGCGCACGATGCTTGAGGAGCGCTTCGGCGGCGAAGTCGCGGCACTCGTCGAAAGCGTGACTGAGAAAGACACGTACTCATGGGAAGAGCGCAAGCACGCGGCGCTTGAGCACATCGAGACATTCTCGCACGGCTCGATCATGGTCAAGAGCGCCGATATCATCGCCAACATGGCGGAGCTCTTGGACGATCATGCGACGGACGGCACAGACGTGTGGCGCCGCTTCGCGGCGCCCCAAGAACGAGTGCTTGCACATGCCCAGCAGGTCATCGCCGCGCTTCTGGCACGATGGCCGGAGAGTCCGTTAGCAGACGATCTTGCGGAAGTGTCTGCACGGCTGCGTTCTATCGAAAGCGACTGAACGTCGTGCTAGCATGCGAGCGTGCGAGGATCACGACGCGACTATCTCAGGCACAAGGAAACGGCGCGCTCGCTCGTTCGGGAGCGTATCGCGCTCTACAACGCAGCAGGGTTCTTTCGTGTCGGGCGTATCGCTATCCGCAATCAGAAGACGCGTTGGGGAAGCTGCTCGAAGCAGGGGAATCTCAATTTTCATTACAAGCTCACGTTTCTCCCGCTGCCTCTCGTCGATTACGTCATCGTGCACGAACTGTGCCATCTGCGGGAGTTCAATCATTCGCATGCGTTCTGGGAGCTGGTCGCTGCCATCATGCCCGATCATGACGCGCGCAAGCGCGCGCTTGCGCGCCATGCCGTGGTCCTGCGCCGCGGCTGATGCGGCGCGTGTTGTGGCGTATACGATGGCGGCGGTATACTGCCATGCATGAAGTATGCGGTCTTCGGTGTCGTAGCGGCAGGGTGCCTCTTGGCAGGCGGTTACTGGGTCTACGCTACGTATCTGCAGCAGCCGGCCGAGTCACTCCCGACTGACTATAAGGATATCTCGTTTCCGATCGGCGAAACGTCGGTGACGCTTGTTGACGGCGTGTCGGATGAGCCGGCGATGCCCGGTGCCGCATCACGCATCGTCATCCGTTATTTCGGCAATGAAGTGCGTAAGGACCTGGACGGCGATGGGCGCGAAGACGTTGCGTTTCTGGTCACACAGGAATCGGGCGGCAGCGGTACGTTCTTCTACGTAGTCGCTGCGCTTGATACTGGGCACGGGTATCGCGGCGTGCAGGCATATTATCTAGGCGATCGCATTGCGCCACAGTCGACCGTGTCAGGCCCAGGGCGGCAGGTGATCGTCAATTACGCCGACCGCGCACCCTATGAGAGCTACACGACGCCGCCATCGTACGGCAAGAGTGCATACCTCGTGTACGACGCTGGCCTTGCTCAATTCATCGAGGTGCCGCTTGATGAGGCTGGTGCACCAGATCCCGCACGAATGACCCTTACCATGAAGACCTGGGAATGGCAGCGCCTCCAGGAGGAGGGCGCAGTGATAGTGCCGCAGCGTCCAGGGGTATTCATGGTCACGTTCTGGCCAGACGGCACGTTCAAAGCGACGACCGACTGTAATCTCATTTCAGGAACCTACGCGGCGACCGCAGACACGATCGCGCTCGTCGAGACAGCGCGGACGGAGCGCGCGTGTCCGCCGTCGCAGGAGGTGGTGTTTGCGCAAGCGCTTGCCGAGAGTGCGACGTACCGTTTCAGCGACGACGGCGAGCTCAGTATCCTGCTCAAGGGTGGCGGCATGATGTGGTTGCGGTAGTCCTGTCCCCAGTATTCGTGCGTCACGTCCTCCGCGTGCGTTGCCGAGAGGTACACTGACCGCATGGCGCGACGTGCATCGCTTCTGCCGTTCCTCGTCCTCGCGATTGTCCTTGCTGGCGCTGAGGCCTTCGCGCAGTCGACCACTATGACCAGCACGACACAGATGGGAGGCACTCTTCCACAGTTGTCGCTGTCGAACATCCTCGCAGCCGAGGTGCTCGCCGAGAGCGCGCAGGTCCGCTGGCATTCCGACCATCCATCCGATTCGCGCGTTGACTACGGCCTGTCGACTGCGGCTCTGACGCTCTCGTCGCAGATGCGTTGCGACAACGGCGGACTTGTCGTCGATCACTGCGTACAGCTCAACGGGCTCATGCCAGCGACGAAATACTATTACCGCACGGTATCACAGGACGAGATGGGGCAGACGGCGCAGGGGGGTGGTACATTCACCACGCTTGCTGCCGCGACGGCATCGGCTGATACGACGCCGCCAGCAATCGTCAGCGGGACGCTTTCGGTGACGGTAGCGGACGGACGGTTACGGGCGGCCGTCACTCTCTCCGAGGCGTTGGAGCAGGGTACAGTCTCGCAGAGTACTATCCAGATCAAGGATTCGACCGGCGCGGTCGTCAGTAATGCGGCCGGCGCAACGGCAAACGGCGTGTTCGCGCTTCTCCCCGACGCCGGTCACGGCGGCATGTCGTACCGGCTCGTCGTGCGCGGCCTCAAGGATCTTGCAGGCAATCACATGACAACCGATTTCGTCTCGGAGGCGTTCATGAGTCCGGCACCGGTCATCGAAGCAGCCAGCGTGACCGGCCAGTCGACCGTCACGACCGTCGATACGATCCCGCCGGCTGTCAGAGAGTTCGCGTTCAAGGTCGTCAGTGGCGTATTGCAAGCGGGCGTGGTGTTCACCGAAGCTATCGATCTCTCGACATTGACCGACGGCATCGTCTTCATCGTCGACTCTGCAGGGCGGCGTGTCAGCAATGCGATGCAGCGCGGCGATGCGAGCGTGTACGCATCGCTCTCTGGTCCTGGTATCGCCGGCGAGCGCTACAGGCTGGTCATCCTCCACGGCGTTGCGGACCGTGCGGGCAATCGTATGCCAGGGGAGTACCAATCACCGTGGTTCGAGAGTCCGGCAGGTGCGGCCCCGCAAGAGTCAGCGGTTGCACCGAATGAGTCTGCGACCCGCATACTGGGAAGTGAGTCGACCGCTACCGCTGAACCGAAGCCGACGGTGGCGCAGGCGCAGGAACTTGAGCGGGTCGGACAGTCGGTTCGCGCTATCGAGCAGACGCAGCAAGGTGTCGCAACGCGCGTGGCAGATTTCATTGAGGCGGGCGTCGAGCGCAAACTGGCCCCTGTCGTCGCGTTCTCTCATGAAGAACGATCGCGTGAGCTTGAGCGCATCAAGCGCGCGGCGATCGCGCGCGGCAAACTGGCGGCACAGGAACTCAAGAACGCCGTCGCAGAGCCAGAACGAGGGATGGCAGAAGCAGAGGCGGCGGATCCGGTCCTGCGCTCGTCGCTCAAAGAGATCGAATTGATCATCAGGGCGGAAAGCGGTGTCGAGGTCGACCTGTCGCTCGGTTCGCGTGCGGTCACGCACGAGCTCGCCAAAGCGGCAACCTCGATCGCCCAGGAGCGCGAGAAACTCCAGGAGCGCAATGGCGAAGACCTGTACCGGGATTCCGACGGCGATGGCGTATCCGACTATGACGAACAGCATATCTACAAGACCGATCCGCACAATGCGTTCACTGGCGGCAGCCTTCTTACTGATGGCGAACGCATTCTCCTCGGTCTCGATGCGCGCTCCGCATCGCCAGCCCTGGTGCCGGTCGAATCGCCGCTCACGACGGGAACGGAGTCGCAGTATCTCTTTGAGGTCACCGATATCTCGTTCGTACCGAACGCTGATGATGCGGCAGAGGTGGTATCGAGATCGACAGTCGAAACCGACGGCCCTTCAATCAGTACAGCCAGCTCGACGCAACAGGCCGTATCGCAAGACCTCGTCATCGCTGGCCGGGCGTTACCGAATTCATTCGTGACACTCTACATCTTCTCTGATCCGATCGTCGTGACCGTCAAGACCGATGAGCATGGCGCGTGGGCGTATACGCTCGACAAGACGCTGCCGAACGGCTCTCACACGCTTTATGTTGCGATGGTCGACAATGGTGGCAGGATCGTCGCTAAAAGCAAGCCGGTCTCGTTTACACAGACCGCCGAAGCTGCTGCGTTCGTGCCGCTCTTGGCGCCTGCGGCCACCGCGCCGGGGCCGCTTGACGCGATCCGCGGCTATCTCATCGGGGCGGGAGTCTTTGCGGCAGCGTTGTTATTCCTCATCGCGTTGGTGACGTTGGGCATGTGGCACACAGGTACTGGCGGGCAACGGCAAGGGACCGATGCGCCCGAACAGCACGCGTAACCGTATGATAGGTTCGGTGCGGCGCGCACTTAGCGCAGGAACGCGAACGTTCATCGAGCACCCGCAGCTGTGGTTTACAGTGCTCGTTGCGGCGTCCATTTTCGCGTCGTACGTCTACGTCGCCAACAGCTTCGTGACGATCGCGCGCGACGCGCAGGATCAGCTCATCAACGTGCGCATCGGTTCCTTGCAGGACGCGTTCGCGCCGTTGGCTGGCGAAGTGTATGACCGACCGGATACGCTGCGTCTGCATATGCGGCGTATGCAAGAATTGAATCCGACGATCGTCGATTTCTCGGTGGTTGTTGAGCGTTCGCCCGGCGAATGGGTCGTGCTCATATCGACCGATCCGGCACAAGAGGCGTCGCGCCTGTTCGGCCTTGAGCAGGTACTGGGCATGGCGAAGCACGATACGGCGAACTCGTACACGATAGAGGAGAGCAGTTCTCAGACGCGGTACTTCCGCACTGTTCGCGCAGTCGTCCTCCCCGACGGCTCCGTGCCGGGCGTTCTCGTCACCAAACAGTCGTTGTCCGAGGCTGACGCTCGTATCGGTGCGAGTATCCGCACTGCCGTGATCGCGCTCGCCATTATCCTGCTTGTATTGCTAGTGCTGTTCTTCCGGCACGCGCGTATCATCGACTACGCCACGCTCTATCGGAAACTGCGCGATGTCGATACGCTCAAGGATGAGTTCTTGGGTATGGCATCACATGAACTGCGCGCACCGTTGACCGCGATCCGCGGCTACATCGACCTGTTGCGCAGCGGGAACGTCTCGCCGGAGAAGGCGGCGGAGTGGATGGAGCGCATCGACCTCTCAGCTGCCTCGCTCGACAACCTTGTCGCCGACATGCTCGACGTATCACGCATCCAACAAGGACGGATGTCGATCACCTCCACACCGACCGACGCAGCGGCGATTACGCGCGACGTGATCGAGATGTGGCGTGTCCCCGCCACCGAAAAAGGACTCACGTTGAGCGCCGATGTACCGAACGAGATGGTACTGATGATTGATCCGGAGCGCCTGCGCCAAGTGCTGACCAACCTGGTGAGCAATGCCGTAAAGTACACCAAACAGGGGAGTGTCGTGGTGCGTCTCATGCCGGTTGACGGTCGCGCAGTGATTCGCGTGAGCGATACCGGTATCGGTATGACGACCGAGGAGCGTGAGCACCTCTTTGCCAAGTTCTATCGCGCAGGGGGTGCGGACGTACGCGCGCAGCGCGGCACGGGCCTCGGGCTGTGGATCACCAAACAGTTGGTCGAGCTGATGGGTGGCGCCATCGCCGTCGAATCCATCAAGGACGTTGGCACACATTTCGTCGTCAGCTTCCCGCTGCCGAGGAATCCAGCGGCGTAACGAAACGCGGGGCCGTACGGCCCCGCGCTGTCGTGCGTTTCGGCAATACGTTATTCGTGATCGTGAGTTCCTGGCGCGCGGCGTGCATCCTCAATCCAGAAGACGTGCGTGATGACCGTGCTGCCATTGAGTAGTTGCTTCTCGTAGGTCGAGGCGCGGCCATCGCGCGAGCGGCGCACTTCGCGGCCCCAGGTTGCCGGATCGTCCGACACTGGCTCTTCTGAGCGAGCAGTCGCAGCGGTCGTTGCGGCGACCGTGGTCGTGATGTCGAGGTGTGCGTAGATGGATTCCAGCTCTTCGTAGTCATGCGCGTTGGGGTGCTGGTTCGACTCCGGGCTGTTGGTGTAGTCCATGCAGGTGTTGAGGTTCGGGTTGGTGAATGCTTCGTCCTGATGTCCGAGACCGAAGCCGTGGCCGACTTCCTGGCAGGTAACCAGATTCTTCCAGGCCGGAGTGTTGTACGCGGCAGTGCCGAAGTAGGTGTCGTTGAGCTTTGTCGTTGCGGCTGTTATATGATCGCCGTTCGTCCATATGGAGGCGATGCCAAGCCAGCCGTTCTTGCCGTAGGTATGGTTGCAGGCGCGGATCTTGCCCGTAATAGGATTGCATCGCTTGCGGTCGGTCGAACCCGAGGCACCCTGCTCTTTCGTGAGGTCGAGTACGTTCGAGATACTCCAGTCGGCTATCGTCGTGTCGAGGTAGCTGTCCCACGACGCGGTCACGCTGTCGACGACGCGCAGGGTGAAGGGATTCGCCGTACGTGCCCAATGATAATTACCCCAGGCATGGTCAGCGTGGGCTGGCGTCGCAAGGCCCAGGAGCAGCATTGCCGCGAACAGAGGCGTGTATCGCATACGATAATGGCACTACGATGGGTAAGTCAGTCCAGTGTATCGCAGCGGCCCCAGGAGTCCAGGATGAAACATGGCGTAGTGCACTGCAGTAATAGGAGAATATCGGCTATCATATACCTATGAATAGAACTCTCGTTGCTGGATCGGTACTCCTGCTACTCGCGGTTGCTGGGTATGCGGGCATGGCGCAAGAAGCGCGTCGTACTGCACCGAGCGCCGAAATGCCTGTTGCTAGTGAGCAGCAGGTATCCACGGGCATGCCGGTGCCAACTTCAGACGGCTCACCGGTCGTCGAGAAGGTCGTGACGCCAACACCGGCAGCAAAGACGCCAGCAGCGCAGGCTGCACCGGTTAGCACCGAGCCGAGCTATTTCTCTGCGGCCGATGTGGCGACCCAGAATCAGTACACGGATTGTTGGATTATCGTTAACGGATCTGTCTTCGACATGACCGGTTTCGACTCGATTCATCCGGGTGGTCGCGAAGCGATCCTGAAGCTCTGCGGCAAGGATGGCACACGAAAGTTTATGGGAGAGGACGAACACGCCGAACGAAACGCGTGGCAAGAGATCCAGCAATTCAAGGTCGGGCTGCTGCGCGGCTAACGGCACTGCGGTACACTTGCTGCATGCATATCGCGCTCAAAGCACTCGCGGCAGTCATCGGCATCGTCGTAGCTGTCTTTGCTGCGCGTGTATTCATCTCGCGCACGACACCTGTATCAACAGAAGATGTGTACGCGCGATGGAACGAAGGTATCGGCGAGACGGCCGACACGGTGTTTCGCTACCCGCGCGATCTCGGGCTCGCCTATGTAACGGCGGCAGCCTGGCCGCCGGTCGTCCAGGTGTCGCGAGGCCTCTTTACCTGCAATCCGACCAGCGAAGAGGAGAGCTACCAAGCACAGGTAGCGTGGCGCACCGTGGGCAAAGCATCGTACTGCGTATCACTCATGCGCGAAGGCGCGGCGGGCAGCGAATATGATAGTTACGAATACACGACATCGCGCGGTGAGGCGATCATCCGAGTGTCGTTTACCGTGCAGCGGCCGCAGTGCATGAATTACGACGAACCCCAGCAGGGTGCCTGCAAGCGCGAACAATCGGCATTTGATGCCGATGCGCTCGCCGCATCCATCGTCGAGACTATTCGTTCGCCGTTATTGCTGCAATGACACGCATCGTGCACGTGAACGACCGCATGCAGCGCGGGTATGCATATGAACTCATCGCGCCCGAAGGAGACGAATTCGATCCGCGCTTTACGCCGGATCTTACGCCCGCAGAGATGCTTGCGCTTGGCGTCTTCGGCGGGGTGTATCTGCGGGATTGTGCGGATGAATTCCCGGCAGCATGGTTCGCGCATGCGAAACTGCAACAGCCGGGCCAGTATGCTCAGGATCCAGCGCTCAACTATTTCGGGGTGCGGGCGTCGCAGCCGCTTTCGGTCTGGCGGCAGAAAGGATGGATTCATCCAGATGATCCGCGGGGGTGGTTCCAGTGGTATTGCCGATATTGGATGGGGAGGCGCATGCCACAGGAGGATGAGCGGCAGATCAAACGCTGGGTCGCGATGCGTCGGCATGTCGCGCAGGTCGCAGGTGCATGTGAGCGCGGGGACGCCTCTTGCCACACGAAGCAGCGACAAGCGCTTTTGCATTGGGCATACGACAGCCGCCGGCTATGACAGCAATGCCCCGCAGCGTGCGGCTGCGGGGCAACGTTATAAGGTGCGCGTATCGCGTAGCGTATGTGCGCGTATGGGCGGCGGGCCATGTGCCGCATGCTGATGCACGCGATGCATGCGATTCGGGTCCCCTGGCGGGAGTATCCGGTAGCGGTCGATGTCGAGCTTCGCATCGCGTCGCTCTGACAGAGTGGTCCGTTTACAATGCGGGAACAAGGCGATGTGGTACGTCACGGGCGTCTCCTTCCATCTTTTTGAAAGATATAATGGGATAGAAGGCATGTACAGCAGCATGTCACGCCCCTCTCATTGCGGTGTCGACGACGAGGTGTATCATGATGGTACGACTATGTATCGTGCCGAGACATCTCGGGACACGCTGCAGAAGCACCCGAGAAGCGGTCGACATCGGCTCGCGGCATAGCCATTATCCGCACCTAGCCGAAAAGATCGCGTATGCGTCACTATGCTCGCATGAAGATGGAGGATAAGAAGAAGTTGCTTCGAGAGGAGGATCATATGACACGACCGCCGCGCCTGGAAGGGGTCGTGAAGAACGCAAAGACAAATCCTGTGCGCAAGCCGAAAGCGGCGAAGAAGCGCATGACTCCCGAGTCATGACCTGGACACGTTGTCCGTGGTCACAGGCGAGAGACGTGTCGCGGGAATTCGTATCACGCATATGATCGAAGCGCTACGATACCCGCGCCGGCGTTGGCGGCATATACTTTCAATACCGTTCATCTGGGGAATGCTCGTGCCGCTCGTGTTCGCCGATCTGTGCATCGAAGCCTATCATCGCATCTGTTTTCCACTCTATGGCCTGCCGTACGTGCCGCGACGTCGGTATATCCGCATTTGGGACCGCGCGCGGCTGCGATACCTCGCGTTCCCTGAGCGCATCTTCTGTGCATACTGTGGCTATACAAACGGCTGGCTGCATTATGCCGCAGTGATCGCCGCGGAGACGGAGACGTACTGGTGCGGTATCCAGCATCGCGTCGATGGTACGTACGAACCAGCATCGCACGAGCAGCGCTTCTTGCCGTACGGCGACGAAGTGGCGCTGCGCGATCACCTGTCGCGCTGACGGTTATGCACCACGGTGTTCTGTACGGCGTTGCTGGCGGCAGTAAGCGTGCCATCATGTGTATATGAGGTATCGGTTTGCGGCATGATGCGTAGTACACGTATTGAGTAGTATGCATCGAATCTCCTTTACGCTCGTCCTGATCGCCGCAATCTGCTTTGCGTTCTTCTTCGCCGAGCAGGCGCTGCCTGGCAACCCGCTGTACATACTCAAGGTGAACGTGAACGAGCCTGTCCGCTCGCTTACCGGCATCACTGCAGAGTCTCGTATCGGATACGATATCGAGTTTGCGTTACGGCGATTGCATGAGGCAGAGCGGCTTGCTGCGCATGATGCGCTCACGGCCGGTGCGGCAACGACGCTTGAGACTCGGTTTGCTCATTCTGCGGGGAAGGCGAGACGAGCTATCGACGCGATGATGCAGCTCAATGCGGTGCGTGCCGCCGAGCTCAATATGCAGCTAGCGGCAGGGCTATCGGCGCATGAGGCGATCATGCGCGCGCTCGGAGAGCGAGGCGATACGGCGCGAGCGCGTTTGGCAGGGCTAGCGAGCGCGACGGGCTCTCAGCTGAACGCGGCAGCGCCCGGCAATCTCACGCAGATCGGGAAGAACGCTTCGACGCAGCAGCTTGCTGCCATCGCACGGCGCATCGCAGCGGAAAAACCAGCGGTGCGCGCGAAGGTCCGCGAAGCGTCGAATAAAGCCGGGGTCAGCGGCGTCCTCATCGATTCTCTCGAGGAGTCGCTCGTGTCGGAGGCGGAGGCGTTTCTCGCTGCCGCAGATTCGCACTATGCGGCGGCGCAAGGGGATATCGATTCGACTACCAACGACAAGGTATACGTGACGCTGCTGACGTCTTTGAGTGCGATCGTACAGGCACCCATCTTCGCCCAAGCGGCGCTCGACGTGCACGTAGACGGCGCACAGCGCAGCACTCCGGCCGAGCAGTAGCACCTGTTGATTGCACAGGAGCGGTCATCGCGTATCATCAGTAGCATGAGTCGCGCTGAGACGGTTCGGCGGGCGGCACGGGCACTGCTTGTCGTCGTGCTGCTCGTCGCGTGCGTGTCCATCGGGACCCCAGTCGTATTGCGCGCGCTTGTCGACCGTCATCTGTACACAAGCGCGGTCGACGTCCCGACAGCCGACGTTGCCATCGTGCTCGGTGCATCGGTCGTCCGTGGGAAGCCATCGCCCGTCCTTGCGGAGCGCGCCAATGCCGCGATCGAGCTGTATCAATCTGGGAAAGCATACGTGATCCTGGTCACCGGCGATAGTATGGACCGCACGCACGACGAGGTGTCGCCGGTCCGTGCGTACCTTGAAGCCGCCGGCATCCCGTCCCGTGCCATCGCGGTCGATCGCGCGGGCGTCGATACGTACAGCAGTATGTTCCGGGCAAGGGAGGTCTTCTGCGTGCCGCGCGCCGTTATCGTCACGCAGGATTTTCATCTGCCGCGCGCGGTCTTCATCGCGCGCGCGGTCGGCATCGATGCGAGCGGCTTTGTGGCGCCGGGGACGGAGCGTTCGCCGTATGAGTACTTGCGCGAGATTCCAGCGTCGGTGAAAGCGGTGTGGGACGTCTTTTCCGGACGCATCCCCGAAGGGACGCAAGCAGAGCTGTCGTTCATGGATGACTGCACGAGCAAGTGGTAGCATTTGTTTTCTCCTTGTAGTACAACAAGGGACATGAAAGCATCCATCAAGCACAATACTACTAAGGCAGAAGCGATCGACCGCGTGAAGCAGGCTCTTAAGGAAGCGGAAGGGCAGCTTGCCCAGCACAATGCATCGATCGCGCAGGAATGGAAAGATAATGTGCTCTCGTTTGCGCTCGACGGCCAGGGCCAGAAGATTTCCGGTACGCTCACGATCACCGACGAGACGTTCGATATCGACGCGAAGCTTCCGTTGGCGTTGCGTCTCTTTGAGGGTCGTATCCAGAAGATGATACAAGACGCCGCCGCGCAGGCGTTGAAGGCCTGATCTGCGGGTCATATCGTAAGATTTTCAAGGCCGGAACGTAATAAGAGGTGTGATACACTTTGCTTGTATGCGTCGTATCTCCCTCAATATAGCGATGTTCCTGGCTTTTTTCGCCATCGTGCCCGTGCCCGCACAGGCGGCCACCTCGTTTGAGATATCGGGCTGGATTCCGTATTGGCGCACGGCGACCGGCACCGCCGACGTCATGCCGAATCTCGATTCTCTGACCGAGATCAATCCGTTCGTCTACACGCTCAAGCAGGACGGCACGCTCTCCGACAACGGCAAACTCGATGAGGAGCCGTGGAAGAGCTTTATCGTGCAAGCGCGCAGCAAGGGCGTGCGTGTCATTCCGACGGTCATGTCGAGCGATCGCGCACTCATGGAGCGTATCCTCGGCAATCAGAAGACGCGTGTCGCGCTTGAGGATGAGATCGCTGGCCTCGTGAAAGAGAAAGGCTATGACGGTATCGACATCGACTTCGAAGGCAAATCATATGAGACTCGCGATTCGTTCTCGACGTTCCTCAAGGGTCTGTACCAGCGGATGGGCAAGAAATGGGTCATGTGCACCATTGAGACGCGCATTCCGCTTGCGGATCAGTATTACGGCGTAGAGCAGCCTGCTGGTGCGGGGCAGTATGCCAACGACCTGAAGGCGATCAACAAGTATTGCGACCGGGTGCGTATCATGGCCTACGACCAGCAGGGGATCGACCTCAAGCTCAAGGAGGATGCCGGCCCGCGGCTCTACGCCCCAGTGGGTGATCCGGCGTGGGTGGAGAAGGTGGTGAGTCATATGTCGAAAGATATTCCGAAGAGCAAGATACTCATCGGCATCCCTACATACGGCTACGAATATGCGGTGACTACTTATGCGAACAACGAGTATGTCTATGACGTGCTGTGGACGTTCAACCCGGGGTACGCGGGGCCATTGGCACAGCAGTACGGCATCACGCCTGAGCGCGCGTATTGGGGCGAGATGGCGTTCAGCTATGTGCCGCTTGGAGGCAGCACCACACCTCCTGTCTCGGGCGCTACGCAGGCGCTGGCGGTGGCGGCGGCCGCATCTGGCCTGGCAACGCAGCACAATACGAACCTGACGTTCCGTTATGTCGTGTGGCCCGACGAAGTGTCGGTCCAGCAGAAGATCGATCTCGCGAAGAAGCTGGGGGTGCGCGGCGTGTCCGTGTTCAAGTTTGACGGAGGCCAGGATCCGGATATCTGGCGGGTTCTCGCGTCCGCAGGTGCCTCAAAGGACAAGCCGGGTGGTCCTGTGGCGGCGTCCGCGTCTGGTGCGGGCGGCGGCTCGACATTTGCGCGTGCATTGTCGCTGGGTTCTGTCGGCGCTGACGTCCAGACACTCCAGCTCATCCTCAATAGAGACGCCGCCACGCGTATCGCGGCAAGCGGCCCGGGTGCGCCGGGCCAGGAGACCACGCGATTCGGCGCATTGACCCTGCGTGCACTTCAGAAGTTCCAGGAAAAGCATGGTATCGCATCTGCTGGGAAGGCGGGGTATGGCACGGTAGGTCCGGCGACTCGCGCGAAACTGAACGAACTGGCCGCGCGGCTCTAGGGTGCGACGCATCGCGCATGTCGGCGACTGGCATGCGCACGTGTTGTGTCTTCGCGCCATAGTGTACAATGCCTTGCATATGGATAAAACGACAACCCCGGCAACGGTCGCTTCGCGTGATTGGACGCCGTTTTACATCCCTGCCGCCATCATCGTTGCAGGGCTTATCATCGCAGGCGCAGTCTTCCTCGCGTTGAGTCCGACGGGGAGCGCGGCGCAGGGCGGAGCGCAGGCACCCGACGTGAATATCGAAGACGTCGCTATCGAGGGCGTGCCGTACATCGGCGAGGCTGATGCACCGGTCGTCATGGCACTCTGGACCGACTACCAGTGTCCATTCTGCAAGGCGGTCGAGGTGGGACACCCGCAGATCCCGACCAAACCGGCGCTTCCGGTTCTCATTGAGAAATATGTACAGACCGGCAAGCTTAAGATCGTGTTCATGGACTTCTCGTTCCTGGGTGATGACTCTGACACTGCCGCTGAGTATGGCCGCGCGGTCTGGAAACTCTACCCGGCACAGTACTTCGACTGGCGTACGGCCATGTACGAGGCGCAAGATGAAGAGCATGGCGGCTTCGGCAATGCGGCGTCGATCGATGTGCTCATCAAGAAGGAGTTTCCGGGTATGAATGTCGCACAGATCAAGGCAGATATCGTGGCGAACAAGGATGCGTATGATGCGGCGATTGCCGCCGACCGTGCCGAGGGCGCCAAGTTCGGCGTGACCGGCACGCCGGGGTCCATCATCGGCACGAAGCTCATCTCGGGCGCCCAGCCGCCAGAGGCGTTCGTCGCGGCGGTCGAGGCAGAGCTGTAAGCATGAGAAAATAAAAGATGTCGCCCGCAGAGCGATGACCTGTGGTGGGACACCCAGTCGGCCGGCGAGCTTCGTACCTCGCCGGCTTTCTTTAGTGATGTGAATGGGCACCGTTCACATCATTGATTCTGCTATACTGCTAGTGCCGTGCTTTTTGCGCGGCTGACAGCTCCATACAGCCCAAGCAGGCTGCCGGACGTACGCGCCCGGCAGCCACTCCTTTTCTTGACGGGAAGATAGAGGAGGTTTTTACTGTAGTGAGATATAGGGAGGCATCGATGACTTCTTTAGATATGCGGCGGCAGCTCGAGGGGTACGGTCTTACCACGGCTGGCATCTACTACCGGCTGCCCGATTACCGGCGTATCATTCAGTTGTTTGTCTGGCAGGAGTACGATATCCATCCGGAGTTCCCTGGCCTGCATGCGTTTCTGGATTTTTGGAGGAGGTCCTTGGACGGCCCGCTACATTCGGTAACGGTCGTGCACGCGCGGCTCATCAAGCCGGCGGAGATGCGGATCATCGATGGCGAGTTCCGGATACAGTAGATTCGCATATACCGCGGCGCCCATAGGGCGCCGCGCTGCATTTGACGAGAACGCATTCGTCGTGCACAATATGGCCACTGAAGGCTGCGGTCGGCAGCCTTTTCTTTTGAACACACAACAAACAGATATGGACATACGAAATATTGCGATCATCGCACACGTCGACCACGGCAAGACCACACTGACCGACGCCTTGCTGCGTCAGACTGGAGTTGCTGAGGAGGGTGTCTCGATGGACTCAAATACCCTTGAGCGTGAGCGCGGCATCACCATCTACGCTAAGAATGCCGCCACTTACTACAAGGACACCAAGATCAACATCGTGGACACGCCGGGCCACGCCGACTTCGGTTCCGAGGTCGAGCGCGTGCTGCGCTCCATCGACTCGGTGCTACTGGTGGTGGATGCCCAGGAAGGTCCGATGCCGCAGACACGTTTCGTACTAAAGAAGTCTCTTGAGCTTGGCCTCAAGCCCATCGTCGTCCTCAACAAGATCGACAAGCCTGCGGCTGATCCGGCACGCGCTTCTGATCAGGTGCTTGAGCTCTTCCTTGAGCTGGGTGCTTCCGACGAGCAGGCAGACTTCCCGGTCATCTACGCAATCGGACGCCAGGGTATCGCCAAGCGCAAGCTTGAAGACGAGTCGACCGACCTGACACCCTTGCTCGATGCCATCCTCGAATTCGTGCCGGTCGCGTCGTCGGCGGAAGCGAGTGCGTTGCCGGCGAAGCTCCAGCCGTTCAATCTCGGCTACGACAACTTCCTCGGACGTCTTGCTGTCGCACGCGTGTACGAGGGAGTGCTCGCGACCGGTCAGAGCGTCTTCGTGAAGAAGCCGACAGGGGAGACCCGTACTGGCAAGATCACCAAGATGTTCACCTTCAAGGGTCTTGTGCGCACCGAAACCGACCGTGCCGAAGCGGGCGACATTGTGCTCGTTGCGGGTCTGCCAGACATCTTCATCGGCGAGACGATCACGACCGACGAGAGCACGACGCCGTTGCCGGCTATCTCGATCGATGAGCCGACCATCACACTCGATTTCCTCGTGAACAACTCGCCGCTCGCTGGTCGTGAGGGCAAGTTTGTGACGACGCGTCAGATCCGCGAACGTCTTGAGAAGGAGCTCGAGATCAATGTCGGCCTCAAGGTGGATTTCGATTCCGGCGACACGTTCAAGGTCTCCGGCCGCGGCGAATTGCACATTGCAATCCTCCTCGAAAACATGCGCCGTGAAGGATTCGAGATGCAGGTCTCACAGCCGCAGGTCATCTTCCATGAGGAGAACGGTAAGAAGCTTGAACCGTTCGAGGAAGTCATCATCGACATCCCGAGCGAGTATCAAGGCCCGGTCATCGAGCGCCTTGGTACGCGCAAGTTCACGATGAAAGACCTCAAGACACACGATACGCAGGTCCGCCTCATCTTCGAAGGACCGACTCGAGGCCTCCTTGGCTACCGAAATCAATTCGTACTCGACACGAAGGGTGAGGGCATTATGTCGTCGCGCGTCATCGGCTTCCAGCCGTACGCAGGCGAGATCAAGCGCCGGCAGGTCGGTTCGATGATCTCGATGGAGAGCGGCAAGGCGCTCGGCTTTGCCTTGTGGAACCTCCAGGAGCGCGGCGTTTTGTACATTGGTCCGAGTGTGGAGGTGTACGAGGGAATGGTCATCGGCAATACCTCGAAGGGCGAGGAGATGACCGTGAACCCGACCAAGGGCAAGCAGCTCACCAACATGCGCAGCAAGTCTTCTGATGAGGCGATCAATCTCATCCCGCCGTTCACGCTCTCGATCGAGCGCGGCCTTGAAGTGATGGCCGAGGACGAATATCTTGAGATCACGCCGGAGAGTGTACGACTTCGTAAACAGCACCTCACCGAGACCGACCGCGCGAAGTCCAAGCGCAAGTAGGGTACGTATATCGGTAAAGAGTAAGCCGCCTCGCGAAAGCGAGGCGGCCTTATGTGCGTCACAGCAGTAGCATCACGATAGAGTGAGGCACCCGTAGATGAACCGGGCGCGTATCAGCTCTCGTGAAATCGCTTCTCCCTTGGCATCGGTCTCCGGACTGTCGTCGTCGGGCAGGTTCTCGATACGGCGTCGATACGGCTCCTCATCAATCTCAATGCGTGCGGCCCAGCCATTCTGCGTCACCATGAACGATCGCAGCGGGCTGCCCCACAGTCGCGGGGTACTGACGAACACTTCCAGGCCGCTTTCATCGGCCCATGCGATGCCCGTGACCGTGCCCATTAGCGCGAAGTCGTGCGAGCCATGCGTGGCGGTGAACAGGAACTTTTTGCCGACGACAGTTAGTGGGGGATGGCCTAGCAGGTTTTGCGTGACTGCGGTCAGCGTGTCGCGCGCGTAGTCATTGTGCTCAGACATATGCTATCTCCGGTTGTGCTGTGCAAGAATAAATCACATACTAGATGCATAGTCAATAAGCCCTTGCCATATATAAAAATACGTGTTGACATACTATCCCGGTCCCTGTATACTCGCCGCTGGAATCTGCACATTGAGCGCGGCGCGAGCCGCAGAAAGGAGGACACGTGTCCTTTGCAGATACTATCAAGGCCGACGTGCCTGAATCTGACACAGTCGCTGACGAAACATCGGAGCGGCTGTCGGTTCGGACGCAGCTGCGGATCATCAAGAGCGCGTTCGCGATCTCGCGAGGCGGCTTGCGCTGGGCAATCGTGTTCGTCTTCGCGACGAGCACGCTCCGAGCGATCCTTGCGGTCGGCTACGATTGGCACTGGAAATACCTTACCGATGCCATGGTCGAGTTCGCTTCGCCAGATCGGCAGGCGCTCTGGACGTACATCGGCTGGTGGGTGCTATTCTACTTCGGCATCTGCTGGGTGCACGACCATCTGCTTACCGAGGCGCATGACGAGGCGAAGGAGTGGTGGCTCTTGGATGCGCAGGCGAGCATGAGCGCGCATGCGGTCAAAGGTCTGGCCGTGTCCGACTCGGAGACGGTCGAACATCTGGCGCCGCATATTCTTGCATCGCGCGAGAAGATGGCCACCATGCTCGGCACCATCGGTTCCGATGCGCCGAAATACATAACAGGTGTTCTCATCTGGGGATTCATCGTCTGGAAGGCTTTCACGGTCTTCTGGTTCGGCCTCGTGGCGAGTATCGGCTTGCTGATTCTTGCCCGCAATGCGCTGAAGAATGGCGATGCTGTCAGCACCTACTTCAAACGCAAGCAGCGCGCCAACGTGTGCCTGCAGCAGGAGGAGCGGAAAGTGTTGCAAGAGCGCGACAGGCTCAAGGATGAGGATGAGCACGGTCTCCGGTTCTTGTTCCGTGACGTCATCTACTCCGGCACGGCGAATGACCTCGAGGCTCTGAAGCGGCCGTGGAAACGGTTCCGCCTCGCGACACTCGCCGCGAACGTGCGCTTGATGCGACACAATCGGATCTTGGGCATGCAGTTCGACCTGACGAAAGTGGTGGCGGTGATTGCCTTGGTGGCGTATTGCTACTACGGCATGATCTCGCCCGGCACGGTCGTCTTCCTCGTCATGCTGCTGCCGAAGGCTGCCGAGCCGGTCAACATGTACCAGAACCTGCAGAAGCTGATGCTCGAAGCGCGGTTCTTCGTGGACTGGTACGACCAGACGATCGATCGCGGGCCGCTCTCACTTCGTGAGGAGTGGGAGAGTCTGAAGCGGGAAACCGTTGAGTTCACGGCCGCATTACGCCAGCGACTTCTTAGTCGCATGTAAAATCTACCGCGTCGCCCAAGGGCGGCGCGGTCTTCATCTTATGCGATTGGCACGGCGAGCGGGGCTAGGGTACAGTGACAAGGATATGCGCAAGCTCGTACGGATCGGCGGCGGATCGGGGGGATACACCATGCTGCGTGCGCTAAAGGAGCGCCCTTTTTCCGTGACCGCAGTGGTCAACATGTTCGACTCGGGCGGTTCGTCGGGCGTCTTGCGCGACGAGCTGGGTATCCTGCCGCCGGGCGATATCCGCCGTGCGCTCGCGGCGCTCGCCGATGGCGACAAAGGTGAGATCCTGCGTGAACTTTTCAACTACCGGTTCGACGAAGGAGGCTCGGTCAACGGGCACAGCTTCGGCAACCTCTTCCTCGCCGCGCTCTCGGCGATCTACGGCAGCGACATCGACGCGATCCGCAAAGCGTCGACGCTCTTGCACTTGCGGGGCACGGTCTTGCCGGTGTCGCTCGACGCATCGCATCTGCATGCGGTGCTTGCCGACGGGACGGAGATCGTGGGGGAGACGAATATCGATATCCCTCGCCACGACGGCTCGATTGCGATCAAGCGTGTCTTCCTTGACCCGCCGGCGCGTGCGTTCGAGGAGACACTCGACGCGATCCGCGATGCAGACATCATCGTGATGGGACCGGGCGATCTCTACACATCGATCATCCCGAACCTGCTCGTGTCTGGCGTTGCCAGCGCCTTGCGCGAGAGCACTGCAAAGAAAGGCGTCATATGCAATCTCATGACCAAATGGGGAGAGACACATGGCTTCGTCGCATCCGACATGCTACGCGAGCTGTCAGCGTACAGCGGTATTGGAATGTTCGATTTCGCCATCTGCAACACAGGTAGCGCGCCTGGACATATTTTGGAACGCTATGCGGCTGAGCACCAGTTCCCGATGGTGTGTGACGAGCAGGTGCGCCGTTACGCAAAGACGGTCATCACCGACAACCTGCTGTCGAAGGCGGATATCGCCCGACATGACGCCGAGCGGATCGCTGATATACTGGAGACACTATGAGATCGGCTTCCCGTACCATCTTTGGCGTCGCGCTTGCAGTGGTGCTTGGCATCATCGTGTGGTCGCTCGTCACCGGCGCACGCGTGCCGGCACGTCCCGCCCCAAGAGCAACGACAACGCCGCCTGCCGTGGGAGGTCAGAAGCCTGTGCCCGAGTCGGAAGCCCCTGCACCCTTGTCGGCGCGCGTGACAGTAGATACGCCGAAGAAAGGTTCGGCTGTCGGCACGACGTTCTCGGTGGAAGGAAAGGCACCGGGCAACTGGTATTTCGAAGCTTCGTTCCCGATTCAGGTGCGCAGTGAGAAGGGCGACGTCATCGGCCGCGGTATCGCGCAAGCGCAGAGCGATTGGATGACGGCCGAGCTTGTCGCCTTCAAGACGACGATCACGATCGAGGGTGGCTACACAGGACCGGCGCGGCTCATCCTGTTGCGCGACAATCCATCTGGGCTTCCAGAACATGATGACGCGGTCGAGATCGACATCACCGTCCAGTAGCAACGAGCGGCGCATGCGAGCGCGCAAGATCGTCGCGTATCTCAAGCGCGCGTATCCAGCGCCCAAGAGCGAGCTTGTCTACAAGACACCGTTCCAATTTCTCGTGGCGGTCGTATTGTCGGCACAGTGCACCGACAAGGCGGTGAACAAGACGACGGAGATCTTGTTCAAGAAATACAAGACGCCGAAAGATTTTGCCGCAGCCGATCCGGTGACCTTCACGAAAGAGATCTCGTCTCTGACGTTTTTTCGTAACAAAGCGAAGCACATCATCGCTGCGGCGAACAAGACGGTGGAAGAGTTCGGCGGAAAGGTGCCGCAGACGGAGCGTGAACTGGTGTCCTTGCCGGGCGTCGGCTACAAGACCGCGCATGTCATTCTCGCGGAACTGTACGACATCGCCGAAGGCATCCCGACCGATACGCACGTGAAGCGGTTCGCGCGGCGGTTCGACCTCACCGATAATACCGACCTGAAGAAGATATCGAAAGACTTGGAGGCTTTGGTGCCGAAGAAGGATTGGAAGTACGTCAACAACGGCCTCGTGCTCTATGGCCGTTATATCTGCCCGGCGCGGCCTCACGACTGCGGCGCGCATCCGCTTACAAAAATATGGCCCCCGAGCAATGCCCGGTGGCCAATGGCGCGTTAGGTCACGATCTCCTGTGCCTTTTTCGGAAGCATGGTGCCACGCGCGGTTCTTTTGTCTTGAAGCTTGTTCAGGAAAACCTGTAGGCGAGGCCCAGCCTTCGAATGCCGGAGATCTTCGCCGTTAAGCGCGGCGCGAAAGAACACGATAAGTATGAGCATGGTACGATCCTTGTTCGTCGGACCGTTCTGCTGTGCCCATTCCTCAAGCTCTTGCTGTTCGTCGTCGGGCAGTAAAGCCAGTATCGTACGCTGCCAACGGAATCGATCGTCCCATGTCTTGAGATAGGTTTGCGCTCGCCGCGAATATCGCGAGAATACTCTCTCGCTGATTCGGCCTGTCGGAAGGTCATACATCGAGAGCATCACCGGCTCCTCCTTCTCATGATTTTGTGTTCCGTCAAGGAGTATAGGGTCAATCTCCTGATTCGCAAGTTTTTCGGGCCACTGTTGTACACTGGGGCCATGTCTGAAAAGCGGCGCGTGGCGGTATGTGACGTGGACGGGACGATCTTCCGCTCGTCGCTCTTGATCGAGCTCGTCGATGTCCTGATCGAGCAAGGGACGTTCCCGGTGGAGACACGCGTCGCTTTCGTGCGCCAGCAGCAGAAGTGGCTCGACCGCGAAGGCGACTACGGTGCATATATCGATGCGGTGACTCGTGCGTTCTATACGCACCTCAAGGGCGTGCACTACGGGGCATTTGCCGACGCCGCAGAAACGGCGGTCGACCGGCACTGGAAGCGCGACTATAAGTACACGCGCGAGCTTTTGAAGGAACTGAAGGAGAAGGGATACTATCTGCTGGCGGTGTCGCACTCGCCCAAGACCATCCTCGACAAGTTCTGTCCGCGACTCGGCTTTGACAAAGCATACGGCACCATCTACGAGACAGGACCCAGTGAGCGCTTCACGGGTGCCTTGGTCGATCCGCATCTCATCCTCAACAAGGCGGCGATCCTGCGGCGCGCGGTCGAAAAGGAGCATTTGACCTTGGCACACTCGATCGGCGTGGGTGACACCGAAACCGACATTCCGTTCTTGGAATTGGTGGCGCGCCCCATCTGCTTCAATCCGAACAGGCGGTTGTATACCTATGCGAAGCGGCAGGGGTGGAAGGTGGTGGTGGAACGCAAGGACGTCATCTACGAGCTATGAGCCGTGTACCGCATGTACGCGCTACCGCGGCGTTTCGTCGCGTTGTCTGGAGGTACTGGAAAGAGAATGGGCGACACGACCTGCCGTGGCGCAGGACGACGGATCCCTATCGTATTCTCGTTTCGGAAGTGATGCTGCAGCAGACGCAGGTGCCCCGTGTCATCGAAAAATATAAAGAGTTTCTGCGGATGTTCCCGTCGGCGCGCGTCTTGGCGCGCGCCGACCTCGCGCAGGTGCTGCGCGTGTGGTCAGGGCTTGGATACAACCGCCGCGCGAAGTTTTTGCATGAAGCGGCGCGCGTGATCCAAGCGCGGCACGGCGGAGCCGTGCCGCGCGAGTATGATGCGCTGTGCGCACTGCCCGGCATCGGCGAGTACACCGCAAAGGCGGTGCGCGTCTTCGCGTTCAACGAGCAGGATGTCTTGCTGGAGACGAATGTCCGCACTGCCGTCATCCACCACTTTTTTGCAGGAATGCAACACATACACGATCGCGACGTCATCGCGCGTGCGGTCGCTGCGGCGAAACGGCAGGATCCGCGCCAGTGGCACTCGGCCTTGTTCGATTACGGGGTTCATCTGAAAGCGACGCACGGCAACGCAAGCCGCACAAGCGCTCACTACAAGAAGCAATCGAAATTCGATGGCTCGCTGCGGCAGGTGCGAGGGGCGGTGTTGAAGGCGCTCGCGGCAGGCGGAACACTCTCCACGGTGCGTGCACGATTCCCGGCTCGCTACGAGCGCGCTCTCCAGGCGCTCTATGAGGAGAGAATCATCTGCAAAAGAGGCGCTCGGTGGATGCTCTCGTCGTAGCGCGTCTGTGGATAACGAGCCATACCTCGAGAGAATCCGTTGCATGCAGGCAAGGTATACTTGCCGTATTAGCAGCTGAACCGAACAGAGAAACACGAACGATATATGGCACAGAAGAAAGTAGGAGTCGTGGAGGCGGCACGTGCGGCGGCAAAACTCGTCGGCGGGGTCGCAGCTGCGGCTGGGGCAGCCGGGTACTATTACTACAAGGGCGAGACCGCTGGCGAACAGCGCATCATCAAGAAGTGGGCGCAGGAGTTCAAGAAGGATGTCATCAAGAAGGCCAAGAAGGTGAACGAATTCGACAAGAAGGTCGCCGCCAAGATCGTCGATGAGGCGAGCGCCGCGTACAAGCAGGCGAAGAACGTCGATAAGAAGGACGTTCAGCGTGCGGCCAATGAGCTTAAGAAGCACTGGGAAAAGCTGGCCAAGGATGCACAGGTCATGACGGCGAAAGCGAAGAAGGAGGCTGCAAAGACCGCAGTAAAGGCGAATAAGGTCGCTAAGAAGGCAGTGAAAAAGGTCGTTGCCGAGAAGAAGCCTGCGGCAAAGAAGAGGAAATAGGGAAGTGTGGGGGGTGTCATAAAGAGCGCGGCCTCCGGCCGCGCTCTTGACATTTATATTTTATCATGCTATTAACTCACTAGCATTTTTGGCAAAAAGAGAAGAGAAAGGGCTGCACATGAAGTTCTCAGAAGGTATCGTCGTTGGTCTTGTCATCGGACTTTGTGTCGGCGTGTTCGCCGCTACGGGCGGGCTGAGCGCGGCGCAGCAATGGCTCGACATGTTCACTGGCCGCTACGACATGCTGCGGGCGCTGGCACCGGTGCCTATGCCGACGTCGACTCCCGGCACAGATTCGCTCCCGTTCGCCGTGGCCCCGTTCCATTATCGGCCGCTCCCCCAACCGCAGAGCGGCTGGTGCGTTGACGGCCCTGGCCGTCCGACCGAATGTGGCGGTTCGATTGCCGAGCAGTCGGAGGGCGACACGCTCGACATCTGACGACTGGCGGTTGTCTGTGCTTCAGGCGCCTCGCGATAGCGAGGCGCTGTTTTTTGTAGTCTTGTGTTAGGATGCCGGCATGTTAGTCGATGATGTTCATATCAAGCTTCGCGGGGGCCACGGCGGTAAAGGCGCCATCGCTTTCAATAAGGTACGACTCGTACAGGGGCCGGCCGGCGGAAACGGCGGCAATGGCGGTACCGTGTGGTTCGAGGGTGTGTCCGACATCGGTGCACTTACGTACTTCACGCGCTTGCGCAGTCTTGCTGCCGAAGATGGACACGACGGCCGCGGCAATTTTCTCGACGGCCGCGATGGTAATGACATGGTACTCAAGATCCCTGTCGGCACGCGCATCATCCGCCAGTCGGATGGTTCCATAGAGGAGATGCTCGAGGTCGGGCAGCAGATTCGCGCGGTGTCCGGCGGGTTAGGCGGCAAGGGTAATTTCCTATTCCGTAACTCGGTCAATACGACACCGTACAAGGCGCAGGACGGGCTGCCGGGCGAAGAAGACGAGTTCGAGCTTGAGCTGCGTCTCATCGCCGACGTTGGGCTGGTCGGTTTGCCGAATGCAGGCAAGTCGTCGCTTCTGAACGAGCTTACGGCAGCGCAGAGCAAGGTCGGCAACTACGCGTTCACCACGCTCGAAGCGAACCTCGGCTCCTACTACGGTCTCATCATCGCAGATATTCCGGGCCTCATTGAGGGCGCTTCGCAGGGGAAAGGCCTCGGCATCAAGTTCCTCAAGCATATCGAGCGCACGCGTGTCTTGTTCCATCTCGTTTCCGCCGAATCAGACGATCCGTTACGCGACTACCAGACCATCCGCCGCGAGTTGGGTGAGTACGATCCTGCCTTGCTTGCGAAGAAAGAATACGTCTTCCTCACGAAAAGCGACACCGTCTCGCGCGAGACGATCGACGACAATCTCGCGGCCTTCAAGAAAGCAAACGTCGACGCGGTACCCCTTTCCCTCCTCGAGGACGAGAGCATGCGTCAGCTGCGGAGCGTTCTCAACACCATCAAAGATGCATAATCTTTACAGCTGTTTGTTTACATGTTAGTGTAGCCGCGTATCTGACTCCACTCCGGTGCTTGTGCAGGTACCTGCACACGCAGCACGTACTGAGATGACTACACAGAACGCAGCGCCCGCAGAGGTGCCTACTTTCGAGAACCTGGGATTGTCGCCCAAGGTGCTTGCGCTGTTGGCGGAGCACCAGTTCATGAACCCGACACCGATCCAGCATCAGGCTATCCCGCACGCTGTCGTCGGCAAAGACGTGATCGGCATCGCGCAGACAGGGACGGGGAAGACCCTGGCGTTCGGTCTGCCGCTCATCCAGCAGCTCTCCGAGAATGGCGGCCGCGCACTCATCCTTGCACCGACGCGTGAGCTGGCGCTGCAGATAGAAGAGACGATTGCGCGCTTCGCACCCGCCTTCAAGCTTACGCGTGCGGTCCTCATCGGCGGCACCTCGATGAATCCGCAGATCAACGCATTGCGCAACAGACCATCTATCATCATTGCCACGCCGGGCCGTTTGCTCGATCACATGCGCCAGCGCACGATTCGGCTCGATGACATTTCTGCCCTTGTTTTAGATGAGGCCGATCGCATGCTTGATATGGGCTTCTGGCCGCAGATCCGTGAGATCATCGCAGTCGTTCCTAGGGAACGTCAGACGATGCTCTTCTCGGCGACCTTGTCGAAGGAGATCATGGATCTCGCCACCAAGCATATGAAGCTGCCAGTTTCGATCGAGGTGGCGCCGCCCGGAACGACGGCCGAGCGTGTCTCGCAGGAATTCTTCATCGTCCGCAAGGAGGACAAACCGCGTCTCCTGGAGAAGGTGCTCACCGACTACCAGGGTTCGACCATCATCTTCACGCGCACCAAACACGGCGCCAAGAAGCTCGCGCGCCTCGTGCGCATCTTCGGACACGCAGCCGCCGAGATTCATTCGAACCGCTCGCTCGCGCAGCGCCGCGAGGCGCTCGACGGTTTCAAGAGCTGGAAGTACCGCGTCTTGGTCGCCACTGATATCGCCGCGCGCGGTATCGACGTCAAAGACATTGAGCTTGTCATCAACTATGATCTGCCGTCCCAGGCGGCGGATTATGTGCATCGCATCGGCCGCACTGCGCGCGCCGGAAAGGAAGGTCACGCCATTTCATTCTGCGAGCCGGCGCAGAAGCGCGACCTGCGCGACATCGAGCGATTGATCCGCATGCCGGTTCCCGTGTCAGACACGCCGGCAGAGTTGCCGCCGCAGCGTGCCGCTGCCATGCAGTCGCATCGCGATGATGAGCACGATGAGCGACATCGTGGGCGCGGTCACGGCGGCAGGGGCCGCTCGTTCAACAGCGGGGATCGACGCTCCCCGGGGCGCTCGCACGGTTCATCGAGCGAGAAGGGACGCTGGCACGCGCGCACCACCGCACCCACGCCTGCGCGTCGCGATCCGAACCAGCCCGCGATCCGCTACGAGATAGTGCGCAAGCCGCCGACCGAATCCGAATAACACCAACACAGTGATCCATAAAGGTACACAAAAATCCCAATTGGGATTTTTGTGTACCTTTTCGTTTCCGGCGTCTATTGACGGTAATCGTGTCTATAGGTACCGTTTCCCGAACCTGCGTAAGGCCTCGGTGACGCCGGCAAGTGCGCGGCCTTTCGGGGTGAGCGCGTATGCCGAACGCGCGGCAGCATGCTTGATGATGCCGTCGGTCTCGAGTTTTTTGAGCTTGGCCGAGAGTGTGCGGGTACTGATGCCTTCGATTGAGGTTTCCAATTCGCAAAAACGCCGCGGGCCCGCCAGGAGATCGCGCACAATAAGCAGGGTGTAGGCGTCGCCGACAATAGCTGTTGCCTTTGCGACGGGGCAATCAGTAAGTGAGTGCACTGCGATGCTTCGTGCCATGAGCACACCGTAGCAGTGCTCCTGTAATAAGTAAAGCAATCAGGCGGTGTCTTCTGGTTATCACAGCTCCTGTATGGCATAGTCCCGGTAGGTCGGGGCGGCCCGACAGACGCAGGAGTGGGATACATGACTACCGAAGAAAATGACGCCCTGGGAGACAGCATGCCTGATCTCGCCGAACTCCACGCGAAGATACCGCGGTGGACAGAGCAGGGAGTGGAGGCTTTCAAGAAGGAGAAAGCGCCGTTTCGTCCGAATCAGTGGAATTGGATGGCCGAGAGCGCTCAATCCTCCATCGTCTTCGTATTCGCGCTGTTCGGCGCGATCATGTTCGGCCTGGTGGGGAGTACCGGCACGTTCTGGGGCAGGGCCTTGTTGATGGCCTGTCTCGAAACCATACTCATCCTCCTAGGAATCCGTTTTTGCAGCGCACCGCGTCCATCGTGGAAGCGGATTACGCGCGCCGAAGCATATCGAGATGGTGGCACGCGCATCCCGCAGTGGGATGCGTTCATCGGACAAGACATGGCGCGATACCCTGGCTGGGAATACGAGATGGAACTGCTTGAACGAACGCATGACCATTGGACCGGCCCATGCGTCATTCGAGCGTTCCAGTTCTCGCATCTTGAGGTGACCGAAAGACGAATTGTCGCTGTTCTCGACGAGAACGGCGAGCCAGTGGCGGCCGAGCGGTATGCCTGATGAGGTGAGAGTAGTAAGCGCCCCGCGGATGCGGGGCGTTCTCATATTTCATCATTCTTGATTCGCTCGCGCACTCGGCGGGATTTTTCGTTGAAGAAATGCAGGTTGTGCATGGTGGCGAGCTTAAGGCCGGTGAGCTCGTTCGCGCGGATCAAGTGCGACACATAGGCGCGCGAGTAGGTCTGACAGACGGGGCATGCACAGGTCGGGTCAATGGCCTCATGCTGGTCGAGGAACGCTCTGTTATCCAAGTGCAGTCGACCTTCGCTCGTGAAGAGTGTGCGGCGGCGGGCGTAGTGCGTGGGCGCGATGCAGTCGAAGGTGTCGCCGCCTCCGGCGGCGACCAACTCGAAATCCTCCGGGTGCCCGATGCCGAGCACGTGGCGTGGTTTCTCATAGGGCAGGAGATCGGTGACGATGCCAAGCATATCGCCCATACTTGCTTTGTCGTAGCCAAACTCGCCGCCGATACCGAATCCCTGGAAGCCATCCATGCCCGCAATCTCGCGCGCGCTCCACTCCCGCAGCGTCTTGTCACCACCGCCTTGGACGATGCCGTAGAGCGCTTGATCGCTCTTCTTTGCATCAATGCAGCGCTGTGCCCAACGATGTGTGCGCTCTATTGACCTCTTGAGGTAGTCGTCGCCCGAGAGTGGCGACGGACATTCGTCGAACGCGAAGATGATGTCGGCGCCGAGTTTCTCTTGAATCGCAATCGAGGTCTCCGGCGAGAGAAAGAGCTGCGTACCATCGACGGGTGACTTGAAGTGCACGCCCTCCTCGGTCATGCGTACACGCTGTGGCTGCGTGCCGTCTTCTATCATGCGGTCGCTCGGCTCTTCCTTGAGGACTTTGCCGACACCGTGATCGCTGCCGAAGCCGAGGCTGAATACCTGAAAGCCGCCCGAATCGGTCATCAGCGGCTTGTCCCATTTCATAAAACCATGGATGCCGCCATGGTCGGCAACTCGCTGTTCGCCTGGTGCGACATGCAGGTGGAAGGTGTTGCAGATGAGTATCTGCGAGCCAAGCTCCTCTATCTCGGGCGTGTCGAGCATGCGCACTGACGCGCGCGTGGCCACGGGCACGAACGAGGGCGTCTCCACCTCGCCGTGCGGCGTCTTAAGGATTCCGACGCGTGCGCGGGATCTTACTGACTGCTTGAGTATCTCGAACGAGATCATGTGTTGGGATAGTAGCAGAAAAGCGGCAGGCGCGCTTGTGTCGTCGTCCGCACTATACTGATCACATGCCCCGCCGCAGGCGACCGACGACCGAAGAGTGGCTGCACATGCTCTTGGCTGCCTTGACCGGGATCCTCGTACTCCTAACGATCATGCTATGGCGCGAATATCGCAGCATACCGCCGTTGTCGGCAGGCAAGCGGACAGAATGGGTCGGCGCGCGACATGGCGGCTCGCTGAGCGTGCCGACTGATGTCCTGCGACCCTGGATGACATTCGAATATGTGAATCGTATCTTCGCGCTGCCGCCTGAGTACCTGCGGAAGGTGCTCGGTATCGACGACACGCGGTACCCAAGAATGTCGGTCGCTTCGTATGCTAAGCATACGGGCTTAAGTCCGGAGGCTGTCATCGACCGGATTGCGGATGCTATTGCGTTCATGCACGGGACAGAACAATGACACGATGATCACTTTCCTCCTTTCATACCTGCTCATCTATACGTACGTCGTACTCTTCACGACGGTATTTCTCGCAGCACTAGCACTGCCCCTGCCGACGAGTACTCTCATGCTGGCGACCGGTGCGTTCGCCGGGCAAGGGTTCCTTGATCTGCGGGTCGCATTCGCGGTGGCGATGGCCGCTAACATCTCAGGTGACTTGTTGGGTTTCTTCCTTGCACGTCGTTTCGGTTCGCGTGTCGTCGCGTTTCTGCGGCGACATCCGTCTGCTTACGAGCATGCGCTCGACCGATTCCTTGAGCGTTCGCCCGGCCTTGCCATCTTCCTCTCTCGATTCGCCGGTACTGCCGACCCAGTACCCAACATCCTCTCTGGTTGGGCCGGTGTCCCGATCCTGCGATTCCTGTGGTACAGCGTGTTCGGTAATGTCATCGCGATCGGCGGTGTCATGTATCTCGGTTATTTGGTGGGTGAGAATTGGCTCGCGTTCGTCGATATCATCCGGACGAGCAGTTATCTGGTCGGCATCCTCATCCTGCTCATCGTCGCAGTGGCGGTGTTCGGCGAGCGCCTGGGGGTGTTCAGGGCGTGGCGCCGTATCATGCGCACGCTCGAACGGAGCATGTATGGCGATGCATAATTACTGTACTATGAACGCCTATGGAGCATAATCCGTGGTATAGGGCGTTAGCCCAGGTTGGTGCTGCTGCAGCCCGCCTGTCTCTCGACGAATTCATTCATCAGGCGGTCGCGCATCCCGAGCGAGTCATACAGATGGCCGTGCCGGTCCGTATGGACGACGGTCGTGTCGAAGTGTTTGACGGTTTTCGGGTGCAGCACAATGGCGTGCGCGGTCCGTACAAGGGCGGCTTGCGGTACCATCGTCAGGTCGACATGGATGAAGTGAAAGCGTTGTCGCTGTGGATGACGATGAAGAACGCCGTGGTCGATGTCCCGTTCGGCGGCGGCAAGGGCGGCGTGGCAGTGGATCCGAAGACTCTCTCTGAAGGGGAACTTGAGCGTCTCACGCGCAGTTTCGCGCGTGCTCTCGCGCCGGTCATCGGGCCGGGGGTCGACGTGCCGGCGCCCGATGTGAATACGAACGGCACTATCATGCACTGGCTGCGTGACGAATATGAAAAAGTCACTGGCACTATCGCGCCGGGTGTCGTTACAGGCAAGCCGCTTGCCGAGGGCGGATCCGAGGGTCGCACGGAAGCGACCGGGTTCGGCGGCGTGTATGCGCTCCTGAGGACACTCGAGAAGATGGGTATCGATCCGGCAGGGAAGACAGTCGCAGTGCAAGGGTTCGGGAATGTCGGTACCTACTTTGCGCGTGCGGCAGTGGCTGCAGGGCTCACGGTCGTGGCGGTGTCCGATTCGAAAGGCGGCATATATGTTCCTGCAGGGATCCCTGATATCGAGGCGGTGGAACGATGCAAGGAGGCGAGCGGCCGTATTGCTGGCTGCTATTGTGTCGGGTCTGTGTGCGACATGTCGAACATCACAGATGTCGACGGTCGCGATATCTCACCAGATGAACTGCTGGAGCTGCCGGTCGACATTCTCGTACCAGCGGCGCTCGAGAACGCGATCACCGAAGCGAATGCGCCGCGGATACAGGCGAAGATAGTGCTGGAGCTTGCGAATGGTCCGACGACACTCGCTGCCGATGCGGTGCTTGCGTCGCAAGATGTGACGGTGATCCCCGACATCCTCGCAAACGCCGGTGGAGTCGCTGTCTCGTATTTTGAGTGGTATCAGAACATGCACGATGAGGTGTGGAACAAGGAAGATGTGTTGGCGCAGCTGAGGGTGAAGATGGAGACTGCAGTCGATGCGGTGTACGCGATGGCGATTGAACACGGCATCTCGATGCGAGATGGCGCATACATGACGGCGCTTTCGCGTATCGCGCTGGCGTATCAACGCATGTAGTCCTGGTGCCGCAAACGTAGCGCCGGCCCTGTGGGCCGGCGCTACGTTTGCAGTGATCACTCCACCTCCACCCTCGTCTGCGCGCTCCTCGTCGAACCGCCCAAGGTCTCACACGCAAGCCGGATGGTGACGCCGGTGGCAAGCGGCGTCGTAGTGGCGATGCCGTTGACGCTCTTGTTGTTGGCGTTGGCGGCGGTGAATGCGGGGAGATCAGGGCTTGAGATGGTGCAGGTGCGCATGCCGGAGGTCACCCAGCCGATGGCGGAGGTCTCACCCGACTTGACTGTCTTGGGATTAGCGACAAGCACGATCGAGGGACGCGAGATCTGCACATTGCACTGCGCGCCGGCAGTGAGGCCGCTCTTGGCGCAGGAGATGCCGTACGTGACGAGGTTGGTGCCGCGGGGAGCATCCACCGTGACCGACACAGAACCCGAGAGTGTGCTTGAGGCTGCGGCGAAGCCGGTGGCTGTGAGGATGCTACCAGCTGAACAGACGTAGTTCACGGTCACCAGAGAGCCGATGTCGGCGACCTGCGGGGTGCACGAGAGCGTTGCGGTGGGCGGTGTCGTGGTGTTGGGATTCTCGCTCGTCTCACACTTCCAGCCGGTGGTGCAGCCGTTGTTGGTGGCAGAGAGTGACTGCCATACGCCGGCAGAGCACAGCGAGGCATCGGGCTTTGTGGGCGGCTGCTGGCAGGGCTGGCCGTCGGTGCCGCGGCCATACGGCGCGAGCTGCTGCTCGCTCTGCTGCTTGCACTGGATGCCGTTCTCGTCACAGCCGTACTGGCACTGCTGCAAGGGCTGCATCTGGCAGGTGCCGGTGCGGTATATGTATGTGTTGCCTTGGCAGTAGTACTGCGTTTGGCACATTTGCTGCTGTTGGTACGGGTACTGCTGGGGGTATTGTTGCGGATACTGCTGTTGCCTGCCGAAGCTGCTCATGCCGCCCATGCCGTAGCCTCCCATCCCTCCGCCCATCCCGTAGCCTCCCTGCTGCATGTACCGCATGGCAGAGGGCGACAGACACTGTGCGGGGAAACGAGATCCGGCGGGGATGGTGTGCACGATGATCGGATCGGATGAGACGATGCATGGCGTATCCATGACCGTGATCTGACCGGCCTGGCAGGTATTGCCTGTACACTGCCCGACATCGTACTCGAACGTCGTGGGTGGCCCTCCTAGTCCATTGCACTGCGAGCCGCTGCATGCAGGAGGTCCCTGCACCCCGCCGCCGGAGGCTGGAGTGCACGATACGCCGTCGGTTCCCAGTAGCATGCCATTGGGGCACTGAGTGCCGTTCATGTCGCGGATGTTGCCAAGTGCCTTCTGTAGGTTGTCATACTGCGACGGCGAGGTCCCGTTCGGTATACCCTGATTGTTTGTCATACCCGACGCCTTTTGTGCGAGCGCGTCGTTGAGTGCGGACATGTTCATGCCCTGCGCGCGGAAGTCTTCTGGCTTAGCGACACCCTGCGCGATCTGCTCAGCGGCTTCTTTTGGGGTGGTGGCGAGACCTGGCTTATAGCCAGTCCCTTTCAGGACGTCGGCGATGGTCTGTTCTTTGCCGGCTGTGAACGAGGTCGGTTTGCATTCCATCTCTCCAGACGTGGATCCTGGCTTTGGGAAGCAATAGGTGATATCGCATGACGCGTCTTTCAGCTCCGAAAGCTGGCTGCGTTTCGTGATCTCTTTCGGAAACGGCTGCGAGCGCGGCGGGGTCGGCTGCGGTTCGAATTTTGTGCCGCCGCTGGCATTGCGCGAGACTTTGTACTTGCAGCCCGGCAGGCACGAAGTCGAGGAGAGCGCCTGCTCTGCCGTTGTCTTCTGATTGCAGGCGCAGGTGTGTTTGGTCGCGTCGGTCGGATCTGGTTTGCAGTCCTCGAGCGGGGTCTCTGGTGCGGTTTTAGAGGGAGTAGATTTTGCCGAAGGATCCGTCCATGTACCAGCATCGAATGGCACGTCATCTGCAGTACCTCCTGCGGCCACTTGCGATCTGTTCGATGCGAGATCGGGGTAGGGCGAGACGGACTGAAAGGCTCCTGCGGCTGCCGCGATAAGCGCGATGAACAAGAGCGCTGCCGGGACCGAGGCACCACGGCTGCTGGGCATGCGGCTGCGACGATGCATGCCCATCATGATGCGCCGAGAACGCAGTCATAGCAACGGAAATATGCTTGAAAACTGTGGAAAATCGACACAAGTACGCGATGCTCGCCGCATGCCTCGACAGGCCACGGTACCGTCGGTACACTGCAAAGCCTATGGAATACATTCCGAGCGAGGCAATCCTAAAACGATACGCCGACGTGCTTGTCAACTTTGCTCTGGGTAGCGGTAAGGGGATCAAGAAGGGCGAGGTGGTGCATGTGGTGTGCCCGGAGGCGGCCAAGCCGCTGTATCTCGCTATTCATGCAGCAATCATGCAGGCAGGTGGCCATATGATCGGCGAGTATAAACCTGATGATAATGCGGTGACCGGCCAGAGCATGAAGCGGCAGTTCTTTGAGCTTGCCAAGCCAGAGCAGCTCGACTTCTTCCCGAAAAAGTACATGCGCGGACTTGTCGATGAGATTGACCATTCGCTGCATGTTATTGCGCCGACCAATCCGAGTGTCCTCAAGGGCGTCGATCCGAAAAAGATCTTGCGCCGCGGCATTGCTGATAAGCCCTCACACGATTGGAAAGGCGAGAAGGAATGGAAGGGAAAGTACACGTGGACGGTAGCGCTCTATGGTACGGCGGCGATGGCGAAGGAGGCGGGACTGTCGCCTGATGAGTACTGGCACCAGATCATCCGCGCGTGCTACCTCGATGAGACGGATCCTATCGCCACCTGGAAGAAGACCTATAAAGAGATGGAGCAGTACCGCAAGAAGCTCAATGCGCTCTCGCCGAAGATAGAGAAGCTGCACGTCGAAGGACCGGACGCCGACCTGTGGCTTGCCATGGGCGACAAGCGAGCATGGCTCGGCGGAGGCGGCCGCAACATTCCGTCGTTCGAGCTGTTCACCAGCCCCGACTGGCGCGGGACCGAAGGGTGGATCCGCTTCAACCAGCCACTGTATCGCTACGGTAACCGCATCGAGGGGATCGAACTGCACTTCAAGAAAGGAGTGGTGACTAAGGCGACCGCCAAGACGAACGAGCAGCTCCTTAAACAGATGATTGCAACACCGGGCGCCGACAAGGTGGGCGAGTTCTCGCTGACCGACAGCCGCTTCTCGCGCATCACTAAGTTCATGGCCGAGACCTTGTTTGACGAGAATATCGGCGGCCCGCAGGGCAACACGCACATTGCGGTGGGCATGAGCTACCGTGATTGCTATGCGGGAGATGTGAAGAAGCTCACAACCGCGCAGGCCAAGAAGCTCGGCTATAACGATTCGTCGGTGCATTGCGACATCGTATCGACGGAGCGCCGCACAGTGACCGCACATCTGAAAGGCGGGAAAGAGACTGTCATCTACAAGGACGGCAGGTTTGTCCTGTAGATCGGAGCTACACGCTTGTCAGCACAAATTCCTGTTTCTGTCGCGTCGCGTGACGAGTACCCCGGCGTACAAGAAGATACCGCCGAGCAGATATCCGGCGAGGACGTCGCTCGGATAGTGGACGGCCCAGCAGGATGCGGCTTGCGCCGATGACTGCTGCCAAGGCGATTGTGCCAACGACTGCAGCGCGGTGCCACCACTGGCGGTCGCAATCGCGCCATAACAGCCACGCGAGGAAGCCGTACAGGCCGACTGCGACGGCGGCGTGTGCGCTCGGGAATGCCGACACTGCCTCAATGTATGCGGCGACGGAGATAGGTGGCCGCAGACGGTCGGTTGCCAATTTGAGCAGATGCGCAGCGAGCACGGAGCCGCCCGCAGAGACGACGAGTCCTGCGAGGTCGTGTAGTCGATTGGATCGATAGAGGAGGTACCCGACGACTGCGACGACGCCAGCGACAGCCCCGGCGCTCGCCAATTCGCTCGTCCAGATGCCCGTGATCGTTATGCCGTCGGTACGTACGCTGGCACACCATGCGACGAGAGCGCTGTCCCACGCGAGTACATCCCATAGCATGCGGCAATCGTAGCATGCGAGCCATCCTGCCTACCGGCTTCTGATCCAAACGTGTACAATCGTCACATGATGCGAATCGCGGCGATTCTTCTCTTGTGTGCCGGTATGTGTGGGGTCGTTGTGCCACGACATGCGGCCGCGCAAGAGCTCACGCCAGATACGGTCACGACGATGAAGGCGCGAGTGGTGAAAGTGCTCGCGCAGGAGCGCTATACGGTGCCAGGTGTCGGTATCGATTCCACGTACCAGACCCTCCAGGTAGAGGTGCTTGATGGTCCCGAAAAGGGTGCATACGTGACCGTCGAATATGACATGCTACAGCTCGAAGAAGGGGACGTGTTCTTCTTGCGCCACACGGTCAATCACCTTGATGCGACGGATTACTATGCTGTGATGGAGCCGTATCGCCTCCCGGCACTGGGTATCCTGTCGCTTCTTTTCGTCATCGTCGTGGTCGCGTTCGGCGGATGGCAGGGCGCGCGCGGACTCCTGTCGCTTGTGGCGTCGATAGGGTTCATAGTATTCCTCCTTCTGCCCGGCATCCTCAAAGGGTATCCGCCCATCGCGCTGTCGGCGGGCGTGGCATCGCTCATGGTCGTCATCGGCTCATATATAACGCATGGATTCAACAGGACGACGCACGTAGCGGTGGCGGGCATGATGATCACGGTCATCGCGACGGCGGTCTTGGCATATGTCGCCATTCCGTTCGCTCAGCTCACCGGCTTTCATACTGAAGAGGCGACGTACCTCAATATCGACACGCGTGGCGCGATCGACCTCGCGGGCCTCCTCATCGGTGCGATCATCATCGGTGCTCTGGGTGTCCTGTACGACGCTGCGATAGCACAGGCGGTCGCCGTTGAAGAGATTTCGGCAGCAGGACCCGACCTGAGCAAGCGTCACGTGTACCGTCGCGCGCTGCGCGTGGGCCGCACGCACATCGGCGCCTTGGTCGACACTCTCGCCATCGCCTATGTGGGAGCGTCGCTTCCTCTCCTCTTGCTGTTCACCGGCTTCGGCGGCGACTCGCTCCTGATGTCGCTCAATCGCGAACTGTTCGCCACCGAGTTGGTACGCACGATCATCGGCTCGATCGGCATCATCCTCGCCGTGCCCGTCACTACCGCCATCGCCGCGTACTTCTTGGTCGATCATGCGCGTCGTCATGGCGTCGAATCGTCGCACGGACATCGGCATTGACGCACTCGAGCATCTGCTCGCTCAAGTCAACAGGCATCCCCGCAAGAGAAGGGGTGCCCGCGTCTTTTTGTAACTGCAGCATTACACCGCGAAAATGGGAAATAATTGTGCCTGTCCCCATTACCACATGGTTAGTGCTTGCGACTGTACCAACTGTACTAACCTGAATATGTACCACATCGTTCATCAAGCCATGTCAATAGATAAAATGTTCTTTTACTTAAGCCAAAAAATGCCACGCGCCGCAAGTCGAACATTGCTCGAGTCAAAAATAAGAACGCGAGTATTGCTTGTGGAGTCACGCAAGTTAAATATATCCATATCAGAGAAATGGGCGCCTATGAAAAATGTAGAAATCACATCAAAATCTCCGTCGGAGTCTCGTGCACGAAGCGTGGCGTACCCGGCTGTCTCGCTTGAGGTTGCTATCGAACTTATTAATGAACTCGAGGAGAAGCTCGGTAAGGGGCCATATTCACGTGAAGATGCGGCGAAAGGCATAGGATACTCGTCCATTTCTGGTCCATCAGCGAGCAGGATTGCTGCCCTGAAACATTATGGCCTGCTGGATCGTTTTGGCAATACTTACGCCCGTAGCGACCTTGCCTACAAAATTATGCACCCTGTCACTGAGGCAGAGAAGAAAAGCTCCATTGTAGCTGCTGCGCTCACGCCCAAGCTTTTCGACAAGCTCGCGCGGCAGTTCAATAAGCATGCATTGCCATCCCTTTTCGCAAATATCTTGATGCGTGAAGGAATCAGCAAATCGGCTGCAGCTGATGCGGCAAAGATCTTCAGGGAAACACTGCATTTCGCTGGCCTCATGCCGAACGGGGTTGTAAGTGTAGAAACTGCAGAGGAGAATGGTCGGCGCGATGAACCTGTCCATGACGATGCTCCGCATCCTGGCCTAGAAACAACTAGACAGCCCGATGTACCTGTTTCTAGTATCTCTTCGACCAGTTTCGCGGTCACCAAACCTTTCGTCTTCAATGACGAGGGTATGGGATGGAGTATTGGAGTGCGGTCGAATAAGCCCATGGGCACAGGCATCAAGACCAAGCTTCTCGAAGTTGCGGATCTTCTTGAGCAAATCAACCGTGAGGATGCGGCGGATTTGTAAGTGTATGAAGGAGAGCACGATCAAACACCTTGCAGACAAATCGGAAAGCCTTCTCCGGTACTGCTTCACATTCGGTCTCCTGTGTTTCGTAATCGTTACTCTCCCGGCAGATCAGATAGGTAAGCTTGTCGAGATTGCGGGTTATATGGCACTAGGCGTAGTATCGGGGCAAAAACTTCCCGGGATGTTCTGATAGTCACATTTCCATCCAGCCGAACAGCCATGTTTCTGCTACAATAGGCGCCATATGGCCGAGGAGGATATCCGGAATGATAGGCTGAAGAAGCTGACTGCTTTACGCGAAGCGGGGATGGATGCGTACCCTGCAAGGGTGGAGCGCGACTACACGCTTGCCGAGGTGGGCGAGCGCTTTGAGGCACTGGAGGGCGACAAGGCGGTCATCACGGTGACGGGGCGCATCATGGCAAAGCGCGGGCAGGGCGGCATCATGTTTGCCGATCTCTACGATGGTACGGGCAAGTTCCAGGCGGTCTTCCAGCAGGGAATGATGCCGGACGATGCGTTTGCGCTGTTTGCCGAGACCGCAGACACGGGTGACTTCATCGCCGTGACCGGCACGCCGTTCGTCACCAAGCGCGGCGAGAAGTCGCTGCAGGTGTCGCTCTGGCAGATGGCTGCCAAGTCGGTCATGCCGATACCGGATGCGTGGTACGGTCTCAAGGACGAAGAGAAGATTTTGCGCGAGCGCTATCTCGACATACTGCTCAACCAAGACGTGCGCGACATGTTCTACCGCCGCGCGAAGTTCTGGCAAGTGGTGCGCAACTATTATCTTGAGCACGGCTTCCTCGAAGTGGAGACGCCGGTCTTGGAGAATTCTCCCGGCGGCGCCGATGCGCGGCCGTTCATCACGCATCACAATGCACTCGACATCGATGTGTATCTGCGCATCTCATGCGGCGAGCTGTGGCAAAAGCGTTTGCTTGTTGCTGGGTTCCCAAAGGTGTTCGAGATCGGTCGCATCTTTAGGAATGAAGGTCAATCGCGCGAGCACCTACAGGATTACACTCAGCTCGAGAGCTACGAATCGTTTGCCGACATGCGAAGTGGGATGCTGTTCACGCAGGAGCTCTATCGGCGCATCGCCAAGGATGTGTACGGGAAATACACGTTCGAGATAAACGGGCACACCGTCGACTTGGCCGATGAGTGGCGGGAGATTGACTTCAATGCCGTCATCCGCGAGCGATTCGGCGTCGATCCCTTGAACTGCACTGAAGCAGAAGCAATACAGGCCGTTCGTGATGCGAAGATCGAAGTGGGCGAAGCGCTGAATCTCGCGCGCGCGGTAGATCACTTGTGGAAGTCCATCCGCAAGACGATCAGCGGCCCGGCGTTCCTGACCGGCATCCCTGTGTATCTTGAGCCGTTGGCGAAGCGCTCCGCGAGCGACCCGCGCGTCGTCGAGCGGTTCCAGATCATCCTCGCGGGCAGTGAGATGGGCAAGGGCTTCAGCGAGCTCAACGATCCACTTGACCAGCGTGAGCGCTTCGAGGCGCAGCAGGCGCTGCGCGAGGCCGGCGACGACGAAGCGCAGCGGCTCGACGAAGACTATGTGCGCGCGATGGAATATGGTATGCCGCCATCGTTCGGCTTTGGTATGTCAGAGCGGCTGTTCTCCTTCCTCGAGAACCGCCCAGCGCACGAAGCACAGCTCTTCCCGCTCTTGCGCCCGCTTCCGCGCGGGTAGGCGATATGTCATCAGTAACTTTCTTTCAACGTTTCGAGGGGCTGGTGATGGCGGTCGTCGCACTCTTGGTGGTATGGTACGGGTTCTTCGATTATCCGTGGTTCTCATATCTCGTCCTCTTCCTGTTGCCCGACCTTTCCATGTTCGGGTATCGGTTCGGCCCGCGTGTCGGCGCACTGGCCTACAATATCGGCCACATGTTCGCGCTACCGTTTCTTCTTGCGGCCGCTGCGTTCGTTGCTGCTGCGGCGACGCCCTACCTGGCAGCTTTGTTGTGGATCGCGCACATAGGCATCGATCGCGCGCTCGGCTTATAGCCACCACGCGAGAATGATGGTCATCACCTGAAACGACACGAACCAGTGCGCGGCGTTCAGCAGGAAGAGACCTGCCGGGCGGCCCTCCCACAAAAAGCTCCCCGCAGAGAGCGTGACGGCAAACCCGAGCCACAGCCAGAAAGCAAGCATCGCCGCTTCGAGTATCGTGACGATGCCGAGTGCAAACACGAGCTGTGCCACGACGAACGACATCACCAGCGCCGTCACCGTGCCGAAAGCCATCGCCTGCGTGGGCGACAGCGGCATCTTGTGCATGTCGTCCATCGATAGGCCGAGGTAGCTGCGCCATTTCGCGCCGAAGACCGGCCCGTACCAGAGGCTGCCGATGGCCATATTCGCGGCTGCTGCTGCTAAGACCGCCCAATAATTGAGTGCGAAGAACCCCATACGAGGATTATATGTAAAGGATAATGACATAAGTGTACCGGTGCGCACGCGTCGAGGAAAGTGCATGGTGTGCATGGTATGGTAGCAATATGGAACATCGAAGCAGGATTAGAAAGCCGGGCATGCAGCGCGCCGCGCCGCGCACGCGGAAGACAAGCTGGGGTTCGGTAGCACAAGGCTGGCATCAATCGCTCGTGGAGCGCACAGATTCGTACCATGCATCGGTGGTGGCGCCCAATTTGCTGCGGGTACTCAAGCCCGCGCAGGGTATGCGCGTGCTAGACATTGGCTGCGGTGATGGATTCATTACGCGCGAGATCGCCAGTTTCGGTGCCGAGATAGTCGGTACCGACATTTCGCCGGAAATGGTGAAGCTAGCACAGAAGGCGGCCGCGCCGAACGAGCAGTACGTTGCAGCATCGGCTGAGAAGCTTTCTTTCGCGCAGGATGCTTCGTTCGATGCGGCGACGATCGTGCTCGCGTTGCAGAACATTGAGCATCTTGATGCGGCGCTCTTTGAGGCGGCACGCGTGCTCCGTTCGGGCGGACGCTTTCTCATCGTACTCAATCATCCGGCGTTCCGGATTCCCAAACGAACCATGTGGGGATGGGACAATGAGGCGATGGTGCAGTACCGCCGGCTCGACGCCTACATGAGCGAATCGCGCGAGAAGATCGACATGGAGCCAGGCAAGGGCGGTAAGGGTGCACACACCTACTCCTTCCATCGCCCCCTGCAGGTATATGTCAAAGCGTTGGTGAAGGCCGGATTTGTCATCGATGGTCTCGAGGAATGGATCTCGCACAAGAAGAGTGAGGCCGGGCCGCGCGCGAAGGCCGAAGATACCGCACGCAAGGAGTTCCCATTGTTCTTGTTACTTGCATGTCGGAAGGCGGCGTGACGCCTATGGTAGATCCTCGGACATTTGAACGATTGGCGGCGGAAGGGTTCGAGCGATTGCCAGCGCACATCCGCGCGAAGATTGATAATGTTGCTCTGCTCATAGAGGACGAGCCGACTGAGGAGGACTTGCTGAATAACGGGCTCGATCCGGAAACCGAGACACTGCTCGGGCTCTATCATGGCATCCCGCTATCGGCCCGTGGTGAGCAGTATGGCGTTGGCGTGACGATGCCTGATACGATCACGCTCTTTCGCTATCCTATTGAAGACGCGGCGTTTGATGATAGCAAAGATGTTCGCGATGTGATTGCCGAAACTATCTGGCACGAATATGCGCATCATTTCGGCATGAACGAGGAGGAGGTGCGGCTACGGGAGGAAGAGCGAGATGAAGACATGGTGCACAGGGGTTGATTGCGTGACAGGAATGACGGGCGTATCATTATGGCGGTGACGGAGGTGTTCCTTCCCAGGTTCCTCTCTTCACTCCATCCTTGGACTCCCGGCATGCTCGCGCATGCCGGCCTTTTTATGTCCTTGCACTCTGTGCGCGCCTAGGGCACTATGCAGAGGTTCCGGCTTCGAGGTTCCTCCCGCCTCTCGACGGGCCAGAACCGCCTTCAACCCAGCGTCCTCGCGGCGCTGGTTTTTCTATTGCCCGCGTTTACTGCACAGCAAACAAAGTATTGACAAATATAAAAATAATACTATCATATGCCTCGGTTATGACATCGTTGCGGTAGCAAAGATGTCGTGATCTCTCACTTGAAAGGGTTATAGAATGAGCAGATTCGCGGATACCGGGTACCATAGCTCGGGCGTTTCTACTGGAGACGTGTTCAAATTCGGCGGCGTTGGCCTCCTGGTGCTGATCGTTATGTATGGCGTCAGCAGTCTGCTGTTCTCCGTCATGCCTCCGGCCGGGTTTGAGGCGGTCCTCACGGACTACCCGATCCTTTTTGGTCAGGGCGGCGTCGAAGCGCAACCTGTCAAGGCGGGGCGCACGTTCAAGTTGCCGTGGACGCATGCGACACTCGTCGACATGCGGCCGCAGCAGAAGATCGAGCACTTCGACGACCTCATGTCCAGCGACGGCGTGCCGCTCGACTTCGATGCAGCTGTCCGGTTGCAAGTCGTCGATTCGGTCGCGCTTATCTCTCGCTTCGGCGAAGATTGGTATGACCGGAACATCGCGACTGAATTTCGCAACCACGTCCGCCAGTCCGTGCGCAAGCATGGCATGAACGAAACGGCGATTCAGACCACGGCGATCGACGCGATAGATATGGAGGTCACATCGGCGCTGCAGACATATCTCACGAACGCATCTATCCCGGTGCAGCTCGTGCAAGTCACGATCGGTCGCGCGAATCCGCCGGACGCCATCAAGGATCAGCGGATTCAGACGGCGCAGCAGGAACAGCGCAAGCTGACCGAGCTGCGGCGTCGCGACGCCGAGATTAACCGCAAGGAAGCCGAAGAAAAGCGCGCCGCTGCGGACAACACGTATCGTAATTCGCTCGGGTTGTCGCCGGCGCAATTCATCGAACTGCAGCGGATCAAAATGCAAGGCGATGTCTGCGGCCATGGCGGATGCACGTTTGTCGTTTCGGGCGGCCCTACCGGCGTCATCGTGAATGCCGACAAGCCGGCGCCGAAGGGTCCGGAGGTCAGCGCTCCCGCGGCAGAGGGCAAATAAACGTCTGTGTGAGGACATTAATCTGAGGGTCGACCTATGGTCGGCCCTCGTTTCTTTTTGTATCACTTGCTATAGTGTCGCCATGAAGCTTTCGGAAACGCTGCGCGCGCGTGGGTTCGTCTATCAATTTTCTGCCGAGACGCTGGAGGAGATTACCGACGGTGAAAAGCGCACCATTTACCTCGGTGTCGATCCGACGGCCGAGTCCATTCATGCGGGAAATTTTGCGAATTACATGCTGTTGCGGCACTTTGTCGACGCGGGACACAAGGTCATTCTCTTGATCGGTGGTGGCACGGGGATGATCGGCGACCCGAAGCCCGATGTGGAGCGCCCGCTCACACCACCGGAAGTCGTGGCAGCGCGCGCCGATAAGCTTACCGCACAGGCGAAGAATCTGCTGGGCGGTGTCGAGATTGAGGTGGTGAACAACTACGACTGGCTCGGTAAGCTGACGCTCATCGACTTCTTACGGGACATCGGTAAGCACTTTACGGTGAACAATCTAATGAAGAAAGACGCGATCGCCAAACGATTGGAAAGTGAGGAAGGCATCACCTACACGGAGTTCGCGTATCCGCTGCTGCAAGGCTATGACTTCTGGCATCTCTTCACGACGCGCGGGGTGGACGTGCAGGTCTCGGGGTCTGACCAGTGGGGCAACATCATGGCGGGCGTCGAGCTTATCCGCCGGAAGGAGGGTAAGAGTGCCTACGCGCTCACTATCCCGCTCATTACCGACAAGGCGACGGGTAAGAAATTCGGCAAAAGCGAGGGCAATGCCGTGTGGCTCGATCCACAGATGACCTCGCCATTTCAGTTCTACCAGTTCTGGCTCAATGCGAGCGACGAGAGCGTTGAGGATTATTTGAAAATATTTACACTGTTGCCGCTCGAGGACATTGCGGCGGTGATGCAAGAGCAACAGGGTAGTCCGGGCGCACGCGCGGCTCAGAAGAAGCTGGCATACGAGGTGACGAAGCTGGTACACGGAGAGGAACAGGCTAAACGAGTCGTCAGCGTGACCGAACTACTTTTTGGTAATGGTGATCTAGTGGCGCTTGATTCTGATGGTCGCGATCTGCTTTTAGGTTCAGCCCCTTGGTACCGAGTTGTCGGCAACGAATCCATTGTTGATATGTTGGTTTCGACCGGTCTCGCCCCTTCTAAGAGAGAAGCAAGACAGCTGTTGCAAGATGGAGCAATCACTCTGAATGGTGATGTATTGGTAGAGTCAGAGGATAAAATTTATCCTGGCGATGCGGCCATCTTTATTAACGGCCTTGCGATCCTGAAGCGCGGCAAAAAAAATTTGCGCGTTCTGGTTGGGTAAAGTAAGAGGCGACCCAAAGGGCCGCCAGTCTCACGTCATTCGTCGATGTCATTCCATCGAGTATCTGGGTCAGCGTCAGGGTCGTCCTCGTCGGCGTCCCTCAAGGCGCCTATCAGCAGAGCGGTTCGCAGTTGCCCTTCAGCTGCTTCTTTGCGTTCGCGATCTTGTCTCGCGAGCATCTCGGACCATGGTTCCTTACGTGCCTTTTTGCACATCGGCGTTCCTCCAGAAAAACGCTTGCGTGATACTACGACGAAAATCGGAACTATTCAATAGATACGAACCCTGGTACAGTGGATAGGCAAAAATCTATGAAAGACAGGCGTTTACAGCTCAAGCACGGGTACAAGCCGTCAGGTGACCAACCTGCGGCTATTGCCGCGCTCGTCAAAGGGCTCAAGGCAGGGAAGCGCGACCAGACGCTTCTCGGCGTGACCGGTTCGGGCAAGACCTTCACGGCGGCGAATGTCATAGAGCAGTTCGGCAAGCCCACGCTTGTCATTGCACATAACAAGACGTTGGCGGCGCAGCTGGCGGCCGAGTATCGCGAGTTTTTTCCCGACGCGGCGGTGCACTACTTCGTCTCGTACTATGACTACTACCAGCCGGAGGCCTACATGCCGGTGACGGATACATATATCGAGAAAGAGGCGCAGATCAACGAAGACATCGAACGCCTGCGCCACGCGGCCACGCAAGCTTTGCTTACACGCAAAGACGTCATCATCGTCGCCTCGGTCTCGTGTATCTACGGGCTCGGTAGCCCTGTCGAATATGAGAAAGTGAATCTGAAGCTGGTGAAGGGTACGGCCGAGACGCGCGCGGTCTTGATACGCCGCCTACTTGCGATGCAGTTCGACCGCGTGGCAGGAGAGTTGTCGCCCGGATCGTTCCGTGCACTGGGTGCCACTGTCGAGGTGATGCCGGCAGGCGAGCGCACGGTGTATCGCATCGACCTTACTGGCGGCAGGATTGCACGAATAGAAGAGATTGATCCGATGACCCGCACCATCGGTGCCTCGCACGACTCCGTGTTCCTCTTCCCGGCAAAGCACTACGTCACCCCTCAAGACGTGATGGACGCGGCAATCGCCGACATTGAAGCTGAACTGAAAGAGCAGCTGGCGAAGTTCGACAGTGCCGGAAAGATACTCGAAGCCGAACGCTTGAAGCGCCGCACGCGGCAGGACATCGCGATGATCAAAGAGTTCGGCTACTGCAACGGCATCGAGAATTATTCGCGGCATTTCGACCGCCGCCAGCCTGGCGAGCCCGCGCACACGCTGCTTTCGTACTTTCCGCACAAGCCGGATGGCAGTCCCGATTTCCTGACGATCATCGACGAATCGCACGTCACCATCCCGCAGATCGGCGGCATGTACGCGGGCGACCGCGCGCGCAAGGAGATGCTCATCGAACATGGGTTCCGCTTGCCGAGTGCGGTCGACAACCGCCCGCTACGATTTTCGGAATTCGAAGAGCGCGTGGGTCCCGTCATCTACACCAGCGCGACGCCGGGTACGTACGAGCTCGAACGTGGCGGCTCGCCGGTGCAGCAGATCATCCGCCCGACAGGGCTCATCGATCCGGAAATTATCGTCCGCCCCATTGTGGCAAGGTCTGACCTTGGTGACAGTTGGCAAGGTCAGCCCTTGCCAACACAGACAGGAGGATATACGGGGCAGGTGAAGGACTTCATTGCCGAGGCAGAGGCAGTGACCAAGCGCGGCGCACGTTCGCTCGTCACCGTGCTCACGAAAAGAATGGCAGAGGACCTGGCGCAGTTCTTGGTGGAAAGGCAGGTGCGTGCCCGCTATATCCACAGCGACATCAAGACCATCGAGCGCATCGAGATCCTGACCGACTTCCGCAAAGGCACATTCGACGTGCTCGTCGGCGTGAACCTCCTACGCGAAGGATTGGATTTGCCCGAGGTAGAACTCGTCGGCATTCTTGATGCCGACAAAGAAGGATTCCTGCGCAGTGAGACGTCGCTTATCCAGACCATCGGTCGCGCTGCGCGCAACGTCGCTGGGCGCGTGCTCTTGTATGCCGACAACATGACAGGCTCGATGGAGCGGGCGATAGGCGAGACGAACCGCCGCCGCGAGATCCAGATGGCTTACAACACGAAGCACGGCATCACGCCGCAAACCGTGAAGACGAAGATCAAGGACATCACCGGCGATATTCAGAAGGCGCGTGCCAAGGCGGTGACCGAGCTCTCTGCACTCGAAGCATCGGCCGCTGGCGGCGACACTAAGAAGCTGATAGCGCGTATGCGCAAGGAGATGCACGATGCCGCCGACAATCTCGACTTCGAGACAGCGGCCATCATGCGCGATGAGATCGCGGCGTTGGAGAAGCAGCTAGAAGAGCAAGAGAAAGCCGCGAAGCCGCAAGGGAAAGGGAAGAAAAAGTAAAAGGGCGATGCTTGTGTGCATGCCCTTTTCTTATCGTGTGCAAGTCCTTACCAGGGCCACAGAGCTGGCAGATGCGCGCTTAGCCACTTGGCGGCGAATGTGAGGCCTGCAATAATCATAATGAACGCGCCGGCCAGGAGTTTCGCAAGCTCTATCGAGCCAACAAACTCAGACGCATGCGACCAGCTTGAGCGGCCATCATTCTGTTCCATGAAGACACTCCTTCGAGTCAGGCGTGCGCTACAATGCGACGCACGGATACGCTGGTTAATTTATACTATGCTAAACCTAAAAGGTCAAGTCCCACTCGCACCGCTGACGACCTTCCAGATAGGTGGGGAGGCGCGGTTTTTGCGTGAGGTGTGCACCGAGCCGGAGATGCGCGAGGCGATTCAATGGGCAAAGGAGCATGGTGTGGAGTTCCGCATCCTCGCCGGGGGCAGCAATGTCTTGGTGCCCGATATCGGGTTCGATGGCCTTGTCATCCACATCGTCGAAGGTTCTCATGAGCTTTCGCCGGAAGGAGTGCTCACGGCCGACGCCGGATGCAATCTGCTCGGGCTCATTCGCGAGGCGTCCGGTAAGGGCTGGGGCGGTTGGGAAAGGATGGCGGGCATTCCGGGTACCATCGGCGGAGCAGCACGCGGCAACGCCGGCGCGTTTGGTACCGAGATCAAGGATGTTGCGGTGCGCGTCGATGCTTTCAATGTCGAAGCCGGAAAGTATTACACCACAACCAAAATGGTGGAAACGTCGTGTCCACCAGTTAGAGTGTTTCGTAATGAGGAGTGTGAGTTTGCGTATCGGCAGAGTTTTTTTAAGAAGCATCCGGAGTGGGTTATCACGAAGGTTGTCGTGCAGCTGCTGCCGGTAGGTCTCGCCGAGAGTTCCCGGCTGATCGAGGAGACGATCGCGGAGCGAGAGAAGCGTCACTTGCAGAACGTGCGCGCTGCCGGTTCGTATTTCATGAACCCTGTGGCGCCGCCCGAGATTGTTTCGCAGTTCGAAGCCGAGAAGCAGGTACAAGCGCGCGAGGGTCGCGTGCCGGCTGGCTGGCTCATCGAGAAAGCGGGGATGAAAGGGTTTGCGGTGGGCGGTGCACAGAGCAGCATGCAGCATCCCAATTATCTCGTGAACAACGGTAGCGCAACCGCATCCGACGTGCAGGCAGTTGCAGTAGCAGTGAAGGAAGCAGTGCGCCAGATGTTCGGCATTGAACTCGCCGAAGAGGCAGTGACGTGGTGATTTTGCAATATCTCGAATTTTGGGTAGGGTAGGCACAGGCGAACAGCCGTTTGCTGGCTTTCTGGAGGCCGGATAGATGGAAGGGCTCGAAGAATTTACCCGCATTTTGGTCGTTGCGTGCACGTACTTTAATGGCGTGCCGTTGAGGTGCGAATCGCACGTTTTGATAATCCCTATCGAGCGTGCAAGCATCCAAGCACAGGCTTGCGAGATGCAGGCGCGGCGGATTGCGCACAGTGTCGCAGTTGAGCTGGGGCCGATGTGGCAGTGGTCGCGCGGCAGATGCTATTACAGCTAGGAGGGGATGATGAAAGATCTTGCGGTCCTTATCCTGCTGCTCTGCGGCTCGAGTGATCTGCGAGCTGAATGCGAACGACGGGACGTCTTCAATGGTAAGGATGCCCCGGGGTTCACGATAGAAGCCTGTTGGCAGACTGCGCCGATGCTCATTACGGCATATCTTGGGCGCTACCCGGGTCTCAGCGACCGACCATATCGATGGACGTGCGAGCCAGCATGGAAGGCGAAAGATCAAGACATATGACGACATGGCAAGCGGCCCCGCAGGGGCCGCTTTTACTGTATGTGCGGCTCGTGTATAGTGCCGATACCCAACCCCTAGCGCCGAGCGAGGGGGCGGCATCATATCTATGGCCAAAAACGACAAGGACATGCACGACAAGATCACCATAAAGGGTGCGCGCACGCACAACCTCAAGAATGTCGATGTGGAGATTCCGCGTGGAAAGATGGTCGTGTTCACGGGGCTTTCTGGCTCGGGGAAGTCGTCGCTCGCGTTCGACACCATCTTCGCGGAGGGTCAGCGCAAGTACGTCGAGTCGCTCTCGTCGTATGCGCGGCAATTCCTCCGCCAGATGCAGAAGCCCGATGTCGACGAGATTACCGGCCTCTCGCCAGCCATCTCCATTGACCAGAAGTCGCGTTCGAACAACCCGCGTTCGACCGTCGCCACCATCACCGAGATCTACGACTACCTGCGCGTCCTCTACGCGCGCGTCGGCAAGCCGCACTGCCCCGAGTGCGGGCGCGAGGTGAAGAAGCTCTCGAACGAAGAAATCCTCGAATCCGTCCTCTCGATCGTCGACGCGGCGCGCAAGGTGCACAAGCAAGCGGTCTCTACTGGGAAAAATCTGACAAAAAGTGTGACGCACGCGAAGGTACGCATCGCTGCGCCGGTCGTCGTCGGCCGCAAGGGCGAGTACTACCAGCTCCTGTACGATCTCTTGAACAAAGGCTACGAGACGGTCGTCATCGACGGGGCGGACAAGTCGCTGCGCGAGCGCATTGAGCTCGACAAGAACGCGAAGCATCACATAGATGTGGTAGTGGACGAGATCTTCGTCTCGGAATTCTATGATGATCCGAAGGGTGCGCGCGAGCGCGCCTCGGAATCCATCGAGCGTGCGCTGCACGAATCGGACGGCCTCGTGAAGGTGACGGATGCCGACGGGCAGTCGCGCATTGTCTCGGCGAAGTTCCTCTGTCCTTACGACGGCTTCTCGTTCCCCGAGGTCGAGCCGCGCCTCTTCTCGTTTAATAGCCCGTACGGCGCGTGTTCCGAGTGCAAAGGCATCGGCACGAAGTACCTCTTCTCGGACGAAGCGTGCGAGGTGTGCCAGGGTGCGCGCCTGCGCACCGAAGCCCTGCATGTCTTCCTCGGTCCCGTCACGCCGCCTGCCGGCGGCTACGGCACCGGCCCGTCGACCGGCATGAATATTGTCGCGCTGTCGTCCTTGGCGATCGACAAGGCTGATGAGTTCTTCAAGAAGCTCAAGCTCACGAAGAAAGAGGAGGAGATCTCGCGCGCGGTCGTGAAGGAGATCACGAGCCGCCTCAAGTTCATGCTCGACGTTGGCATCGAATACCTCACGCTCAACCGCACTGCCAACACGCTCTCCGGTGGCGAAGCGCAGCGCATCCGCCTCGCCTCGCAGCTCGGCTCCGGTCTCGTGGGAGCCCTCTACGTGCTCGACGAACCCACAATCGGTCTCCATCAGCGCGACAACGATAAGCTCATCGAGACACTGAAGCATCTGCGCGAGCTCGGCAACACGGTCCTTGTGGTCGAGCACGACGAAGACACCATCTACGCGTCCGACTACATCGTCGACATCGGGCCGGGTGCGGGCGTGCACGGCGGCAACATCGTCGCGTCCGGCTGGCTCGACGATCTCCTGACCGCGAAGACCAACAAGAGTGGCTCTCGTACGCTCGCGTATCTGCGCGAGGAGGAGGCGATAGAGATTCCCGAACAGCGTCGTACGGCAGACCGCGGCAAGATTAAGATCCGCGGCGGCGATCGTTTCAACGTGAAGAATCTCAACGTCGACATCCCGCTGCAGAAGCTGGTGTGCATCACGGGCGTCTCCGGCTCGGGCAAATCCACCTTCCTCTACGACATCGTGCATCGCAACCTGCAGGCTCGGTTCGACAAACGCTTCCGTACGGCCAAGATCTACAACTGCAAGGAGTTCTCGGGTACGGAGTATCTCGGCCGCGCCATCCTCATCGACCAGTCGCCGATAGGCCGCACGCCGCGCTCAAACCCAGCCACTTACACGGGCGCATGGACGCACATCCGCGATCTCTTCGCCATGAGCGAGGAAGCACGCGCACGCGGCTGGGGTCCGGGCCGGTTCTCGTTCAACGTGAAGGGCGGGCGCTGCGAAGCGTGCGAAGGCAACGGCCTCGTTGCCGTCGAAATGCACTTCCTGCCGACGGTTTACGTGACCTGCGACGTATGCAACGGCAAACGCTTCACGAAGGAGACCTTGGATGTGAAGTTCAAGAAGAAGAGCATCCACGACATCCTCACGATGACGGTGGAGGAGGCACGCACATTCTTCGACGACATTCCCGCGATCAGCGACCGCCTGCAGACACTTATAGACGTTGGGCTCTCGTATCTTGAGCTCGGTCAGAGCGCGACGACGCTTTCGGGCGGCGAAGCACAGCGCGTGAAGATCGCCTCCGAGCTGTACCGACCGCTCCAGACCAAGTCGGCATATCTTCTCGATGAGCCGACAGTGGGTCTTCACTACGACGACGTCGCGCGCCTCGTTCAGATCCTCCAGAAGCTGGTCGACCGCGGCAACACCGTCATTGTCATCGAACACAACCTTGATGTGCTCAAGTGTGCCGACTACCTCATCGACATGGGGCCGGAAGGCGGCGCAGGCGGCGGCCACTTGGTGGCCAAGGGCACGCCCGAAGAAGTCGCCAAGGCCGCCGCCTCGCACACGGGGCACTACCTCAAGAAGGTATTGAAGAAGGGGAAGAAGTAAGAAGCGGCTCGCATATTCATGCGAGCCGCGTTCATATCGGAGACTGAGCAGCGGCGTCTAACCTGTAAGCCACTGTCGCATCAGCCATCCAACCAGGATGCCGCCGACGAGAAGCGTGACGATCCTGCTTAGTATGCGTATCTGTGCGTGGTGACTGCGCCACAGGTACGGAATCGCCCGGTAGCTTCTCTGTGCAGTGTATCGTCCGGGGTCGTGCACCATGTCAGGTCTCTGTCAGATACCAGTAGGCAAAGAAGATAAGTGCAGCTATACTCAGGCCGATGCCGAATGCGCTCGCACCGTGCAACAGCTGCACGACCCATAGATAGTCGACATCTACTTCGATATTCGGAACGGTGACGTACCCAAGAATGCAGACCGCGAAGATAGATGCAGCGATCGTTGCATAGTGCGCGACGCGTGCGGTTGTGTTGCTGCGGCGAGTACGCCGCGACCTCGTCTGAACCATCAGGAAGTACCTCCACATTGTCGTAACAATACGACGCTGCGTAATACGGTACATCGCACGATAATTATGTCAAGGTGCGTCATGCACAGCTCTGCGGTTGCTGTGCGGCAGAAGGTATGCGAACATATATTTTTAGGGTGTCTCATTGAGGAGGTGGTCGTGAACCGCCGCAAGATCATTACGGCCGGAAGGGTCGTCGAGATGTTCTGCGCGCTTTTGGACGAGCGGACCGAAAGCTGGATCCTTGAGCAGCTACGCGATCCCGAGACGCGCATCGAACCGACGGCGCTTGCGCAGATCGTGCAGTTCGTCGCGCCACACGGGTTGCTCGACAGGCTACTCGTCCGCAAGGCGGCGTTCGTACTCGCTGAGCTGTCGCTTGCGCGGCAGGAGCGGGAGTGGGCGACTATTGAGCACTGTGCGCGTACGGGAAGTCGCATCAAAGCGTATGCGGCCGATATGCACGGCCAGGCGACAGAGCTGGTGCGTCTTGAAAAGCTCACGAGTGTCGCAGCGTAACGCTGCGACACTCAACCTGTTGCGGCTGCAAGGCGGTGCATGGTTGCAAATCGGCTGCGCATATCGTACAACTGCGGGCGGGTAGCCTGCTTGGTAATGGGAGGTACGCATGAAGATACTCGGTTGTGCCTGTGCGCTGGCGCTCTTGCTCATCTCACCAACAGCACGTGCGCACTGTAGCCTGATCGACTTCATCGAGAAGCCACACATAAGCGAGCGTGCTGTCAGGGTGCTGGTGCGTATGACCATTTCAAACGCATACGAGATCGGCCGTCGCATACCCGGTCCACACTACGTTCTGAAACCGGAGGTGGTGGACAGATTGATCAGGGCAGAGATCGCACGCATCGAATCAGCGCGAATATATTGCGTCACGTTTCCATGATGCGCGACACTATACGGCGTCGCGGCCTAGCCGCGGCGTCTGCTTTCATATAAGGTGACGGCATGCAGCGCGCAGACCTCGACCAGTACGACCTCCCGGATTCCCCGGGCGTCTACATATTCCGCGGTTCCAAGCGGGAAGTCTTGTACGTGGGCAAGGCGACCTCGTTGCGCGACCGTGTGCGAAGCTATTTTGCGAGCGACCTCATCTCTGCCCGCGGCGGCCGCGTCGTGGCGATGGTCGAGCGGGCGACGCACCTCACTTGGCAGGAAACCGGTTCGGTCCTCGAAGCGCTCATCCTCGAGGCGAACCTCATCAAGACGCATCAGCCGCCCTACAACGTCGACGAGAAGGACGACAAGAGCTGGAACTACGTCGTCATAACCAAAGAAGCGTTCCCGCGCGTCCTTCTCGTGCGCGGGCGTGAGTTGCATCAGTGGGAGCCTGGCTCCATGCTGCGCGTGTTCGGGCCGTTCCCTGAGGGCGGATCGCTCAAAGAAGCCCTGAAGATCGTTCGCAAGATATTCCCATATCGTGACACCTGCACGCCGGCGCCGGAACAGAAGGGGACGCCGAAAGGCTGTTTTAATTCTCAGATCGGCTTGTGCCCTGGCGTCTGCTCGGGCGTGATGGATGCGAAGGAGTATGCGCTCACGATCAAGCACATCATCCAGCTGTTCTCGGGCAACATGCAGGGGCTCAAGCGCGGACTCGAACGCGAGATGAAGGCGGCAGCGAAGGCACACGAGTATGAGAAGGCTGTCGTGCTGCGTCGGCAGGCGGGTGCGCTGGAGCATATCCAGGACATCGCGCTCATCAAATCAGACCGCACGCCCGCAGGCGCCGCCAGTATGCGGATAGAGGCGTTCGATGTCGCCCACACCGCTGGGCAGGAGACAGTCGGCGTGATGGTCGCGGTGTCGCGAGGTGTGCCTATCAAGAGCAGCTATCGCACATTCAAGATACGCGAGGCGACCAATGACGATCCGAAGGCATTGGCCGAACTGCTGTCGCGCCGACTCGCACATCCGGAATGGCAGTATCCGCGGATCATCGTGGTGGATGGCGGCAAGATACAGTTGCGCGTGGCGGAGCGCATCCTGGAACAGGCCGGCATGCAGATTCCGATCGTCGGCGTCGTAAAGGACGAACGGCACAAGCCACTGCGGCTCATCGGCGACGAACGCGCCATCGCTGTGCACGAGCGCGAGATATTGCTTGCCAATAGTGAGGCGCACCGCTTCGCCATCTCCCGGCATCGCAAGCGTCTGGGGAAGCGGTTGACGAAAGGATAAAATAATGGTACAAGGGAGGCTGTTGTAATGAAGCTCGGGAGCTTTCTCATGATTACGAGGACCACGTTCACGCCGCTGGCTGGCGGCTGGTATCGTTGTAACCAAGACCGACGGATTCGCGTCAAACGTGGAGCCCTGGAGGCGGTCCGGCGGCATCGCTCGAACAGCGGGCGTCTCGCTGGAGAACGGGAGAAGTTGCAGGCTGAGTCTGCAGGCTTGCGCTTACGGGTGCAGCAGCTCATCGGTCGCTCCGGTCGATCTGGGGAGCAGCCGTATATCGGGCACGCGCCGTCTGCGTGGGAGGCGATGGTTCGGCGGTAAGAAAAGCGCAGGGTACACAGGATGCGGCGGCCGTTAGGCCGCCGCATGTTCTATGCATATGGTGAGAGCACTCTCATTGTCGCTAGTACGCCGATCTCTATCTCAAGGCGTCTTTCGTTCGAGATTTTTCCAGCTGAGAAGATGACTTCGATGCACACGAGGTTCCAGTCAGGGTTTCGTGCGTCTCCGGCGATCGTGCTAAGGACGTGTGCCCTAAATAGGTCTCGGAGAAGTGCCTCGTGGAGTTCTGCAGACATCTCCCTTAGGTGGTGGCGCTCAGCTCCCATCGGTCCCTCCGTACGTTGCTGCGCAGCAGAGTAACAGATGTGGTTCCGCGACACAAAGCTTTGCTATACTTCTGGCATGATACGCATGGTGGTCGGCATTTTGCGTGGCGGCACGTCGAGCGAGTATGCGTTTTCGCTCAAGACAGGTGCAGCGCTTCTCGCGGCCCTGCCCGACGAACGATACGAAGTGCGCGACATCTTCATCGATCGCAACGGCACGTGGTACCTCTATGGCGCGCCAACGACGCCAGCGCGCGCACTGTCGCAGGTCGATGTCGTACTCAATGCCCTGCACGGTGGTGCGGGCGAAGACGGCACTATCCAGCGACTCTTGGTGCGCATGGGCATTCCGTTCGCCGGCTCCGATGCCCTCGGTGCGTCCAAGTCGCTTCACAAGACGCGCGCCAAGGAGGCATTTGCGCAGGTCGGCATCCGTATGCCGCAAGGCGTGCATCTCTCGCGCAGTATGGGGCTGTCCACCGGCGAGATGGCGCGTGCGGTGTTCGCGCAGTTTGGCCCGCCGTATATGGTCAAACCGCCATCCGAAGGCGCATCGCATGGCGTACTCATCGCACAATCGTTAGGTGATTTGCCGGACGCCATCGGCGATACGATCGATTCGTATGGCACCGCGCTCGTCGAGGAGTACATCATCGGGCGTGAGGCGACCGTGGGCATCATCGAACGTTTCCGTGGCAAAGAAGTATATGCTTTGCCGCCAGCTGCTGTCATAAAGGCAGGGAAGCATATCACTCATGCACAGCATCAATTGGGTGCCGTCGAGTACCAGTGTCCGAGTCCGTTCTCGCACGATGAGAAATACGCGCTCGAAGAGACGGCGCGGCTCGCACATCGCGCGCTCGGGCTGTCGCATTTCTCGCGTGCCGATTTCATCCTCAATCAGAAAGGTGTGCCGTATCTGCTTGAAGTCGACGCACATCCGCATCTGTTTGATGGTGCCGCGTTCCCGAAGATGCTCGAGACGGTCGGCTCGTCGGTGGGCGAGTTCGCGGAACACGCGATCAGGTTGGCGCGCTCCGGCACGTAACCCTATGGCCGAGCAGGGCACTGTTTCGCTCGAAAAGATGTACCACTTCAGGTGCAAGGCGTGCACTCGCTGGTGGTCCATCGCCGACGCGCCAGGAAATCCGGCAGAGCGCGAATGGTATTGCCCGTGGTGCGGGGAGAAGCAAGGGGTGGAGGATAAAACGCCGAACATGCTGACATAAAAAAGGACGGCTGGCCTACGGCCTCCGTCCTTCTTTCTCGCGTGCTTCGACGCGAACGAGAGCAATCAATACTCTGTTGCGTTTCCTGAACGCCTTCTGGGCTTTGCCAGACGCTATTCCGGCAGGATTGTTCAGCGCTTCCCACTCCTTATGGGCTTTCAAAAAGAGCTGCTGCAATTCCTCAGGTAGTGTTCCCGGGCTTCGCTTCACGTGTGCCTCCTCTGAGTACCTGGTGGACCCTAGCGGATTCGAACCGCTGACATCCACATTGCAAATGTGGCGCTCTACCAACTGAGCTAAGGGCCCGTGGGGGTAAAAATACCAGATTTACCGTCAATATCAACCTGCCTGAATCATGAACACCAAAAATGCTATGCTCACTAGACATGCAATTAATCTCCCTCAACACATGGGGCGGGCAGGTGTGGGAGCCGCTTAAGGAATTTCTGGTGCGGCATGCGAGCGAGACCGATATCTTCTGTCTGCAGGAGATATTCCATAATGCCGCACATCCGCGGCCGGCGCTCGGGCCGGTGCGTCCAGAACTGTTTACAGACATAGAAGCGATACTGGGCGGCCACACCGGTTTCTATGCGCCGTCGCAGGTTGATGACGAGGGACTCGCGATGTTCGTTAAGAAAGGGTTGCCGGTGACACGCGAAGGCGACGTATTCGTGCATCGGCATCTGAATGCCATGGAAAACAACGACGGACGGACGATCGGCAGGAACCTGCAGTTTGTGGAGTTCACTATAACAGGCGAGGTATACACGATCATAAACTTCCACGGCATGTGGACGGGCGGCGGTAAAGACGATACCCCGGAGCGTATCGAGCAATCACGAAAGCTGCGCACATTCATGGATGCGGCACCTGGTCGACGCATCCTGGTCGGCGATTTCAATCTGGAGCCGCAGACAGAGAGTATGGCGATCGTGCGGAACGGTATGCGCGATCTTATCGCTGAACACGGCATCACTTCGACGCGCACGTCCTTCTACACGAAACCGGTCAAGTTCGCGGACTATTGCATTGTCTCGCCGGATGTCAGCGTCGAGACCTTTCAGGTGCTGCCCGACGAAGTGTCTGACCATGCGGCGCTTTTGCTGCGATTCTCATAACATAATACTTGTTGACCAGGCGGGGTGTCTCCTGTAGGTTTGCGGCAGGCAGCCCATTGGCATGTCTGGCATAGGTTCAGAAGGAGGGCGCGATGAGCGCTTTTGAAGCACTATGGGGTCGCAGAGACCTAAGGATTCTTATTGTCGGGCACGACGGCCGCGCGAGCGCTTTCGAACGCGCGTGCTGGCGCAGCTCGCGCGTACGCAGTGTTTTCGTCACGCCGGGTAATGGCGGCACCACAGACAAGTGGCGGGCCAGCGTCGACGACCACGACCTTATTCTGGAGCTGATACGGCGCGAGCACATCGATCTCGTGCTCATCAGTCCCGAAGGGCCGCTCGCTGATGGCCTTGCAGATCGCATCGCCGCAGCGGGCGTGGCGGTCGTGGGGCCGGGCGCCTTCGGCGCACGTATCGAGGCGGACAAGAGCGTGGCCGCCGAACTGTGTTTGCGTCGCGGCGTCAGAAGACCTCGTTGGAAGGCGGTAAGGACATTCAGTGATGCGGTGGACGAGATCCTCGACTGGGGGCCGGTACCGGTTGTGAAAGCGCGCGGCCTCTGCAGTGGGAAGGGCGTGTTCGTCGAAGATACCGTCGAAGCGGCGATCGAGGCCGTGCGGCGCATCCTTGTCGATCGTGTCTTTCACGAACAGGGAGACGTTGTCCTCTTGGAGGATCGTCTGTATGGCGACGAATTTTCGCTGATCGCTGCCTGTAACAGACGTGACTACGTACTCTTCCCGGTCGCTCGCGACCATAAGCGTGCGTATGCGGGCGATGTCGGACCGAACACCGGCGGCATGGGCGCATTCTCACCCGTTCCAGGGTATGACGATGCGTTCCTTGCACAGATGGGCAAAGAATTCATCGAGCCAGTCTTGCAGGGGATGATTGATGCGAATCACCCGTATCGCGGGTTCCTGTATGCAGGGCTGATGAAGACGGATAGCGGCATCTACCTCATTGAATACAACTGCCGCTTCGGTGACCCGGAAGCTGAGTGCGTCCTGCCGCGCCTCGAGACCGACTTCGTCGAGGTCCTGCTGTGCATGACCGAGGGGGGCGACATGCGTCGCATCTCGCCGCTGCGCATCTCACCCATGGCGTCGACGACTGTCGTCGTTGCGTCTGGCGGCTACCCTGGCACGTTGGATGTCGGACATCCGATTACCGGCGTAGAGGCCGCAAAGGCCACGGGCGCATATGTCGACATTGCGGGCGCCGACCGGCGCTTCGATAGCCGTCTCGTCAACACCGGCGGCCGCGTTGCCATGGTGACGGCGCTTGGTGAGACGGTGGAGGAGGCGGCACTGCGGGCGCATGCGGCCGCTGAGCTGATCTCGTTTCGCGGCGCGTGGCGTCGGGAAGACATCGGGCTGAACACTGGAGGGTGATGCGAATAGGGCCGGGCGCGCAAGCGCCCGGCCCTTCTCTTATCCACAACGCTAGAGAGTCATCTCTTCGCGCAGGGTTGACGCTTGCTATTTTGCGGGGCGGCGTTACAATCGCGGGGCAGTACGTTTTCCATTGGCTGGGGTCGGTTTCTGACCGAAGGCGCAGGGAAAAGGGTTGGTTACTTGCGTTTATCATACAATTTCCCACGCAATACAATGGCAAAGAAGCTTTACGTTGGCGGTCTTCCGTACGCGACGACCGACGCCGAGCTCCGCGATGCGTTCAGCGAGTCGGGCGATGTCTCCTCGGCGACGGTCATCATGGATAAGATGACCGGCCGCTCGAAGGGCTTTGGCTTCGTCGAGTTCGCGAACGATGGCGACGCGCAGGCGGCGATCGATCGTTGGAACGGCAAGGACTTCGGTGGTCGCACCCTCACGGTAAACGAGGCGCGCCCGCTTGAGGCCCGTCCGCCGCGTCAGAATGGCGGTGGCGGCTACGGCAACGACCGCGGCGGCTACGGCGGCGGTGGCCGCTGGTAATTCCAGCGACCCACGCGTAAGCGGCCCCGGCGAATGCCGGGGCCGCTTCGCGCGTACTGCTATCCCCACGCTCCGCGTATCGTTTGTGCACCACGTGCGCCATAATACGAACATGAAATGGAGACCACTCGTGGGGTGGGGAGTCGTCGTGTACGCGGTCGGGCTGCTCGCAGGGGTCACCCTTCTTACTTGGAAGGTAGGCGAGGTGTCCGGTGCGCGCGAACTCGTGTATCTGGCAGTCGGCATCACGGCTATCATTGCGGGGCGGACGCTGCACTTGTCTCAGTGGAAAGACATCCTCCCGTATTCGCTGTTCTGGATGGCGGAGATAATCGTGCTCGATGGTCTCGTGATGGTGCCGCAGTATGGCCTCGTGGTGTATCAGGATGCGAGCGCATGGATCGTGTATGGCATCGTCGCGATCGCGCCCTTGCTGGCGCCGCACTTTCGACGGTCATACGACCTGCCGTCCGTCACCTGATATGGGCGCGACCGCATCCGCTGCCGATCGTTTTGCGGCGCGGGCCGTGCGATCGGCTCGTGCACTGCGGTTTCATCGCCTCTTGCTGCGCGCCGGCGTAGCGACCGGCAGCGTCTTTGTATGGATCGGCATCTACCGTTATTTCTATCAACAGACCGCGAACACTGGCGATGCATTCACGCACGCGGCGCTTCTGTATGCGCTTGCACAGGTGACGACAGTGCTGCTGCTGCCGTATGCGGCGCGGCTTTTGTCGCACGGCGTGCGTCGAAGCATGATCGTTGGTACATCCGCGATAGCGATCGGCTTCCTCGCACTTGGCGCGTTCGGTGCAGTCGGGTCTGACGTGACACTCACGCTTCTGTTCCTCGCATTCGCCGTCCTCTCCGGTGCGTATCGTGCATTCTATCGCATGCCGCATCGGATCGATGCCATGCCGACCGGTCTCGTTTCGGCGCATACTGCGCGCAAGCTTGTCATCATGCTGGCACCTGCCGCCGCTGGGGTCGCAATGGAGTACGCGGACATGCCGCTGCCAGCGATTCTCGGCATTGCAGGCGGCATCGCGGCGCTCTCGCTCATACCGCTTACGCGGATCACCGAGACATACGAACGATTTGCACACGGGTACCAGGAAACATTCGGCGTGCTTGCGGCACGCGAGCATCGTGCACTCCTCCTGCATGGCATCAGTAACGGCTTCGAGGGCGCAGTGTATCTGTTCGCGTGGCCGATCGTGATCTTCCTTGCGACCGATCGCTCGTTTCTCGCCACTGGCGTTGCGCTGTCTACGGCATTGGTGCTCGCGCTCGTGCTGCGATATTGGGGGGCGCCATTGGTGCGCCCGCTCTCGGTCCCGTTTGTCATGGTGCTAGCTGCATCGGCATGGATGGCGCGCATGGTCGCATCGACGCCGCTCGGTGTCGTTGTAGTCGATACGTATGCGGGCGCAGGGGCATCTCCTCGTGCGGGGATAGACAGGGCCGGGTTTGAGCAGCACGCCGACCTCGGCATCTACTTCGACGACTACACGATCTACAAGGAGATGGCGCTCGCACTCGGGCGGCTTGTGGCAGCACTTGGTGTGGCGGCGTTTGCGGCGCAGACCGCACTCTCGTTTGCGCTCGTGGCGCTCTTCTGTGCTGCCGCCATCGCTTCCGCAATCGGTGTCTCGACCGCACTCACGAACGGCCGGACGGTGTACTGACTCCTTGCACGAGGAGGATCCGGATTGTTGCACGAATGAGCAACACCCGTATGCTCATGGAGATGAGAACAGTGCTGGAGAAAGAGTTCTTTGAGCGACCGGCTCCTGCAGTGGCGCCGGAGTTGCTCGGCATGTACCTCGTGCGCCGTAGCGGTGCGACCGAGCATGCATATATGATCACCGAGGTCGAGGCGTACGAGGGGTATGACGACAGAGCATCGCATGCGTCGAAGGGTAAGACGGCCCGTACCGCCGTCATGTTTGGTCCGCCGGGGCGCTGGTATGTGTACCTGGTGTATGGCATGCACGAGATGCTCAATGTCGTGACGGGTGCCGACGGACATCCGGCCGCCGTTCTCATACGGGGCGTCGAGGGTATCGAGGGCCCGGGCCGACTTACGAAACGGCTCGGCATCACCCGGGCAGAGAATACGTTACCGGCTACGAAAGCGACAGGGCTATGGATAGAAGATAGAGGCGTACGCATAGCCCCACACCAGATACAGAAGACGCCGCGCATCGGCGTGGCGTATGCAGGGGAGTGGGCGCACAAGCCCTGGCGGTTCGTGCTGGATAAAAGCAGCAGCCGCCGGTAGTGTGCCCGGCGGCTGGTTCTCATTTCTTGAGGTCGATCGGCTTTTTCTGACGGGCACCGAGTTGCTGCACATGTTCGGTGACCCCCCAATCTTTCTGCATCCGCAGAAAGGCACCGAAGACAAATGCCATCTGCGCCTGTATCGATATGGTCCCTCCCTGCTCCAGCACCTGCTTGATCTCACTGATGATCATCTGCAGGTTGCCGGCGGCAGCTTCGGCTTCGCGTAGGATGGCGGTCAGCCGCAGTTTGTGCTGATCCTGCAGCGATGGCAGTTTCGAATTTCCTTGGCCTGTAGCCATGCATCACCTCGTTCGTTGAATACTGGCACGCATAATGACATTATATGAATTACGTGTCAAATATAAAAAACGCGAGTGAGAAGTGCCTCACTCGCGCACGGGTCCGTATGTATCGTCGGCGGCCCGCTGTCCTTCGGCGCGGCGCATTGATTCGTGCGCTGGGCGTCGTCGTTTCTCTGCTTCGCGAGCCTCAACATTCTTCTGGAAGTCGGCGATCGCGTCAGTGAGGCCTCGTTGATTGTGTTCGGTGAATTCAAGATCGGTCACAAACGGTTCAGGTTCACGTTTCTTCTTATCGACCCGGTTTGTTGGAAATTGTTCCATGGTCGGCTCCTTCTGATGTCTAGTGTACCGACATGACTCTCTATGACAAGAGTCTCTGTAAGACCTCCTTCACGTCGCCGCCGTCGGCTCGGCCACCAAACTCTTTCATGATGGCGCCCGTGAGCTTGCCGATTGCTGCAGGGCCGTCGGCGCCCATTTCGGCAATCTTCGCCTTGGCGACCTTCTCGATCTCTTCGCGGCTGGCCGCCTGCGGCAGATAGGCCTTGATGATCTCAAGCTCGGTCGCTTCCTTGGCTGCCATTTCCGCACGGCCGCCATTAGTGAACTGCTCGATCGAGTCGTTGCGCTGCTTGGCAAGGCGCTTCAGCACCGCTAGCTGTTCGTCGTCGGTCAGCTCGTCGGTAGGCTTCTTGCCCTTGGCCACCAGCTCGTTCGTAAAGGCGGCGAGAGCGCCGCGCAGCGTATCGACGCGCACCTGGTCCTTCGCGCGCATCGCACCCTTGAGGTCTGCACGGATTTTTTCAATCATAATGGTGATGATAGCACAAAAAGCAAGGGGCAGGCTAAGTGTGCCTGCCCCCGTTTCCTCTAGATGTCATCGCGTACAAGTGGTCTAGCCGATTGGGCAGCAACCAACACCCTGCCTCGGCCCATAAGCCCATCCCGCAGCCGCATCAGCTCGACTCGTTCGGCTTGTTGTAAGCTCTCGTCATGCTCGAGTCGGTATTCCACGCATTTGACTAACCGAAGTATTTCGCTTCTCTCACGCTCGAACTCAGATTGAGCCATTAGCAACCTCCCGTGCCATGAGTGCGACATCTATATAAGCAAATGATCTGTATCATTGTCAATGACAACAGGTAATGCGATAATCGCCGCATGGAATGGCTCCTGGTAGGTCTGTTGGTGGCGAATCTGGCGCTCTTGGCGTATATGGCGTTCGGGAAGCGGGAGGTACAGAAAGACGACGGGCAGTTGATGATGCAGCCGCAGCAGTAGTAGTGGTAGATACAGTGTGCGATGGATGAGTGTTATGCACAGGCGTGCTGGCACCTTCGCCACAAGACACGGGTATGATGATGCTATGAAACGCACTGCGGCATCTGTTGTGTTATCCGCTGTTCTCGCGTTCTCACCGGCAGTTGCCTTTGCTGATATGGCAGGTATCGACGCGCAAGTTGCCGCGCTGCTCGCACAGGTTCGCCGCCTCAAGGTCAATATCGACGCACAGGGGCAGGCAGCATCGGCCGCAGTCGCATTTCCCCGTAACGCATCGTCGACGCTTCCGATTCCACGCCGCACGGTATTCGACAGAAACCTAGAGCCAGGCATGCGCGGGACCGACGTGAAAGCATTGCAAGAGCGCCTCATCCGTCTTAAGATTATGCATGGTACATCAACCGGCTACTACGGAGAGAAGACCCGCGATGCTGTCGGAAAATTGCAGCGCGTCTTTGGCATACCAACGACCACCGCAAACGGACACTTTGGTCCGATGACTCGCTCGTTCGTGCAATACACACAATTTGCCGAACCGATGCTTGCCGATCTGCCGCCCGTCGCAACATCGTCGCTCGAGCAGTAGTGAGCAGCACGTGTTGCGCGCAGTGCCCCAGGTGCGATAATCGCGAGTATGGAAATCGTCCTCGTTGCGCTTTTGGTGGCGGTGCTAGCACTGCTCGTGTACCTTGCCTTCATCAAGCGGGCGCCCGAACAGCAAAATGATGATGGCCAGCTGATGATGCTCCAGCAGCAGCTGCGGCAGATGGAGCGCGCGATGGAAGAGCGTCTGGGCGCAGGCACTGACCGTATGTTCGAAAGCATGCGCGCGCAGTTTGGCGAGAGCCAGCGCTTGGCGACCGACATTCGCGACTTGGTGCACCGCCAGCTTACGGAGGTGGCCAAGGGCGTGGCAGAGACGAACGCTTCGACGCGGCAGGTCTTCACCATTGCCGAGCAGCTGCAGAATCTTGAGAAGGTATTGAAACACCAGAAGCAGCGCGGAAACCTCGGCGAGCGGGTGTTGGAGCTTACCTTGAGCAATGTTTTGTCACCGAACGACTACAAGATGCAGTACCAGTTCCCGGGCGGGGAGGTGGTAGATGCCGCGATATTCACCAAGGAGGGCATTATTCCGATCGACGCGAAGTTTTCGCTTGATAACTACAACCGCGTGGTCAACGAGACCGACGAGGCGCGCAAAGCCGAGCTTGAAAAGGAGTTCAAGAATGACCTGAAGCTGCGCATCGACGAGACGGCAAAGTATGTGCGCCCCAAGGACGGCACGCTGCCGTTTGCGTTCATGTACATCCCGGCCGAGGGCATTTACTACGACTTGCTCATCAACGAAGTTGGCTCGGTGAAAGTGAACACACGCAATCTCATCGACTATGCCTACAACGACAAGAAGGTGATCATTGTCTCGCCGACGACCTTCGCCGCGTACCTACAGTCGGTCCTCTACGGTTTCAAGGCATTCAAGATCGAGGAGACGGCGAAGGACATCGCCAAGAATGTCGAAGCGCTTGGTCGACACCTTAAGGCCTACGAGGATTACTACAAGAAGCTCGGCGCCTCGCTCTCGACGACGGTGAACCACTACAACGCCGGCTACAAAGAGCTCGGCAAGGTGGATAAAGATGTCACAAAAATAACCGGCGCCTCGCCGGAATTGGAAGTGGGGTTGTTGGACAAGCCTGGAGTAGAGGAATGAGGAGGCGGCGCACTGGCGTGCGCCGCTTTTTCCGAGGGCTCTTTCTATCCCTGGATGGATTGGAGGATCCACCCTACGATCATCCCGACAACGAAAGAATAGTTTTCCAGCGAATGCGTATGCGCAGCAAGCTTGTGACTGCGCATCTTGGCAGTCGTCGCGTAGGTGGCTTGGCGCACGGCAATGACAGACAGAGCGGGCGGCAGGCCGAAGAGCACAAGGTAGTAGATAGGATGCGAGGCCGCGAAGATGTCGAGGATTGCCGCAAGGGCAAGGCCTGACAGCGCGTGACCCGGACGGATATGCGTGCGAATCAGGGCGCGTCGTATCGTTTCGACGAGCCGCCCCTGTGACGAGGGACGTGGTGATGTCTTGTGATCCATGATGAACCTCCCGCGGATATAGTGGTATATTTAGACGCGTTGTCAATAACTTGCATTTCCTGACTTTGTGTCGTAAACTTGCCCCACTTCAGTTTTATGGCAAAAATCGCGATCATAGAGACCGGCGGCAAGCAGTACCTGGTCACCCAGGATACGGTCCTCAAGGTCGAGAAGCTCCAGGGCATCTCGAAGCCAGGCGACGCCATCACCTTCGACAAGGTGCTCCTCGTCGATGACGGTGCCAAGACCCAGGTCGGCGCGCCGTATGTTGCTGGCGCCAAGGTTGCGGCGGAACTCGTCGAGATGGGTCGCGCGCAGAAGGTCACCTCGATCCGCTACCGCGCTAAGAGCCGCAGTTTCAAGAAGCGCGGCATGAAGCAGGCATACGCGAAGATTCGTATAACGAAACTTCCTTAATTCGATTCTTAAAGAACCGGCCGCCAGGCCGGTTCTTTCGTATAGGAGGTAACTGTTCAGGCGCCGCAGCTGTGAGACATGGGGAAGCGGTTTCTGGAGACGTACTTGGCGTACGTCGGCAGCTCGCTTCGCGACAGCACTTGGATTTTCTAAAGCGGGGGTACCCGCTAAGAAAATCTCGGCGGAAGAAACCGCGGGGCCCCATAACGAAGTAGATGCGGATGCCTGGGCAGTTACCGTCGCGAGGCGAGGGCGGATTTGAGGGTTTCTGGGTCCGCATACTCCAGCTCGCTGCCAGTCGAGAGGCCGCGGCCGAGTTGCGTGACGGCGAATCCTTCGACGATGCCGAGCGGTTCCAGTTCCTCGCGCACTCGCACTGCGGTCGTGTCCCCCTCGGGGTTTGCGGGGAAGGCGAGGATGACTTCGGCGAGATCTGCGGCTGTCATCTCCTGTACGCGTGCGAGCAGTTCCCGCATGCGCAGGCCGTTCATCTTTTCGGATGCGAGAGAAATGGTGCCACCGAGCACGAAGTAGCGGCCGCGGTAGGTGCCGGAGCGCTCAAGTGCCAAGAGATCGGCATCGGAGGCGACGACTGCCAGGAGCGAATCGTCACGCCGCGGATTTTCGCACACACCGCACAGCGGTCGTGCACCTGCGTGAAAGCGCATGCATCTCGTACACTGGTGCACGCTGCCGGAGAGGGCGACCACTGCCTCGGCCAATTCGCGGCGAATAGCAGGGGAGCTGCGCAGGAGGAATTGCACGAAGCGCGCGGCCTGCCGCGGCCCGATGCCGGGGAATCGCTCGAAGAGCGAGGTAAGACGTTCAATAGGGTCGCTCATAGGTGTAAGAGGACGATGCTTGCGATGCCGAGCAGGATGCCAAGTATGTGGATCGGTTCGAGATGTTCACCGAAGACGTACACGCCCGCAAGCACGACGACGATGAGGTTGAGAACGGTAAAGATGACGATCGATCGTGATAGCGTGTCGAAGCGTAGTGAGTATGCCCACAGGAGCGTGCCGAGCGTATAGAGCAGCAGGCCCACGGCGAAGAGGGGGGTACCGTGCGCCAAGGTCCACTTCTTGAAGAAGATGTCGGCCGCCGCCTCAAGGAATACGGCGCATGCAATGAGGAGAAGGCCGAACGGTTGCATGACGATCAGAAAGGTTCAACAGATGCTTCTGAGACAAAGTCGCCGAAGTCATTCTTCTCGAGCGGGTAAAAGGTTGTCTTCTCGTCATCGAATTTCATGTCGACCTTACCGATCGGCCCGTTACGGTGTTTTTCGATGAGAACCTCGGCGATACCAGTGCGCTCGGACTGGCCCGTGCGCGAGCCGGTCATGTCGTCGCGATGGATGAACATGACGACGTCTGCGTCTTGTTCGATGGAGCCGGAATCGCGCAGGTCGGAGAGACGAGGGCGGCCGCCGCGCTGCTCGACGGCACGCGAGAGCTGCGAGAGCGCCAATACCGGTACTTCAAGCTCACGGGCCATGCCCTTGAGTCCACGGGAGATCTCGGTGATCTGCTGCACGGTCGAATCGTTGGCGCGCGTGTTCGAGGGGATGATGAGCTGGAGGTAGTCGACGATGATGAGGCCGAGGTTCTTTTCCATCTTGAGACGCCGTGCCGCGGAGCGCATGGACAGGAGCGTGGCACTCGATTTGTCGTCGATGAATATCGGTGCCTCGGAAAGCGTAGCGATGGCGTCCTGTAGTCGCTCGTACTCGTCATCGCGCGAGAGCTTGCCGGTGCGCAGCTTCCACGAGTTCACGCCTGCTTGCGCAGAGAGCATGCGGTCCACCAGTTGCTGCGAGCTCATCTCGAGGCTGAACACGCCGACTGCGGTGCCGTGCTTCACTGCTGTTTGTCGCGCGATGTCGAGCGCGAGTGCGGTCTTTCCCATCGACGGCCGTGCCGCGAGGATGATGAGGTCAGATTGCTGCAGTCCGGCGAGCATATTGTCGAGGTTGGGGAAGCCTGTCGGGACGCCGCGGATCGACCCTTCGTGGTGGTGTAGTTTTTCTAGGCGCTCCCACGCGCCGGCGAGCTCTTCCTTGATGGTACTAAACGCGCGCAGTGAGGGTGCCTGGGTGACGGCGAAGACGGCCTGCTGCGCCTCGTCGAGCACCTGTTCGATGTCACGGTCTTCGGCGAAGCCGAGTTCGCCGATCTTCGAGGCCGCATCAATGAGGCTGCGCAGCACGAATTTCGCCTGCACGCTCTGCGCGTAGTGGCGCGCGCTGCCGGGAGAAGCGGCGGTGCCGATGAGTTCTGAAAGATACGCTGCGCCGCCGATGTCAGTGAGCTGCTTGCGCTCCTTCAGTTTGCTCGAGACGGTCACGAGGTCGACCGGCTCGCCTTTGCCGTAGAGGGTCAGCATCGCGTCGAAGATGACGCGGTGCTTGCCAGCATAGAACGAGTCGGGACCGATCTGGTCGGCGATCTCGTACATCGCGTTGGGGTTGAGCATCAAGGCGCCCAAGAGCGCCCGCTCCAAATCGACATCCTGCGGGGGGACGCGCACATCACCTCCTTTGGCCATATGCAGGTATCCTAGCATGCAGGGGGAGCAGCTTGTCTGGCGCGCATGTGCCCTCTATGGTGCACTTCGGGTGCATAAGCTGTGTATTGTTGGCGTATTCGCTGCCAGTATCGCAATACATTGACTATATAAGTTATTTATACTATTATATGCGTAGTTGAGTTTGGGTGCCTGCCGTATGCGACCGGCGGGTGCTCAGCGGATTCACGTCGCACAGGAGGAGCGCATGAAAGCGCTTGCTGCAGTTACCGGACTTGCTTCGTTGCTGGTCTCCGGCATTGCTTATGCTGAAGATATCGGTTCGGTGAGCACATCGTTAAACTTGCTGACGCCCAACGACCAGATTGTCGTGGAAGTCTTCGACGACCCGGCGGTCAAGGGCGTGAGCTGCTATCTCTCGCGTGCGAGAACGGGCGGCGCCGCAGCCATTTTCGGCATGGCCGAGGACAAATCGGATTCGTCTGTGGCATGTCGGCAGGTCGGCCCCATATCGTTCGTGCGTCCGGTGGCGCAGCAGGAGCAAGTGTTCTCCGAACATGCGTCGATACTCTTCAAGCGGACGCACGTCATTCGGATGGTCGACAAGAAGCGCGGCGTCCTGGTCTATCTCGTCTACACTGACGAACTGATCGACGGCAGTCCTAAGAACGCTCTGACTGCCGTCCCTGTTTCGAGCGACATTACCATTCCGACGAAAGGGTAATTACCCTAGGAATGGTGAGAGGCGGCTCCGTAAGGAGCCGCTTTTTCTATGGTCGCACACGAGTACGCAGACACTCTTTCTCTTTGAGAATTTCGGCAACATAAGAACTGGCGATCGATGCTAGGTACGTTGCACTCGGTACCTATGGAAGTGTATGGATTGACAGGAAAAAATATCATCCTATACTTTCATCAGATTCGGCTGGCGCGGAGCGTCAGTCGAATTTTTGCCAGCGCGGTGCGTCGGCAATGTGTTCTCAAAAATGGGAGTAAGGCAATGGCCTTGCTTAAGATGCTTGCGTTGATTTCTGTCCTGACAGGCGCGGGACTTCTTTCGGTGAACCAGTGGCCGGAGAAGTCGCGGAAGCTATTCGCGATGTTGCGTGACCGATTGAAAGACGCGACGGGCATGTCGCTCGATTGGCTTCCGGGACTCAGTCCCGAGGTCTACGTGGGTCCATCATCGTGGCTGTTTCCTGTCGGGCTCTGGGCGACGATCGTCGGCTTCTTGGTTCTGGTGAATCCGGTCTTCGGCGCGCTCGCGCTCGCAGCCATCATCGGGGCATACTATCTCAGCGACGATCTCTCAAACGTCCTCCCGACGGAATTCAGGCGCTATAACATTTTCGCCGACAAGGCGTGGATGGAACGGATTCGGATTCCGGCGTGGATGCGGATCATCGCGTTCATGGCTGTCGCGATGGTTATCGCCCTTGAGATGGGCGCGGTCGCGTTCTTGGTTACCGGCCTCGTGCTGGGACTCCTAACCACGGCGCCTGATTGGTTCGACTGGATGGGTTCGTGGAACGCCTTTCGCGATCGGCGATTGCGCCTCGCGTCGCTCATCATGGCCGCTGTCGGCTTCTTGATGGCCGTGCGCGAATGGCATCTCGATCTGCTCGTCGTCCTCGGTCTCGCAGTGTATGCGTGGCACTACTTCAAGAGCACCACGCAATCTCTCAAGGCAAAGTTCGACTCGGCGCAATAAAAAATGCGCCAAAAAATGGGCGACCCCACAAAGGGTCGCCTTTTTACATGCGCGTCTCGGTTATTTGCTGCGCACCTTGACCTTGGTCTGGCGCTTCTTGTTGATCTTGGGGAGGCGGATGGCGAGGATGCCGTGCTTTTCTGACGCTTCGGCAAGGTCGACGTCGACCTCTTCGGGAAGGAGGATGGTGCGGGAGAACGAGCCCCAGTACAGTTCGCGCTGGAAGTAGTCGTCCTCCTCGACCTCGCGCTCATCTTCGCGACTGCCGGAAATCACGAGCATCTCGCGGGTGAGAGAGATGTCGATCGAGGTGGGCTGGACACCTGCGACCATCGCTTTCACGACGATCGCATCGGCGGTCTGGTATACGTCGACGGCGAGTTCACCCGACGGCTCTTCACCCTGCCAACGCTCGCCCTGAGTGGATATGTGTGCATGACGCTCGCCGCCCTTCCCCTCGAAGACGGCTTCGTGCGTGTCAGTGTCATCATACTCATCAGGTGAACCGGTGATCCGGGAGAGAAAGTTCGATCGTTTCATCATGGTTAGGTACAGAAAAAGCCGCTTATGAATAATCTATAGCAAATATATTGTATCACGGGCGTACGGGGGTCGCTGTGCGGGGGTGGGGACGCGCTTTACGTATTCGAGAGCGGCGAGCAAGATAACGACGCCGATCCACACGAGCGCGAAGGTGCCTAGAAGATGTTCCTGCGGGCTGTTGATGATGAGATAGTTGAATAGCGCATGCACGGCGATAGCCACCGCGATGCCTGCGATAGCCGACACGGCTTTAGTCATGCGGCTGCTGTAGAACGAGAGGCCGAGTGCAACGCCGACGACCGCCGACGAAAGGACGTGCAAGAGCGTCGCCCCGATGAATCGAAGATCACCCGTCTGGACGATCTTGGGCAGCGTGGTACCGGCGAGGGGGGAAAGGAGAAAGAGCGTGTTTTCAAGCGCGGAGAAGCCGAGCGCGACCGTGATGAGGTAGATCGAAGGATCGATCGGCTCGTCGTCCTCGCGCCGCCAAAGCACTGTCAGCTCTGCGGCGAGATACTTGCTAACTTCCTCGATTACGGACCAGGCGATGAATGTGCACACCAGCACGCTGCCGCTGCCGGCGAAGCCCTTGATGATGGCTGCGGCAAGGTTCTCCAGCGGGATGACGAACGCGACGGTCGCCATACCAGCGGCAAAGGCGAGCGCGATCAGACGTCGTGGCTCGGGATGCGGCCGGTCCTCGCGCAGCCAGAACCACAGCCAGGCAAGCACGGGCAAGATGCCGCCTGCAGCTGCAGCGATGATGCCTGTCAGGTCGTTCACAGACCCAGTATAGCGTACCTGCTAATCGCCGATGTCTTCGAGTGCGGAAAAGTCTTTCTGGGAGCGGCTGGCGGGCCAGGCGGCGATCATGAGCTGGTCGGCGTCCTTTTCTGGCAGGTTTTGCCACACGGCTTCTGTGACGAACGGCATGAACGGGTGCAAGAGCTTGAGCGATATGGTGAGGATGGTGTAGAGCATGCGTTTTGTGGAGGCAATCTCCTCTATATTTTCACCGCGGAAGACAGGCTTTGTTCGTTCGAGTATTTCCGCAGCAAAGCGGTCCCAGATAAAGTGGTACACCGTGTCGGCCGCGAGATCGGGGCGGTAGCTATCGAGCTGCTGCGAGACCGTACCGGCAATCGCTTGTGCTTCGGCGATGAGCGCCGCGTCGGTATCTGTAAGCGGCGCGGTATGGTCGACTCCCTGTGTATTCTCGAGGACGAAGCGGGAGATATTCCACAGCTTGTTGGCAAAGTTTTTGTACCCCTTGATCTTATTCTCGTCGAACTTGATGTCGCTGCCCACCGCAACACCGGCGATGAGGCCCATGCGCAGCGCATCTGCGCCGTACTTTTCTATCATGTCGAGGGGGTCGACGCCGTTGTTGAGCGACTTGCTGAACTTGCGGCCGTCTTTGGCGCGCACCAGGCCGTGGATGATGACCTGCTTGAACGGTACCTGCCCGAGGTGGAAGGTGCTCATGAGGATCATGCGCGACACCCAGAGCTGCAGGATCTCGTAGGCAGGCGACATGAACGAGGTGGGGTGGAAGGTGGCGAGATCTGGCGTTTTGTCCGGCCAGCCTAGTGTCGAGAAGGTCCAGAGTGCAGAGGAGAACCATGTGTCGAGCACGTCGGGGTCCTGTTCCCAGCTGTCGCCTTCGGGCGCCTCGACGCCGCAGTAGATTTCCTCGCCGCGATACCATACGGGGATTCGGTGCCCAAACCAGATTTGGCGGCTGATGCACCAGTCGCGTAGGTTCTCTATCCAATGGAAGTAGATCTTCTCGTAGCGCTCTGGCGCAATCGAGACGGCACCGGAGGCAACTGCCTCGTGCATGCGCTCCTTGAGACTCGAGAGGCGGCCGTCGGGGAAGATGACCTGCTTGCTGACGTCGATGAACCACTGCAGCTTCGGTAGCGGCTCGATGATGCCGCCCGTGCGCTCGGAGGTGGCGACATTCTGCTTCACGCCCTCTTCACTTACCAGCAAGTCGTGCTCGCGCAGCCACTCGACAACCATGTCGCGTGCCTCAGTCGTCTTTTTATTGTTGAGGCGGCCCTCGACAGTCATCTTTGCGTACTCGTTGATGACCTGTGGTCGTGGCAGGTCATGACGATCGGCAATCTCCCAGTCAATCATGCTGTGAGCAGGTGTGACGCCGAGCGCACCCGTACCGAACTCTTTCTCCACGCTCTTGTCGGCGACGATGCGGATATGCAGCGGCACATCGCAGAAGGTGACATCGTATTCTTTGCCGACATACTGCGCGTAGCGCTCGTCGTCGGGGTGCACGGCAACGGCAGTATCGCCGACCTTGGTCTCGGGACGCGTTGTCGATATGGCGATGGGGAAGTCCTTGGCGTACTTGAACGTGTAGAGCTTTGAGTCGCGCTCCTCGTGTACGATTTCGTCGTCGGAGATGGTGGTCTGGCCCTTGGGGTCCCAGTTGACGATGCGATTACCCCTGTAGATGAGCCCGGCATCATACATACGGTTGAACGCGGTAAAAACCGCGCGGTTGCGTGTGTCGTCGAGGGTGTACGCATAGCGCGACCAGTCGAGCGATGCGCCCATTTTGCGCACCTGGGTGAGGATGGTGTTCTCGCTCTCTTTGGCAAATGCATGCACGCGCTTTACTAGCTCTTCGCGGCCGAGATCGTGGCGCGATTTTCCCTCGGCCTTTTGGATGTTCTTCTCGACGCGCGCCTGGGTGGCAATAGCCGCCGAGTCGGTGCCCGGGATCCAGAGCGCCTTTTTGCCGCGCATGCGCTCATAGCGAATCATGATGTCTTGCAGCGTGTCCTCGTAGGCGTGGCCGAGGTGTAAGGTGCCGGTGACGTTTGGCGGTGGTAGGACAATGGAGAAGGGTTCGCTGCGCTCGCTCGGCAGGTTATCGGGATTGAAGTAGCCGCTCTGTTCCCACATGGCGTATATGCCATCCTCGCGTGCCTGCGGCTCGTACGGCTTTAAGAACTCCTCGGGTACTCCGTTTCGTGGCTCCATTGGGCCATCCTAGCATACATGTGTGCCGTCTGATATAGTCGCTTATGCCACGCATTCTCGCACCTAACAAGCTGCAAGAGGGGGTGGTGGAGATTGTTGCGTCGCCGGGCGATGAGCTCGTTCGCTGCAACGATCGGCATGGCGGAGTTTTTGAGGATTTTTGAGGCGTCAAACTGAAAAATCTTCCCCGGTCCACCTGGGCGATGGCGGCGGGGTATACCATCCGTAATGGCATAAGTGGGTGGGAAGCGACCACCACCGAGGAGCAAGTCGCACGGCTTTGCAAAAAAGCCACAACCTTAACCCGGCGATTACTGCCGGGTTCTTTTTGTTCCGTATGGCACGAGGTATGTATATGCACACTAATGTCGAGCACGTCCCTTGTGCTGTTCTATTAGATGAGTAGAATCCCGGACAGGCCCACTTGAGGAATCTTCCATGGTTGAGAAACTGGAAGCACTGGACGAACCTGTCGAGAACGTCATACGTCTCGTCATGCGGCCGTTGCATGACATGCAGAACGACCCGGAGGTGAATCCGGACGATCTGAAAGCTTGCATTTTAGTCGGAGTGTGCTGCTTCGGCGAAGGCGTTGCGGGAAGAAGGCTGCAGACATCTGCGGGGGACCAAGTAAACATCTTCCTCACCCCAGCGGGATATGAATATTATCGCGAGTTTCTGCAGCCAGAGGCGGCGTGAACAGAGGCTTCGTGCGTGAGAATTTCCGGCGGTACCACCGCCGGTTTTCTTTTATGCCAGCCGCAGGTGGCCGTGGGCGGTGAGAGTGGCGGGGTCGGCGTAGTCGTTGTGGGCTGCGCGCAGTGCGCCAGCGAGGGCGATCATGACGGCGTTGTCAGTCGAGAGTGCGGGCGGCGGGACGAGGAGCGTGATGCTGCGCGCATCGAGTGCTTCTTTCAATTGCGCGCGCAGGTGCGTGTTGGCCGAGACGCCGCCGCCGAGGACGACTGTCTGTACGCCATGTTCGTCGGTGACTTTCGCGGTTTTGTGCACGAGCGTGTCCACCACCGCGTCCTCGAATGCCCAGGCGGTATGCATGCGCGTTTCGTCGGTGAGTTCGTCGAGCGATTGCACATGCTTGCGGAGTTCGGTTTTTAATCCAGAGAAAGAAAAGTCATAATCGCCGCTGTACAGCATCGGCCGCGGAAATACGTAGCGACACGATTCGCCGCTTGCACGGGCCAGTGCCGCGAGCCTTGAAATTTCGGGGCCGCCAGGATAGGGAAGGCCCAGCAGCCGCGCCACCTTGTCGAATGCTTCGCCAGCGGCGTCGTCGCGCGTCTGTCCGATAATCTCGTAGTGCATCGGCTCCTTGGAAAGAACAAGCTCGGTGTGGCCGCCAGAAACCAGGAGGGCCAAGAGCGGATATTGCGCATCATCAAGGTCAAACACGTCCTTTGTATCAGGGAGCAAGTGCATCATCGGCATGATGATGTGACCCTCCATGTGATTTACCGGTACGATCGGCACATTCCACAATTGTGACAGCGCGCGGGCAAAGTTCACGCCAACCCAAAGCGCCGGCTCAAGGCCGGGGCCGTGCGTGACGGCGATCGCATCAATCTGTGGTTTGCCATGCTGTGAGAGGAATGACGCTAGCTCGGCAAAGAGTTCCGGCTCGCGCTCGAGGATAGTGTGCACGGATTCGACGTCAGGAATATCGCTCGTCGCTCTCGACAAAGCACCTGCCGCGGCAAAGCACTCAATCATCACGGGCACGAGGTTCACGCTGTGTTCGCGCTTGGCAAGGTTGGGGTACACGCCGCCATAGGGCGCATGCACCGCCACCTGCGAATACAGGGCGTTGCCGAGCACGTGGAAGGTGCCGTCGTCACGGGTTTCGAGCAGGCAGACACCGGTCTCGTCGCAGGAGGTTTCGATTGCAAGGATGCGCATGTGCCCAAGATAGCGCATAATAGATCGCTATGGAAACGCAGACGAACATGGCGAGCACCACTGCGGTATTTCGCGTCTATCTGACGCACATGCGGCGCTACTGGCCCCAGTTTATGGGGGCTCTCGCCTGCGCGGTGGGGCTGCAGGTCATTGCGCTCGCGGCCCCGCTCTACATGCGTCAGTTCTTCAACGTCCTTGCACAGCAGGCGCCAAACGCTGCGACGGCCCAGCAGCTTGTCGGGATTCTTGGCATCCTGGCACTCTTATGGGTGTTGGCATTGGCCGTGCGGCGGGCGCTGTTCTACATACTGATGTATTCCCAGACCGGCGTTATGGAAGAGCTGTACGAGACAGGGTTCTCGTATCTCTTAGGGCACTCACATCATTTCTTCATATCTCGCTTTGCGGGGTCACTGACCCACCGGGTAAGTAAGTTTGCGCGCGCGTTCGAGGCGATGCTCGACGCGATATTGGACGACTTCCTTTCCACGTTCCTTTTCGTGCTTGGTGCGGTCGTTGTGCTCTTCTGGCACAACCATACCCTTGGTATCGCGCTTGGCGTGTGGGCGGTCTTGTTCATCGTGTTCCAGGTCATCGTTGCCGAATGGCGACAGCCAACGCGCGTTGCTCGCTCGGAGGCAGACACCAAGATGACGGCCGCTCTTGCCGATGCCATCTCGAACCACACGACAGTAATGCTGTTCTCGGGGACGCAGGCGGAGACGTCATTCTTCCGGTCCGTCGTCGCTTCTTGGCGCAAGATCCTTATGCGCGTGTGGGAAGTAGACCAGCGAATCTGGGTCGGTATTGGCGCGTTCACCCTCGTCATCGAGGTAGTCCTGCTCTACGGCGCTATCGTGTATTGGAGCAGGGGACTCCTCACTATCGGCGATTTCGTGCTCATACAGACCTATTTGCTGACCACGTTTGAGCGTTTGAGTAACGTCAATCGATCGTTGCGCCGGTACTACGATGCGCTTGCCGATGCGCAAGAGATGGTGGCTATCATCGAGGAGCCGCATGAGGTACGCGATGTGCCGGGCGCGCCGAAGCTTGTGGTTGAACGTGGGTCGGTCGACCTGAAGGACGTCACGTTTTCCTTCCATGAGGAGCGGCCGATCCTGAAGCGGTTCGACTTGTCCGTTCGCTCGCGCGAGAAAGTCGCGCTTGTAGGGCCGTCCGGTGCGGGCAAGTCAACGATAACAAAGCTCCTTTTGCGCCTTCATGACGTGCGCGCCGGAGCAATCGAGATTGACGGGCAGAATATCGCAGCTGTCACACAAGACAGCTTGCGCGATGCGATTGGGTACGTGCCGCAAGAGCCGATTCTGTTCCATCGGACGCTCATGGAGAATATTCGCTATGGTCGGCGCGATGCGACCGATGAGGAGGTGATAGAGGCCGCAAAGCGAGCGCATTGCCATGAGTTCATCGAGCAACTGCCGCATCGATACGATACGTATGTCGGTGAGCGTGGGGTGAAGCTCTCGGGCGGCGAGCGCCAGCGCGTCGCGATCGCACGCGCGATTCTCAAGAACGCACCAATCCTCATCTTGGACGAAGCGACTTCGAGCCTCGATTCGGAATCCGAGGCGCTCATCCAGGATTCGCTCAAAACTCTGATGGAGGGGAAGACGGTCATCGTGATTGCGCATCGTCTCTCGACCATCGCGTCTATGGATCGCGTGCTGGTGATAGAGCATGGGCGTGTTGCAGCCGACGGTACGCACGAGGAGCTGCTCTCCCAAGGTGGGTTGTATGCCAAGCTCTGGAGCATACAGGCAGGCGGGTTTATCCCCGACGAACACGAATAAAGAATGCCCGTCGCGCTAGAGTGCGCGACGGGCGATGATGGGCAGCCTGCGATGCAGATTCTGCGAAAGGACGATAACCGAGATGTTGATGGTGATGGCTGCCACCGGCACAAGATACTTGGTGGCGTCGATGTCGTCACACGAGCGCTGTGCTACGTAGCAGAGTGAGCCGACAATCCAGATGATCCAGGCCTGTGGATGTTCTCGTGATGGGTCAAGCCAGACACCGCGGATGGTCGGTAGTGCTGCGACGAGCAATGCCACGAACCCTGCGACGACGGGCACGCGCGGATCATGCGATAGCTTTGCCGATGCAAAGCCAGCTGCACAGATGACGATGAGTACCCACTGCATGCTCGTGAACGCCGAGAACCTGCCGCGTCGCAGCAAGTGCAGACACACAAGTGTACTGCAAACGGTACCTGCAAGGAACTGTGTGGCAGTTAGTATGTTACCGGTCGTAAGCAAGGTTGCGACTGCGTTAAGCGCGGTTAGCGGAATCGAAAGCGCCCAGCCAGTCGGGCTTGGCGCGCACCTGCCCCCTCGGGCATGCGACAAGTAGGCCGCGTACGCGCCGACATGAAAGACTGCGGCAAGGACGCCAAGCAGCATTGCGTAGTTTCCCAACGAACCACTCCTTTTTTGTGCGATATAGCACCTATTCTGAACATACGGACTCTGGGGCCGTGTGTCAAATTTTGGGGCTCCGGCCTTCGATTCCTGTATCGCCCAGAAAAATCACAACCCCGAGGACGTGCCTCGGGGTTGGATTTTTCGGTGGGCGATACAGGATCGGTCAAGCGCTCGCTTAGCGCCGTCGCGCTTCGCTCCGCCTGACCACGATTCTGCCGCCCCGTCTGGTGACGGGGGCCCCGGCAGAATCTTTCGATTCCTGTATCGCCTCACAAAGGCTACGGCCCCGAAGCTGCTCTTCGGGGCCGGCCTTTTGTGGGCGATACAGGAATCGAACCTGTCACCTTCTCAACGTCAATGAGACGCTCTACCAAATGAGCTAATCGCCCAACGCCGATACTATAGCAGAACTTTCGAATTTTGGTAGCATCTGGGTATGGAGATTCTCAAGATTGCCGAGGTGGGAGTAGAGGAGGCAGCACAGCGCGCGGCGGCGGTGTTGCGCCAGGGAGGGGTGGTACTGTATCCGACCGACACGCTGTACGGACTTGGTGCCGATGCGCTCTCGGACGAGGCGGTGGCACGCGTGCGCGACATTAAGGGGCGCGACGAGCAGAAGCCGCTGCATGCACTTGTCTCGAACCTCGCGATGGCCGAGCGCATCGGCATCATCGACGATATGGCACGGCACGTGCTTTCGCAGCTGCCTGAGGGCAAGGTGTCGCTGGTGGTGCGCAAACGGCCAGGGATTGATACTGGTATTACCCGCGGCATGGAGACGGTCGGGTTTCGTATCCCGCACAACGACTTTTGCAAGCACCTATTGAAGGAGTGTAGCGCGCCGGTCACGGCGACGAGCGCCAACATTGCCGGTGCGGCGCCAGCGCGTTCGCTGCCGGGCATTATGGTGCAGTTGGCAGAAGCGGTCGCAAAGATCGATCTCATACTTGATGGCGGCGAAGCGCCACTGCGCGAGCCATCGACCGTGCTCGACATCTCGAATCCTGCGGCACCCGTCATTCTGCGCGAAGGCGCGGTGCCGGCTGCAGACATATGGGACGCGCTGCGCATCAGCGATGCGACACACGGCTAGCAACTAGCTGAAGAGCAGAATGCCGACGACGATCACGATGTCGAGGAAGCCCATGAGGGAGCTCGAGATGAGCATTGGCCACTCGCGGTGGACGATGCTGTAGGTGGTCCACAGGATGTTGATGACCGTGAGCAGGCTCCACGTGTAGAGCGAGAGACCGTCCGTGCTCTGGGTAGTGTAAAGCTGCACGACCTGCGGCACGAGCACCATGGGGCTCATGAGCGCAATGCCGTACATGAGATGATCGAGCCCTGCCTTGAAAGCATCGGGGCTGGGGAACGCCTCGAGTTTTTCATACACGCGCTTGCGTGTGTGCAAGTGATGCAAGCCGCCGTCGGACATGATATGGACATGCTAGCACATTGCACGTCGCGAGGGGCCAGGTATCATAGGTGCATGTGTCTCGTTTGCGGTGCCACCCAGGTTCCTGTATGTGCGGCAGGCGGTCCGTGCATCACGGGAATGCAGCATATTATCGGGCTCATGCTGTTGCTCGGCGGTTCTGCACTCGCAACAAGTCGTCTCTGGCTGTCCTCCGCACTGGATAGTCTTAAACATGTGTACACGCAGGCAATCGGCCGCTTTACCATATGAGAAGGGGGGATGCCTACGTGTTCGTGCTCGGTGCACTGTACGCCGTCCTTTTCTATAAGTTTACGTCATTCGTGAGTTTGGGTACGGGGCTACTGATGATGCAGCATAAGGGGGTGCTCGGTGTTGTCAGTATCGTGACATTCATCGCCGCGTACACGATCTTGTTCAACGGCATCTCGGGTCTCGTCGATGTGATTCGGCTCGAGAATGAGAATGATCAAAGCAATGCGATGCAGATGATCTTTCGCATTGCGCGACGAGTCGTCATACTCCTCATCTTGCTCATCGTGCTGGAGGCGCTGCAAACAATGTACTACTACGGTCGTTTCTGACCTGTGTCGTGTGCACGTCCGCGAAGTAGCGTGGTCGCGAGGAACGCCGCAAGCATGACCAGTACGATGGTTCCGCCGGTGGATAGGTCGAATGATGCGGAAATGACAATGCCGGCAAGTACGGATGCCACGGAATACACTTCTGCAGCAAGCAGGGTACGTGCGAAACTCAAGCGTAATTGCATCGCAGTCACGACAGGGATTACGATAAGCGCCGAGATTAGAAGTACCCCAACCACCGGAATCGCGAGCGCGACAGTAACGGCCGAGAGCAAAATAAGGATGGCATTGATGCGGTCCACGGGAATGCCGCTCACGCGCGCCGACTCTTCGCTGAAGGAGATGTACACGAGTTCCTTATAGAATGCGGCGATGACAAGTATGATGATGGCCGCGAGTCCGGCCATCATGAAGACGTCGGTTTGCGTTACGGTGACGAGGCTCCCGAATAGATAGCTGAACAATTCGGTATTGAAGCCGCGGCCCATGCTTAATAGTACGGTGGCAAGCGCTAGCCCGCCCGAGAGAAAGAGCGACAGGGCCGATTCTCCGTAGATGTGACGCCCTGCGCGCAGCCGCTCGATGCCGAGGGCCGATACCATCGTGACGGCGAGGGCGGTCAGGAGGGGATTAATCTTGAGAAGGAATCCGAGTGCGACGCCCGCGAGGGATACATGGGAGAGCGTATCGGCGATAAGGGAGTACCGTTTGAGTACAAGAAATATGCCGATGATAGGCGCCAAGAGCGCGACGATGATGCCGGCTTCGATGGCGCGGACGAAGAACGCGTACTGGAAGAGTTCGATGAGTGTCATAGGTGCGGGTGGCTGCGGGCGCGCGCGAGGTACTGAGCGGCGGATTCATGGAATTGCAGTGTTTGGTCGAGCACAGCAACATGCATCGCTTCGTGCGCGACTGTCACCAGGTCGTGGGTGACCAGCACGATGGTGAGGTCGAGCTCCTCATTCATGCGCTTCAGTAGTGCATAGAATTCGTCCTTCACGCTTTGTTCAACGCCGACCGTTGGCTCGTCGAGGAAGACGATTTCCGGTTCGCCTGCCAGCGCGCGTGCGATAAAGACGCGCTGCTGCTGGCCGCCAGAGAGCGATCCGATCAAGGTATGTCGCTCGGCCAGCATGCCGACCTGCTCAAGCGCGTGCTCCGCTGCTGCACGATCAGTATCTGTGACACTGCGAAGAAGCCCCCTGCGGCCGTATCGTCCCATTAAGACGACTTCCTCCACGGTCGCCGGGAATAGAGGGTCGAACGACGTCGCTTTCTGCGGTACATACCCAATGCGCTCCCACGCTCGAAACGAGCGAATATCCTGCCCGAACAGCGATACATTTCCCTCCTGCGGTGTGAGAAGTCCCAAGATGATCTTCAGGAGCGTCGTCTTGCCGCTGCCATTGCCGCCAACGAGCGCTAGATAGTCGCCGCGATGGATGTTGAGATTCACGTTGTGCAACACCTCGTTCCCACCGTATGAGAACGAGGCGTTGAGAATTTCAACGATATTATCTTGGTGGTCTACTCTGTGCATGCGAGCGCTAGTTGCAGGTTTTTCAGATTCTGTTGCATTTCGGTGACGTAGTTCTTTCCGGCGGACATTTCTTCGTCGGTGAGACCTTCGAGCGGGTTAAGTGCGAGCGTCTGCGCACCTATCTCTCGTGCGATGGTCTGCGAGAAGTCGGGCGGAACCAGTGTCTCGAAGAAGATGTGCGTCGCCCCACGTTTCTTTGCTTCGGCCGCTACCGCGGCGAGTGTCTGAACGGACGGCTCCTCTTCGGGAGAGAGACCGGCGATGGCGATCTGCTGCAAGTCGTAGTCCCGCGCGATATAGCCGAACGCGGCGTGTGAAGTGACGATGTCGCGTCGTGCGCACTGCGCTAGTCCGCGGCGGTACGCATCGTCGAGCGTGGCAAGCTTCGCATCAAGTGCGGTCGCGTTGGCGCGGTAGTCGTCGGCATGTGCCGGGTCGGCTGCGACGAACGCATCAGCTATGCGCGTTGCCATGACGCGCGAGAGGGCAGGGGAGAGCCACACATGAGGATCATGTTCGCCCTCGGCATGCTGCGCTCCTTCTTCCTCGTCATGGCCGTGCTCACCCTCGAGGGTCGCCATGCCTTCGGCCAGGCGCAGGACGGTCCCGGTGACAGAGCCTGCAATGCGGTCACCCCACGACTCGAACCCTTCTCCGTTGAGGAGCACGACATCTGCAGCCTCGATTGCGGCGATGTCACGCGGCGTCGGCTCGTACTCGTGCGGTTCAGATCCGGCAGGAACAATGTTGGTTACGGTCGCGTGCTTGCCGCCGATTTCCGATGCAAAGTAGTAGAGCGGATAGAAACTTGTGGCAACAGCGAGATCTCCGTTCGGGGCGGTAGTAGCAGGGCGCGTACTCATCCACACCAGCGCGCTAATGACGATGAGGATGGCGACGAGTGCAAGCAGTCTTTTCATGAACATACGTATGATAGAAGGTGAATAGATAATCTCCTACGAGACGCGACTGCATGAGTGGCACAGCCCGTAGAGGTCGAACGAGTGACGTGTGACAGATGCAAAAGACTGAGAATGGGCAAGGGCGTCGCGAACGATGTGCTCAATGTCGCAACCGACGAAATCTTCAACCTTGCGGCAATTCGTGCACACGAGGTGGTGGTGATCGTCGCCAGCATCGGCAAGCTCGTAGAGCGGACGTTCGCCGTGGATGTTCACTTCGCGGACGATGCCGGCTTTCTCGAAGGCGTCAATCATGCGATAGACGGTCACTTGGTCGCAGGTGCCCTTCAGTGCGTGTGCGATATCGAGAATGCTGTGCGGCGCTCGCAGTGATGCAAGGTGCGAGAACAGCGCTATTCGCTGTGTTGTCGCACGAAACCCCGCCTGTCGAATGCGTGCCGGGATATCCTCTGGGCTCATGTCTGTCACAATACACTAGATGCAAAATTATTGCAAATACTTGACCTGTGGGTAGTATAGCTGGTAGTATCCGTCTTGCAAATTACTTGCATGTAAAAATTCTCGTTGATTATGTACAAACATTCACTTCTCGCGCTCGTCACGGCGGTCGTGTGTCTGCCGTCGGTGTCGGCTGCCGCTGTGTGCCCGCATGAGTGGACGCGCAATCTTTCACTTGGCAGCGCTGGTTCAGACGTGCGAGCGCTGCAGCTGTACCTGGCGGCAAACGGTGCGCCAGCATTGCCGCTGACTGGCTACTACGGCCCGATGACTGCTCGCGCAGTTTCTACATTCCAGGAAACATATTCGGCCGAGATCCTTGCACCGGCTGGTCTTTCGCGCGGCGTCGGCCGTGTCGGTCCTTCGACACGCGCGAAGCTTGCTGCGCTCTGTGCGGCGGCACCTGCCACAACCGTCAGTGTTGCGCCTGCTCCTGCCGAGCAAGCAACATCGTCGCTTGGCATCGCCCTTGGCAAGCAGCCTGCCGCAACAATTCTGCCCGCTCGCGCGCTCGGCGTGCCGTTCACGACGTTCGTGCTCACGGCTGGCAGTGCAGACGTGACGGTGTCGAGCATTACGGTGCGCAATGCAGGCTTTGCGTCTGCCCAGGTGTTCGAAGGTGTCGGTATCGTGGATGAAGACGGTGAAGATGTTGCCGACGAGCGCCGCTTCACCTCTGATCAGCTTGCGCAGTTCCGTACGGACCTCCATATACCAGCTGGCGCCAGCAAGACGCTGACGATCGAGGGTGGGATTACTGATGATCTTGCAAGCTATAATGGCCAGATGCCGGCACTGTCGGTCGTCGCCATCGAGGCGAACGCATCTATTGCGGGGGTGCTTCCGCTGCGCGGCACCATGCACACGCTAGTCGCGAACCTGGAGATGGCATCGGTCCTCATGTATCGCGGTGTGTATGATCCGGGTGCTGACACAGCGCGCACGATCAACGATACGAACATGCGGTTCTCCGGTATCCGCATTGAGGCGTCAGAAGATGCAGAACTTGCTTCTATCACGTGGGACCAGTCTGGCACGGCTGCCCCGGCAGACCTCGCGAATGTCGTGACGGTCGTCGATGGCGTGTCGTATCCGACGACAGTCGACGGGCGATCATATACGACCACATTCCCGAATCCGATAGAGATCGAGGGCGAGCGCAGTATCGAAGCCTACATCCAAGGCGACTTGCTGATCAGTGGCATCAACCGCACCGTGAAGTTCGATATCCGCGGCGGCGATGACATCGCACTCATCGATCCCGAGTTCGGATTCTCGTTCGAACCGGGTATCGGCGGCAATACGGCACAAAGCGGCGGCTCGGCATTCCTGACAAGCGACGGCACGACCGATGGCGACAGTCTCACGCCGTTCTATGCAGGATCGACCGCGACCATCGGCGGCGCGACATTCATCCACATCGGTCGCTAACATGCTCAGTATGATTATCGGCGTACTCGGAAAAGGCGGGAGCGGCAAGACGACAGTAAGCACGCAGCTTGCGCTTGCCTTACACGAGCGAAGTTCCCGTCTCCTGGCGGTGGATGCGGACCACAACATGGATTTCGCGTTCAATCTCACTGGCGGAGAGATCCCCAGCAGCATGCGCTTCATCAGTGGCTCGCTGCCCGCGATGCGCGAACATGTGGGGCTGCCTGCCGATGCTGGGTATGCCGATGCGCTGCTCTCGGGCAGTACGGCACGATTTCGGCTTTCGCCGCCTGACCCGGTAACGCACCTGTACGCAACGAGCGTGCGCGATGGCATGTTGCTCATGGCTGCCGGTCCGCAGACCGATGACGTCTTGTATGGAAAATCGTGCAGTCATTCGCTTACCACGCCGCTGAAGGTCTACCTGCCGCTTTTGGATCTTGCCTCGGGGGAAACGGTCGTCGTTGACGAGAAGGCAGGTGCAGACGGAGTCTCGACCGGTATCGTTACCGGCATCGATGTTGCTGTCATCGTCTGCGAGGCAGCGGTGCATAGTGTGAAGACCGCACGGCAGATTGCAGACCTGTTGAAATTCTACGACACCCCGTATCTATTCGTCGTAAACAAGGCGCAGTCGGAAAGCGATGTGTCCTATGTGACAGACATGCTGGGCGAACAGCCAATTGCGGCACTGTCGTTTGCCGACGATATTCGACGACATCCGTTCGACGCATCTGCGACGTTGAGTGTACAGATTGAAAGCGTCATCGAACGATGTCGCACAGCAGCGCGCAACGATAGGCTGGAGCGCTCGGTGCGTAAATTTACGCGCAACAAGGAGTATCAAGGGCAGTGATGTCGTGCCTGCCCGTGTGCACCTGAGGCGATGGGTGCACATGGGCGAGCACGAACGCTCGTCACTGTTCTTTGGAGGTATCTAATGTCGTTACCGTCTCTCACTGCCATCGCGCAAGAGCGTGGCATCGCCAATATCGACATGTTAACCGACGACGCGCTGGAGGATCTCGTCGCCGAAGCGATGCGTCGCGACCTTCCGCTGGCCGTGGAGCATCTGCACAGGCTTTCGCATGGCGAGGATGGCGCGGTCAGCATTGAAGATCCAAACTCCGACCTGGGTAGGCAGCTCACTCGTGTGTGCGCTGGCACGATCCTTCGGGGCGTGGCGTCGAAGCGGTTCTGTCACGGCAAGGAGATTACGTTCTACAACTGCTGTTCGCCGAGCCTTGGGCCGCGCCCGCCGCGGCGCACGATGTTGCTGGAGCAAATCAAGCTCCAGAACGGAGCGATGGCGAGCGCCGACTGCTAAGCGCGCATCTCGCTGTGTACGAAATATACCCTCGGTCTCGCACCGAGGGTATCTTGTTGCCGCAGAGTTATTCGTCGGTCGCATGCGAGCAGGAGGGGCTGGGTCAGCGGTGCGAGCCGGCGACCTTGAAGTTCACGTAGAGATTGAAAAGGTAGTTGCCCATGCCGACGAGACCCGCAATGATCGTACGGGCCACCAGGAATTGCACGCCTAGCAGTGAGACAAGCGCGGTGGCAAGGCCTGTGGTGACGCTGGCAGCGATGAGTGCGACGCCCATGAAGCTTGCATACCCATGATGCCACTTCCGCTCGCTGCCCTTGAATACATGCGCGCGTGAGAGCGCGTAGTTGCAGCTCACTGCGATGAGGAACGACACGAATACGGCAGGTGCGTACGGCGCGTGCAGGTAGGTAACTGCTGCGTAGATAAGCGCGAGGTCGAGCAGGAAGGTTGAGACGCCGACCGAGGCGTAGCGGGCGAATCGCTTGATGCCGCGCATGTCCATGCCGCGATGGTAGCACGCGCTGCTCTGCCGTATATAATCGGCTCATATGGAAGAGTTTCGGGCGATCATCCGCGGGCGGGTGCAGCTAGTCATGTTCCGCGACTTCACCCAGCGCAAAGGGAGCGGCCTCGGGCTTTCCGGTACGGTTCGTAATCTGCGGGACGGCACAGTGGAGGTTATCGCCCAGGGCGAGCGCGCGAAGCTCGAACAGCTCATCGCCAAGCTGCATCGCGGGTCGCTTTTGTCGCGCGTGGACGCGGTCGAGGTGACCTGGCGCGAGCCGTCGGAGCGGTTTGACCGTTTCCTCATCGTCTTTTAGTGTATGCAGATGTCTGACCAGAGAACGCCGCAGTGCGTCGGTATCATCCTCGACGGCAATCGCCGCTGGGCGAAAGCGCAGGACAAGCAGCCCTTCGAGGGGCATCGCGCGGGCGCAACGAACATAGAGCCGATCGCGCTTGCTGCGCGCGACCGTGGCATCCGCCATCTTGCGCTCTACGCGTTCTCTACCGAGAACTGGAAACGCGAGGACGAGGTGCCGTTTCTTATGGCGCTCTTCGAGGAGATCGTGCGCGATGTACTTGCCCGGATCAACGAAGAGCAGGTTGCGGTGCGGTTCGTGGGACAGCGGGAGCGGTTCTCCTCTGTGCTACAGGGGCTGATGAATGAAGCAGAGTCGCGTAATCCCGCGGAGCCTCGCATGACGCTGTGGGTGTGTCTGTCGTATGGCGGGCGGGCCGACATCGTGCAAGCTGCCGAGGCGCTTCGCGCCGCTGGGGAGCAGATTACTGAAGATTCGCTGCGCTCGCGTCTGTGGACTGCCGACATGCCAGATGCCGACATCATCATCCGCACAAGCGGGGAACAACGGCTCTCGAATTTCCTCATGTGGCAGAGCGCGTACAGCGAACTCTTTTTCATCGAAAAGCATTGGCCCGCATTCACTGTCGAAGATCTCGATGCGGTTCTTGTCGAATACGCCCAGCGCGATCGCCGGATGGGGAAGTAGGCCTCTACGCGGTGCGTTATGAATCGTCTGCGGGGGCGCCGGTGGCCCACCAGACACGGATCGTCCAGATGGGCAGGAATCCGAGTGGCGATGCCTCGAGCACAAGCGTAAGGATCGTGCCCGAGATTTTCCAGCGCGGGTTGCCGTGCAGGAAGATCCAGAAGAATCCCATTGCGCAGGCCGATATGAACGGATTGAGGATCGTGCCGACGAACAGGAGCGTCATGATGAACTGCAGCATGTCGATGCAGGCCGCAGCGAATCTGAGGAAGGCGCGCTCGACGACTGTACCCATGTCGATACGATAGCATGGTGGCAATGCCATCGATTAGCCACAACATGTCTGGCAGCTCTCTTTTGTCGGTAGCACCAAGAGCTGCGAACGTTATTGATCGAACGGGAATCCTTTTGGGAAGTGTACCTTCTTATCAACGATATTCGGGCGATAGTTGGGATCATCCGTGATCACTCGATTTCCACCCGGAGTCTCGATCACATACTCGCCCCCGCGGTTGACGGTGTTCCCTTCGCCGATAATGTTTGCTCGCCCATCTTCACTGTACTGTGTTTGCGCAGGTGCTTCAGGTGCTGGAGCGCCGGTGGCGAGCGCAGTTCCGAGCATGGCGGCGCGGGCGATTTTTTCAATCTTCTTGCCAAACGATGAATCAAGTCCCATGCACGCATTATTGCACAGTTCGCACAGAGTGACTGTCCTGTAGTCGGCAGGCAAGACCTGCCGATTAGCTCACGAGCTACGCGTCGCCGAAGTGCGTCATCTGCCCGATGCATCCTGTGTGTGCGGGAGGGTGTCCGCTCTTCTGGACAGTCTACGACCCCAAGGAAATGATTCCTGGCTGGGTATCTTGAGTCAGGACCACCGCCACGGCGCTATGCGCGCCGAGGCGGATTTTTTATATCTGTTTGCGGAGTGTTGTTGCGATTGCCTGTATGTCTGGAAATGCGGCATCAAACACCTCATCTACGTGCGATACATCTGCGCTAATTTTCTGCAACCGCCCGTATTTCGAGTTCACCTTTTCTGATATCCGGTCTACGAGTCGTTCTTTCACCCAATGATCTAGGGATTCCTCCTCAACGAGGGTACGCAGGCCGAGGTGGATGGTTTCGTGCAGTAGCGTCTTTTGTAAATCCTCAGGATTCGTGCGCAGTGCAATGTTGGTGACGATTGTGGCCGGGGCATGGTAGCTGCCGCCTACACCGTAGCAAGTAAGGCGTACAGTGACCTCGCGTGTGAGGCTGGGAAAGAGATCAAAGAGTGAACGCTCACACGTCGCACCTACGTGTTGCCACCCGCTTTGCAGCGTTGCCGCGACGGTCGCGTAGTGTATCTCGTCAAAGTCTGTGGTGACAGCACCGCGAATCTCCTCGTCGTTCGGTGTGGTCGCATTGATGAGTGCGGGCGGAAGGGTAAGCGGGTATTTGTGTTCGCGGAACCATGCAATCTTCTGAAATGTGGTGCGGACACGCTCAATCTCACGATTAAGTGAATAGTCGGCGATTATCGCAGGAAGCATACAGATACTGTACCGCATAAATGTATGTAAAAGAATCCTCGTGCCCGCGAACAGGCACGAGGACCACCACCTACGCTTCACCGGTAACGTCTGTGGCTATGTGTGACCACCGGACTCAATCGCCCGGATCGCAGTCACAGTCACAATCGCAATCGCAGTTGCAATCACAATCGGACCCACTGGCCGCGGCGGCGCGAACCACCGCAAAGCCTGTCGGGATCGACTCGGGCACGATGCTCGTGGTCTTCACCTCGAGAGCGTTCATAAGCATCACCTCCTTTATCGGGTCGTTGCCCATGGAACTACTTGTACCGGCATACAGGTCGTTCGGGCGCAGTCTTGCGTACTTCGCATGCCCTGTCAACAACTAGAGCCACCACTATCGTGACTATCACAGTTTATGAGTTCGAATCCCCGATCGGTCTCTAGAAATTCACAAGATACGTGGCATAACCGGCGCTCAAAATAAGGCTCGACATAGCCCCGATAAAAAATACTGACTGCGGTGTTTTTTGGACGAAGTTCGAACATTTTTTGACGAAAATCCTGAAAACTAATTTGGACTCGGCGGGGCAAACTATTTTTCTGGGGGAATGGAATGTCACAAGTATTTTTCTGCTGAAAAATCTCGCGACCCAGTCTCGCGCCGTCGCGCTCCGACCTTGCGAAGCTCCAAGTATTCGCTTCTCACCCCGTTCGGCTTTCTTCCCGCCCGCAGGAGGGGTCTGGGGAGGAATGCGGGCGGGATTTTGAACCTTTCCTTTTTCGCTTCCGAATTTCGTGCCAGTTGAAAACTGGCGCGCCACCTGAAAATTTATTTACCGAACAAACCGAAACAAACATTTACCACTATAAATATCACATACACTGCCAATAAAACTGCGCCTTCGCGCCGATCCATCTTTTTTCCACTGTGATAAAAATATGTGAACAATGTCAATATAACTCCCAAAAATAAAGCCACTATCCAAAAGGCCGAGTTGGTATCAAAAATAATCGGACGGAGAAGAGCCAAAACTCCCAAGACCAATACATTAGTGAATGACGAGCTTAGTAGATGACTCAAAGAAAGTTCGGACGATTTTTTGCGCCACGAAGTAATGGCGATACTTATTTCCGGCAGGTTCGTGCCAATTGAAAAAACCACTAGCCCAATAACCAATTGGCTAACTTGAATATAATTTAGCAAATCCAAGGTTATTCCCACAATCCAATGCGAAGCAACAAGGACGCCTATAATTCCGACAATAGCCAAAACAATTGACTTGCCGACCCGATTGCTATCAGTTATTTCTATATGTTTGTGATTGCTAAAATGGTTTAGGCGATACAAGTAAAAAATCAGACCAGCATATAAACCAATCATCGCTATTCCGTCAGACAAACTATATTTGCCGTCAACTCCAAATAAGATTGGAGAAAAAATAACCAAAACTGTCGGAATTAATGAAGCCAAGCGTCCATCGGTAGTTATCTTTCTATTAAGAAACAGACTTGCGCCCAAGATAAGGCCAAACATAACGATTATTCCGCCGAGCAAATTGCCAACCGATAAAGCCGTGGCACGGTCAATCGTTGCGTTTATGCCCAAAGAAAGTTCGGGCAAACTAGTGATAAGTCCAAGCAAAATTCCAAACGCGAACAAGCGAATTTTTAAAACAGCACCCAAATACTTGATATTTTTTACAGCAAAATTCGCCGACCAACCCAAGGCGATAAATAATAATAAAATTTTTAAGGCGTCAAATATGATGGGCATAGTTTTAATTTTTTAAGACTCCTAGTTTATCCAACAGGACTATAGCGCTAAAAAAACCAAAAAATATAAAAATAATGGAAATGATGATCTTTCTGGATAAGTTCGGCCTAAATTCTTTTGGCAGATGTTTATTGTTGAGCCACGCCACTAGGCCGACGTGGACAAACATAGCAACAGCGTTGAGTACCGCCCCTAGAATTATTAGCGTTTTAGGCTCGTAGACATTGCACAAAAACAAAATTATACCGAAAACAATCTGTGCCCAAACAAAAAAGTAATAAATACTAGATAAATTTATGGTGCCATTTGAATTTTTCCTCAATTTAGCGATCGCCATGTTTTCAGCCATAATTCGACTAGTAGAGTCCATAATGCCAAGCTGGGTTTGAAAAAGCATAATTGAAACTACCAATAGAAATAAAGTTCCCAAAATAGGAAATAAGTTTTGTCCAATCACTTTTCCCTCGTTAATAACAAAATTTATTCCTTCGGCGTTGCCACCCAGACCGAAAGTGGTGGTAAAGGACAGAAGCATCAAGAGCGCCATAGAAAGACTGCCGATAAACAGAAAGACAATCAAGTGCTCCAGGTTAATAACTCTCCACCATGATTTGAAACGAGAAACACTTTCATTGTTGATTATAAAATTTTCGCCAGTTAATTTAATTTTTTGTTTTTCTTTACTTTGGAAAAGTCCAACTATTTTTTGGGAATATTGACCCATGCCGTATCCTTTTTCTTTTACATAAATTGATTGCGTGAGATTTAGGTTGCCGCCCGCACCAGAATAGGCAAAAGCCGCCAAAAAGGTTGCCAGACCAATACCGGATGGTAAAAACCAGAAATTATTCCCATGTCCGACGAACCCATTAAACAAAGCAACCCAATCAGTTTTTGAACTTAAAACTATAGTTAATATAAAAATAAAAGGCACCCCAACCAAAATTACGGTTTTGGTAATTTTTTCCATCATGCCATATACTGTTTTCCCAACACTAAGTACCACGCCAATAATCAACAACATTAACACCGCAATCCATTTAAAATTAGCGATCCCCAAAATAGATGCAAGCACTTTCGCTGATGCCGCGATAATACCAGGCAGTCCGAAACCGATAAAAGTGGAAAAAATAAACCAATAAACAGACCACCGGAAAAATTTAGCGATACCGACAAACACGCTTTCTCCTTTTACCAACGCGTAGCGTTCAATTTCCATGTTGATAAAAAATTGAAAAGTAATACCCAGTATCGCCCCCCAAGCAATGCCCAAACCATAGTTGGAAGCGAGATATGGCCATAAAATGACCTCTCCCGATCCAAGACCAAGGGCCAAAATGATAAAACTAGGGCCGAGTAATTTTTTAAGCGACAACGCCCTGGGGAATTCTTTTAAAGCTTCCTGTGATTTAAGCATAATTATAATTTTTCAATCTCTTTTAAATCCTTGTCCGGCAAGTACAGGATAATGAGGCCGATAATAATTCCGCCGAGCGCCGTCCAAGTGTGACTGCCGTCAAAAAGCCATTTATCAAGTCCGTCCAAAACATACCAGATTCCTCGCCAGATCAGCACAAGGCCGATGACGATAGAGATGTTTTTTGCTAAATATTGCAATGTGATTTTGTGTTTTGACATAAGCTTTAATATTACCGATTTCCTTTTGCTCGGTTGTGCGTCTTGCACAACATCTCGCAGTTTTTAATATCGCTTTTACCGCCCTTACTCCAAGCTGAAACATGATCGGCGTCCATATCGCTCAAACTCCAAATTTTCGCTTTGTTTGCGTCGTGTCCAATGGCACAATGTGAGCAATTTGATACGCCTTTTTTCTCTGCTTTAGCGGTTTGCGTTGCATAAACCGTTTTTTTAGTTGCTTCATCAAAAATTCGGACTTCAAGCTGTTTCGTATCAATAGAGCCGCCTAAAATAAATTCAAAAATACCCTTGCGGTTTTTAATGTATGGATCGCCATAAAGTTTATGCACTTCGGCTGACACTTTCTTGGGGTCATAGGATTTTTTATGATATTGCTCATACAGTCGCCCCCATTCTAGTCCTTGCATTTCACTTTCAACATCTATAAATACACTGGAAATCCAATCGATAACGCTGTTAAAATATTTTTTCAACTCGTTGATATTTTTGTCGTTGCGATGACTACTCATGTAATCATCAATATTTCCTTTGCTCACCCAATCTAAAGCTCTCTCAAAAAATGCCTGTCGGTTTGCACTGCCTTTTATGTAAGCGCTCCATTTTTGGATATTGGAATTTTGGCTATTACTAAATTCCTCTTTGCCAAGCGTAACAAATGGCCCAGAATAGATCGCGTTTAGCAATTCTTGAGGAACGAGCGGAACTCCAGCGATGTTGATCGTTTTAAACCATTCTTTTATTTGGCTTTCTGTTCCCTCGCATTCATAAATAAGAAGTTTGGTTTCCAATATTTTATCTTTTTTGTCTTTTGCCATACCACTAAAATTTTGTTGCAGACCGTTGTCGTCCACGATAGCAAATTTGTCGGTCACAAATCGACCGAGACTGGTAATTCGCTGTTGTCCGTCCAAAACCTCCAAATTATTATCAGAAACCTTATTAAAATAAATCAATCCTATTGGATACTCCTTGAGGACGGATTCAATGACAGCCATTTCTCTTTTTCCGCCGTCAGACGCATAAATATAATTGCGTTGATATTCCGGCTGAATAGTCAATTTGCCAGACAAACCAAACAAGCCCTTGCCTTCAAGTTCGTTATAGACAAACCCTTCGCAAATATCTTTAACAGTAATTGTAGTTTTTAAAGTTGTTTTCATATTATTTTTCCTTATGTCTTATAAATATTCTTTTATAAACCTCTTTTCCGTTCATATAAGATCCTCTGCCGTAAATTTTATTCGGATCTTGATCAACTCCTCGATTCGAACCCAAAATTTCAAATTGGTTGGGATTATAATTGTCTAAAAAGCTAACTGGTACTCCTATCACGCCTTTATAATCGCTCGGTATATTTTTAACCAACGGAACTTCTATCGCATCATAATTTTCGTATTTTTCAAAAGGTTTTTTTGTTACAAACTTAATCACTTCAGCCTCAGTCATAAGTTGTAGCGGTTGATGACGGCGCCCATGGTCAATATTGGTGAACCAACGAATGCCTTGCACCCGAGTAATATAAACTTTTTTACCACTTTCGTTTGTTTTTATTTCGCGAACTTGCTCTAAATTAGCAATTTTTTCTGGTATTTCAAAAAACATTGCGCCGGCGTTGACTTTATAATTATTTCCTAACCACACCCTATTATCTCTAAGCAATGGAAAAACTTCTTTGTAGGTAATTGCGTTCATGTTTCCGATAATCAAGAATTTTTTATCGTAATCAATAAGTTGTTTTATGTACTCGCGAAATAAACTGAACGGCGGATTTGTAACCACTATGTCGGATTGTTTTAGTAAATTGATAGATTCATCACTACGAAAATCGCCGTCGCCTTCAAGCGGAGCCCACTCGTTGTTTTTGTTTGTTTTTAACTGCTTGGCAACATCTTTCAAATTAAACTCGCCGTCTTCATCTATGTCGCGCACTTCACTTACAATAAATTTATTTGCGGTTATTTTGGGACGGCCTTTTACCTTTGCGAGAGTTTTATCATTGCCAAATAATTGCAGTTGCGTGTTAGCGACAGGTGAGGGTTTATAGCTTGTAGTGATAAGTTTTTTCAATCCAAGCTTGTTAAAATTGAGTACGAAATAGCGGAAAAAATTGCTCTCAAACGGATCATCGCAGTTGCAATACACTACTTTGCCTCGAAATACATCAGGGTCGTATTCTAAATACGCCTCAATTTCTTTTTGAATATCAGAATATTGAGTATAAAACTCGTCGTTCTTTGTTTCTTTTGCTTTGTTAAGATTTTTGTTTGCCATAATTACTTCATTAAATCATCAAGCGAAACGCCGAGTGCGTCTGCAATTTTTTTTACTGTTTCAATGGTGGGGTTGGGAGTAGAGCCAGCTTCAATTTTGGCAATCGTATGGAAAGCCAAATCCGCTTTTTTTGAAAGCTGATCCTGCGAAATGCCCGCAAGTTTGCGGTATTTCTTTATATTCTCGCCGATTGTGGATTTTTCCTTTGACATATTCGTATAGTTTTACTATTATAGTTGTATAGTATTAAAAATATCACTTATCAATAGTTAGTATATGAAATTTTTAGCATTTAGTCAAAGAAAAATTTTAGGGAGTTCTTTAGCGTTGCCCGCGAATGGGTTGGGTGGGTCAAGGGCAACATCTCTTTTGGTGGCGCATTTTGCTTTGCAAAATACGAAATTCGGAAGCGGAAAAGGAAAGGTTCAAAATCCCGCCCGCATTCCTCCCCAGACCCCTCCTGCGGGCGGGAAGAAAGCCGAACGGGGTGAGAAGCGAATACTTGGAGCTTCGCAAGGTCGGAGCGCGACGGCGCGAGACTGGGTCGCGAGATTTTTCAGCAGAAAAATACTTGTGACATTCCATTCCCCCAGAAAAATAGTTTGCCCCGCCGAGTCCAAATTAGTTTTCAGGATTTTCGTCAAAAAATGTTCGAACTTCGTCCAAAAAACACCGCCAATTTTCACTTTTTGTGAAATCGTAAGAATTAGCCTCGGCGCAAAGCGCCTCGGTATGGTATTTTTCCGCAATTTTGAAGGCATTTTTGAAATCCAAAACCAAAGTGCGATCGGCAATGCGGAAGTTCGCCGTGCAAAGCACGGGCAAAATGAAATTTTGCAAACCAATCTTTTTTCTTTCGCTTTCAGTGAAAGGTTGAGCGTATTTTTCTTTGATTGCCCAAAAGCTAATTTCAAAACAATATGGACAACATAAATTTACAAACCAAAAAGATTTTTCTCTATGCTCGTAAATCCACGGACGAACCCGAAAGGCAGGTTTTGAGTATTGAAGCGCAACTTTTTGAACTGCGGGAATACGCGAGAAAAGAAGGACTAAATATCGTCCGTGAATTTGTGGAAAGCAAAACCGCCAAAGAACCAGGACGAGAAATTTTTAATGAAATGGTTGAGTGCATAGAGAAAAATGAAGCCGAAGGAATTTTAGCGTGGCACCCTGACCGCTTAGCAAGAAACAGTATAGACGGCGGACGAATAATTTATCTTGTAGATACTGGTAAAATATCCGCGCTAAAATTCCCGACTTTTTGGTTTGATCCGACACCGCAAGGAAAATTTATGTTGTCCATCGCTTTTGGGCAATCAAAATATTATGTGGATAATCTTTCGGAAAATATAAAGAGGGGTATTCGCCAAAAATTGCGAAATGGAATTTGGCCCGCTTGGGCGCCACTCGGCTACATAAACGACAAAAATGCCCGCTGTATCGCCGTGGACAAAGAAAAGGCAAAGTATATCAAGCGGGCTTTTGAAATGTATTCAACTGGCGAATACCCGCTCGCTCAAATCCGAAAGATTATCAATTCCCTGGGCTTGGTTGGCAAGAAAGGCAAGATGCTTTCCGTCTCCAATTATCAGTATATGCTCAAAAACCAGATTTATTACGGCGTGATTGAATACAACGGCGAAATGTATGACGGAAAGCACGAACCGATTATCACAAAGAAACTTTTTGATTCTGTTCAAGAAGTGATGATGAGAAAATCCAAACCGAAAACACCAAAATTGAAACCATATATGTACAGAGGATTTTTCCGTTGTGGTGAGTGCAGTTGTTTTATCACCACCGAAACACAAAAAGGTCATAACTATTTGAGGTGTACAAAACGGAAAAATCCTTGTGAACAAAGATATGTCCGCGAAGAAATCATCACTTCTCAAATAAAAGAGGAAATCAAAAAAGTTTCTTTGTCTTCCGCTTGGGCAAACGCCTCAATCAATTACTTTGAAAATGAGAAAATGAAAACCGCCCAAGCGGAAAGTTCTTTCGCCCAAAAATTGCGAGATGAGCTTGTGGAGATAGAAACAAAACTTGATCGCTTGCTTGATTTGCAACTGGACGGCAATTTGTCGCAAACGGAATATACCGCTAAAAAACACAAGCTCATTCTCGCAAAAAAGGATTTGGAAGAAAAAATCACTGCTTTTGGGCGAAAGAGCAATAATCGGTTCGAACTTGCCATAAACTTCATAAAAGAAGCCAACCAAGCCGAAAAATGCGCTCAACAAGAAAATCCCGAAAGGATTCGGGATTTTCTCAAAAAGATTGGTTCGAACTTCCGCATTGCCGACCGCACTTTGGTTTTGGATTTCAAAA